>Ga0209347_1000132_pt1 | contig 213447 bp, 187 predicted proteins | sample AutmiccommuBRH23_FD_187382 | JGI IMG/M metagenome (GOLD analysis project Ga0209347, IMG submission 187382) | Deep subsurface microbial communities from Mt. Terri, Switzerland - Autotrophic microbial communities BRH/23 (SPAdes) (version 2) | ecosystem: Environmental > Aquatic > Deep subsurface... | reverse complement strand
TTCTTTTTTATTGAAAAATGATTTTATCTTTTCAACTTAGCGTTCAGGGTGTTTTGGATAGCCATCCATACCAAAAACACCTGGTTATTGTGAAAACACAAGTTCTCTTCAAGCTGGTTATAATTTAGGTATGTTGCGTAGAAAAAACCAACTTTATTTTTATTTCGGTACAATCCTGATGTCAATTATCCTGATATCTATATCAAATTTGCCTGCTCCTAAGGATATCAGTAAAGTCACAATCAAATCAGGATTTCATCAACCGCATGAAATAGGACTTGAGATTCCCAGAAAAATTTGGATTGGAGAGACAGGCAGAATAAGAATAGAGATTAATAATGAAGAAACAGGAGATCTTATTGGTTCCTCGAATTTCAAAATTGATCAGGAATCTGATGATCAACTTGAATTTGGTTTGTCAGGTAATGATTATAAACAAAATATAGAGATCGATTTGGTATTATCCGGTGCGGTCATTGATCCGAAGGGAGTATTAATCACTCCACTCATAAAAGATCAGGATATGATTTTTGAATGGAAAATTGACCCTACAGGGGATGAAAATATTTTAGGAAGTATCTGGATTTATATACATTCAACTGCAACTAAAAACAATGAGCCAAATAACCGGGATTTGATTTTTACAAAAGATATTCAAATTAAGCACGATCATTTCTTGGGGATAAGAATGATCACAATCAATTGGATAGCAATAATTGGCTTTGTGGTCAGTGGTTTCTTAATTATTCGATTTCTAAAATCATCTGGCTTTTTTGGAAATAATATTTTGAAATAATATTATAATAAAAATAATTGACAGGCAATTTCCAGTTCGGAATAGGACAATGTGGATTATGTTTGTGATAAAATGAACTTGCCTTGGCGGGTTAGGCGAGATTTTACACCGACTGATTCAAAAATTTAGGAGAGTATATGCTGAACCAATGGCTGTATATAGGTATCTTTTTCATTGTTGCTTTGTTTTTACCTTTCGTAGCCATTTTTTTGGCACGAATTTTATCACCAAAAAAACCGACAAAAATAAAAAATTCAGTATATGAATGCGGGATGGAAACATATAAGCCTACCTGGATTCAATTCAAGATCCAGTATTACCTTTATGGTCTGGTTTTTTTAATATTTGACGTTGAAATTGTGTTCCTATTTCCATTTGCTGTTGCATACAACAAACTGGCATTGTTTGCGGTTGTTGAAGCCATCATATTTATTCTGATCCTATTGGTTGGATATTTATACATTTGGCGAAAAGACGCATTATCCTGGCAATAATTCTAAAAGAGAGATAAGTATGAAAATTCTGGAATTCTTATCCGATCCGATTATCGTAATTCAAGAGTGGATAATTCAACTGTTTACCAATTGGGGTGTTACGCAAGAGTGGCAAACATTTCTTTTGTACCTGATTGGTTCAGCAATTTTAGGTACGTCTGCATTATTAATTACCTTGGTATTAATTTGGGCAGAACGAAAAATAATCGGCAGGTTGCAGGATCGGTTAGGCCCAAATCGTATTGGTCCATGGGGGATTTTCCAGCCGGTAGCAGATATGTTAAAGATATTTATTAAGGAACACATTATTCCAGATGAAGTGGATCCAATTCCTTACCACATCGCTCCAATTATTTCAGTGGCATCAGTTCTTCTTATGTGGGCGATTGTTCCATTTTCAGATAATGTCAGGGGATCAGATTTAAATGTAGCCATATTATTCCTCCTTGGTGTTGGTGGTTTGGGAGAACTTGGGGTAATTTTGGCTGGATGGGGATCTAATAATAAATATTCCATGCTGGCAGCTTTTCGGGCATCTGCACAAATGATTTCCTATGAAGTTCCAATGGCAATTGTTTTATTAATCGTAGTGATTTTATCCGGATCCATGTCATTAGGTGATATTGTTAGTTCACAGAATATTGCCAATATATTTCTTCTGCCTCTTGGTGCATTAATTTTTTTTATTGCTTCGATAGCTGAAAATGGAAGAGCTCCTTTTGACCTGGCTGAAGCTGAGTCGGAATTGGTGGCTGGTTTTAATATGGAATATTCAGGCTTGAAATTTGGGATGTTTTATGTTGCAGATTTTCTGAGAGCTTTCACCTCTTCTGTGATATTCGCTTCGATATTTCTCGGCGGTTGGCGTGGGCCGGGTGCAGAACAAATCCCCATATTGGGATTTTTCTATTTATTAATTAAATCAACGATTATCTGGTTTATTGGTGTCTGGATTCGGGGAAGCATGCCACGTTTTAGAGTAGATCAGATGATGGCGATTACCTGGAAATTCCTTACCCCACTCTCGCTTGCATTGCTAATTGTGATTGCATTTGTAAATAAGCTTTTAGCGAATTCCTCTCAATTAATCCAGGTTGTAGTTTTTCTGATCATCAATTTTGTTTTGTTTTATATCGGATTTTTAATTTCCAATAAATTAATAAATGAAAAAGTGCGTATGGAAGTATCATCTCATAAAAGAGTTTTGGCGCAACCTACGAATATATTCACCCAGCCAAATTCTGGAGGTTAATGTGACACCTTTACAAATTGTTTTCTTACTTGTCTCGATTGTCACCATTTTCTCTGCAATTTTGGTTGTAAGTTTGCAAAAGATTTTTCATGCAGCCTTATGGTTGATCGTTACCTTAATGGGGGTAGCAATTTTATTTGTGTTATTGGAAGCTAGTTTTTTCGCTGCAGTCCAAATTTTGGTTTACATAGGTGCAATTGCGATTATTTTGATTTTTGCCATTATGTTGACACGAAATATTATGAGCGATGAAGAGATTCAGAGTAACCGTTCATGGGGATTAGTTCTTCTCCTTGTTCTCGTTTTTGCTGTAATCTTCATAAACCAACTTTCTCAAAGTGCAATTTTCAATTCAATATTGTACCCTTTGGAAGTTCAAGGCCAGGATAACATCATGGCTTTTGGTCAAGGGCTTTTAGATCCAGCTGGTTTTGCATTACCCTTTGAATTGGCTTCTTTATTGCTTCTTGCTGCGCTTGTTGGCGGTGTTTATTTAGCCATGGATAAAAAAGGAGGGGAAGCGAAATGATCCCACTTTCCTGGTATCTAATCGTAGCTGCTGTTTTATTCAGTGTTGGAATGTTTGGCGCAATCTCCAGAAAGAACGCAATTGCGATTCTCATCAGTATTGAATTAATGCTTAATGCAGTAAATATCAACATCCTGGCTTTTTGGCATTATCATTCTCAAACGCTTGGCTATACTGATTTACATGGAATGGTCTTTGCTGCAATCGTAATTATGGCTGCAGCTGCAGAAGTAGCAATTGGATTGGCATTAATTATCGCTGTTTATCGTCAAAGAAAAACAGTTGTTGCGTCAGAAGTAAATGCGCTCAAAGGCTAATGGAGGATGTCAATCATGAATTATGAATTATTAACCTGGTTAATCCCCTTACCTCCCCTATTAGCATTTTTTATAATCTTTTTAGCTACCCATAAAAACAACAAACTCAGTCATTCTCTTGCTATTGCTGGGGCTGGCTTATCCTGGGTTTTTAGTATGATGGTTTTCTTTTTTGCCATCGGATATGAAAAAGAATTAACCAGTTCCATTTCATGGTTACCCACCGCGGAGACATGGTTGAATATTGGTGTTCAGGTCGATGCGCTAACCGCGATAACATTGTTTTTTGTTGCCTGGACTGTCCTGATGATTTTCATTTACAGTGTTGGTTATCATAATTTTGGCCAACCGAAAGGGGATCATGATCGTCCAGGTTTAGCTCCGCATGGGGCTGAATTGATTGATCAGGACGGAAAACATAAACATGTTTTATCCATCGAGCCAATGTATGCCCGATTCTTCGGATTTATCAGTTTGTTTGCGTTCGCAATGTATGTATTGGTTGTCAGTAATAATCTATTGACCTTATACATAGGTTGGGAAATTATGGGCTTATGCTCTTATTTACTAATTGGCTTTTGGTATGCGAAACCATCTGCAAAAGCCGCTGCACAAAAAGCATTTCTTACGACACGTATCGGCGATGTTTTTATGTTGATTGGACTGGCTGCCCTTTATACTTTGACAGGTAGCCTTCATTATGAAGTCATTTTCTCAGAAACAGTTCTGCATGATTTAGCAACGACAATCTCACCTGTATTTGGTTTATCCTGGGCAGGATTGATAGGTTTGCTCATCCTTATGGGTGTCGTTGGTAAAAGTTCACAATTCCCATTACATGTCTGGTTGCCAGATGCCATGGAAGGTCCAACACCTGTCTCGGCAATGATCCATGCTGCGACTATGGTTTCTGCCGGTGTTTACCTGGCAATTCGATTTTTCCCGGTACTCTCAGCAGGTTGGGATGGTGGATCAGCTCTTACAACGCCGATGGTAGTGATGGCAGCAATTGGCTCTTTCACCGCTTTGTTTTCGGCAACGATTGCTGTTGCCCAACGGGATGTAAAAAGGGTTCTGGCTTATTCCACAATTTCACAATTGGGTTTTATGATTGCTGCTCTAGGTGTTGGTGCGTATATTGCGGCAGCATTCCACCTTGTGACTCATGCGATTTTCAAAGCCTTATTATTCCTTGGATCCGGATCGATAATTCATGGTATGGAACATGGCGTATTACATACGCAGGAACATATAGATCCGCAAGATATGTATAACATGGGTGGGCTGCGTAAAAAAATGCCGATTACCTTTATCACATTTTTGATAGGCGGATTTGCATTGGCAGGCTTTCCATTTATTACAGCTGGATTCTGGTCAAAAGACGAAATTTTATCCGGTGCATTTAATGGCGGATTCAATGTAGTTTTCTGGGTGCTTGCGATATCAGCATTTATTACAGCTTTTTACACGATGAGACAGATTTCACTGGTATTCCTGGGAAATCCACGAACGTCGGCAGCAAAACATGCCCATGAAACCACTGCAACCATGACTTTTCCTCTGGTCATTTTGTCAATTTTTGCAATAAGTATAGGATGGGTGGGTATCCCGGAATATTTTCCGGTCATTGGTGGAATTGTACCAAACTGGCTGGAAACATTTTTAGGCAGTATGTTGCACAGTGAACATGCAGAGGCTCATCATAGTTCAATTCCTTTGATAACTTCACTGGTTGTTAGCCTGGGTGGTTTATTTCTGGGTGGATTGGTTTATCGAAAAATCCAAAATACGGAGAAAGATCCTTTGGAATGGTCATTGTCCGGAGTTTATAAAGTCCTAGCAAATAAATATTATATTGATGAAATTTATCAATTTGTGTTTATCCGTCCTACCGAATGGTTTGCAGAGAAAATTGTCTATCAATTGATAGATCAAAAAATACTTGATGGTTTTTTGCATGGTGTTGGAAAGTTGAGCATGTGGTTAGGTGGTAAATTCCGATTTTGGTTTGATTTGCCCATCATCAATAAAGGTGGCGATAAGATGGCTTTGGGAGCACAGAAAATGGGTTCCAATCTCAAGGTTACACAATCAGGCCGAATTCAGGATTATATGGTATTGGCTCTTGCATTTTCGTTGTTGGGTGGATTTTTATTCTATTTACTTTTGTTTTAAAGATTGATTAAGGAAATAATGATGGAAAACAATCTCTTATTCTACATCTTGATACTTCCAACACTGGCAGCCATCCTGGTTGTTTTACTCCCAACCACATCCAAAAAAATTATTCGTTGGACTGCTTTCGGTGCATCCTTGATCCCATTTTTATTGTCAATTCTGTTATGGTTTCAGTTCGATAGAACTCAACCTGGATTTCAATTTGAAGTTCAAATACCTTGGTTTACAGCAATCGGATCTTCATTTCACTTTGGTATCGATGGAATCTCGTTACCAATGGTTTTATTGTCAACTATTTTGACACCTTTGGCGATTCTGGCTTCTTACAATATAAAGGATCAAGTAAAAGCTTATATGGCCTTATTCCTATTCCTGGAGACAGGAGTCCTGGGAGTATTTATCTCCTTAGATCTACTTGTTTTCTTCCTGTTCTGGGAAATTGGTTTGATCCCGATGTACTTCTTAATCAATCAATGGGGTGGTGCAAAGCGCAATTATGCAGCGTTAAAGTTCATTTTGATAACCATGGCTGGATCACTGGGATTGTTACTTTCCATTCAAATTGTGGGTTTAACGATTGGTAGTTTTGATATGGACAAGATTTATGAATTATGGCCAGGTTTATCAGAAGCCAATTTTCAAAAAGTGATTCCACTTGGATTATCCTTATCCGCTGTTAAAACAATCGCATTTTGGGCGTTTGTCCTGGCATTTGCCATCAAAGTTCCTGTCTGGCCAGTACACACCTGGCTACCGGATGCTCATACCGAAGCGCCAACTGCTGGATCAATGATCCTGGCAGGAGTTTTACTAAAATTAGGTGCCTATGGTTTTATCCGGTTCGTGATTCCATTATTTCCTGTTGAAGCGAATCGATATGCAGGTGCCTTAGCTGCGTTGGCTACAGCAGCAATCATATTCGGTGCCTTAGCTGCTTTTGCTCAGAAAGATCTGAAACGATTGGTTGCTTATTCCTCAATTAACCATATGGGATTTGTAGTGCTGGGGATTGCTGCAGCAGCATACGCCTGGCAATCAACCGATCAAGGTATTATTACTAGCGCAACCATTGCACTGAATGGTTCTATCCTGCAGATGTTTAACCATGGATTGACTTCCGCTGGTATGTTTTTCCTGGTAGGTGTTGTTTATGATCGAACGCACACCCGCCAATTAGATGAATTGGGTGGGTTATGGGCAATCTTACCTCGCTATGGAGCGATATTTGTGTTTACAGCTATGGCAGCGCTGGGATTACCGGGATTAAATGGATTTGTTTCTGAATTCCTTGTCGTTCGAGGTGCCTGGCATATTTTCCCATTAGCCACAGCACTGTCCATGATCGGTTTATTCCTTACCGGTGTCTATATTTTAAAGGCAATTGCTGGTGTTTTACATGGTCCAAGGAATGATCTATGGATTGCGATCCCAGAAATCAACACTCGTGAGGTCTGGGTGATTGCACCTTTAATGGTTTTGATGCTCTGGATCGGTGTTTGGCCGGCATCAATGTTGAATCTGATAAATCATGCAGTAAATTTTTTCTTCTAATGAGGTGATGGAATGGGTTTTCCTATCCTGAGTGTAACCATTTTTATACCACTACTAGCTGGACTGATCATTCTTTTATTTGGACGTCAAAGACAAAGTTGGATCCGGCCAATTGCACTGGTTGCTTCCAGCCTGGTTTTGTTACTTACCTTAATTCTTTGGGCTAGTTATTCAATTGAGCAGGCAGGATACCAGTTTATTGAATATATTCCCTGGTTACCGGACTTAGGAATTTCGTATCATCTGGGTGTCGATGGAATTGGTATTGCCATGCTAGTGTTGACGGGTCTGGTTGTATTTACAGGCGTTTTGGTTTCCTGGAATATAGAAAATCGTCCCAATGAATTCTTTTCATATTTGATGTTCCTTGCCACCAGTGTCCTGGGTGTCTTCTCATCTTTAGACTTGTTCTTATTGTTCTTTTTCCTTGAATTAGCGGTCTTTCCGAAGTATTTGATGATTGTTATCTGGGGCTCTCCCAAAACGCGTAATTATGGTGGAATGAAGCTTACATTGTACTTATTCATTGGTTCCGTTCTGGCATTGATCGGCGCATTGGCTATTTACCAGGCATCACCTGAACGCACCTTTGATTTATTACTTCTCGAAAATGCTGGATTTTCTCCTGAAATGCAAAGGATTTGGTTTCCATTTGTATTTCTTGGTTTTGCCATTCTGGGAGGTATCTTCCCGTTTCATAGTTGGGCACCGGATGGTCATGTTGCTGCGCCAACGGCGATTTCTATGCTTTTGGCTGGTGTGGAGATGAAGGTCGGTGTTTTTGCAGCATTGCGTGTAGGTATCATGCTATTGCCGGAAGGAGCGAAGCATTGGGCAACATGGATTTTGGTATTGGCAACCATCAATGTGGTTTATGGGGCTTTTATCGCCATGATCCAAAAAGATTTCAAATATGTCATCGGTTTTTCTTCGGTATCTCACATGGGATTGGTGCTGATTGGTTTTGCCTCTTTAAATTATGATGGATTACTAGGAGCGGGTTTACAGATGTTTTCACATGGTGTGATGACAGCCCTATTCTTTTCTATTGTCGGGATGGTCTATGATCGCACGCATACAAGAGACATTGCTTCTTTGGGTGGTTTATACAAAATAATGCCATGGGCAACCATCGGTTTTATCATTGGTGGTCTTGTTTCCATGGGTATGCCTGGTTTGTCCGGTTTTATTGCAGAAATACCTATTTATATGGGTGTCTGGCGGGTGGCACCCATCGTAGCTATCATCTCGGTCATCTCAATTGTTGTCACAGCGGCATATATTTTATTGGTTGTGCGAAAAGTGTTCTTTGGTGACCTGCCTCAAGAGTTTGAAGGAAAAATCAAAGATATTACGATTAAAGATAAGATAGCAATTGGTGTCTTGAGTTTATTTATGATCGTAATTGGTCTTGTTCCTGGTTTGATGGTGCCATTAATAGAAACAGGGGTAAATCATATTCTGGTAATTTTGGGAGGTGCGTAAATGGGACCGAATATGATCACGAATTTTGATTTGTTTGCAATTATTCCAGAAATATTGATCTTAATTCTGATTGTTATTGTGATGGTTGTGGATGTGTTCAGGAAGAAAATTGAAAACAATAACATTATCAGCTGGATAACTTTTATCGGTTTAACATTTATTATTCTAATAACAGCATTGTTTTTATTCCCAGGTGATGAAATGGATTACGCATGGGGAGGCATGATTCGCGTGGATGCAGCCAGCTTTACGTTTCGTCTGATCGTACTGGTTGGTGCGGCAATCACCACACTTTTCTCCATGTATCATCAGGAAGTCAATAATAAAGGTGAATATTTTGCTATGTTACTTGTCAGTGTGATTGGAATGAGCATGATGGCAGCTTCATCCAATTTGATCATGCTTTATTTGGCGATAGAAACCACAGCAATCCCTCTTTATGTTCTTGTAGGCTTTCTGACTAAGAACAATTTTTCAGTTGAAAGTGGATTGAAGTATTTTCTCTTTGGCGCATTAACATCTGCAGTACTGCTCTATGGTTTCAGTTTGTTGTATGGATTTAGTGGAAGTACGCATTTTGCTGAAATTCTGGTGGCAATTGAGGCTAGTAAAATTCCAACAGGTTTACTGTTCTTTATTCTTTTATTAACAGTTGTTGGTTTTGGTGCAAAAATTTCAGGTTTTCCATTCCATTTCTGGGCACCGGATGCGTATCAAGGAGCTCCTACACCGATTGCAGGTTATCTTTCGACTGCTTCAAAGGCAATTGGTTTTATCGTGATTATGCGTTTTATGGTCTCTATATTTTCCTCAGAACCACAAAGTTGGACATTATTGTTGGCTATCATCGCGACCGCTTCCATGTTTGTCGGAAATTTGTTAGCTCTGGTTCAAAAGAATATCAAACGCTTGTTTGCATATTCGTCGATTGCTCATGCTGGATATATTTTGATCGGTGTAGCTTCTGGAACAACCCTGGGTTTTAAAGCATCCATGTATTATTTGCTTGCTTATTTATTCACCAATCTTGCAATTTTTGGCGTGATCCATATTGTAGAAAAATCGACAGGTTCCAATGAGATTGACGCCTTCAAAGGGCTGATGAAAAGAAATCCCGGTTTAGCCCTCGTTTTCCTGATTGCAGTACTGTCCTTGGCTGGAATTCCCCCTTTCGGTGGATTTATCAGTAAAGTTCTGGTCTTTATGGCTGCGATTGATGCCAACCTGATATGGTTATTGATTATTGGGATTATAAATTCCATCATCGCTTTATATTACTACCTCACAGTCTTGAGAATAACATTCACTGATAGTGAGGAGATTGAATCCCAAGCGGTTTATTATGGATGGAAATTAGCGCTTGCAGTCTGTGTACTTGGCATTATTGTTTTTGGTGTAATCTTTTCACCATGGTTAAATTGGCTGGAAGTAGCTTCGACAAACCTGATGCTCTTTCATTGATCGTAAATTTTGTATATGTTATAATTTTTTAATATGCAACCTGAGAAATCAGCACCTGTCGATCAGAAAACCAAGATTCTTAACTTGACGCTTGCCAGTGTTGCTGGACAGGTAGGTTGTCTGACATTATTAATTATAATCGGTGCTTTATTTGGGGGATTATGGTTGGATAATCGATTTGATTCAAAACCCTTGTACACGATCGGTCTATTAATTGTCAGTATACCCATCTCATTGGGCGTAATGTTTTTTATAGTTCGTTTAGCAATTTCCAAGATAAAAACATCTCAACCGCAAGGAAATTCTGATCAAAAGGAGGTAGAACTTGGAAAAAACTAGTAAGTGGAAGTGGGGAAAATATCGATGGTGGGTATTTGGGTTATTTTTCCTGACATGGGTTTCAATAACCTACATAGCCGTTCCAATTCAACCGCATATTCAGGTTGCACCAGAAAGAATATTATTAGAACCATTATTCACTCTTCCAGTCCTTGGTGATTTTTATCTAGTGAATACTTTACCTGCATTATTACTGGTTGATATCATTATTATATTGATGGCTTTGGCAGTGAAAAAAGCTTTACAGGGTGGAAATTTAGTACCCAAAGGGATTACAGCAATCATAGAAATGCTGGTTGAAGTCCTATACAATATGACCGAAACCTCAGCTGGGAAATATACCAAAAAAGTTTTCCCGTGGTTCGCAACCATATTTATTCTCGTAATTGTTGCAAACTTTACCAAAATTATTCCTGGAATGGAAACAATTGGTGTTCTACATCACTCTGACCATGGATATGAAACTAAATTACTTGGTGGAAATTGGTTTACCATTTTACCTGTTGAAGCGCATGAAGGTGATGGATATATTGTTACTCCTTTCTTTCGTGGCGTTTCTACCGATCTTAATTTCACCCTTGCACTTGCACTCATCGCTGTAATTATGACTCAGATTGTAGGGGTGCAAACACAAGGTGCCGGATATTTTTCCAAATTCCTAAATGTAAAAACAATATTCAAGAAACCAGCTTTAGGTTTTATTGATTTTCTTGTAGGATTTTTGGAATTAATTTCGGAAGTAGCAAAAATCTTGTCATTTACGTTCCGTCTATTTGGTGTAATGTTTTCCGGAACGGTTTTGGTGGCATTAATGGGATCAATGTTACCCATTTTTGCGCCGGCTGGTATTTTCTTATTCGAATTATTTATGGGAGCAATCCAGGCTTTTGTGTTCGGTATGTTGACCATGGTGTTTATGGTACAAGCCACACAAGGGCATGGCGAACACGCTGAACATTAAAAGCTAATTAATGGAGGAATAATGGAAGGTGAATTAATTCAAGCTGCAAAGTTTATTGGTGCTGGATTATCAATGATTGGGGCATTAGGTGCTGGTATCGGCATTGGTTTATTGGTGCAAGGCGCATTGAATGGTATGGCTCGTAACCCTGATGCGTATGGTAACTTGTTGACCACCATGATTTTAGGTATTGCTTTCGCTGAGGCGATCGCTATCTACTGTCTGGTTGTCGCATTCATGATGTTGTTCGTCCTCTAGACCAGAAAGGAGCGAACATTGGAAAAGCTTGGTATTAATTTAGGGTTTTTATTAGTACACATAATAAATTTTGTAATCGTTTATGTTGTGTTACGTGCATGGGTCTTCGGTCCAGTTACAAAAATGCTGGAAGAGCGAAGAAACAAGATTGCACAAGGCCTTGAAGATGCGCGTGTTGCAGCAGATGCTAGAGCAACTGCAGAAAAAGCAGCAGATAAAATCATCGGTGATGCACAATTAAAAGCGAATGATATTATTCGTGATTCAACCACTCGTGCAGAAATCCTACAAAAAGAAATGGCTGCTGAAGCCAGGCAGGGTATTGAAAAACAACGGGAAAACGCTCTGTCTGAGGTGGAAGAAGAACGTGTTCGACTTCTCAGTGAAATGCGTGGTGATGTTTCAGCTATCGCAATTGCTGCTGCACAAAAATTGATTGGTGAAGCATTGGATGAGAAACGTCAAAGAACTCTATTAACCGAATTTTTCAGTGGCGTGAAAGATGGTAAAGTGGTTGTAATCGAAGGTCAAACACTCACTGGGGAAGCGGCAGAAGTAACAAGTGCCTTGCCATTAACCGCAGAAGAACAGGTTTCTGTGAAGCAGGACGTTCTTAGCAAAATTGGTGATACTGCCAATATTAGCTTCCGGGTAGATCCATCTATCCTTGGTGGACTGGTCTTTAAAATTGGAGATCGTATTGTTGATGGATCTGTTGCTGGTCAATTAGCTAACCTGCAAAGATCTTTAGAGTAAAATTTTCAATTTATACAAATAGGTTGGAGGTAATTCCCTTGCTTCCAGCCTTTTTTTATATAATGATGACATGAACAATTCCACCTTAAAACAGATATTATCAAATATTCCTATTTCATATAATTGTCAATCGATTATCTCAGATATTGAGATTAGCGGTATTCAATATGATTCAAGAGGTGTTGTTAAAGGTAATATTTTTGTGGCATTAGTTGGCGGAAACGTCGATGGACACAAATTTATAGAATCTGCAATATCCAGAGGTGCAGTCGCGATAGTTGGATCGCAACCAGTGGATCTTTGGAATTATTTGTCTGTACCTTATTATCAATTTGAGGATTCAAGGGAAGCATTAGCTTACTTATCAGCGAGTTTTTACGGGTATCCTGCACGTTCGATGGTCATAATCGGTGTCACTGGTACGGATGGGAAGACAACTACATCAAACCTGATTTATCAGATTTTGCGAACTGCAGGATTTAAAGCTGGAATGATCTCAACTGTAAATGCTCAAATAGGAGAGGAAATTCTTGATACGGGATTTCATGTCACCACACCAGAAGCTCCCTCGGTTCAATATTACCTTTGGCGGATGAAAGAAGCTGGTCTAACTCATGTTGTACTGGAAGCCACATCACATGGTCTTGCCCAACATCGCCTGACCGGATGTGATTTTGATATTGCCGTTGTTACCAATATCACCCATGAACATCTTGATTACCATGGTTCGTATCAGGCATACCTGCAGGCTAAAGGGAGATTATTCGAAAGCTTATCGCAGAATCCAAAAAAACCTTTTTTTTCTGATCGTTTAGCGGTCATAAATAAAGATGACCAATCATTTGAATATTTGGAAAGTGTTTCAAAAGTACCTCAAATTCATTATTCGATTTCTAAGCATGTTCATTTATCGACAGAAAATGTCCAACATGAAATTGATGGTGTAAGATTTATTGCCAAAGGAAAAGAATTTAAAATTGATATTCATTCCCATCTGCCGGGTGAATTTAATATATCAAATGTGTTAGCAGCGTTGTCAACAGGAATTTATGGTTTACATATCAGTCCTGAATTGGCAGCTCTAGGGATAGAAAATATGCAATCAGTTCCTGGGAGAATGGAAAAAATCGACTTGGGACAATCCTTCCAGGCGATTGTTGATTTTGCACATACACCAAATGCACTGGAAAATGCCATCAAAACAGTTCGAAAAATGACCGATGGGAAAATTATTGCCATTTTTGGATCAGCTGGGTTGCGAGATAGAGAAAAGAGAAGAATGATGGCTGAAACTTCCGCACAGCTGGCAGATGTTACGATCATCACAGCAGAAGACCCAAGAACAGAATCTTTGGAGAACATTCTTGCTGAAATGCAAAAAGCTGCCGAAACGTATGGTGCTGAATCTGAAAAAAATTTGTTTGTCATTGCAGATCGTGGTGAAGCCATTGAACAAGGTGTTCGGTTAGCTAATGCAGGGGATGTTGTTATCGCATGTGGGAAAGGGCATGAGCAATCTATGTGTTTTGGTGAGACAGAATACCTTTGGGATGATCGCATTGCTATGAAAGCAGCTCTATCAAAGTTTTTACACCTTTCTGGCCCTGATATGCCCTATTTGCCGACAAGAAAACAATAGAAGGATAAAATTTTGAATGAATAAAAAAAGCTGCCTGAATTTTTTCCAGGCAGCTTTTTATGTGTATTCGTAATTATTTTAGTATCGGTTTTGACCACCACGGTTACCGGAGGAACGATTGTCCCGATTTCCGCCACGATTACCGGAGCGATTGTCTCGGTCGCCACCTCGATTTTGACCACCAGGTCGACCTCCTGAAGGACGGGAGGAACCACCACGATCTTTTTCTTTGGCTTCTTCTACTGTCCATCCTTCCAGAACTGCCTGTCGGGACAGACGAATTTTACCGTTACTATCAATATCTGTGATCATCACAGTTATTTCATCGCCAACACTGACTATATCTTCGACTGAATTTACACGTTCTGTGTCCAGCTGGGATATGTGAACCAATCCATCAGTACCGGGTATGATTTCGACAAATGCACCAAAATCAACGGTTCGAACAACTTTTCCGGTATAAATTCTACCAATTAGTGGGGTTTCAATTAAAGCTTCAATTCTTTCTTTGGCAATATCTGCCCCAAAACCTTCAGAAGCAGCGATATAAACACTTCCGTCTTCACCGATATCAATCTTGGTCTTAGTTTCTTCCTGTAAAGCGCGGATGTTTTTTCCGCCTGGTCCAATAACTGCGCCAATTTTGTCTACAGGAATTTTAACGATTGTGATTTTGGGTGCATGTGATTTCAAGGCAGGATTTGGAACAGGAATCACTTCTAACATTTTATCCAGGATGGATAACCGGGCATCAAATGCCTGACGTAAAGCTTTAACCATAATCTCAGGTGTAATACCAGAAATTTTGATGTCCATTTGAAGGGCAGTAATCCCAGCACTGGTTCCTGCAACTTTGAAATCCATATCTCCCAGATGATCCTCAAGTCCCTGGATATCTGTCAATATTGCATATTTTTCACTATCTTTGATCAATCCCATTGCTATACCAGCCACTGGTGCTTTAATTGGTACACCTGTATCCATCAAAGCCAGAGTTGATCCGCAAACAGAAGCCATTGAACTGGAACCATTTGATGCCAAAATTTCTGAGACCAAACGAATTGTGTAGGGGAATTCAGATTCAGCAGGTAAAACTGGAACCAACGCTCGTTCAGCCAACGCACCATGACCAATTTCGCGACGTGATTGACCACGTAGAGTTTTGACTTCACCTGTAGAATAGGGTGGAAAATTGTAATGATGCATATAACGTTTATTTTCTGTAGGGGATAATGAGTCAATTTCCTGGGCTTCTCGTGGTGTACCCAGCGTTGCCAATGTAAGTGCCTGGGTTTCGCCTCGTGTAAATATGGCTGAACCGTGAGCACGGGGACTGTAACCTACCTCGCACCAAATGGGGCGGATTTCTTCCAAACCACGACCATCAGGACGAATATTTTGGTCTAAAATTCGTTTGCGTACTACATTTTTATAACAAGCTTCGAATGCTTCGGTTACAGCTGGAATGAGGGTTTCATCTTCTCCAGCGAATTCTTCGACCATTTTTGTTTTTAAGTTATCAATTGCATCGTTTAATTCTGCTTTTGTATGGGGAGAAGCTAATGCACTTTCAATTTCAGACGCAACATGATCTTCTACCTTTGTGACCATACTTTCGTCTGCCGGAAAAAGCTGGACATCGGCTTTTTGTTTTCCAACTTCTTTTGCCATTTGTAATTGAAGATCAATAATTGGCTGAATCGATTGATGAGCAAACTCCAATGCTGCTACCATAATATCGTCCGGAATTTCATTGGCACCACATTCAACCATCGAAATTGCTTCTTTGGTCCCTGCAACACGCAAATCAAGATCGGACACATCTATTTGCTCAAAGGTTGGGTTGATGATGAATTTTCCATCAATCCGCCCAATTCGAACGGCTCCGATGGGTCCATTCCAGGGGATATCTGAAATAGTGAGTGCTGCAGATGCGGCATTTATCCCAAGGATATCGATCGGATTAATTCCATCAGAAGAAAATGAAACCATAATGATCTGTACCGGATTGCGCATATCACTTGAAAATAATGGACGAAGTGGTCGGTCCGTTAATCTGGCAAGTAATATTGCATCTGTACTGGGTCTTCCTTCTCGTCTGAAGAATGAGCCTGGGATACGACCACCGGCATACATTCGCTCTTCATAATCAATGGTAAGTGGAAAGAAATCTGTATTTTCTTTCGGTTTTTTGTCCATTGTTGCTGCGGCAAAAATCATTGTTTCACCACAAGTCACAGTCACTGCACCGCCAGCTTGCAACGCCAGCTTTCCAGTTTCAATTGTAATTACATTTTCCCCCATAGGGACGCTAAAAGTCTTACTTTCGGGTTTCATTTATACTTTCCTTTAAATAAAATGTCCCGCCTGGTTAGGAACTGAAAGTTATCCAGAACGCTCAATGTTCTGAACAGGTTTCAAATCCCAACCTGCGAGTTTACATATCAACGGGAAAGTATTATCAATTACTTTCCCGTTCTTCGCGATTTTCTTATTTGGCGCGTAGTTTAAGTTTTTCTACTACTGCACTAAAGCGACCATAGTCTTTGGCACGTAGATATGCTAGTAATCTTCGTCTTTGGCCAACCAATTTCAACAAACCTCGGCGAGATGATTCATCATGTTTGTGTGCACGTAAGTGCTCGGTAAGTTGAATGATGCGTGTGGTTAATAATGCTATTTGAACTTCAGGTGAACCAGTATCGCCATCATGGCGAGCGTATTGGTCGATAACCGCGGTTTTTTCTTCTAATGTTAATGACATGACATGTGCTCCTTAAAATTTTTTATGCAGGTCTCCATATATCTAGAATTATCCAGATATAGGACCAGTCACTGATTGCCATTATATCAAAAATATCGATCAACGCATAGGGGAACTATTTGACTTGCCACACTATTACTTTTTATCTGGATAAAATTTCTGCCAGAGCAAACATTTCCCAAAAAATCATTCAATTTCTGGAGCATTTGTTAAAGCAAAACGAAGTTTTTTTTGATCCGAAGGCGGGAAAAATTTAAGGCTTTTTCTGACAATTTGTCTTGGGGCAGTGTAGGAAGAACTTAACAGTAAGTTTGACAAATAATGAGCTGTTTCAATTGGGTTGATTTCTGCCAGGTCTTGGATTAACCATGTTAGTGTAGATGTGATTTTTCTGTTTTTGATTGAAAATAGGGGGCTAATCATCATAAAGACTTTTGGTAAATTTTGAAATGCTTCATCACTCACCAGTGTTTGCAAAGCATAGATTGCTGTTATAGCATTTAATATTTCAGAGGAATCTATCCATGTCTGGATTGTCTCTAACCATTTGTTTGTACTGGTTTGTCTGATATTTTGTGTTCCAAAATGAAAAAGAACTTGATGAATTTCTTTTTCTGTTGTTTTTGACCCCCAGTCTATAAATCTTTTTAAGATTTCAGGTTCCATATCTTTTGAAAGGGAACCCAAAATGATTGCAGCAAAATATTTCATCTCATAAAAATTTTGAGTCCATAACTGATCGGCATATTCCAGTGCTAATTCAGGTTTATTTTTGGCGAGTGATGAAAATTGATTTTGAATATGGTGGTTTACGATAGGGGCAAGGTGATATTTAGAGATAGATGATTTTCGTTGAATATCCTGACCAGCACGGTATGCCAGGTTTGCATGAACCTCCAATAAAGATTTGAAATTCTCCCGGAAAATAGGTCCAGGAGATTCCGGTTCGAAAATAGAATTTAATTGCTGCACCAGACGGTCAATATGAATTGCTGGCATATTTGTTTTCTCTTAATGGGGCTTCCCGGCATTTATTGTTAATATGCTTTGGCAAAATATGTCTTATATTCAGCTGGTTTTCCACAATAAATGCAGTTTCCATTTGATTTTTCTTGATCCAAAGGGCTACATCGTGTGGTAGCTTTGGTTTCATTCTTTATTGCAGTCTCACAGGCTGCATCTCCACACCAATATGAATAAGCCCAACCATTCTGTACGATTTCTTGAAAATCTGAATAATTCTTTGGTTCAAAAATGTGACTATCGCGAAAATCAATCGCTTTTTGAAGTAATCGATTGTGAAATTCATCCAGAATATTTGTTAATTGGTCAGCCAGATTTTCCATGGAAAGGAACAATTTTCCACTTTTTCCTGGAGTATCTCGTTGGGCGACGACGACTGTTTGATTGTCGACATCCCTTGGCCCAATCTCTATTCGAAGGGGTACTCCACGCAATTCCCAATGATTAAATTTGAAGCCAGGTGATACATTATCGCGATCATCCACTTTTACTCTGAATTGGGAAAGGTTAGATTCAATCTTTCGTACCACATCCATTACTTTTAGCCGGTCTTCATCCGTTCTAAAGATTGGTACAATAACGATCTGAATTGGGGCTAATCTCGGCGGCATAATCAAACCCTGGTCATCACCATGCGTCATGATTATCGCACCCACAAAACGGGTGGAGACACCCCATGAGGTGGTCCAGGCAAATTGGAGTTCATTATTTCGATCCAGGTATTGAATTTCAAAAGCTTTGGCAAAATTCTGCCCTAAATTATGTGAGGTTCCAGATTGGAGTGCTTTTGTATCCAGCATCATTGCCTCAATCGAATAGGAATGCTTTGCACCAGCGAACTTCTCTGCATTCGATTTTACGCCTGGAATGACAGGTACTGCCGCTTCATTTACAGCAAAATCGGTATAAAGTTTGAGTATTTTGAGAGTCTCTTCTTCAGCTTCTTCTGCTGTTTCATGTGCTGTATGCCCTTCCTGCCAATAAAATTCTAATGTTCGTAAGAACATTCGAGTTCGCATTTCCCAACGAACAACATTTGCCCATTGATTAATTAGAACTGGTAAATCCCGATATGATTTAATCCATTTTGAATACATATGACCAATTATTGTCTCAGATGTGGGTCGAACAACGAGTGGTTCTTCGAGTGTCTGCCCGCCGCCAATCGTTACGATTGCCAGTTCTGGAGAAAAACCCTCAACATGTTCTTTTTCTTTTTCCAAAAAAGACATCGGAATAAACATTGGAAAAGCTGCATTTACATGACCTGTTTGCTTAAATCGAGAATCCAATGCTTTTTGAATGTTTTCCCAGAGTGCCCAACCGTAAGGACGGACAACCATACAACCACGAACTGGTGCATAATCAGCCAATTCTGCCCGTTGGATGAGTTGGTTATACCATTCTGAAAAATTTTCACTTTGTTTGGGGAGTTTCTCTTCGCTCATTTTTCTACTTTCTTGTCACTGTTATGGATTTAATTTTGATTTTTTTGATTGATCAATGAAATAATCTCATCAATTGTTATTGCAAATTGAATGTTTTGAATACTGGTTGGTGGAATATATGTTTCCAGTTCCTGAAAAAACAATGTAAATACATTTTTCCATTCTTTTCCCACCAATATCATTGGAACGGGTGGAATAACCTCGATTTGAATTCGATTCCACATTAAAACGATTTCTGCCAAAGTTCCAGGACCACCAGGCAATGCGATGGCTAATTCACAAGAGTCAATCAATTTGATCATGCGATCATGTAAAGTTACCTGTTTCCATTCTTCTTTAACCCAGGGGTTATGACTTTTCTTACGCCATCGTTCGATTTCTTCACATGTTATACCGATTACGTGTCCACCTATCTCTGCTGCACCTCTGGAGGATGCTTCCATCGTACCCATATATCCCCCAGTGAGAATTGTGTGACCATCACGGCCTAATGCAGCGCCCAAATCATAAGCAAATTGGTATTCTATGCTGTCGGGAAGGGGAGATGATCCTCCAAAAATGGTAATCTTCATTTTTCTGATCCTTTTGAATAGGTGCTATTTTACCGTATTTTGATCCCATTGGCGTTCGTAGTTTTGTTTTAGTTTCTGATGAATTGCCTCTTCCAGATTTATATCGCAAATCTGACATAGCTGAAAGAGATAAAGGGCCACATCCGCCACTTCACCCTGCAACTTTTCCTTATTAAAACGATCGTCATTCCATTGAAAATGTTCCAGAACTTCGCTCGATTCGAGTACCAAGGATATGGCAATATTCCTTGGAGTCTGTGGTCGTTTCGAATCAGACATATACCAGCCTTTTGAATTTACAAATTCATCCATTTCTTCCGTAAACTTTTTGATGTCTTTCCCCATCATACCTCACAATAGTTCTTTCATTTGGCGATTGATTTTTATGATTCTAAGGTTATTCAGATAAATTAAGAATGGATAGAATTTTGGACATTCCTTTTTGTATCCACTCATCAATTTCATTTGCAGTATTCAAATAATCTTCAAAACTTCCACCGATTGGATCTTCAATATTAGTCTTCACTTCAGCCATTTCAGACAGTAAAAAAACCTTGTGACGGACAGCTGGAAATTCAACCTGAATTGCTTCTTTGTGTCCTGCTTCCATCGTTAGAATTAAATCATTTTGATTTAATAATTCACTTCTCACAGGCTGTGATGAATGTCCACTGGTATCAAGACCGCGTTCAGCCATCGCTTTTATTCCAAAAGCAGTGGCTGGAAATCCTGATTCAGCCCAGGTGCCTGCAGATTGAACTTCCCATTCAGTTTTGAGATCCATATTGTTTAAATAATCTTTCATGATAGCTTCTGCCATGGGTGAGCGGCATTGGTTGGCGGTGCATACAAATAATATGGATCTCTTCATGTTCATTATTAGCGATCCATACTGACCACCTGGCTATCCCAACGGTGCCAGCGGCCATGATGTTTTTCTAATAGTGATTTTCCTTCACCAGGAGATTCCAGATCAACCAGTTCCAGATCTGCATCAACCATAATACGAACCAATTCCTTGAAGGAGACACGTGGTGTCCAACCAATTTCTTTAATTGCTTTGGATGGATCAGCGAGTAAATAATCCACTTCATTAGGTCGGAAGTATCGTGGGTCAATGCGTACATATTCATGCCAATCCAAATTCAGATATCCGAATGACTCATCAAGAAATTCTCTGACAGAGTGGGCTTCTCCTGTACCAATCACAAAGTCACCGGCTTCATCATGTTGCATCATTTTCCACATAGCGGCAACATAATCTGGTGCGTATCCCCAATCTCGTTTTGCATCAAGATTTCCTAAATAAAGGTTCTTTTGTGTCCCTTTAACAATGTTTGCAAGTGCTCGGGTGATTTTTCGGGTTACGAATGTTTCACCACGACGGGGTGATTCATGATTGAACAAAATACCATTACTGGCAAATATACCATAACCATCACGATATTGTTTTGTTACCCAGTAGGAGTATAACTTTGCAGCTGCATATGGACTCTGTGGTTTGAAAGTAGTTTCTTCATTTTGAGGTGGTTCCGAGGATCCATACAATTCACTGGAGGATGCCTGATAGAATCTGGTTTTCACCCCACTTTTCCGGATCGCTTCCAGGATTCGAATTGTGCCTAAACCGGTGACATCGCCGGTATATTCCGGCATATCAAAACTAACACGCACATGACTTTGAGCAGCCAGATTATAAATTTCTTCGGGTCGAATATTGTAGATAACATCTACTAATGCTTCTGATTGAGAAACATCACCATAATGGAGATACAACTTAACTTCTTCACCAGTATTGTGGGGATCATGATAAATATGATCGATTCGACGGGTATTAAAGGTGCTTGCACGTCGGATCAAACCATGAACTTCGTATCCTTTGGCTAATAATAACTCAGCCAAATATGATCCGTCCTGACCGGTTATGCCAGTGATAAGTGCTTTTTTCAATGGAACCTCCTGAAGTAAATTTAAGGAAAATTTCTTAAGATTATTAGAAATCAAGTATAACCATAGGCAGAATGCCTGTCAAACATTGGGATTCTTCATTTGTCTTCTTCGGAAATGTAAAAGGTATTTCCTTCAAGCATTCAATTCAATTATTTTTAGTGATCTTATTTTCCAAAAACTATTAAAAAAGATCCTGTTTTAATAGTTCTCAAAACAGGATCTAATTAATTTTGGAATTCTCTTATTCCACTTCTTTTTTATCCACAATTTCTTTTTTTGTGAAAACAATTTTATTGGTTTCTATATCAAGGTCTGCCAGCACAACATCACCATCGTGAAATTCACCTGCCAGAATACTGATCGAAAGGGGACTTTCAACAAATTTCTGTAAAGCACGACGCAGTGGTCTGGCACCAAACATGGCGTCATAGCCTTCATTGGCAAGCCAATCTCTGGCTGCTTCACTCAGCTCGACTTTCAGTCCATTATCTGCCAGGCGATCCTGGATCTCTTTCATTTGCAAAACAACAATCTCTCTAACCTGTTCTAATGCTAATGGAGAAAACATAATGATTTCATCGATACGGTTGATGAATTCCGGTCTGAATGTGCTTTTAAGTGCTTTTTGAATATTTTCATGAGCATCACGTTCTTCACTATCACTGGAAAGAAATCCAAGGGTACCGCCCTTTTTAACAAATTCTGTTCCGAGGTTGGAAGTCATAATCAGTACTGTATTTCGGAAATCGACTATATGTCCCTGTCCATCTGTCAGACGACCGTCATCGAGGATTTGCAAGAGCGAGTTCCATACTTCTGGGTGTGCTTTTTCTATTTCGTCAAACAAAATCACACGGTAAGGACGTCTGCGGACTGCCTCGGTAAGCTGTCCTCCTTCTTCGTATCCAATATAGCCGGGAGGTGCACCAAACAATCTGGATGCCGTGTGTTGTTCCCGATATTCACTCATATCCAGACGCACTAATGCTTCCTCATCTCCAAACATGAAAGATGCCAACGCTTTTGCCAATTCAGTTTTTCCAACACCAGATGGACCAATAAAGATGAAGGAACCAATTGGACGACGAGGATCTTTTAACCCTGAGCGTGCACGCCGAATTGCATCTGAGATTGCCTTGACAGCAGCTTCCTGACCGATAATATTTTCGTGTAAACGTTCTTCCATATGCAATAATTTCTCTGATTCTGTTTCCATCATTTGGTTGATAGGAATTCCTGTCCATTGGGCAACGACCTGAGCAATATCATCTACATCAACAACTTCGTCTAACTGGTGTTCAGCTTCCCATTTATCACGTTGATCATCAAATTCTGTTTGCAAACGTAACCGTTCCGCTTTCATACGAGCTGCCCGTTCATAATCACGTTCAACACCTGCGCGTTCTTCTTCGGCAGCCAGTCGGTCAAGTTCGGTTTTCATTTTTTTCAGGTCGGCAGGCAATGAATAAAGTGCTACTCTTAATTTGGCAGCTGCTTCATCCATTAAATCAATTGCTTTATCCGGCAAGCGTCGATCTGTTACGTATTGGGCGGATAATCGGGCTGCTGATACCAGAGCTTCATCAGCAAAGCGTACTTTGTGATGGGCCTCATATCGATCCCTCAACCCTTGTAACATTAGAATTGTATCGTCTACGGTTGGTTCATCAACGTAAACTGGAGCAAATCGACGTTCAAGTGCTGTGTCTTTCTCAATATGTTTGTGATATTCATCCAGTGTTGTTGCTCCGATGCATTGTAATTCACCGCGGGCCAAAGCTGGTTTAAGCATATTGGAAGCATCCATGGCTCCCTGTGCTGCACCAGCGCCAACAACGGTATGCAATTCATCAATGAAAAGAATGACTTCACCCTCTGAGCGTTGAACCTCTTCAATAGCAGCTTTTAAACGTTCTTCAAATTCACCTCGGAAACGGGACCCGGCTATCATGGCACTCAAATCCAACGAAATTACTTTTTTCCCCATTAAGATTTCCGGGATATCATTTGTAGCAATTTTTTGAGCCAGGCCCTCAACAATCGCAGTTTTTCCAACACCGGCTTCACCGATCAATACGGGATTATTTTTTGTGCGACGTGAGAGAATTTGCATCACCCGCAAAATTTCGTTATCTCTACCAATTACCGGATCCAGCTTGCCTTCGCGTGCCTGGGTGGTCAGGTCACGTGAATATTTTTCCAAACTGCGATAGCGTGTTTCCGCTTGAGGATCTGTGACTCGTTGTCCACCTCGTAATTGATTAATTGCCTCTACCACCCGTTCGCGGTTAATTCCTGATCCTTCTAAAAGACGGGCTGCTGGTGTATTCTTTTCGCTGAGAATCGCTAAAAATATATGTTCAGTGGAAATATATTCATCTTTTAATCGACTGGCTTCCTCATTGGCGAGATCAATGATTCTTTTCACTCGCGGGGTAATGAAGACCTGTCCTGCTCCACCTCCAAAAATACTTGCTTTAGGGCTGGTACGAAGAATATAATCCAATCTTTCTTCAAGAATACTGGGGTCGATTTTTAAAATTTCCAGGATTTGTGGAATTACACCTTCCGGTTGTTCAATTAAAGCCAAAAGTATGTGCTCAGTATCAATCTGGTTGTGTCCATACCGTTGAATTATCTCAGCAGCCCTTTGAGCTGCTTCTTGAGCACGTTCAGTAAATCGATCAAATCTCATCATATGGGTATTGTCCTTCCATTATGTAAGCGGCAAAACTTGATATCTCTATCTATAGGATTATATCAAAATCTATATTAATAAATCACAGGTAAAGTATAAGAAGCATATTAGAAAAATTTGATATCAGTCATTTTTAGTCGCAGGAATCAGACCTGGTTAGAATTTAGAATCAATTTTTGTTTCTTCTCATTAAACTGTGGTGAACAGGTGTTTTTGGTGCGCATCACCTCCAAAAACTCCCGAACCGCTAATTACCCCAATATTCATGTGATGATTAATTTCGATAATACAATTCCCTGGTGTAAAATAAATTTCAATGGAAAGAAAATTAGCTGACAGGGCAGGAAAAATCCGGTCATTAAATCCCGCTACTGATCTTAATGCGATTGCTGACCTCATTGAATTATGTTTCAAAGACACAATCGATGATGACGGATTAGACTATATTCGTTATCTGAGAAATTTGGCGAATGATACGAATAGTTTGTATTGGGGTATGGGTCGAATCCAACATACATATGCTCCCATACAAGGATTTGTTTACGAGATTGATGGTCGAATTGTTGGAAATTTATCAATGCTTCCATTTCACAAAAACGGTGATTTTATCTATTTAATTGCTAATGTAGCGGTACATCCTGATTTCCGCAGGCAACGAATTGCAATTGATTTAACTTCACGGGCACTCAAATTTGCGAAAGAAAAATCTGCCAGAAGTACCTGGCTTCAAGTTCGTGATGATAATCCACCTGCGATAGAACTTTACAAACAAATGGGTTTTGTAGAACGATATCGAAGATCCACTTATACAATAAAAACGAAAAGTCGTTTGACTGAAAGTAAAAATTCTGGCGTTAAAGTATCAGGACGGAAAGATATCGAATGGCAAACTCACCAACAATTGTTGAAAGATATCTATCCGTTTGAGATCCGCTGGAATATCGGTCTAAGAGAAAATCGTTTTCTTCCAGGGTTTTGGAATAGTTTGTCCAGATTTTTTTCAGGAATATCCATTTCAAACGTAAGTGTTTTTAAAGACAATCACGTGATAGGTTTTGCTTCTTTAGAAAAAACTAATTTATTTGCTGACAATTTATGGATTGTATCTTTGGAAGAATACGATGATGATGTGATTCGCGCTATAGTCCCTTATTTTCGCAATGCATCTTTCACAATTAGACCTCAGACGGTGAATTACCCAGGGAGTAGGGGCGCAATATCCTTTACTGATCTGGGTTTCGAGAAAAATCACACGCTCATCTGGATGGAAGAGAAAGTAGACCTAACTGAATTTCTCACAGTATAATGCAACTAAATACCGACTTTTTACGTATTTAATTTAGCAGAAGGAGAAAAAATGAAAAAAATTCTTATTCGGTTAGGTATCAATGCGGTAGCTCTATATGTGGCAGTAGCATTGTTGGATGGGCGAGGAATCACACCGCAAAGCGAGAATTGGTTAAGTTTTATATGGTTAGCTTTAATTTTCGGTCTTGTTAATGCAATCATCCGACCAATTCTGATTGTGATGAGTTGCCCTTTACTTATCCTTACTTTAGGGTTAGGTACCCTAATTATCAACACATTAATGTTTATGATGGCGGGTTGGATTGGCACACGTTTCCAGATAGGTTTTCAGGTAGAAAACTTTTGGGTCGGACTGTTGGGTGCTTTGATCGTCAGTATTGTCAGTTTTATTTTAACCGGAATATTTAAAGACGAAGTGAAGAAAAAAAAGAAATAAAGGCGGTCAAAACGCAACAAAAAGAATATACAAATTTCTTTATGTGTCTAATTCAACTGGTATTGACTGATGTCTAAGAAGTCAAGTTTTTCCTTTGTTGGAACGCCAATGGCATTCCATCCGCGCACTTCATAGAAGCGCGGTAAAAGCCTGTCTAATTCAACAATATGACCTTTCCCAGGACCATCTGGGAGAGGTTCATTTAACATTCTATGCGGTAAAGTGTCATCTTCTGAAGAAATTCCTGCTCTTAACAAGAAGAGGCGTTCTAGATTATAAATTCGTTCACCTGCATCTAAAAGTGTCTGTTGGGTATATTGAAAACCAGTAGCAAATTTCATGACTTCCGCTAATGGCGTAGGCCAAAGTTCAACTTTATCCTCAAACATATATCTAACACTCAAAAAAACACACAATCCAGTTGCGTCTATTACTGCAAAAGCATCTTCAAAACGTTTCACCAGTTCTGCCTTATTCTCTATCGTTAATGGATCGATCTTTTTTGGTGTTCCAAAAACCTCACTATAAGCGATATCACCGGACATGTGTGAAGCTCCAATATTAGATGTTGCGTAAAGCAAACCCATTCCTTTTGAACCACGCGGATCATAACCCGGAAACTCCTGTTTTTTGGCTGTGACCGATAGTTCAGGATGACCATAGCTGGTTGCCAATCGATAGCTTCCCTGGGCTAGTTCCCTGCCAAATCCTTTCTGGAAAGCAATCTGGTGGGTTAACGTGATAATTGCATCTGGATCGCCGAATTTAAGTTGAAATCCAATTTTGTTTTCCGGAATAAACCCTTTCTCTGCCATTTCCATTGCACATGCGATTGTCATACCAGCTGAGATGGTATCCAATCCATATTCATTACACAGATAATTTGCTTTTATTATGGCTGCCATATTATCCACACCACAGGCACTACCGTAAGAAGCAATCGTCTCATATTCAGGACCTTCGCCTTCACCAGCATATTTTGGATCATCTACTCTGGTATCACGACCACATGCTATCGGACATCTGAAGCATGGTTTAGGTTTCTTAAGATATTTTTCATTGATTACATCTCCTGTGATACCGGCAATCCCTTCAAACGTACCAGTCTGGAAATTTCTTGTTGGTAATATGCCCATTTCATTTGTTATTGGTGGTACATAGGAGGTGCCATAAACACGCATGGCTCCGCCAGCATTCATAACATCACCCACTTTTTTGGACATCGCTTTGCAAAAACTATTCAATTCATCAGGATGGGCAACAGCAATTTTTTGGGAACCTTTGACGACGACAGCTTTTAGATTTTTCGAACCCATTACTGCACCGACTCCGGATCGACCTGCTGCACGATGTTTATCATTCATGATGGAGGCGAACAAAACCAGATTTTCTCCTCCGGGTCCAATACAGGCAACTTTAGCTTTTGGATCTGTTTCTGTTAAAAGAATATCTTCCGTTTCCGGAACATTTTTCCCCCATAAATGTTCTGCAGAGCGTAATTCGATATTATCGTCCATTACCCATAAATAAACAGGGGTTTCAGCTCTACCTTCGAAGATGAACATGTCATACCCGGTGCGTTTCATTTCCGTTGGGAAGAATCCACCTGAATTTGAATTGGTTAATGCACCAGTTAACGGAGATTTGGCAACGACCATATATCGATTACCAGTCGGTGCAATCGTACCAGTGAGAGGACCGGTAGCAAAAATCATCATATTTTCAGGCGACAGGGCATCAACCGTTGGATCCATTTCATCCAGTAGGTATTTTATTGCCCAGCCACGTCCGCCCAAATATTTGGCGGCAAATTCCTGATCAACGAGATCAGTGCTTATGGTCTTTGTTGTTAAATTTACACGTAATATTTTTCCATGCCATGCATTCATATTTCTCTCCTGGTTTTTTATTTAACCGCCAGCCATTGCTGGAAAGGCACAAATGACATCATCCTCCTGTAAGGGTTCGTCAGGACATAATGTCTTCCCGTTTATTAAGATGACACTTTCCGGAATGGGAGGGATTGAAAACAGTTCCAAAATTATTTCCGGAAATGAACCTTCTGGAACAAGGATAGTTATTTGGTTCCCGGATGTGTCGGGCGGGAGTTGATTTTTGTAATTAGCCAGCAATTTTAAGTGTACATGCATAAAAAAACCTTTATCCAGACCTTTTAATAATACAAAAGGCTGATTAAGAAAACAAGTTGAGAGTGTCATTAATTTTATTTGACGAATTACAGGAAAATCAGGTCTTTTTTCATTATTGGGTCTGGGTGTTCACTTGCCACCTATTTTTATTGAGATAATGCAAAATCTACATAAAAATAATAGCGACACCTATCATGGCGATAATTGTTCCAATGATAGCTTGTCTAGTTATTTTTTCTTTGAGTATTGATCCAATCGGTAAGTGGAAAATGGGGGTTAATGCCATTAATGTCGATGCGATACCTATTTTTGCAAATTGAATTGCGATGAGTGACAACCAAACTCCTAAAAACGGACCAATCACCGCTCCGCCAAAAGCAAATCTTACAGCTTTTGGAAATTGTCTGAATTGGACAACACTTTTGGAAAATTGTTTTGTCATGATAGCAAATACCCAAACAACCACCACAGCCACGATGACGCGGATAACCACGCCTGAAAGGGCAGAAAATTCAGGTGGTAAACCTTTTTTGGCGAATATTAAACCAACAGCCTGTCCGATTGCAGCCCCTATGGCAAATAATATACCGATCCATTTATGACGGTCACTGTATATCGGATTGTGAGATTTATTTCGGTCCATTATGACCATAGCGATTCCACCAATTGTTAGCGAAATCCCTGCCATTTGGATAAAAGAAAGTTGCTCGCCCAAAAAAATCCAGGCAAACAGAGAACTGATGACAGGTACAACTGCCATTACCAGCATTGCCAGGCGTGGTCCAACCATGATGAAAGACTGGAACAGGAAAAGATCACCAATAACCAGACCAATGATCGAGGATAATCCCAGCCATATCCATTGTTCGAGAGATGCATTTAATGGAATTGGAGTTCCAAAAACGATTGTATGGGTAATTATGAGAAAGATAAAAGCAAAACTCAGTCTGATTCGGTTTAAGGAGGATGAACCGATTTCTCTTCCAGCAATTGAAAAAAATATGGAAGATAAAGCCCATAACAAAGCTGCGATTAATGCTGCAAATTCACCCATCAAATTCAAATCCTTTAAATCGATGTATCTTACCACAGAGTATCCAAGAATCTTGAAACCCAATCAATGGGGTAAAGAACTATGGAGGAATAGCCAATTACAAACTGACTAACCGGTCAGGTAAACAAAATACTATATTTGATAAGCTTTAGATGGAAATTCATGATGGTTCAAACAACCAATTTAAGCGTTTTAAATAAAGTGAAAAAATGTTACAACTAAAAAGTTTTGATCATAAGTAAAGTTATTGATCCAGATCATATTTTGGACAAATTGAAAGGAATTAAAAATGGAATCAAAAAAGACATCAACTGTGGGTATAGGATTAGTTTTTGGTGTGGCGATTGGTGCAGGTTTAGGACTTATTTTTGATAATATGCCTATAGGTGCAGGAATTGGGGCAGCTTTCGGAATAATAATCGGTGCAATCATCGATAGTTACAAAAATAAAACAGTATAAATTCCTGTTGAAGAAGTTCCAAATTATTGATTAAATTAATTCATGTATTTCCCCAATAATCCAATGTTGGTAGGTGTTTATGGTGGGGTACCCACCATAAACACCGCGAAAGCTAAGAGGGAAAGGTGCAAATAGGAGAATCAATTTAGCTATGGGAGTACATAATGCAGCAAAACACTATTTCCCGCATCTGAAACCCAGACACCATTATTGCGGTCAAATGCTAACCCTGCTGGCAATCCAAAGCCATCCGAGCTGGGACTGTAATCTCCCCAGCCAGTAACAAAATTACCATCCGGTTGGAACCCAAGAATTCTGAAGCCTTCGGGATCGGTAGTGTAAACATTTCCAAGGTTATCCGTGGCAAGGAATGGCTTGTTATCCAGACTTTGCCCAAACCAGCCAACGATATCCCATGCATTAATCGCACTATAAGAAGTCTTATCCGCATTGGGAACAAATACTTGAATTCGTTGATTCCAGGTATCTGAAACGTATATTTCACCGTTTAAACCCATCGCCAATCCAACAGGTTCATCCAATTGACCAAGGTCAAAACCGGCTTCTCCAAATTGAGTGATGAAATTTCCATCTGAATCAAATACAGCAACGCGTTTATTACCTGTATCAGAGATATAAACACGGTTTTCTTCATCAACAATAATTCCTCTGGGACCCCAAAAACCATCCGGATTTTCTGCTGCTCCAAAATATCCCCACATGGTCACAAATATTCCATCCGTTGTGAATTTTTGTACCCGGTGGTTCCAGGTATCCGTTACATACACAGAACCATCCGAACCAACAGCGATACCCCAGGGTTCATTAAAAGTTCCTGGAGGTGCATCGCCGGAAAGAATGTCAGCGAAACTACCCCAAACATTCAGTACTGTTCCATCTTCTGCAAATCGTTGAATACGGTGGTTGCGAGAATCAGCCACATAAATGCTTCCATCAGGTCCGATCGCTATACCGCGTGGTGAATCCAATTGACCTTGTTCTTTGCCATAATATCCAATCACACGATCTGGTAAAAGGGATTGAATCTGTCCCTCATAAGGATCAATCACTGGTGCAGATACCACTGCAGGCATCGATCCATAATTCCATATTTGGCCAATAATGTCTTTTCTCAAATACATTCGGATTGGATCCGAAGGAGACCAGGTTGCTACTGTAAGGTCACTTCTACCTTTTATCTGGGCATATTTGCTGTAATCTTTATTTAGCCAAATCTGGAAAAGGGCTGACCGCATTTCGGCATCAGTTATTGCATACCGAACTCGTTCCCATGTCAGGAAATAATAATCCTGCATAGGCCAGACCAGGCGAATATAGTCATACTTCACATATTCGTCCTTGACAAGAGAATCGATTTTTGAATAATTTTGATCACTTGCGAGAATTATTGGTGAATTTAAGAGATCTCTGGTTGGTTTGTCGGTATACCAAAGTTTGTTGGGATAATCGCGGAAATACCACCAATATGGATATAAGGAATCATTATCATATGCAACACTAATTTTCTTATCCCCAACAGTACGTTTTGAAATTTCTTCTACCTGTTCCAGGATATCCTTCGGTCCTCGGTCAGCATGAGCATAAACAAGAAACTCTTTTCCATTATCATAATTAATGAAGGATGCCATGATGGAAGTTCGAACCGTCAAAAAAGCCAGCAATACAACAAATGCTAATATGAAAATTCTGGCAATACTCAACCATGAAAAACCTTTCATATAGTAAATAATTCCATACAATGAAAAAACTAACATGATAAAAGACATAATAAATGTACTGGTTGTCTGTAATTGTTCTAAAGAATTACCTTGAAAAGGTGGTGTTGGGCTCAAAATTGACCCTAAGAAGCCTATTAAGCTTGTTACAGCAACTGGAAGAAGGAGAATACTGATCCACTTCTTACCTCGAATAAATTCTTTCCATGGAATTCTATCAATCAATTTATCAAAACCCCAGGCAGCTGTTAATGCAAATGGAAGAGCTATGTGAACGGTTAACCATGGCATTTTTTCGCCTGCAAGACTATAGGCGAGGAGACTCATCACCGACCAAAATCCCAATAAAAACAAAACCGGGACGCGATAATGATCTGGAGCGAATTCTTCCTCTTCTATCTCATCAATTTCGCTATTCAATTCAATAGAACTTTCTGAAATAGACTCACCAGGGTTTCCTTCTTCTGAAATCCTCTTTTTATGGTGAAAAATCGGAGAAAGAGGAACTGCAACCGCCAAGCTCGATAACCTTAAATGAGTCAATCCAAAGATGATGGCTATTAAGAATCCAATGATTGAAAGGTATTCGTAGAAAGGCATTTGTAATAAACCATAATAATAAAGCGGTTGGGTTCCACGGTTAACGGCTTGCTGGTCTAACCAGTATCCTAAAGATCCAACAATTCCTGTAAAAAATCCTCTTCCATTCGTAAAAAAGGTTGTATAAAAAACGATAAAAATCGCCCAGAAAACAGCCATGTTTTTTAACCATAATTTTCGTTTCCACCAGAATCCAATGGCAACTGATATTCCACCCATTATTACCAGCGCAATTCCAATTCGGATCATTCCAATTGTTGAGTAATCAGTGGGTTTCCATGTTTGTCCAAATAGTGATCCAAGGATATTAATGGGAAAGGCTGCCAAAAGTGGAAGAACCAGGGTAGCATTTAATATCAATAAATCAAAAGTCCGTAAATGACGGATAGCATCGAGTCCAATTCCTTTGACTAAAACAATTATCGCTGCAATACCAACAAGGATTGCTACCAACACAGATAAACTTGCCAGCATTGCCATATTAGTCGCTGATTGAGATATCAATTCTCCCAATTCATTGGTTGGATTTTGTTTAGCATTAAAGTAACCAAGAAATATCCCTGCAAATAAAAATCCTATTGTGATAACTGTAAGTATGACGAATAATTCTCGAGATTTGATTGTATGCCAATGTTCCCGGATCACTTCTGTTAGAAACTGAAAAGCAAGAAACAACAATAAAATCGCCATATAGATATAGGCAGTCTCTTTGGCAGCGAAATTCAGGGCATGGGCAATGGTGAGGAGCATCATTGAAAAATTATCACCCCGATCAAGGTATCGCAAGGTGGCATATATCATCAGAACAGCGATTAATTCAATAAGGCCTTCATTCCTTGTATAGCGCCCATAAAAAAGTATATAAGGGGAAATTAAAAAGATTACCCCACCAATAAGATGCCCCCTTTTTCCTAAATACCTTTTGAAAAAAAGCAATACGAAAGCGACTGCTACAACACTTGCCAATGCTGCAGGAATTCTTGCAGAAAAATCTGAGTCTCCAAACATAAAATAAGACAAAGCAATCAGATGAAATTGTAGTGGACCATGGGTGATCGGATCCTGTTTGTAACCTTTTCCTGTTGCCAGATCCCAGGCGGGTACTACGTGATTGACCTCATCATGACTCATCACACGTGCCCCAAGATCGTAAAACCGGCTGATAATTGCTAATAGAATAATTAGGAAAATTATTAAATTTTCAATTGTAAGTTTTGGCAGGTAATCAGAAATTGGCTTATCGAGCCAATTGATGGTAGATTTTTCAGAATTCATCCTCGATTATTTTCCACTCCATCTTTTCTCAAGTTGTTCAGGTTTAGAATTTTTACAAATTTATCATTGACTATACTAGAATTGCCAAGAGTTGACAAGCAACATCTATGGAAAAGAAAGTGCAAATTTACATTCTGGAATCACTTTTCTTTTGACAATCTTTTTGTTCAATTCTATACTTCTACTGGTTTCAAAAAAATTCATAAATAGAATAATTTGTACCATCACAATAAACCGGGGTTGGCAGGTGTTTCGCCAAAAACACCCTGACACTTAGGATTAAAAGATACAATAATTTTATCTCAAATTAGGATTTGATATGCAGCAACCTTCGAAATTATTCAGATATAGTATGTTTGCTTTATTGTACTTTGCACAAGGTGCCGTGTTAAGTTACTTTACCGCATTAAATGCTATTTATTTACTATCATTCGATCTAAGTATGAGCCAGATTGGTCTCATTAGTGGTATCGCTTTAACCCCATTTGTTTTAAAGATTTTTCTGGGGATTCTCAGTGATCGGGTAAACCTCTTAAAATTGGGACATAGAAAACCTTATATTATTTTAGGACTCATTTTACAGGCTGTATGTTTAATAATCGTTCCTTTTGTCAATCCAGGTAAAGATTTTGCGTTATTTGGTTTGATGGCTTTTCTTGTTATGACAGGTATGGCATTATATGACACGACGACCGATGGGCTTGCTCTGGATACGACACCAGAAAATGAAGCTGGAAAAATTCAGGGTGTTATGGTTGGTGGTAGGGCGATGGGCGTTGTGGTTTTATCCAGCCTCATCGGTATTCTGGCACAAAAAGTATCATGGACTGCCGCGTTCTGGTTATTAGCCTTGCTGTCTTTAATCCCATTGATCCTGGTGTTTGGATTTAAAGAACCCCCAAGAAGGCCTGAACAAAAATTTGAGTGGAAAGCATTCTCAGCATTTAAACATTGGCCTATCATTGCATTGGGATTGCTAGGTGCACTATATTCACTCATTATTAACGCAGCCAATGAGATCATTAATCCATTTCTTCAATCAAGCTTTGGGATCTCCGTTATGATGGCAGGCTTCTTTACGACTGTGTGGGGGATTGGTGTAGTGATCGGCGGAATAACTGGTGGTCCATTGACTGACAAAATTGGGCAAAGGAGGGCTGTTGAAATTGCCCTGGTGATTTCTTTTATTTCTGTGGCAATTTTTTCTTTTACCCCAACCGCGTCAATCGCATGGCCATTGGTTTTTATATTTGGATTGGCTTTTGGTTACTATGAAACAGTCTATTTTGCTATATCAATGCGAAAATCTGATCCACGAATTGCTGCTTCCATGTTTTCGATATTAATGGCCATAGCAAATATTGGTACAGGGATTGGGTTACCGATTGCAGGTTTATTGGCTGATGGTGTTGGTTATCGCTGGACATTTGCAATCATTGCCAGCTTGAATCTTTTAGCAATTCCATTATTGCCATCAATTTTTGGGAGAACTAAAAGAGTTTAATAGAATAAGGGTTGTTCTGATTTTCAAAACAACCCTTACTTGTTTTTTTTGGTCGATTTTTTCAATATTGGAAAATTATTTTATTTTCCGCCGTTTCCTCCGCCATTGCCGCCACTTCCACTGTTGTTGCCGTTATCGTTGTCGCCCTGGTTACCACCATTGGGATGATCGTTGAAGGAATTTTGATAGCCACCATTTATACCCCCTTGATCTAATCCTCCTGGTTCAATCTCGGATAATAAAGAGCCATTAAGATGCATCCACATAAAGGGATCATCAACAGGATGTGGTACTTCTCCTTGATTTTGGATAGAACCAACTTCACTTTCTTCTGAGTTTCCATACATGTACATGTTCATCCATAATTCTTCAGTGCCATGTTTTTCCTGATAATTTGCCATGAATTTAAGTTCACTGGAAAGTAACTCTGGTTCTTCAATTCCTGCAGTCACTAATTTCATTTGATTTTGTAATGTGTTCTTGAACATATTCATGATTGGTTCACCGGTTAGCTCGCCTTTATTCATCATCATGGTTTGTTGCTGTAGCATATTTTGAACCATTAACAATTTCCCGATTGGATCGTCTGTATTTACACCGAATTGTAAGGCTGTCATCAATTGCGTTTGCCATGCAATTATCTGTGGTTCCGGAATATATTCACCTTTGCCAACTAACGCATTTATTTCCTCAAATCGATAATTTGCATGTTTTAATGCAATTTGAAACTGGGTTTCTGGTTTGGTTGCGAGTCCCAATTCAATATCTTCTACCAGCGTTTTGACTGGGTACAATAAATCTCCAGGTAAGCTGTCCTGGGCAGCTACTGCGGATATTCCACCGCCAAATAAGAGTGCGAGAATTGTTGTGATTGTTAAGATTTTCATTGGAAAAGTCTCCTTCTTTACGAATATTTGGTTCCACCATGATATTTTTGGAACGGAAACAGAGCTTCCTCCGACCAACATGTGCGCTTCACTCATGAAATTCTTTTTGGCTGATTGAACCCGCAAAGGATTTCTTTCAGGAATTGCATCAAGTTTTTCTAGTTTTTGTTTTATTTCCTCTTCAAAATTTTTCATCGTTTCACCTCTAATTTCTTTCTTATTGCCTGTAATCCGCGATGTTGAAGGGCTTTTACTGCACCAACTGGTTTATTCATAACAAGAGAAATTTCTTGATTATTCAAACCTTCCACAAATTTGAGAACGACTGCCTGACGTTGGTTCTCCGGAAGTTCTCGCAAAACATTCCGAATTGTCCTGCTTTCAATTTGATCAATCACCAAATCTTCAGGATGATTATTTTGTGAAGCATATTGTTCAGGGAGACCCTCATCTTCAGGGATTGCGCGCCGGTATTGATCTGTTATCCAGTTGTGTGCCATTCGATAAAGGTATGGCCGAACATATTTTTTCGGGCCTTTCCCATTTTTGAGTGCATTTAAAAATCGACTGAATGTTTCAGCAACACACTCTTCGGCTTTGTCTTGATTTCCGAGCAATCGATATCCGTATCGGTATATTGCTTCGTTATATTGATCGTAAACCCATTCTATTGCACTCATATCAAACGCCTGTAACCTGGAGATCAAACCTTCATTTTCTTCGATGATAGACATGTTCATCCTATATGACGCAATAATCCTGGAATCGATACGAAACTACATAAATTGTACAAAATTTTTGACGTTTTTAATTTATTTTTTATAAATCGTTAATATTTTGCTAGTATTTCTCTAATATTTTCGCAGTAAATTATGGATAAGAAAATAATTCACAAGGAGGTATTTATGTTATACAGGAGAAAATCTTCACCATCTTTGTGGGAAGAAATGGATAAATTACAGAGAGAGATGAATCGAATGTTTGATAGTGCCAATACAAACAGATTAGGGGATCGTCCAATAAACAGCTATGATTTCCCAGCAATGAATGTTTGGACAAAAGCCGATTCTGGCCAAGTGATTACCGCTGAAGTACCTGGGATGAATGTGGATGATTTGGATATCAAGGTGGTTGGGGAAACATTGACGATTAGTGGGTCCAGACCTGCTCCAGAAGAAGACGAAAAAAATCGATATCATCGCCAGGAAAGAGGTTATGGAAGTTTTACAAGAACGATCCAATTGCCTTTCCCAATTGATGTGGACAAAGTGGAAGCCAATTATGAAAAAGGGGTGCTCAAGATTTGGTTACCGCGAGCTGAATCGGATAAACCCCGCAAGATTACTGTAAAAGCAATATAAACAGGAGGTGAAATATGTCGGAACAATTATCAAATCCTGAAACCCAGAAACAAGAGATTGTTGAGCAAGATCAGGCAGAACGAACAAGAGATAGTCGGGTGTATGTTCCCAGAGTGGATATTTACGAATCGGATGAAGCAATCCACGTTATTGCTGATATTCCTGGTGCCGATGAAAACTCGATTGACATTACATTGGATAAAAATGTTCTTACAATCGATGCTGAAGTACAGGTTGAAAAACCAGAAGATTATTCACTCACTTATGCAGAATATGGAATTGGCAGCTTCAGGCGAAAATTCAGTATTTCAAATGAGATTGACCAGGAAAAGATTGTCGCAGAAGTAAAAGATGGCGTATTAAAAATGGTGTTACCGAAGTCGCAGAAAGTAACTCAAAAGATATCTGTTAAGGCAACAAAGGAGTAGAAAAAAGGAGATCAATTTGGTTTTGTGGAGTTAGATCTCCTGGATGTGAGAAAAAAAATAGAAAATGTACTAAACCGGCTATCCCAGCCGGTTTTCGATTCTAATTATGACAAAAATAATAACAAACCAATTACATTGAGATGATTTAAACTTCAGTTCATAAGTATAATAATTTTATTGGTTAGTATGTTGGATGGTAATTCCATTATTCTCCCCTAAGTAGAACCTCATTTGCTAAGGATGATTCTTACGATATAAATTGAATAATTGAGGAAATTATGTGGTTCAATCGGGATGAAAATCGAACAGTTTATTCAACTGATCAAGGGAAGATCTGCTCAAATTGCGGAAAACCTGTTCAGAAATGTGATTGTAAAAAGAAAACAGCCCACCTTCCCATAAAACGAGATGGAATTATTCGTTTGCGAATAGAACGAAAGGGAAGGGGTGGAAAATCAGTGACCCTGGTTGAGGGATTTCCACTTGATAATGAGTTATTGAAGGTATTAATCAAAGATCTTAAACATCATTGCGGAGCAGGTGGATCAATAAAAAAGGGGATTATTGAAATTCAGGGTGATGTTCGAGACACAGCAATGAAATTATTAGAGGAAAAAGGTTACGTTGTTAAAAAGGCTGGTGGCTAGACCCAGTCAATTTGATGTATGGGAGTGATATATGCAAAATAGTTTGAAACCATTCTTTGATTCAAGCGGTGTGGCAATAATTGGTGCTTCCAACAAGCCCAACAAACTCAGTTATGGCATAGTAAAAAATTTGACTCTTTATGGGTATCAAGGGGGTATCTATCCTGTAAATCCAAAAGTAGATGAAATCCTGGGGTATCAATGTTACCCGGATATTCTGAGCGTCCCTGATCCGGTCGATCTGGCAGTTATTATCTTACCTGCCAGTTATATCCTTCCAATACTCTCGGATTGCCAAAAGAGAGGAATTAAGGCTGTGACAGTCATCTCCGGAGGGTTCAAAGAGCTGGGTCCAGATGGGGAACTATTGGAACAAAAGGTCCTACAGTTTGTCAAAGAACATGATATGAGAATGGTTGGTCCTAATTGTGTTGGAACAATGAGTTTGCACACCGGTTTAAATACGACATTTATCTCTGGGGTTCCGGATAAAGGCGGGATAGGTTTCTTATCTCAATCTGGAGCAGTTTTAGGTGGCGTTGTTGATTTTGTAAAGGGCAAAGGGATTGGATTTTCCCATTTTCTCAGTCTGGGAAACGAAGCTGATGTCACCGAAACTGATATGATTGAGTATCTCGGTGATGATCCGCACACACAGGTAATTGCTGCGTATGTTGAACAGATCCGGGATGGGCAGAATTTTTTAAAAATTGCTAAACAGGTAACCAGGAAAAAACCGATCGTTTTACTCAAAGCAGGGCGGACCTCTGCAGGTGCAAGAGCTGTATCCTCACACACTGGCTCTTTGGCCGGGAGTCATACAGCATACCAGGCTGCTTTTAAACAGAGTGGTGTGGTAGAGGTTCAGGCTGTAAATGATTTATTTGATGTGTCGCAGGCTTTGGCACTTCAAAATTTACCAAAAGGAAAAAATGTTGCCATTTTGACAAATTCTGGAGGACCTGCAGCCTTAATGTCTGATAGTCTGGCAAATAATGGTTTTTCTATGGCTGATTTAGATACGAAAACCATTAGCGCTTTACGAGAAGTTTTGAATCCAAGTGCACAGGTTGCTAATCCAGTGGATATGTTGGGTGGGGCTGAGCCGCATGAGTATGAAAAAGCGATGCAGTTTTTGGTAGAAGATCCCAATGTGGATGTGATTGTTACGATCCTTGTTCCGCAATCGCTTGTAAATCCAGTGGAAGTAGCAGAAAAAATCGCACAGATTGCTGGATCAACTGAAAAAACAGTAATTGCCTGTTTTATGGGTGATTCACTGGTTCTGGAGCCTAGAAAATTACTTCATAGTCGAAATGTACCCATGGTGGTTTTTCCTGAAAGTGTTGGTGTGATTTTAGGTGCAATGAAAACCTATGCTGATTGGCTTTCACGTCCGATTGAAGAACCTGCGATTTTTGACGATGTGAATGTTGATACAGCAAAATCAATAATTGACCAAGCCAGTCAGATTGGCAGTATGGGAGAAGTATTAACCCGACCACTTCTGAATGCGTACAAAATTCCATTGATCGCTGGCGAAGTTGCTGCATTTGAACAGGAAGCTGTTAGGGTGGCGGAAGCAATTGGTTTTCCGGTTGTTATGAAAATTAATTCGCCTGACATCCTTCATAAATCTGACCTGGGTGGTATCCGATTGGGTTTACAGGATAAAGACTCCGTTAGAGCAGCTTATCAGGAAATGATCGTAGGAATATCAAAGAAAATGCCAGAAGCACACATTGAGGGAGTGTTGATTGAGGCAATGGCACCAAAAGGCCAGGAAGTGATTATTGGTATGAAACGCGATCCTGGTTTTGGCGCAATGATGATGTTTGGACTGGGTGGAATTTTTGTTGAGCTTTTTCAGGATGTGTCATTCCGTGTGGCACCATTAACCAAACGAGATGCAATCGAAATGGTTCAATCTACTCGAGCCGCCAAATTACTGACTGGATACCGCGGACAAAATCCTGTAGATGTGGATGCCGTTATTGATACTATTCTACGGCTCAGTCAACTAGCAATTGATTTTGATGAAATTGAAGAGATCGAAATCAATCCTTTGCTTGTTCTTGAAAAAGGTGTATTGGCGTTAGACGGAAGAGTAATCCTTAAACAAATTACAGTGTAGTCATCGGAGGATTTGATGAAACGTTTATTATCAGGCAACGAAGCCGTTGCCAGAGGGGCATGGGAAGCTGGATGCTCTGTCGCTTCTGGTTATCCTGGAACTCCCAGTACAGAGATCATGGAAACTTTTGCCCGATTTCCTAATGTATACGCTGAATGGGCACCAAATGAGAAAGTAGGACTCGATGTTGCGATTGGTGCGGCTTATGCTGGAAAACGCACCATATCCACTATGAAACATGTTGGCTTAAATGTGGCAGCTGACTCTTTGTTTTATGTAGCGATGACTGGGATAGAAGCCGGTTTGGTAATTGTATCTGCCGATGATCCTTCGATGCATTCTTCTCAAAATGAGCAGGATAACCGCCAATTTGCAAAATTTTCCAGAATTCCATGTCTTGATCCTGCGGACAGCCAAGAGGCACGGGATTTTACCATAGCCGCATTTGATTTGAGTGAACAATTCGATACACCTGTAATGTTACGAATGACCACAAGGGTTTGTCATACCAGTTCTCCTGTCGAGATGACCGAACAACAGCAACAGATTCCTACTAAGGGACGATATCCACGCAATACTGCCAAGTACGTGATGATTCCTGTGAATGCCAGGAAAAGACACCCAATTATTGAAGAAAGAATTGAAGATCTGGCTAAGTATGCTGAATCTTTTGCCTATAATCGCGTTGAGTATCGAAAAAAAGATTTAGGAATTATCTCCGGTGGAGTCGCCTATCAATATGCAAGAGAAGTATTTCCGCAGGCAAGTATTCTTAAATTAGGAATGGTTTTTCCATTACCGGTTGAGATGATCCGGTCATTTTGTGAAAATGTAGAAAAAGTAATTGTTTTAGAAGAATTAGATCCATTCATTGAGGATCAGGTACGCTTGATGGGTTTTGATATTTATCGCCCCAATCACGTTGAAAAGTCAGATACATACCATACAAAATCGATTTTCCCGATAACAGGAGAATTGAATCCGGAAATTGTCAGGTTCTCAGCCCAAAAAGCAGGACTTCTAGAATTCACACTGAAAAAAGATGGAGAAAGTATTAATTTACCTTTGCCTGCCCGACCACCAACGTTGTGTCCAGGCTGCCCTCATCGATCATCTTTTTATGTTTTATCTAAGCTAAAAGTGCCAGTAAATGGCGATATTGGTTGTTACACATTAGGGGTCGCGCCTCCACTATCGACAATCGATACCTGTGGATGCATGGGAGCCAGCATTGGTGTCGCTCATGGTGCTGCTGTAGCAGGAGATCAAGAACGACATGTGGCAGTAATCGGTGACTCTACTTTTTTCCATACAGGAATTCCTGCTTTGATCAATGTGGCTTATAACCGCAGTAATGTTATTACAGTTATTATGGATAACCGTGTAACAGGGATGACCGGACATCAGGATAATCCAGGCACCGGCTTTACCCTACAACATCAGGCAACTGTTCAACTAGATATTGAATTGCTGGTACGAGCTTGCGGTATTGAAAAGGTTTTAACGGTTGAAGCTTTTGAAGTTGATATCATTGAGAAAACACTTAAACAATGGATGAAAGAAGATGGTCCAGCCGTCTTGATTACAAAGGAGGAGTGCGCATTACTACCCTCGGCCAGAAAAAATTACCTTCCCTTACTGGTAACAGATCAATGTAATGGTTGTACTGTTTGTTTTCGAATTGGTTGCCCTGCGATTTTAAAAACTGAAGAACTTGACCCAAAATACCATCGCCCACTGGCTTTAATCGACCAGAAATTATGTACCGGATGTGAGATTTGCGCACAGGTTTGTCCTCGGGATGCTATTTTATTCCGTGATCAGGTTATTACGCAAAGAAAATCAGAAGAGGGATAAAGATGGATCATAAGAATTTAAGAAAAGAGTATCCGGATGGTGTAAATTTCTTATTAACCGGTGTAGGTGGTCAAGGAACGATTTTAGCCAGTAATGTTCTGGCTGATTTAGGGTTGGCATTGGGATACGATGTGAAAAAAGCGGAAATCCATGGAATGTCTCAAAGAGGCGGTACTGTGATCTCCTATATTCGTTGGAGAGAGCAAGTATTCTCGCCGATTATTTCCAAAGGTGAAGCTGACATCATCATTGCATTTGAAAAACTGGAAGCTCTTCGATCAATTGAACAGATCAAACCTGGAGGTCTATTGTTGATTAATGATTACGCCATTGTTCCTGTGACAGTCAGTTCAGGGATATTTGAGTATCCTGAGGATGAAAAGATACACGAGACTATTCTTCCCTTTACTTCAAATGAATTTTGGGTAAAAGGTTTGGATATTGCTGAAGAAATCGGATATCCAAAAGCATCCAATGTTGTGTTATTAGGTGCATTATCAACATTATTGGGAATTGAGGAGCAAGTATTTCTTAAAGTGATTGCAACGCGAATTCCTCAAAAGTATTATTCCTACAATGAGTTGGCTTTCCAGCGTGGAGCAAATTCAATTATTGGATAGACGATCAAGGTCTAAAAATTCGATACCGCTGGATTTTAAATTGGTAATATAGGAAACAACCAACACAAAATCCAAGCAGAGCGACTCCAGAAGCCAGCATGACCATACTTGCAAAAACCCAGCCAACAATTGATTGTCCAAAGAGGAAGAAAATCTGGGCAAAACCAAGCAGGGTAGTCGCAATTGTATTGTTAAATCGTTGAAGTCCAGCATCTTCGTAGGTAGAAGCTACAATCTTTTTTCTGAAGAGCCAGCTACCAATCCAATAAATTATGCTGTATTGTTTACCCAATAAAGTAGTGGGAAGCAATATAAGAAATAATATTGTGGTTAACCAGGTCTGTTGGGTAAGCAATGCGAACAAGATCCCAAATGTGAGAATGGCACGATTAAGTGTCACGATGGGCATTGGAATTCCATTTTTGTTTTGAGTATTATTAATATCCATGTTGATCTCCATGAAAGAAATTTGGATATAATATACCATTATTATAGATAATAAACAATTGTAATAGTAACGACACCATTTTTCATTTCAATAAACTGATGACTTCAGGTGTTTTGGTCTATTTTTACCAGTCAAAAAACTCTGACTGCTTAAAAATGAAAAGATCCTGAAAATTTGATTTCCTAATAATCAAATTGACATTTCTATCTCACCACCACCTAATAATTCGTCGTCGTTGTAAAAAACAGCAAATTGTCCGGGGGTTGCATCCCGCACAGGTTTGTCAAACTCAATCCTGACTTTTTGATTTTCAATCGGAAAAACGGTTGCTCTTACATAATCTGCTTTGTATCGAATTTTTACATCGGATTTGATCTCATTTTGAGGGGTCTCAGCACTGATCCAATTCACATCTTTGACCAATATCGCGTTCTGATTTAAATCATCAACTGAACCGACGACAAGCACATTATCCTTAGCGTTTTTTTCAAGAACGTATAAAGGTTCTGATGCAGATAGGCGGATGCCTTTCCGCTGACCGATTGTATAAAAAGCAAGACCCTGATGATCTCCTAATTTGTTTCCAAATCGATCCATGATTGATCCTGGAACAGCGATTTCAGGAGCATTCCGCAGTAAGAAGTCGCGATAGTTGTCGTCAGAAACAAAGCATAAATCCTGACTGTCTTTTTTCTCGGCCATTGGAAGACCATATTTTCGGGCGATATCTCTCACCTCAGGTTTCAGATATTCCCCTAAGGGGAAGAGGGTTTTTTGTAATTGGGATTGCTGCAACATACTCATTACATAAGATTGATCTTTTTGGGAATCTTTGGCTTTCAGCACTCGGATTTTTTCATTTTTATCTTTTGCAAGACGGACATAATGCCCCGTTGCGAGATAATCTGCACCAAAATCACTTACTTTATCAAAGAGTAATCCCCACTTAATATCTCTGTTGCAAATAACACAGGGGTTAGGGGTCTTACCTTGCCCATAACCATCCAAAAAATATTGAACAATTTGTTTTCTAAAAGTTTCAGCAGCATCAATAACGTGAAAAGGGTAACCGATGGTTTGGGCAGATTTTCTGGCTTCCTCCATCGATTGAGGGGTGCAGCATTTGTTTTCGCATTCTTTGCCTGCCTCGCTCCATAAGTGCATCATCACACCGATGACAGGGTATCCTTGTTCTGCTAACATGGCTGCAACAACAGAACTATCTACGCCACCACTGACAGCCACAAGAATGGTTGGTTTATCTTTACTCATCGTTCCTGATTTCGGTTCAGACTACCTAAAAGCAGTCTGAAATTTCCGCTTAATCGGTATGTATCACAAATAGCGGGAATTAGAATACTATCATACTGGTTGAGAGAATAATTCTCATTTTTATATTCGACTAATGCAGAACCGTCTATTACTGTGAGTGAATGAAAACTCTCTCTGTCAGTATTTTGGATCATGGTTTGTCCATTGGATTGGATCAGATTCAGATCAAAATAGTCACAAGAGAAGATTTTGTTTAAAATTGTAAACGAATCCTCATTGAATTTTTGCAAATGAACATTCAGTTTTGGATCTGTCACCTCAATCGATTTGTCGATATGTAGTTGACGACCCGCAGTAGCTAGGCGATCCCAATCATACACTCTATAGGTTACATCTGAATTTTGTTGAATCTCGTAAATGGTTGAACCAGGACCCAGCGCATGAATTGTTCCTGCAGGGATAAAAATGGAGTCATTTTTAGATATTTGGTGATGCTGTAGTTTATCAATTATGTCGCCATTTCGTATAGATTTTTCCAACTCCAGTTTGTCAATATCTGGTTTCACACCGGCGATTATCTGTGCTCCCACCTCAGCATCCAGAACAAACCAACCTTCTGTTTTTCCTGAAAAGCCATGGCCTTCCAATTGAACAGCCTGCTGGTCATTGGGGTGTACCTGGATCGATAACCATTGGTGACAATCGAGCAATTTGATCAGCAAAGGAAATTTGTTGGTTTGTCGAGATTCGTACCTGTTTCCTATTAATTCTGGACCAAATAACTTAACCAATTCATTAAGAGGAATCCCTTTTAGTTGTCCATTTTGTACTCGATTTTCACCATAAATCACCCATATTTCAGCAACTGGATCCGATTCAGGTAAATTTTTATCCGTGAACTTCTCAAAAGTCCTGCCCCCCCAAATATAATTTTTTATTGTGGGTTTCAGTAGTAATGGATGTAAATTGATTTTCGTCATCTTGTGATTTTAACACTCTTCAAGAAAAATCCCAAATTCCTATCACTGTACAAATGAGAGCAGCTATAATAATTCCATCCAAATTATTAATGATGATGAGAATTTATGGACAATAAAAATAGATCGAATTCAACAACAATTGGGGATTTACCGAGAATGCTTTCAGTAGATGAAGAAAAACGGGAATTTTTGCATGACTTTCCTGAATTCTCAGAAACTGAGTTTCTGGAAGAATTAAGAGCAAAAGAATACCCCAATCTTGACAAACAGGAGCACGTTTATCTTGATTACACCGGTGCTGGGTTATATTCAATCACCCAATTGAAAAAACACCAAGAATTGTTATCCAATAATGTATTTGGAAATCCCCATTCCAGCAATCCAACTTCTCTGTTGATGACCAGTTTGGTTGAAAAGACACGCAATGTAGTACTGGACTTTTTTCATGCAGATCCGCAAGAATACGAATGTATATTCACACTAAATGCCAGTGGTTCCTTGAAATTGGTGGGAGAGTCATATCCATTTGATAAAAATGGTCATTATTTATTAACCTATGACAATCATAATTCTGTGAATGGCATCAGAGAATATGCCCGTGCAAAAGGCGCAGAAATCAATTACATTCCTGTTTTACTTCCAGATTTAGGATTAGACCAGAATGAATTGAATTGTCAACTGAAACAATTATCAAAACAGGGAAATAGTTTATTTGCCTATCCGGCACAATCTAATTTTTCTGGTGTCCAACATTCATTCGAGTGGATCAATATCGCCAAATCCTATGGGTGGGATGTATTACTGGATGCTGCAGCGTATGTTCCCACGAATGAATTAAATTTACGGAAAGTTCATCCTGACTTTGTCACATTATCTTTTTATAAAATATTCGGTTATCCGACTGGTGTTGGACTTTTACTTGCCCGCAGGGAAGCACTTGCTAAACTAAAACGCCCCTGGTTTGCTGGTGGGACAATAACCGTGGCATCTGTTAAAGGTGATCGGTACTACCTTCATCAAGGAGCGGAAGGATTTGAAGATGGGACACTTAATTATTTGAGTTTACCTGCAATTGAGATTGGATTAAATTATTTTTCAAATATTGGTTATGGCAGGATTCACAAACGGGTCGTTAATTTAACTGCCTGGTTATTAAAAAAAATATCATCGTTGTACCATTCCAATGGTCAAAAATTGGTTTCTATCTATGGACCTGACACGATGCAAAACCGGGGTGCTACCATAGCGATGAATTTTTATGACCCGGATGGGCATTTTATTGATCATTTGAAGGTTGAAGCACGAGCTAATGAAATGGGTATTTCTTTAAGAACTGGTTGTTTCTGCAATCCAGGAGATGGCGAAATGGCTTTGGGGCTATCTGCTGATGAACTGACATCCTGTTTTGCTATTAAGACAAACTTTGAATATCAAGATTTTCGCAATTGTCTGATTGAAAAAAGCACCGGGGCAGTGAGAGTTTCATTGGGTCTGATATCAAACTTTGAGGATGTTTATCAGATGATGAAATTAGCTGAAAGTTTTATTGATAAAAAGTTCACAGAAATATAATCGGCATTAATTACGAACTGGTCTGAAAAAAAAAGTTGATTAAGTGAATCAACTTTTTTAGTCGGGGCGGGCGGATTTGAACCGCCGGCCTCACGGACCCGAACCGTGCACTCTAGCCGGGCTGAGCTACGCCCCGAAGCGATTCGGATTATACTCTAAACCCCGGTTTTTACAAGGTAATCGTCGTGACATGTGATTGTCGTGACATCAACTAATCCATGCATTGCATTTCACAAATTAAACCAAAAAAAAGTGTCATCTCAAAAAATCGAGGTAAGCAGTTGTTTTTGACGGCATTGCCTGACAAAGTTGATGAAAAGAAATGATGAAATGAAATTGTTAACAGATTGTAAATCATCTGTTGATCGTTTCAACAATGGGTATAATTTCAGGAATGTTCAATCTGATTGGATTAATTCAATAAGGTATAATTTCTAGATCGAAAATGCCCCTATAACTAAAAGGAGAATTTTTAATAATGAGTGACAAAAAAGTACGAGTAGCAATTATTGGTGTTGGGAACTGTGCTTCTTCATTGGTTCAAGGAGTTCATTTCTACAAAAAAGCAAAAGAAATAGATCGGGTTCCGGGTTTAATGCATGTTAATTTGGGTGGATATCAAATAAAAGATATTGAATTTTCGGCAGCATTTGATATTGTGGACACGAAAGTCGGAAAAGATCTTTCCGAAGCTGTGTTTGCTTTACCAAATAACACTTTCAAATTTTCTGAAGTTCCGTTCATGAATGTCAAGGTTGAACGGGGGATGACTCATGATGGGTTAGGAAAATATCTAAAAGAAATAGTCAAAAAAGCTCCTGGACCTACCGCTGACATAGTAAAAATTCTTAAAGAAACCAAAACGGATGTGGTCGTCAGTTATTTACCAGTAGGGTCTGAAATGGCTACCAAATGGTATGTTGAACAAATTTTAGAAGCTGGTTGTGCTTTTATCAATGCCATTCCGGTATTCATAGCCAGTTCCGAATATTGGGCAGAACGTTTCAGACAACGTGGTTTGCCGATCATTGGTGATGATATAAAAAGCCAGGTAGGTGCTACGATTTTACATCGCGTATTAACCAGTTTATTTGTGGATCGAGGAGTCAGATTAGATCGAACGTACCAGCTGAATTTTGGCGGAAATACTGATTTTCTCAACATGCTGGAACGTGAACGTCTCGAGTCCAAGAAAATTTCAAAAACCGGTGCTGTAACCAGTATGTTGCCTTACACGTTACCTGCAAATGATATTCATGTTGGTCCCAGTGATTATGTTCCCTGGTTGACAGACCGAAAATGGTGTTATATAAAAATGGAAGGTACAACTTTTGGAGAAGTTCCTTTAAATCTTGAAGCAAAGTTGGAAGTTTGGGATTCACCAAATTCAGCAGGCGTTATCATTGATGCAGTACGTTGTGCAAAATTAGCATTAGACCGTGGTATTTCAGGCCCTTTGTATGCACCTTCCTCCTACTTTATGAAAACTCCCCCAAAACAATTTCAGGACAATATTGCTAGAGATATGACAGAAGCATTTATTCGAGGAGAGGACACGGATAAGGCGGAGTCTTAATTCATTTACACACATGAAAACCCGGGTTGCATTAGGAAAAGCTCTTTCTCCATTTTTGATACTATTCATTTTTGGGTTTTCAAGCTGTACTATGTTACCCGATCCATTGGCACCTATTGAGAAAAATCCGACTAACCCCATTGGGTCGTCAACAATCCAAAATTCTCCAATAGTTGTCGAAATGTCCACGCAAACTATTACACTTGCGTCAACCCCAACTTTTGTGCCCAGTAAAACGCCATCTCCAACGCCTAAACCAATGCAGTTGGATTATTTTTCTTACAACTTTAAACCAAATGAAGTTAGTCCGATAGCATATCTGGATACCTGTCAATATCTCAGCAATCGCTGGGGAGAGGACAAAAGTGAACCTGGCACAATAGTTGTACCTGTCATGTATCATTCTGTGCGAAAAAGTGGAAGACCACTGGTAGATGAAATGCAAGTCAGTCAGGAATACTTTGAATATACAATGGACTATGCAAAAAAAATGGGATTTGAAACCATAACTACCGAAGAACTTGTTGGATTCTTATACAATAATGATCCAATTCCTACGCTTTCCATGATCTTGATCATAGATGATCGTCGATTGGGTGTTGTTGATGAACATTTTATGAAATTTCTTAATGAAAATGATTGGACTGTTACTCTGGCATATATTACAGGGGTAGCTACTGCAAATGAATGGCGAGAGTTTGCAAGACTCAATATTAATCATCGATTAGATCTCCAGGCACATGGTTTTTTCCATAATGGTGAAACATATATAACAGAAACAACAGCTTTGGAGGTTATTGAACAAGAACTAAATGGTCCGATTCCAATTATTGAAGAACAGTCTGGTAGAAAACCTCAAGCTTTTATCTGGCCTGGAGGAAATTTCACAACAGAATCAGTTCAAATTGCGCGAGAAGCAGGATATGAGATTGGTTTTACTGCATATTCCCGCGGACCTTTGATGTATAACTGGATTCCTCTCGGTGCGATAGAAGCAAAAACACAAGATCCATTGATGGTTTTACCCAGATTTTGGAGCAATACAGCAGCCCTATACTTGGAACGAGCTTCGGAAATCTCAATGAAGGCTCAAGAATTTGCATCTCAAAACCAATCAAATGAATATATTTGGTATCAAAATTATTGTAATGGTTTTCCTATTCTTACGGAGTTTGATTATGTTGGGATGGATCAAGATGAATGATCGAGTTGTTTTACAAGGATTGAATACTTCTCTTTTATTTATTTTGTTTTCGAGGTTGAGAACCAGATGAAATTAGTCAAAGCTACCCGAGGATTAGGTTTATTGATTTTATTTGTTTTAAGCAGTTGTATTAAACCTGCTCCTGAAAAGGAGCCCTGGGTTTTAAATATTAACACACCTGTACTATCAAAAACAGCTGAAGTTACACAAACGCAAAAACCTCAAAGAACTCCTTTTTTACCAGCTACGCGAGAACCAGGAAAACCGATGCAAACACCAACGCCTGATGCTCCAAAAGTGATGCCAACCTTGCGGTCAGATCCAGAGATTTATTCTGTACAAATGAATGATTCGTTAAATGTAATTGCCCGGCGTTATGGTGTGGACATGAATTCCATTATTTCCGAAAATCAGCTCACCAACCCCAATTTTTTGGAGATTGGTCAAGTGTTAATAATCCCTCCGCCTGATCCTGAAGCCAAAGGACCTGATTTTAAAATAATCCCTGATTCCGAGCTAGTTTTTGGTCCAACCAGTATTGGATTTGATCCTTATCATCTGATTTATTCATTTGATAGTTATCTATCATCTTTGGATCACTCTGATGAAGTTGTTTTACAGGTTGCGAAAGATTATTCGGTTAATCCAAAAATATTATTATCTATCCTGGAATATTCAACTGGCTGGGTAACTGGTCCCAATAAAGATCTTGTTATTGAAGTTGGTAAAGATCCTGAAACAGAGGCATGGAACACAGGTTTATTCAACATATTATCGAGAATGGCTAATTCACTGAATTGGGGATTCTATTCATGGCGGGCAAATCATCTCGGTTATTATGTTTTAAGTGATGGCAGTTATTTTCCCGCAAGTGAAACAATCAATGCTGGTACCGCAGCAATTCAATATTGGGCAGGAACTCATTATGGAAAAGAAAACTGGAAAATTGCTGTATCAGAAAAAGGAATTTTTAATACTTACTCAAAATTTTTTGGTTATCCTTTTGATTTTTCCTATGAACCTTTAGTTCCTGATAATTTAACACAACCTGATTTTATGTTACCTTTCCAACGCGGCGTAGCCTGGTCATTTACAGGGGGACCACATCCTGGTTGGGGTGATGGTTCGGCCTGGTCTGCTTTGGATTTTGCTCCCCCAGGCAGTCCAATGGGTTGTGCTGTCAGTGGCGATTGGGTGACAGCGGTGGCTGATGGATTGATTGTCCGATCGGAACACGGCGCAGTTATTCAGGATTTGGATGGTGACGGGTATGAACAAACTGGCTGGGTCGTTCTTTATATGCACATTGATTATTGGGAACGGGTTGCTGAAGGCACTTTTGTTCGTGCTGGAGATATGATTGGACATCCTTCCTGTGAAGGTGGGGTTTCCAGTGGAACCCATTTACACATTGCAAGAAGATACAATGGAGAATGGGTTGAATCCGAAGGACAGATACCTTTCGTGATGAGTGGTTTTCAACCTCAAAGTAGTGGAATCGCATATAATGGATTTTTAGTAGGGAATGGAGTTTATATTGAAGCCTGGGAGTATTTTCGCCCGGAAAGCCTGGTTCTACATTAAACAACGGTCATTGTTATTGATCTGGGTTTTATTGACGATCTCACTTACATCTTGTAATTTGGGAAGTTATTATGTCAGTGCTCTGGATCTTACCGCAACAGCTGTATTTGCTACAGCGTTGGATGAGGCAACAACTAACTTCAATGCTACGCAGTCTCCTCCTCCTATTGCAGAACCTGTTCCAAATCCAATAGAACCTACTCCTATTGCACCTACTCTAGATATAGAATTACCAACCCCAACGGAAATCAGCGTTCCTATATTGGAGAGTGTTCCACTACCTACTGCGACAAGAGATAATGAAACAAGACCACCGATCCTTTACTATACCCAGAGTGGTGATACACTTCCGGTAATCGCTGCCCGGTTTGGTGTTTCTGTTGAGGAAATTAAATCACAAATCGAACTTACTCCTCGGGGATTGATTTCACCACAAACTTTACTTGTAATTCCGGATTATTATGGATTTGATATCGCCGGGGATCCTGTCCTTCCTGATAGCGAGCTCATTTATTCTCCTTCAGCACTCGACTTTGATATCGAAGCTTTTATTAAGGAATCTGGTGGTTATTTAAGCTCATATAGGGAATATATTGGAGATCGATGGATGAGTGGCGCAGAAATCATTAAAAAAGTAGCCACAGAAGAGTCAATCAATCCCCGGGTATTAATTGGATTATTGGAATTTCAAAGCGGCTGGGTTTTTGGGCAGCCACAAAATTTAATTCAAAAAGATTACCCGATGGGCTTTCCGATTCTCGATCGAAAAGGATTACACAAGCAAATTACTTTTAGTGTGAAGATTCTCGCCAATGGTTATTATGGTTGGCGTGAAGGCCGTATCACTGAAGTCATTTTTTCTAATGGATTCCAACAACGAATTCATCCGAAAACCAATGCAGGTTCTGCAGCCATTGAACATTTTTTTGCAAATTTTTACGACCCAGATCGGTGGTTATCGGTTCTTTATGGAGAAGGGAGCTTTCCAGTTTTATATGAAAGAATGTTTGGGTCACCCTGGGTGAGAGCTCAATCAGTTGAACCATTGTATACCATGGGATTAGCACAACCGAATATGGAACTACCGTTTTTACCAGGAAAGATTTGGGCTTATACCGGTGGTCCACATTACGCCTGGGGATCAAGTGGTGCCTGGGCTGCCTTGGATTTTGCACCTGCATCAGATCAATCGGGCTGTGTTACCAGTAATGAATGGGTAGTAGCATCTGCACCAGGGCTGGTAGTCCGAACGGGACCAGGTCTGGTAGTTTTAGATCTTGATGGGGATGGTTATGAACAAACAGGATGGGTATTACTCTATCTGCATATTGCTTCAAATGGTAAAGTGGCAAACGGAACCTATCTTGATCAGGATGGATTGATAGGTCATCCCTCCTGTGAAGGCGGTAACGCGACAGGGACACACGTTCATATAGCACGAAAATATAACGGTGAGTGGATAGCAGCCGATGGACCGCTGGCATTCAATTTAAGTGGTTGGATTTCATTTAATGGAGAAAAACCCTACGAAGGAAAATTAGTACGAAAAGATGCAGTAGCGATTGCTCGGACTTATGGATCTGCAGAAACGATTGTAACCAGATAATGATTTAACCTTCCATAAACTATAAAAATGGATCATTAATTTCTATCTTAGAATTCCGCATTATAATTTCCTCTTGACGTGAATAATAAAAATAAAAATATCATTAAGTACAATCCTATACTTGTCCTGGTTTTGACATTGAGTGTTCTGATATCCGCTTGTGTTCCAGAAGCAAATCAACCATTAAATTTACTTCCTGAGATTGAAAGTGATCCTGAACTAAATGAGTTGTTGCTTCAAGTTACCCCCAATCCTACCCGGCCCTCCTATCCTCCTGGCACTTTAGTGGAATACATTGCTCAAAGCGGTGACTCTTTACCTGCTGTTGCTGCCCATTTCAACAGCACAGTCGAAGAAATAAGGGAAGCGAATCCAATCATACCGATTGATGCAACCACTATGCCACCTGGTTTCCCGATGCAAATCCCTATCTATTATGAAGCGATTTGGAGCAGTTCTTTTCAGATTATTCCTGATATTTCTTTTGTTCATGGACCAAAAGATGTTGGATTTGATGTTGTTGCTTTTGTAAATCAGCAACCAGGATGGTTCAAGAATTCTAGAGATGCAATTGGATTATTAATTCGGCCAGGTGCAGAGGTTGTTCAATATATCAGTGATCATTTCAGTATCAGTCCAAAGCTTCTCTTAGCAATTTTGGAATATCAAACCGGTGCTTTGACAAATCCTGAGCCCCCAGAATCGTTATTTGATTATCTTTTGGGATACAGAAATAGATCGTATCTGGGTTTATCTCAACAATTGGTATGGGCAGCGAATCGCCTTAATAATGGTTATTATGGTTGGCGTGAAGGTAGTTTAAAGACTTATTCGCATCAGGATGGTCGTCTTGAGCGTCCTGATCCATGGCAGAATTCTGCCACAGCAGCACTCCAATATTACTTCTCACAAGTATCTGAACGAGATCAGTACACCCATGCAATAAGTTCAGCAGGTTTATTAGAAACATATACAACTTTATTTGGAGATCCATGGGTAGGAGATTTGACATTAATTCCTGGCAGTCTCCGCCAACCAGAATTTATTCTGCCTTTTAATCCAGGACAAACCTGGGCATATACCGGTGGTCCTCATACTGGTTGGGGACAAGGAGCACCGTTTGCTGCAATAGATTTTGCTCCCGGCAGCATAGTTGGAGGTTGTTCTTTTTCAGAGGATCCAGCGTTGGCGGTTGCAGAAGGGGTAATCGTTCGTACTGGAACAGCCATTGCAGTTTTAGATTTGGATGGGGACGGTGATGAACGAACCGGGTGGGTTGTTTTTTATTTACATTTACGTAATACAGATATACCTCCGGTTGGAAAACAATTGAAACGTGGAGATATTATTGGATACCCATCCTGTGATGGCGGAAGATCAACAGGGACTCATATTCATATCGCCCGAAAATATAATGGTGAATGGATATTGGCGGGCGGTGCAATACCATTTGAATTGGAGGGCTGGAAAGTAAGAAATGGTTCGGCTGATTATCTCGGATTTTTGGAAAAGAATGGCCGCATATTGCGCGCCTGTGTTTGTTCTGATAAAGACAGTCAAATAACAGCGCAATGGATCAGATGATTCGTTTACTGATTTAGAAAAATATAATTGAAAATTGAGATTAATTAACTATTATCTGGTCACAATTTTCAATAAATTAAAATATCCTGTTATATAATCTTGCTTTGTAATGAGATTTAGAAACAGGAATTTCTATTGAAACTAACAAAACCCACAGGCATGAAAGCCTTCACAATTGTATGGTTTGGACAACTGATTTCATTGACGGGATCAGGTATGTCATTTTTCGCATTGACAATCTGGGCCTGGGAAAAAACTGGACAGGCAACTGCATTAGGTCTGGTGGGATTTTTTGGTCTGGCTCCCCAGGTTATTTTCAGTCCAATCGCTGGAGCATTGGTAGACCGATGGAATAGAAAAACATCCATGATCATCAGTGATCTGGGAACTGCTTTTGGGATGCTGATCATTCTGATCCTGTTTAATTTCGAGGCTCTTAAGATCTGGCATTTGTACATTTTGGCCATGATCTCAGGAATATTCCAGACATTTCAATGGCCTGCGTATTCTTCCGCAATTTCTGTCATGATTCCAAAAGATCAATTTACCCGTTCAAGTGCCATGATATCCCTTGCTGAATGGGGTTCAGGAATTTGGGCACCTGTTTTGGCCGCAGCTTTGTTAGGGCGATTGAAATTATCTGGCATTATCATTATCGATTTAATTACAATGACAATCGCTATCATTGCTTTGTTGATTATTACAATTCCTAATCCAAAGAGATCAAAAGAAGGAGAACAGAGTCAAGGATCAATCTGGCAAGAATCATTGTTTGGATTTAAATATATTTTGGCAAGGCCAAGCCTTTTGGGACTTCAAATGGTATTCTTCTTTGGTAATTTCTTTGCTGCTTTTATTGGCATTTTGAGTAATCCCATGATTCTGGCGAGAACAGGAAATAATGCAACAATTCTGGGAAGCGTTCAATCCATCTCAGCGATTGGAGGTGTCATTGGAAGTCTGATCATAACAGCCTGGGGGGGGTTTAAAGTCAGACGCGTTCGCGGTGTTCTTTTAGGATGGATTTTTAGTGGCATATTTTTCTTCTTTGTTGGGGCAGGTCAAGGAATAGTGTGGTGGGGTTTTTTCTTTTTCCTGTGTTCATTAGTGATTCCATTGGTGAATAGTTCAAATCAAGCGATCTGGCAATCAAAAGTCCCACCTGATTTGCAAGGCAGGGTTTTTTCAGTTCGTCGTCTGATTGCTCAAATTGTCAATCCTTTAGGAATGTTAATTGCTGGACCTTTAGCTGATCATTTTTTTGAACCAGCTTTTTTGGCGCCGACATCTGATATTACTTTATTTCTGAGTAAATGGTTTAAACCGGGTCCAGGTGCCGGGATGGCTTTTTTACTTTCAATCGCTTCGTTGATGATTGTTGTTGTAGGTATTTATGGATTTTTCTCATCAAAAGTTCGTAATGTAGAGGCTATTATTCCGGATTTTGATTCTGAATAAAAAAAAGCATACACAGGAAAATGCATGCTTTGCTTACAGAAAATAAAATTTTGCCTAAGCTTCAACTATCGTGATTTTGTGATCTATTTTTGCGGATTTGATCAAAATTGCTTGACCTGGACAGTATGTAGTTTCAGATAAGTTTACTGCTTTCTCCACCAATTTCAGATCCAGGTTTTTTCCGGAAAAGACATACTCTATCATAATATCAGAGAATATTTTTGGGTGAGTTTCTACACGATTGGCATGAATTTTTACTTCAAAATTTCTAACATCTTGTTTCATTTTAGCTAAAATTGAGATTACATCCATACCTGTGCAACCAGCCAGTCCGATTAAGAACATTTCCATTGGCAAAAAACCATCCTCATCGCCACCAACGGCTTTTTTCCCTCCCAACGGTAATGTGTAACCAGAATCAGCTGTCCCAGTAAAAGTTAATCCTTTATGCCATGTTACTTTCGCTTCCATTTTTTTAATCCTTTCATCTCTCAATTTCTAGTTTCAACGCTTTTTCGATTTCATTGATTAATCTTGACTCTGGAACTGCACCGACAACTTCTCCAGAACCATTATTAATTATAGTATGGGGAACTCCAGAAACATTAAATTGATTGGATAATTCAACAAACTCCATTGCTTCAACCATTTCTCCCGTGACAAATTCGCTTTCCATCGCCATTTGATGTGCGAGGATAACAGCCTGTGGGCAATAAGGACAGGTAGGGGTTACAAATACCTGTAAATTAACCTTTTCATTAATTTTAGATAATTGCTCTTTGACAGATGCAGACAAACCTGATTCCTGTTTCGAAACCATTACCAGATCGTTGATGAGGGTTGTAAATTCATGTCCAGCAGGAATACCCGATAATCTGATACCATAATCGATGATTTCATTGTTTTTCATTCCAGCGATAACAGTCATGGGAACTTTATCGATGGCGTATTTATCGATCATTTCCTGATCATTATCGTAATCGAATTCTTCAATTAAAATCAATTCACTCAAATCAATGATCTCGTTCAATAAGCTTGATGTTTCATTACAATATTCACAATTCTGTAGATTACTACCGAAAAATAAAACCTTTACGGGGTTTTTAAGTTCACCAAAAAACTCTTTTACCTGTCCTTTAATCTTTTCATCCAATAATTCGCTTGTCATTTTTCCTCCATTTTTCCATCCCGACGAGATAGTATAAAATTTATCAGGTGAAACAACCACCTGTTGTGTATCCACATTTTGAACATACGAGATTTAGCATTCCATCATAACCAAAAACGCCATTTTTGCATTTATTACAATTTCCACCAAATCGGATCTCTTCGACTAATTCGTTATAATGCAGTGCAATTTCTACTTCTATATTTAAAATTTTGTCAATTTGATTATTCTTTATATTGGTCATATTAATTCTTTAGATGCGATTTGGTCAATAAAGTGGCAGAATACCTGGTGGATTGATTTAAAAAAAAGCCAGGTCTATCACCTGGCATTTAAATTTACAATCTGATCTCTTATTTTTTAAAATTTTCTAAATTGAGGCGATAAAATAGCCTGTCTTTAACATCATCCGGTGCTTTATCTTGCTCAGCTTGTTTATGATAAATATCAATTGTCTTTTTTAATGTATTGACAACTATTCTGCAATCATCACATTCACTGAGATGTTTATCCAGTTCTTCACATAGTTCCTCTGATAAATCTCCATCAACATAAGATGAAATCGTATTAACAAATTCTTTACAGTGGAGATGTTTTTCCATATCAATTCTCCATTAATCGGTCACTAAAATAAATACTTAATTCCTCGCGTAATTTCATTCGAGCCCTTAATAATCTGGTTTTTACATTTGTCTCGGTTAAGTCCAGTACTTGTGCAGTTTCATGTATGGACAATCCCTCGATGTCGCGTAAGATGAAAACTGAGCGCAGGTTGTCAGATAATTTTTGAATGGCTTCATTCAGTTTAATTCTGGTTTCATTGGACAAGAATTCTGGCTCAGGTAAACAGCACCAATCAACAATTTGTGAGACGGATATCCCATCGTTCTCAACATCAGAAAAATCATCCTGGATCAATGTAACCTCAGGTTTCTGTTTTCGGATCACCATGAGTGCTTCATTGACTGCGATTCGATAAAGCCAGGTAGAGAGACTGGAACGCCCCTCAAAATTTTCTATGGAACGGAGGGCTTTGATAAAAGTCTCCTGTAACACATCCTCCGCTTCCGCTGAATTGTTCAACATTCTTAATGCAACCCGATATATTGAATCTGAATATTGTTGCACCATTTTGGTGAGCTCTTCCTGATCTCCTGATTGTAATTTTTTTAAATTTAAAGGTTCAACTTCGTCATTAATCATTAGATGAAATCTCCGGTAAAAAGTTACACTTCATCAAGATAATGGCCAATTCGGTAACACATCAATATCCATTGGATCTACCTGATGATTTACATATCGAAAATAACCCGCTGTAGCGATCATTGCAGCATTATCTGTACAATATTTTAAGGGGGGAATAAATATATTAAAGTTGGACTGTCCCAGAAAAGTATCCCGTAATAGTTGGTTGGCTGACACACCTCCAGCAACAACTATATTCTTAACTTTTTGTTGTCGGGCAGCTTGAATTGTTTTTTGAAATAATATATCTACAACAGCTTGTTGAAAACTGGCAGCCAAATCTTCAACCGGTAATTTTGTTCGGGACTTCTCCAATTCACGCACCATTCGTAATACTGATGTTTTGAGCCCTGAAAACGAGAAATTCAATTTGCCATCCAAATTTGCTCTTGGAAAATTATATGCATTCGGATTGCCATTTATTGCTGCTTTTTGGATGGATGGTCCACCTGGATACTCCAAACCCAATAAACGAGCAACTTTATCAAAGGCTTCCCCAGCTGCGTCGTCAAGGGTGCTCCCAAGTCTTTTATAACTGAGGTGACCATCCATAAGGATGATCTCAGTGTGACCTCCAGATACTAATAAGGCGATTAGCGGGAATTCAGGTACGGGGGGTGGAATCGGAACTTCAGATGAATAAATCCAGGCAGAATAAATATGTCCTTCCAGATGGTTTACCCCGATTAATGGAAGCTGTTTTGCCAGAGCAATGCCCTTTGCCATATTCATTCCAACAACAAGTGACCCCGCTAATCCGGGCCCTCTGGTCACCGCGATTGCATCAATATTGTCGAGACTTAAATATGCTTGTTGTAATGCCTGTTCGACAACATCGTAAATTGTAATGATGTGTTGTCTTGAAGCTACTTCTGGAAAGACACCGCCATATTGCTTATGTAGATCTATTTGCGAAGCCACCACTGATGATAATAATACTCTGCCATTTTCTAAGACAGCAGCAGCTGTCTCATCACAGGAAGTTTCAATAGCCAGAATTCTGGCTGAAGGGAAAATTTGTTTTGGATCACTCATATAAAAACCACCAATTAATTAATAATTATCCAAGTTCACTTTCGATTTTGATAATTTTATGATTTTATTGGAATTATCAAGTCCAAGGGAAAATCAACAATTTTATCAATTTTACCGCCTTCTGTCACAAAATAAGTATCTTCCAGTCTGATACCCATCCCTTTGTCTGGATAATAAAGCCCGGGTTCGATTGTAAATACAGAACCTCTGACCAAATATTCCTCATCTCCGGCAGTTAAGCCTGAGAAGGGCATTTCATGAACATGTAATCCTAAACCATGACCAAGACTATGGACATAACCTTCTACTGTTTTTGGATTTGAAAGCACTGTGGGATGTCCCATTTCTTCAAATAATTCACAGGTTCGTCGTTGATAAAATTTGAATGGTTGGTTTTCCTCTAATTCAGAAACGATAGTTTCGTATACGTACTTGACCTGTTCATACAATTTCTTCACTTCCTCAGGAGCATAGCCTACACACCAGGTGCGTGTAAAATCATAAAAATAACCACCACCAATTTCACAGGGGAATATATCAAATACAATCGTTTTTCCTAATTGAATACTATCAGAATCATTTCCCAGGCTGTGCGGAATACCGGCATCACGTCCGATAGCAAAAATGGTTTGTTCGGGATTTTCAGCACCTAGTTCTGCCAACCAAAGATTGATTTTTGATTTAACCAAACCAATCGTTATAGGTTCATTGTTATGTCCTACTAATGTTTCATTCACTACTTTTTGACTACTAAGAAATTCAGCAACTTTCCTTACAACAGTGGTTGTAATAACTCCCATTTTTTTAATTCTTGCAATTTCATCCTTGTCCTTCCGCATCATTGCGGTTAGCAGAATTGAATCAGGCAGTAAAGATGTAATTTCATATTCGGGAAACAACTCCTGAAATTTGTTTAATATCACAAATTTTGCGCCAATTTCTGTTGAACCAAATAGTGCAATTCTCCCCTTTTCCACACCGGCTTTTAAGAATTGATCTTTATAACGATGGGCATAGGCTTCAATTTGATCACCATTGGATTTTTTTAAGTAATCTGTGATTGAAAATTGATCATAACTGCAGGTATTTAAGCCAGTTTTTGCAGCTTCTTCTCGTTCCATTGCTCCATGAAAGATAATGGGCATTTCCCCTTGTTTTTTTATCAGATCAGCATTGGTTATATGTCCTCCACCGGTAAGGTAAAACATAGCTGGATTATGTTGCGCAGGTCCGACAATTAGTAAAGCCTCGATGCCATTGTCATTCATCAATTGATCAATTTCATTTTTCATTTATCTTCCTTTATTGTTAAAATGTCAAAGTTTTTTGCAGACTGTTGATAAACTCAACATCCTGCTCGGGTAAAACTGTTCTGGGGTCAAACAATATCTTTCCGTCTTCAAGTCTGGCTATAATGGGTTTTTGTGCAGATCGTAATTTTTTCATCAACAAATCAGGTTTTGAAATTTTAATTGCTAAAACATAAGTTGGAAGAGTTTCTTCCGGCAAACTTCCTCCTCCAATTGTTGATAATGATGAGATGACATCCCCTAATTGAAGAATGTGTTTCCAATGTTCAACTCGTGTTTTCAATTGGATCGGTGTCTGCGAAATCATTTGCCAGATCGGGATTTTTTGAATTGCCTCGTCGCGCAAATAATGTGTGAGGGTCGCTGTAATACCGGCAAGCGTTATCTTGTCCGGACGAATTGCTCGCGCTAGTGGATGATTTTTGATCTTTTGAATTAATTCTTTTTTTCCAATGATGATACCAGCTTGCGGTCCACCTAATAATTTGTCACCTGAAAATGAAATGATATCCGCACCAGATTGAACCGATTCATAAATAGTTGGTTCATGTGGTAAGCCAAATTGGGCGGTATCTAAAAAGGTGCCGGAACCTAAATCATCAAACAGAGGGGTAGAAAATTGATGCGATATATCAACTAAATCAATAAGGGAAGGCTCTTCCGTAAAACCAAGAATTTTAAAATTTGAATGGTGTGCCCTCATCACCAAAGCTGCCGATTCTTGAAGTGACTGTTCGTAGTCGGAAATTCGCACCCTGTTCGTTGTTCCTACTTCCAATAATTTTGCCCCGGATTGTTTCATAACATCAGGAATTCGAAAGCCACCCCCAATTTCTATTAATTGGGTACGCGCGATCACCACATATTTTCTTTTTGCCAAAGCACTTAAAACCAACAATACGGCTGCTGCATTATTATTTACAATAATTGCTGCTTCAGTTCCTGTCAATTGTTTCAGGATTTCTTCGGCATGGATTGATCTGGAACCACGTTTTCCGGTTGAAAGATTGAATTCCAGTGTGTTATATCCTGATCCAATGGATTGCATTGCCTGAATTGTTTCGTGGCTAAGGGGAGCTCTTCCGAGATTCGTGTGCAACACGACGCCAGTAGCATTGATGACAGGAATTAGTGTAGGTGAAAATTGATCTGAAAGTATTTCAGAAATTTTATTTTTAATCTCATCGTCTGAAGGGGCGTTGTTACCATTTTTAATTTGGATTCTAAAAAATTCCAAAGAATCACGAATAGCAGATATTACCTGTATGCGACCATACTCCCGGATGTACTCCTCAATATCAGGATCCTGGTTTATTTTTTCTACCGATGGTAATTTGCGTAACTCATTCATCTTGATCGTGAGAAGGTTGCCACCGGCTGCGTTCGACCAATCGAATCAGGTTTTCAATAGCAATTATTCCAAGTGCAATCACTACTATTAATATTGAATTTAGAACCCGACCAAGTTGAAGCCATGCTAAGAGATCAAAAAAAATTGCAAACCAGACTGATTGCCGAATGATGACTGATGTATTTGCAGGAGGATCATTCGGGAAACGGATATTAAGAAAGTAAACGAAAGGAAGCACTGTCCCACTGATCGCCATTGTTAACAAAAAGAAGAACAGCCATCGTGGACCTAAGAATGGCTGTGTGTATTGTATTAAAAAGAAAAGACCAATCCAACCAATAAGCGCAATTAAAACCGAAGTAAGAATGATCGAGGGGAGATCTTTGAGGTTATATTTCAAAATTGTCACCTTGAATAAATTATATCCGAATCTGAATTTTATTGGTTCCTTAAAGGATACACCATTTTTTTGACCTTGTTTTCCTTTTGTGGTAGGATTTGATGGTAGTAATACTCATCAAGAGAGGTTGAGGGACCGGCCCATTGAAACCTCGGCAACCTGAGAAGTTTCAGGTGCCAATTCCGGCAGAGTGATTGGTTACTCTGGAAGATGAGATCAATTAAAAATTGACCTCTCTTCAGGGAGAGGTTTTTTTATAAAGATCATCAGTTGGAGAAATTTTTATGCAAAGAAAATTCACGAATAGATCGTTTTTGGACGCTTTACAGGAAAAGATACTCATTTATGATGGTGCAATGGGTACCAGCCTACAAAAAATGGATTTGTCGGATCAGGATTTCGGGGGGAAAGAATTTTTTGGTTGCAATGATTTTCTGGTAATCAGTTTACCAAAAGCTGTGGAAGCTGTTCATCGATCTTTCTTAGAAGTTGGGGTGGATGTTCTGGAGACAGATACTTTCCGTTCGAACCGAATTACCTTGGCTGAGTATGGTCTTCAGGCACGTGTTGTGGAAATTAATCGTACTGCTGCTGAATTAGCACGGAAACTTGCAGATGAGTTTTCAAATAACACAAACCAAAAACGTTTTGTGGCGGGTTCTATTGGTCCATCTGGAAAATTACCAAGTATGGAAGATCCTGAATTATCCAATATTCAATTTGATGAGTTGGTAGATGTTTTTCGAGAACAGGCTGTCGGTTTGATCCTGGGTGGTGTTGATATAATTTTGATTGAAACATCTCAGGATATTTTGGAAGTAAAAGCCTGCATTCTTGGCATTCAAAAAGCATTTGAAGAGACAGGTGTATTTTTACCTGTTCAGGCACAGATTACATTGGATACAACGGGTCGTATGCTTCTGGGAACAGACATCGCTGCTGCCCTTGCAATTTTAGAAAATTTACCTATTGATATTATTGGTTTGAATTGTTCAACAGGTCCGGAGCATATGCGGGAACCGATAGAATATTTAGGTGAGAATTCTAATTTGGCTGTTTCATGTATTCCTAACGCTGGGCTTCCGCTCAATGTCGATGGAGAAGCAGTATATCCTCTCTCTCCAATTGAATTTGCTGATGCTTTGAGTGAATACATTGAAAAATATAAAATAAGTGTGGTGGGAGGCTGTTGTGGTACTACCCCTGAACATTTGCAGGAGCTGGTGAATAGAGTTGGCCTTGCGAAGAATCCACCTCGCCCGGTTATTCAACGAGCCCAATTAGCATCCGCCATCCAGGTAATGAATATGCAGCAGCAACCTGCTCCATTCTTGATTGGTGAACGATTAAACACTCAAGGTAGCAGAAAATTTAAACAAATTATTCTCGATCAGGATTATGAAAGTGTTCTTGGTATTGCGCAACAGCAAGTGGATAGTGGAGCACATGGGCTGGACATTTGTGTTGCATTAACCGAGAGACCAGACGAGGGGGAGACAATTCGGAGAGTGATAAAAAAGATTGCACCCAACATCAAAGTACCACTGGTAATTGATAGTACAGAATTGGATGTGATGGAAACAGCACTGCAGACAGCTCCAGGTCGTTGTTTGATCAATTCGACCAATTTTGAATCTGGAAGAGAAAAAGCAGACAAGGTATTCCAATTAGCGAAAAAATATAATGCTGCAGTTCTGGTTTTGACGATTGATGAAACAGGCATGGCAAAAACAGCTAAAGGAAAACTGGAAATTGCAAAACGCCTTGTTGATGTAGCTGTGAACGACCACGGGTTAAAACCGACTGACCTGGTAGTTGATGCATTAACCTTTACATTGGCCACAGGCGATCCTGAATTCAATCTCTCTGCAGTAGAAACAATAGAAGGAATTCGTCTGATTAAACAAGAATTGCCAGGTGTATTAACCTCATTAGGTGTCAGCAACGTCTCCTTTGGTTTACCACCTGCAGCACGAGCGGTTTTGAACTCAATCATGCTTTATCACTCTGTTCAGGCTGGACTGGATATGGCTATCGTAAATCCAGCTCATATAACCCCTTATCTGGAAATAACAACAGAAGAGAGACGTTTAGCTGAAGATTTGATTTTCTTCAGAAAAGAAACGGCACTACAAGATTTGATTGAATATTATGAAAAACATCGCGGAAAAACTGCGGACAAGGACTCTCAACAAGACGCAATCTTTAAATCCTTGACTCCAGAAGAACGTTTACATTGGAGTATTGTTCATCGTAAAAAAGAAGGGGTTGAAAAAGATATCGATTTTCTGATTGAAAATCGCGGTACACAATCCCAATCTGATCGGGCTGTACATATTTTGAATAACGTTCTGTTGCCAGCGATGAAAGATGTTGGAGATAAATTTGGATCAGGCGAATTGATCCTTCCTTTCGTTTTACAGTCTGCAGAGGTTATGAAGAAATCTGTGGCACATCTCGAGAATTATCTCGAGCGAAAAGAAGGTGTGAGCAAAGGATTGATGGTTCTGGCGACTGTCTATGGTGATGTGCATGATATCGGTAAGAATTTGGTAAAAACGATTCTTTCTAATAATGGATATGATGTTCTTGATTTGGGAAAACAGGTGCCTGCAGAAACCATCATTTCAAAGGCAATTGAATCGAAAGCGGATGCGATAGGGTTAAGTGCTCTATTGGTAAGCACAAGTAAACAAATGCCTTTGATTGTGAATGAATTGAACCGAAGGAATATGAAAATTCCAGTTCTGATCGGTGGAGCAGCAATCAATCGCCGCTTTGGAAGAAGAATTCTGATGACCGATTCGGATAAACATTATGAAGGTGGGGTTTTCTATTGTAAGGATGCATTTGAGGGTTTATCAACAATGGACCAAATAATGGTTCCTGATGGTTTGAGCGAATTAATCGCACAAAACAAAAAAGAAGCAGATATTGAACTGGGCAGATCAGTGGATAAGGCCGAGGATAATATAAGTCAAGAAAAAAAATATTCAGCAATAAAAAAGGCTGACAAGATTCCTGATGTACCGGGCTGGGGACCAAGAGTTGTCAAATCCATGCCCCTGGAAGCTGTGTTTGAACATCTATCGATCAATGAATTGTATCGTCTATCCTGGGGAGCAAAAAATACCCACGGATCTGATTGGGAGAATTTGAAAGGTGAATTCGATGATCGATTAAAAAAGATGAAAAAAGATGCTTTACAAATTGGATGGTTGACACCGAAAGCAGTTTATGGGTATTTTCCTGTTCAGTCGGAGGGGAATGCACTTTTCGTCTATGATCCCGCAAGTCTTAAGGATTCAAAACCAAGAGTAGTACAAACATTTGACTTCCCAAGACAAAATAGCGGTGAAAATCTATGTCTTGCTGATTATTTTTCTTCTGTTGAAAGTGACCATATTGATGTGGTTGCTTTTCAGGTTGTAACCGTCGGCGAAAAAGCCACTGAAAGATTTGATGAATTTCAATCAAAAAATGATTATACGGATGCCTATTTCAGTCATGGTTTGGCTGTGCAGACAGCTGAAGCTACAGCAGATTATCTTCACAACTATATCCGTAGAGAATTAGGACTAAAGCAGGATCAGGGAAAGCGGTATTCGTGGGGATACCCGGCAATTCCGGAATTAAATGATCATGAGAAAGTATTTGCATTATTACCTGTCGAGCAGGAATTGGGAATGCAATTGACATCAGCATTTCAATTGGTACCGGAGCAATCCACCGCGGCTATCATTCTGCATCATCCCAAAGCAAAATATTTTAATATCGGAACGTCCAGAGTTGATCAACTAATGAAAGAACACAATAAATGAGTGAGACAAATAAATTCTTAGCGATTCTCAATGAAGAAAAACCGATCATTTCAGATGGTGCCATGGGTACGGTTCTGCATCAACGGGGTATACGATTTGACGAATGTTTTGACCACCTCAATATTACTCATCCGGCAATGGTTGCAGAAGTGCATAGAGCTTATATTGATGCTGGTTCTACGATGATTCAGACAAATACTTTCGGAGCCAATCACTACAAATTGTCTCAATTTGGATTAGAAGAAAAAGTGATAGAAATTAACCAGGCGGGAGTGGATCTGGTTCGGCGGGTCGCATTGGCAAGCTTTAAGGATATCGTGATCGCTGGGGACGTTGGACCTTTAGGCGTTCGTCTGGCTCCTTTTGGACGTGTTCAATTGGAAGATGCACGTGATGCTTTCAGGGAGCAGGTGAACACACTGGTTGATGCCGGTGTGGATGTCATCATTATTGAGACAATGACCGATTTCTACGAGGTTAGGGAAGCCATTATGGCGACGAAAGAAGTGAATGCAACAATTCCCATTATTGCCTCTATGACGTTTACTCGCGATGATCGGACTTTATTGGGGGATTCACCCGAAAAAGTAGCGATCAGTATTTTCCAAAGTGGCGCAGATGTGATCGGGATTAATTGTTCTGGTGGACCCCTTCAATTATTGCGAATCCTCAAAAAAATGAAAACTGCTGTTCCCCAGGGTGTTTTTTCTGTCATGCCAAATGCCGGATGGCCAGAGCAACAGGATGGGCGAATTATGTATCCGGCAGGACCGGATTATTTCGGTGATTATGCAATTTCCTTCTGGCAGGCTGGTGCAAAAGTGCTCGGAGGTTGTTGTGGAACAACTCCACAACATATTCAGGCTATCTCCCAGGTACTACAAGAAACCAAACTATCTGATATTGCCTTCGGCCTTGAAATTTCAGATTTTCAAATAGAAAGTGAACCCGAAAAAGAAGCACCAAAATCAGAGTTGGCACAAAAAATTGACGCTAACCAGTTTGTTTTTGCGGTTGAAATGGATCCTCCCAGAGGATTAAGCATGAAAAAACTCCTGGCTGGAGCAAGTTTACTGGCAGATTCAGGTGCTGATGTGATCAATGTGGCAGATAGTCCTATGGCTCGCATGAGAATGAGTCCCTGGGCTGTTTGTAGTCTGATTCAGCGGTATATCGGCATTGAAACAGTTTTGCATTTTCCAACACGTGGAAGGAACTTATTGCGGGTTCAGGGTGATTTACTAGCAGCTCATGCTCTGGGAATCCGCAATGTTTTTGTTGTGATGGGTGATCCTACGTCTATTGGTGATTATCCGGAAGCGATGGATAATTATGATCTGGTTCCATCTGGTCTCATAAAATTAATCAAGCAATCATTTAATATCGGAATTGATCATGCTGGTTCAGAAATTGGACAACCAACTTCATTTTTTGTTGGAAGCGCATTAAACTTGAATACCTCAAATCCAGATACTGAATTGAAGAATCATCTAAGAAAGAGAAAAGCTGGGTCTGATTTTGTGCTTACGCAGCCAATTTTTGATGCCAAGTCTGCATTAGAACAATTAAGGTGGTTTCGGGAACAATCCAATGACCCAAATCTAAAAATTATTATTGGAATATTACCGTTGGTTACTGATCGTCATGCTGCTTTTTTGCATAATGAAGTTCCTGGAATCATAATTCCAGATGTTATAAAGAACCGTATGAGAAGTGCAGGCGAGAAATCGGCTAAAGAGGGAATAAAAATTGCTGTAGAATTAATTGAGACTATAAGACCAGAAATTAATGGTGTTTATTTGATGCCGGCATTTAACCGCTTTGACTTTGTTTCTGAAATCATCGAGGCAGTCAAAAAATTAAATATTCAGAAAAAATAGCTTGTATCAATGAAAATGGAGAAAAACCAATGAATGTATTGACTGGAAAAAGAATTTTGTTGGGTATCACTGGTTCATTATCTGCTTATCAGGCAGCAACAATTACATCAAAACTTGTCGAATTAGGTGCTATTGTTGATGTGTTTATGACGTATAGTGCCAAGAAATTAATCTCTCCATTGATTTTTCAAATCATTACAGGCAGGCATGTTTATTCGGATGAAGAATGGTGGCAAATAAATCAAAAACAATTCTTCAATGAAAATCAATATGAAGCTGATCTAATGATTATTGCTCCGGCCAGTGGTAATACTTTATCAAAACTTGCCAATGGCATTAGCGATAATATCCTTGTTTATACTGCGATGTCAGTGAAGTGTCCGATTATATTGGTTCCGGATTTAGATTTAATGATTTCTGATAATATCGCAACGATCGAGAATATTGAAAAGTTGAAATCTCGTGGTATTCAGGTATTGATGGATTTTGGCAACAAAGAAAAAAATCAAATGGTTTCCGTTGATGATATTATTAAGTTTTCGCGATTATTTTTATCAAAAAACGGTCCTCTGAATGGAAAAAAAGTTGTAGTAACGGTAGGAGCTACCCGGGAATCGATTGACCCTGTTCGGGTTATTACCAACCGATCGAGTGGCGTACAGGGGTGGTCCATAGTACAAGCTGCATTGGATACAGGTGCTAAAACTGTCTTAATCACAACCATTCGAAACAGACCTGTTCCGTATGGATCAGAAGTTGTGCGGGTTGATAGTGCACAACAAATGCAGGAGGCTGTTCTACAGGAAGTTATGGATGCAGACATTCTTGTTATGACAGCAGAAGTTGCAGATTTTAAACCAATGAATTATTCACCTCATAAACTTAAAAAAGGGGATGAAATTGCCAAAATTGAATTAACCCAGACAGAGGATATTCTCTGGCATGTGGCGAAACAAAAAAAAGAATGTGATTGTCCAAAAATAACTGTTGGTTTTGCATCAGAAAGCCAAAATTTATTAGAAAATGCAAATGTGAAATTAACGTCTAAAAATTTGGATTTTATTGTTGCCGATCATGTCAATAATATTGAGGAAAACCAGGAAGGAGACATGAATCGATTGACAATTTTATATGCTGGTGGAGAAGTAGAAATAATAGATGATGTTGATCGATCGAATATGGGATTTTCTATTATGGAAAGAATTGTTGATCTTTTATAGAACAAAGAAAATACGAAACTTGGGACTTTGTTTTCATTGAATATAAAAGTCAATAATGATATATTTGATTCATTCTTTCCAGGATCCAACAAATGATTTGAAAATTCCGTATTCGATTATTCACTACAAATGTTGGGGAAATTGACCTAACCTAATTGATAGATAAATATGAAAATTTTAGTTTTATCCGATATTCATGCAAACTTCGAAGCACTCCAAACAGTTTTGAGAAGTGCTGGTAATTATGATTCGATCTGGTGTCTTGGAGATATCGTTGGTTATGGACCAGATCCGAATGGTTGTATTGATCTTCTTAAGTCTTTACACAATCTGACATGTATTCGTGGAAATCACGACGTAGCGATACTTGGAGATATGGACATAAAATTGTTTAACCATGATGCCAGATCATCCATAGATTGGCAACGCTCTCAGATTTCTTCAGATAATTTTGAATTTTTGAAGAATTTACCAGAAAAAGTGAATTTTCCAAACTGTATTCTGGTTCATGGAAGTCCCCGTTATCCCATATGGGAATATGTGCTCGATCCTTTTGTTGCTCGGGCTAATTTTGATCATTTTAAGGAAGATTATTGTTTTATTGGACATTCACACCAGGCTTTGATCTGTCGCTGGGATCCGGCTAAAGAAAAAATGGATTGGAATTCACAGTTAAATGGTCATTATTACAAAATGGCTCCGAGAATGATTTTAAATCCTGGCTCTGTTGGACAACCGAGGGACAACGATCCGAGGGCGTCATTTGGAATATTTGATGATGAGTTGATGAAATGGGAAGTCAGTAGAGTTGAATATCCAGTCCATATTACACAAAAAAGGATTTCAGAATTAAATCTTCCAGAAAAAAATGGACAACGATTAGCTGGAGGATGGTAACACCTGAATTTTTATGGAACTATTGACCTGATTTGTTCGTCCTTAATAAAAAAGGATGGTTCAATCTTTATAGAGGAGGAAGAATGAGATCGAAATTATTTGGTGGATTATTGATATTTAGTCTATTGTTGGCAGGATGTTCTTCAGCGCCAAAATCATCAGAAAACGTCGCATCTGATATGGGTTTTGCGCCTGCTGCAATGCCCCCTATGGAACAATCTGCACGAGAAGAAATGGGATATGATCCGGCTTATGGTGAAGTAGAAAGCTCAAGCGATATTCAAGTTAATGATATGAAAAGGCTTGTCATTCGAAATGCTGATTTATCAATCGTTGTAGCTGAACCAACAACCGCATTAAACACGATCAGTCGCATGGCCGAAAGAATGGGTGGGTACGTTGTCAGTTCTAATACATGGAAAACAAGTAATTATCGGGGAATTGAGGTTCCGGAAGCTAACATTTCCATTCGTGTACCTGCGGAACTGCTTAATCAGGCGTTGGATGAAATAAAAGCATTATTAAAAAACAAAGATCTTGATTTGTTGAGTGAGTATGTGTCAGGACAAGATGTTACAAAGGAATACACTGATATGAATTCCCGACTAACGAATCTTGAGGATGCAGAAGCTCAATTAAGAAAAATTCTGGATGAAGCTTATAAAACCGAAGATGTTCTGAATGTTTTCAATCAATTGACCTATTACCGGGAACAGATCGAAATTACCAAAGGTCAGATCAAATACTATGAAGAGTCAGCCGCCCTCTCTTCCATCAGTGTCAGAATTCAGGCGCATGAGGCTGTCAATCCGATCACAGTTGCTGGATGGAAACCATCTGTAACCGTCAGTAAAGCTCTCCAATCATTGGTAAATGCATTACAGGCAATTGTTGATGGCGCAATCTGGTTAGTCTTGTTGATAGTCCCAATAACAATTGTAATTTTGCTACCATTCTACCTGGTATTCCTTTTGATCCGTGGTCTGGTAAGACGAGGCAGACAAAAAAAACAACAAATTAAAAATGTTTCTGAAGAATAAGAAATAACATAAGCCCCGAAAGGGGCTTTTTTATTGGATGATCAGCGTTGCGTGGCCTTCAAAAGCTATCGGAATTTTATACACCAGATTTAATACTTCTTCGAAAGGAAGTTCGGCATTGTTGAGGATGACCTTCTCAGGAGATTTAATTAATTTAAGAAAAATATCCCCATTCGCTTTTCTTGGTAGGTCAAAATTCAATTCGAGACCCTTGCTGGCTTTTTCCATCTGGGTTAGTTCCAAGCCCATTGAAATGTGTAAATTACTTCCCAAATATTGAATATCTGATAATACGGGTCGTAATGCCAACAGTGCTACGCCATGAGCAGGCACAACTGATAGGTTAATCGGATCTCCGGCATTTAACAACTGAATTGTATTATCCCAAAATGAATAAACCCAATAACTAAGCTGAGGTAAACAAAAATCAGGAAGACTGAGGTAAATTTCTCTTGGTTCATCTTTCCAATTAAATCGGGCCAGGATATTCCAATCTCCAATATCATTGTGAAGATCCAGGCGGATATTATGGGGTGTTTCTGTATCCAGCCAATCCATGACATTCGCTCTTTTACCAATTAATGGAAGTAATACTTCAATGATTTTTCTTCGGTCCGCAGGTAATTTTGGTAAATCATCCGATACTAATAACGATCCTCCTGTAACAGCGATTACAGAAGCAAGGGATTTAATCTCATCAATTGTTAGATCAATTTCAGGTCGAACTAACAGACAATCCGGATCGTTGATCCACCATCGATTATGTTGTTCAGCTCTGGTGAGGATATTTTGAATAGCATTTTTTGCGGATGGCATGTGTGGTTCATTTTTAAAAAATCGGGAAATTCCATGAAATTGGGGAAGCCAGCTGCCGCTAACATCAGCTCCAATGCGATTTGCCTGCACAAGACCCAAAACTGAGCCTAATGGTGCACCACATGCCAGAATAAACGTTTCATCACCAGCGCTTTTTCGTATTTCAGTCATCGCTTTCCGCAATACCTGTGCTCTGGTTTGTGTATTATCGAATCGATGACCTTTAAGTCCACCAGCATAAAGAAAATCTAATTTTAGATAAGGAAAACCCCATTTTACAACTGCAGTCTCAATCATCTCTTTAACTTGATCAATAGCACCAGGCACAGTCAGGTCGAGAGCCTGTGTAAAAACATTCCAGACAAAACCAGCATTAACCGTTCTACCGCTTTTCTTTCTTAAAATCATCTCCGGATGATCGATAGCAAAATCGCTGTCAGGATGAAGGATAAATGGAGCCATCCAAAGCCCTGGTGTGTGACCGGACTGGGAAATCTGATGTGCAATTGGAGCTACACCATTTGGGAAACCTTTACGAAATGTAAACCAATCACCTATTTCTTTTTGGTATCCATCATCAATTTGAACCAGTGACAAAGGCATTTCATCCTTCAACTCATTGATCGCATTTAAATTTCGAAGAATTTTTTCTTCGTTAATGTTCTGATAAAAGTGATACCAGGAACACCATCCCGCAGGGATTTTCCCTGAAGGAAGGATATCATTCTCTCGGCAAACTGCTTCATAAAAAATTGTTAGCGGGTCGGGTTGGTCAAAATAAAAGGGAAACATGATTGCCCAATCTGTTGAGAGGTTTTTTCCAGGTACAAGCAGAGTCCTGTCTCCGTTCGCCCATAATCTGATTTTGGCGGGTTGGTTGAGGTTGGCTTCAACAGATCCAAATTGTTGTTTTTGAGATAAAAATCCAAATAAAAAAGCAGTTCGTGAATTTCGATCAGCCAGTACGCCAAAGAAATCTCCACTAAATCGACCTTTCTGACGGAAAACAGGGGTGCCCGGATTCTGTACCATTACATCCTGAAAGAACCGCAAGCGTGTATGATTTTGAACTTGATCTTCACGGTACGTTGCAGTATGAGACCAGGATTGCCAGCCATTACAATGAAATGAATAATTAGGTTTCATTGTCTCATTGGACCTGATAATTTTGCTTCCTGATTCAGTCGTTGAGCCTCCGACAGTTAGCATTTCGATAAAATTTATAAAAACCGAGGAAGAAGATTGGTTTTCCAAAATTACATTCCACAAGAAAATTGGTAAATCTTCACTTAACGCAAAAGTTAATCGAACAATTTGTGATAAATTTTCTATAAAAACCGAAAATTCCAGTTGTTGTAACTTGCCATGGATTGAATTTGTAATTGTTTTCATCAATTGATAAGGATTCCAAGAATCGCAAATCAAGTTGTGTTTAACCCCATCTTTAATAATCTGAATTCGCAAAGAGGCATTTTGGATGGATGGCAATCCAATTCTTTTTGAAGACAAACTTAGCTCACCATTGTCCGGGCTGCATGTAAATCTAAAAAAATTATTTTGAATTTCGACAATCGGCATCATTTCTCCTGTGGATTTTATCTCTTATCCATTCTTGCTAATCTATGAGCTTATTTTATGCCATTTTAACAGAAACCCTTAAATTCATTTGGATTTCTAGGAAAAAATAAGGTTTTCTATTATGATCATGCAATGAGGTATGAAATTCTGAAATCTACGTATCAGCCAATCATTAGTAGAGTTGTTGGAATCATATTAATGATCTCCTGTCTGATTCTTATACTCATTTCATATCAACAATCCCAACAGATCCAATGTGTATTTCCTGAAAATTCAAAAATTGGGAACATCGATGTTGGTGGATTGGATATTCATCAGGCAAAGTCAAAATTATTATTCAACTTGAATAAGACGATGGAAATTCAGGCAGGTGAATTTGTTTTCTATCTGAATAATGAACAATTGGGTTTAGAAATTGATTTTGATGAGTTGTTATCAGATTTTAATTGTTCGGACATGAATCCTCAAGAAAAATTTTGGTCCTATATTTGGAATAAATCCATTCCAGAAGCAATCATCGTTGAGTTTTCAATCGATGTGGATGAAGAAGTTCTTCAAAATAGTGTTGATCAAATGATATTGCCATATGTGGTAAGAGAACCCATTCCATATACGCTGATTAAAGGGTCGACAATGTATCAAATTGGGGAATCTGGTTTCACTATTAATAATGAGAATTTAATCACCAATATTCGGGATCAAATTTCATCTGATGAAAAGAGAATCATTCAATCTGAATTGATTGAAATTCCTGCAGAAACACCGACAATGGAGCAAATTACAGAAAAAATTAGAGAAATTATTCTTGCAGATGGATTTGATGGGGTGGTTGAAGTTTATGCCCAAAGAATGTCAGATGGAGAAACACTACAATTATTGAGCTGGTATGGAGAAGAAAAAAATCCCGGTGTGGCTTTCACAGCAGCCAGCACAATGAAAATACCGATCATGTTATCAACCTATTGGCGACAGGATCTTCCCCTCAGTGATATGACGAATGGATGGATCGAATATATGATTGTCTATTCCGAAAATGATCCAGCTGACCGATTAATGGAGCAGATTGATTTTATCAGAGGGCCATTGGTTGTCACCAGTGATCTGCAATCCTTAGGGTTTGAAAACACTTTCATTGCTGGTTATTTTTATTTAGGTGCTCCATTGTTAAATCTATATCAAACACCTGCCAATCAAAGAACCGATACCAATATCTTTCCAGATGTCTACAACCAAACTACACCGGAGGAGATTGGAAAATTACTGGGGATGGTTTATACCTGTTCACAGTACGAAACAGCTGAGCTTAGTAAAATCACACAAGGAAAAATTCAAAAAGAAGAATGTAATCAAATTATTGACATACTTGCCCGGAATAAGATGGGTGCATTAATCGAAGCTGGCTTGCCAGAGGGTATAAAAATTGCTCATAAACATGGCTGGAGTCAGGAAAGGGATGGATTGGTTCATTCATTCAGTGATGTAGGGATCATTTTTGGACCAGAGAATGATTTTGTCCTGACAATTTACCTGTATAGTCCTAATCAGCTTCTTTTTGATCGCGCAAACCCTTTGATTGCAAAAATTTCACAATCAATTTACAATGGCCTCAATCCGAATCATCAGATATCCTGGCCATTACCGGAGAACTAAAAATCACTAAACTTTTGGCAATAAGATCCCTTGTTGGTGTTGATATTTCCCTTTTTTGTCTGCATAGGAGATCTGGCAGGGTTCATCGCCTTCGAGAAAAATTACCTGTGCCAAGCCTTCATTTGCATAGATTCGTGCAGGCAATGGGGTTGTGTTGGAAATCTCCAGAGTGACATACCCTTCCCATTCTGGTTCAAAAGGGGTGACATTTACAATGATTCCACAACGAGCGTAGGTGCTTTTTCCAACACAAATAGTCATCACGCCACGTGGTATTCGAAAATATTCAATCGTTTTTGCCAATGCAAAGGAATTGGGAGGAATTACACAAACATCCCCTTTAAAATCAACCATTGAGTTGGGATCAAATGCTTTTGGATCTACAACTGCAGAAAAGACATTGGTAAAAATCTTAAATTCATCTGCTACACGGACGTCATATCCACAGGATGACAATCCATAAGAAATTACACCATCTCTTACCTGGCGGTCCACAAATGGTTCGATCATGCCATGTTCCAAAGCCATTTTTTTTATCCAATGATCAGGTTTCAATCCCATATTATTCCTCCGGTTGCAGTATTACATGCACAAATTCATTAGGTTTGATCGTAATATATTTTTCAACAAAATACTGATACGCAAAAGCACTGACACGATAATCACCTGCCGGCAAATTACTCGCCACAAAATTTTCTTGCCAGTCCTGATCTCCCGAGATAACTTTGGCATACGTTTCAATATAAATGGCTGAGCCTCGTTGGATTTCTCCATCCAATACCCTTTGAATTACAACAGATATGCCAGAGATAGGATTACCTTTTTGTGAGATTAATGAACCAATTAGAATACCCATATCAGGTTGATCTTCTGTTGGTATCAAAGGTAAGTAAAGTTCTGGGTTACGTGCATTCTGCAATAAAAAATCTCCAACCCGAACTTCAAAATGCAAATGATTGGTAAATGCTTTTCCAGTTGCTCCAACCAGTCCAATTGTCTGACCGCTTGAAACAGCATCTCCTTCTTGTACCAAAAGTTCGGATAGATGCGCATATAGTGTATAGATGGGTTGTGAAATCTCATTAATTTGATGTTGAATAATGATGAAATTTCCGTAAAAATTAGTAAACCTTCCCCATTTCTTTGAACGATCATTTCCACTAAAAAAAACAATCCCATCTTCTGCTGCTAAAACTGGAGTTCCCAAAGGATTAAGCATTTCAACCCCATCATGAGGAATTCTTTCTCCAAATAATGTTGATCCAAAGCGGTATGTAGTTTCTATTGACCTTAAGCCAGATTCGGGAATTGGAAAATCTAACAGCGGTACGAAAATATTCTGATTTAATGGTTCGTCTTCACCAACAATTTTCCCTACAATCTCAGGAGTGATACTGGTGATCGGGGTTTCTATAACAGGGATATTTTCATCGTCATCGACTTTTGGGGGTAGAATGATTGGCGTGGTTGTCACCTGGTTTTCCAGCTTTTGTGAGGAATTGCCTAAATCTGAAGCAGCTTCACCTGGAATTGGTGAAGAGTCACATCCTGAAAATAACAATATTAAGAAACTAAATACAAGAATTGTCAGGGAATTGGAAAACCACCGCGCTCTTTGAGAAGTTGCCATGTCATATTTTCTATTGAATTACTTTGATTTTCAAGTTTTTGAACACTCTCTAACAGGTTTTTATTTACTACCTGATCGTTAATTCCCAATGTGTTTGTTCTTACATTGAGAGAAGCACTTAATAAGGCGGATTTAGCAAAAAACAATCCTGAAGCTGCATCGGAGATTGCATTCAGGTTCCCCTTTTGAGCAGCGTCATAAGCCAATTTCATGACTTCTAATGCCATTGAGGCGATCTTTAATGGAACTTCAGCTGCATGAATGGTTGCGGCCTGTATGGCTTCGTTTCTCGTTTGAATTTCTTCATCTGTTTTCTTAGGAAGTCGAAATGCATCCATAACATCTTCAAAAGCAGCAGAATCTTTTATTACTGCTTCATTTAACTTGCTTCTAAGGTTTTCAGCTTGATCGATAATGGTTAACATTTGATCCTGAACATCCAGGTATTTCTTTTTCCCTGTCGTTAACCTGGCAACCATGGTAACCAGGGCAGCACCTGCGGCTGCTATGTGGGCAGCTGCAGAACCACCACCAGGTGTCGGGGTTGCGGCTGCAAGTTGATCCAGGAAATCCGGTGTTGGTTCTTGGGTTTTGCCACTTTTTTCTCTCATCATCTGAAATAAACGTTGTTCCAGAATTTGTTCATTTTTAAAACCATCCAATTGAATGTACCATTGAGCAGCTTCTGTAAGGGCATCCTGAGGAATGAGACCGACCAATTCTGAATGGTGGATTCCAACGCCGTATCTCTCAGCTTCCCGACGAACAAATTCAACCACTCTGGCAACTGGTGTTTTTCTGAAATTTGTCAAATTCATCGATACCTGGGCACGACCTTCAACCAAAACACCCATTCCTTTAACGTATCGTAATCCACCACTGGAATAACGAACCGCTTTTGCAATTTTTTGAGCAATACCAACATCATTGGTCGTCAGATAAATGTTAAATGCAATTAATGGTTGTCTTGCACCGATTACAGTTGCACCTGCTTTTCCTAAGGAAGATGGTCCAAAATCAGGGGTTTTTACGGGGGTTTTACCAATATCAGACTTTAATTTTTCGAATTGACCTGAACGAATATTTTCCAAATTTTGTTTTTCAGGAATGGAGGCAGCTTCTTCATACAAAAATACAGGAATATTGAGAGATTCTCCTACACGTTTTGCCAGACGTTGAGCGAGTTCAACACATTCCTGCATGGTAACATCGCTGATTGGCACGAATGGGACCACATCAGTTGCTCCAATGCGTGGGTGTTCACCGGTATGATGATCAAGGTCAATCAATTTTGATGCCAACTCAATGGCTAAAAATGCTGCTTCTTCTACAGATTTAGGATCACCTACATAAGTAACAACAGTCCGATTGTGATCCTGATCAGAATGGTGATCTAAGACATGAACTCCCTGGACGGAAGTGATTGTATCGATAATTTGTTGGACAATTTCTGGCTTACGAGCTTCAGAAAAATTTGGAATACACTGAATTATTGGATTTGACATAACTCCCTCTTCTTTATAAGATAATATGTATCTTTTCATCAGAGGTCAGGTTGTTTTTTTGGGTTTTTTTTCCACCAAAATCACTCGCCAACCCTGGATTACAGAGAAGATACGATATTATTATAACAACAAGGTTAGACTCAGATTAGGGATCATTATGTGTGGAAGATTTACCCTGTCATATAAAACCAAAGAACTACAATTGGCTTTGGGTTTACCAGAGATTCAATTGGATTGGCAACCCAGATATAATATAGCTCCTTCGCAACCAATTGCAGCCATCCTGGATAATCAAACCAAAAAGATTGATTTTTTACGGTGGGGGTTAGTTCCAGGTTGGGCAAAAGATATTTCGATCGGAAATCGATTAATTAACGCGAGGTCCGAGACAATCATGGAAAAACCATCTTTTCGTAATGCATTCGTGCGAAGAAGATGCCTGATTTTAGCTGACGGGTTTTTTGAATGGAAACGATCAAATTCCAAAGGTGGTTCATCACAGCCTTATTATTTCTTCTTAGAAGAAAAACAACCTTTTGCTTTGGCTGGAATATGGGAGATCTGGCAAGCGCCGGATGGGGGTGAGCTGTGGAGCACTGCAATTGTGACTTGTGATGCAAATGATGTCGTAAAGCCGGTACATGAGCGTATGCCTGTGATTTTTGCCAAAGATGAAATGTTTACCTGGTTGGAGGACCGTCCAAAAAATGAAATAATTAAGATGATGAGATCTTATCCTGCAGAGAAAATGAATTCATATATGGTAGGCAAAGCTGTTAATTCTCCTTTTAACGATGTTGAGGAATGTATCAGAGAGAAAAAACCAAATAGTTTTCCATTTTAGAGGCGGGCTAAGAATTTCTTAAAAAATTGTAAATGAAATCCTGGTTATCCCTTGACCAACATTGTTCCATCTGATAAAATCTCGTTCATTCAATGCCCCCATCGTCTAGGGGACCAGGACGCAGCCCTTTCAAGGCTAAAACGGGAGTTCGAATCTCCCTGGGGGCACCTAAAACCACCATATTTGGTGGTTTTTATTTTGTATGAACTACAAGGACAAATTCTGCTTTCTTCAAATGTAATTGTTTAATCACGTCTGATATCGCCCCCCTAAAAAACATTTCATTTTCCAAGGTAATGTTTATTCCCAATGTAACTCTTCGATTCTTTCCAAATGTCAGGTTGACTTCTTCGAGTAATTTTTGTAAGCGATAGGGAGTATCCATCAGGATGATAGGGACATCAATGGATCGTAAAGAATTGAGAACATTCTTGCGTTGATCTTTTTCCCTTGGCAAAAAACCTGCAAAATAAAACTGATCCAATTTAAAATCCAACACCGAAAGTATAGCCATTAGAGAGGATGCTCCTGGAATTGGAATGACTTCAATTCCCATTTGGGTTACCTGATTTATTAATTCATGACCAGGATCGGCAAAAACAGGTGTTCCACAATCGGAAACCAACGCGATATCCATCCCTTCAAAAAGATGTTGAATAACTATCCCGACCTGTTCTTTTTCATTATGTTCATTCAGATTGATCAATTCTTTTGCAGGAATTGATAATTTTTTTAGGAGTGTGCTTCCAATTCGAAATTCTTCACATACCAGCAGGTCAACACTTTTTAAGGTATTGATAGCCCTTAATGTGATGTCTTCCCAGTTTCCAATTGGGGTTGCAACGATAAAAAGCTTACCAGAATTTTTCATACGTTTATGTTCACTCGATTTTCAAATGGATTTTTTCATTTCCCTTTTGACAATCATCACAAATGCCAAATAATTGTAACCAATGATCATGGACGTCATAACCAAATTGGCCTCCCATTTTTTGGAAAAATTGACTGAGGTTTTCTCCCTCAAAGTAATTTGCTTTTCCACATGTAGTACAAATCAATAAATGTTGATGACCATCACTGGAATGAAAAAAAGATTGACATCCATCCGGCATATGAACCCGATCAATTAGTCCAGTTTGTTCCATTTTTTCGATTGTACGGTAAACAGTTACAAGTCCGATTCTGGGATTGATATTTTTAGCTTGTAAATATACTTGTGTGGGATTGAGTAAATGACTACTTTTGGCTAAAATATCTACTATAATTTTCATAGGGTTTGTGATACGATAGCCTTTATTTTGTAATTGAGTTAACCACTCATTTGTTAAGAATTCAGTCACAGATTGTCCTTTAAAAAGGATTTTATTAGGAATTATTATTATAGTAAGGATGAAAGAGTACGTCAAATTGTTTATAAACAACAGGTGATTATATGAGTTTTTTTTTATCGCTTAATCCAATAGTACAGGCTTTAATAGCCACTCTATTTACATGGTTTTTGACAGCTCTAGGCGCAGCTGCAATTTTTCTCACAAAGGAAATTAATCGCAAATTATTGGACACGATGCTGGGTTTTGCAGGTGGGGTGATGATTGCAGCCAGTTTCTGGTCACTATTAGCCCCTGCGATTGAAATGGCGGAAAGTGACGGAATTCCAGGTTGGCTTCCAGCCGCTGCCGGATTTTTATTAGGCGGAGCATTTTTATTTGGGGTGGACAAGTTGATACCCCATCTCCATCTGAGTGCTCCCATTGAAGAAGCTGAAGGTGTAAAAACTACCTGGAAACGAAGTGTATTGTTGGTTTTAGCCATCACTCTTCATAATATCCCAGAGGGTCTTGCTGTTGGTGTTGCATTTGGTGCTGCCGCGTCTGGGTTTGACGGTGCTCTAATTCCTGGAGCGATTGCATTGGCGATTGGGATAGGACTTCAGAATCTTCCTGAAGGGCTTGCTGTTTCAGCCCCATTACGCAGGGAGGGAATGAGCCGTACGAAAAGCTTCTTGTATGGGCAGGCATCGGGAATGGTTGAACCCGTTGCTGGGGTCTTAGGGGCTTTGGCTGTGATTGCAATGCGTCCAATTCTTCCGTATGCACTTTCGTTTGCTGCCGGTGCGATGATATTTGTGGTGGTTGAAGAATTGATACCTGAATCTCAAGCAGGAGATAATGGAGACCTGGCAACAGTTGGATTACTGGTTGGTTTTACAGTGATGATGATTCTGGATGTTGCTTTGGGTTAGGGTATAATAGCCGGTATGAATAATCAAGATTCTCAAAATAATCAAAAAGAAAACATAACTCCTCTAAAACCGAAGAGATTTTTATTTATTATTTTAGGTTTATTAATGCTGATCATCGCTGGTGGGGCTGGTTGGTTTTTTGGCTCACAAGAAGGACAACAGTTACGTGATAAGGAAAAAGACAAAGCTGCTCTTGAACAGGCAACGACCCAATTTGAATTGGGTGTTCGCGAATTAGAAGAAGGGCGTTTTGAAAATGCCAGAAAGCGCTTTGAGTTTGTGATTCAAATCATGCCTGACTTCCCAGGTGCTCAGGAAAAATTAACTGAGGTTTTAATTGCACAGTCTATAGTCAGCACACCAACACCAGTACCAATTCCCACACTGACACCTACCCCTGATTTTCGAGGGGAGCAGGAGTTATTTGATCAGTCCTGGCAATATCTGGTATCTGAAGAATGGGATAATGCAATTTTGACATTGGATCTTCTTCGAGATAAAAATTTGCAATTTCATCCAGTAGATGTGGACGGGATGTATTATATTGCATTAAGGAACAGAGGGGTAAAACGGATTTTACAGGACGGCAGTCTTGAACCGGGCATTTATGATTTATCGCTAAGCGAGCGATTCGCACCTTTAGATAATGATGCAGATGGATATCGGGTTTGGGCACGCTATTATCTGACCGGAGCAAGCTTTTGGGGAATAGATTGGTCACAGGTTGTCTCCATTTTTGCACAAATCTACCCTGCTTTCCCCAATTTGCAAGATAGTTCAGGGATGACTGCACAGGAACGCTATCGGGTTGGACTGTTAAAATGGGGAGATGCTCTCGCTTTACAGGAAGAGTATTGTCTGGCTCAGGAAAAATATAATCTTGCATTTGCATTTTTTGTTGACGATCGTGTTGCACCTGCAGCCACAGCCATTTATGAAGCATGTGAAAAGTCAAAAGAACCAGAAGAAACCGAAGCTCCAACTGTTACTATAACGCCTTCACCGACCTCAACAATAGAGGGAACACCTGGAACCGGAGAGACACCATTTCCTACAGAAGCAACTGGTGCCCCTGGAAGTACAGAAGTACCAGGACCAAGTGCTACACCTTAACTTTAAAAATGATTGAATCAATGCCAACCTTTGCGCTTTCCATCTCTTATTGGCTGCATATGATTGCTACAGTCATTTGGTTAGGTGGGTTAGCAACAATTGCATTGTTTGTTTTGCCATTTATCCAAAAGACCATTCCCCCTGATGATAGAGAAAGATTATTGTCAGGTTTACAAATGTTTCTTATTCCTGTAGGATGGTTCTGTCTGTTTATCCTGATCGCTACTGGAATGTTTCAAATGAGTGCACATCCCTTATACCAGGGATTCCTGGCAATCGATAATGCCTGGGCTGTTGCATTGTTTGTTAAACACATAATCATCGTCCTAATGGTTACAGCGATGGGATTTATGACCTGGTTTGTTATTCCCGGATTAAAACGATTGGCACTTAAGCAGAAACTTGGTAAAGATATAAGCCTATCGGAATTAATAAAATATCGAAAACAGGAAAAAACGATCCTTTGGATAAATTTAATCCTGGCATTATTCGTGCTGATTTTTACTGCCTGGGCTCGTTCAGTTTCATAATATCATAAATAAAAGGTTTGAAGGATTCCAAATTTCCAATTAACACAAGACACAGAGATTAGCTGGTGATTTTGGCGTTTGACTGGCAAAACACGATGCCCTTTAAGATAATCAGACACTGCCTATTAAAATAAAGAAATTTACCAACCGTTAAACTACTTTTGGTAATGGTCTGGCGACCAGATCATGAACAAGTGCATCTGTTATCATAACTTCGTGGATATTACCAATTGATAATTCACCTTCAATAAAAACCATTCCATCGATTTCAGGAGCATCACGATAAGAACGACCGATAGAAATTCCTTCATTAAAACCTTCTACCATTACAAATAAATTCTTTCCAATCCATAGCTGGTTTTTCTTGAGAGAAATTTCTAGTTGTAAGGTCATTAAGCGTTCTAAACGTTCTTGTTTGATTTCCTCACAAACCGGATCCCCTAATTTTTCTGCATATGTTCCTTTTTCATGAAAATATGTAAAGGCTCCGACATGATCGAATTGGATTTCCTGGACAAAATCCAAAAGAGATTGGAACTCAACTTCTGTTTCGCCTGGATATCCAACGATAAATGTGGTTCTGAGCGCGATATCAGGCATCGCTCCCCGGAGTTTATTAATTGTGTTGCGGACTGATTTCATGTTTGCAGGCCGGCGCATACTTTTCAGTATTCCGGGATCAGCATGTTGAAGTGGAATATCCAGGTAAGGCAAGATTTGAGTGCTGGTTTTCATAATTTCGATTAAGTGGTCTGTAACCACTCCGGGAAATGCATATAATATTCGAATCCATGGTATTTGAGGAACTTGATTTGTTATTTCTTCTAGTAAATTTGCCAGCCCGTCCTTTATTCCCAAATCGGAACCATAATCGGTTGTATCCTGAGCGATTAAAATCAATTCTTTAATTCCAAATGCAGCTAATTGTTGTGCTTCTTGAATGATCGTATTTATAGGGCGGCTGACCTGTGTTCCTTTGATCATTGGAATGGCACAATAGGAGCAGGCTCGACGACAACCGTCAGCAATTTTCAAGTATGCATTGCTACCCTGGACGGCAGCTCGTAAAATCCCATGATCGTCGGTTCCAATAGTAGTAGTTTCTGGCAGGTGATATCTGACTGTATTTGGATTTTTTCGAAGATTATGAATTAATTCCAGAATATCCATCCAGCGTCTTGTGCCAATAATTCCATCCAATCCAGGAACCTGCTCAGCTACCAACTCGCGATATCGTTGTGTGAGACAACCAGCTGCGATTAATAATTGACCTTTCTTTTTATGTTTTGCCAAATTTCTTAATTCAGCTATCGATTCATCGCTTGCAGGTTTGATAAACCCACATGTATTTACGATTAAAATCTCAGCCTGGTCAGGTTTTTCAATTCCCCTGAGACCACCTTGAGATAAGAGATGAGCAATGGAATCTGAATCGACCAGGTTTTTTGAGCAACCTAAAGACAATAGATAGAATGTTTCTTTTTTTATTGGTTTCATGGGATTAATGGTGTCACTGTTGGGCTTGGGGTTGGGGGGAGTGGCGTATTTGTTGGAGTTGGTTGAAGAGTTGGGCTTGGTTGAATAGTTAACGAAGGTGAGGGACTGAATCTGGGTGTTGGGGTGATCAGTCCGGTAGAGGATGTAAAGAGTATCGATTTAACCTCACCAATTTCACCAAGTACTCCAATAGGATTCAGATTGTAATAAATTTCTAATGCAGCTGCGTTACCCGTCAATATTTCTACAGAATTGGAACCTGAATATTCATAAGCATTTCCTGGTATGGTTCGTCCGGTAAAGACAGTTTCACCATCTACATCAACTTTTAGATAAGCTCTTTGTCTCGCAATTATATAAACCTGAACAGGCAATCCGGAAAGTTGGGAACCTGTTTCTGATTCTAGATCTTCACCAGTTTCTTCAGATATCTCTGGATTTATTTCCTGGTTTATGGCTTGGGTCAATTCAACATTTATTTCTGTTGCACGGATATCCTCCGGTAAATCCGGTGTGGTATCTAATAAAATTTCTGAAATGGATGGTGGTTCAATTTCATCTTCTTGATTCTGAAATCCACTAATATTTGCAGCTCCCCAAAGGATGAAAATGAATAGACCGATTATGAGACCAGAAGTTAACAGAAGATCAGCAGTAATGAATTTTAACCAGCCTACTTTTTTTATTTCTGGAGTTTGATAAGCTAATTGATTGTCAGAACCAATTTTGTGTGGTGCATAACTTTCATTTCTTTTTGTTTGCAAGCCTTCTGCGAATTCACCCATTATTTTGTCGATATCAAGATTAAGGAATGTAGCATAGTTATTTAACATTCCCCTGGCTTGTGGAATTGATGGTAATCTTTCAATTGCTCCACTCTCTAGCGCATTAAGATAATGCGATCGAATATTTGTGAATTGTTCTATCTCCTCTTTAGAGAGGTTTAAGAGCATTCGTTGTTCTTGTAGTTTCTTGCCGATTGAAATGAAAATTTGCTGGGAGAGTGTATTTTTTTTGTCAATTATTGGATCTTCATATCTATTATCAATGTTTTCCCCATGAAAAATTTTTTCACCATCAATGGGAGTTGTATCCTCGAGAATTTCTTCTTCTGGAGTTGTTTGTTCATCTTGATAGGGTTCGGTTTCAGTTACTGACACCTGTTCAATTTCAGTTTCTTTTTCCATGACCAGGTTGGACGGGTGGTTCCATGCATCCATTAATAAATTTTCATCAAGATTCAGAAATTGCGAATAAATCCGTAAATAGCCCTTTCCCTGAACCTTCGAAGGCATCTGATCTAATTGGTTTTCTTCCAGCGCGCTGAGATAATGCTCTCGGATCTTAGTCTGATACGCAGCTTCTGCAATAGTAAGCCCTTTTTCTTCACGGCTTTTTTGAAGTAGTTCTCCAAGAGTAATCATCATGATTATAGTTTAACAAACGACCGGCATGTCATCAAGGGTGATGAACTTCGCCGGTCGATTCTATTCAATTTTTGTTGATAGTTATTTTTCTTCAGAAGCCGGAACTTCTGTGACAACTTCGGAAACTTCTTGTTCTGCTTTTACTTCTTGTTTTGATTCTTCAGATACAATTGCTTCGCCTTCACGATGTACGACAATCTTAATCTCTGGGACCAAATCAACAGTTAAACGAATTTTGGCAAAATGTTCGCCAAGATTTCGAATCGGTTGAACTTCTATCTGGCGGCGATCAATTGTGGTGCTTAATTTTTTGTTAATTGCATCAGCAATCATTTGATGGGTAATTGATCCGTATAATTTTCCAGTTTCACCAGCTTTGCTAGGAAAACTTAAAGTCAATTTCTCCAGTAATTCTGCAATGCCACCTAGTTCATTATTCAATACTGCGCGTCTTTCAGCAGCTCTTTTTCGAATTTGATCAACTTGTTTTAATGCACCTGGAGTTGCCAGAACAGCAAATCCTTGGGGAATTAAGAAGTTACGACCAAAACCTGCCGCAACTTTTTTGATATCACCAGCACGTCCTAATTTATAAACATCTTTTAACAACAATACTTTCATTTTTCAAGCCCTTTCACAATTGATTTTCAAGCGAAGGGTACAACGCTCGAAGCGTCCGAATTCTATCAGAGGCTGGTTATCATGTCAAATGGAAAACCTAAACAGGATAATAGCTTTTCAAGCCAAAGACATGCGCTACAGGTAAGACAATTAAAATACCTGTGTTCGGTTGACTCAGATCCCCAACTACTTTTTGAGTATTTTCTAAGAGCTTGTTGACGATTTGGTCGGTTTCAACAACTGAGAACAATGTTCGACTTAAATCCATTTCATCCATTCTTTCAATGATCTCACTCATACTCGGAAATAATGGAAAATCTTCCATGAGGCCGTAATTTTGACGAATTCTTCCTAAACCCGTACTTAATAAGACTGTAGCTCCTTTAACACCAGCTTCCTCCCATGCGTGTAATAATTCATTTATTTTCGAAATATCATGGAGTACAAAAAGAATAAAAAACATTGATTATCTCCTTAAGGTTGAGATGGGTTTGGTATGCTCTTAGAATTAGTAAATGATGCTCGTAATAATGGGGGTGTTATTAATGTAGTTATCAAAACCATTCCTACTATAGATGAGTATAATTCCGCACTTAAAAGATTTTCCTGTAACCCTACTGTAGCCACAATCAAACCAACTTCGCCACGGCTTACCATTCCAATACCTAATTGAAGCGATTCGATCCAGCTGAATTTTCCTAACCTTGCTCCCAGACCTGATCCTATAATTTTTCCAACAATAGCTGCAACAGTAATTATCAGTAATATCCAAATAGAGGAGATACCCATGCCATGAATATCAACATGTAATCCAATATTAATAAAGAATATTGGAACGAAAAGACCATAAGATAATGAACGTAGCCCTCTTTCAATATCATTTCTTTCAGCTGTGCGGGCATACATTAATCCTGCAATGAAAGATCCAGTAATCGCAGCCATTCCTCCCAATAATTCAGCGGATACGCCATAAACTAACATAATAATGATAGCCATCGTGATTGTTCCCTGAGCGATGGGCAGTTTTTGTACCTTTCGGGAAATTTTTGGCAATATCCAGTACCCAAACGCTAAAGAAGCACCGAGAAAAACGATCATCTTAATCAGGACGATTAGTATCTCAAGTACTGAACCACCCAGATGAAGGGCGATAAATCCTGAAAGGATTAAAATAACGAGCATATCATCAAATACTGCCGCACCTAATAAACCAAATCCAACCCTGCTTCGGAGGACTTTTAGTTCGATGAGTGTCTGTGCACTGATGCTGACGCTTGTTGCCCCCAGTGTTAATCCTAAGAATAATGAATGTTCACGATCCATTGAAAAAAGTTCTCCAACCAAAAATCCAAGAATAATTGGAACTAAAACCCCAAAAATTCCAGCATAAGCCGAAGCTGATTTGGTTTTTACCAGATCAGAAAGATGTAATTCAAGCCCGGCAATGAACATCAATAACAGAACACCAATTTCTGCAAATTCGTTTATAAAAATAGGAAGTTCTCCATAATCCAGAAATGAAACAGAGAAAATATTCAATAATGAAGGACCAAGAATGATGCCAATCAGCAATTCTCCCAGTACAGATGGTTGTCCAAGGCGGGTGCTTAGATAGCCAAATGCTTTGGCAGCCAGTAACAATATTGCTAAGATCGTGCAAATTTGCAAAAATGGCGTCATAATGGGAAAACTTCCTTGTATCAAGGATGTATGTCGAAATTTACTTGATAGAAAATCACTCCACAATTAAGTCTTCATCAAGTATACTGATTTTACTACTAATATTATATGAGGAATTCATGGATTTAGAGGCAAAAAAAAAGCAGTGGGAGAAAGAGGTCCTTCATCCTCTTACCAATAAATATCCTGAAAGAAAAAAAGAGTTTTCCACAACCTCAAATATTCAGGTCCCAAATGTTGAAATCCCTCATGAATCTAATTATTTAGAAGATATAGGATTCCCAGGAGAGTTTCCCTTTACTCGTGGTGTGCAACCAACCATGTATCGAGGTCGTTTATGGACAATGCGTCAATATGCTGGTTTTGCTACTGCAGAAGAATCTAATGAAAGATATCGTTATCTCCTTGCACAAGGACAAACAGGATTATCCGTTGCGTTTGATTTACCAACACAAATTGGTTACGATGCCGATGATCCGATTGCCACTGGGGAAGTCGGTAAAGTTGGTGTGTCGATTTCTTCAATTGATGATATGGAAATCCTTTTCAGGGATATCCCCCTGGATCGTGTATCAACAAGTATGACGATTAATGCTCCAGCAGCGGTTCTATTGGCCATGTATGTTGCTGTTGCAAAGAAACAAGGGGTTAATCCTATACGTCTGCGTGGAACAATTCAAAACGACATCTTAAAAGAGTTTATTGCAAGAGGAACCTACATTTATCCTCCTCAACCATCTATGCGGTTGATAACCGATATTTTTAAGTACTGTAAAGAGAATATCCCTCATTGGAATACGATCAGTATTTCGGGCTATCATATCCGCGAAGCCGGTTCGACAGCAGTTCAGGAGGTAGCATTCACCTTGGCCAATGCAATTGCCTATGTTGATTCTGCCATTCAGTCAGGTCTCGAGGTTGATGAATTTTCCCAACAGCTTTCTTTCTTTTTTGCTGCACATAATCAATTTTTGGAAGAAGTAGCTAAATTTCGGGCTGCCAGACGTCTATGGGCAAAAATTATGAAAAATCGCTTCCAGGCAAAAGATCCTCGTTCCTGGATGTTGCGATTCCACACTCAGACTGGTGGATCGACTCTTACAGCCCAACAACCTGAAAATAATGTAGTTCGTGTTGCGCTGCAAGCGTTAGCCGCAGTGATGGGGGGAACACAATCGTTGCATACCAACAGCATGGATGAAGCTTTGTGGTTACCTACAGAGAAGTCTGTCAGAGTTGCCCTACGAACACAGCAAATTATTGGTTATGAATCGGGTGTAGCAGATACAATAGATCCATTGGCAGGTTCCTATGTGGTCGAATACCTGACAGATGAGATCGAATCAAAAGCTCTTCAATATATAGAACGGATTGATGATTTAGGCGGTGCATTAAAAGCCATTGAACAAGGTTATTTACAAAATGAAATTCAAGAGGCTGCATATCAATACCAAAAATCAGTGGAAAAGAAAGAAAACCTGGTGGTGGGTGTAAATGCCTTTGATGTCAATGAGAAAATTGAATTAGAGAGATTGGCTGTTGACCCAACCATTGAGAAAAATCAAATCAAGAAACTTATTAAGTTGAAAGCTACCCGGGATGCGTTAAAAGTCAGTGAGTTATTAACTGTATTGGAAAAAGAATCGATTGGTCAGAATAATTTAATGCCGATTATTATTGAATGTGTCGAAAATCAATTAACTCTGGGTGAGATTTGTGGAGTATTAAGAAAGACCTGGGGCGAGTACCAACCACCAGCCTGGATTTAGAAAGGATATGATATGGCAAGGATCAAAAAAATTAATCATATAGCAATTGCCGTTAAGGATGTAGAGGAATCACTTGTTTTTTGGCGCGATGCAATGGGTTTAACTGTTGATCATATTGAAGATGTACCCAGTCAAAAGGCTCAGGTTGTGTTTATTCCTGTTGGTGACAGTGAAGTAGAACTGGTTAAACCTACCAGCCCTGATACTGGTGTTGCAAAATTCATCGACGAAAAAGGCGGGGGAATGCACCATCTATGTTTTGAGGTTGATGATATTGATGGAATGTTGGCGCAATTAAAAGAAAAAGGGGTGCGATTAATCAATGATGTTGCATTGGAATTGCCAGGCAGAAAAATGGCATTCGTTCACCCCAAAAGCACCAACGGGGTGTTGGTCGAATTATATGAAATTGTGTAATTGAACCGAATGAAAAAAATGATGGGAGTTAACTCCCATCATTTTTATTAAGCAATGTTGTTCGCGATTAGAATTTTTTCTTCCGCTTCAGCAATTGCAATTCCTTCTTTTTCTTTCACTTTCCATAGAAGTATTCCACCTAAAGAGAAAAATATAATCAAGGAAACAATACTCAACCGACTGCCACCCATTATACGGCTGACAACGCCAAACAATAAAGGACCGACAGTACCAGCGATTTTTTCACTAACGCTAAAGAAACTGTAAAATTCAGCTGATTTTGATTTTGGCATCATTCTTCCAAATAAAGATCGACTGAGTGCCTGGCTGCCACCCTGAACCATTGCGACAGCAAACCCCAATAACCAGAAATGAATTTCTTTATATAGAAAATATCCACCAATTGCGATAAGTGTATAAATTAGGAGGCTCAATAGGATAGATCTTTTTGTGCCAATCTTTTTAGCTAGCCATCCAAAAAGGAAAGCAAACGGTATGGCAACAAACTGAACCATTAATAATGTGCCGATTGTGGTTGTCGCTGAAAAGCCTAGTTCTGTCCCATAGATTGTTGCCATAAAAATTATGGTTCCAATCCCATTGTTGTAAAGCCAGAATGCAACAATGAATTTGGTTAATTCTTTATACTTTCGGATTTCTTTAAAAGTGCCAGATAATCGACTTAGGCTTGCTTTGACTGGATTAAACCCTATTTCTGTTGCCAGAATCCGGCGAGGAGGTTCTTGTACATTTTTCCATAAAGGGATCGTAAAAACAAACCACCATACAGAAACTGTTAAGAATGATATTCTGGTCATGATTTCGGTTAAATGGTCTGGAGAAAGCATGATCATTGCCAGGTTAATAGCCAATAATATTCCACCACCTGCATATCCCATTGCATAACCACGTGAAGAGACCTGATCAATCTCATCATCATTTGCAATATGGGGAAGAAGAGAGTCGTAAAAAACATTAGCACCAGCGAAACCGATCGAACCAATAATATAAAAGACGGATGCCATCAGCCAATCACCGCTTTTGACTAGATACAACAAAGCTGTTCCAAAAACGCCAATCACAACAAAAATAGTCATAAACCGTTTTTTTGCCCCTGAGAAATCAGCCATTGCTCCCAAAATAGGACCTAAAAGAGCAACCAGTACCAATGCTATTGTGGTTGTAAACGCCCAGTTGGAGGTGGCTTCGTGAGGGGCTAAGTTTGCAGAAGCTACTGTTGAGTAATAGACAGGTAGAACTGCTGCTGCAATGGTTGTTGCAAAAGTTGAGTTCGCCCAATCATACATTGTCCAAGCACGTATCGTACGTTTATGAGCTATAGTATCCATTGATCCCTTCCTTGTATAACCAAATAAATTTGATTATACAAGTGATTATTTCAATCATAGGACAAATTGATTGGTTAATCATTTTATTCACTTAGAAAAGAATATTTCAAGCTAAAGAATTCAGAAGTTGGTGGATAAGACTTTACACTTTCAAAAGAATAATAGATAAATTGATATAATTTCTAGTTGGCTTTGGTTCAACAAATAATAAAACATTTGTGCTATAATTGGTTAAATTTTCTAAACAGGTCAGGTAATTTATGAATTCTATTCGAGTTGTAGGTGCTCGGGAGCACAATTTAAAGAACATTACCGTGGAGATTCCCAGAGATAAATTGGTCGTTATTACCGGTTTGTCTGGTTCGGGAAAGAGTTCTTTAGCATTTGATACAATCTTTGCTGAAGGGCAGAGGAGATATGTAGAATCCCTATCCGCATATGCTCGTCAATTCTTGGGGCAAATGGACAAACCAGATGTAGATGCAATTGAAGGATTATCTCCAGCAGTCTCAATTGACCAGAAAGCTACCTCCAGAAATCCCAGATCAACCGTTGGTACGGTAACCGAAACCTACGATTATTTGAGATTATTATTTGCTAGGGTGGGAGTTCCTCATTGTCACATATGTGGTCGTGAAGTTACCCGTCAGAGTGCACAGGAAATTGTAGATGCGATTCTTCGCTTACCAGAAGGATCTCGATTGATTATTCTGGCACCGGTTGTAAGTGGGCGTAAAGGAACATATCAGGCTGTTTTAGAAGAAATTCGCAAAGCCGGGTTTGTGAGAATTCGTGTAGATGGCATTGTTTACAACCTGGATGATGACATAAAAATGGATCGTTATAAGATTCATACTATTGAGGCAGTCGTCGATAGATTGGTGATTGGAAATTATGAAAACGAGGAAGATAATAATTCTGCTCTTACGAGATTGACCGATTCAGTTGAAACTGCACTTAAAGTTGGCGAAGGGCATGTAACCATTCAAGATATTTCCAAAGAACCTAACGAGGATTATTTTTATTCTGAACATTTAGCTTGTGCTGAACATGGCAGCACTATTCCAGAAATTGAACCAAGAACATTTTCATTTAATACACCGCATGGAGCATGCCAGGATTGTCAGGGACTCGGAACGAAAATGGAGATTGATCCGGATATTTTAATTCCCAATAAAAATCTATCTCTTGATCAAGGGGCCATTATCGCTACTGAATGGTCAGGTCCTAAGGAGCAAGGTGGTTATTATTGGGCGATGTTGAAAGCGATGGCGGATGCATACAAAATAAATTTAAATGTTCCGGTAAGAACTTATACGCCAGAAGAATTGAACCTGATTTTATATGGTACCAATGACGATGTTTTCACAATTAATATGGTCGGAAAGAATGATCGGGCGGTCAGTTATCAAGCGTCATTTGAGGGAGTCATCAACAACCTTCAAAGAAGGTTTAAAGAAACAAATTCAGATTATATCCGTGAAAAAATTGGAAGTTGGATGGGGGATCGACCCTGTCCATCATGTAAAGGTGCCAGGTTGAGAAAAGAAGCATTAGCGATAACGGTTGATGATCGTAATATCAATGATGTTACCGACTGGCATGTTTTACAACTTTTAGAATGGGTTAATCATCTTGAAGGAGATCAATCCCCATTATCCAATAAAGACCAGCTAATTTCATCACGGATACTCAAAGAGATTCAATCAAGATTAGGGTTTCTGGTTGATGTTGGTCTTGATTATCTGACATTAAGGAGATCAGCCGTCTCTCTATCTGGAGGAGAGGCTCAACGAATCCGGCTTGCAACGCAGATTGGCTCTAGGCTTATGGGAGTCTTATATGTCTTGGACGAACCTTCCATTGGCCTTCATCCAAGGGATAACAATCGCTTATTGAAAACACTAGAAAGTTTGCGGGATCTTGGAAATACAGTTCTGGTGGTAGAACATGATGACGAAACTATTCGGACTGCTGATTGGATTGTGGATTTAGGACCAGGTGCTGGTGAACATGGGGGAGAAGTTGTAGCAGAAGGTACCTTAAAGGATATATTAAGATCGAAAAAATCGTTGACCGGGGCTTACCTTACCGGAAAAAAACAAGTACCATTACCTTCCTTTCGCAGACGAGGAAATGGAAATATGATCACCATTCGAGGAGCGCGCGAAAACAATCTCAAAAATCTGGATGTTTCGATTCCTCTAGGAAAATTAGTCTGTATCACAGGTGTTTCAGGATCCGGAAAATCAACTTTGATGGTTGATATTCTATATAAAGCTTTAGCAAAAGAAATAATGGGATCCCGCACACAACCTGGTGATTATGATCAGATCGAAGGCCTTGAAAATATTGACAAAATTATTAACATTGACCAATCTCCCATTGGCAGAACCCCACGATCCAACCCAGGGACGTATACCAGTGTGTTTGATGAAATTCGAAATTTGTTTGCTGACTTACCAGAAAGTAAAATGAGAGGATACAAAATTGGGCGTTTCTCATTTAATGTTCATGGTGGCAGATGTGAAGCTTGCCAGGGGCAAGGACAATTAAGGATTGAAATGCAATTCTTACCGGATGTATATGTACCTTGCGATGTCTGTCATGGACAAAGATTCAACCGGGAAACTTTGCAGGTTAAGTTTAAAGGCAGGAATATTGCAGATGTATTGGATACAACCATCGAAGGGGGACTTGAACTTTTTGCAGCATTTCCTTCGATTGTTAATAAGCTAAAAACATTAATGGAAGTAGGGCTGGGTTATATCAGAATCGGTCAACCTGCTCCTACACTTTCTGGTGGAGAAGCTCAACGGGTAAAGTTGGGTAAGGAATTATCCAAAAGATCAACAGGTAAAACTCTTTACGTATTGGATGAACCTTCTGTTGGATTGCATGCCGCGGATGTTCATAAATTAATTGAAGTTTTGCAACGACTGGTTGAAGGTGGTAATACAGTTGTGATTATTGAACACAATCTCGATATCATAAAAATTGCTGATCACATCATCGATTTAGGTCCCGAGGGAGGGGACCGGGGTGGGTTGTTGCTCGCCAATGGGACTCCAGAAGAAATTTGTAACATACAAGAATCGTATACTGGCATGTTCCTGAAAAAATATATACAGGAACATCACCCCAACGCCGGCCCAATACCCTGTCATGATTGAGACTTTTAAAATCAATATAATATAGGTGATTATTCAAACTGGAAATTGAGCCTGGATTGTCAGATTTAAATTTTCCTCTATAATTTATAGAATGGAAATGACTTTTTGGAGGTAAAAAGAATGAATGCAACAATTTTAGATGGCAAAACAATAGCTGAAAATGTACGACTTGAGGTAAAAGAACAGGTTTCGAAACGAGTAGCTGAAGGTAAAATGGTACCAGGACTTGCTACCGTTCTGGTTGGTGAAAATCCTGCATCACAGGTCTATGTGCGATCAAAACACAAAGCCTGTCAAGAAGCTGGGATCAATTCATACGGTCATGTCTTATCTGCAGATTCAACCCAACAAGAGGTTGAAGACCTTGTAAAAGAATTAAATGATGACCCCAATGTGCATGGCATTTTGGTTCAATTACCGCTACCTTCTGGATTGGATGAAGAACGAGTTCTTAATATGGTCAGTATTGAAAAAGATGTTGATGGATTTCACCCATTGAATATTGGCCGTTTAGCACAAAAAGGTCGTGATCCGTTGTTTATCCCTTGTACACCAGCTGGAACGATGTATTTAATTGAACAGGTTATTCCAAAAATAGAAGGACAAAATGCGGTTGTATTAGGGCGGTCCAATATTGTCGGTATGCCTGTAGCATTGTTATTGGTCCGTGCAAATGCCACTGTCACAATTTGTCATTCGAGAACAAAAAACTTGCCGGATGTCGTACGGCAGGCTGATATATTAGTTGCTGCTGTTGGCAGAGCAGAAATGGTAAAGAAGGATTGGGTCAAACCCGGTGCAGTTGTAATCGATGTTGGCGTAAATCGTGTCGATGATCCGACTGCAAAACGAGGATATAAATTAGTTGGTGATGTTGCATATGACGAGGTTGCTGAAGTAGCTGGTGTTATTACTCCTGTACCTGGTGGCGTTGGACCAATGACGATTGCGATGTTAATGAAAAACACATTACGGGCTGCAGAAATTGCTGATTTAAAGTAAGAAATTGATGTTGTCTGACAATTGACTTTTAATTGGATTCTTGCTAAACTCTGGATGTTGTTTAGTTGTCTAACAAATAAAAAGAGATTAGTGATTCCTTTATGAAAAACCAAACCATCTTAATAAAAAATGCAGCTTTATTAGTAACTATGGATGGCCACCGACGTGAAATTTGCGATGGTGGCCTTTTTGCTCGTAATGGATTTATCGAGCAAGTTGGACATACTTCAGAAATGCCAGAAACAGCAGATCAGGTTGTAGACTTAAGTGGTCATGTCGTGCTGCCTGGTTTGATTAATACACATCATCATTTCTACCAGACTTTAACCAGAGCTGTTCCTGCTGCTCAGGATGCTAATTTGTTCAACTGGCTCAAAACACTTTATCCAATCTGGGCAAAAATGACTCCTGATGATATACGGATTTCTACACAAACGGCTTTAGCAGAATTAGCCCTTTCTGGTTGTACGACTGCATCTGACCATTTATATTTGTTCCCCAATGGATCGAAACTCGATGATGAAATCGATGCTGCTGGAGAAGTAGGTCTCAGGATTCATGCCTCACGCGGATCCATGAGTCTGGGTGAAAGCAAAGGTGGCTTACCCCCGGATTCGGTTGTTGATGATGAAGAATTTATTTTGAAAGATTCTCAACGCTTAATTCAGCGTTACCACGATGCCAAAGCTGGATCGATGGTACAAATTGTGCTTGCTCCATGTTCTCCCTTTAGTGTGACAGGTGAATTAATGACACAATCTGCTCACCTGGCCAGAGAATATGGGGTTCAATTGCATACACATCTGGCTGAAACGCAGGATGAAGAAGTTTTTTGTCTTGAGAAATTTGGTTATCGTCCATTAGGATATATGCAGTCATTAGATTGGGTAGGTAATGATGTGTGGTTCGCCCATTCTGTTCATATAAATTCGGAAGAGATAAAAATTTTTGCACAGGAAGGATGCGGTGTCGCTCATTGTCCAAGTTCAAATATGCGACTTGGATCAGGTGCTGCACCAATTCTAGATTATTTATTAGCAGGTGTTAAAGTGGGGTTAGGCGTTGATGGATCTGCAAGTAATGATGGTTCTCATCTTTTAGCCGAAGCTCGCCAGGCAATGTTGTTAGCCAGGTTACGTGCAGGACTTATGGGTGCATCATTATCTGGTGAAGAATCCACTAAGTTATTCACTGCCCGACAATCATTGGAATTGGCAACCCTTGGTGGTGCAGCGGTTCTGGGCCGAAAAGATATCGGGTCACTTGAAGTGGGAAAATGTGCTGATTTTGTCGCTATAAATTTAAATCGATTGGAGTATGCAGGAGCTTTGCATGATCCATTGGCAGCCTTGATATTTTGCCAACCAGGAAATGTGGATTTAAACGTTGTCCATGGAAAAATTGTAGTGAAAGATCAACAATTAGTAAATATTGGTCTTCCGAACCTGATTGCCAGACATAATAAAGCTGCATCAAGACTATTGTTAGATTAGTCGAAAAGAAAGGAAGAAATGGACTTATTTAAACAAAAAAATACCATGGAACTTGTCGATGTTGCAATGGGAAGACTTCCAGCTACGATGGTCATTAAGGCAGGGAAATGGGTATGCGTGCAAACAGGAGAAGTAATCGATAATACCGATGTTGCTATCATTGGTCAAAGAATTGCCTATGTTGGTACGAATGCAGATCATTGTGTTGGAAAAGAAACGAAAATTATTGATGCAAAAGGAAAATATTTAGTTCCAGGATTAATCGATTCACATATGCATGTAGAATCCGGGATGTTAACAGTCTCAGAATTTGTTCGGGCAGTATTACCACGAGGGACAACCGCAATGATGGTTGATCCTCATGAAATTGCGAATGTATTTGGACTTGATGGCGTCCGTTTGATGGTTAATGAGGCATTAAAACAACCAAATCATGTTTTTGTCCAGGTACCCTCCTGTGTTCCATCCGCACCTGGTTTTGAAACACCTGGATCTTCCATCAGTCCAGCAGATGTGGCTGAAGCGATGAAATGGGATGGGATTATTGGTCTTGGTGAAATGATGAATTTTCCTGGAGTGGTCAATAATGATGAAAAACTGCATGCTGAGATGGAAATAACAAGGTCAGCCGGAAAAGTGGTTGGTGGTCATTATGCCTCAGGTGATCTGGGTTTAGCATTTCATGGATATGTTGCTGGTGGTGCTCAGGACGACCATGAAGGCACAAGAGTAGTAGACGCTATCGCCAGAGCTCGGCTTGGAATGAAAGTCATGATGCGATATGGATCTGCCTGGCATGATGTAGAACAACAAATTAAGGCGATTACTGAACATGGTTTGGAACCAAGGAACTTTATTCTATGTACCGATGATTCTCATTCAGCAACGCTTGTAAATGATGGCCATATGGATCGTGTTCTGCGTCATACGATGAACCAGGGAGTCAATCCTATGTTGGCAATTCAAATGGCAACTATAAATGCTGCCACCTATTTTGGATTGGATACTGAAATTGGGCAGATCGCTCCTGGCCGGTACGCTGATATTTTACTTGTTTCCGATCTTGAAGAATTTCTTCCTGAACTGGTGATCGCGAAAGGTTTAATTGTTGCAAGAGATGGTGAGAACTTGTTCGAATTTCCGAAAATCGAATATCCGGATTGGGTTGTTAAATCTGTCCATATCCAAATCCCCTTTCCAGCAGACGCCTTCGAATTAAAAACCAATGAAAGTAATGAAGTAACTGTAAATGTAATCGGTGTAATTGAAAATCAAGCTCCTACAAAACATCTAAAAATGGTTTTACCTGTCGAAAATGGCGTTGTAGCATTAGATTCAGACAAAGATATAGCCAAGTTAGCAGTGATTGAACGTCATTCATCATCCGAAAAGATTTCCAATGGATTTGTTTCCGGATTTGGATTTGATGGAAAATGTGCTATTGCCACAACGGTAGCGCATGATGCTCATCAATTAATTGTAGCAGGCACGGATGATGACCAAATGGCTAAAGCAGTTGAGAGGTTGGTTGAGATTGGTGGTGGCCAGGTTGTAGTGAAGGATGGTATGGTAATCGCTGAGGTTCCATTACCAATTGCTGGACTCATGTCTGACAAAAACGCCAAAGTAGTATCAGAACAAGCATTGTCAGTTTTGCGAGGTTTTGAAGCGTGTGGTTGTTATTTAAATAATCCAAACATGCAATTAAGTCTTCTGGGTCTGGTTGTAATACCTGATCTACGATTGTCAGATATTGGACTGGTTGATGTTAACCAATTCAAATTTATACCAGTAATTATTAAAGAGTAAGAGGAGTACTGATTGACATGGTATATTTTAATGATTTACATGAAAAAGGTTCATTAACCTCTTTTCAAAGATTACAAAATGAGTTGGCGCATGTAATTACCACAATGAAACATGGTGAAAAATTACCATCGGAACCCAAGTTAGCAAAAATTTTAGGAGTATCTCGAGCAACTTTACGGGAAGCCATGCGAACATTTGAAGGACAGGGGGTAATTCGTCGACGTCAAGGTGTTGGAACGTTTGTAGTTGGCCCCATTCAGGTTATTGAAACCGGACTGGAAGTATTAGAAAGTATTGAAACATTAGCTGATAAAATTGGCTTAGATGTAAAGATGGGCGAATTAGATATTCAACAAATTAAAGCAAATGAATATTATTCCTCTAACCTTCAAATAGATATTGACACACCGCTTATCAAAATCTCACGTGTGATTAATACAGATAATCGGCCAGTCGCTTTTCTGGTTGATGTATTACCCGAATCAATTTTCTCTCAAGAAGATCTTGAAGCCGGATTTACAGGTTCAGTTCTGGATCGTTTAATCGAAAGTGAAAAAATTGACTTATCAATTTCAAAAACTGTCATACAAGCTGAAGCAGCATCATCCAGTATTGCGCGTGCCTTACAAATACAACGAGGAGATGTTTTATTATTATTTAAAGCCCATTTGTTTTCAACAGATGGGAATATTATCGATTATTCTTACAGTTACTTTTTACCAGGATATTTTCGCTTTCAGGTTGTGCGGCGTGTCGGTGATGTGATTTAAAAAATTCTTAAAATAACTGAATGGAGTGATGTAAAAAATGGTCAGTAATGATATGGTAAGACAAGTTATAGAAAATGTTGAAACTTTACGTCCCGATATTATTAATTTCTTTCGTGAAATTGTAGCAATTCCCAGTATGGACTCAAAAATTGGCCCAGTAGGGGAAAGAATTGCTGAAGAAATGAATAAACTGGGATACGATGAAGTCCGATTTGATGTCATGGGTAATATTATGGGGAAAATCGGATCAGGTCGTAAAGTAATGGTCTTTGATTCTCACATCGACACAGTCGGAATTGGAGATCCTGAAGAATGGACCCATGATCCATTTATTGGAAAAATTGAAAATGGAATTTTTTACGGTCGCGGTGCCTGTGATGAGAAGAACAGCACGCCTGGAATGGTTTATGGATTGGCGATTGCTAATAAACTAGGCTTATTAGATGGCTGGACTGCATATTATTTTGGAAATATGGAAGAATGGTGTGATGGAATTGCTCCTAATTCATTTGTTGAAGTTGATCCAAAAATCCGTCCTGATTTTGTAGTTATTGGTGAACCAACGAAAATGAATGTTTATCGTGGGCATAAAGGCCGTATTGAAATGAAGGTGACAGCAAAAGGCCGCAGTGCACATGCAGCCAGTAACCACCTCGGAGATAATGCGATTTATGCTTTATTACCGGTTATTTCCGGCATTAAAGATTTAGAACCAAAATTAGGTGATCATGAATTCCTGGGTCATGGAAAAATCACTGTCAGTGATATGGTTGTTCAGACTCCCAGTATCAATGCTGTTCCCAACGAAGCGATTATATATATTGATCGCCGAATGACGTTTGGAGAATCAAAAGAACAGGCAATCGCCCAGGTGGAAGCATTAATTCCTGAAGAATTCAAAAACCGTGTAACTGTGGAAGAGTTGTTTTACGATGAGCCTTCTTACACCGGGTTTGTATTTCCGGTTGATAAATATTTCCCCGCTTGGGCAATAGAAGAAGATCATTTGTTGGTACAGGCTGGCCTTGAAGTTCGAAAATTAATCGGACTGGACGAAGCCCCGGCTGGAAAATGGAATTTTAGTACCAATGGTATCTATTGGGCAGGAAAAGCAGGTATCCCAAGTATTGGTTTTGGACCTGGTGATGAAGAAACCGCTCATACAATCAATGATTCTGTCTCCCTGGATGAAATGGTTCGGTCAACTGCTTTTTATGCATTGATACCGTCCCTGGTTCAGTTAAAATTAAAAAGTTAATTTCAAAGTTTATTTGGAAATTTAAAAAAACAATATCAATTTGGAGGTATAAAGAAATGCAAACAAGTTTACTAGGACGTGACTTTATCAGCGATCTCGATTTCTCAAAAGAAGAAATTGATACGATATTAGATGTGGCATGGGATCTTAAAATGAAACGTGCCATGCGTCAACCAACACCCTATTTACGAGATAAATCCCTGGCTTTACTGTTCTTTTATAGCAGTACACGTACACGATCAGCTTTCGAATCTGCTTTTGCTCATCTTGGTGGTCATCCAGCATTTATTGAAAGCCGGACAACCCAAATTTCTCACGGTGATACCGAAAGAGAAATTGGACAGATTATGGGACGAATTTATGATGGTATCGCCATCAGACATGTTGATTGGGGTATCGGAAATAGATATATGAATCTGGTGGCAGAAGCATCACCAGCTCCTGTTTTCAATATGCAATGCGAGTATTATCATCCTTTCCAGATTTTAGCGGACCTGATGACGATCATGGAGAAAAAAGGCAGAAATCTGAAGAGAAAGAAAGTTGTGATGTCATGGGCATATGCAGAGTCCTATCAGAAACCATTGTCTATTCCTAATTCAATGGCATTACAATTTCCTCGATTTGGTGTGGATTTGGTACTTGCACATCCACCAGAATTCAAGCTTTCCGATGAAACAATTGAGCGTGCAAAAGAAGAAGCCAGAAAAGCCGGGGCAGGTTTTGAGGTCATGGATGATATGGAAGCGGCCTTTAAAGATGCCGATGTGATCTATCCAAAATCCTGGGGTCCCTGGATGGTTACAACCGATGCAAACGAAGCTGGTGTTATAATTAACAAGTACAAACATTGGATTACAGATGAACGAAAAATGGCCCTGGCCAAAGAAGATGCCATCTTTATGCATCCTTTACCGGCTGATCGTGGAGTTGAAGTAACAGATGCTGTGATGGACGGCCCAAATTCTGTTATTTTTGATGAAGCAGAAAATAAAATGCATATTTGTAGTGCTGTATATGCTTTGACCATGGGTTAAATATTATTTTTTTTATTGGAGGAAGTTTTATGAGTAAAGGTGTAGCAGTAGTAGCAGTTGGTGGTAATTCTTTAATCAAAGATAACAATCGCAGAACAGTCCCAGATCAATATGAAGCTGGTGCAGAATCTATGCACCATATCGCTGAAATGATTGCGCAAGGATGGAATGTAGTTGTTACGCATGGGAATGGACCACAGGTTGGATTTATTTTACGTAGATCCGAACTTTCATCACATGAGTTACATGAAGTTCCTTTAGATTATTGTGGAGCTGATTCTCAAGGCGCAATCGGATATATGTTCGCAAGAGCATTAACCAATGAATTTAAGAACCGAAAAATGGATAAACAGGTCGCAGCGGTTGTAACACAAACAGTTGTCGATGTTAATGATGATGCATTTCAACATCCGACCAAACCTATTGGATCGTTTATGGATGAGGAAGAAGCCAAAAAACGGGAAGCAAATGATGGTTGGATTGTTGTAGAAGATGCAGGACGTGGATTCCGCAGAGTCGTAGCTTCTCCCAAACCAGTAGACATTTTAGAGAAAGCCGCTATCAAAGCATTAATTGAAGCTGGGATCATCGTCGTAGCAGTTGGTGGTGGCGGTATCCCGGTTATCCGAGAATCGAATGGTGATATTGAAGGTGTTGAAGCTGTCATCGATAAAGATTTCGGATCATCCCTGCTTGCCACCATGATTGGAGCAGATCTCTTTGTTATCAGTACGGCTGTTGAAAAAGTTGCCATTAATTTCAATAAACCTGATCAGAAATGGTTGGACAAATTGACTTTAGCAGAAGCAAAACAATATGCTGCAGCTGGACACTTTGCAAAAGGAAGTATGTTGCCAAAAGTTGAGGCGATCATAAAGTTCCTTGAAAATGGTGGAAAAAGGGCATTAATTACCAATCCGGAGAATATCGGCAGAGCTTTGAAAGGTGAAACTGGTACCTGGATCGTTAAAGAGTAAGAAATAATTGGGATTCCCATCATTGGGAATCCCTTAATTTAAAAATTTAAATCAAAAAAAGTTATTTTTAAAAATAATACAAAAAATCGTGTAAAATAATTCAATTGGCATCTTCAATTTTTTTGAAAACCCTGATCAAATTTTTCATAAACATAATCAATTTTTTCTACCCAGCCACTAAAATTATCATTACTACCAAGAACATTCAAAATTTCAAGGTGTCATTTCAAAGGTAAATTCTCAATGCTTCATTAACGAAATCATTGAAAAGGCACTTTCAATGTTCATAAGTTTTTTTGAAAGGAGGTGATTGAAAACAGAATCTTAAAATCCGGTTTAAATCGTCGTAAATCAAATGAAATATTTGTGATTTGAAGGAGAAAATATGAATAAGAAGTTAGCTTGGACAGTAATTGCTTTATTAATGGTTATGGCTCTAGTTCTATCAGCCTGCCAACCAAAACCTGAACCGGTTGCACCTGCTGCACCTGCTGCACCTGCTGCGCCTGCCGAACCTGCTGCACCTGCCGAACCTGCTGCACCAGTTGAACCAGTTGAACCAGTGGCTCCTATGGAAGAATTTGTATTTGGTTTCTTATTGGTCGGACCCTATAATGATAAAGGGTATAGTCAAGCTCATTATGAAGCTGGTGAGTATGTTGTCGCGAATGTTCCCGGCACCAAAATGATTTATCTTGATAAAGTAAACACAGCTGATCGACCTGGGACGACTGCAGCTCAATTAGGTGAAGAATTGATTCAACAAGGAGCCAAACTTGTTCTTTTCAACTCTGACGATATGAAAGATGATGCTATTGAATTTTCAAAAAACCATCCAGACATCTTTGTAATCCATGCTTCTGGTGATACCGTATGGAAAGATGGAGAAAATTATCAACCATTGGCGAATATGGCAAATTTGATGGGTGGTATGGAATATGCAAAGATGATTGGTGGATGCGATGCTGCTTTACACACTCAATCAGGATCCATTGGTTATCTTGGACCATTAATCAATGAAGAAACCCGTCGTTTAGCTGCATCAGCCTATTTAGGTGCACGCTATTGTTGGGAAAATTACCTTGAAAAAGATCCTGCGGATCTCAAATTCCGAGTGACATGGATTGGTTTCTGGTTTAATATTCCAGGTTTCACGGAAGATCCAACACAGGTTGCAAATGAATTCATCAATTCTGGCGTGGATGTGATCATGTCTGGTATTGATACAACCGAAGGTCTTGTCGAAGCCAGAAAAGCAACAGGTGAAGGAAAGAAAATTTTTGCAGTTCCCTACGATTTTGTCGGTGCCTGTGATGAAGCTCCAGATGTATGTTTGGGTGTTCCTTACTTCAATTGGGGTCCTTCATATGCTCGCTATGTGACTAGTGCTATGGAAGGAACCTGGCAATCAGCATTTGAATGGATGCCACCCAGCTGGGATGATATCAATGACCATGATAAATCTGCAATTGGTTATCTAAGTGGTCCTGGTATGTCAGCTGATGCGAAACCATTATTAGATCAATTCATTGCCGAACTTGCTGGTGGATTGAATCTTTTTACTGGACCTTTAAATTTCCAGGATGGAACACAATTCCTTGCTGATGGGCAAGTAGCCACTGAAAAACAAATTTGGTACATGCCTCAATTATTAGAAGGTATGGAAGGCCGTTCAGAATAATTTAAACCTCATTAAGGATGGGGAAGACCTGAAAAGTCTTCCCCATTTTTTAAGATCAAAAGGGAAATATGAACGTCGATTTTAGAAATATCAACAAACATTTTGGGCCTGTCCATGCTAATGTCGATATAAACCTTTCAATTAAAAGTGGGTCCATTTATGGGATTTTAGGCGAAAATGGTGCAGGAAAAAGCACTTTAATGAAGGTGCTTTCTGGATTTATTCAACCAAATTCTGGAGAAATATTACTGGATGGAAAAGTAGTTACAATTGATTCCCCAGCTGATGCGATCAATCATGGAATTGGTATGCTGCATCAAGATCCGCTGGATTTTCCTCCTATGCGACTGATTGAAAATTTTATTGTTGGTCAAAAAGGAGGACTCGTCCCAAGTTATAAAGAGATTATTAAAGAATTTAAAGAATTACAGTCAAAATTTGGTTTTTCCTTGGATCCAGAAGCATTTATTGATAGTTTGACAGTAGGAGAAAGACAACAATTAGAAATCCTCAGATTATTGTGGATGGGTGCAAATGCTTTGATTCTGGATGAACCCACAACCGGTATCAGTTTGCAACAAAAAGAAAAATTATTTGCAGCATTAAAAATCCTTGCTGAGCAAGGAAAAACCATTATTTTTGTTTCTCATAAATTAGAAGACGTTGAGTTCCTTTGTAGTAAGGTATCAATCTTAAGAAAAGGTATGCTCGTTGGCGAGGTACCAGCGCCTTTTGATTCAGACCAATTGGTCGAGATGATGTTTGGAAAAATTATTTCATTGGGTGATAGAAATAATGTGTCACAGGGAAAAACAGTTTTAGAACTAAAAGAATTATTTATCGAGCAATATCCATTAAGAATTGAAAATGTAAATTTCCAATTACGCGCCGGTGAAGTTATTGGTCTCGCTGGAATGGAAGGTAGTGGCCAGGATACTTTGTTGAGAGCATGTGTTGGTTTAATACGACCAATTTCCGGCAAAGTAATTGTTAAGGATAAAGATCTTTCAAATAAGAAATATCATGAATATATGAAAAACGGAGTGTCATTCTTACCAGCTTCCAGATTGGAAGAAGGACTTGTGCCAGGCTTAACACTGGCAGAACATTTCACTATAGCAGGTGACGAGGATAAAGGACTTATTATCGATAAAGAGTATTTCAGAGAAAAAGCTGAAAAAATGATTGATGAATATCACATCATTGGACGACCTGAGTTGAATGTAGAATCATTATCAGGTGGAAATCAACAACGAGCAGCACTGGCACTACTTAAAAATTGGTTATCAATCATTTTATTAGAACATCCTACCAGAGGTTTGGACATCGAATCAGCCATTTATATGTGGGGAAAATTAAAAGAAAGGTGTTTACAGGGAGCATCAATTTTCTTCATTTCAGGCGATTTGGAAGAAATCCTTCAATACAGCGATCGAATCCTTGTATTCTTTAGTGGCCATGTTTCACCACCTCTTGAAGCCTCTACAACTACGCTTGATCAATTAGGCCAATTAATCGGTGGAAAAGGTTGGGACCAGGTTTTTAGCACAAGGGAAACATTATGAATAAAACACGATCTGGAAGTGCATCAATATTATTCCAATTAGGTGGTTTGGTATTTTCATTATTGTTTGTTTCTATCATTTTAGTACTGGTAAAATCACAACCTCTCGAAGCATTCCGCCTCATTTGGGAAGGATCGACTGGGAATGCCACCCGTATCGCCAGTGTTTTTGTTGTCTGGGTGCCTTTGGTATTGGTCACATGTGGTTTGTTAGCCACGTTTACAGCTGGACTTTGGAATATTGGTATTGAGGGGCAAATAACTGTTGGTGCCATTTTTACAACCGGAGTTATGAGATTATTCCTGGATTCTTCTGTATCACCGGTTCTGGTCATCATTATTTCGATAGTAGCTGGTATGGTAGGTGGAGCAATTTGGGCAGCTTTGGCAGGAGTACTCAAGACATTCGGTGGGGTTAATGAAATTTTTGGCGGATTAGGCCTTAATTTTATCGCAACAGCCCTTAATATTGGACTTATTTTTGGTGCGTGGAGTCGGCCTGGTGTAGCATCTATGAGTGGAACGGAACCATTTCCAGTGCAATTCTGGTTACCTACATTACAAAATTTCAGAATTAGTATTTGGTCGGTTGTTTTTGCAATTCTTGGGTTGATTATTATTTATTTCTTATTGCAAGGAACTCATTTTGGTCTGCGGTTAAAGGCAGTTGGAAAAGGCATGAAATCAGCGTTTCGATTGGGAATCCCAACATGGCAGCATATGATGTTGTCATTTGTAATATGTGGATTATTCGCCGGATTAGCTGGAGCAATTCAAGTTACAGCTGTTTATCACCGTTTGATCCCATCGATTTCAAGTGGATATGGTTTTATGGGATTAATGATTGCGATGCTGATTAATTATCAGGCAATTTGGTTGGCACCAATTGCACTGTTCTTTGCAGCCCTTAATATTGGTGGCATTCAATTGCCGATTGTGCTAAAGCTGGATTCATCATTAACTGGTGTTTTACAAGGAAGTCTGGTTTTATTTGTGATGATTTCACAAGGTGTAAAACAGCTATTTTTGAGAAAGAAATTGGAGTAACTATGGGCAATGATATTATTCTTTTCGGTCTGGCAGGTGTCATCGCATCTGGTGCTCCTATCGTAATAGCTGTAATTGGTGAGACCTTAACCGAACGAGCAGGTGTAATTAATCTATCTCTAAATGGTGTAATTTTGTTATCAGCCATGATCGGTTTTTGGGTTTCCGTTGAGACTGATAGTTTATTCTTAGGATTTCTTGCAGGTATGTTGGTAGGCGCATTGGTTGCCACAATTGTTGCCTTTAGTAGTATTACACTAAAACAATCTCAAGTAGCAATAGGATTTATTCTCGCTATTACCTGTCGGGATCTGGCTTATTTTTTGGGGAACCCCGTCATGGGTTCCCAAGGTCCGATTATGTTGTCGACTTCCATACCATTCTTAAGGGACATCCCTATTATTGGAAGGTTATTTTTTCAACAATCATTGATGACATACTTAAGTATCATTATGATTTTTATTGCATGGTTTTGGATTTTTAAAACTCGCCCGGGTTTAATGTTGCAGGGAATAGGTGAAAAACCAGCAGCTGCTTACGTGCGAGGAGCAAATGTCAAGCGCATGAGATATATTTATACGATTGTTGGTGGGGCATTAGTTGGGTTGGCTGGACCTCTTTATACCTTAAGTGTTAAACCAGGATGGAAAGGAACAATTACCGGACTTGATGGAATTGGATGGATTGTTCTGGCAATTACAATCTTTGGTGGTTGGAATCCGATTCGTGCTGCATTTGGTGCATATTTATTTGCCTTTTTACAATGGTTAGGTTTGGTTTTGCAACCATATATGACATTTATGCCTTCTCAGGTGCTTCAAGTTGCTCCATTTCCCCTCATGATACTCGCTTTGTTATTTGTTAACCTGGGAAATACCGAATGGATGAATAGATTATTAGCAACCATGCCTGAAAAGATCAGAATTCGAACAATTAAGATATTAAGAACCCTCAATGCACAACCACCAGGAGCCCTGGGTACACCATTTGAAAGACAATAGATTTTTCTACAATGACTTTCTTTTCTTTTTTGGGATGAGGATTATTTTAATTGTCAGACATCTTTATTACAAAAGGTTTTTTATTCATTCAATCAAGTTATAATATAGTTATTCGATTAATTGTCGAAATAAATTTTGCATACCGGAAAAATAAATTAGGAAAAGATGAATAAATTCCTAGGCTACACATGCTCAATCTGTGGAACCGAATATTCATGTACACAGGAGCTTTACACCTGTCCAAAGGATGGTGGCAACCTTGATATTGTCCTGGATATTGCTTCAATTATAAGAAAATACGAATTTAGTGATATCACTTCTAGAGAAGAAAACTACCTTTGGCGGTATTTGCCGCTTCTTCCTGTTGTTGATCCTGGTTTTGAAGGTACTCCTTTTCGAATGACTGGAGGAACTCCGGTTTATAATCCTTCACAATTGAGACTTGAATTAGGACTTAAGAATTTATGGATAAAAGATGAAGGAAAAAATCCAACCGCCTCCTTTAAGGATCGTGCAAGTGCGGTTGTAATTGCCAGGGCTAGAGAAATTGGTTCCGAAATCGTGGTGACTGCATCAACTGGCAATGCCGGAGCAGCATTAGCAGGATTAGCAGCTTCCATTGGTCAAAAGGCGATTATATTTGCTCCGAAAACCGCCCCCCCTGCGAAAATTGCCCAATTATTGGTATACCAAGCTGAAGTTATATTGGTAGATGGAAATTATGACGCAGCTTTTGATTTATCGGTTGAAGCAGCGAATGAATTTGGGTGGTACTGTAGAAACACAGGATTCAACCCTTTTACCATCGAAGGTAAAAAGACAGCTTCATTTGAAATCTGGGAAGATATCATTATAAAAAAATCAATGGACCACCAACCTTTATCAATTTTTGTCAGTGTTGGTGATGGAAATATTATTTCAGGGATACACAAAGGGTTTAAAGATTTGATTTCATTAGGTTGGATGGAGCACATGCCAAGAATTTTCGGGATTCAATCAGAGGGTTCTGCTGCCATTGCCAACGCATTTAATAATAAAACGGAGGAAATCAAACCTGTAAGAGCGAATACAATCGCTGATAGTATTTCAGTGGATTTACCTCGAGACGGCCTTAGAGCTGTTAGAGCAGCCACTCGAACTAATGGAGCTTATATCACAGTTAATGATCAGCAAATTTTGGAAGCTATAGGTGCGTTAGGCAAAGCTGGGATTTTTTCTGAACCAGCTGGTGCAACCGCTTACGCTGGCTTGGTTAGGGCAATTGAATCAGGTATGATAAAACTAAGCGACTCAGTATTGGTCATTAATACTGGTTCTGGTCTCAAAGATATAAAAGCAGCAATGATGGCTGTTAAGGAAGCACCTGTGATAGAACCAACCATGCAGGGTTTGAAAAAATACCTTCAAAAAAAATGAGAGAAAAGTGGAAAATTCACCAGTATTTACAATAATCGCCCCAATTTTTAACGAATTAGAAAATTTACCAATTCTCCATGACCGAATTTCCGAAGTGATGGAGAAAACAAATTCACCCTGGGAACTGATTCTGGTTGACGATGGTTCTACCGATGGATCAACTGATGTGATTCGGAAAATGGCATTAAAAGATGAGAATATTCGGCCAGTAATCTTCGCCAGAAATTTTGGACACCAAATTGCAGTGACTGCTGGTTTGGATTACAGTTGTGGGGAGGCTGTTATCATCATCGATTCGGATTTGCAGGATCCTCCTGAGGTGATTCTTGACCTGATCCAAAAATGGCGAGAAGGTTATGAAGTTGTATATGCGGTCAGAGCCGAAAGAGAAGGCGAGACATTTTTCAAGAAAATTACAGCTTCCGTTTTCTACCGTCTCATTTTTCGAATCACGGATGTTAAAATACCATTGGATACTGGTGATTTCCGATTAATGGATCGAAAGGTTGTGGAAGTCATGAATTCGATGAGGGAACATCACCGTTTCTTAAGAGGTATGTCCGCCTGGGTTGGGTTCAAACAGATTGGTGTCTCCTATAATCGGGCTGCCAGATTATCAGGAGAGACCAAGTATCCATTTAAGAAAATGTTGAAATTAGCACTGACAGCCATAACCGGTTTCTCATATGTGCCTCTGCAGATTGCGACGTATATTGGATTTATTTCTGCAGGAATTAGCCTGATTGCAATACCAGTTGTTGTTTTAATGAGAATTCTCGGATCGCAACAATTTACCGGACAGGCAACAACATTAATTGCCGTATTATTTTTGGGGGGTGTTCAATTGATCTCTCTTGGCATTTTGGGAGAATATATAGGGCGAATTTATGATGAGGTTAAAGGGCGACCACTTTATATAGTTAGTGAAGCACCTTCTGATAATAATAAATTAAAGGAATAGGAACAAAGAAATGGCAAAAATTGATTTTTCAATAAATGAAGAAGCTAGAAATCGAACAATTCAACGAGCTCGAGAACGGAATATTATTCTTCCTACACTTGCTCAGCAACGCAATCCAGAATTAGTACCTAAAAAAATAAAAGAAGAGTTATCTTCTATTGGTCTATGGGATATTCATCCGAGAAATCTCTTTCGAATTACCTGGAAAAATGAACCCAAAGATTTCGGTGGAAAATTTGGTGGTGTCAATTATATCGAATTACCCTCTTCTTTAACTGGTGTAAAAGCACGAATTATTATGATGGTTGGAAAATGGTTCCCTACAGGAGCTCATAAAGTTGGAGCAGCCTACGGTTGTCTGGTTCCACGGTTGGTGACCGGTCAATTCGATCCAACGGTTCACAAAGCAGTCTGGCCTTCAACTGGAAATTATTGCAGAGGTGGTGCTTATGATTCAAAATTGTTAGCCTGTGAATCAATCGCCATTCTTCCGGAAGAAATGAGCAAAGAACGATTTGATTGGCTGAAGAATGTGGCAACCCAGGTGATTGCTACTCCTGGCAGTGAATCTAATGTAAAAGAAATCTTTGATAAATGTTGGGAATTAAGACAATCTGGAGAACCTCTGGTTATTTTCAATCAATTTGAGGAATTTGGAAATTATATCTGGCATTACAGTGTGACCGGGCATGCATTAGAAGATATCCTAAAAGCTGAAATGAAACCTGGTAGTAATTTTGCGGGATTTTGTGCCACGACGGGTTCTGCCGGTACCATTGGCGTGGGAGACTACTTAAAACAATTATTTCCGACATCAAAAATTGTTGCTTCCGAAGCGTTACAATGCCCAACACTATTGAACAATGGTTTTGGAGCACATCGCATTGAAGGCATTGGTGATAAACACGTTCCCTGGATTCACAATGTCAAGAATACAGATATAGTTACGGCCATTGATGATAATGCAGTCGTAAAAATAGTCAGGCTTTTCAATGAACCGGAAGGAAAGAATTACCTTTCCAAAAAAGGTGTTCCGCAAGAAATTATTTCAAACCTAAATTTGTTTGGGCATTCTGGCATTGCGAATATGCTCACAGCCATCAAATTTGCGAAATATTATGAATTATCGGAAGACGATATTGTGCTGGCTGTATTAACTGACTCAATTGAATTATATGATTCACGAATTGGCGAATATCAACAACAATACGGTGATTTTACCAGTCATGATGCTGCTGAAGTCTACGCCGCCTCACTCATGGGCGAAACAACGGATAATATGCTTGAGTTGAATTACCAGGATCGGAAACGTGTTCATAATCTTAAGTACTATACCTGGGTTGAACAACAGGGCAGAACGTACGAGGAGATCATGGAACAATGGTATGACAAAGATTATTGGACGGGATTCCAATCGCAAATTTCAGAAATTGATGAATATATAACAGAATTCAATGATCGTGTTGGATTACTCAAAAAATACGAATAAAATGAAATGAAATTTTAAAACTTGGGTTCTATGGTGTCAAATCATAGAACCCTTTTTATCAAAAAAATCTGGTGGGATAATTAATGAACACACACCTTGCAGATACCGACCTAGTTTTAGTAGCTATCTTACCCAATCCTAAAGATCTTGAATTGGCTCGATTATTTGGGTGGTATAGGATTCCATTAAAAAGTTCTCCAAAAGTAATCGCTGTGGATTTTCTTGCTTTTTATCAAACTGCAGCTTTTGATGAAATTGATCGCTGGCAAATAAAATATATAGCACCTGTACGTGGTCATGAATTAACAACACGATCAACATTATTCCGAGATGAAATGAACCATCCACGGGCTAATGAAGAATATTTTAAAATCCAGATTGGAGATATTAAACAACTTGACAAACCTATTCCAGCAGATCGATGGCGTCGAATAACATTTTTTTACACAACCGGTATATTAATCAAGAATGCAACCTCAATGCGTGATCTGGTTGTGGATGGTGAGGAAAGAGTTATCTTATGGAATTCGCTAAAAGAAAGAGTATTACAACCTGATGATTTCAACAACCCTGACAGGAGTTCTACCCAAATCGATTTTGATTTATTGGAGATACTTTTGGAATGGGATAAAATCAAAGACAACAAGTGAGCTTTTCTGATCAATCGGAGATTTAGAGGAATTATGAAAACATTAATACTTGGTGGAACTATTATATCGGCATCAGATGAATACAAAGCAGATATATTGATTGAAGATGGAAAAATAGCTCAAATAGGGATTGGTCTTTCAAAAATTGATGTAGATGAAATTATTGATGCAAATGAAAAATTGGTTCTTCCGGGTGGAGTTGATGTTCATACCCACTTTGATCTCCCAATGTTCAATACTGTTTCGTCGGATGACCATTATACCGGGCATAAAGCAGCTGCGTTTGGGGGAACAACGACGGTTATTGATTTTGTTCCTCAAACCGGTAATGATCTAAAAAAAGACATTGATGGATGGTTGAAAAAATCCGTACCAAAAGCAGCCATTGATTATGGATTTCATATGAATATTTCCATTTTCAACCAGGATGTAGCTGATCAAATTCCCGGATTAATTGATCTAGGTATTACATCGTTGAAAGTTTTTACTGCCTACAACAGCACGTTAAGACTACAGGATGCAGACATATTTAAAGTAATGCGCATAGCTAAGAAATGTGGATTTCTTACTATGTTACATGCTGAAAATGGGGATATCATTGAAATTCTTGTTCAGGAAGCAATAGCCGCTGGAAATTTGACGCCTGAATGGCATGCGCATACACGACCAGCGTGGGGTGCTGTTGAAGCTGTAACGCGAGGTATTTCATTTTCAGCACAAACAGAAGCACCTTTATATATTGTCCATATGAATGCAGCTGGGGAAGTCGACCAACTGGCTTATGGTCGTGACATGGGATTACAAGTAATGGGTGAAACCTGTCCACAATATTTATTCTTTACCACCGAACAACTTCAACGACCAGATGGATCAAAATGGATTTGTTCCCCACCAATGCGTTCTGAGGAAGATAATCAAAGATTGTGGTTGGGAATTATGGAGGGAACAATTCAGGTTGTTGGCACCGATCATTGTCCCTTTTTCTATGATGGAACCAAATCAATAAACTATGAAGGAATTGATATTAAAATTCCAGGGAAAGAATTAGGGAATGAAGACTTTACCAAAATCCCCAATGGTTTACCTGGTATTGGGGATCGGCTTTCAATTCTGTGGACAGAAGGTGTTGGAAAAGGAAGGATCACACCAAATCAGTTTGTCGCTGTCACAGCTACTAATCCAGCAAAAATCTTTGGCTTGTACCCAAAAAAGGGGGTGCTTCAACCTGGAAGTGATGCCGATATTGTTATTTGGGATCCAAATAAGAGATTAACCTATGGTGTTGAATGGTCAAAACACCGTACAGATTATAACCTTTACGAAGGATGGGAACTGGAAGGGTATCCCGAAAAAGTCTTCCTGCGGGGAAAATGTATTGTTGACGGAAAAAAATGGCAAGGAAATGCCGGTGAAGGAAAATTTATCAAACGAAAACCCTTCGGCCGGGTCATTTAAAGATAGTTTATGTTATCTCTATTACCAATCGGACTTAATCTTATATCTGCTGCTGTTATTTATGTATTATCTACATTAAAGACTAATATAGGACGTGTTTGGCTCGTTGCAGCGATCTTATCAATAGTAAATTGGGGTCTCATTCTTGGACTTCGGTGGATGTATCCCATTCAACTAATGGTGGCAGAATGGTTTCCGATTGGAGAAATTTATCAACGCGGGATAATACTTCAATTAGATTCAATTTCATGGCCTATAATAATTGCTTTATGTGCAGTTCAGACCGCAGTGATTATTACTGATTCATCCAGACTTGATGAAATCCCATCGCCCATCATATGGTCTGGAATTTTTTTAGTCTATGCAGTAGGGATACTTGCTGCGTTATCCAGTAGTATTCTTACAATATTTTTAGTTTGGGCGTTGGTAGATATCATAGAATTCATCGTTTTGATAAAGACTGTTTCAAAAGTTCAACAAATCAATGAAATTGTTGTTTCATTTGCAGTAAAAATTCTGGGTTTGTTCTTTTTAATATTTGGTTTATTAGTAAGTTTCAATAAGGGTTCTCCTTTACGAATAAATCAGGTGACTAATGAAGTGGGTATCTTTATTTTAATTGCTGTTGGATTAAGGCTTGGAGTAATTCCATTCAATTTGCCTTTTGTTAGCGGTTCACCTATACGGAGAGGATTGGGAAATGCAATTCGGATGGTGAGTGTTTCAACGAGTGTGATCGTTTTATTACGTATTCCATTAGGATTATTCAATGAATCTGCACAAGGTATATTATTGACTTTAACGGCTATCGGAACATTCTTAGGTTCTATTATGTGGTTTGGATCATCAAATGAACTGGAAGGCAGACCGTATTGGATTATTTCATTGGCGGGCCTGGCTATTTACTCCTCAATCAACGGAGTTCAATTAGCCACACTAAGCTGGAGCCTTGTTTTGATTTTAAGTGGTTCTGTACTATTTCTGTTTTCTGCCAGAGGAAGAAGATTAACAATACTGCCTCTGTTTGCGATTATTGGAATTGTTGGATTACCATTTACACCTGCTGCAGTAGGATGGCAAGGAGTAATTATCCCTGGTAATTTTTTTAGAAATGTTTTCAATCTTCTGTCGGTTGCTTTTATTGTTTTAGGTTATTTACAACATGCATCCTATCAGACGATTTTGTTAACAAATAAAGAGAGATGGATATGGCTTACTTATCCAATCGGTCTGTTTATTTTAATTTTAACTCATTGGTTCACCTTTTTATTGAGTGATTTGGCATGGTATATGTCAGGTATTGTTTATGCAAGTGTATTAGCATTTGTTCTTCCATTACTCATCTATTTTGTTAACAGAAAATATATAAAAGCTTCAGAATACTCGGAATTATTTCAAAGTATCTTAGGTCCAATTGGTGAATTTATTACCAAATTTCTCAACCTCCGATGGCTTTATAATCTAATTTGGTCATTTCTTGGTATTTTTCAGAAAATTGTAAATATTTTTACTAATATTCTAGAAGGTCGGGGAGGCATTATCTGGATTATCGTATTTCTCATAATGCTTATAACATTGATTTCGTCAGGAGACCTGATTTAAATGGATACCTTGACGGACTTGTTACCAGTTCTATTAGCAGGATTATCTTCTTTAATTCTGTTTACAAATAAAAATTGGCGCTGGAATATCCTTGCTTTAGCTCTTCAATATGTGGCTGTTTTTTGGATGGTATTACAGGTCTGGACTCTAGGTATGGCAGTTGTAAAGTTGATAGCTGGTTGGATGGCTGGAGCAATTTTAGGTTCAGCAGTAAGTGATGAAAAAATAAATACAGAAAATGATAATAATATGGAACAACGGTTTAAAATTATTATTTCTGTCATTATTTGGATTATCATTTTCTCAGTATCACAAGGCATAAAGCTCTGGTTGCCAATTCCTGATTCAATAATAATTGGGGGATTAATCCTAATTTCAATTGGAATTTTGCAGGTTGGAATATCTGTGCGACCCATTCGAATAATATTTGGGTTATTGACTGCTTTTTCAGGGTTTGAAGTTCTTTATGCTGGTGTCGAAAGGTCTGTTTTGGTCGCTGGATTCCTGGTTTTGATTACATTAGGAATTGCGTTGCTTGGTGTTCTTTTTATTCAACAACAGGAAGGAGAAATAATTTGAGTGCTCCAATTATCTGGATTGTAATCCCCCTCCTTCTTGCGTTATTTCTTTTTTTCTTTAGGGCAAATCGATTGTTTTCCTTACTAACAGGTGGTGGAGTCAGTGCATTTTTAGCTCTTTTAGCATTAACATTTAGAATTGAACGTGTTTTTCCACTAGGTCCTCTTTCAATAGAAATTTCCTCTACCCTCACAGTTCTTGGAAGAAATTTTGTAATTGCAGACACTGATCGTTTCATGTTGATTCTTATGTTTTCATTGGGTGCTTTTTGGATTCTTGGGTCAAGAATTTCCGGATCTAATAGTTTTTTTGTGCCGAATATTTTTGCGATTATTGCTTTATTTGTTGCTGCGTTATCAGTTCAACCTTTTTTATACGCAGCTTTGATCATAGAAATTGCAGTACTAATTAGTATTCCAATTTTTTTCCAACGAGGTGAACCAGTTAAACAAGGAATTATGAGGTTTCTTGTCTTTCAAACGCTCGCAGTTCCTTTTATATTGTTCTCTGGTTGGGGATTTGAAATAGCTCCTTCAAGCATCGATTCTCAACAGGCATATTTTCAGGCTGGAATTTTGTTAGCCATTGGTTTTGGATTATGGTTGGCTATATTTCCGTTTTATTCCTGGATTCCATTATTGGCTGGTGATGGGCATGCTTATTCTGCTGGTTTCATATTTAGCATCTTACCAACTACTATTCTTATTTTCTTTCTGGAATTTTTCAATAGTTATAACTGGTTGAGAGAACAAGTATTATTATTTTCAATCATTCAAGTACTGGGTATTATAATGATCGTATTGGGGGGTCTTTTTGCTGCATTTCAGAGATCCTTAACACGACTTCTTGGTTATGCAGTTATGGTTGAAATTGGATTCTCATTATTAGCATTGAGTCTAAATCAGGTCATTGGATGGCAATCTTATATACTAATCTTGATTCCCCGATTGGTTGGAATCGCGATTTGTTCCCTGGCGATTTCAATCTGGAAAAATCAGAAACTTAATATGGACATTGAATCTTTGAAGGGATTATTCTTTAAGTTTCCTTTTGCGACGATTGGTTTTATTGTGGGATGGTTTACATTTTCCGGATTGCCATTGTTACCGGGCTTTCCAACGAAACTTCCGATTTTAATAGGATTAAGTGAAATTTCATTACAATCAATTATTCTGGTTTCAGTTGGTTTATTTGGATTATTTGTAGCAGGTTTTCGTTTTCTTGCAATAATTTTTTCTGAAAGAGAAACGAATATAATTAATGAATCAGAACCAGTTTTGCGAAAAATATTCTTTTCAGTTGGGGTATCGTGTCTCCTTGTAATTGGGCTATTTCCGAGTTACTTCTTAAATCCCTTCCTTAGTCTATTATCAGCATTTACAAATTTAAAATAACATAAAAACAAAATTTCTGGATGGTATAATCTTCGCAATACTTATGGAGCAATAATATGGATTTTGAACAAATTTTAAAACGTGTTGAGTGGTTAGATGAAGAACGCAGGAAAGATAAATTAATCATTGCTGGTTTAGATGATAGGTTAAGAAAAATTGAAGGCAATCACACTTCATTTATGCAAGAAATCCGGGAAATTTCAAGTGAATTAAGCCGGTTGCAAACAATACCATCAAGATTTGAAACTATTGATTCAGCGATTTCTCAAATAAGAGTAGATTTTAATAGAGCAGTAGAGAATATTGAAAAACAGAGAATGGAAAAAGAACGCGAACAAGAAAAGGTCAGGCTTGCAGATATGGAATCGTTGAATACTTCCATTGCAAATATCCGAAAAGGGCTTGATGTATTACCTGAAATGAAGAAGGATATCAAAGCACGAGAAGAAGAGGAGCATCGTCTCATAAAATTAATAGGTGAATTTGATAAAAAAATCCTTGAGATGAAGCGCTCTGATGAGGAATATCGTCGCGCCCAAAAGATTTTAGAAGAAAATGTGCGTCAGGATTCCAAAAGAATTTTGGATGTTCAGGGAGAGATAACATCCACACGGAAAAGAATAGAAGAGCAAAGAGGAAAAATTGATCTGGCAACAGAAAATTTACGAAAAATTGAAATGCGGCAAAATGAATTGTTGAATTCAGAAGGAGAGCGCAAACAATCTCAAGTCGCTTTTATTGAAAAATATAGTATGCAACAAGTTGAGAAGGACCGAATTTGGAATGAATGGCAAACGAAGTTCGAGGTGATTAGTAAGCAAGCAATTAATTTAGATGAACAATTACAGTCGCTTGATGCAACCCAAAGGGCAATCAGACATTCACAAACTGCTTTCGAAGAAATAACCCAAAAATTTGAACGACGGATTAATGAAATTACTGAAATGCAGCGACTTGTAGAAGACCGAATACGACAGGATTGGATTTCGTTTAAAGCTGATGATCAAAAACGATGGTCCAATTATATGTTATCTCAGGATGAACAATTTCAAGAAACCTCCAGAATTATCGAAAAAATAGAACTCAGAATTATCCAATTGGAAGAGACAAGCCAGGAATTAAATGATTTAACCTCCCAGGTTGTTCATTCAAACGAAAGAACATTGCAATCACTATTCAAATTTATCAAAGAAATTAATGAAGATTTTTCTGATAACTTCGAAACAAAGAGATAAAAATTAATGTATGTTGTTGGTACAGCTGGTCATGTTGATCACGGAAAATCAACCTTGATCAACGCATTAACAGGTATTCATCCTGATCGTCTAAAAGAAGAACAACTTCGCGAAATGACCATAGATTTAGGATTTGCCTGGCTTACAATGCCGAATGGTGAAGAATTAGGTATTGTTGATGTGCCTGGACATCGAGATTTTATTGAGAATATGTTGGCTGGTGTTGGTGGAATTGATGCTGCGTTATTTGTGATAGCTGCTGATGAAGGGGTTATGCCGCAGACGAGAGAACATCTAGCCATTCTAGACCTTCTTCAGGTTAGAAATGGAATAATTGTTCTCACCAAAGTTGATTTGATAGACGATCCTGATTGGCTTGATATGGTGGAAATGGATGTTCGTGATTCAGTAGCTGGGACTATTCTTGCTGATGCTCCCCTGGTGCGTGTCTCGGCTCATACAAAAGTGGGTATAAACCAATTGATCCTGACAATCCAGGATTTATTATCAACAGTCTCTCCTAAACCTGATTATGGGCGAGCCAGACTACCAATTGATCGAGTGTTCTCAATGACCGGGTTTGGAACAATTATTACCGGGACTTTAATTGATGGCACATTGCAAATAGGTCAGGAAGTAGAACTCTTACCGGAAGGGATAAAAGTCCGGATTCGAGGTTTACAAACTCACAAAAAAAAAGAAGTAGTCGCTTACCCTGGTAGCAGAACAGCTGTAAATTTGAGTGGAATTGAAGCAAGTTTAGTACATCGGGGTCAAGTTCTGGCGAGTATGCAAAAATACCAACCAACGAAAAGATTTGATGCATACATACAATTGTTATCTTCTTCAAGTTTTAATATAAAACACAATCAACAAATCAAATTGTTTATTGGTTCTTCGGAAGTTTTGTCGAGAATAAGAGTATTGGGAAAAGAAGAAATTTTGCCTGGTGAAAATGGCTGGGTTCAGATTGAGCCAGTGATTCCCATCGTGGGTATTCGAGGTGACCGGTTTATCATTCGAATTCCATCTCCAGGAGAAACGATTGGAGGGGGTTTGATTGTAAATCCTGATCCTCAACGCAGACATAAGCGTTTTTCAGAAGAGATAATAAAAAAATTAGAAGCATATTTGCAGGGCACACCAGAGGAAATCTTTCTACAGGCAATTCATGACTCTGGGATTGGCACTTTTGAAGAACTTTCTAAAAAAGCAAAGCTAGAAAAATCCAGAATTCTTGATTTTTATAATGATTTGATTAATCAGGAAAAAATCTACCAGCTTGACAAAGGTGATGTAGATTTTAAATCTAAAATATTGGTATGTTCATCGAATTGGTTTAATGATAAAAAAAATAAATTAATAACAATTCTTGATCAATATCATACCCAATACAATTTACGATCGGGAATCCCAAAAGAAGAGTTAAAAAGTAAATTAAAACTTGATGCAAATGTTTTTGTGGCAGTCCTTGAAGTATTCCAATCACATAAAATAGTAGATGTTGTAGGGAACTCAATCCGGTTGAAAGAATTTCTCCCTACATTGAGTAAAAACCAAAAAAACCTGAATGATACACTCATCAGATCATTTGAAGAATCTCCATATGCGACACCAAGTTTGAAAGACTGCAATACTACTTTTGGTGAAGAAATTGTAAATTATTTATTGGTAGAGAAAATATTAATATCGGTTTCAGACGATATTGCTTTCTTGAATGAGATTTATTTGGAAATGCAAAATTGGGTAATATCAAAAATTAATTCTACAGGTGCCATTACAGCAGCGGAATTCAGAGATAAATTCCAAACGTCAAGAAAATATGCGTTAGCATTTTTGGAACACTTAGATTCTAAGGGATTAACTCTCCGGGAAGGTGATATCAGAAGATTACGTAAAACATCACGTTAACTTAAAAGGAAAAACAGGTTGGGTTATAAAAATAGTGTGAGGCCTCAAAATAGTTGTGTAAAAAATGCGTGTCAAGATTGCCGTTGACAGCTTTCCATGATGCATTTATAATACTTGACGCTAACCCCGGCTAATGCTGGGGTAAAAAACTGTATATCCAGCTTCCCCATATTTCGGCGTTCGATTTTACGCGGGATCCATGGTGAAGTGAAGATGGAGAGAAAAAATGAAATACGCAATTGTAGAAAATGGCGGCAAACAATATAAAGTCGTCGAAGGGACCACAATTGAAGTGGATCTCTTACCTGTAGAAGTTGGCGAACAGATAGAAATTAATCAAGTTTTACTGTTAGTTGATGATGATGAGGTAAAGGTCGGAACCCCGGAATTAGTTGGAGCTAAGGTGAAAACCACAGTTGTTTCCCATATCAAGGGTCCAAAGATCATTGTTTTTAAGTATCGACCGAAGAAGCGCATTCGGGTAAAAACCGGCCATCGTCAACAGTACACCCGATTGATGGTAAATTCGATAGAGTTGGAGAAGTAATTATGGCACATAAAAAAGGTGGCGGTTCAAGTCGTAATGGTCGTGATAGTAATGCTCAGCGACTTGGTGTAAAAAGATATGCTGGTCAGAAAGTTATTTCTGGAAACATTCTTGTTCGACAGCGTGGTACTCGTATCAAACCCGGACAAAATGTTGGTCGTGGTAGTGATGACACTTTATTTGCAACAATTGAAGGTGTGGTTGTATTTGAGTCTCTACCGGATGGCCGCAAGCGTGTAAATGTACTACCCGCTGAAGCTCAGCTCTAATACTGTTACCCGTGAATTCGCTCAAGAATTGACGGAAGTAGCGTTAATAAGGAAGGTTTAAGACAATGAAAAAAGAAATTCATCCGAAATATTATGCGGATGCAGTGGTAACCTGTGCTTGTGGTAATACCTGGACAACCGGTTCGACCCGCAAAGAGATTAGGACAGAAGTCTGTTCAGCATGTCACCCATTCTTTACTGGTCAACAGCAACGAATTATTGACATTGAAGGTCAGGTTGACCGATTCTACAAAAGATTACAGGCGCGACAGGAATATATTGAAACCAAAAAAGATCGTGAAGAATCCAAAACATCTTTGGATCGCCCCATCACTGACCTTGAATTAGGAAATCGTTCAACGGATGCTTTATTAAAAGCTGAGTTGACAAATGTTGGTCAAATTTTTGAATTACTCCAAAAAGGTGACGAAGCTTTATTGGCTGTTGATGGTTTTGGAAGAAAATCTTTAATTGATCTCAAAAAGCGATTACGTTCATTGGGTTACGAAGTTCCTGCAACTACCGAATAATCGTACTTTTATTAATAGAAAGCAGCCGTTCCAAGGCTGCTTTTTTTATTTTTCTTAGATACAATAAGAGTATGAAAATTATAAAATCCCAATAAACTGTGGTTTAAGGTTGTTTCGCCAATAGGAGCTGACGGAGAAGATGAAAAGATTAAGGAATTCTTATTAATGAGGTTTTTATGAAGCATCAAACTGGATCATTAGAAGTAATTTGTGGATCTATGTTCTGCGGGAAGACGGAAGAATTGATTCGCAGGTTAAGACGGGCAGAAATTGCGCGTCAGAAAGTTCAAGTTTTTAAACCGATTATTGATAATCGATACCAAGTAGCTAAAGTAGCATCTCATAGCGGTTCTGCTTTTGAAGCTCTCCCAATTGAAAAGTCATCTCAAATTTTTAAAGAACTGAATCCCGTAACTACTGTGGTAGGAATTGATGAAGCTCAATTTTTTGATCCAGACATTCTTGATACAGTACAGAAATTAGTCAATGATGGAAAACGGGTTATTTGCGCAGGTTTGGATACTGATTTTCGAGGAGAGCCATTCGGCGTAATACCAACATTGATGGCGCTTGCTGAACATGTTGATAAATTACAGGCTATTTGTATGGTTTGTGGTGAATCAGCATCTAAAACGCAGCGTCTGGTAAATGGAAAACCTGCTTATTATGATGATCCAATCATAATTGTTGGTGCTTCAGAAATGTATGAAGCACGCTGTCGTTTGCATCATAAAGTTCCCAGAAAATAAAAGGTGGATTATGCCAAGTTATGAAGGGTTTTTATCTGAAGTTCTTATAACAGAAGCGCAACTAAAATCAAGGGTAAGGGAATTGGGGGAACAAATATCGAAAGATTATGCTAATTCCAAGTGTCTGATTTTGGTCTGCATATTAAGGGGTGGAGTAATGTTTTTAACTGACTTGATGAGAGAAATCACAATCCCACATGCCATTGAATTTATGGCTGTCACATCTTATGGGACAGGTTTGAGAGAAACAAGCGGTCAGGTGCGTATCTCTCACGATCTCAATATTGATATTCATAATCGCGACGTAATCCTGGTTGAGGATATTATCGATAGCGGTCATACATTGACATCTGTTCTGGAATTGCTATCTGCTAGAAAACCCAGAAGTCTGGAAGTATGTACTTTGTTAGATAAATTCGAGAGAAGAGAAATTGATGTTTCTGTTAAGTATGTCGGCTTCCCTATTGCTAACAAATTTGTTTTCGGGTATGGATTGGATTTGGATGATTTATATAGGAATTTGCCTTTTGTTGGGGTAGTGGATGAAGAGAAGTATAAAAATACAAAGATAGAACTGGATTAATTTTGTACAAATTCGATTCTGAGACAGAATTGATTTTTTCATATTTAGCCAAACATTTAACCGTCGAAAACAAGGTTTATATGGTTGGTGGGATGGTCAGAGATATTCTCTTAAATCGACCCGTTCATGATGTCGATTTATCCTTCTGTGGAAATGTCAGGGAATATGGGAAAAAAGTTGCTGATGATCTTGGTGCTGCTTTTTTCATGCTCAACGAGAAATTTCAAACGGCAAGAATCATTTATAAATCCAAATCTGGAAAAAAAAGATGGATTGATATTGTTGCAACACGTGATAACGATATTCTGATGGATCTTTCGCAAAGAGATTTTACGATAAATGCAATCGCTATCGAGATTAATCACAGGGAGACATTACTTGATCCTTTATCAGGTGCAAAAGATTTAAACTTAAAAATTCTTAAACTATGTAACCCGGATGGATTGGTAAATGATCCGGTAAGAATATTAAGAGCAGTTCGATTATCAATCCAATTTGGATGGAAAATTTCACCTGAAACAATACGAGAGATGAAGAAATCTGCACCCAGATTGAATCTGATCTCCTGGGAGCGTAAAAGAGATGAATTATTTAGGATTCTTAATCTTGAAAATACTGTTATTGCTCTTCGTGTTCTTATTCATCTAAATCTAGTCAAGTATTGTTTACCAGAAATTGATTTTCATCAGTCTTTGGAAGACTTCCAGACCGATGAAACACGAACAGCATTGGATCAATCAATCTCCAATATTCAAAAATTTGTTCAGTTTGAAAAACTTGTTTTTGGTGGGTCTAATGCTAAAGGAGCGATGAATATTCGTCAGGCTGAAATATTATTGAGTTTCAGGAGATTTCGATCATCCTTAAATAATTATTTTCAAAAAAAACTCCATGAAGACAGACCTATCAGATCTTTATTGATACTTGCATTTCTTTATAATAATTATTTCGAGCAATACAATTTGCGAAAAAATTCAAATATATTGAACAATAATATTGTAGAAGATTCAAATAGTTTAGTTAAAAAAAGTGCTCGCGCACTGTTACTTTCGAATTTAGAAGTTGCATGGCTTTATGATTTTTCTAATAATATTCACATCATTCAGCAAGCCATTGATACAGATCAACCACTTAATCCTGAATTTGCTTATGATTTTTTTAATCAGAGCAAGTTATCTGGCATAGCGATTTGTTTATATTCATTAATGAGTAGGTTTGATGTGGAAAAGGATTTTCCCGAAGATAAAAATTGGAAAACCTGTCTTACAATCTGCAGATTTTTAATGGATGCATATTTTAATCATTTTGATGAATGGATAAATCCTCCTAATTACATCAATGGACATGACATAATGAACATACTCAGAATCAAAGATGGAAAAATTATTGGCTATTGGATAAACAAAATAATCCTTGAGTCAGTCAAGGGGAAAATTAATAGTCGTGGCGATGCAGTGCGATTTCTGAAAAAAGAAGCCAAAAAAGAAACTCAGGCATATAACAGAATTTAAATAGTCCTGGGTTAAGGAAAAATTTCATCCAGAATTGGGGCGTATGAACATTCACACCCTTTTGGCCCTGCACATCCTTCAATGGGTAAATAAGGAAGAGTTTCTTTTGAATAAACACCTTCTGCAAGGCGACAGGTTGGACATGCGTTCTTCCCGACACTAATTCTGATTGCATTCACCCTTGGATTGGCAATTAATCGTTTCCTTATTATTACATGCTCTGAATATTCACTCAAGTCTGCACCGCAGTGGAGACATAATAATTCATTATCAGGAGAATTATGAAAACATTTCGAACAAGTTTGCAAAAGAACCTCTCAGATTAGAAATTAATAAATTACATTTTGTCTGGATTCATTTTTTGGATCTAGAATATTTATTTAATTGTAATTATTTTACTATTAAATCCATTAAATTTCTATTATATATGATCTGAAAATGAATTTCATGCTTAGTTGTGAATAGAGTTAATAGCAACTTAACTGTTAATAATAGGAAGGGTGTGCTATCGGGTAAATTCCCGCTAAAACACCCTCCTTTTCCATCTTATTGAGATGATTCCTTTATATGTGGTTTAAGTTCAGGTTCTAACAATATGATTTTCGGTTTTCGATCTCTTGACCAGGTTATTAATGTGAGCAATCAGAGAACTACTGGTCACTGGCTTTATCAAATAATCGTCTGCCCCTGCATCTAATGCATCCGCGATCATGCGTGGACTATCCAGTGCTGATAAAATGAGTATAGGGATCTGACTGATTTCTTTGATCTTTTGGCAAACCTTCCAGCCGTCCAAATCAGGCATCATTAAATCCAGCACTACGATATTAGGACTATAGTCATTAAGACAATCAATACCTGTTTGACCATCATTTACTACCTTCACATCCATATCATTTGTTGTCAACAAAATCTTCAATAAATCAGTCATAGCAGGATCGTCATCAATGACCAGAATACTATACATGAATCCTCCAATATTTAGTCGATAAAACTTCTAAAGAATCAAATTTAAATAACATAGTAATAATTTACCCAAAAATCATCATGTTGTGTGATATCCTAGCAAATTTGTAAAGTGAATAATAAAAAACAGGAAAAAATTATCAAGAATAATAATTGAATCGATTAATTTGGCAGTAAAGAAGAAAGATAGTAAACAAAAAAACCTCGTCTTTATGGTAAAATTATCGATTAGTGCGATTTTTATCAAACCAGTTGGTTTGGTTTTTACAAGAAATTATATTATTCTTTAGGAGGAATAAATGACAGAAAAAAAATGGGTGTATCTATTCCACGATATCAACCAGGCAGTTGATGCTGTAGGTGGAAATTGGGAAGGTGTTCGTGGACTTTTGGGTGGAAAAGGCGCAAATCTTGCCGATATGACAAGAATAGGCGTGCCTGTACCCCCTGGGTTCTCGATAACAACAGAAGCTTGTAATGCTTATCAATTAAACAAAGAATTTCCTGTTGGATTATGGGACCAAATTCTTGTATCAATGAAAGATGTTGAAAATTCGACTGGTAAAGTGTTCGGCGGAAAAGAGAACCCTTTACTCGTTTCATGTCGTTCGGGTGCAAAATTTTCCATGCCAGGCATGATGGATACGGTTTTAAATATCGGTTTAAATGACGAAACAGCTCTTGCAATGGTTGCATTAACCGGTAATGAACGCTTTGTCTATGATTCCTATCGACGGTTAGTTCAGATGTTTGGGTCCGTTGTTTTGGGTATAAGCGATGAAGCCTTTGAAGAAGTATTTGATGGTTTTAAAGCCAAAAAGGGAATTGTTGCTGATACTGACCTCTCAACTGATGATTTAAAATACTTGACCGACCAGTTTAAATCGGTAGTTCGTAAAGAACAAGGTTTCGATTTTCCACAAGATCCTTATGAACAAATGAAGCTTGCTACAGAAGCGGTTTTCAAATCATGGATGGGGAAACGAGCTGTTGATTATCGCCGGGCAACCGATATTCCTGATGACTTAGGAACTGCAGTGAATATCCAGACCATGGTCTTTGGAAATATGGGCTGGGATTCTGGGACAGGGGTTGCCTTTACTCGAAATCCAGCGACTGGTGAAAACAAATTATATGGTGACTATTTATTGAATGCTCAGGGTGAAGATGTTGTGGCAGGTATCCGAAACACTGAACCAATCCAACATATGTCTGAAACATTACCTGAAGCCTATATTCAATTTATTGAAATTGTCAATAAGCTCGAAAATCATTACAAAGATATGCAGGATGTTGAATTCACAATCGAGCGTGGAAGACTGTGGATGCTTCAGACCAGAAATGGGAAAAGAACCGCTAGTTCAGCAGTCCAAATTGCAGTTGATATGTTCAATGAAAATTTGATTGATAAACGGACTGCTGTTATGCGAGTTACACCAGAACAAGTTGATACTTTATTACATCCTCAATTTAACCTGGAAAATAAGAATGCTGCAAAAGATAAAGGACGCTTTTTCTGCAGTGGTGTCAATGCTTCTCCTGGCGCAGCGGTTGGACAAGTTTATTTTGACGCTGATACTACCGAACGAATGACAAAAGAAGAACATCAGCAAACAATTATGGTGCGTCCTTTTACCAAGCCTGATGATGTGCATGGCATGTTAGCAGCCCAGGGTATCTTAACCAGTGAAGGTGGAGCTACTTCTCACGCTGCCGTAGTAGCACGTCAGTTCGGTGTTCCCTGTATCGTTGGAGCATCTGCTGTAAAGATTGATTTAGATCGCAGATTAATGTATGTCGGTGAAGTTGTCGTAAAAGAAGGTGATTGGGTGTCAGTTGATGGGACGACTGGCGAAGTATATCTTGGCCAATTAGAAAAGTTTGCTCCTTCCTTAGAAGAACAAACTGAACTTCTTAAATTGTTGGATTGGGCAGATGAAGTTTGCCAAACACCTGGTATTCGTGCAGGTGAAGGCCCTGGCGACCCAACAATTGGTCTCCAGGTATGGGCAAATGCTGATTATCCAAAAGATGCTCAACGCGCTCGCCAATATGGTGCTAAAGGCATCGGACTTTGTAGAACAGAGCACATGTTCTTTGAACAAGAAAGACTTCCTAGCGTTCAAAGAATGATTTTAGCCTCTTCCAGTGAAGAGCGAACCGAAGCACTTAATGAATTATTACCACATCAACGAAAAGACTTCGAAGGATTATTCACTGCGATGGATGGTCTTCCAGTGATTATTCGGTTGATTGATCCTCCTTTACATGAGTTCCTGCCAGCTGCTGAAGATCTTCAGGATCAAATTATCACGAAACGTGTTGAGAATATGGCAGATTACCTATTAGGTAAAGGAGAATCAAAATCTATTCAGGAATTAGAAAAACTGTTACATGCAGTTGAATCGATGCATGAAAGTAATCCAATGATGGGCTTACGTGGTGTCAGACTCAGCATTATGATGCCTGAAATCGTTGAAATGCAGGTTCGCGCCATTATGGAAGCTGCAGCCAATGTTGCTCTAAATGGGGTAAATCCCAAGCCAGAAGTGATGATACCTTTGACTGGTCATGTTAATGAACTAAATGTCATTCAACCAAGATTAATAGCCATCGCTAAAGAAGTTATGGATGCCAAAAAAGTCAATTTTGATTATAAATTTGGTACCATGATTGAAATTCCACGAGCCGCTGTCACAGCGAATGAAATTGCTGAAGTTGCAGAATTTTTCTCATTTGGTACCAATGATCTGACTCAAATGACATTTGGTTATAGCCGTGATGATGCTGAACGAAGCTTTCTCCTGAAATATGTAGAGGATGGTATTTTACCCAAGAATCCTTTCCAGACAATTGACCGTGAAGGTGTTGGCGATTTGATGAAGACTGCTGTTTCCAAGGGTCGAAAAGTTCGTCCAGAACTTGAAGTTGGTATTTGTGGAGAACATGGTGGAGATCCAAATTCCATCGAATTCTGCCATATGATCGGCCAGAATTATGTGAGTTGTTCGCCATTCCGAGTACCTGTTGCTCGATTGGCTGCAGCACATGCTGCCATCAAACACCAACCAAAATAAAAATTGCGATTAATTAATGAAAGAGAGGTTTGGCAAAATTTTCCAAACCTCTTTTTTTATCGAACATTGTTCAATCATTAACAAAAAAATGATATGGAGCAAATGTAGAATCCATGTACAATCAAAACAGGAATTGTACACTTTTGTTATAATCCTCAATTGACTTAGCTTATTAATTCAATTTGGATTATCTCAATAAACAGGGATAACCTCTGAGGAGAAGATAGAAATTTTTTTAAAAGAGTTTTCTGATGTTTCTCTCACTTTTGGAAAAATCTGATAGGAGTATTGTTTATGATAAAAAAGAATGAACATCTGGATTTGTATTATCAAATGGTTGTCATACGTATTCTAGAAGAAAAGGCAGCTGAACTGTATCAACAGGGAAAAATTGGTGGTTTCTTACACCTTTATATTGGCCAGGAAGCAGTCAGTACAGGATTAATTTCAGCCAGAAAATCTCAGGACAGAGTAATTACTGCGTATAGAGATCATGGAGTTGCGATAAATTGCGGTCTTTCTGCAAATGAAGTTATGGCTGAATTGCTTGGTAAGGCAACAGGATGTTCCGGTGGTAAAGGTGGTTCTATGCATATGGCTGGTGTTAGCAAAAATTTTTGGGGTGGCCATGCAATTGTAGGAGCTCATTTACCTATAGCAGCGGGATTTGCTTTGGGTGATGTTTATCAAAAACAGGATGGCGTCACGATCTGTATGTTTGGAGAAGGTGCAACCAATATTGGTTATTTCCACGAAGCAATGAATCTTTCGAAAGTATGGAAATTACCAGTTTTATGGGTGTGTGAAAACAATCAATACGGGATGGGAACATCCGTTGAACGGGCTTCAGCTGTGTCTGATATAAGACAAAAAGCTGAAGGATATGGAATGAAGAACGATTTTGTTGATGGTATGGATATCATCAAGGTTCGCGAGAAAGCAGAGCTGATGATAGAAGCAATTCGTGCTGGAGAAGGACCACAATTTTTGGAAGTTATCACCTACCGGTTCCGGGGACATTCAATGGGTGATCCTGAACGTTATCGAAAACAAGACGAAATTCATAAATGGCAAGAAAATGATCCAATAGGAAGTTATCGTAAGTATTTACTGAAAAATAAAATTGTAAGCGAAGATGCTTTGAATAAGGAAGACGATAAGGCTTTGGAAATTGTTGAAGAAGCTGTTAAGTTTGCGGAATCCAGCCCAGAACCAGCAGCTGAAGAATTATTCAGACATATTTATGTGGAAGAAGGGAGGTAATTCAATGGCAAAAATTACCATGCGACAAGCAATTTCTCAAGCATTATGGGAAGAAATGGAAAGAGACCCGATGGTTTTCATTTTGGGTCAGGAGGTTGGCGTTTGGGGTGGAACTTATGCTGTAACCAAGGGCTTCTATGACCATTTTGGACCAGAAAGGGTACGAGATACACCTATTGCAGAAGCGGCGATCATTGGCTCCGCAATTGGTGCAGCGATGACAGGTACACGTCCTGTAGCTGAATTAATGACGATAAATTTCGCTTTTTCAGCCATGGATCATATCGTTAATGAAGCTGCAAAAATGCATTACATGTTCAATGGACAAATGGTACTACCTATGGTCATTCGAACGGTTGGTGGTGGGGGGAGACAATTGGGTGCAACCCATTCTCAAACACCGGATGCAATTTTTGCACATTTTCCAGGCTTAAAAGTAATCGCACCAGGCACACCGGCTGATGCTAAAGGATTATTAAAAGCGGCAATCAGATCGAATGATCCGATTTTGTTTATTGAACATTCAACCTTATATCAAGTTCGTGGTGAGGTCCCGAATGGTGATTATTTAGTACCAATCGGAAAATCTACTGTGCAAAGACCTGGTGAGCATGTAACTATTGTTACTTATAGCAAAATGTTAGAGCTTTCTATGAAAGCAGCAGACGAGCTTGCGAAAGAAGGAATTGAGGTTGAAATTGTTGACTTGAGAACATTGAGACCTCTGGATATTGATCCTGTAATCGAATCGATTAAGAAAACGAATCGGGGAGTGATTGTTGAAGAAGGTTGGAAATCATTTGGGGTTGGGTCAGAAATTTCTGCCAGAATTTATGAACAAGCCTTTGATTATATAGATGCTCCAATTATCCGTGTTGCCCAAAAGGAAGTTCCACTCCCATACAATCAAACCCTTGAACAATTAGCTTTACCTCAAATTGATGACATTATTAAGGCTGTCAAGGAGGTATTGTAATGGCTGAGATTGTTTCCATGCCAAAATTAGGTTTTGATATGAAAGAAGGAACCCTTGTACGTTGGATCAAGCTCGAAGGTGATGTAGTCTCAAAGGGTGATATAGTCGCAGAGATTGAAACTGATAAAGCTACTGTTGAAGTTGAATCTACATTTGCGGGAGTATTACTGAAGCAATTGGTTGAACCCGATGCCAGTGTTCCGATTGGTGATCCTATTGCAGTTATTGCCGAAAAAGATGAAGATGTAAATCTTGATGAGCTTTTGGGCAAACAAAAAGAACCAAAAAAGAAAGAGAAAGACTCAACCGAGAAAAAACAAGATCCCAAAGTAGAAGAAAAAAGTAAAGATACTCAGCCTGAAGATAAGGAAAGTAAAGATACTCAATCAGAAGATGAGGAAAGAATAAAAGCATCTCCGTTAGCCAAAAAAATGGCAGAAGAAAGTAATTTGGATATAAACGAGATAAAAGGTACTGGACCAGGAGGACGAGTTGTTAAGAAGGATATTGAATTAGTACTCGCAACCAAATCGGAACGAGATATCCCCAAAATCGCAAAGGTGGATGAACAAAAAAAACAGGTTGAAAAACAGGATGAGGGGTTAGCTCTACCATTGGCTTATTGGGGAACAGAAGCTTTATCGAGAGTAGAGAATCGACAACCATTGAATAAATTACGCCAGGCTATCTCCCGAAGAATGGTGGATTCGAAACAAAATATTCCCCATTTTTATGTGACAAAGAGCGTAAACGTAGAGTCATTAATGTCGATTTATCAGAAAGTAAATGAGACATTACCTGCAGAACAAAAAGTTTCAATCAACGATTATGTTATCAAAGCTACTGCTTTAGCTTTACGGGAATTTCCAAATTTGAATGCATCCATTTCTGAAAATGTACTCGTACAACATGGAAGCGTCAACATAGGTGTTGCTGTTGCTATTGAAGGTGGTTTATTAACAATTGTGGTCCGCGATGCTGATCAAAAACCAATTCGAGTGATCTCGCAGGAAGTAAAGGAAATGGCTTCTAGAGTGAGGTCAGGTAAAGTCCGAGCGGAGGATGTAGAAGGTTCTACTTTTTCGATCAGTAACCTGGGCATGTTTGATGTCGAAAATTTTGCTGCGATTATAAATCCTCCAGAATCAGCAATATTAGCTGTATCATCAGCAAAGAAAGAAGCTGTGGTTATCAATGATGAAATTTTGATTGAATGGAGAATGAAGGTTACTCTATCTGCAGATCACAGAGCTACTGATGGGGTTGAAGCAGCCCAATACATGAAGGCTTTGGCTTTTCATTTGGAACATCCATTGAGGTTATTATTATAGAAAATGGGCTCCCTTGGGAGCCTTTTTTCTATCATCAATAATTGCTTGTTGAGCTGGTATTTTTGATAGGTACCACCTCCAAATCTCCAATATAGGATGAAAAGCTACCTATTCATATTGCTATGGTTGAACCTGAAGCACCCTGCTCGTACAAATTAATATTTATGTGCAGAATTACTTGCACAAATTTTTTATCAACTGGAAACCATACGAGGAACCTGGGGAAAGGAAATCTCCCGCCTCAATTCTCAAATTCCACTTGCCAGTCACTGCCATACCCAAACTGCGTTCGTTCGATAAAGCTGCCTTGGCTCACCGCCAGTGAGACACGCATCAACTCATTGGTATAGATGACAAAGTCTCCTTTGGGCACGAAACCAAACGACTGGAAATGAGCTACTTTTTGCTGGAAGACAATCTCCCCAGCATGTCTGATAGTCATTTTCAAATGATCGCCGTAGTTAAAACCTGCTTTGGTGAACAACTCCTGGGGAATATTTGTCCACAGGTTGCCAAAGTTGGGATCAACAATTTCGAAAATACCGCGCACTTTGTCCCCTTCCAACACCGCCTCATGGATAGGCAAAGTAATGATCTCATCCACTGAATATGCCGTCCCCACGCCTTCATAGGTGATGATACCAGAGGCTAGACGGGCGGCGCAATATGAGAACACATCCCGTCCGTGGAACACATTGGTGTGCTCAGTGTTTTTTCCGCGAAGACGGTTGATGCTCTGATCAATCTCGCGCACTTCGTTGATACCCAGCCATGCTTTGATATGGGTCAGTGACCCATTATCGGGGGTCACGATGAAATAGCCTTTGGTTGTTTTTGCCACACATGCTTTGCGCGGTGTGCCTACACCGGGGTCCACCACCGAGACAAAGATTGTACCTAGCGGCCAGAAGTTCATCGACTGGGCTAAACGGTAGGATGCACTCCAGATATCATACTGGGGGATTTCATGTGTGCCATCGATGATTTCTAGCTCGCGGTCCACAGATTTGACCACGCCATACATGGCGCAGACAGCGCCCTCTTTATATGTAAAATCGGTTTGAAATACCAGTATCGGTTTCATAACAGGTTACTCCTCTAAATAAATGGATTGTAGAAACGGCTCCGATTGATGAAAATGGACACACAAACGGTGGCGATAAAGATCAGACCGGAAACAACCAGTGCCAGCGCATCCTGTCTCGAAAGCTTGCGCGACGTGTACCAGGTGCGCGTTTTGCTCTTGGAGAATCCGCGCAGGTCCATGGCATTACTTATCACCTCTACGCGGTCAAGCGTGGAAAAAATTAGCGGGATAACGATCAGCAAGGAATTCTTGAAACGGTCAATAAACTTCGCCTTGCGCGACAACTCCAGGCCGCGAGCCTGCTGAGCCAGATAGATATCTTTGTAATCACGCTGAATATCCGGAAAATAACGTAGTGTTAACGCTACGGCAACAGCAGCCTTATAATTGACTCTGATGCCATTTAGCGAGGATGCAAACTCGCTGGGGTTGGTGGTGAGCAGGAAGATCATGCCAAGTGGAATGACAGATGCATACTTGAACATCTTGGTTACCTGGTAAAACAATTGCTCATAGGTAAGCGAGATGCCAAACACTCTGGCAAACTCGTGCTTGGTACCGTAGATGCTCGTGCCAAACTCGGGCGAAAAGAAGAACGAGATGACTGCGTTGGTAACAATGAAGATGAGCACATAAATGACCATCAACCGCACCTGTGAGAACTGGATCTGCGCTGCCCGCATTAGTAGGATGGAAAACACCATCACAACCAGGATGACGCGGATATCGTAGGAATACATCACCGCAAAGGTAAGAAACAGGAAGCAAATCAGCTTGGTGAGACCAGAAAGCCGGTGAATGAATGTATCGGCCAGATTGTAGGAGAAGAGCTTCATTTTCATATTCATCGGTTCTTCAGCCTCCGCTCATAATCGATGAAGCCCTGCACGAACTGTGTACCATCTTCGACATCTGCCATTTGGGAAAGAGCAAACAACGAAGTCTCTTTCAGGTTGGCTTCGGCAATCACTCCTACATCAGTCAGCACTTCAGCTGCGGCGGTGTCCGCAATCTTGCGTCCGTCCGCCAGCACGATGGCGCGCGGTGTGTATTCCAGCATCAAGTGCATGTCGTGCGTGATTAGTATGATTGTCACACCCAGCTTGTTGACTTCCACCAGGAATTCCATAATCTCGGTGTAATGACGAAAGTCCTGCCCGGCAGTAGGCTCGTCCAGAATGAGAATCCTGGGGTCAAGCACCAGAATGGAGGCAATGGTGACGCGCTTTTTCTGCCCGTAGCTTAGGGCAGAGATGGGCCATTCGATAAAAGGCGCTAAACCGCACACCTTAAGCACTTTCTCCACCCGCGCGATGATCTTATCCTCCGGCACTTGGCGCAAACGCAGGCCGAGCGCGACCTCATCGAAGATAAGCGGTTTGGAGATCATTTGGTTGGGATTCTGCATCACCAGCCCGATGATCTCGGCCCGTTCCTTGATCGACTTGGTCCGAATATCCTCTCCCCGATAGAGGATGCGCCCGCTATCTTCCTTTTCAAAGCCGCATAGTAGCTTTGAAAGGGTGGATTTACCTGCGCCATTCTTACCCACAATGGACACCATCTCACCTTCCTTGATTTCAAAGTTGATATCACGCAGTACTGGGCGGAGACCGTCATAGGAAAAGGAGATATCCTCCATCTTCAAGATGGATGAGTGGGTGTTTACATGCCCGACTGGCTGGATGTGCCCATACCAGGTTTGCAGCGCAGCTCGGGAGAGTTCGATTTTGAGAGTCTCAATATGCCCCGCCTGCATCTTCTCGGTCACCTGGACCCCAGCATATTTGAGAGCAGTAACATACAATGGTTCGCGGATGCCGGTCTCCTGCAATACAACAGAAGCAACCAGGGCATGGGCATCCATATCGGCAATGATGCGCCCGTCATTGAACACAATCACCCGGTCAACATCCCGATGTAGCACATCCTCCAAACGGTGTTCAATGATCAGGATCGTCTTGCCGGACTGCTTGTGAATATCGTCGATGATCTCGATTGCTTTCTTGCCGGTGGCGGGGTCCAGGTTGGCCAGCGGTTCGTCGAAGAGCAGGATATCCACATCGTCGATCATGACTCCTGCCAGCGAAGTACGCTGTTTCTGTCCACCAGAAAGCTCGAAAGGGGAAGATGTCAGCCAGTTATGCATGTCCACCATTTGTGCCACGCTGCGCACCCGCTGGTGCATCTCATCTGTGGGTATGTTGTCATTTTCGAGGGCAAAAGCAATATCTTCTCCCACCGTTAAGCCAACAAACTGGGCATCCGAATCCTGTAAAACAGTGCCAATTGTTTTCGACAGCTTGAAAATATCGAGCGTGGATGTTTCCTGACCATTTATCTTCAGGCTGCCGTGAATTTCACCCTTGTAGGAAAATGGGATCAATCCATTCAGGCAGTGACCTAAGGTACTCTTACCGCTGCCGCTAGGGCCTACGATGAGGATCTTCTGCCCGAAGTAAATCTTCAAGTTGATATCATGCAGAGTGGGTTCAGCCTGGCTGAAGTATTGAAATGAGAAGTTGGTGAATTCTATGATCGGTTTTGAGTCCATAAGCATTCATGATTTAATAAAAAAGCTCAGACTCTACTGGTATGAAATTCTGAGCTTTTATGCTGACCAAAAACGGCGCAAAAAGGAGCGATCACTATTTCTTGCTGAGGCTACCCTTCTTGGTGCGGGTGGCTGCGTAAGCAATCAGCAACAGTGTACCAATCACGCCTGCACTGACGGTATTCATAATAGCGGCAGTGATGCCCTGGGTGAAAACCAGATTTGCAGGTTCCTGATAGATGAGGATGTCAAGCAAAGGAGCAATCACAACCCAGGCAATGACATTGCCGATGACCTGGATAATATTGAAAGTAACGATGTCCTTACCCTTAAATTCGCCTTCTTCAACTTTGGTGCGTTTGAAGGCAAATCCGAAGATGAAGCCGGAAACGCCGCTGGCTATGACCCAGCTCCACCAAGGTGAGCCATACTGGATGGCGTCGCTGAGCGCGTGACCAATGAATGAGATGAGCCCTCCGGCGATGGGTCCAAATAAGGTGGCGAAAAGTGCACTCACACCGTAAGCTGTCTGAAAACTGGTTTCAGGAATGGGGGAAGGAACCTTGACATACATGAATAGAAGCGTGAAAATTGCTGCGCCTAACCCAGTGGCAACGATGGTCTTCGTGTTGACCTTAAATAAATCTTTCATGTCCTTATCTCCTTGAAAAAATTTGGATAAATCAGTTTGGAAAATACAATATAATTATATATCGAAATTCCACGTTAGTTATATTTTGCCAACTTTTTCACCCTGGTAGGGTGATGATTGAGGTTGAACACATTTAATTTTAGCATCATTTCCTCCATTTTGATTCATTTAAAGCTATCGATTTCACAAAATCAGGCACTGGGGTTTGGCTTTTCTAGGCGCGACTTAAATACTAATAACAGGGTGAGACGCGATTTCGGACCCTTTTAGGTGAAGCTTTTTTCATAAATCTCTCGATTCGGATATTTTTCAGAAAGGTTTATGATCACGCTTCTGGTCGTTCGGATTATCTTCCCAACCAGGAAAATGTACTTCAATCTAAACGTCTTGATCTGCTGAGGTATTCAGTTCCATTTTCTGGCCATTATGAACAGCAAAAACAAATTGTAGGTCAGCTTCATCATTTGAAAAATGGGTTGGCAGTTCGTCCCAGTAACAATGAATTCATTATTAAATGGTGAAGATACTGTCAATGCTATGGATTTGCGGTGTTTTGGAACGGAAAAACGAACATGGTTACCGGAACTGAAATACAGAAGAAGGGATTTTTTTCTGATCACTTTCGGCGCAATTTTATTGTTGGTGAGTTTTCTATTACCAAGATTCTTTGAAATTGGTAATTTTTGGATGCCAACTTTCTTACTTCCATAAAGACAAAATTTTTATCTTCTCAATAATCAGCGTTTTGCAGGAAATTTTGGTAATGATACAAAAAAAACACCCTAACCTCTGATGAAAAGATATAAATAATTTATTGCATGATTCTTACAGGATAAAGGGTTTCATAAATCCTGTAGAAAGTGTATATATTTCGCAAATACCTGCGGGTCTCTTCGAAAGGGATGATTTCCAAGAATAGATCTTGATCATTATTCGCTTTTTCAATCCATTTAAGAACATTTCCAGGACCTGCATTATAAGCTGCCAGTGCTGCAAAAATATCCTCATCAAAGAATGTACGCATTCGGGATAAGTAGCTGGTACCCATGCGTATGTTAATGACCGGTCGGTATAAATCTGATTCGTTGTAATCTACTGGCCAATTCAGTGTTTTAGAAATTTCTTCACCTGTTGCTGGCATTATTTGCATTAGTCCCTTTGCACCAGCGGATGAGATGATAAAGCCTTCAAAAAAAGATTCTTGTCTGATCAAACTAAAAACAAGAAGTGGATCAAAATTATATTCTTCAGCTGCCTGTTCGATGATATCCCTGAAATACAGACCAAAACGAATGTGATTGAACCACAAAGGAGCATTTAATGTACCTAAATCATCCAAATTGGCTAAATCTAGTATTTGCCTGCTAGAATAAATTGCAGATCGATATAGTCCAATTTCAATAAAATGGTTGGTTAATCGAAATAAATTTGTAGGATCATTTTTATAGAATTCTCTCAATGCTTCATATTCATTTCGTGCTGATTGGTATAAGCCTAAATCCCAAAACGCAATAGCTCTGATGAAATTTTCATCATTGGCAAAGGGAGAGAGTGAGATGAAGTTGGTATCACTTGGTAAAGAAAAAGTATTTTTCATCCAAACTTCAGCGATCAGTCTTTCCTGCTCGAGATTGATATCCAAATTTACATTTTGGCTTGGTGAAAATAGCTGAGCACCAGTAAGTTTTTCTTTTGCACTTTCTGTATAATATCCGGTTGGATCCTGTTTCGATGCTTCCTGCCAGGCTGAAATCGATTTTTCTATTTCACCATTTTTTTCATAAATTTTTCCAATCCAAAAATATGCTGCAGCTTTTTCTTCAGGAATTCCAGTCAGCAAAAGATATCGCTGAATTTGAGATAAAGCTTGATCAAGTTTGGATAATCGATAATTGGTTATTCCACTAAGGAACAACGCCTGCGAAGAAATTTCTAATTGTGGATATAGATCAATTAATCCAGACCACGTTTTAGCAGCATCTGTAAGTTGATTGTTGCGTTCATAAATTCGTCCAGCTTCCAGGATTGCTTCCGGAGCATATTCATTTGCTGGATATGTTTTAGCAAATGTAAGCAAAGTTTGAGCAGCTATACTATATTGATTTTGAAACGCCCATTGAGTGTATGCAATATCTTTCCACGTATCCACAAAAAAGATATTATTTGGATAATTATTTATCAATCTTTCCCAATTTATGATGGCATTAGCTGGGTCATCCATTCTGCGGTAGGCGTGTCCGATAAAATATAATGAATTCCCGTTATGGTCTGGGGTTTGTTCCATATATCGGAGAAATGCATTAATGGCAAGTCCATAACTACCTGCATAATAATTTGTCAATCCCCGGTTAAATTCATCCACAGGAATCCCAGCATTTACCAACGCAACCAACCCTGAATGAGTATCAAAAGCACGAGGATAATTTTGAACAGATTCCTGAAATCTTGCGTATGCTTGATCAGGCAGTCCCAAAGCCAGGTAGGATTGGCCAGCCAATAGGTTCATTTGCGCCCGGACATATTCATTTGCACTGGAATCATGCACTTCCATGAATACTTTAATTGCATTGGTGTGATCCAATTGAGTAGCATAAATTTGTCCAATTTTTACTTTTATCGCAGAATTATCTCGATTTTGGATTTGTTCAAGAGCAGAATTGTATGCTTCTAAAGCCTCGTCTAACAATTGTGATTGTCTATATACATCACCCGCTTTTTCCAGCATATACGAATCTAGTTTTCCAGGTAAAGATTGGGTATATCCAACATATCCTCGAGCGGATTCCGCTGGATTATTTAAATTTTCCTGGCTCAATCCATAAAAATAATATGCTTTTGCTTTATTATCGTTATTTAAGTCTTCATCCAATAGTGGACGTAATAGCTCAACAGCTTGAGAAAAACGGGACTGTGCAATAAAAATTTGAGCTGTGCGAATATCCGCAGCAGCCATTAAATTGATGTCAGTTGAATTAATCCTCGCCTGTTCAAGTTCATTCAATGCGCTCTGGTAATCTCCTTCAAATACCGATTTTTCTGCTAGTGAAATTCGAACTTCAGGGATTGGAGTAGGTGTTGGTGTTGGTGAAGGAATCGGGGTAAAAGTCGTGGTTACTTTTGGACTTGTTTCAGGTTCATTTTCTGGTAAACCCTGTTCATTATTTCCAAACGGCCAGGTACAGGCAGTAAGGATCAAAAAAGAGCTTAGAAAAATAATTCGAAATATTTTCTTCATAGGATTTCCAAATCGAAACTAAATTGTAACAAACAATGTAAAGAAAGTCAGTCCTAATTTATAATTGAACAGCATTGTTCTTTACAAAGGTATCTTACTATGTTAAACTTGGCGAGCTTTTATGCTTCGCTCTCTGATTTGAGAGCGTTTTTTGTGTAAAGTAATTTTGTTGGTTGGAGAATAAAATGTCTATAGTATGTACAGGATCTGTTGCATATGATTACTTAATGAAATTTCCTGGATATTTTAAAGATCATATTTTGACAGATAATCTTGAAACACTTAGTTTGTCATTCCTTGTAGAAAGTTTAACCAAAGTGCGCGGGGGTATTGCACCTAACATTGCCTATACCTTAGCATTGTTAGGCTCAGAAAAACCAGTTGTATTTGCCACTGTTGGTGAGGATTTTGAGGAGTATCGTCAATGGTTGGAAAAACATAAGGTTGAGACTCGCTTTATCAAGAAAATTGATGGTGTTTTTACAGCATCATTTTTTGCAAATACTGACAAAGCAAATTCTCAAATCGCAAGTTTCTATCCAGGTGCAATGACGTCAGCCCGTGATTACTCATTAAATGAACTGGATTTTTTACCTGAATTGGTGGTTATTTCACCAAACGATCCTGTAGCCATGAATCGATATGTTAATGAATGTAATCAAATGAATATTCCATATTTGTATGACCCAAGTCAGCAAATTGTCCGCATGAGTTCCGAAGAAATCAGAAGCGGTGTTGAAGGTGCAACTTCTTTATTTGTGAATGAATATGAATATCAATTATTGCAAAAACACACCGGATTAAACCAGAAGGATATTTTGGCAATTGTAAAGTTTTTAGTTGTTACATTAGGGGAAAAAGGTGCAAAGATTTTTGCAGAAGATCAAGAATTTTATGTTCCGGCATTCCCTGTAGAGAATATTGTGGATCCAACTGGTGTTGGTGATGCGTTTCGAGGTGGTTTCCTTCGGGGATACCAACAAGATTTTTCCTGGGAATTATGCGGTAAAATTGGTTCTCTATCAGCAGCATATTGTCTGGAGCAAAATGGAACTCAATCACATCATTTTCCTGTTGAAGATTTTGTAGAAAGATTTCGCCAATATTATGATGATGATGGTGTTTTGGATCAAATAATAAAATAATTTAGATTAGTGGAGGAATAGATGTCAAATTTCGATATAAAAGATTCGAAACTCGCAGAAGGTGGGCGAAGAAGAATTACATGGGCGGAAAGAGAAATGCCGGTCTTAAGGATGATAAAAGAAAGATTTGAAAAGGAACGACCTTTTGCAGGTATTCGAATGTCTGCCTGTTTACATGTCACATCTGAAACAGCAAACTTAATGAAAACGCTTCAAGCAGGAGGAGCAGATGTTGTATTGGTTGCCTCGAATCCATTGTCGACACAAGATGATGTGGCTGCTTCCCTGGTTGTTCATGATGAGATTCCTGTTTATGCAATCAAAGGGGAAGACAATGTAACTTATTACAAACACATCAAAGCTGCCCTGGAACACCGACCTCATTTAACAATGGATGATGGAGCTGATCTTGTATCCACCATTCACCAGGATTATCGAGATCTTATACCAGAAATTATCGGTGGAACGGAAGAAACCACAACAGGCGTTATTCGTTTACGCGCAATGGCCGCTGACAATATGTTGGCTTTTCCTGTTATTGCGGTCAATGATGCGATGACAAAACACTTTTTTGATAACCGCTATGGAACTGGACAATCAACGATTGATGGAATTATTCGCGCTACCAATGTGTTGTTAGCTGGAAAGACATTTGTGGTTGCCGGATATGGTTGGTGCGGCCGAGGTCTGGCAAGCCGTGCTCGTGGAATGGGTGCTAACGTAGTTGTTACCGAAGTAGATCCTTTAAAAGCATTGGAAGCAGTGATGGATGGGTATCGGGTAATGCCAATGAACGATGCGGTAAAAATTGGAGACTTCTTCTGTACCTTAACCGGTGATATCAATGTAATCGACCGACATCATTTTGAAGTGATGAAAGATGGTGCTATTGTCTCCAATTCCGGACATTTTAATGTAGAGATAAATATTCCATCTTTGGATGAAATGGCGGTTGATAAACAACTCGTCAGACCATTTGTTGAACAATATACATTAAAAGACGGCCGTCAAATACATATTTTAGGTGAAGGTCGTTTGATTAATTTATCAGCAGCTGAGGGACATCCTGCATCTGTTATGGATATGTCTTTCGCCAATCAGGCATTAAGTGCTGAATATATGGTTAAGAATGGAAAGTCTTTGAAAAAGATGGTTTATTCAGTTCCTGAGGATATTGATAGGGAAATCGCCCGAATTAAATTAGAGGCGATGGGAATCTTTGTTGATACATTAACTGAAGAACAAATTCATTATTTGAATTCGTGGCAAGAAGGAACCTAAATCTTCCTTGTTCTACGTTTTTCTTAAACGAATACTTATCCATATATTATTTCATGGATGAGTATTTTTATTCTCCAACAACAATATCAATATAAAATGAGTCGCCGAATGCAAGTTCATCCGGATTGTATGCCTGCCAGGCACTTCGGTATTTTCCTTCTTCAGCCGGGGCGATAAATTCGATGCGAATGGATAAGGAGGTGCCGCTTCTGGCCGGAAAGAGATCCTGAGGAGAGGGTGCTTCTAATGATGGCCCACCAATCAATCGGATGGAATAACCAGGTCCCCAATTGCAGGTACCGGAATTTTTAACTTCCCATTTTTTCTCAATCAAGGAGCCAGGTATTACGATAGTTCCATCTGGGATGGTCTCATCCTGAATAAAAGTTAAATTATCGATACAGGTTAAGGCTTGTGTCCTGTTAACATTTTGAGAGGTGGGCTCAATGATCTCGGTAGTGGGAGTGGCAGGAATTAATGTTGGTGGAACAAATGCGGGAACATCTGATTCCAAAGGATCAGCTTGAAGAGGTCTTAAACAACCTGAAAGGAAAATTAAGATACCAATCAAACCGAGTATTGTTTTTATTTTTTTACCCATTCACATTCCTACCACTCTAAAAATTTGATTTAGTTTTTACATTTCATCTTCACTGAAATCATTTTCAGATTCAGAACTTACTCCTATTGCAAATCCATTAATAGCATGTTCCCGAACCGCACCGTCGATTTCTTCCATTAGATCCTGGTTTTGCCTTAAGTATTCCTTCGCATTTTCTCTGCCTTGACCAAGGCGAATATCTCCATACGAATAGAATGCTCCACGTTTGGTGATGATTTCAAGTTGAGTACCTAAGTCTAGAATATCACCTTCTGTTGAAATACCCTCATTATACATAACATCAAATTCAGCAATTTTAAATGGAGGGGCAACTTTGTTTTTCACAACCCGAACGCGAACCCGATTTCCAATGATCTCTGAACCAACTTTGATTGACTGAATTCGACGAATATCAAGCCGGACAGAAGCATAAAACTTTAATGCCATACCGCCTGTGGTTGTTTCCGGATTACCAAACATTACACCAATTTTTTGGCGTAATTGATTGGTAAAGACAACAGCAGTTTTTGTTTGGTTTATGGCTCCGGACAATTTTCTCAATGCCTGGGACATCAACCTGGCTTGCATTCCCATTGTTGCATCACCCATATCGCCTTCAATTTCATTTCGCGGGACTAAAGCAGCGACTGAATCCACAACAACAAGATCAATTGCACCAGAGCGGACCAGGGTTTCTGTAATTTCAAGCGCTTGTTCCCCGGTATCAGGCTGAGAGATCAATAAATTATCAATATCAACGCCTAGATGGGTCGCATATATTGGATCAAGGGCATGTTCCATATCAACATAAGCTGTCATCCCACCCATTTTCTGTGTTTCGGCGACCAGGTGTAAACACAAAGTTGTTTTACCAGAAGATTCTGGCCCGAAAATTTCAGTAATTCTGGCTTTTGGAATTCCACCAACCCCTAAAGCGATATCCAATGATAATGATCCTGTAGGAATTGCCTCCACATTTAGATGTTTTGCTTCACCCATACGCATAATCGATCCCTCACCATATCTTTTAACAATATCATTGAGGGCTTTGTCCAGAACTGCACGGCGTGCTTCATTCATCGTTCCATGTTCATCTTGTGAGAATGCATCATTCTTCTTTGTCTTGCGAGCCATTTGTGTCTCCTTAAGGTAAGCTTTTAAAATTATAGTTGACTATTAATAAAAACGATCTATAACCATTAGTTTATAGCACAAATGTTCAAAAGTCAAGTTGAAATTTCTAAAATTATAAATATTGGATTGAGTATTTTTCTTGTTTATGAACTAGAAAATCATAATTTTTTTATAGTTTTGAAAAGAATCTCATCAATAATGATTCACCATTAATTAGGAATTGAGCTAGTTCAAATTTGGATAAGGATTCCCAGACAAAATTCCCTCTTGACAATAGCATCCTTTTTCAGGTAGACTAACGACATTGAAAATTAAAAATTGAATAAACTGGAGATCTAGCGACTGAATCTCATCATTGAGATGACGAGGAGGAGGTTCCTCTCTGCAAAGAGAGAGTTAATTCTGTAAGGGGATGTAAAACAGAAAAAAATCGAGTGATCAGCGGATGCCTTCAAAGCCAAACCACTGGCTTCAATCTCCTGGAAAAAATGGGTTTCTGAAAATCTATTGGTGACAATAGATACAAAGAACCATAGTGGAAATTGTAAAACCTTTTAAGGTTGTGTTTTTAAGTATCCAACTTGTTTGTAGGATTTGTTCACATCTTTGTTGTGATATTTAATCATTTATTTGAAATGGAGAATGATCATGGATAAAAAAGAAATTTTAGAGCGTGTAAATGCTGATGGTGTACGATATGTTTCGTACCAGTTCACTGATGTAACGGGAACAGTTAAAAGCGTGGATGCACCTGTAAAAAGGTTGGAAGGGGCATTAGAAGATGGTGTCTGGTTTGATGGTTCATCTGTGCAAGGATTTGCTCGAATTCAGGAAAGTGATATGTTTTTGCGATTGGATACCGATACTTATGCTGTCCTTCCCTGGTCACCTGAAGAAAACAAACGCGCGAGATTTTTTTGTGAAATATATCATCAGGATGGAACCCCGTTTGAAGGTGATCCCCGCGGTGTTCTGAAACGGAAACTTAAAACACTGGAAAATAAAGGATATATTTATAACGTCGGACCTGAACCGGAATTTTTCCTCTTTAGAAGAAATGGTGCGGATTTTGTACATCCTGTGCCCCATGATGTAGGTGGTTATTTTGACTTTTCTCCTAACGACGAAGCTGTGAGAGTTCGGACAGAATTAATGTCTGCTTTAACACAGATGGGGCTTGAAGTTGAAGTGGGTCATCATGAGGTTGCATTAGGTCAGCATGAAATTGATTTTCAGTTTGGAGAAGCACTAAAAACTGCTGATAATGTGCTTACTTTGAAATATACAGTCAAAGCGATAGCTGCAAAACATGATTTAGTGGCTTCGTTTATGCCGAAACCAATTTTTGGCGTAAATGGTTCTGGAATGCATTGTCATCAATCATTGTTTGATCATTCCGGGACGAATTTATTCTTTGATGCACATGATGATTTTCATCTTTCTGAGTTGGCATACAATTTCATTGCTGGTCAGCTTCATCACGCGCGATCTTTGTCTGCAATCCTGTCTCCAACAGTCAATTCTTACAAACGGTTGGTTCCAGGGTATGAAGCACCGGTATATATTGGCTGGGCTGGTGAGAATCGATCTGCATTGATTCGTATTCCCAGGTTCACTGCTGGCAAGAATTCTGCAGTGCGAGCAGAGTTACGTTGTCCGGACCCCTCCGGAAATCCATACCTGCAGTTCAATGCTATGATTTCAGCTGCGATGGAAGGTGTCGATAAGAAAATGACACCACCAAAACCTTTAAATAATGTTAATATTTATTCTTTATCTATTGAAGAAAGAGCTGCCATGGGAATAGGTCAATTACCAGGATCTTTACTGGAAGCCCTGAATGAATTAGAAAAAGACAGAGTTATAAAGAATGGTCTTGGTAGTGAATTATTTGAAGCATTTATGCGAGCAAAACGGGCTGAATGGGAAGAATACCGAATTTTTGTCACTGACTGGGAAAAACAACGTTATTTAGAAACCGCCTAATTGAGTTTAATCATAAAAGAGGAATTTTCCGAAAAAGATAAATTCCTCTTTTTATTTAAGTTCATTTTGGTTGATCATTCTGCAAAACGTACAGTCGCCTGGTTTAGTTGTCGGTTGACCACATGTCTGACAGGCAAATAACTCATCGACATATTGATTTTTTTGCAGTTCAGGAAATAATACATTTTTTGCTTTTAGAAATTTTAAATAAAAAGCTAATTTGGATCCTGTGCGTTCGTGTTCCAATTCATTCAATAATTGTTTATTTTTAATAGTTGTGCTGCCAATTGAAAATGGACATTCTTCTTCAATATATTCAATATTTGCCAGAATGGCATAGGCTGCAGTTTCGCGTTCGTAGAATCTGCAGAATGGTTTGGCTTTCGGCATCAATCCTTTTTTTGCGGGGATAAAAGGAGCCTGCCGGCGTAAAAAATCCACCTGCCAACTCATGACATTGTTAAATAAGACTGAAACCTCATCGTCCAAATTGTGTCCGGTCACCAAAACATCGTAATCAAATTTGGAAGCTATTTCATTCATTATGTGTCTTTTTACAAGACCACAAACTGAGCAAGGTTTTGATTTACCTCTTTTATTGGATTCGGAGAATTCGGGAATATTCTTTCCATACTCTGATTTTATGTCGAAGGCAATTAATGTGAGTTCATTTTTTAAGGCAAAAAATTCAGTCAGTTGTTGAGATTTATGGGAATAATTATCCTCTCCCATTATGCCTAGATTGATATATAAACCAGCAGTTTTATAACCAAGTTTGTTTAAAACATCCCATAGCGCTAAAGAATCCTTCCCGCCTGATACTGCCACCAAAATGCTGTCCTCTTTTGTAAATAATTTATATTTACTAATATTTCTTTCTGTTTGATCACATACCCAATCGAGAAAATGCTGTTTGCATAATGCCAGTTTATGCTGGCGCATGTTGATCGCTGCTTTCTGGGTGCATTTCCTGCATTTCATATTTAACCCCCAGAAATGACTGGTACCATACGGAGAATATCACCATCTTTAATTATTTCTTGCTCCGTTAATAATTCGCCATTTCTTAAACACAAATAGGTTTCAGGTAAAAGTTCAAGTTTTTTGAAAACTTTTCTGACAGTCAAATCTTTAATTTCATCAATGATGATTTCTCTATTTCTTAAGATTACTTTTACCGTCACTTCATCCTCGAAAATCCGGTTGGTTTATGTTGTTAAATAATAAAAAAGCAATGTTATCAGTGATATTCCAACGCAATATAAACTAAAAACACTTAGTTTGTGTTTGTTTAAGAATTTCAACAACCAATGAATAGATGCAAAGCCCACAACCGCTGAAGTAATAAATCCTACCAATAATATCGGAAAGAATTGTGATAAATCCGGCATTTTAAATAAATCATTAATGCTCAAAACACCTGCTCCCAGCATTACCGGAATAGACATCAGGAATGAAAATTTTGCGGCTTCTTCTCTATTTAATTTTCTTAAGATGCCGCCTGCTATCGTAGATCCAGATCGGGATAATCCAGGAAAAATCGCCAGAACCTGAAAACATCCAATAATGAATGCATCCAAAGTGGAGATATTTTCCATGTTTTTAACCTGAGTGCTAAATTTTTCCGAAATCCACAATAATAAAGCTGTGATCAGGAGAAAAATCGCTGTAATCTGTATCGATTGAAAAGCAGCTTCTACCTGATCTTTAAGAAATAAACCACCCAAAACAGCTGGAATTGTTGAAAGAACAATCAACCAACCTAGTTTTGCATCCTGAGTTCCGAACGGTTTTTTTTCAATTATTCCTCTGACCACTGCAATCACAATTCTCGATAAGTATTTCCAGAAATAAATAATCACTGCCAGGAGAGTCCCCATTTGAACAAGAACATCAAAAGGAAATATATATTGTTCGGGAATCGACCATCCTAAAAGAAATGGTGTTATGACTAGGTGGCCGGAACTGGAGATTGGGAGGAACTCGGTAATTCCCTGAACGATACCTAATATGAATGCTTGCCAATATGTCATGAGTTCACCTTTTTTGAGAGGATTTTATCAGCCGTAATGCCTGATTTATATTCGTAATTCTCCAAGTACGTTTTGGCAAATTTTTCAAAACGGTTTTCAAGAATGGAATTGCGGATTTGTTCCATTAAGGATTGAAGCATGTGGATATTATGAATCGAAATTAATGTGCCAAATAATGTTTCTTTAGCCATTATTAAATGCCGGATATAGGCTCTTGAAAAAGTTTGACAGGTATAACAGGAACACCCTTGTTCAATGGGTTCTGGGTCACTTGAATATTTCGAATTCATCAGGTTCAAACGACCAATATTGGTTAAAGCAGCTGAATGTCGAGCCAGCCGGGTTGCCAAAACACAATCAAAAATATCAATACCTCTTTGCACGCCATAAATCAAATCCTCAGGAGTTCCAACGCCCATCAGGTATCTTGGCTTATCTTCAGGAAGAATTTGATTAACAACGTCAATCATTTGATACATTTCTTTTTTCGTTTCACCGACAGAAAGGCCACCGATTGCATTACCCGGAAAGTCTAATGAACTGATAAATTCAGCGGACTTTTTTCTCAATTCGGGAAATACTCCACCTTGCACAATTCCAAAAAGTGCCTGATCATCCCGTACCTGAGCTTTCTTGCATCTGAGAGCCCACTGATGGGTTCTATCCATGGCTTGTATACTGTAGTTTTCGTCATAAGGAGAAGAACATTCATCAAAAGCCATGATGATATCGGCCCCAAGGTTTTCCTGAATTTGAACCGCCTTCTCAGGTGTAAAGCGATGCTTTGATCCATCAATATGACTTCTAAATGTTACACCATCCTGATCGATTTTTCTCATTTCAGATAATGAAAAGACCTGAAAGCCACCAGAGTCTGTCAAAATAGGTTTTTTCCATTGCATAAATTCGTGTAATCCACCCATTTCCGAAATTAGTTCAGCACCAGGACGAAGATAAAGGTGATACGTATTTGCCAGGATTAGGTTTGCCCCGGTTGATTCCAGCTGAGCTGGTGTTAATGTTTTGACTGTTGCCTGAGTGCCTACCGGAGCAAAAGTTGGGGTAAAAATTTTTCCATGGGGGGTATTAAATTCCCCTGCTCTTGCAAAATTCTCTTTGTTGATCAAGTCGAATTTAAAGCTTTTTGACATAAAATCCCTATAATTTATAAAATCAATGATGTCGATTATACTATGGAGAAAGATGGATAGAGAAAACCGTCGAATGGAAATTGATCATCATCCACGAAAGTGAATGTGATTTGATAAATTGATTGAGCACAGGACGTAAACAACGATTTAATATTGTTAGTCATTTATGACGATCAAAGTATTGATAATTGTTTTTTGAATTTTTTTATTACACCATCAAATAATTATTGAGGAAATTATTTTTAATTGAGGATATTTTATGCAAATGCTGAATGAAAAAGAATGGATTGTTGCTCCTAAAATACCAGAAGAAGTCAAACTTGAGTTGAACGATTATTCGGAAATCATGCAACAACTTTTATACAATCGAGGGATTAAGAATGCGCTTTCAGCCTCATTATTCTTTGATAAAGAAATCAATGCTTTTGACCCACATTTATTGAGTGGTGTACAGACTGCAGTAAAAAGAATTCAAGATGCAATTAAAACTCAAGAAAGTATAGCAGTATTTGGCGATTATGATGCTGATGGAATAACATCCACAGCTATGTTATCCGAAGTTCTTGCGTTTTTAGGCGCAAAGGTAATCCCATATATTCCAGAAAGAGAAGACGGATATGGGGTCAGCACCAATGCGATTAATTATTTGCATGATCTCAATATCTCCCTAGTTATCACAGTAGATTGTGGAATTCGATCACCAGAGGAATTGAAATATGCCCAAGATTTGGGAATGGAGGTGATCGTAACTGACCACCATGTGCCAGCAGACTTAATTCCAAATGTGCACAGTGTAATTTGCCCTCGAGTACCAGATGATCGATATCCGGACAAGAATTTATCCGGAGTAGGAGTTGCGTATAAATTAGCACAGGCATTATTTTTTGCTGTAGAAGGGTCAATGGAACCTGCTGATCGTTGGTTGGATCTGGTTGCTATTGGGACTGTTGCTGATGTAGTTCCCTTATTGGGAGAGAACCGATTAATCGTCTCAAAAGGATTAAGAGCTATTCGTTTTTCAAAAAGAACGGGTCTTGTTAGTTTGATCAATATAGCTGGTTTTGATCAGAGAAAAATAAACACATTTGATATAAGTTTTGGAATAGCCCCCCGGTTGAACGCAGCCGGTCGATTAGATTCCCCTAAAAAAGCCCTGGAATTATTGATGACACCTGATCCTGCCAGAGCTGGACTTCTGAGTCAGGAATTGGATGATCTCAACCGTAAAAGACAAAGAGAAACACTTCACATGCAGGAATTAGCTCAAACTAAAATTGACGATAATAAAATGATTATCGTAGCTGTGCATGAAGATTTCAATTCAGGTCTTGTTGGATTAGTTTCCGCAAAATTAACTGAATATTTTTATCGGCCGTCGATTGTCGGATATAAGGGAAAAGAATATACCAGGGCGTCCTGCAGAAGTATTCCTGAATTTCACATAACCCATGCACTTGATAGATGTGAAAATTTACTCGTGCGTCATGGTGGACATGCCATGGCTGCTGGATTTACGGTTGCCAATGAAAATATTGATCTCTTATTATATGAATTGGAATTGATCGCTGAAGAAGAATTGGATCCAGGTGATTTACGTCCGAAAATTAATGTAGATTTGGAATATCCTTTGCGGTTGTTACCTGAAAAAATTCTAGAAGATTTGGATCAATTAGAACCTTTGGGTGCAGAGAACTCAGAGGCAGTTTTTGTATCACGAGATGTATCCGTTAAATATGCCAGGACTGTCGGGAAAGACGAAAACCATTTAAAGATGAGACTCAAAGACAATCATGTTGAATTTGATGCCATAGCGTTTAATCAGGGATATTGGGGAAAAGAAATGCCCATCAGAATTGATATTGTCTATTCGGTTGAGAGAAACCATTACAATGGTAATATTTACAAGCAATTAAGGATTAAGGATCTGAAACCATCTCAATAATTTTGACCTGATTTTATTAACCAATTTCAAATTAAATTTCACTTCTAGAGGGGAAATTTAATAATCAACTAATATAAATTGATAGAACAATAAATTACCGCATGCTATAATTATTTCAGTTTGATTGTTTTCCCTAATGGAGGAAAAATGACCGAAGAAGCACCCAAAGCAAAAAATTCAATATCTGCAGTGAGTCCAATCCAAAAATCTTTTGTCCCACCGCCAATCTCCAATCTTGAACAGACTGGATTATCTACCCTCTGGTTACAAGATTTGGCACTGAAGATTTTTTATTTTCAGGGCTACATGTCTGGTTTTAAGTTGGCTGAAGAAATGGCTTTACCATTTACCGGGATTGTTGACCAGATCATCGAAATTCTTAAAAGAGAAAAGCTGTTAGAAGTCAGGACATCCCAAATGGGATTGGGTGAAGGCTCTTATACCTATGCTATCACAGGAGCTGGAATCCATAGGGCAAGAGAGGCTTTGGACAGAAGTCAATACGCCGGACCAGCACCTGTACCGATTGACGTCTACAATGAATCAATTCTGAAACAGGGACGTGGACGTTTACAGGCAACCAGTCGTTTGATGCATCAGGTATTGGCGCATCTCGTGCTTAACGAACCCACATTTAATAAGTTAGGACCTGCGGTTAATTCCGGAACATCCATTTTTTTGTACGGACCTCCCGGGAATGGAAAAACGAGTGTAGCGCGGGCTGTCGGGAATCTGGTGCAGGGACAGACCATGTATATTCCTTTTTCCATTTATGTAGATGGCCAGGTGATTAAGCTATATGATTCTGTCAATCACCAATTAGTGCGAGAAGATGATTCAGTACCAACTGGATCCGGATCAGTCAGAACCGGTGTTCGTCGGGATACAAGATGGTTGCGTGTGCGGCGTCCATTTATCATCACAGGTGGTGAGTTGACCATGGCTGGTTTGGATCTGGTATTTGATACAACTAACAAGTACTATGAAGCACCTTTTCAAGTCAAAGCAAATGGTGGCATTTTATTAATTGATGACTTTGGCCGTCAATTAGTTCGTCCAAGAGATCTATTAAATCGTTGGATTGTTCCGCTTGAAAATCGAATTGATTATATGAGTTTACACACAGGCAGAAAAATAGAAGTTCCATTCGATGTTCTTGTAATTTTTTCGACGAATTTACCCCCAAAAGATCTGGTGGACGAAGCATTTCTTCGCCGGCTTCGGCATAAAATAGAAATCGGGGATCCTTCGTATGAAGATTATCGTGAACTTTTCCGCCGGGTCTCTTCACAAAAAGGTGTGACATACACAGATGAAGGTTTAGCTTATCTTCTCCAAGAACATTATATAAAGAAGAGCCGTAATTTGCGTGCCTCCCATCCGAGGGATATATGTGACCAAATCATCGATATATCAAGATATCTCAATGTAGAAGCAATACTTAATAAGGAATTAATCGATCGAGCAGCTGCCTCCTATTTTGTTGAATTGTAATGAAGGTTTCATCGTGAATAAAAGTAAAACAATTGTCATCGCCCATCGTGGTGCTTGTGCCTATGCCCCTGAAAACACGATTGCAGCATTTCAAAAAGCGGCAGAATTTGGAGCGGATGGGATTGAATTTGATGTTAAATGTACAAAAGATGGAAATTTGATCATCATACATGATCAAACTGTGGATCGAACGACAAACGGAAGCGGAAAAGTTAAAAATCTTTCCATTGATGAAATTCAGAAATTAGATGCCGGATCGTTTTTCTCATCCGAATTTTCACACGAAAGAATTCCACAGTTAAGGGATGTGCTGGAAAAGTTTTCAGGTAAATTGATGATGAATATCGAATTGACGAATTATTCAACGATTGGAGATGGTCTAGCAAAAAAAGTTGCTCTGCTAATAAAGGAATTAGGTGTGGAAAAGGTTGTATTTTTTTCTTCTTTTCATCCTTATAATTTATTAATATCAAAGAGAGTATTGCCTCAGGTCCCCGTTGCTCTTTTGGCATTACCTGGCAAATTTGGTTGGTTATCCCGTTCTAATTTGATGAGGTGGATAAGTCCGGAAATGATACATCCTCATTATAAAGATGTGAATCGAGAGTATATCGAAAAACAACACCGAAAAAATCGAAAAGTCAATGTCTGGACGATTAATGAAGAAAAAGAAATTCGCAAGATGCTAAACATTAATATAGATGGATTAATAACTGACGATCCAGTTCTGGGAAGAAGAATTGTTGATAGATGATGATTCCGTCCGAATGGGTTCAAGCTGCAGCAACGAGGATTCATGGAAAAATTGATAAAACTCCATTGACTTTTGATTCTAATTTGAATGTCTATATTAAATGGGAAAATCACCAAAAAACTGGTGCCTTCAAAGTTCGGGGAGCATTAAATAAAGTATTAACGTTAGCCCCATGGGAACGAGAGCGCGGTTTGGTCGCCGCATCCGCTGGAAATCATGGATTGGGTGTCGCCTATGCAGCAAAAATGGTAGGTGCAAATGCAACTGTTTTTATTCCGGAAGAGACTGCGAAAAATAAAGAAGAAGCAATCCTTCAGTATGGGGCAACAGTTCATAAAATAATAGGTGATTATTCCCTTGCTGAAAGTGAAGCTCAAAATTATGCAGTAAAACGTGGAGCTACCTGGATTTCTCCGTATAATGACGGACATGTAATTGCAGGCCAGGCGACTTTGGGCTTAGAGGTGATCGAACAAATCAATCCTTTTGATGCAGATGCATGCCTGGTTCCGGTAAGTGGTGGAGCGCTCATTTCAGGAATTGGATTAGCCCTTCAATTTAATCAAATTAAAACCAAAATGATTGGAATCCAGAGTTCAAATTCATCTTATTTTTATTCTCTCTTTCATTTTGGGACACAAAAAAATGTCATTGAAAGTAAAAGTATTGCTGATGGATTAACTGGTGGAATAGAAAAAAATTCTATAACCATTCCCCTTGTTAGAAGCATGATTGATGATTTTGTGCTTGTTGAAGAAGAAGAGATTGAAAGAGCAATCGCTTTTGTTTGGTATCATTATCATGTTGTCATTGAAGGATCTGCAGCAGTTCCGTTTGCAGCAATTATGAATAAAAAGGTTAAAGCGAACAAACCTTTATTAATTTTGTCTGGATGCAATATCCAAGCAGATTATCATCAACAAATTTGTGAACGTTGGAAGGATTTGATTTAGGAAAAGAATGAAGATAATCAGGTTTTTTGCATTATTAATAATAATTACGATTCTTATTCCTATTCAATCTGTAAATACTGCAAATATTAATCAGATTAGTGAAGCAGAAATTAAAGCACAGGATCTACTTCAAAAGATGACCCCGGAAGAAAGAGTAGGTCAATTATTTTTAGTGGCATTTCAGGGAAATGAAGTTACCTCTGAGAGTGAAATTTATAACTTAATCGTCAATCATCATGTTGGGGGAGTAATCCTAAGATTAGAAAATGATAATTTCACATCAACCAACACAGTACCTAATATTTATAACCTGACTCATTCTTTACAACAATTTGAATGGGAAGGATCTTTGCCTGATTTATCTGATGAACCAACATCTGAAGTAAACTTGCCTTCAAATTACGTTCCTATTTTCATTTCAGTCGCTCAAGAAGGAGATTCTTTCCCAAATAATTCAATTATCAATGGCGTTACAAACCTACCCAGTCAACTGGCAATTGGGGCTACCTGGGATTTAGACCTTGCGGAACGAGTAGGAAATGTTCTGGGTCAAGAACTAAAAGCATTGGGTTTTAATATGTTATTGGGTCCGACTCTGGATGTTTTGGATTTACCCTATGTGGAAGGTGGAGATGATTTGGGTGCCAGAACATTTGGAGGAGACCCATTTTGGGTTGGTGAATTGGGTAAAGCTTACATTCGTGGGGTTCACGCAGGTAGTGATTATCAAATGGCAGTTATATCAAAGCACTTTCCAGGAAGAGGATCATCAGACAGACTCCCGGAAAATGAGGTTGCTACTGTTAGAAAATCCTTGGAACAATTGAAACAAATCGAATTAGCTCCATATTTCTCTGTTACTGGTAATGCACCTGATAAGGCATCAACAACTGATGGTCTACTCATGTCTCATATTCGATATCAGGGTTTTCAAGGGAATATTCGCGCAACAACCCGACCAGTCAGTTTTGATCAATCAGCGCAGGAACAATTGATGTCTTTACCAGCTTTTGCGACCTGGCGCAAGTCAGGTGGCATTATTGTAAGTGATAATCTAGGATCGAATGCTGTGAGAAAATTTTTCAACCCGACTGGGGAAGGATTTGATCCGAGACAAATTTCTCGAAACGCATTTATATCCGGGAACGATTTATTATTATTGGATTTATATGTCGATACGAGTGATCTGGATCCATATGCGACAACATTAAGGGTTTTAGAATTCTTTACCCAGAAATATGTAGAAGATCCAGCATTTGCCCAAAGAGTTGATTCATCGGCTTTACGAATATTAAAACTCAAATATCAATTGTATAACTCTTTTGAGATAAATAATGTAATTCCTGACATTGAAGGATTGAGTAATGTTGGAAATAACCAACAAATAAATTTTGATATCGCGAGTAACTCTGTTGTTTTAATGAGTCCCGATATTGTAGAATTGGACGTTATTATGCCACGACCTCCTCAAACCAATGAAAGGATACTATTTATTACCGATACAATATCTGCTCGTCAATGTACTGAATGTACTAATCAATCAATTTTTGGTATCAATACCATGCAAGAGGCAGTATTACGATTATATGGACCTGGTGCAGGCGAGCAGGTAGTGCCTGCCCGGATGTCATCGTACACTTTTGCAGATTTGTATAGATACTTACAAGAACCTGGTTCTTTTTCGGTACTAGATTCTGAATTAAGGAATGCCAATTGGATCGTGTTTTCCTTTATAAAACCTAATTATGATAAGGCAGAAACACTGGCTTTACAAAAATTTCTGGCTGACCGACAAGATTTACTTAATAATAAGAAAGTTATTGCATTTGGATTCAATGCACCGTATTATCTCGATGCGACTGACATAAGCAAGTTGACGGCATATTATGTTTTATTTAGTAAAACTTCTGAGTTCGTAGATACTGCGGCAAGATTATTATTCCAAGAAATGACCGCTGAAGGGGTTTTACCAGTAAGTGTTCCGGGTGTAGGTTATGATCTTATTTCCCGGACTGCACCGAATCCGAACCAAATCATACCTGTATTTTTATTGTCTATTGATGTCCTACCAACGATACAGAATGGTTCTCCAAACTTAGCAATTATTCCAAAAGTTAATTTAGGAGAAACGATCAGCCTCGAAACTGGCACAATTGTTGATTACAACATGAATCCAGTTCCTGATGGGACAATTGTCAGATTCCTATTTAGCTATGTTGATAAAGGCAATAATGTACAACAAGTTGAAGCCATAACTCAAAAAGGGATCGCCAAAGTTTCTTACAGAGTACAAAATACAGGGCTTGTAGAAATCAGAGCAGTAAGTGATCCTGCTTATAACTCCGATATTATAAAAATAGATGTTCCCGTTCCAGAAGGCGCTGAAGCGACAATTGTCGTATTAACAACTCCAGAGATGACAGAAACTCCATCGCCAACTCCTATACCTACGAATACACCAACAGAAACAACGATTATTATTTCAGAAAATACACACGTACTTCCAAGAATATCCGATTGGTTTGCAATGATTGTTATTGTTACATCTATTTCCGGCGGATTATTTTTCTTTACAAGAAAACGCTTACCATTGCGATGGAGCTTGCGATGGGCTTTATTGGCGTTTACCGGTGGAATTTTAGCTTATATTTTTATTAGTTTTCAATCCATATTTCGACTTGATTGGACATTATCCATCAAATCTATTGATTTGATGGCAATTTCATTTATTGGTGCAATGACAGGGTGGTTCTTAGGATGGATTTGGTATATTCGTAGAAAACTCGAAATTCAAAATTCTTAATCCTGGTTATCGACCAATCGTAACAAGGAAGCTTAAAATCAGAACCAATATAGCAGAAAGAAATAAAGTCTGTTCTGGGTTCATACTGAGAACTTCTCGAAAAGTAATTTTTTTATTAAGAGGACGAGTTTGTATTGGTCTATCCCCAAATAATGCTTGCCGGAAAATATTAACCGTATCCGGTCTTTCATCAGGGTGAAGATTCATCGCCCAGAGCAAACACTTTTCTGTGCGAGAACTGATGTCATGATTGATTGCCCTGGGTGGTTTCAAGGCATCAGGATGAAGAAATCGTTGACGAGCATCAGTTGGTGGTGTGTTGGTTAAAAGATGATACATTGTTGTACCCATTGAAAAGATATCACTGCGCACGTCAGTATGTCCTTGATCTCCTCCATATTGTTCTAAAGGTGTGTATAATGCTGTGCCCTGTCCCTGAACGATTGTGATAGTAATTTCTCCTGGTGCAGCAATTTTCACCAATCCAAAATCAACCAATTTCAAGACACCACTGGGAGTTAATTTTAAGTTGCTTGGTTTGATATCCCTATGTAAAATCGGCGTTTCCTGTTCGTGCAAGAAATTCAATGCATCGGATAATTGGGATATCCAGCTTAAGACATCAATTTCTTGAAGAAATTGATTTTTTTGTTTGGCATTGAGCATAATAGTTCGTAAGTCTTCACCAGGAACATAATCCATAACAAGATAATCTCTTATACCGGTTGAAAAGAAATCGGACACTTTAGGTAAATTTGGATGATCCAGACGCGCTAAAACAGTAGCTTCTCTTAAGAATTGGTCGCGCGCTTCTTTGATCATTTCTTCAGGAAGATTTGAGTTATGTTCAACTTCTTTTAGGGCGCATTGTCGGCCGGATAAGCGTAGATCATCTGCTAAATATATTGATCCTGATCCACCTTGTCCAATAATTTTCTGGATGCGATAACGACCACGCAATACATCCCCCGTTTTTAACGGGAGTGGCATTTTGTTTTCTCCTATTCATTTTTTTTGGGTATAAATTTTTTACATTTCGGCGTTTATTTGATATATTATACCTTATTAGAATTATCATTTATAAAGATCTGTTTATGTTTTTTTTGATATGAATGGTTTTCTTACTTAGATTCTAAAAGAGTTATGAAGAGGCTTTGATGGATCAAATGTTTTCAGAATATCCAATCTTGATCGCACAAACTGGACCATTAATCGGGCAACGATGGGGAGTGAAAAAGGATATTCAAATTGGACGCGATCCAGAATGTGAAATCATGATCCCAGACAGACAAGTTTCCAGAATTCATGCAAAAATATCCTATTCTTTAGAAGGTGTAATAATCGAAGATCTGGGCAGTAAAAATGGAACATTTATTAACGGAAACTTGATTGAGAATTCAGTCTTACTTAAAGAAGGTGATGTAATTCAGGTAGCACTTGTCCAAAGTTTTTATTATTTAAGTTCAGATGCTACCATGCCCCTTGATCAGGATTTCATTCCGGATCTTCAAAAACAAATTAAACAAAAAAAGTTGAATTTAGATTTTCGTTCAAGAAGAGTTTGGATGGGTGATGAAGAAATCCTCCCTCCACTCAGTGTCCCTCAATTTCGTTTACTTAGTGCATTAAACGATCAGGAAGGTAAAGTTGTTTCTAGAATCGATTTGATATCAATTATTTGGGGAGATGATAAAGCTGTGGGAGTCTCAGAACAAGCTTTGGATGCATTGGTCAGGCGATTGCGAGATCGTTTATATTTATTTGATCCAACACACGATTATTTGGTTACCGTCCGGGGGCATGGAATCCGTTTGGATAACAAAGCGGATTTGAAATAATTTTAACATTGACAAATCCATAAATCAGACATTATTATAAAAACTTACCTAACAGGTGAGGTTGTTAATAAAATTCCGAATTATCTATTTTGGTAACCAAATTAACTTTTTTTAGAAAATTCAATAGAAAATGGGGTTCTCAATTATTAATGGTCAGTGTGTTTTTAGCGGATATTTGCGCTAACCCCGATTTGTTGAGAAGGTACAGAAAAGGATAATAAAATGTTTATGATTATGTTTGTTTTAAACGAAGCAGGAAAATTAGATAAAATTCTTGAGAGCTGGGATGAAGCTGGAATTCACGGTGTAACGATTATTGAAAGTACTGGTTTTCATCGGAGGAAGATCCAAAGATCAAAATTACATTTGACTTTTTTAATGGAACCAATATCGGTGGGTGCAGAAAATGGTAACTATACGCTTTTTACAGCTGTCCAGGATGAAACTGCTATACAACGCTGTCTGACCGCGACAGAAAAAATAGTGGGAGACCTGGATAATCCAAATACTGGGGCTTTTATGGTTTGGCCTTTAAGTCAGGCAAAAGGTGTCAACAAAAATTATCAATCAAATGAAGATCAGCTATGATTTGGATTGAATTTATTCTAAGTTCTGCTTTAATTGTTCTCGCTGCGGTAAAACTTGCAGAATATGGGGATGTAATTGCTATTCGAACCAAATTAGGCCGGGCGTTTATTGGTGTAATTCTGATGGCAGCTGCAACCTCATTACCTGAATTTCTGACAGCGATAAACTCCATCCGTATGGATATCCCAGACTTATCCGGAGGTAATATTTTTGGTGCAAACATGTATAACATGTTGCTATTAGCCTTCGTCAGTCTCCTGGGATGGCGCGAACGTGCCCTTAGAAAAGTTAGAAGACGACATGGCCTGACTGCAGGGGGTTCTGTTTTCATGATTTTATTAGCCACATTTTTTATTTATGCAAATATCGATATTAAAATAGGTTGGGTTGGTATTGATAGTATTATCATAATTATTACCTATCTTGTTTTAGTATATTTATTGCGTGTATCTACTGTTGTTCCAGGGGAAGCAGTGTCTGAAGAACCAGATGATAGTACTCCAAAATTATGGAAAGGATTACTGGGTTTTTCAATCGCTTCAGCAGTATTGGTTGCAGTAATGCCCTGGATGGTGCGCGTAGCTGATGATATTGCTGAATTATCAGGATTGAGTGAGGGGTTCATCGGTGTAGCTTTAATGGCTTTTGTTACAACAATGCCAGAATTAGTCGCAACCATTGCCGCAGTTCGAATGCGTGTTTATGACCTTGCGATTGGGAATTTATTTGGAAGCAATATGTTTAACATCTTTGCTTTGGGACTGGTAGATATTCTTTTTACAAAAGGTAGATTTTTGAATACCATTTCACCAGAATTTATTTTGGTCGGGTTTATTGGAATGATTATGACTCTGATTGCTTTGATTGGAAATCAAGCGAGGTTAAAACGTAGACTTTTTTTTGTTGAGTTGGATGCAACAGCATTGGTTGTCACGTTTATTTTGGGGATGATTTTAATTTATAATCGCGGGTTGGGAATGTGAACAAATTCAAATGTTAATAGCATATTTAAACTAACCTGAACCTCATTAGAGGATAAGAATAAAGAAAGCACTTAAAAGTAATTTTAAAATTTTTGAGTTTTAATCAGAAATATTATTAATTTTTGATGATGCAATATGATAATCTGAAGGGTTTTCACTTTCTCCATAACCTGAAATAACAATGATTGCATTACAAACATTGGGACCCGTGTTACGCCATCGATGAACCAGCTGTGAGGAGAAAATCAGACTATCGCCAGGTTCAAGAATAAATCGCTCACCTGAAACGTCATAATCTAAATTACCCCGAAGACAATACACAAATTCGTGCCCCGAATGAAGCATTCCATGTGGGCCACTCGATCCACCCGATTCAAGTGTAAGCATAAAAGCTTCAACTCTTCCAACAAATGATTCCCCACCAAGACCTTCCCAAAGGCCCTTCATAAATGAAACCCGGTTTCTTTCGGATGCTTTGCAATGAACAATATTGTGTTTTTCAGGGATATTTCTAAAGAAAGCAGTAATAGGGATTTCTAATGCCTGTGCTAATTTGGTTAAGGTACTGACAGAAGGTGATGTCAGATTTCTTTCAATCATACTTAATGCATTCGCAGAAAGATCGCTTCTTCTTGCTAATTCCCGCATAGAAATTCGTCGAGCTTCCCGTAATTCTTTTAACCTTGATCCGACTTCCAATGAAATTGCATTATTATCAGTGCTCATAGTTGAACCTGGCCTTTCAAAATAATATTAACTTTGAGTTTTTTTTCAACTTAGTTGTCAGGGTGTATTTAGCGTTGAACCCCACGTAAAATACCTGCCAACCCCGGTTTTAGTGAGAATTAAACTTTGTCACATAAATTGAATTATATAGATATTTAATTGATACATAAGATTTCGTAAAATCTTTTGAAATACTATCGATAAAAATTTCAGTTGTATAATCTAATGGTAGATAAATTCCTTTAGAGAGGTTTCATTATTCGTGTTTGACCTTTACATTTATCCTTTTGGCGTTCAAAACAACACTGAATATTCTAATTTGGCTGGATATTTTGTCGGAAATGTTCAGCGAAAAGCTACCCGAACTCGTGTTGAAGATGTAATTGTGATTCGATTTACTCCTTTCAGGAAATTGTCTCTGGATGAAACAACAACGATTGATTTACTGGTTTCTCAAACTGCAGAAAAATATTACAAAACGAAGGGTCCAATAACAACTGCCTCAAAATTGGCGGGAGAATTTTTTAACGAAGGACTAAATCGAATAAATGTTTCGAATAATAATCAAGCACCAATATTAGGTTCCTTGCATTTTTTGGTTCTAAATAAAGATGACCTGTATTTTTTGCATGCTGGGGGAGCTACATCATTTTTATTTTCAAAAACCACGATTGAAAAATTTGAGGATCGAATATATGGCATTGAAGGTATTGGTATTGGTAAAAGCATTCGCTTCCGATTCTTTCATGCAAAAGTCATGCCCAATGTTAGAGTGGTTCTATCAACCCGGCCACCGAAAACTTGGACAAATGAAGCATTAATGAGTGATCAAAGATTATCAATCAGTCACTTGCGTCGGTCACTCATACATCTAAGTCAAGATGGTTTTGAAGCGATTATTATTCAATTAAGAACAGGGAATGGAAGTGTTCACCAACTTAGGCTTGATTCGACCGAGTTGTCTACATCAGATGAAAGTGAAAAAGATCAGGAAATTGAAGTAGATAACTCTGACGATTCCAAATCAGATCTTCAATTGGAAACAATTAATAAACAGCTTAAGAATTCACCAGAAATTCAGAAAAAAGAAGAAAAAGAATTCCTGGAATCAATCAAAAACATGAAATATTCTGATTCTATTACAGCTTCTCAAGAAACTCAGATTGACAATTTTGATCAGGGTAGTCATGTAGGACAAACTGCTCTTCACCAGCTGGATTTTTTTGAACAAAATATCAATGTTTCTTCTTCTGAAGGTGAATCGACTCAAGTTCAGGAAAAATCTGAAGGATTATTTATCTCAGGAGAAAAATGGCAAACAGATGCGTCAGAAAAGAAAATAAAATCGAAAAGAAAAGAACGGGGAAATGAATCTAAAGGATTTGCTATCTTTCTTTTAAGGAGCAGGAGTTTCATCTATCGAATTAAAGAAAAATACCGCAATTTTAAAAATAGGTTCAGAAAATCGTTTCTAAAAATAATTAATTCATCTTCGGTTAAAACGGAGAATGATCCAAATTCGTTATCACCGTCCTCCATGTTAATGATCGCTATTTTAGCAGGTGTCTTTGTTTCAGCAATTGGAATTACTGTCTATCTACAAAGTGGTATAGGATCTCAGCAAAATGAGTTAATTGCCAATGCAAATTTACTGGTTAGTGATGCTTTGTATGAAAGTGATTCCCAAAATCAAATTTTGATGTATGTTGAAGCAATGCGCCTGGTGATCGAATCTGAAAATTATGGAAAATCTGACTCTGTTGATCAACTTAAACAATTTATTCAGTTGGAATTGGATAAATTACAGGGGGTGACCCGAATAGAAGTTCAATCGACAATTCTTGGCGGTCTGGATAGAAGAATTCAAATCACAAGAATGGGAATTAATCCAAATGGAGATTTGTATGCGCTTGATTCAGGAACTGGACGGGTTATACGTATGATTGCCACGAGACCGGATTATGTTGTTGATACAACATTTAATTGTGGACCAGGAAAATATGGCGGGATTATTGTCGATTCTTTGATTGATATTGAACCTGTAAATTTTCCCAACAAACTCAATACATCGCTTATCGCTATTGACGCCAGAGGGAATTTATTGTTATGCATACCAGGGAATGAACCGGTTGGCATTCAACTAAAGCGGTCAGATATGAATTGGGGAGAAATAAATTCGATTGCATTTAATGGGTTTAATCTTTATGTTCTGGATATTGGTGAAAAAACCAGAGATATTTATCGATTCAAATCAAACGATTATGCTTTCGATTTAGACCCTGAGTCTATTTTTGCGAGCAATATTCCAGAAAATTTAGCAGGATCAAATGACATTGCGGTGAGTCAAGATGAATTATTTCTTATTCATGAAAATGGACAGTTAACCAGATGTAATTTGTTTGGTGGTACTCAATCTTCTTGTGAGAATAATGTCGGCTATGGTGTGATAATGGATGGAAAAACGAGAGAAAATATTAGTGTTTTATCAGGAACTCAATTTGACCAGGTCTATCTCACACTTCCACCAGATCCATCTATTTATTTTCAGGATGTTATTGGAAAGTCAATTTACCATTTTAGTATGGCACTTAATATGCAGCAACAAATCAGACCAAATCTGAATAATAAACCTTTAGATCTGACCAGTGAACTGACATCCTTTGCGGTTAGTCCCAATGGGATTATCCATTTTGCATATGGGAACCAGATCTATTATGGTTATTTACCTTAAGGATACGGTGATAATCAGTGACAATTTTTTCAAGTATTTTTAAGCCAACACTGCTTATTGATGAAGAGAAAGCCAGAAAGAATTTGCAATATATCAATGAGAAAATCTCATTGCAAGGCAAGCAATTTCGACCACATTTTAAGACACATCAATCAGCAGAAATTGGAGAATGGTTTAGGGAATCAGGGATTTCAAAAATAACCGTTTCTTCAATTGATATGGCGAATTATTTTGCAGAAAACAATTGGGAGGATATTTTTATTGCTTTTCCTGTGAATATATTACAAATAGAGGACATTGTTCATTTATCCAGCAAGATTAGCTTATCGTTGATGTTTGAGGATTTAGAAACGGTTTCTTTCATTGATAACCACCTGAAGAACCAAGTTTCGGGATGGATAAAAATTGATACGGGTGCGAATCGATGCGGGTTAAAAAATTCTCAATTCGAACAGATCTTACAATTGGCAGAAAAAATTCAGCAAAGTAAAAACATTGATTTTAAAGGTTTGGCAACCCATGCAGGCCACACATATCGATTCAATAATAAAGAAGAAATCTGTCGAGTTTATGATCAATCAGTCAACAATTTACTCGAGATTAAAAACAATTTATTAGTTGCGGGAATTCCAAAAGTTGAAATATCTGTTGGCGATACACCTTCCTCGAGATTGGTTGATGATTTTGGAGCTGTTAATGAACTGAGACCAGGTAATTTTCTCTTTTATGACATACAACAATATCAAGCAGGTGTGTGTAAATTAGATGAGATCGCTGTATCAGTTGTATGCCCGGTTGTCGCTGTTCATCCTGATCAGAATGAAGTAGTTATTTATGGTGGAGCGATTCATTTATCGAAAGATACACACCGATATACTTCATCCATGAATGCGTATGGTTTGGTTACCCTTCCAGATCAGAATGGATGGGACGATCAAAAGGTTTTCGGGTATATGCGCTCATTATCACAAGAACACGGAGTTGTTGTTTTTTCGGAAGGGATTCCAGAAAACATCAAGTCAGGTAGTCTCATATGCGTCTTGCCTGCGCATTCATGTCTGGCTGTACAGGAAATGCATACTTTCATCAATCTTGATGGTGAAAAAATCTATACGATGTTAAGTTAGCCCATTAAGATCACTAAGGGGACCGGGGTAAATACCAGAATGAATAAAATAAGCATTAACAAAGAGATTCTTTTGCGAGGATTATCTAATATTGTGATTGAGTCTTTCATTTGAGAGGGAATTCTCCCCAGAAAAATTAATAAAAATGCCCAAAACCACCAACCGGACCAGGCAAATCCTAATAAACCCATCAGGATCAAGACGACAGGAGTCAATTTTTTCGCTTTATTTCCATATATTGATGTAAGAATATGTCCACCATCAAGCTGCCCTATAGGAATCAAATTTAACGAGGTTACTAAGATACCTGCCCAACCAGCCCAGGCGACCGGATGGATCATTACATCATATCCACCAAAAGGAAATGGCTGTCCTGTAAAAAAATATTGTAGCCAATAAATTACTGGATGAATGCCTGAATAATTGGAAGGATGGGGGAGTAATTCTCCAAATACCAGGTATTTCAATCCCAAATATAAAAGCGAATTCCCTTCCATTTGAAGTCCGCTGTCAACTGGAATTTGTGAGGGTAATAACTCTACATGAGATAAAGATAAACCGAGAATAATGATCGGAATTGCTACAATAATTCCGCTTAATGGGCCAGCAATTGCTATATCGAACAATTGCTTTTTATTTTTGGGAATGCTTTTCATATTGATGAAAGCCCCCATTGTTCCAAAGGGACTGATGATAGGTAATGGAATAAAGTAGGGCAAAGTAACATTGACGCCATGGATTCTGCCTGCAATGTAATGACCCATTTCATGTGCACCTAGAATTGCTAATATTGCTAAAGCAAAAGGCCAGCCATTGTGGATTATCAGCATTATTGCGTCAAGATTAAATTTTTCAGGTAAGTTTGGCGTGGAAAATAAACCACCAGTAATCAAAACACTGATCAGTGTGATTACAAATAATACAATATTCGTCTTTGGGCTGGATTTTTTGGCAATAGGAAATTCATCGAAAAAATAGACAATATGTTTATTGTTTTCTTCCGTCAATATTGGGGATAACTTATAAGCTTTTGCTTTATTTTCGATTTGATCGTATACATACTCACTTTGTTCTGAATTTTTAAGATGGCCAATGAATCGAACGAGCCATTTATCCTCTTTTTTCCCTAATGTAATACTTTCAATGTTTATGAAACTTCGCAGAAAATCATGCAGAGCTTGATAATTGTCATCGTAACTGTTCGTGTAATTATTCATATTGTTTCCTGATAATATTTTAATATCATTATTCTGGTTTTCCAATAAATGTAAAAAAGACACGCAATATAGCTGTCTTTTTGACCAGGCGGGAATGGATGGGAGTCGAACCCACCGCGGCCTGCATAACAACCCGCCACCGATTTTGAAGACCGGGAAGCCCACCGGGACCTAACCACTCCCAGACATAAGCATACACGAATCTAATTCATTGGTCAATTTAATTTTTGTTTTTTTGATATTTTTGATGATATCTTTCATATTTCCAGCAAAACCCATATTTATTGAAATGTGATTTTTTCAATTTTCCATATAATTATTGAAGAAGGTGAAATATGAAAAATATTAAAACCCAATCGCAATATTTTATCGATAAGACCGGACGAAAAATTTTTTTCCGAGGGGTGAATTTAGGTGGCAGCACAAAAGTACCTGTTGTGACTGACGGGGCTACCCACAAAAAAGAAGATTTTTTTGACCATTTAAATGTGTCCTTTGTGGGTCGACCATTTCCTTTAACTCAGGCTGATGAACATTTTGATAGATTACGAACGTGGGGATTTAATTTTCTGCGTTTATTAACCACTTGGGAAGCCATTGAGCACTTTGGGCCTGGTATTTATGATCATGATTACTTAGATTATTTTGAAGCAATTGTAAAAAAAGCAGGGGAATATGGTTTTACAATTTTTGTAGATCCACATCAGGATGTTTGGAGCAGGTTCACCGGCGGAGATGGTGCTCCTGGTTGGACGCTTGAACTGGCAGGATTTGAAATCAAAAATATCCATCCGAGTGGATCTGCCATCGTTCAAAATATTCATGGTGACCCATATCCAAGGATGATCTGGCCAACCAATTACCAAAAATTGGCTGCTGCAACCATGTTTACTTTGTTTTTCGGGGGAAAAGATTTTGCCCCTAATTTTCAAATTGCGGGTATACAAATACAGGATTATTTGCAGGATCATTATATTCAATCAATGCTTCAAATAGTTAAAAGATTAGCAAAATACGATCATGTGATTGGTTATGACAGCTTGAATGAACCCTCTAATGGTTGGATAGGAAACCTGGATCTGAGAGTAAATAGTGGAAAATTAAAATTAGGTGAAATGCCAACACCCTGGCAATCGATTTTATTGGGTGATGGACGGCAACAGGAAGTCGAAATTTGGAAAATGTGGAAATTGGGATTGCGATTAAGCGGTTGGAAGATGATTAATCAAAATCAAATAAGAGCCTGGCAGAAAGGGTTGGAATGTATTTGGAAACAACATGGGGTATGGACAACCGATGATAAGGACAATCCAGTTTTATTAAATCCTTACTATTTTTCTGAGGTAAATAGTGAAAAAATTGATTTTTCTATCAATTATTTAAAGCCATTTATTAATAAATTTTCTAGAGCAGTTCATGAAATTGATCAGGATTCAATTATTTTTTTGGAAGGTGTTCCTGAATTTCAATTACCAGTTTGGTTTGAGGATGATGCTCAACCAATTGTTAACGCGACCCATTGGTATGATGGCGTAACATTGTTGACGAAAAATTTTAATCCAAACTTTACTATGAACACTGATACGATGAAACTGACATTTGGAAAAAAGAATGTAAGGAAAGTGTTTTTTAATCAATTGAATAAAATAAAAACTGATTCAATTGAAAAATTGGGGGGAGTTCCGACAGTCATTGGTGAATTCGGTGTTCCATTTGATCTAAACAACAAACGATCATATAAATCGGGGGACTTTTCGTCGCAAGCAGAGGCATTGGATTTGTACTATCAAATAATTGAAGAGCTTTTTATTGATACAACAATCTGGAATTACACATCTGATAATTCAAATGATCGAGGCGATATGTGGAATGATGAAGATTTGTCAATTTATAGCCAAGATCAGCAGGTAGATCCGGCTAATATTCATTCTGGTGGTCGTGCTTTGCAGGCAATAGTTCGTCCTTATCTACGGTCTATTTCCGGCGCACCCATAAACCAATCATTTGATTACAAACGAAAAGAATATACATTGATTTTTTCAGATCAATCAATGGGTGAAGCAGTTATTTTTATACCAAATTACCAATATCCACGGGGTTTTCGTGTGGAATACACCGAAGGAAAATGGGAAATGGATGAGGAAAAACAAGAACTCTGCATCCATTATGATGGAGATCTAAATCACCAAATCGTTCGAATTTTACCAAAATAGAAAGGTTAATCATGAAGTTATCCATAATGATTGAAGGTCAAAATGGGTTGAATTGGAGAAATTGGAAAAAAATAGTACAGACGGTTGAAGATTGTGGATTTTATGGATTATACAGATCAGACCATTTTACTAATGCCAGTCTTCCAGATAAGGATTCTCTGGAATTATGGGTTTCTTTAACATATCTGGCAATATCAACAAAAAAGATCATATTCGGACCGCTTGTTTCACCTATATCCTTTCGAAATCCAGTTTTTACCGCGAGGATGGCGAATGCTGTTGATGAGCTTTCTGAAGGAAGAATAAAGTTAGGGTTGGGTGCGGGGTGGCAGGAAAGGGAACACCATAATTATGGGTTTGAATTACTGAGCCTTGAACAACGATTTTTGAGATTTGAAGAAGGTTTGAAGGTGATTTCTGGATTATTCAGTTCAAATGAACCATTTTCATTTTCTGGTGAATATTTTACTATTTCAGACGCTGTTCTTTTACCAAAACCTTATCGGCCAAATGGACCTGAAATCTTGATAGGTGGAAATGGTGAGAAATATACATTTCCTAAAGTTATATCCTCTGCTAAAGAATGGAATGCGATTTTTCTCACACCAGAGAAGTGGGTGAGTCTTAATGAGAAATTAGACCAACAATTACAGGAGCGAGGAAGAAATACCAACGAAGTTCGAAGATCTTTGATGACTAACTTGACCTATGGAAAATCTGAGTCAGATTTAATAAAGAAATTAAACGGAAAAGATCAGGCTGAATTAAAACGCAAAGGAATAATCACAGGTACTACTTCACAGGTTATTGACCAATTGCATCAATACAAAGAACTCGGTTTAGCTGAAATTATGTTGCAATGGATTGATTTAGAAGATATGGATGGACTGATCCATTTTGCAGGAAATGTTTTACCAAAATTTCAACAATAAAAATTAGAATGCCCAGGGAAACCAAAGAATGAGAGTGGGTATCAGTAATATTGCAAATTTACCCAAAATCCAACCCAAAAGAACTCCGGCGAGCACATCAGAGAGATAATGTAATCCGGTTTGAATCCTCGAGAGGGCTACCAATGGTGCCCAAATTGTTAAGAAAATCGCGAACCAGACAGGTGCAATTCCCCACGCCATGGAAGCCATAAAGAAAACTCGAGTAGCATGACCTGAGGGGAATGAATGTGGATCAGTAAGCCGGTATATATCCCCCCATTCTCCAGCTGGTCTTTTTCTTCGGATGGAAAATTTTATCAGGATTATGATGACAGCCAGAATGAATATATTGGCACCCATTGCAGCCGCGATTGTACGCCATTCATTTTTCGAAAATAACCAAATAACCAACAAAACACTCAGACAATACCAGGAGTCTCCTGAATGAGCAAGAATGGTGGCCAAACGCCACGATATTTTTGAGGTGGGATCGATTCGAATATTTTTGGTTTGTCGATTATCCCACTCAATAATTCTATTAACGGTTTGCTTCATTAATCTCCCTGTTCCTTTTGTGCTAGCTGGCAGTATACCCTGAAGGATAAAAAAGTGCAATTTTTCCTGTACTTCTTCTGTTTTATTAGAAAAAGAGGGTCTTTTTTCACCTTAGCTTCAAAGGTGTTTTTGATAATGATCCCCGCCGACCCGGTTATTTGAAATGATACGAAAATGACACTTATGTTCATTGTCTGAAACTCATGATGTTTTTTTAAAGGATTGAATTAATGATTTTTGTCGATATAATATTTCTATAAACTAAAAATAAAAAAGTAAAAATTGAATAAGTAGATTCGGTGGTCGGTTTTTGATGATAAACCGGCGTCGGTTCCTAGAAACCGTCGAAAAGTGCCGCCAGATGAAAGGAGCCACCGAATAAATGACTATCTGGAAAGATTATCTATTAGCCCATAGTTTATCAGAAGCTTTAGATGCCTATGATAAGGCAGAAAAGCCCGTTCGCTTTGTCTCTGGAGGTACTGACTTGTTGTTGGAAATACAACAAGGACATCATTCCAATATGAGAACATTGGTTGACCTCAACCACATTCCTGAAATGCTGGAGTTAAAAGTCAAGGGAGATCAACTGTTTATCGGAGCGGCTGTTACCGTCAGCCAAATTACAAAATCGGATCTGGTGAAATATCATGCAATGGCAGTGTCAGAAGCAACCGGACTGATTGGGGGACCTCAGGTCAGAAATTCAGCAACCTTAGGCGGTAATGTTGCTCACGCGCTTCCAGCAGCAGATGGAATGATTGCTTTGGTTGCGATGAAAGCTACTGCGATCATTTTTTCCCGGAATGGATATGTTAAAAGGGAAATCCTTGAATTATTCATGGGTCCTGGTAAATCAACACTTGACGAAGGTGAGATCGTTGTAGGATTTGAATTTCCGATCAAAAATGATGGAGAAGGTTCCGCATTTGACCGCGTCATGCGCCCTCAGGGAGTGGCTTTACCTATTCTTAACAATGCTATCTGGTTGCGTCGAAATCAAAATGTTATTGATGATATTCGGATTTCATTTGGTCCATCAGGACCAATTCCTACCCGAGCAGAACATGTGGAAGAAATTTTCCGGGGTGTTCAATTGACGGATCAATTATTGGCGAAAGCAAAATCAACTGTTCTTGAGACAGTTCGATTTCGTACAAGCAAAATGCGTGCAACTGCAGAATATCGCTATCATTTAGCCCAGGCTCTTTTGGAAAAAGTTGTTAAAATTGCCTGGAAAAGGGCTGGAGAAAACGAATGAGTGTGTTAAAAAATATTGAATTGAATGTCAATGGAAAAGATTATTCTCTTTCTATCATTGAAGGGGAGATGTTATCGGATTTGTTACGGGAAAGATTACGTCTGACGGGAACAAAAATTGGTTGTAATGAATCTGAATGTGGTGCTTGTACCGTTGTTATTAATGGTGAACCGGTTTTATCATGTTCTTACCCCGCAGTAAAAGCTCATGGGAAAAAAATAACCACAATTGAAGGATTATCCATGACTTTAGGAAAGAATGGAGGATTGTATACAGTTTTACATCCCCTACAAGAATCATTTATTGAATTTGGGGCAGTCCAATGTGGATTCTGTATTCCTGGACAAATCATGACAAGCTATGCCTTACTGGAGAAGAATCCAAAACCAGATATTAATGAAATAAAATATGCCCTCAAAGATACATTATGTCGATGTGCGGGTTATCCCAGTATTATTGGTGCGATTCAGGCTGCATCTGAATCAATTATGTCAGAGAAACCTGTCATTTCCCCACTGATTCCGCCAGCAAAATTAGGGAAAAGGATGGTTGGACAGGTGAAACATCGCCCGGATGCAATTGCCAAAGTCACTGGTTCTGCGATTTATAGTGATGATATTCAATTCCCTGAGATGTTACACGCAAGAGTAAAACGAGCAATGATTCCAGCTGGGATCTTGACCAAATTGGATGTGTCAAAAGCTTCAGCGTTACCAGGTGTTCAGTCTATTCTCACTGGCAATGATGTGCCAAACGCCAAAAACCATGGATTGTTCATCAAAGATTGGCCGGTATTAATTGATATTGGCGATCCAATCCGATATGTTGGGGATGCACTGGCGATTGTCGCAGCCGATACACGCGAGATTGCTTCACAAGCTATCGATTTGATTGAATTTGAATATGATCCCTTAACTGTTGTGTCTTCAGCAGTTCAAGCTCATCTTCCGGAAACCAGGAATATTCATGAAAATGGAAATTTGCTGAAACATATAAAAGTAAAGAAAGGTGATATTTCTGAGGGATTTAAGGATGCAGATGTTATTTTGGAGCATTCGTTCCACACAAATCCGAATGACCATGCTTTTTTGGAACCTGAATGTAGCATCTCAAAATTAACCGGTGATGGTAAATTAGAAATTTATGTCGGATCACAAATACCTTATTCTGATCGGGAACAGGTCGCCACCGTACTGGGCTTACCTGAAAATCAGGTGAGAATCATTGGTCAATTGATCGGTGGTGGTTTTGGAGGAAAGGAAGATATTGCCGGTCAAATACATGCTGCATTATTGACCATGAAAACAAAAAAACCTGTGAAATTATTATTTGATCGTCAGGAAAGTCTGATTGTCCATCCCAAACGGCATGCAACCCAAATAAACATAAAAATAGGTGCTAAAAGTGATGGACAATTGGTAGCAGTACAAACTGAACTCCACGGTGATACTGGAGCATATGCATCCTTGGGTGAAAAAGTAATGACTCGTGCGACGACACATTCCTCAGGTCCTTATGAAGTACCCAATGTGAATATTGATTGTTATGCCATGTATACAAACAATCCTCCCGCCGGTGCATTTCGTGGTTTTGGTGTGATGCAATCAGCATTTGCAGTTGAATCAATGATGGATGCCCTGGCGGAAGAATTAAAAATTGATCCGATTGATATACGCAAAAAAAATGCACTTCGTGTAGGTAGTGTAACCAATACTGGTCAGGAATTAAAAGATAGTGTCGGACTCTTAGAGTGTATTGAAAAAGTGCAAGTTGCATTACACAAGAAAGCGGGAAATAATCCCTTTGCACCAGTAACCAATCCTGATAACCCAGAAATAATAAAAGCATGGGGTTTTGCTGTTGCATATAAAAATACAGGCCTGGGGGGAGGTGCGCCAGATAAGGCAGGGGCTGAAATTGAATTGTTACCTGATGGAAATTTTGAAGTTCGTACTGCATCAGCTGAATTAGGACAAGGCTTACCAACCGTTTTACAATTGATCGCAGCTGAGGAATTAGGTCAGGGTACCGAACAAATCCGTGTTCTATTGTCTGATACCGATCTCACGCCAGATGGAGGACCCACTACTGCTTCGAGGCAGACATATGTGACTGGAAATGCAGTCAAATTTGCTTCGAAAGCAATGAAAGAATTGTTAACATCTGAACTCGCAGAACGATATGATGTGAATCCGGAAAAAATTGAGTTTCTTGAGGGATTGGCGCAGGTAGATCGACAACAAATTCCTCTATCTACTATATCCTATACGCTTCTAAATGATGGAATACCCCCAAAAGTATCGTATACCTATTGGGCGCCTGATACCAAGCCACTCGGTCAGGGTGGAGATATGCATGTAGCCTTTTCTTTTGCAGCGCAAGCAGCATTGGTTGAAGTGAATACCATAACTGGCGAAGTGAAAGTACCTGAGGTGATTGTTGCTAATGACGTAGGATTTGCTATTAATCCCTTGGGCTTGAAAGGTCAGGTTGAAGGTGGCATTGTTATGGGAATTGGACATGCCCTGGTTGAAGATTTTGTTCTTGAAGACGGAATTGTCATTACTGATCGATTAGCTAAGTATCGAGTTCCCTCCATTTATTATTCACCTGAAATCACATCATTTATCGTTGAACACCCAACCGCAGATGGACCTTATGGTGCAAAAGGGGTCGGTGAAATATGTTTGATACCAACAATCCCAGCCATAACGAATGCTATATATAATGCTGTTGGTGTAAGGGTAGATGATTTGCCGGTAGATCAAGAAAAAATTGTAATGGAACTCAAGAAGAAGAAAGTGCCTGTCTAAATTTTGAACTTGAAAAATAGCAGAGTATTTTATATTTCCTCTGCTATTTTTATTTTTATTAAAATTCCACAAAACAGGTACTTAGAAACCTTAAATTTGTGATAATTTTCACATGACAAAAACACATTTATAATGTATAAACAATAAGGTTTTCGTTTACCCCTGTATTTTATAGGAGGAATTATTTATGTGGTTTTACATCATCCTGGTAGGGATTATATTTTGTGCTTATCAAGCAGTTCGAGACAAAAGACTTCTGTTATCTGCGATGTGGTTAGCTGGTACCAGTGCTTTGGTGTCAATTATGATGTATCTTCTTGGTGCTTATCAAATAGCTGTTATTGAATTGAGTGTTGGAGCAGGATTGGTGACTGTGTTGTTTGTTTTTGCAATCAACATAGCTGGAGATGAACCAATACCTAATCTTTCATTTATTCCTAAATCTCTCGCCAGAATATTTATAGTTTTAGCAATATTGATTATTGGATGGCAAATTCTGCCATTATTAAATTTTCCAATCAGCATAAATCAAGACACTGGATTTCAACTAATTGTCTGGGAGAGCAGAAAAGTTGATCTTTATCTACAAGTTGTTATGATCTTTGCGGGTGTGATCAGTATGTTGAGACTCTTGACCGATGACTTCCAAAGACAAATTCCAACGGAGGTACACGAATGAATATTAGCACATCAATGGCAGTATTTACCGCAGTGATTGGTTTGATCGGTATAGGTCTATATTGTCTGCTAATAACAAGAAATTTAATTAGAGTTGTTGTAGCCCTTCAAATATTGGTTAAAGGTGCCATGTTGGCTTTGGTGTTTGTTGGGCAGATGCAAGGCCAACCAAGTCTTGGACAAAGTATGGCATTAACTGTTATTGTAGCCGATACGATAGTGGCCGTTGTAGGTTTAGCATTGGCAGTTCAAGTAAAACGTTATGTAGGCAGTCTTGATATTGCTGAGATTTCAAAGTTGAAGAGGTAAAAATATGCTGCAAATAGAACCTCTCGTTCTCTTGACAATTTTATTGTCCTGGATCGGTGCAATCGTTGTATGGTTGATCGGAGACCGTAACGAAAAAATTCAACATTTATTTTCAATTGTTTTTTCCGTTACAGCAGCTATATCAGCAATTGCGATGTTGTGGGTGTATAAAAGCGGGACGATTCTGTCCTTTTCGATGGGGGCATCTTATGGCGATTTTTCATTTATTACTGATGGATTGGGTCTATTTTTATCAGTGGTCGCAACTGTAATAGGCTGCTTAGCAATCATATTCTCTGTTGACTATATGAAAGGTTCGGCTCAATTAGGACGTTATTACTCTTTTGTGCTTTTTTTCATTGGTGCTATGGTTGGTTTGGTCCTGACCAGTAACTTATTATTAATGTTTATTTTTTGGGAAATTACAGCCCTATGTTCTTACGCGTTAATCTCCTTTCACAATGATGATCCAAAAGCAGTGGCTGGTGGTATGAAAGCGTTAATCATGACGCAAATTGGCGGTTTAGGGTTATTACTGGGAGCATTGTTGTTATATGCTTATGCAGGTAGTTTTGACATTAATATCTTTATTTCAAATCCAGCGCTATTCCCGAGTAATATCCTGGCCATAATGGCATTCGGATTTTTAATAGCAGCAGCTGCAAAATCAGCTCAGTTTCCATTCCAGACATGGTTACCAGATGCAATGGAAGCACCTTCACCCATCAGTGCTTTGATTCATGCTGCGACGATGGTGAATGCTGGTGTGTATTTACTGGCAAGATTCTTCCCAGCATTCAAGGATGTGCCGGGATGGACACTATCAGTGATGATCGTTGGAATGCTCTCAGCATTGATGGCTGCGTTGATGGCTTTGGTATCAACTGACTTAAAAAGAGTTTTGGCTTATTCAACGGTCAGTCAATTAGGTTTTATGGTTTATGCAGTCGGAGCAGGAGGAATTCTCGCTTCACAATTTCACCTTATGAGTCATAGTGTTTTCAAGGCATTATTATTCCTTGCTGCAGGGGCTGTGATTCACTCAGTTGGAACACGTGACATGCGGGAAATGGGTGGATTAGGAAAAGATCTACCATTTGCACGAATGGTTTTCATCATTGGATCATTGGCTTTGGCTGGTATTCCGATTTTCAATGGTTTTTGGAGTAAGGAACTAATTTTGGAATCAGGTTTAGAGCATGGTAATCCAATTTGGATCTATGTGATCATGCTCATTGTAACCGGTTTGACAGCACTTTATACAACCCGTTGTGTCTGGTTGGTTTTTTATAGTGATCGGAAAACGGAACTTCATATCCATCCTGTAGGCAAAAACATGAAAATTGCACTCATTCCTTTAGCCTTTGGTGCAATTACAACCTGGTTATTAATTGGTCCATTTTCCCAATTGATGAGTAGTTCTTTACCCATTCACAATATTGAAGTATTATCCCTGGCTAGCCTATTTGAACATGTAATTCTTGCACCAGCTACTTGGATTACTTTGGCAATCATTGGTTTAGGTATTATGACCTGGTTTGGACGGGATTCATTATCAGGGGTTCAAAAATTTGTATCCCCATTGGGAAAATTAGCAGAATCAAGTTTTGGCTTTGAAGAGATCAATAAATTTATAGTAAGAACAACCAATAGTCTGGGCGAAAATCTTCGAATCACTCAAACGGGTAAACTTAATTGGAATGTGTTTTTCATTTTGATTGGGTTGGTTGGTGTCTTTGCTGTATTACTGATAGGAGCGTAAACATGGATGTGAACACAGCATTTACCTGGTTGTTAATTTTTCCAATCATTTCTTCAGCTGTAATTTATCTATTAGGAAGATTATTCTCCCGATATATTAAGACCAAAAAAAGAATAAATCCATCCAGATGGTTAGCTTTGATATCTTTGATCGTATCTGGTATATTTTTGTTTTTCACTATCAAGAGTGTTTTTACAACCGGTCAGAGCCATTATCAAAACTTTGGAGAAATTTGGTTCCGGTTTGATGGCATCAGCTTGTTGTTATCGCTTTTGGTATTAGTTTTGGGAACGCTGGTTACAGTATATTCATTTACATATATTCGAAACGAAGACGCGGAAGAAAAGTTCTACGCACTTTTAGTAATCATGATTGGAGCCATCATTGGTTTGGGGTGTGCCTTAGACCTGTTCAATTTATGGGTCTGGTTTGAAGTTATGACGATCAGCTCAATTGTTCTGGTTGCTTTTTATAGAGATCAAGCTGGCTCATTGGAAGCTGGAATAAAATATCTCATTCAAAGTGCACTGGGTTCCGTAATGGTAGTCATCGGAATAGCCCTTGTTTTTCTTCAAGTTGGAACGCTCAACATTGAAATGTTAAGAATGTCGATCTCTTCTCCTTCCCCGCTCTTAATAATTGGCGGTGCTTTAATGGTGATTGGATTTGGTGTAAAAATTGCCATGGTTCCATTGCATACCTGGTTACCAGATGCTCACTCACAAGCACCCAGTGGAATCAGTGCCATGTTGTCTGGAGTGGTTATCGAAGTCGGTTTAATTGCGTTATTAAGAGCTTTAGGAGGTATCGCATTAAGTGGTGATCGCTGGGGTTATTTATTAATTGGCTTTGGAATTTTGAACATGATTGTTGGGAATTTACTTGCATTACGGCAGCATGAAGTGAAGAGAATGCTTGCCTATTCCAGCTTAAGTCATGTTGGCTTTATGTTGTTGGGTTTTGGTGTTCTCATCTCACTAAATGGAATATTGGCAGGGATTGGTGCTGTTTTCCATTTGGTTACGCATGGGTTAATGAAGAGTCTTGCATTTTTGGCTGCAGGTGTATTCCTGTATAACTTGAATATCAGCAAAGGCAACCATAAACCATTGGTACTTGAAGATCTGAATGGAGTTTCCAAGAAATACCCATTTACAGCATTTGCGTTTTCAATAGCATTACTTTCTTTGGGCGGTTTACCACCTTTGGCTGGTTTCATGTCCAAATGGCAAATACTTGCTGGTGTTGCCCAAACCCAAAACACTTTAATGATAATTCTGGTAGTATTCGCAGGCCTGATGAGTGTCCTATCCTTAGGATATTATGCTCCACTTGTTAATCGAATGTATCGAAAACAGCCATCAGAAAAAGTAATGGCAAGTCAACCAGTATCCATCTCGATGTATATCCCGATTGCAGTATTGACCCTGGCGACTGTAATTTTAGGAATTGTACCTTCTTTGATGTATTGGCTAACCGGACCAGCAGCATATAGTGTGTATATTTTCTTTAGCAAATAAAAGGAGTATCGATGGAAATAATATTAACCCCTCCTATCGCATTCTTGATCTACATACCATTTGTCATTTTTTTATTACTTGTGGGAAAAGGTATGGCTGGAACATCGAAAAAATCTTCAATGAAGGAAACCATTTATGCCAGTGGAGAAGAAGCATCTACCACCCCTGCAGCCCCAGGGTATAAACCTTTTTTCATGATAGCTTTCTTTTTTGCCATCCTGCATTTGGGTATGTTGATAATAGGCACAGGCACTTTTTCATTCCAATCAGTTCCTTTCCTGCTTGGTTTGATGTTTTCATTAATAGCTTTACTGTTAGGATAAAATAGAGGTAAAGATGACAATAGGATCTGAAAATTTTATTACACAAGTTACGGATAAGATAAAAAACTGGGCACGAATTAATTCTCCCTGGGCTATTCATTTTAACAGTGGTTCGTGTAATGGATGTGATATTGAAATTCTTGCCACACTGACTCCCCGATATGATGTGGAAAGATTTGGAATAAAACTTCAGGGAAGCCCTCGGCATGCAGATGTGCTCATAGCTACCGGTCCTGTCACTTTTCAAGCCCTTGATCGTTTGGTAAGGACCTATGAACAAATGCCTGAACCAAAGTTTGTGATTGCAGTTGGATCATGTGCACTTTCTGGCGGTGTATTTGATGGTTGTTATAGCGTGGTTGGTGATTTGAACAAAGTTGTTCCTGTGGATGTCTATATCCCAGGTTGTCCTCCCAGACCTGAGGCAATCATATATGGAGTTGTGCAACTATTGGAGAGTTTGAAAACAGGAAAAAAAGCTGGACCAATTGTGGTTCCAGATATTGTCCCAGATTTGGTAATCGAAGAGGAGAAAAATGGAAACTAACACCTTGCTAGAATCTGGCAAATCATTAATCGAAAAATGGATTGACGCTTCTAATATGCCAGAAGATAATCGACTGGATATATGGGTAAGTCGTAAAAATTTTAAACCAGTTATTCAGGAAATTGTTAATAATCGGTGGGGATATTTGATAACAATCACAGGATTGGATATCGCACCGGTTATTGATTCGGAAAATAATGAAACTCAATCAGGCCAATTGGAAGCGCTTTATCATTTTACGAACGATTCAGCGATAATAACGGTTCGTGTAAAAGTTCCTTACTCGGATACAAAACTGGAATCTATATGTGATCTCATTCCTTCTGCAACAATATATGAAAGGGAAATCATAGAATTATTGGGATTTGAACTAATTAACACTCCAAATACTGATCGTCTGGTATTACCAGATTCATGGCCTGAAGGAATATATCCATTAAGAAAATCATTCACTAGTTTACAAGTTCCAGAGATTTTGGCTAAGGAGCAGACCAATGACTGAAAAACCAAAAGAGAAATTTGTGGTTCCCATAGGACCACAACACCCTGCATTGAAAGAACCAGGAAGTTTTCTATTCACTGTCGATGGAGAGACAGTAACGGATGCTGCTGTAAGATTAGGTTTTGTGCATCGCGGGATTGAAAAAACATGTGAGAAACGTAACTACACACAGGATTTATATCTTCTAGAAAGGATTTGTGGCATTTGTTCTCATGTACATGCTACTGCTTTTGTGTTAGGTGTTGAAAAACTAGCTGGGGTTCAGGCACCTCCTCGAGCGGAAGCGATAAGAGTGTTGGCAGCAGAATTAGAACGAATTCATAGTCATTTCTTATGGTTAGGTGTGGCTGCCCACGAGGCTGGTTTTGATACGCTATTTATGTACGCCTGGCGTGATAGAGAAGTTGTCATGGACTTATTAGAGGTACTTTCAGGCAGCCGTGTTCATTATTCAATCAATGTTATTGGAGGCGTAAAATTTGACGTGGATAAAGAATTATCCGATTCAATAATGAAACAGATGGATTTTTTGGAAGAGCGTTCTAAATATTATATGAAAATTGTTACAACGGATGATACATTTATTGGAAGAACGAGGGGTATAGGAACATTATCAAAAGATAGAGCAGAAATTCTAGGGGCAGTAGGACCAACCGTACGGGCTTCTGGAGTCAAACGTGATATTCGGGTGAATTCTCCTTATTCTGGCTACAAAGATTATCATGTTAATATGATCACTGATGAAACTGGTGATCTTGAAGCAAGATTTATTGTGAGGATAAAAGAATTATATGAGTCTTATAGAATCATCCGTTTGGTATTAGAAAAAATTCCATCTGGAGACCTTACAACCCGTGTAAAAAGAAAAATTCCTGAAGGAGAAGTAATCTCTAGGGTTGAGGCTCCTCGTGGTGAATTGTTTTATTATATCAAGAGTAATGGGACAGAGATGCCTGACCGCGTAAAAGTAAGAACACCAAGCCTGTGTAATTGGGGAACAATTACGGATGTTGCCGTTGGTCACAAATTGGCTGATATGCCAATGCTGTTGGCAGGAATTGATCCTTGTTTTTCCTGTAATGATCGGATGGTACAGGTCCATTCAACGTCAAAACCAACCCAATTAATGAATTGGGATGATCTTCGGAATTATGGAATTGAGTATTACAAATGAATCTGCCATTACATCCACTAATTCTTTTGTTGATTTTTCCAGGGGGTTTGTTTCTCATGAATATTGGATTATTGTATGAATGGGCTGATAGAAAGTTAGTAGCTCGCTATCAAAACCGAGTAGGTCCCAGATGGTTCCAGCCTTTAGCAGATACAATTAAGTTATTGGCTAAGGAAGAGATCATACCCTATGGTGTTCATAAAGGATTGTTTTTATCATTACCGGTAATTGCATTAACCGGTGCTCTCACCGCTGCATTGTATATACCTATGTTCGGTTTTCAAGCTCCTTTTAGCTTTGAAGGTGACCTGATAGTTACAATCTATTTACTCAGTATGATGACATTATGTATTGGATTAGCAGGAGCAAATACATTAAGTCGATTTACCATCATTGGTGCCACCAGGGCATTAACCCAAATGTTTTCATATGAAGCCCCTTTTCTGTTAGCTTTATTTGGCCCGGCGATTGCAGCAGGAACATGGAATATTGGAAAAATAAATTTATATGCCATTGACAATATCTGGATGATAATCGCTCAACCAATTGGATTTATAGTAGCTCTAATTGGGTTGATGGGAAAATTGGAGCTTCCGCCTTTTGATGCTCCCGAAGCTGAGACTGAAATTGTAGCAGGTGCTTTGACTGAATATTCAGGAAGAGGTTTAGCGCTTTTTCATATCGGAAAAAATGTTGAACTGGTTGTTGGTTTGACATTGATTGTCATCTTTTATTTAGGTGGAATTGCAAATCCATTGGAATTTATTCTCAAGTCTGCAGCATTACTACTAGTTGTTACTGCGTTACAATCACTGTTTGCTCGATTACGAATTGATCAAACAGTTGGTTTGTGGTGGAGATTGGGGGCATTAATGGCCTTGCTTCAATTACTGGCAATAATTTTCGGTCGATATTTAGGAGATTTACTGAGATAAGGTGAATTATGACTATTGGTGTTTTATTTGGTGATTTATTAAAATCTTTGTTTAAGAAACCGTCAACACAAAATTATCCATATTCAAAGATTAGTGCACCGGAGCGGTTACGTGGAAAGCTTGTTTATGATCCAGAAAAATGTATTGGATGCATGCTCTGCATTAAAGATTGTCCATCGAATGCAATAGAACTTATTACAGTTGATAAAGTAAACAAACGTTTTGTCTTACGTTACCATCCAGATAAGTGTGTTTTTTGTGCGCAGTGCGTTGAAAATTGTCGGTTTAAGTGTTTAAGTATGTCCAACTCTTTATGGGAAATGGCTTCTACATCAAAAGAAGCATTTGAGGTTTATTACGGAAGAGAAGAAGATATCGCGATCTTACTTGAGAGAGCAGCTCAACCAGGCATTAACGAACCTGCTTGCGAAGAATAATGATTTACCAAGGTTAGTTATTCTTGGTGTCGGGAATGAATTGAATGGTGACGATGCTGCTGGAGTTCTGCTTGTCAGGAAATTAAAAAAGTTATTACCTGAACACGAGCGAATATTACTGATTGAAGCGTCGGTAGCTCCAGAAAACTATTCCAGTATAATCAGAAATTATGCTCCAGAATGGATTTGGATCTTTGATGCGGCTGATTTGGAAATTGAACCCGGTGGTGTTCAAATCATTGATATATCAAACATTGATTCGGTGGGTGCAAACACACATCGCTTATCTCTTTCCTTATTAATTTCTTATTTTCAATCGGAGATTGGTTCAGAAACTTTAATCCTTGGAATACAGCCAGTCACTGTTGATCCATTTTCTAATATTTCCCTGCCTGTTAAGCAATCTATAAAACAAATGTCAAGATTTTTACTGGATTGGTTGAAAAACACGTATGATATCTAAAAATTAACAAGAAAAATCAGTAATTAACAGTGGGTATTGCAATTTTTTTGGTTTTTTCAGATTATCCTAGGTTATTTTCTCTTGATTAACTTCCAAACCGATTGAGTTCTTAATTTCTCATTGGAAAGAGTTTATAAAACAGAAATAATCGCTGAGTTATCCAGGTCTCTCATATAGTTTTGAGGCATACATTGATCTAACTGATTGTCTATGGCACAAGAAGGTAATGGAATGCCATATTCTTTAGCTGTTTCGATAATAATTTTGAGATCTTTGTATTGCATAGATGCCTTAAAACCTGGCTGTCGATTTCCAGAAAACAAACGGGGAGGTTTGACATCTAAAGTCCAGCATTGGGCAGCCCCACAATAGATCCTATCCCAAGTATCCAATTCTGAGCATTTTCCCTCCAGATTTCGATCATCAATTTGATTTTATTTTTTTTGTAATAATTTTCTTTTTTAAATAGCGATTTTTTCAAACAGATAATTGTACAATATTAAGAAAATGCTTAATCATTTTTGTTTCATCTCATAAATTGAGTTGATGGGTGCTTGTGGCAGTTATATCCACACAAATCGCTCTGGCCGCTTATTCTTGAGAAAATACTCATTTTCAATGGAAAAAATGAATGTGAATAAGGAGGAGGTTGCTGATGACTGAAGTTCAATATCATGTTCGGGTTAAAGAAGGTGATGTAGGAAAATACGTTCTATTACCGGGTGATCCTGGTAGATGCGAATCAATTGCTAATTATTTTGATGATTCAAAATTCATTTCATTTAATCGGGAACATAAAGTATTTACAGGGTATTTACAGGGAGAAATGGTTTCTGTAGTTTCCACAGGCATGGGGTGTCCATCAACCGCGATTGCAGTCGAAGAGTTGATAAAAGTTGGATGTCACACATTCATTCGCGTTGGGACATCAGGTGCAATTCAGCCACATTTGAATGTTGGTGACATAGCTATTATCAATGCTGCAATACGTGATGAAGGTACCAGCAGACAATATTTACCGATCGAATATCCAGCTGTTGCTGATCTTCAAGTTACAAATTCTCTTGTGGAGGCTTCTGAAAAATTAGCGTTCACTCATCATGTTGGGGTATCTCATACGAAAGATTCATTTTACAGCGAGGTAGAGCCTGACCGTATGCCTATGTCTTCATATTTGAAAGAAAGGTGGAATTATTGGGTCGCAGGTGGTGCGATTTGTTCAGAAATGGAAGCATCGATAGTATTCATTCTTGCGAGTATCTATCGAAAAAGAGCTGGAGCAGTAACGATGATCATAGGTAGTGATATGAACACGATCGGGAAAAAACACGATCCTGACGGAATGATTCGTGTGGCTGTAGAAGCAATCCGGATGATGATTATGAAAGCGAGTAAATAATTGAATGAAATCCCCTCCATATTTTCGGGAGGGGATCATCAACGACTAGAAATTTCCAAGCTGATCTTTAAGCTTTTGAGAAGTTTCTTGAAACTGCTTTAATTTTTCACGTTCTTTTTGAACAACGTTTGAAGGAGCCTTTTTTGCAAAGGGGGAATTCAGTAAATTTTCTAATCGGTTGATCTGAACTTCAACTTCTGCCAATTCTTTTTCAATTCGATCTTTTTCAGCATCAATATCGATTAAATCTTCCAATGGTAAGAATATCTCAACACCAGATATTACTACAGTGGTTTGGTTGATTGGTTTTTCTTCCAATTTATATTGAATTGTAGTTGTCGATTTATCCAGTCCAGCGAGTGAAATGATGGTTGTTAATTGGTCAGATATAACATCAAATTTTTCTCCAGCAACAATCGTAGAAGGGATTTTCTTTGAAGGAGGAATCTTTTTCTCAGTTCTTATATTGCGTATAGCTTTGACAATTTCCTGGATAAGATTGAATTTTTGAATTTTGTCTTCTTCCCACCCTTCAATATCCTGACCTTCAGGCCAATTTGCAACGATTAACGCTGGTTCCCAACCTGTTTTTGGATTAAATTCTTCAGATTTTTCGTTGCAGGCTGATTTCAGATGACCCCATAATTCCTCGGTGACATATGGTGTAAAAGGGTGTAAAAGTCGCAAACTATTATCTAAGACTCTAACCAACGTCTGTGCAGTATAGAATGCGCGGTCTGGATTTTCAGATAATTGAATTTTTGCAATTTCGAGATACCAATCGGCAAATTCACTCCAGAAGAAATCGTAGATTTGACGGCCAGCTTCCCCATATTGGTGGTTCCTGAATAATCTTTCCACATCACGAATTAACTGGTTCATTCTTGCCCAAATCCATGAATCAGCTAATGACCATTCAGGTGCCCCAATTGCTTTTTCAGGAACTTTTTCTAAATTTCCTATGATAAATCTACCCGCATTCCAAATTTTATTTGCAAAATTACGATTCGATTCAACTTTTTTTATCGAAATATTTGAATCATTTCCAGGAGTAGAACCCACTAAAACTGTAAAGCGAAGCGCATCCGTACCCATTTCATTCATGACATCCAAAGGATCAATTGAATTCCCTTTGGTCTTACTCATCTTTTGACCATTTTCATCGCGGATAATCCCATGTAGATAAACTGTTTCAAATGGTGCCTGATCAGTAAATTCAAGACCGAACATAATCATTCTTGCCACCCAGAAAAACAGAATATCATATCCAGTTTCCATCATGGTTGTCGGGTAAAAATATTGAAGATCAGGAGTCTTTTCTGGCCAGCCCAGCGTTGAGAATGGCCATAAACCAGAACTGAACCAGGTATCCAAAACATCTTCGTCCTGAATAATATTCTTGCTATTGCATTTTTCACATTGATCAGGATCCTCTCTACTTACTGTTACGTGATCACAATCAGAGCAATACCATACAGGTAGGCGATGCCCCCACCATAATTGCCGGCTGATACACCAATCATGGATATTTTCAAGCCAATTGTAATAAATTCTACTGAACCTCTCCGGTACTATTTCGATTTGACCACTACGTATGGCATTTAGGCCAGCTTCAGCAAGTGGCTTCATATTTACAAACCATTGAGTAGAAATCATGGGCTCAATAATCTCGCCGCCTCGTTCTGATCGTGGAACTGTGTGGGTATATGGTTGTTCATTAATCACCAAATTGGCTGCTTTCATGTCCGCCCAGATTGCTTTACGACAAACAAATCGATCCATGCCCGAATAAGGTCCACCATTTTCATTAATAACTGCATTCTGATCCAAAAAGTTGATAAATTCCAACTTATGGCGTTTACCAATTTCATAATCATTCGGGTCATGAGCAGGTGTAATTTTTAATGACCCTGTGCCAAATTCTCTATCCACATATTCATCCGCAATAACAAGTATTTCACGATTTAAAATAGGAACCAACACTTTTTTGCCTATATATTTTTGGAAACGGTCATCTTCAGGATGAACTGCCACTGCTGTATCCCCAAGGATGGTTTCAGGTCGTGTCGTAGCTACTGGAATATATTCATCCACGTTTTCAGAAAGACGATATTTGAAAAAATAAAGGAATCCTGGTTCTTCGACATACTCTACTTCGAGATCAGATACAGCTGTTTTTAATCCTGGAGACCAGTTAATCATTCGTGGGCCACGATAAATCAGACCTTTTTCATATAATCGCACAAAAGCTTCTCGGACTGCCCTGGATAATCCTTTATCTAGTGTGAAACGTTCACGATCCCAGTCGCATGATGCACCTAATCGACGGATTTGTTGGGTGATGCGGCTTCCATATTTTTCCTTCCACGCCCAAATTTCTGCTTCGAATTTTTCTCGTCCAATTTCCTCACGGGAAGTTCCTTTTTCTTCAAGCATTTTTTCTACCATCAGTTGTGTTGCAATGCCAGCATGATCTGTACCCGGAACCCATAAAGTTGGAACTCCTTTCATGCGATGATAACGGATCATCAGATCTTCCAAAGCAACAAAAATTACATGTCCTAAATGAAGTCCACCGGTAACATTTGGTGGTGGAATTGAAATCACATAAGGTTTTATCTCCGAATCGAATTCAGATGAATTGGGATCATTGATTGGTTTAAAGAAACCTTCTTTTTCCCACCACCCATATAATTTTTCTTCGACATTTGTAAATTCGTACGCTTTTGGCAATTCTTTCATCTCTGCTCCTGAAACCAATTAATTTTCATTAATAAAAAAACACGCTGCCTCTGCGAGGACGAAAGCGTGCTTCTTCCGTGGTACCACCTCAATTCGCCAAATAATATTGGCGCACTCCTTTTTGCGATAACGGGCTTCTCCGTGCTGGTCTAGTCTCTTTTGGATTTCTTCAGCATAGTCTCCTGACGACTTCAGATGGAGTTCTTCCGAAGAGGCTTACAGCCGGTGACCTCTATTTCTGTCGGATTATCCTATTCTTACTACTTCAGGACAATTGATTATCAAGATTATAAGATGTTCAGGAGGACATGTCAACAATGATTTTCACAATGATTTTCACAATGATTTTCAATTTTGAACAAAAAATAAAAATGCTTAGTCAAAAGTCTACGATTGAACAATAAATAACAAGAAAATTCATATTCTCATTTTGACAAAAGAATAAAATTTTATGAATTGAATGGTCACTATTAATAAATCGGTTATGATAACATTTAAATAACCTTCTCTGTGGTGCCTAAATGGAATTTATGAAATATAAGAAATTAGTTTTAATTTTGATTTTCCTTTCAACAATTGCTTCTGGATGTACTAGAATTAATGGACCTGAAGTTTCTGTTACTCCAGCTATTTCTGAAACATTTATACTTCCACCTGCACAGATTAATAATTCTGATAAGTCTTTCCTTGCTCCATGCAACTTAATCAGCCTTTCAGAAATGGAAAAGATTTTTCAGGAGAGCCCTCTATTTATCACAGAAGAGAATGGGGGGTGTGTGGTAAGAAACCAATGGGATACACGCTCCATATGGTTTTATATTTTTCAAGGAGAACAATCACTACCAGCAATGCAATGGCATACGAAAAATTTAATTGCAGGATGGTCAGAACAGAGGTTTAAAAATTTGGTAGAGAAGATTCTTTCCAATGAATCGAATCAATCCTTACAAGCCTTGCAGGAATCCAGATTGGTATTATATGAAGAATTGGAGTACCGCTGGGAAAGGTACTTTACCTTTGGAGATTTCGCTTATTGGATTCTCAATCCAAGAGCTTTCTTGGGTGTATTTGATGTAATCGAAGGAGATTTGTATTTCCAAATTGGCTATAGCGGTTTCCTCGCGGCTCAAATTCAATCACCAATTGAAGATTTGGGTAATAAAATTCTTGAAAGATTACCTGATCAATTTTTTGTTGATTTTGATTTTCCAGAAGAAACGAATGAAGGAGCTACTAATAATGATGAGCTTCAATCCAACATTCCTCAGATTATTAATTTAACCAGATCATCCCAAGAAATTTATTTTGGGGATCTTTGCGAAGGAGAGACAACCACTTTACGAGTTCAAATCGGTAATTATGATGCAATTGATAATGTCTATCTTGTCTATCGCTTGTTGAGTTCGGAAGAATCAAATGATAACTGGCAAACGATTTATATGAATCAACTGACACCAGATACCTGGGAAATTGTTTTATCTGCTGAAAATTCTTTTCTTACCTATCAATTGATCAATGCTGCACAAGTTGAATACAGTGTAGCAATCATTTATGGGGTTAATAATGTTTTTCGAAGCACATCTTTTAGAGATATTACTGTTTTGCAATGCAGACAGTAAAACATCAGTTCTTGCTTATATCAAACTGGTGTTTTAAAAAAAAATTGGTATTTAATTAATCATCTTGATTGTCTTCGATCAGTCCGATTATTAATTCAATTCTCTCCAGTACATCATTGGTTAATTTTTCCTGTGCTTCAGCCGCGAGCAAATTTTCATCCAGTTGTTCAAGTCTGGTTGCCCCTGTAATCACAGCGGACACTTCTTTTCTTCGCAGCAACCAGGCGATTGCCAATTGAGCTGTTGTAATTTCGAGTTCATTTGCCAAAGCAGTCAATAATTTTACTTTTTCAATTTTCTCATTAGTAATACGATCTCTAATCCAGTTCATATTATCAAGCGAAGCGCGTGAACCTTCAGGGATACCATCATTATATTTTCCTGTAAGAATGCCAAAGAATAATGGTGACCAGGTGGTTAGTCCGATCCCGAATTCTCTGCAGACAGGTGCGATTTCTTCTTCCACCCTCTTGCGATGGAACATATTATATTGGGGTTGTTCCACAACTGCTGGAATCAGGTTAAATTGACGAGCGATACCTCTGGCATGAGTGATTTGAGAGGCGTCCCATTCGGAAGTTCCCCAATACAGGATTTTTCCTTGTTGGATAAAAGAGTTCATCGTATAAACAACCTCTTCAACCGGGGTGTCTGGATCGTAGCGATGACAGAAATAAATATCAACATAATCAACACCCATTCGCTTGAGTGAAGCATTTAATGATTCAGTCATATGCTTGCGTGAAAGTCCGCGACCATTGGGCCCCGGCATTGTTGGCCAGAAGACTTTACTGGATATCACCAATGCTTCTCTCGGTAAATCTTTTATGGCTTTTCCCATAACAATTTCTGCCTGGCCATTTGCATATGCATCAGCATTATCAAAAAAATTTATACCTTGCTCATAGGCTGCATGGATCAGATCTGAAGATATTTTTTCATCGATTTGACTACCAATTGTTATCCATGCTCCTAAAGCAATTTCACTAACTTTTAATCCTGACTTTCCTAAGCGTCGATAATGCATCTTTTCTCCTTTACTTTTTCTCCTGACCTATCCCAAGAGGTTTCCATTTATCGTCATTTGCTCTCAGGCGATGTTGACCTCCACCTCTATTATGTAATAAGTCAAAACCTTCTGGTTTGATAAACATGTCCTCGCCATCCAACAGTCCGGATACGCCATTTTGGCCTGGTTCAAATCTTTTTGAAGCACAATAAGAACAGGTTTCAGGGTCATGGATTTTATATTCAATCGGTTCTTCGTAAGTTGTGATATATCCTTCATAGTTTCGTAGAATGATTTTATGATCTGAGGCACTGATCTGGTAATTTGGCATCACTGGAATCTTACCACCACCACCAGGGGCGTCCACCACGAATGTAGGCACGGCATAACCTGATGTATGTCCACGTAACCCTTCAATAATTTCTATTCCCTTCGCAACTGGTGTCCGGAAATGGCCAGCTCCATCAACAAGGTCGCACTGGTAAAGATAATAGGGTCGCACACGAATTTGGACTAAATCCTGAACCAATCGCCTTTGAATATGAACACAGTCATTCACTCCAGCCAATAATACGGATTGGTTTCCCAATGGAATTCCGGCTCTGGTCAATTTATCACACGCTACTTCCAATTCTTTACTGATTTCACTCGGGTGGTTAACATGAATGTTGAACCAAAGAGGATGAAATTTTTGAAGCATATCACATAGTTCATCAGTGACGCGTTGTGGCATAAATACGGGAACTCTGGAGCCAATTCTGATAATTTCAATATGAGGAATTTCCCTTAGTGATGAGAGTAGTTGTTCCAGAACCTTTGGTGCTAAGGTCAAAGGGTCTCCACCAGATAATAATACGTCACGAACCTGAGGTGTATTGCGGAGGTAATCTAACTGCAATGCGAATTCCGCTTTTGAAAATTGAGCATTGGGGTCTCCAACAATACGAGAACGAGTACAGTATCTGCAATAGGACGCACATTGAGTAGTCACCAACATTAATACACGGTCTGGGTAACGATGAACAAGTCCGGGTACAGGCGAATGTCGATCCTCAGCAAGTGAGTCCTCCATCATTCCGGTAAAGGGGAGGATCTCGCCAGCTGTTGGTATTACTTGTTTTCTAATTGGATCGTTCAAATCATCCGGATTAATTAAAGATGCGTAATAGGGTGTAATATCTACACGGAATAATCCATCTGTGCTGAGGGCTTTTTTCTCACTATCTGTGAGGGTCAAGATTTTCTCAAAATCATCAACAGTATTAAGGCGATTTGCCATTTGCCAACGCCAATCATTCCATTTTTCTTCCGGGGTCTCCAAGTAAATTGGTGCACGTTTGCTGGTAAATTTATTGAGTGTCATTTTCTTCTCCTTTTCTAATAAATCTTGTTGCGAAATTAGCTGATTTTTAATGAGGAGGATCGTGATCCATACGAAAAAATCCAGCAATTGGATGTTTATTGATCATAACTAACATATTTATATTGTATTGAGATTAATACGTGTGGTCAAATTTCTAATTCAAGTTTAAAAAAATTTCAAGTATCATCTTTCAATAAACTGGATGTGGCAGGGGATCTTATTGGGTATCACCGCCAAATCACCCTGAGCGCTAAGGCGAACAGATAAAATATCAGAATTCTATTAGAAAACTGGATAGTGGCTTGACGATGATTTTTCAGCATGATATCATATTTCTCAGGTTGTTAGCACTCTAAAAGAGAGAGTGCTAATACGAGTAAAAATGGATGAATTAACCGATAGACAAAAAATATTATTAACACTCATCACACATGAGCATATAAATTCAGCGATACCGATTGGATCGAAAATGCTTGTTGAACGCTATAATATTGGATTAAGTTCAGCCACTGTAAGAAATGAAATGGCAGTATTAACTGATTTAGGATATTTGCGACAGCCGCATACCTCTGCGGGTAGAGTGCCGACAGAAAAAGGATATCGGTTTTTTGTTGGCCGGCTGGTGAATGAAAGAGAAATTCCATTATCTACCCGGCGAACCATTACACATCAGTTTTTCCAGATGAGAAATGATGTTGAGCAATGGGTCAAATTGGCTGGTTCCATTCTTGCTGACCAATCGAAGGCCGCATCACTAATTACAGCTCCACATCCGACACTTTCGAGGTTAAAACATGTTGAATTTATCGCGACCAGAGGGCGTCAAGTTTTGATGGTACTGGTATTGGTCGGTGGTGAAATCAAGCAAAGTATTCTTTCACTTTCAGAGGTGGTTGGTCAGGAAAGATTATCCCAAATTGCAAATCAAATAATTCAAAAATTTCAGGGTTTTGACATTGAAAAAATCAGTCAGAATATTGATCTTGACAATAATCTGGAAAAAGATTTACTTGACTGGGTTGTTGCAGAATTGCAACGAGCTGATTCATTGGTATCAGGAGAATTATTTCTGGATGGAATCACAAATGTGATGTCTGAACCTGAATTCAGTCACACGGAAGAAGCAAGAAAGACATTAAAGGTACTGGAAGAGAGATCAATGTTGCAGGATGTAATTGCCCGCAGTTTCCAGAATGGAGATGAAGGTTCTGTTCAGGTTCTTATTGGTGGTGATGGATCATGGGAAGATTTAAAACATTGTTCACTTGTCTTATCCAAGTATGGCGCTCCAGGGGTTGCCTTTGGAACAGTTGGTGTTATTGGACCTGTCAGGATGCCATATGGGCAAACTATTTCAGCTGTTCGATTTATGTCTGGTATATTAAGCGAATTAGTATCTGAGACATTGTATGATGATCAATTTAATTCATATTAAGAGGTGGTGGATGACGAAAAAGAAAAAAATTGAAGAAACCTCAGAGGAAGAAATTTTGACAAATGACAATAAAAAAGTGGAAGAAAATTCGGTGATTGATGAATCTGGTGAAAAAATCCAGGACCAATCCAATCAGAATTACGAACAATTATTGGTACAATCACAGGAATTTTTTGAAGGTTGGCAGCGAGAAAGAGCGGATTTTCAAAATTATAAAAAAAGGATTGAACGCGATCAGTTAGCACTAAAAGGATATATCACAGCAGAAATTATAAAAAAATATTTGGTTGTTCTGGATGATTTAGATCTTGCAATAAAAAATCGTCCTGCCTCAGAGGACTGTCAGGGGTGGGTTGATGGTATTAATTTGATTAATCAAAAATTAGTTTCAATTCTTGAAGGAGAAGGAGTAGAACTCATACCGGTTGATGGTGAATTTGATCCAAATATTCATGAAGCTATCTCACAAATAAACCACCCTGAAATTGAAAGTGGAAAAATTGTTGATGTGATGCGACAGGGATATAAAATTGGTGAAAGAGTAGTTCGACCTGCGCTGGTAATAGTAGCTCGCTAGGAGGAAAATATGGGAAAAATAGTTGGTATAGATTTAGGTACTACAAATTCTGTCGTTGCTGTTATGCAAGGTGGTGAACCGGTTGTTATCCCTTCTGCAGAAGGTGAAAGGTTAGTGCCTTCAGTAGTCGCTGTAAACAAAAATCATGAACGCATTGTTGGTCGCTCAGCCAGAAACCAGGCAATTGTTAATCCGGAAAATACAATTTTCTCGATTAAAAGGTTAATGGGTCGAAAATATGGAGATGCAGAGACAACCAGAACAGAACAACGCGTTCCTTACAAGATTTCGAAAGCTCCGAATGGAGATGTTCGTGTGTCTTTAGATGATCGGGATTATTCACCTCCTGAAATTTCAGCCATGATTTTGTCGAAATTGAAAGCGGATGCAGAGGCATTCCTGGGTGAACCAGTAACGCAGGCTGTTATTACCGTACCAGCTTACTTTAACGATGCACAGAGAAATGCTACGAAAGATGCTGGTCGGATTGCAGGTTTGGAAGTATTACGAATTATCAACGAACCAACCGCATCATCCCTGGCTTATGGCCTTGATAAAAAGAAAAATGAAGTAATAGCTGTCTATGATTTAGGTGGTGGCACGTTTGATGTCTCCATTCTCGATGTTGGTGATGGAGTCTTCCAAGTCAAATCAACCAGTGGAGATACCTTCCTGGGTGGTGATGATTTTGATCAGCGAATCATGGACTGGCTAATCGATGAATTCAAAAAAGATTCTGGAATGGATTTACGCAATGATCGCCAGGCACTCCAACGATTGAAAGAAGCATCGGAAAAAGCGAAAATTGAACTTTCAACTGTTATGCAAACAGAAATCAATTTGCCCTATTTGACTGCCGATGCAACTGGTCCTAAACATATGGTAAAGACATTTACCAGATCAAAATTGGAACAATTAACAGAAGATCTTGTCCAACGATCGATGGAACCGGTTCGTAAAGCCATGTCTGATGCAGGTTTGAGACCAGCGGATATTAGTGAAGTGGTCCTGGTTGGTGGAATGACCCGTATGCCAGCTGTTCAGGAAGCTGTTCGAAAAGAATTCGCAAAAGAACCTCATAAAGGTGTCAATCCAGATGAAGTTGTGGCAGTCGGTGCAGCTATTCAAGCTGCAGTTTTAGCAGGAGATGTAAAAGATATTCTCTTATTAGATGTAACACCGCTGACATTGTCTGTTGAAACGATGGGTGGTGTTGCAACTCCAATCATTGAGCGAAATACAACAATTCCTGCACGAAAAAGCCAGATTTTCTCGACTGCAGCAGATAGTCAAACATCGGTCGAAATTCATGTTCTTCAAGGGGAAAGACCCATGGCGAATGATAATAAATCATTAGGGAAATTTGTATTGGATGGTATTCCAAATGCTCCCCGTGGTGTTCCGCAAATTGAAGTGACATTTGATATTAACGCAAACGGAATTTTAAATGTTAACGCAGTGGATAAAGCAACCAATCGATCTCAAAATATCACAATAACGGCTTCATCAGGTCTAAATGACACTGAAGTGGAAAAAATGCGTAAAGAAGCTGAAATTCATGCCGAGGAAGATAATAGGCGTAAACAACTGGTAGAAGCCCGTAATCACGCTGATAATTTGATTTACCAGAGCGAGAAAATGCTTCGGGAAAATGCAGACAAAATTGATAGTGAAAAGAAACAACAAATCGATACCAAGATTTCCGATCTACGCAGCAAAGTAACAGGTGATGATGTTGAAGGTATTCAAAATCTGATACAGGAAATTGAGCAATTAATTCAGCAGGTTGGTGCAAGTATGTATCAACAGCCTGGATCTGAAGCTGGCGAACAAGGACCTCAACCAGGACCTGATCAAGGTGATGGTTCACAATCTGGAAATGATGACGTTGTGGATGGTGAATTTAAGAGTGTCTAATTCAGAATTGCAATTTTTGACAGAGAGAGAATTCCCTCTCTGTCAAAAAATTAAAAAAATTAATCTCACTTTTGTGACATGAATGACCGGTAGCATCTGCTTCCGGTTTAGATTTTTTATGCTATTATTGGGAAATTATTTAATTTAGTAGGTGAACATGGCTCAAAGAGATTATTACGAAATTCTAAACTTAAGTCGCAATGCCAGTGGCGAAGAAATAAAGAATTCTTTTAGAAACCTTGCGAGAAAATTTCATCCGGACGTAAGCAAAGAAGCGGATGCTGAAGAGAAATTTAAAGAAATTAATGAGGCTTATGGTGTCTTATCAGACAGTGAAAAAAGAGCAGCCTATGATCGATATGGTCATGCCGGTGTTAATGGTATGGGCGGAATGCCGGACTTTACGACTGTTGATTTCTCAGATATTTTTGAAGATTTTTTTGGTTTTGGGGGAATGGGTGGCGGATCACGGCGTAAAAATGCACCACGCAGAGGTGCAGATTTATCGTATGCAGTTACCCTTGAATTTGAAGAAGCCATTTTTGGCGTTGACAAAGAAATTGAAATTACCAGGGATGAAACCTGTGCAACCTGCCGTGGAAATGGGGCTGAGGCTGGTAAAAGCCCGGTTTCATGCACGAATTGTGGGGGAAGAGGTGAAGTTCGGCAGGTTAGGCAAACATTTCTAGGATCTATGGTTCAGGTAGCCACCTGCCCGACCTGTCAGGGGAAAGGTACAGTCATCCAATTCCCCTGTAAAGTTTGCCGTGGGAGCGGTTTGGAACGAAAAACTACCAAAAAGTTGGTCCATATTCCTGCTGGTGTTGATAATGGAACTCAAATTCGATTGGCAGGTGAGGGTCAACCAGGTATGAATGGTGGACCAGTCGGGAATTTATATCTGGAAATGCGTGTAAAACCACACAAATTTTTCCGCCGACGCCAGGAAGATATCCAAATTGATTTGAATATTAATATTGCTCAAGCTACATTGGGTGCAGAAATTGAGGTTCCAACGTTGGAAGGAAAAGAAAAGATGGTAATTCCACCTGGAACACAACCTGGACGGACTTTTAAGTTGAGAGGACATGGTGTCCCTCATCTCCGGAATAGTGGGAGAGGTGATCAACTGGTGATCATTGGTGTGGAAATTCCGAATCAAGTTTCTCAAGAACAACGCGAGCTTTTTGAAAAATTAGCTAATACCTTAGGAACTGAAGTATCACCTCAGGAAAAGGGCTTTTTTGATCGTCTAAAAGAGGTCCTGAGTGGTTGATGATATTTCATGGCTCGAAGTTAAGATTATATGTGATGGAGAAATAGCTGAATCGGTAAGTGAAATTTTATCCCGATATGTAACCCAGGGAGTTGTTACCGAAACTGATGCAATATACGATGATGCTGAAGAGATTTTACTGGAGACAGGAGAAATTCGGGTTTTTGGTTATTTAATCAATGATCAAACTGTCGAAGAAAAACGTCAAAAAATTGAAGAAGGACTCTGGCATTTAAGTTTTATAAAACACATTCCTCAACCAACTTACCAGATCATCCATAATGAAGATTGGATGGAAAGTTGGAAAAAATATTATAACCCTATCAAGATTGGTAAACGATTATTAATTCTTCCTGCATGGCTTGAAAATCCATATCTTGAGCGTGTGGCAATTAAAATAGATCCTTCTATGGCTTTTGGGACAGGAACCCATCCTACAACGCAATTATGTATGTTATTGGCTGAAGAAGTGATGAAACAAAACATGAATGTTATTGATGTTGGCTGTGGTTCAGGAATATTATCGATTACAGTCTTAAAATTGGGCGCAAAAAGAGCTCTGGGTGTTGATCTAGATTATCCATCTATTGTTGCAACAAAAAAAAATGCGGAAATTAACCAGGTTCAGGAAAAAATTGAAGTAGGAACAGGGTCAGTTACCGAAATTCTTGCAGGTAATTTTTCATATAAACGAGCAGAATTGGTAATGATAAATATTTTAGCCCCGATTATCATTCGTCTTTTTGATAACGGTCTTAGTAAATTGATAAAAAAGAATGGTTTTTTAATTCTCTCTGGTATTTTGGATCATCAATCAGATGAGGTGATTGAAAAAGCTGAGAACACAGGATTGCAGCTTATCAAAAAAGAGATGATAAACGATTGGGTGGGGCTGACGTTTAAAAATTAGGATTTCTCGTAAATTACCAGACTCGTTCCAAATCGGGGTTGTCTAAATGTTTTCTTCCAATTTTTGCCATGTCAACCCACTCACCGTCTATTTTTACTCTGACTACGTCAGCTGTATAGTCAGTCACCGTAGATCCATGGTTATCAAATAGATAAGACCCAACAGCATAGATATCGGCTGGGACAAGTAATTTTTCAAAACGAGTGATTTTTTCAGGATTGAAACCACCTGAAACAACAATTTTCACATTTTCACAATATTCTTTTGCTTTTGATTTCCATTCACCGTTAAAATTCCAATCCTGGTAGGCGGAGTCTAAAGCCTGGCGAACATTAAACACCAGACGAGGATTTACTCCCAGGTCTAGAGCTGGATCACCAATGGGTAGAACTGAAACATCCCTTAAGGAGCCACTTGTATCCAGCCGCACGCCATAGAGAATGTATTTTTTTGCCTCTTCTTCATTTCCAACAGATAATTCATTCATATAATTTTCAAACATAATTTTGCATACCTTTAAAGAATCATTGACACTATCATTATTAAAATCAACTAATGCAATTCTTGGAATTTTTGCTGGAAGTAACCTGGCAAAATTTATCATTGCCTCTGCTGTATCACCCATGAAGGAAGCAATTGCTGCATGGGCAACAGTTCCACCACCAGAACCACCCCACCAGTCACCTTGTGCATCTGTGGATATAAAAGTGTCTATCTGATTTCCAAAATCGAAATTGAAACGTTTGACTGCAATATTATAAGCATATCCATCAGCTGCCTGGACCTCATGCAAGTCAAATCTGGCTGGGAAAAATAAGACAGGCTTTCCTTTTGATGCAATTAAAGTTTGATAAACATTTGTTGCGACCCTGCTTGCTCTGGTGAGAATACCCAATGTTGGGGTTTCTAAAATTGCAAAATCGCGATATCTTCCCTGAACACGAATAACTGGTCTGACGTCTAAAGGATTTCCATTGCTAAATACCTTACAGCCGTCCTGAATTGCCCAAACTCTTAAATTGGCAGAGGTGTCTATGAAATTTTCGGCTTCCCAATATCCACAACAATGTCGAAGCATTGCCAGAGCCTTATCAACACCTACCACAATTGTGTGACCCTGTCGTCGGGTAAACCATTGCATTTCAACTTCGATATCTCCGTTAATGATTTCTTCTTTTTGTAAGTGGTCAGGAATTCGAAATTTCGAACCAGAAAATGTTTGATTTGAATTTGATAATTTTTCCAACATTATCATAATATTGGTGAAATATTTATCGGTATACCAACCTTTTCGCATACGCTCAACATCTAATTTAAAGGTTTCATTATTAAGACGTTTACCATCAAACAAACTCATCTTTTCTCCTAATTTCGAATGAAATCTAATTGTATTATAACGAATTCAATTTATGTCATTTATTAACAATAATTGATCCCAAACTATTAAACATTCACAAAAGATTTAGGGAAGAATCTCACCAATTTAGTGATTGTTTAATTCTATATCGATTATGAAATTATGATAAACTTTTGATTGTGAAAAAGTAGATTTTTTAGAATCTATTTCGCCATAATCCAAGAAAATCCATGGAGATTATTATGAGGGATACATATACAGTTAATATTGCAGGCGTAAAAAGAGATCTGCCTTTGTTTGAAGTAAAACCAGGTCTACGTATCGCGGTATTAAATATTTTAGGTGACACCGAACTTGTCGAAGCCAGTGCAAAAGAGTTGATTTCTAAATTAGACGGGGTTAATTATGATTTGTTGGTAACAGCTGAATCAAAAAGTATTCCTTTGGCTCATTCGATGTCCGTCATAAATAATACTCTATATGTTGTTTTGAGGAAATCTTACAAACCTTATATGGGAAATGCTTTGGAAGTAGAGACAAATTCAATAACAACAGGTTCTGAGCAAAAACTTATCTTGGATGAAAAAGATCTCAGGTTGATAGAGGGAAAGAAAGTATTAATTGTTGATGATGTCATTAGCACAGGTTCAACATTGGAAGCCATGCGGAGGTTAATGGATATGGCTGGTGCAACAATCGTTGCTGAAGTAGCAATTTTTACAGAAGGCGATGAAAATGATTGGAATGGAATTATTTCGTTAGGACATCTTCCTCTTTTTTTTGACAACTAAAATTATTTTCTAAATCTAGATTAATAAAAAAGAGCCAATTGGTTCTTTTTTTATTCTTCAATAAGCGTAATTGCTACTTCTGGACATTCAGCAATCGCTTCTTCAACCGCGAATCGATATTTTTCTGGAATCGGGTCCAGGATTACTTTTGCGTGAAGTTCATCACCAAGAATAAAAATCTCTGGTGCGATACTTTCACATACTCCACATCCCATGCATAAATCCTGATCAACAACGACTCTCATGTTAAATCCTCCTTCAACTAATATTAAACATTAATTATACAGATAATCTAAAACTTGATTAAAATCCGGGATTATTTAGATCTGAATGAATTATTCAGAAATAATGTAGAACACCTTAATTATTCTTTTGGAATCTCATGCCAACGTACTGAAACTCCATCACTTGCATTGCATATATACGTTTCAATATTTTTACCAGTCAGGTGATGATAACTATTTTCTAATTCTTTTACAAACTCATTTGAATATTCTTTTTCAACCAATGATACGATACAACCTCCAAAACCAGCACCAGTTAACCGAGCTCCGTAACAACCTTTTTGGCTGTTGGCGATAGATACCAAAAGGTCGAGCTCCGATGTGCTTACTTCGTACAGATCACGTAATGATATGTGGCTTTCTTGCATCAATTTTCCAAATTCATCTAGATCATTTGTTTTTAATAATTGGATCGCTTGGTTTACTCGTGAACATTCATAAACGACGTGTTTCGTCCTGTTGTAAATTGTTTCTGATAAAAATTCATTAATATTTTCAAATTGTGGAACTGACAATTGAGATAAGTTTTCAAGTGTTGGAAATTCTTTTTTTAAATGTTTTAATGTGGTTTCACAAGAGGTCCTACGTTCATTGTAAGCTGAGTTGGCTAAAGAACGAGGAATCTTAGAATCTGTTATGACGATAACTACATTATTTGGAAGCTCTATTGGAAACCATTCCAAATTGGATGTATTAAAGTAAAGGAGAGAATTTTTTACACCATTAGCTGATGCAAATTGGTCCATGAGTCCACAATTTACCCCGACATATTGGTTTTCTGCTATTTGACATAACCTCGCTAGTTCCAGATTATTAAGATCCCATAAACCAAATTCCCTTAACAAAGCTGCAAATGCAACTTCTACTGCTGCAGAAGAACTCAGCCCAGTTCCCATGGGTATAGTGGAAGTAAAAACTCCTTCAAATCCACAAATTTTGAGATTTTCTCTTAATGCAGACCATACAACACCTGCTGGATACAATGCCCAATCGGGTAATGGATTCCCGTCAATATCAATTTTCTTTTCGATATCTAATAATGAAAATGTTACAGAGTGTTTTAAGTCCAAAGCTGTGATTATAAAAAGCTCATCTTCTTTCTTATTTGCTCCTAAAAATACATAACGATCTATTGCAGCGGGGAGAACTGAACCTCCGTTGTAGTCTATATGTTCTCCAAGTATATTTACCCTTCCAGGTGCGATTGATAGATATTCGTAACGATCAAATTCCTCAGATAAATTCATGGTCTTTCCCCAATCTCCCACCAATTCCTCTTTTTGTTTTCGGGTTCGTTTCTTGATTTCATTTTCTCTTTTCATTGCACTGGATTTATTCCTACAATTTTCCCAATAAATCACTTTGACTGGTTTGTTTAATTTTGTGTAGCGTGAGCCGATTCCATTTTTGTGTTGGTTAAATCTGGCATTAATATTTTTCGTCCAACCAGTGTAAAAAGAATTATTTTCACAAAGAATAACATAACAATAGACCGGTTTATTCACGAATTTTTTCTATTTGCCTTTTTTAAAATTAAACCCAAATACTTTTTTAAGAAATTCTCCAGAGGTTGGGATATTGTCACCATCAAATTGATCATTCCACACGGCTGACTTGCGGTTATTCAACCAATTGTTGTGGTTTTGAAGGCTATCAGAAAACCAATTACATATTTCAGTTGGATTACTGTTATTCAGTAAATCCCTGAAAGTTTCCAATGAGAATATCACGTTATTCATCGTCCGAATAGTGTTTTCTTTATTTAACAAAGCTGATTTGCCAAAAAATTCACGTTCATTTACATTGGTAGAAATTTGGGAAAGCGCATGAAATGATGAACCGGCCAGTTTCTGACCTTCTTGCCATCCAGGTTGATCCACTAAAGCATGAATATAAGCAGCAGAAATTATCTTTGGGAGAATTTCTACTGCAGCAAGCAAACCATCCACTTCATAAGGATCAGCAAATAAAACCTGCGCACCAAGATATCCTGTTAAATCTGCAGCAAGTTTTATCACATCATTATTCGAATTCGATGAACTTGTTATGACGATAAATGAATTTTGAAAAAGATCTTTATGGGCAAAATCAATTGAAACTTCAGTTTCGTGTAAATAGGTAGGATTTAATGTAGGATAGAGCGAAACATAAAAACATTCTTCTGGCAAAATTCTTTGGACATACTCTGAAATACTAATTTTGATTGGGGAGGTGTCGATGAGCACCGCTTCAGGTTTTAATAATGGGGCAATTGTTTCAATTGTTATTCTTATTTCATCAACAGGTACCGCCAAAATTATTATATCTGCATCTTTGATACTGTCTTCAATACTTACTGCAATGTGATCAAAAGCCTTTAATTCAAGTGCTTTTTTGCCAATTGTTTGTTCTCGGTCAAATCCGGTAAGTGAAATTTCTGATGAGTATTCTCGTAAAGCCAACCCAATAGAGGTTCCAATTTTTCCTAATCCAATTACGGATAGAGCAATTGTCATTAAAAACCTCCAATAAGGATCCTCAAAAGTCCCGATAATGCAGGTGTTAAGACCATGCTGATAATATCAATTCCAATCATTGGTAAAACAAAAACCATAGCCAATAGAATTATCGGACCATATTGTTTTATTTTCTCCCATCCGCTTCTTAAATTTGCAGGGAGGAAAAAATCCAATACCTTTTCGCCATCTAAAGGAGCTAGAGGGATCAAATTAAATAGCATCAGGGCTAGATTGATTATTATAAACTCAATAGCGAATTCATAAGCTGTTGGAATAATCGTTGATGTAGGGATTTGATATTGAATTAATCCAAAACGAATTGGAACCGAAGCCAAAATTGCCATCATTAAATTAGATAATGGGCCGGCTAATGATACCCACATGAATGCACTTGGAGATTTTTGTTTCAGAACATAAGGATTAACCGGAACAGGTTTTGCCCAACCAAATCCAGCGACTAAAAGCAATAAACTGCCAAAAAGATCAAGATGGACTAATGGATTCAATGTTAATCTTCCATGATCTTTTGGGGTCCGATCTCCGAAAGAATTAGCTGTCCATGCATGAGAAAATTCATGAACTGTAAACGCAATTACTAATGTGATAATTCGAATGATTAATTTTGAGAGTGATAATCCAAGCATAACTACCTAGATTTTTGATTATATCATGGGTGGTATAATCGTATCGTGTTACCAGAAATACGTTTAAATGATCGTTTGACGCTGAGAAAACCCCATCCTTGTGGCAGTTATGAATGGATTGTTGTAAGACTGGGGGCGGATATCGGTTTGGTTTGTTGTCAGTGTGGTCGAAAAGTATTATTATCCAGAAGAGAATTAAATAAACGAATAAAAACGTTGAATAGAAATGAAAATGAGAAAATAGACGATGAATAATAAACCAAAAATTCTATTTCTCTTTTCAGATACTGGTGGGGGACATAGAAGTGCAGCTGAAGCGATTATTGAAGCCATTGAATTAGAATTCCCCAATCGATTTGATACAGAAATGGTTGATATATTTCGAAAATATGCCCCATTACCATTAAATTACGCACCAGAAATATATCCTCATTTGTCACGCTATCCAAATATGTGGCGGATTGGATATGAAGTCAGTGATGGCACCCGAAGGATCAGAGCTTTTTACAATGTAATGTGGCCATATTTGCGAAGGGCTGTACATCAATTATTAAAAGAAAATCCTGTTGATCTTATTGTTTCAGTTCACCAATTGGTTAATATCCCAATGTTAAGAGCACGTTTAAGGTCTTCTGGAAGATTTGTTACAGTTGTTACGGATTTAGTGTCTACTCATTCTGCATGGTATCATCCAGGCGCTGATCTGGTTATTGTTCCTACAGCACCAGCGAAAGAAAAAGCATTAAAGAGTGGTTTACCAAACGAAAAAATTCTTGTAATTGGTCAGCCAGTTGCTGAAAGATATGTAAGTCAGAATAAAAGTAAAAAACAATTGAGGGATGAATTTAATTGGAATGATAATTTGATAACAATTTTACTCGTAGGCGGGGGAGAAGGCATGGGAAATCTCGAAAGAAATGCCTATGCATTGAACGATTCAGAATTACCCATTCAGCTAATCATTGTTGCTGGAAGAAACCAACAATTAAAGACGAAATTGGAAAATTTGACCTGGAACATGCCTACAAAAATATATGGATTTGTAAAAGAAATGCCGGAATTCATGCAAGCAGCGGATATCTTAATTACGAAGGCGGGTCCCGGAACAATAAGTGAAGCATTTATTGCCGGATTACCATTAATTCTTTATAGCAAGATGCCTGGACAGGAAGATGGAAACGTTGGATACGTGGTTAATCAGGGAGCAGGCATTTGGGCACCCAATCCAAATCAAGTTGTTGATTGCATGGCTGATTGGATTAAAAACCCTGAAGAACTTCTGAAAGTAGCGAACCGATCTAGCCAATTGGCAAAGCCTAATGCATCCAGGGAAATAGCCAAAGCACTTGAAAAACAAGTGATGATATCTATCAATAATAAGAAATAGAAGAGAGTATAATCAATTTTATGCCGATACTGGATCCCTTCAGCCTTGAGTTTTTTAGTAAAAGCACTGATCAAACGCGACGATTAGGAACTCGATTAGGTTCATCTCTGAACGTTGGGGATGTGATTTGCCTTGCAGGAGATTTAGGATCGGGTAAGACAACATTTACTCAGGGAATCGCCAAGGGTTGGGGTTCATTGGATATTGTGACAAGTCCAACTTTTGTCATTGTTAACCAATATAGAAAACCGGAAGGGGCTATCCTCCATCACATGGATGCGTATCGGCTGGAAGATGCTGAAGACGCCTTCAACCTTGATATTGATAGTATGTTCATCTCTGGTGCATTGGTTATTGAGTGGCCGGATCGAATTAAAGCAGCAATGCCGGACGAATATTTATGGATAGATTTGACATGGGTTGATGAATTTCAAAGAAGGCTGGTATTTACTCCCCATGGTGATAGATACCGATCTTTGTTAACTGCTTTCAGACAGAAAGCATTTGGAGGTTGACAACTCATGTTACTAGCTATAGATAGCTCGACCCAAACAGTAGGGATAGCTTTATTTGATGGATCACAGGTAATTGGTGAAATTGTTTGGCAAACTAGAAATCATCATACAGTTGAATTAGCTCCTGCGATAGATGAATTATTTACGAAATGCGGAATAATTTACTCGCAATTAAAAGGTCTCGCAGTCGCTTCGGGACCAGGTTCTTTCACATCATTGAGAATTGGTTTTGCGATTGTTAAAGGATTAGCAATTACATTACACATCCCTGCCATCGCGATACCAACACTTGATATATTGGTGGCGTCACAACCTTTACGAGAAATTCCTATGTATGCATTGCTTCAATCAGGGCGAAATAGATATGCAATTGGAAAATATCTGAACCAGACCAAAGGATGGAAGCCATCTGGTGAATTAAAAATTCTGAAGATTGATGAAATTGCAACCCTCGTTGATTCACCAACTATTATTTGTGGCGAATTGATATCTGATGATAGACAATTTTTATTAAGAAATAATAAAAATTTTATTCTGGCATCTCCTGTTCAATCTGTAAGAAGGCCATCATATCTTGCTTATTTAGGTTGGCGGAAATTAAAAGCAGGTAAAGTTGAAGATGTGCGCTTTTTATCCCCCACTTACATCCACATCGCAAATCCAATTTAGAGAGCAGGGAGACTTTTTTGAAAATTAATTATCGGCAAATGGATATCAATGATTTAAATTCCGTATTATCCATTGATAAATTGGCATTTCCAAATCCATGGCCAGTTAATGCTTTTCAATATGAGCTCGAAAACAATACCAATGCCAGACTTTGGGTTGGAGAATTTCAAAATAACTCGGAAAAACAAATTATCGCCATGGCAGTTATTTGGATAATTTTAGATGAGGCCCATATTGGGACGTTGGCAATTCACCCAGATTTTCAAAAAAAGGGATTTGGTCAACAATTTTTGGCTTTTATTTTTTCTCAACTTATTTCAGAAAGTATTGTGCGAATTTTTCTTGAGGTTCGACAATCAAATAGTATCGCTATCAATTTGTATAGAAAATTTGGATTTGAAATTGATGGTGAAAGGAAAAATTATTATCGTGACAATGGGGAAACAGCCATATTAATGAGCACACCCATTAAAAGCTCTGATTTTTATAAAGATTTTTTAATTTTAAAAGAAGTAGACGATAATTTGATAAGGAGGGAAATTAAATAAATGAATGATCTATCAGAGATAGCTCTGCAGGTTTCTAAATGTTTGAATTGTTCTTTACACCAATCGAGAATAAAATCAGTTCCAGGAGAGGGACCATCAACTGCCAGGATCATGTTCATTGGAGAAGGACCTGGATTTCATGAGAATCAACAAGGAAGACCTTTTGTTGGACAGGCCGGCAAGTTTCTCGAAGAGTTGTTAGCAAAAGCAGGTCTCAATAGAGAAGAAGTATTTATAACAAATGTTGTAAAATGCCGCCCCCCTGGAAATCGAGACCCACAACCGGATGAATTAGAAGCTTGCTCGAATTACTTAAATCGACAAATTGAGTTGATAAATCCAAAAATTATCGTTACTTTGGGTCGATTTTCTATGGCAAAATTTTTTGGTCAGGTAAAAATAAGTCAGATTCATGGAGGTATGAAAAAAATAGATGGAAGGTATGTAGTGGCTATGTATCATCCTGCTGCTGCATTACATCAACCTGCATTAAAAAATACCTTATTAGAGGATTTTTCAAAATTACAGGGATTCTTAATCAAAATTAATTCAGAAAATATGATTAAAGAAATCCCGATCAATAACTACAAATCTACTATAAATGATAAAGTAGATGACGAAGAAAAACCAACGCAATTATCATTATTTTAAAATAAAGGATGAAGAAGATGAATATAAAACAACAATTAATTGAGAAGTTAGAAAAAAAGGACGCAAAAATTGCAATATTGGGTATGGGATATGTTGGATTACCACTTGCTGTCGTTTTTGCGGAAGCAGGATTTGATGTAACAGGAATTGATCCAATTCAAGAAAAAGTAGATTTAATCAATCAGGGAGAAAGTTACATTCTTGATGTTCCAACAGACAAGATTAAAAAGTTAATCAAAGATCAGAAATTGCACGCGACCAGTGATTTTTCTGTTTTACGAGAGATGGATGCCGTTTCAATTTGTGTCCCGACGCCATTGCGTAAAACTGGTGATCCGGATTTGTCGTTCATCATTGATGCTACAGAATCTTTGTCAGAATATATGCATTCAGGCATGGTTGTTGTTTTAGAATCAAGTACTTATCCAGGAACCACACGGGAAATGGTATTACCAAGATTGGTTGATTGTTGTAATTATAAAGTTGGCGAGGATTTTTTTCTGGCTTTTTCTCCAGAGAGAGTTGATCCAGGTCGTACAGACTGGACGACAATTAATACGCCAAAAGTAATCGGTGGTATTACTGAAGATTGTTCTGAAGTCTCATCTGTTTGGTATGCGCAAGCGCTTGAAAAAGTAGTGCCAGTTTCATCCACTGAAGTAGCTGAAATGGCTAAACTTTTAGAGAACACTTTCAGAATGATCAATATTGGTTTGGTGAATGAGTTAGCAATTATGTGTGATAGGTTAAAAGTTGATGTTTGGGAAGTAATTGAAGCGGCTGCAACAAAACCCTTTGGATTTATGAAATTTACGCCAGGTCCTGGATTGGGAGGACATTGTATTCCGATTGATCCACTGTATTTATCCTGGAAGTTAAAATCTTTGAACTACAATGCTAGGTTTATTGAACTGGCATCAGAGATTAATACTAATATGCCACGATTTTTGGTTGGTAAGATTCAGGATGCCTTGAATAATGTTGGCAAACCTGTAAAAGGAAGTTCTGTGTTGGTGCTTGGTGCAGCGTACAAACCGGATATTGATGATGTTCGAGAATCTCCTGCGTTGGATGTCATTCATTTATTAGAACAAAAAGGTGCTAATGTCAATTACCATGACCCTTATGTTTCTCATATTCACCATGAAGAATGGGAAATGGAGTCAATAGTAGATCTCAACAAAGGACTGGAAACAGCGGATTGTGTCGTAATTGTCACAAATCACAAAGTCTATAATTATGAAGAGATTTTGGCGAAATCCAAACTCATTGTGGATTCCAGAAATGCTTTAGGAGAGAGTGGCAGGAAAAACCCAAAGGTGGTTAGATTATAATGGCGAATTATTTAGTCACTGGCGTGGCAGGTTTCATCGGTCAACGTGTATCTGAGCTTTTGATGGCTGATGGTCATTCTGTATATGGTGTTGATAATTTAAATGATGCCTACGATGTCCGAGTTAAGCATTGGAGGTTAAATCAATTAGTCAACAATAATCTATTCCATTTCCAACAATTAGATATCAGTGATTTTGAAAATCTGAAAAATTGGGTGGAGCAAATTAAAACGCCAATCGATGCAATTATTAATCTAGCTGCGCGTGCGGGTGTGAGACAGTCAGTTGAGAATCCATGGGTTTATGTGAATACCAATGTAGTCGGTAATTTGAATTTACTAGAAATTGCCAGAAAATTAGAAATTAAGAAGTATATTCTGGCTTCAACTTCGAGCTTATATGGCGAAAATCCGCCTTTGCCTACCCCCGAATCAGCAGATAGTGACCATCCATTACAACCATATGCAGCCAGTAAAAAAGGTGCAGAAGCATTATGTCATTCTTATCATTATTTGTTTGGAATTGATACAACGATATTTCGGTATTTCACGGTTTATGGCCCGGCAGGAAGACCTGATATGGTGATGTTTCGATTGGCAAAATGGATCGCAGAAGGACAGCCTGTTTTGGTTACTGGTGATGGAAATCAGGCAAGGGGATTTACTTATATTGATGATATTGCGCGTGGTACGATTCTTGGGTTAAAACATTTAAACTTTGAATTAATAAACCTCGGAGGACATGAAGTAATCACAATCAAAGAGTTAGTCCGAATTATGGAAGAAAAGATAGGCAAAAAAGCCAATATTGAATATATTGATCAACACAAGGCTGATGTAATGCAAAATTGTGCCAATGTTGATAAAGCAAAAAATCTATTAGGGTGGGTACCTGAAGTAAATCTAGATTTAGGAATTTCCAATTTGGTTAACTGGTATTTTGCGGAAAGGGATTGGGTAAGCCAGGTTGCAACCCCATGAAATCTCCTTTAAAGATTTACCAGGAATGGAAACAAGATAAATCTTTAGGGGACGTAGTAAAAAACACTGGTTATATGATCACCAGTAATACTGCAACCACTGGCCTTACTTTCATACAGGGAATCCTGGCTGCTGTAATTCTTGGTCCAATTGAATACGGCATATTAGGAATGGTTGTATCTTTTGCCTCGAATGTCAACCGATTATTTTCATTTAGAATGGGAGAGATGGTTGTTAAATTTGGTGGGGAGTTTTTAGAAAATAAGGAATTTAAAAAAGCATCCGCTTTAATAAAATTCGCTGGTCTCGCAGAACTTATCACATCGATTCTTGCTTACATTCTCTTAATCGTTTTAGCCCCGTGGGCAGCTAAAGTTATTCTAAAAGATCCACTTATTACCAAATGGATTATTATCTACGGTGTTGCTTTGTTAGCAAATTTCTCTTCAGAAACTTCTACGGCAATTCTTCAAATTGGAAATGAATTTCGTAAATTAGCATTATTGAATTTCTTTCAAAGTTTATTAACGGCTATTTGGATTGTAGTTTTATTCTTTTCGCAAGGTAACCTTATTCAAGTACTCTTAGCATATTTAGCAGGAAAATTCCTTTTTGGTTCTGGCATATTTGTGTTTGCTATTAAGACTATGAATTTAATTTTAGGAAAAGAATGGTGGGAAATCAGATTATCTGAGTTAGACAACAAAAAATCAATTATGAAATTTGCGATCAGTACAAATATCAGCGGTACTCTCAATATTATTATTCGAGATAGTGAAGTGTTATGGGTTGGTTATTTTCTTTCACCTTTATTTGCCGGGTACTTCAAATTTAGTATTGCAGTAATTAATGCAGTAATTTTACCTGTTTCCCAGCTAATTACAGTGACCTACCCTCAGATCAATAAATCTATTGTGGCAAAACAGTGGAAGTCATTAAAAAAATTGTTAAACAGGACAAGTCTGATTGCATTCTTCTGGATATTATTGTGTAGCTTGGGATTAGTATTCTTTGGCGAATGGGTGCTTTCATTCATAAAAGATGGAGCTTATCTTCCAGCTCTACCTTATTTTTTCGTTTTGATTATTGGTTATGGCTTTGCCAGTATTTTCTTTTGGAACAGAAATGTACTCCTTTCTTTTAATCAGCCAAATGTTCCTTTGCTGATTATGTTGGTCATTGGTGGTTTTAAAACCATATTGATGTTTGTCCTCATCCCCAGGTTTGGATATTTGATGCAAGCTGGATTATTGAGCGGTTATTTCTTGATATCCATTGGAATGATGGTAATCTTAGGAGTCAGGCAAATTAAAATTCAAGAGAATATGGAAGTCATTTAATGCGAATAGGTGTGATCTCAACAAGTAAAATTCCCTCTACTACTGCAAATAGTATTCAAGTTATGAAAGTTTGTCAGGCGTATAGACAATTGGGGCATGATGTTTTTTTGATCATTCCTGGTAAAAAGAAAAAAAAATGGGATGATTTAACTGAAATTTATGGATTGAGTAAATCCTTCGATATCTCCTACCTTCCATCTCTTATACTTTTCCGTAGATATGACTTTTCTATTCTCGCCGGATTTATGATTTTATCAAAAAAAATTGATCTTGTTCATACATGGATGCCACAAACTGCTTTAATTTCTGGTTTATTAAAAAAACCATACTTAATTGAATTACATGAAATGCCGACAGGTAGAATTGGTCCCTGGTTATTTAAGAAAATTTTATTTTCCAAACATAAAAAGAGATTTTTACCTATTACATCGGTATTAAAGAACATGTTCCAAAAAGAATTTAATTACAAATTTGATCAAAACGAGGTAAGAATAGCTCCTGATGGAGTTGATCTTGAAAGTTATCAGGACTTACCACAATCTACTCAACTGAAAAAGGATCTTGGAATTCAGGATACATTCACAGCAGTTTATACCGGGCATTTATATGCTGGCCGAGGAATGGATCTATTGGTTGAGTTGGCAAGAAGATTACCTGAATTTCAGTTTCTTTGGGTAGGTGGAAGAGATGAAGAAGTTAATCATTGGAAACATTTCCTGAAAGAGAAAAATTTCAAGAATATTACATTAACTGGATTCGTAAAAAATGTTAAAATTCCCCATTATCAATCAATCGCAGATGTTCTGTTAATGCCTTATGAAAATCAAATCTCGGGAAGTAGTGGCGGAAACACAGCTGATTATTGCAGCCCAATGAAAATGTTTGAATACATGGCCACTGGTAAACCAATCATAACAAGCGATCTCCCAGTTTTTCATGAAGTACTGAATAATGAAAATGCAATTTTTTGTGATTATCATGATGCAGAACAATGGATTACAGCAATAAAACGAATCCAAGAATCTCCAGATCACAGTAAAAAACTTGGAGATCGGGCTAAAATAGATGTTAAGAAATATACCTGGATTGAACGGACTAAGAATTCCTTGGATGGATTTATTCGATGAATTTTGTTAAACGGATTATTGTTCCAATTCTGCTCGGTTTTTTTATTACCTGGATTTTCGTATTTTTTTCATCTTTTGAAATCATAGATGTTTTTTTGGGCACATGGTTATTTACTTCAATCTCATTCATACTTTTATTCAATTTGTTTTTAAGGTTAGGGTCTAATAAATTTTTAGGAATAGTTGTCGGAATAGCTTTATTTCTTCGACTTGGATTGGGATTAATCACTACTGAAAATTTGATTGATTGGGGATATGATCAAGAACCTTACCTTAGTGGATACCTTTTCAGGGATGCATACAATCGAGATATGCAATCCTGGGAGTTAGCAATTTCTGATCAACCAATAGGGAAAGCGTTTTCAAGTGATTTTATAAGTGATCAGTATGGTGGTTTATTAGCATCCAGTGCAATTATATATCGATTATTTACTCCGAATTCTCATCTTCAAATTAATATCATTTTTTTTGTGGCATTAATCAATGTTCTAGGGATTCTGTTTTTAGGTGCGGGATTAAAAGAAAAATATGGGGATAATAAATCGCATATATTATCAAAAATCATCATAATAATCTTTGCATTCTATCCTGACGCGATTTTGTTTGGTGCTTCTCAAATGCGAGAACCATTATTATTGGGATTTTCAGCCGGCCTCTTTTGGATCATTCATAAACAAAATTATAAATTTTGGACAAGAATAGCAGTCTTTTCATTCTTTTCTTTGTTACTGATGCTCGTCTCATTAAAAATCGGCATTTTTCTAATATTTACATTCCTGATCTGGTTGATTTTTCAACCACATATAATGCCATTGAGGTTCATTAATTCCAAACTAATACCTATACCAATAATTTGTATGGTATTGATTACTGCCTACTTTTCCTACAATTGGATTATCGAAGCCGGTAAATGGGATGCAATAATACTTGAACAGAAATCCGGGTTTGTTCAATATATCGTATCAATCATAGGAACAAAATATAGATTGCATTTTGCTTCCTTATATGGATTATTTCAACCTGTGTTACCGGCAGCATTGGTTGAACCTTCCAAATTATTCTGGAGAATACTTCAATCCTTGA
>Ga0209347_1000131_pt1 | contig 213467 bp, 182 predicted proteins | sample AutmiccommuBRH23_FD_187382 | JGI IMG/M metagenome (GOLD analysis project Ga0209347, IMG submission 187382) | Deep subsurface microbial communities from Mt. Terri, Switzerland - Autotrophic microbial communities BRH/23 (SPAdes) (version 2) | ecosystem: Environmental > Aquatic > Deep subsurface... | reverse complement strand
CGATAGAAACGGCTTTCAGCCCATTTGCCCGTTAGGGAGCATTAGAGAAGAAAGGCCATACTGCCCGCTACACCTGGGACTGAAGGTCCCAGGCTGCGGAAAGAAGAAACCCGTTGAAACGGGTTAAAGAGCTTTTAGTGCACTTTAGTGCACTTTTTAATCACTAGCCCAGCACTTGAGTGCTGGGTGGGGCGCGGCGTACATGCCGAGCAGCGAGCATTGGTCGTTACTTTTCATCGGTAGTGCGTACACGAACCCATGATCCGCGAAATGTTAGTGCCATTGGCCACCCTGGCGGCTCCCGCGCGGTATGGAAGATATTGTTGGTGAATGTTATGTATAGGTGGGATCGGGCGGTTGAAACCGCGGCAACCATTGCCAAGCCCACCTTCGTGGGCTGCACATCAACCTGCGAAGGCAGGTTTCGCAAGGGTTGGTGCAGTTTCAACTGCCTATGAACTTGGCATGAAATTCGCCAACAATATCATGGAAACCGCGGCTACGACTTGGGCCGGCAAGGGTGCCGGCGGTCCAGGGAAGATGGAGCACCATCCCGTTTGCCTTCCCGCCCCATTTCGGCCATACTGAGGGCCGCCCCATCCTGAATCCTTTCCCTGGAGGACTCGTGTCAGATATAGAGAGATCGCTACGCGAAGAACTGGCGACCTTGCCGGTGATAGATGCTCACGAACACCTGCGCACCCACGATGGCTGCACGCCCCAGCATGGGGTCACCGATTTCTTTTTGCGGGCCTACCTCGGCAGCCTGCTCCCCTACGCAGATACGGAACTGGCCGCGCGCATTCAGGACACTTCGCGGAGCGACCGGGACCGATGGGCCGATCTGGTGCGCCTCTGGCCACTGGTGCGCTACAGCGGCTACGGGCAGGTGCTGGCGAGCATGTTGCGGGCCTGGGGCCTGAGCGAGGAATTGGAGCCAGGCAGCTATGACGCCATTCGTGCCCGCCTGCAAGATCGTCGCCCGGAGATGAGCCAGGGAGCGTACCAGGAGGCGCACATCGCGGGGTCCGTCACCCATTACCTGGCGCATCCTTCGGTGGGCGGGCTGGCGAATGTAGAGGATTTCCTGGCCGGGCGGCTCCCCTTTGACGCGGACATTCACCCACTATTGGGCACGCTGCCCCTGCACGAGTTCAATACGCGGGCAGATATCGAGCTGCTGGAGCAGGTTTGCGGCGCGTCCATCGGCTCGCTGGAAGAGCTGGTGATGGCAGTAGAGGGGTTGATAGACCGCTGTGCGTCGCTGGGCATCGTGGGCCTCAAAGACCATGCCGCCTATACTCGTGGGCTGGATTTCGGCAGACCCTGCTGGGACCCGGCGGATATGGAGTTGCAGCGCCTGTTGCGGGGAGAGCGGTTCGAGGGGGGCGCGCGGTCCCTGTCCGACTATTTGTTCGACCGCATCTTGAAGGCGGCCATTGACCACAGCCTGCCCGTCGCCATCCATACCGGCTTTTTGGTGGGCACCGCGGACCCCAAGGCCAACCTGCGCCATTTCGCCTCCATCCTGCGGGCGTATCCTACGGTGCGGTTCGACCTCTATCATCTGAACGCCCCCTGGTACGAGGACCTGTTCGCCATCCTACGCAGTTTCCCCAACACGTGGGCCAACTGCTGCTGGGCGCACGCGATGGACCCCGCCGGAACCGTCCAGTTTTTGCACGCGGCCCTGCGCAGCATCCCGCCCAATCATGTGATCGGCTTTGGCGGAGATTTCTTTGACTCGCCGGAGCCGGTATTGGCCCATCTGGAGATCGCGCTGGATCACCTGGCCGCCGTATTGGGCGAGGCCGTGCATAGCGACTGGATGTCTCGCGGCGGCGCGCTGGAGATAGCACACCTGTGGCTGTACGAGGCCCCGAGGGCGCTGTATGGCCTGTTCGCGGTCTAGCTGGTTCACGCCAAAAGAGCGCGGATTAGCAACCCGCGCTCATACATGCTACTTGTCCCTCACCTGAACGGGGCTGCTCTGCTCCTTTTGCGCCCAGCGTCGCACCGCATCGATCAGGGCGGCAGGGTCGCCTCCCTTGGGCATGTAATCCACCGCCCCCGCCTCCCGCATACGACCCGCCATCTCGCTCCCCTCGTGCATGGACAGGCCAATCACCTTCACATCAGGTAGTTCGGCCAGGATGCGCCGGGTAGCCTCTACGCCGTCCATCCCCGGCATGCTCACATCCATCAATATCACATCCGGGTGCGTCATCAGCGCCAGGGCGATTGCCTCCCGGCCATTATCCGCCTGGCCCGCCAGTCCTATTCCTTCGTCCTGCAGCAGCCGCGCCAACCCCTGCCGCATGATGGTGTGATCGTCTACCAGCAGCACTTGCACCGATGGCCCGCCCGCCGCCTCTCGCTCGCCTACCCGCTCCTCTGCCCGGCCACGCCCGGTTTCGGCCATGCGTTTGGCGGCTTGCTCGGCGGCTTCTTCGGCCGCTTCTATCTCTGCGCCGCGCAAGGGAACTTCCAGGATCACCTGCGTGCCTTGCCCCGGCGCGCTGACTACCTTCATCTGGCCGCCCAGCAACTCTAGCCGCTCCCGGATGCTGAACAGCCCAAAGCCGCCCTCCTCTTGTCGCCCAATGCGCGTCGGGTCAAAGCCCGCACCCTCGTCCCGCACGATCAGCTCTACCTGATCTTCGGCCACGCGCCGCAGAGTCAACCTGGCGCGGTTTACCCCGGCGTGCTTGACCACGTTGAACAGCAATTCGCGCGTGGCCTGGAACAGCATGGCCCGCAACCCCTCGGGAGGCTGATTGCCCAAGTCCTCGGCATCCACCTCCACCACCAGGCCGTGCTTCTCTTCTATCCAACGCGCCAGCCAATGCAGGGCCGGAGTCAGCCCGGCATCGTACAGCACCGGCGGACTCAGTTCTGCCGTGAGCGAGCGGGAGGTGCGAATGGCTTCGTCTAGCACGTCGTCCACCCGCTCGGCGGCCCGCTGCAAGGGCTCTTCCGTCAACCGGCGCTGCATGGTGCTGATGTTCAGCCGGGCTGCCACTAATAACTGCTGGAGATGATCGTGCAGGATGCGCGCCAGCCGCTGCCGCTCCCGCTCTTCGGCCCGGCTCAACTCGGCTGCCAACGCGCGCAGTTGCACGGTACGTTCGGCCACCCGCTGCTCCAGCGTTTCGTTCAACTCCCGCAGGCGCTGCTCGCTCTGCTTGACTGGGGTAATGTCGAGCATGGACCCGACAAGCACTTGCGTGCCGTCGGGTTTGGTGACCAGCGTTCGCTGATCGCTGAACCAGTGGTATTCTCCGTCCTTGAGCCGCCAGCGATACTCGACCTGATTGGCCCGCTCGATAATGCCCTCATCCAGCTTGTGATCGCGTAGAGCCTCCAGATACTCGGTCAACCGATCCCGATCTTCCGGATGCAGCCGCTCAGCGTACACCTGGGCGCCCTGGACTGCCATCTCTTGCGAGGTAAGCCCTATAAGCTCCTCCAGGGCCGGGTTGGCATAGTCGTACCTGTCGTTCGTCACATCCAGACGATAGAGCGCATCCCGGGTATGGGTAAACACCTCGCGGAACCGCTCCTCGCTCTCGCGTAACGCTTGCTCGGCCTGCACCCGCTCGGTGATATCGACCATGGACCCAACGACCGCCTGCGTGCCATCGGGCTTGGTGGCCAGCGTTCGCCGGTCGCTGAACCAGCGGTATTCGCCACCCTTGACCCGCCAGCGATATTCGACCCGGTTGGCCCGCTCAACGATGCCCTCATCCAACTGACCATCTCGTACCGCTTCCAAATACTCGGCCAGCTTCTCCCGGTCATCGGGATGCAGCCGCTCGACGAATGTCTGGGCGTTCAAGGCGTCCAACTCTTGCCGGGTGAACCCGGTGATTCTCTCCAGGGCAGGGTTGAAATAGTCATATCTGTTGTTTGTCAAGTCCAGACGATAGATTGCATCCCGAGTATGGGTGAATACTTCGCGGAAGCGTTCCTCGCTCTCGCGCAGCGCTTGCCCGGCCTGTTTCTGCTCGGTGATGTCGAGGAAAATGGTTGCAAACCGTCCTGGCTTGACGCGGAAGGCACTGATGCTGAACCAGCGCTCCAGTGGCGTGACCCAGGCTTCGAACTGGGCTGGCGCCCCTGTCTGCACGACCTTCCCATACTGCTCGATCCACCGAGGCTCGATGTCGGGGATCAACTCTTTCACCGTGCGCCCCAGGATGTCCGCTGATTTCAACCCGGTTTGCTGCTCGAAAGCCGGGTTGACTTCCAGGAAGAGATAGTCGGTGGGTACCCCCTGTTCGTCGTAGAGCATCTCGTGGAGGGCAAACCCCTCTGTCATTGCCTCGAACAGAGTCCTGTAGCGTTCCTCGCTCTCGCGCAGGGCACGCTCGGCCTGCACCCGCTCAGTAATATCATTGACCATCACCAGGATGGCCGGACCATCTGGCTGGTCGAGTGGCACTGAAATGCTCTCGATCTCTGCCGTAGACCCATCGGCCCGGACCATTGCAAACTCCTGTGGGGGGTTTTTCAGACCTTCGCCAACGCGCTGTAGACGTTGGCGGATGGCTTCTATGTGTGCAGGGACGATAGCCTTCTCGATAGGCAAGTCGATCAGGTCCGCAGGTGCGTAGCCAAGTAACTTGCTGGCCGCGGGGTTGCCGTACACAAAGCGGCTATTACGCACAACCAAGATGGCAAGCGGGCTGGCGTCGATGATTGTACGGAAGCGCTCCTCACTCTTGCGCAGCGCCTCTTCAGTCTGTTTCCGGTCGGTGATGTCGCGGGAAATACCCAGCAAGCCAATAATCCGCCCCTGAGCATCGCGCCAGGGTGTCTTGGTGGACAGGAAGAACCGCCGCCCCTCGGGCGATAGCACCTCCTCCTCAACGACCTCGGTGCGGCCTGATTCCATGATGCGCTGATCGTTCTCCATGATGGCGCGACCCACGTCCGGGTCACCGTAGAACTCGGCATCGGTCTTGCCGAGAACCTGTTCGGCGGGTTTGCCGATCGTTGCCAGGGTAGCCGGGTTCGCCAGGATGATGCGGCCCTGGCGGTCTTTGATAAAGATCGGATCAGGGCTGCCACCCATGATGGCTTGCAGCAGCGCCTGGTTTTCGCGCACCGCCTCTTCCGCTTGTCTCTGCTCGGTGACATCGCGCATACTGCCTACTGTAGCCAGCGGCTGACCCTGGGCACCCCGCACCAACACGCGCTGAACGCTGAACCAGCACCAGCCTTTTCGGGTTCTCCAGCGGAACTCGACCCGATCTGTAGGCCGCTCCTCGTCGCTGTGCATCAGAGAATCGGTGTGCTCTTGGAAGGACTGTACATCGTCGGGATGTACCCAGAAGGTAGGGTCATCCTTACTGGCCAGCATCTCTTCGGGGGTATAGCCAGTGAGCGCCTCAATGGCCGGGCTGACATACTCAAAAGAGCGCGTACGCAGGTTATACCGATAGATGATATCACGCGAGTTTTCCAACACATCGCGCAGCCGCTCCTCACTCTCGCGCAGGGCATGTTCGGCCCGCTTCTGCTCGGTGACATCACGACTGGTGGCTACCAGGGCCACCACCCGCCCCTCAGCGTCCGTTACGGCTGTACGGTTGTCGCTGAACCAACGGTATTCCCCGCTCTTGGAGCGTATACGATATTCGATAGGCGGGCGCATGGCCTCAGGATTGTCCTGTGCCTCTTGCAAATAGCGCAGGAAAGGCTCGCGGTCCTCAGGGTGCATGTTTTCCATGATCTCTTCCTGGCTCATCTCGGCGAGTTCTTGCAGCGTATACCCGGAGAGCCTCTCCATGGAAGGACTCATGAAATCGTACTGACCAGTCAACAGATTTAACCGGTGGATGCCGTCCCGCGAGTTCTCTAGCAAACTGCGGAACAGATCCTCGCTCTTGCGCAGAGCTTGCTCCGCCTGCTTCCGCTCGGTGATGTCTATGTTCATGCCGACCCACTTGCGCACAGAACCATCGGGGTTGCGCAGTGGCACGACGCGCACGTTCGTCCAGCGCCACTCCCCATCTGGACCTCTGAGGCGGAACTCGACATTCACATTTGCGCCTGTCGCCACGGCCTCCCGCCACTGCTGTTCGACGTATGCGCGGTCATCGGGATGCACTGCGTTGATCCAGCCACAACCTCTTGACTCCTCCCAGCTCTGCCCGGTATAGCGCCGCCAACTGGGTGAATCCGTGACCAATTCGCCTTCTGCATTCAGTTCCCATATAGCTTGCGCCCACGGCTCGACTAGCCCGCGAAAGCGCTCCTCGCTCTCGCTCAGGGCTTGCTCGAACTTCTTTTGCTCGGTGATATCTTCTACTACACAGATGCGATAGGGTTCTCGCATGCCATGCGCCAGCGAAGTGGTCGCCCGCACCCAGATCGGCTGGGTGCCGCGCCAAAGATAACGCTTGTGCAGCGTGTAGCTAGAGATCTCACCGGTCATCAACTGCGCTCGCGCTTTGCGCTCGGCTGGCAAATCTTCAGGCGCGATGAAATCGTCCATCTCGCGGCCTATCAGTTCTTGCTGGGTATAGCCCAGGATGTCCGCCAGTTTCTGGTTCGCCGCCTGTATGCGCCCGTCCAGCCCCACCAGTTTGATACCCACAGCAGCCTGCTCGTACAGCGCTCGGAAGCGTTCCTCGCTCTCGCGTAGCTCCTGCTCGGCAACTCGCTGCTCGGTGACATCCAGCCCGCTGCTGACGATATAGCGCAGGTTGCCCCGCTCATCTTGGGATACCGTGTTAGACCAGGCAATTCGCCGTCGCCCTCCGTCGCGAGTGAGCCAGTCATTCTCGTGGCGATTGGGCAGCCCCCGCTCGCGCAGATACACAAAGGTATCTCGCACTCCCTCGACTTGCTCAGGAGGGATTAGAAATTCCCAGATGACTCGCCCGATCACCTCTTCCGCCGAGTAGCCGGTGATTTCCTCGCAGGCCCGGTTAAAGCGCACCATGCGCCCCTGGGGATCAAGAACCACAATCAGAGCACCAGTCGTATCCAAGATAGCCGTATTGAATGCCTCGGCCTCCCACAGGGTCTCCTCAGCCCGTCTCTGTTCGGTTATATCGCGCAACGTGCCCACCAACGCGATGGGTTCCCCCTGGTCATCCCGCACCACCTGGCGTCTGTTCCTGAGCCAGCGATAGGTGCCGTCCTTGTGCAGCCAGCGATATTCGAGCATCTCACTGCCCCCACGCTCGATGAGATGGCCCAGGCCCGCCAGGTAACGCTCCCGATCCTCCGGGTGGATGCGTTCGCGGGCGCCTTGCACCCCCATCTCTTGCAGTTCCTGCACGCTGAAACCAGTGATAGGCTCGACCTTGGTATTGAGATAATCCAACTTGCCGGTTCGCAGATCGGATATATACAGCGCATCTTCTAGCTGGTCTATCGCCTGCCGTATCAGGGAGTCTGTTTGCTCTATCTGATTATCGCGCTTTACGCGTTCGTCCATAGCATTCCTTACACTGCGCTCACCACTTGAAGTTAACTAATTATTATATTAGATGACAAACGATATGTAAAATGCTGCCAACATCAAGTTAATGATAGTGTACGTGACATCGAATATCAAGTATCCGCAAACTTGCGCTGTGGGTATGTCCATAGCCGCGGACGCATTTTCGTAGGAACCAGCAAATTGGGTCAGGTCGTTAACGATGGCCCTCCTGCCCATGCCACATTTCCGGTCACATCGCGTTCGTGTGTTGCATGGTTCTATCTCCCCTTGTTGCGTGTTCTTGATCTTTCGTGGTCGGCCTGTTCCGGCGCGCCCCGCCTGCCGCTTGACACCAACGTGCTCTCGGAGCAAACTGCCTGGCGTATATCAGACCTGCCTGGCGGGCCTACTGTACACCACGGAGGGCAACATGATCACCTTTGACGCAAACTGTTTCCTGGGGCGCTGGCCTGCTGGCGGCCCCACCTACGCTCTGGTAGATGACCTGCTGTCGGCGATGGATCGCCTGGGCATCGACCGGTCGTTGGTCCGGCACACATTGGGCTGGCAGCATTACCCGCAGGATGGCAACGCCCTGCTGATGGAGCAGCTTAACGGGAACGAGCGGCTGGTGCCGTGCTGGGCGGCGTTGCCCCCCATCACCGGCGAGCTGGGGCCGCTGGACGACTGGCTGGCGCAACTGGCTGACCAAAATGTGCGGGCGGTCTGCCTCTACCCGCAAGCCTATGGCTACCCCCTGACGGAATGGCAGTGCGGGCCGCTGCTAGAGGCGCTGGCCCAGCGACGGTATGTGCTTCTGCTCGAGACCTCGGAGGTGAACTGGGAACAGGTGCACTGGCTGTGCGGGCGCTACCCGGCGCTGCGGGTGGTGCTGACTGCCACCGGCTACCGGGTGCTGCGGCAACTCTACGCCTTGCTGGATGCCCATCCCAACCTGTACCTGGACCTGTCGACCCTGGCGAATTTCCGTGGGTTGGAAGAAATCGCCGCCCGCTTTGGCGCGGAGCGGCTGCTGTTTGGCACGGGGCTACCCCGTTACGATGGAGTGGGGCCGCGAACGGCTTTGGCCTATTCCCCCCTGGACGAGGCCGCGCGCGCGGCCATTGCTTCCGGCAACCTGACCCGCCTGCTACAGGAGGTGACCCCATGACCCCCACAGTAAAAGAACTCGTGCAACGCGGGGAGAGCTTGGCCGCGCTGGGCTGGCGCATCATCGATGCCCACGGCCATTTGGGCCACTTGGGCATGTTCTACGCGCCCACACCGGACGCCGCCGATATGGTTGCCATGATGGACCGGCTGGGGGTGCAAACGGTGTGCATCTCCTCGCACCTGTCCATCGGCAGCGATTTCATCCGGGGCAACGACGAGACCGCTCAGGCGGCGCGCCGTTTTCCGGGCCGCATCAAGGGCTATGTGACGATCAACGCCCGCTACCCCGAGCAAATTGAGGGGGAATTGCGGCGGGGCGTGGACGAGCTGGGGCTATTCGGCATCAAGCTACACCCCGGCCTGCACGATTTCTCTGTGCTGGACCCGGCCTGCGAACCCATCTGGCGCTTTGCTCAGGAGCGAGGGCTATTGGTGCTCGCCCATACCTGGGGCGGAGACGCCCGCTGTCGGCCCGCGGCCTTTGGCAAGCTGGCGGAGAGCTATCCCGGCGTGCGCTTTTTGCTGGGGCATAGTGGCGGGGTGCACGCGGGGCGAGAGGAGGCCATCCAGGTAGCTCAGGCGCATCCCAATATTTACCTGGAGTTGTGTAGCTCCTGGCTGTCGCGGGCCGAGGTGGAGTGGATGGCCGCCGAGGTGGGCGCCGAGCGGATGCTGTTCGGCACGGACATGCCCTTCATTGATCCCCGGTATACCCTGGGCCGGGTGGCCCTGGCGAACCTGAGCGAGGAGGAATTGCGATTGATCCTGGGCGAGAATATGGCGCGCCTTCTTATGTAGCCGCGCCATCGTGGCGCGTATTGTTGCTATAGCAATACGCCGCTTGCCAAGGGGATGCCTGATGCCATTGCAGCATACGTCGCCACTCGCGTTCGCAGAGCAGGGAGACGAGGTGGAAGACCATTCACAGGCTCGTGCCCGAATCCGGCGCTGGTATGTGCCAAACGCCATCTACTTTATCACGGCGGCCACCAAGGACCGCAAGCCGGTCTTTGCTCAGGAGGCCAACGTTGCTCTGCTCCGCGAGACTATGAGACGAGTACGCAATCATCATCCCTTCAAGATGCATGCATACGCGGTGATGCCCGATCACCTGCATTTGCTCATCTACGTGCCTGATACAACCGACATCAGCAAACTCATGCAGTCCATCCAATGGAACATGACCCGAAATTACAGAGAAGTGCACCACGTGGCCGGAACACTGCATCTCTGGCAGCGTAGCTTCTGGGACCATGTCATCCGCGATGATCTGGACTATGAACGGCATTTCAACTACATTCACTACAATCCCGTCAAGCATGGGTTGGCACTCCACTCGGGGGAGTATCCGCACACCAGCTTCCAGGAATATGTGAAACGTGGATGGTATGGGCCAACGTGGGCACAGGATGCGATGCCACCCATGTTGGAAGATGCAGAGTTTGAGCCATGATCAAGGCGTCAAAACGGTCATATTGCGCCGAAACCCTTGGGGCAAAGCGCGCCACGATGGCGCGGCTACAGGACGCGCACGGGCCATGGTAACACAAAGACTGCAACATGAACAGCGGGGGACACGGCTGGCCGAGGGTGGTATCAAGAGATGATGGGGGCGTGATGGATAGGACTGGGGGAGCGCGCCACGATGGCGCGGCTACAGGAGAGAGCGGCATGCGGCTGGGCTTTTCCGTGCGCATTTTCGGGCGCGCCGACCTGGCCTCTCACGACGCCCGCCGCCAGTCTCAAACGTCGCACTGGAGCGTCAATCTGGTCAACCTGCGCGACATCCTGTACTATCTGCACGCCAACGGCCTGCATATGTACCGCCTGCATGCCGAGCTGGCCCCATTCGACCGGGAGCGGGAGGCGGTGGACTGGGCGCAGCTAGACGAATGTGCCGCTCAACTGGAGGTGGTGGGCGGGCTGGCACAGGAATGGGACATCCGGCTATCCTTCCACCCCTATAGCGCGGTGGTGCTGAACGCTCTCAACGAAGACAAGCTGGCCCACTCTGTAGCCCAGCTAGAGGCGGAAGTGGCCCTGCTTGACGCGCTGGCCCTGGGCCCGGAGGCGGTGGTGGTGCTGCACGTGGGTGGGGTGTACGACAACCCCGCGGCCTCCCGCGAGCGGTTTATCCGGCGCTACGAGGCCCTGCCCGAGCCGGTGCGCCGCCGGGTGGTCATGGAAAACGACGACCACCGCTTCAGTCACGCCGACACGCGCGCCATCCACGAGCGCTGCGGGGTTCCGCTGATTTTGGACCAACTGCACCATCTGGTGTATAACCCGGCGGGCATCCCCATGCGCGAGGCGCTGGCCTACGCCCTGGGCACATGGCCGGAGGGGATGCGGCCCAAGATCCATTTCAGCAGCCCCCGCACCGAGATGCGTCCGGAGGGATCGGGGGTCAAGGTGCCTACCTGGACGGAGCACAGCGATTTCGTCAACCCGTTCGAGTTCATCGCGTTCATGCGCGAGATGGCTGCTTTATTCCCGTTCGATATCATGCTCGAGTCCAAAGCGCGGGACCTGGCGGTGCTCAGGCTGCGCGAGGATTTGCAACGGTTCGCGCCCGACCTGGCGCCCCTGTTCCGATAGGGCCACCGGGCCGGACCGCCGCCAACCCTGGCGGCATCATCGCGAAATATGATGGGAGCCGGCAAGGGTGCCGGCGGTCCAACAAGCCGCCAGGGGTAGCGGCGGCATACATGCCGGGCGCTCCAACAAAATAGAACGCATCCCATTTTCAACCTGGAAAGGAGCCATACTATGTCGAGGCAAGATTGGCGGGGGAGTTTCGCCATCCCCATGACCCCCTTTGACGACCAGGACCGCATTGACGAGGAAGCCCTGCGCGCCGAGATGCGCTTTTGCATCGAGAGCGGCGTGGGCGGCATCGTCGTACCGGTCATGGTCAGCGAGTTCCGGCTGCTGTCCGAAGACGAGCGCCGGACAATGATCCGCGTGCCGGTGGAGGAATGCCGGGGGACGGACGTGCCGGTAGTGGCCAGCGTGGCCGCAGTCAACACCCCTCTGGCGGTGCGCTATGCCGAGTATGCCCAGGAAGTGGGCGCCGACGCAGTCATCGCCATGCCTCCGTACATCCTGCGTCCCGATTTCGATACCATTTTCGCCTATTTCAAGGCCATCTCGGACGCCGTGACCATTCCCGTCTGGATTCAGAACGCGGGCGTGGTGGCCCTGTCAGCGGGGGATATCGCCCGGCTGTGCACCGAGATCGAGCATGTCAGTTGGGTCAAGGAAGAGGTCGCCCCCAGCACGCACAGCATCAGCAAGCTGCTGGCGCAGAACTGCCCGGCCATCAAGGGCGTGATGGGCGGGGCCGGTGGACGCTACATGATCCACGAGCGGGCGCGCGGCTCCCTGGGAGTGATTCACGCCTGCGAATTCTGCGACATCGTCCAGCGCATCTGGGAGCTGCTGGACGCCGGGCAGCAATCCGAGGCAGAAGACCTGTTCGAGCGCATCCTGCCCTCCCTGGACCTGGAAGGGCTGATGGGCATGGCCTATGCCAAGGAGATTATGGTGCGCCGAGGCGTGCTGAAGAACAACCGCATCCGCACCCAGGTCAGGCCGTTGGACGAGTGGGACATGCAGGAGATTGACCGCGCCTGGAAGCGCATCGAGCCGTACCTCATCTGGCACCAGTAGGTTGGTGGATACGCCTGTGCCGTTGCACACATACCATTCGCATTGAAAGGAATCAACATGACAGAGCAAGAAGCACAACAACGTATGAATCAGGTGGAGAACGCCATCCGCACCTATGGCAACCCCTCGGATTTAAAGATCACGGATATGCGCATCGCGGTAGTCTGCTCTAACTATGACTACCCCATCATTCGCCTGGACACGAATCAGGGGGTCTATGGCCTGGGCGAAGTGCGCGACGCCGGGCACAAGGAGAACGCCCTGCAATTCAAGAACATGCTGCTGGGCCAGAACCCCTGCAACGTGGACATGCTCTTCCGGGCCATGAAGCGCTTTGGCAACTGGGGCCGCGAGGGAGGCGGCGTGTCGGGGTTGGAGCTGGCCCTGTGGGACCTGGTGGGCAAGGTGTACGGCGTGCCCTGCTACCAACTGCTGGGCGGCAAATACCGCGACAAGGTACGCATCTATGCCGATACTCCCGCCCCCGTCGAACCGACCCCCGCCGGATATGTGGAGCGAGTGCTGGAGCGCAAGGCGATGGGCCTGACGTTCATCAAGTTCGACATTGGCCCGCGCATTTTGGAGAACGCGCCGAACACCTTCATCGGCACGCCCACCCAGGGGGAACTACCCCAGGGGCGGCGCATGCAGGCCCCCGGCACGGGGCTGGGCAGCAAGGTAACGGACGAGGGCATCGCCCGCATGGCCGAGGTCGCCAAGGCCGTGCGCGAAGCAGCGGGCTGGGACGTGTCGCTGTGTATCGACCACTTTGGGCATGGCTACATGACCGCCAAAGAAGTCATCCGGCTGGGCAACGCGCTGGAGCCGTACGGGCTGGCCTGGATGGAAGATCCCATGCCCTGGTGGGATATTGACGGGCACAAGCGGGTCACCGAGGCGATCAATGTGCCCACGGCGGCGGGCGAAGAGCTGTACCTGTGGGATGGCTTCCGCGAACTGATCGAAAAGCGCGCGGTAGACATCATCCACCCCGACCTATTGACCTCCGGCGGCATGTTGGAGACCAAGCGCATCGCGGATTACGCCGAGCGCTATGGCATGCCCACGGCCCTGCACTGCGCCGGGTCGCCCATCGCCTTTATGGCGAACGTCCATTGCGCGGCGGCTATCTCGAGCTTTGTCTCGCTGGAAAACCACGCGCTGGACCTGCCCTTCTGGACCAGCCTGGTCACGGGGTTGGACGATCCGCTAATCGAGGGTGGCTATGTGCGCGTGCCGGAAACGCCGGGCCTGGGGGTAGACCTGAACCTGGAAGGGATCGAGGCGAACCTACGCTTCCCCGGCCTGTTCGAGCCGACGGACGAGTGGAACACGCCCAAGCTGGGCTTCTGGCAGCCGGACCGCCGTTGGGACAAATAACGTTCGAGGAGCAAAACGGGGCTTGGGTCAGACCCAGGCCCCGTTCATCGCAGAGAGACTAGAAGAGTTGTAGGCGTAGGATCGGGCGGTTAAAACCGCGGCAACCTCTGCATCGCCATGCATGGCGCGCCCACCTTCGTGGGCTGCACATCAACCTGCGAAGGCAGGTTTCGCAAGGGTTGGTGCAGTTTCAACTGCCTATGAAAGCGTCCACAACAGAATCGAGACGATGATAATCAACGCCCTTTTGCGCTTGACCATGCTAGTTCCCCTTTCGCGTTTGGTTCACACGCCTATTTTGCCTTGCCCAGGTTACATGTAGGTTAGCGCGAGGTACACGAATTGTTGACACGCCAAGCCGCGTAAACTGCAAGTGAGGGGCGAGAGCAAATAGCTGGACACTCTATACAGGAGGATAGCACCCATGAAGATCATCGACATGAAATGCACCGTTTTGGGCCAGAACCCCGTGGTACGCATCGTCACGGACGAGGGCATCGACGGGTATGGCGAGGCAGAGGCCAGCAAGTATTACCTGCGGCCCCATGTCCAGTTCTACAAGCAGTTCCTACTGGGCGAAGACCCCACCAACGTCGAGCGGGTGATGCTGAAAATCCGCAGGCTGGGCAGTTTCAAGCCGTGGGGTAGCGCCGTCAGCGCCATCGAGATGGCGTTGTGGGACATCGCCGGGAAAGCGGCGAACCTGCCCGTCTACAAGTTGTTGGGCGGCAAGGTCCGCGACAAGGTGCGGGTATACAATGGCGCCGTGCGGTTCCCGATGAACGGGCAATCGCCGGAGGATTATGCCGAGAATATGGCGAAAATGAAGGCCGCCCCGGAAGGGTTCAGCATCATCAAGCAGGGGATCGCCTTCCACAGCGCAATGGCTACCACGGTTCCCGATTTTTCCTATGGCGAGATGCGCAAAGGCGGGTTCCACGCCAACCGGGGACCGCTCACCGAGCGCGGTCTCAAGCACGTCATCGCCTGCGTGGAAGCGATGAAGGATGTCCTGGGAGACGAGATCGGGCTGGCGTTGGACTGCGGTCCCGGCTGGATGGTCCCCGACGCCATCCGCCTGGCAAAGGCGCTGGAACCCCTGAACATCATGTGGCTGGAAGACATGCTCACCGGCGATTATGTGCCCTATGTGTCGGCGGACATCTACCGCGAAGTGACGCAGAGCACCTCGACCCCCATCCACACCGGCGAGCAGATCTACCTGCGGCAGAATTTCCAGGATCTGATCGAGAAGCACGCCGTCAACGTCATTGGCCCTGACCCCTGCGACATCGGCGGCATCGCCGAATTGAAATGGGTGGCCGAATACGCCGACCTGCACGGCATCCTGATGGCCCCGCACGGGACCGGCGATGGCCTGCTGGGGTTGGCCGCGCTGGTGCAGGTGGCCGCCACGCTGCCGCAGAACTATATCGCCTTTGAATATCCTGTGGGGCGACCCGACTGGTGGTACGAGATCGTCGAGGGCTTGCCCTCCCCCATCGTCAAGGACAGCTTTATCGAGGTGTGGGACACGCCGGGTATGGGCGTGAACCTGATCCCCGAAGCGGCTAAAAAGTACCTGCCGGAAGAGGACGCCGACTTTTTTCAGTGATCCCCACACCAACCAAACGCTCCGAGCGGCGAGGACAACCCATGTCCTCGCCGCTCCCAGAGATGGACCGCAGCCTGACGCCCAGTGCTCGCGGACATGGAATCCCCGGCCTGGTGCCCCAACCAGGGGATTGGGGAGCAAAATCGGTCAAGACGAGCTTGCCGCTTTGTAGTAGGCTTTGGCCTACTTTTTTATCAGATCGGCGCCTTGCTGGGAAAAGCTGGCGCTTCTGCAACCTGCCAGGAGGGAATTATCCCCGTTGTAACGGGATGATAGACTATATCAAGAGAGGGTCGAAAATGTTTGGACGCAAGAAGAAAAAGGAAACCCCTGCCGAGGAAACCTTGATCGAGCGTGGCCTGCGGGAATGTGGCGGCGAACGGGTGACCATGGCATGGTTGATGGAAAACACGGAGGACTATGACGACAGCGTGGAGGCTTATTACCAAAGCGGCTGGGATAAAGACGACCCTTCGTGGCAATGCACTTGCGGACACTGGAGTGATGGCGCTTTCTGCCCCCATTGCGGAGAAGCCAAGCACTAGGTCCATCCTACAAAACAGGATGTGACCATCAACGCAGGAGCATATAGGGTTCTCACGAATAGATGACCAAGAAGAAGGCACGAGAAAAAGTACATCCCGCGATGAGGCTCTTGATCTCAGCCATCCTGCTTTTCGGCGTGCTGCGTTGTGCGGGTGTGCTCAGCCTTGCCTTTTTTGGCGAAACGACCACGGGATTGATAGATAGCTACGATAACAGACGCGACAACGCCAAAGGCTACTCGGGCAGGATGCGAACCATCTCCATAACGTACCATTTCTATGTGGGCAATGAGCGATACAACGGTTCTGCAACCTATCACAGCGACGAAATCAAGACAGTGGTCGTAGGACGCGAAGATGAGCCTGTCCGGAGATCCATCCGCTATCTGCCCAAGCTGCCTTACGTGAACAGTCCAGAGCACCTGGCCGACCTCGATGCTCTGGGCGTGCTGTTTACTTTTGCCGTGATCCCGGCCTGCTTTGCATTGTTCCTGCTGGTCAATGGCTGGGCGTTCACCAAGAGACAACCAACGCCGACCCCCAAAATACATCATACTTCCACGAAGGGAATCACCATGTTCTGCACCAAGTGTGGCACACAACTACCAGAGGATGCAGCATTCTGCAAAAGGTGTGGCGCACCGACGGACATAGCCCCAACGGACGCTGCGCCGCCGGTTGCCGCTACACCACCAGTCGCCGCAGCGCCAACGGAGCCAGCGAACGTAGCACCAACGCCCCGTACAACATCAAGGCGGCGCACAGCAGTGGCGCCACGTGTGGATACGTCCAATCTTATCGGGTGGTCGAAACGAAGCAACCATCCGGAGATACTGGCCGCCGCACAGAAGAACAAAAAGAGCGCCGTTGGCTGCATGTGGGCTTTGACCTTGCTGTTCCCTATCGGCTTCCTGGTTGCGGGGTTGTTTGTCGAAGAGATGCCGTTGAATGAAGCGATCATCATCGGCGTGGGGCTGGGCCTCTTGATGCTAGTCATCAATTTGATACGCATCAGGGACATGAAAAAGCCCATCTGGGAGGGCGTGGTAACAGAAAAGTTCCACAAAGACAAGAGTGAACATAATAATGATGATAATATTTCGTATTATGTAGAATATACTCTCGTAATACGGACAACCACAGGCAAAAAACACCGCATCGTCAATAGAGACAGGCGAGAGATGTATGACTATTTCGAAATAGGTGACCGCGTGCGGTATCATCCCACCTTCTCAACCTATGAGAAATATGACAAATCCAAGGACAAGATCATCTACTGCAACGTTTGCTCCAAGATGAACCCCATCGTAAATGATCGCTGCGAGCGTTGTAACAACCTGTTGTTCAAATAGAAACTGGGCTGCTGCCAGGTCTCAGGACGGAGCAGGCAGCGGCATTGCACATAACCAAGAGCCAGCCATTGATGCAATGGCTGGCTCTTGGTTATGTGCGGGCAAGCTAGCTCCCTGCCCTTCTCCCTCTCTATCTAGTTGACAACTCGTCCCCATCTCCCTAGAATCAGCCCATAGGGAGTGTGAAACGGGCGTGATGAAGGGACCACAGACGGCGGAAACTGGCAAAGGCGCGCCGCTCCTGCGCTATCGGATACCGATGGGGCAGGCAGAGGGACAGCTAGAGGTCAAGAACTCGATTTTCATCGGCACGGCGGGCCATGCCGCCGATGTCGAGGCGGCCCAGGCTTTTGTCCAGCGGGTGCGCGAAGCCTATCCCGACGCCAACCATCACGCCTGGGCCTACCGCCTGACTTCCGGCCCGCAAGCCCTGATCGGGTCCTCGGACGACGGCGAGCCGGGCGGCACGGCGGGGCGGCCCATGCTGGCTATTCTAGAGGGCAGCGGCCTCGTCCAGGTGGTCGTCGTGGGCACGCGCTATTTCGGCGGGACCAAATTGGGTACCGGCGGGCTGGTACGAGCCTATAGCGCCGCCGCCCGCGAGGCGCTGCAAAATCTGCCCACCCAGGAATTGGTGTTGCACCGCCTGGCACGCATTACCATCGATTATAGTTTGTACGGCACCCTGCAATATACCCTGCCTCGCTACGACGTCAGGACCGAGGATGAGCAGTTTGCCGAGAAAGTGACCCTCATCCTGGTGATACCGTATGATCGCACGGAGCAGGTGGCCGCGTTGCTGCGCGAATGGACGAATGGACAGACCGCTCTGGAAGATACGTGGATTGGAGAACGCTATCAGCCCGCAGCCTCCCATGCGGAATAGACCCGGCAGATCGGGTCGGGCCGGATGGCGCTGGGCGCTGGTTGCGTTGCTGTTGCTGCCGCTCTGCGCGGCGTGCAATAAGGACCCGCGCCAGCAGACGACCATCATCGTCGCCGGGGCGAACAGTCCCGAGCAGCGCGTACTGACGCAGATTACCGTTCAATACCTGCGGGCCAAAGGCTTTCGGGTAGAGGACAGGACCAACCTGGGCGAACCCTGGGCCGTGCGGGCCGCGCTGGAATCCGGCAGGGTAGACCTCTGCTGGGAATATACGGGCGATACCTGGCTGATACACATGGCCCACGACCAGCCGATGATTGACGCGGAATTGCTGTGGACCAAAATCCGCGAGGAAGATGCCCGCCACGACATTAGCTGGATCGTCCGGACGCCCGCCGAGCGCTCGCTGGGCCTGGTGGCCCGCGCCGACGTGGCAAAAGCGAACAAATGGCAGACGATTGCCGACCTGATCCGTCATTGCCAGTACAGGGACTCTCAGATGTCCTTGTGCGTGCCCCAAGAGCGCTATCCCACCCCCAGCGGGATTCGGGGTCTGGAACGCTTGTATGGGTATCGTTTCCCTGAAAATCTGGTGCGCTATGGCTCCATCGAGGAGGGCTACCAGGCGGTCATCGACGGGAAATGCGATTGCGCTTTGGGCTTTACCACCGATATGCCGTACCACGCGCCGACGCTGGTCATGTTGCAGGATAATCGGGCCTTTTTCCCGCCATCCCATCTGGCCGTGGCGGTCCGCACGCCGCTGTTACAGGAATTCCCCGAACTGGAAGAACTCTTCAGCGACCTGGCCCAAACCATTGACCGACAGGTCCTGGCCGATATGCAACGCGCACTGGTGGAGGAAAAGCCTGCCAGGGTAGCCAAGCGATTTCTGGACGACCATAACTTGCTCCAAGATGAACGAGAACAGGATAAAGCACAGTAATGACACCCCATCATATTTAGATCTTCAGGAGGCTTACGGATGGAGACCATCGTACGCAGCAAGACCCAGGAAGTCATTATCAGCCCCGATCAACCAACGCGCATCATCGGCGAGCGCATCAACCCCACGGGCAAGGCCAAGCTGGCAGAATCGCTGGCGAACAAAGACATGAGCCGCGTCATCAGCCTGGCTACCTCGCAGATAGAGAGCGGGGCGGCCATCCTCGACGTGAACGTGGGCGCCGCTGGGGTGAACGAAGTCGAGTTGCTTCCCTTGGCCGTGCAGGCAGTGGGAGAGATGACTGATTTGCCTCTGTGCCTCGACTCGGCCAACCCCAACGCTCTGCGCGCGGCGTTGCAGGTGTACGAGGGCAAAGCCCTGATCAACTCGGTCAACGGCGAGGAACGGTCCCTGGAGCAGGTCTTGCCGCTGGTCAAAGAGTTTGGGGCCGCCGTCATCGGCCTGGCAATGGATGACAACGGCATCCCGTCCGACGCGGCTGCCCGGCTGGCCGTAGCCAAAAAGATCGTGGAACGGGCCGAGTCCTACGGCATCCCCCGCGAAGACGTGATGATTGACTGCCTGGCGCTGAGCGTATGCGCGGATTCGACGGCAGCCAAGGTCACACTGGAAGCCATTCACATGGTGCGGGAAGAGCTGGGGGTGAACATGACCCTGGGCGCGAGCAACATCTCCTTTGGCCTGCCCGACCGCGAGGCGATCAACGACATCTTTTTGGCCATGACCATCGCCGCGGGGGTCAATGCTCCCATCGTGAACCCGAAATTCGCGCAAAAAGCCGTCCTGATTTCCGATGTGTTGTTGGGTCGGGACGAGTACGCCATGAATTACATGACCTACTACCGCTCGCAGAAATAAGCCATCATCGGGCACACGTTCGCATCGCTGCAACCCAAGCCCCACGTATATACTGTGGGGCTTGTTGTTGGAAAGAGGCGACGCGCCAGCGAACGCCGCCCGTGAGCCTGGTGCAGCTACGCGATTCTGAGCACACAACAACCGATACCATACGCTGGGCGACCCGACCAGATCGGGCCACCCCTGAGGAGACACAGCATGGCAATCGCTCTTGGCATTGATACGGGAGGCACCTACACCGACGCGGTGCTGGTGGAGTACGAGACGGGGCAAATCGTGGCCAGCGCCAAGTCCTTGACCACCAAGCACAACCTGGCTATCGGCATCCGCGGGGCCATTGAGCGGGTCTTGGCCGCACACCCCGCCGACATTTGCCTGGTGTCCGTGTCTACCACCCTGGCGACCAACGCCATCGTAGAGGGCAAGGGAGCGCCCGTGGCCGCCCTGCTGCTGGGGTACGCCAATCGGCTGGACGCAGAAATCAACCTGGCCCGCGAGCTGGGCACCGATCGCTACGCCCTGATCCCCGGCGGGCACACCGCCGACGGCGAGGAATGGGAACCGCTGGATCTGGCGGCAGCGCGGGCGGCTATTCTGGAACACGCGCCCCATGTGGCGGGGTTTGCCGTGTCTGGCTTTTTCGGCACCCGCAACCCGTCTCACGAACTGGCAGTCAGCCGCATGATCACCGAGCTTACTGGCCTGCCGGTCACCTGCGGGCACGAATTGACCCATCGGCTGGACGCCCTGCGTCGGGCGACGACGGTGGCCCTCAACGCCAGCCTGATTCCCCTGCTGTGCGACCTGATGGACGCGGTAGAGCGAACGATGGCCGAGAAGGGTATTCGCGCCCCGCTGATGGTGGTCAAGGGAGATGGCTCGCTGATGGAGGCCAGCATGGCGCGGGCGCGGCCCATCGAGACGATCCTATCCGGCCCGGCGGCCAGCGTGGTTGGCGCGCAACATCTGGGAGACAGCGCGGAAGCTGTCGTGGTAGACATGGGCGGCACGACCACAGACATCGCCGTGATTCGCCAGGGTCGCCCCCGGCTGAACGCGCAAGGCGCGCAGGTGGGCCGCTGGCGCACGATGGTCGAAGCCGTCGATGCCCACACGGTGGGCCTGGGCGGGGATAGCCGCATCTGGTTCGAGAATGGGCGCGAGTTGCGCGTGGGGCCGCAGCGGATCATGCCCGTCTGCCTGCTGGCGATGGATCGCCCCGAGATCAAGGAAACTCTCCGCCGCCAGAAGGCGCGCGCCAAGGGGAACGAGGCGCTGGATGGCGAGTTCCTGCTGTTGCAGCGGGACGTGCCCCCCTCCTCCGACGAGCATCCCCCCTTTGAGAGCGACCTGTTCGCCGCGCTGCGGAAAGGGCCGCTGTCGCTGGAACAGGTCTATGAGATCATGCAGCACCCCTATTTCTATGCCCGCTATCTGGAGCGGCTGGAGCGAGAGGGCGTGCTGTTGCGCGCCGGGCTGACGCCGTCCGACGCGGCGCACGTGTTGGGAATGTATGCCGACTGGGACCACGAGGCGGCCGTGTTGGTCGCAGAGCTGGTGGGCCGCCGCGTAACGATGAACGCCGAGGCGTTGTGCCGCCAGGTGATCGCTCGCACGTCCGAGCGGATTGCCGCCGAGGTCGTACACAAGCTATTGAGCGACGACGCGCAGAACGGTCATCACGACATCCTGACCAACCCTCTGGTCGAGCGGGCACTGCGCCCCGCGACGGGGCTGAGCCTGGAATGCGCGCTGACGGTGCGGTCCGACATCGTAGCGATTGGCGCGCCGGTGCAGACCTATTTCCCTCGCGTGTCCGAGCTATTGCACAGTCGACTGCGCATCCCCCAGGCGGCGGGCGTGGCGAACGCCTTTGGGGCGGTGGTGGGGAGTATCGTCTATCGGGTGCACGCCCTGGTGATTCCGCACGAGGAGGAAGAGGTTTACCGGGTACATCTGCCCGACCAGATCAAGGACTTCCTCAACCTGGCGGACGCCGTGACCTACGCGGAGCAGCACGGCAGCGAGCTGGCCCGCCAGGGAGCCATCCAGTCCGGGGCGGCAGAGGTGCGCGTGCAGGTGGAGCGCGATGACCTGTCCGCGCCGGTGGCCGAGGGATGGGGAGACAGTATCTACTTGCAAACGGTGATGAACATCACAGCCGTAGGGAGGCCACGGCTGGCTTTCCAGGGGTAAATCCAGGCAAAGGCATTGGAGCGCCGGCTCCCAGCCGGCCCAGACCCACAGCGCATTTCGAGTGCCGCCAGGGGTGGCGGCGCTCCAACATATCGTAGCCGCGCTTTCCATAGCGCGCTGGTCCAGGTAATGGCGAGTCGCCATCACGCGGTTGCGGACCTGCGGTCCGATGAAACCGCGCCTACGATACGCAGCAACCAGAGTGCCGCCGCCCCTGGGCAAGTACCCAGGGGCGGCGGCTTGTGATTACAACAACCATTCCCCCGCAGTTTTCATCACGTTGCGATGGATGGGCTGGTAGCCCTGAGCGGCCTGTTCGGGCGTAGGGGTAGATGCCTCGTCAGGTTTGTCCGAGAGGCCAAACACCAACGCCCCCCGCTCGGCCATATAGCGGGCCACGCTAACCACCTCGGCGGTAATGGTGATCTCACTGCGCAGCACCTCCGCCTCGGGCGCGTCGTCGGGGAGCAAGTCCATACAGGCCACCGTCTCCAGGTATTCCCCCCGTCGAAAGCCCTTGAACGGCGTGGGGTCCTCCGCCTCGATCCCGCGCAGCACTTCCTCTTGGGCAGCCAGCAAGCCGGGAGACATGCTCCCCCGCCGTGATTCACAGACATTGGCAAACTGCACCACGTCGGTCAGCTCTCCCCGCTCCAGCCCGCCCCATAGCTCGTCGGATGGGTACACCCCCCCGTTGACCATCACGCAGATATACGCCAAATAGTCCTGGTTGTCCGCCGTGAAATAGTGGTAATCCGGCTGGTTCAGTCGGTCATACACGGCGCGGAAAGCCTGGGCGTCAAACTGCTCGCCCAGCGCCGCCTGCATCGTGCGCTCTACCGCCTGCACGCGGGCGTTGTCAATCACCTTGTCGTTGCGCCCGCGCGCCCCCAGGGAGGTCTTGTCCAGGTCGATCAGCAGCGCGGTGCGCTCGTCGCCGGGGATACCCTCCCGCTGCACCCACTCCACGAACTCGGTCAGCGCCCGCCAGCGATTCGCCACCATCAGCGGGCCTTGTTGCTCTATCCTGGCTTCCTGCTGCAAGCGGTCCGCGCCGATAAAGCCCAGCATGGGCCAATGGCGGCCCACATGCTGGGCGGCGGTGCCGTCGTTCATCAGCGTATCGCCGATGAACAACACCCGCTCCAGCGGCGCGGCCACCCCGCGCACGCGCTGCGCCTCGCGCAACATGCAGGCCAGCACGTTGGCATATTCGGGGCTCGTCTTGCGGGGCACATAGTAATGGTCCATACCAGCCTGCTGCCAGACGGCGCGCAACCCAGGCACCTGCGGGTGCGCCGGTTCCAGGTTGCGATAGACGATGAAATCCCCCATCCAGTCGGCCAGCGTCCCTTTTTGCCAGGTCATCCGATCATCCCCTGCGCGATCATCAACTCGGCGTTCAGGATCGAAGCGCCCGCCGCGCCGCGAACCGTATTGTGCGAGAGCACCACGAATTTGTATTCCAGCACCTCACAGGGGCGGATGCGCCCCACGGTAATCGCCATGCCGTTGCCCGCATCGCGGTCCATGCGGGTCTGCGGGCGGTCCGGCTCGTCGCGCACGATGATGGTGGGATGCACCGCCGAAGGACACCCTAGCTCGTAGGGCAAGCTGGTGAACTCGCGGAAGGCGGCGACCACCTCGTCTATGTGCGCCTCGCGCTCCAGCTCGATGGATACGGCTTCCAGATGTCCGTCGCGAGTGGCGACCCGGGTGCAGGTCGGGCTGATGATCATATCCGCCGGGCGGACCGTCTCATCCGCCGCCAAGAACTCGCCCAGGATTTTGCGCGGCTCGCTGACCAACTTGTCTTCCTCCCCCTTGATATAGGGGATCACGTTATCCAGGATGTCCAGAGAGGGCACGCCTGGATACCCCGCGCCGGACACGGCCTGCATGGTGGTCACCATGACGATGCGCACCCCAAAAGCGTCGTGTAGCGGCTTGAGCGCCAGGGTCAGGCCGATGGTGGCGCAGTTCGGGTCAGTCACGATAAACCCCTTATCCCAACCCCGCTTCTTGCGCTGGATAGGGATCAGGGCCAGGTGATCGGGGTTGACCTCCGGGATCAATAACGGCACATCGGGGTCCATGCGGTGGGCGCTGGCATTACTGAACACTCCATAGCCCGCCGCAGCCATCTGCACCTCTACGTCCCGCGCAATGTCCGCAGGGAGGGCAGAAAAGACGATGTCGCAATCCAGGCCCGGCTCGCACGGCTGCACGGGCAGATCGCGCACAGAAGCCGGGCAGTCGGCGGACAGGCGCCACGCGCACGCGTCGGCATAGCGCGCGCCGGTCGAGCGCTCGGAAGCGGCCACCGCCGTGATCTTGAACCAGGGGTTGGTGTCCAACAGGGCGATAAAGCGCTGCCCCACGGCTCCTGTCGCCCCCAATACTCCTACACGAATCGGCTTGCGGTCCATTTCTATCCCCCTTATACCTGATCCAGGTTGAATTGTTTGTGAATGGCCCGAACCCCCTGATCCACGTCCGTCTGGTTGACTACCAGGGACAGGTTATACTCGGAGGAACCCTGGGCGATAGACATGATGTTAATCCTCTTGTCGGCCAGCGCCTTGAACACCTGCGCGGCGATCCCCGGTTTGCCGGGCATACCCGCGTCCACCACGGCGATGATCGCCACGTTGCTCTGAGCGTTCACGTGGTCAATGTCGCCGCGCATGCGCTCCAGCTCGAACTCTTTATCAATGGCCTGCACGACGGCGGGGGTGTCCACCGAGCGCAGGACAAAGGTGATGTTCTGCTCGGAGGAGGACTGGGTGATCATCAGGATGCTGGCCCCGCTGCGGGCAACGGCGGAAAAGACGCGCCCGGCGATGCCCGGCACGCCCAACATACCGCGTCCTTCCAGGTTGACCACGCTCAGGTCGCGGATGGCAGTGATACCCTTGATGGCCGGGGTCTCGGCAATCTCGTTGCAGACCAGCGTGCCGGGATGGTCGGGATGGAAGGAGTTGAGCACGCGCAGTGGGATGTTGGCCTGCACGACGGGCTGCATGGTTTTGGGATGGAGCACCTTGGCCCCAAAGAAGGCCAACTCGGCCATCTCGGCGTATGAGATGGTGGGCAGCGTGCGAGCTTCGGGGACGATGCGCGGATCGGCGGTCATTACGCCGTCCACGTCGGTCCAGATCCAGACCTCGTCGGCGGGCAGGCAGCGGCCCAGGATGGTTCCGCTGTAATCGCTACCGCCCCGGCCCAACGTGGTGGGTACGCCCTCCGCCGTCGCGCCAATAAAGCCGGTGACCACCGGTACGATACCCGCTTGGATCAGGGGCAGCAAGCGGGCGCGCGCGCGGGCTGTGGTTTCCTCGAACAGGGGATTGGCGCTGCCGAAATTGCCATCGGTGACGATCAACTCGGTAGCTTCGACCGTTTGCGCTTTGAACCCCTGGCTGAGCATGGCGGCGGCGGCGATGCGCACGCACAGGCGCTCCCCCAGGCCCGACAAGATGTCCAGGCCGCGAGGCGTCAACTCGCCCAGGGTATGGATGCTCTGGCAGATGTTCTCGAACCAGTTGAGCAGCGATGCCACTTCGGCGCGCAGGCCACGGGCGTGCTCAGGATCGGTCACGCAGACAGCGATAGCCTGCTCGTGCTTGGCCTGTAGCTCCTGGCGAATGGTGCGAAAGCTGATCCCATCTCCAGAGGCAGCAGTTCGAGCGGCGCGCACCAGGCTGTCTGTGACCCCACTCATGGCCGAGAGCACGACCACGGGGGGAGTGCCGGTGCGCTCGGTAGTTTGCGCGGCGATACGCGCCACATTGGCGATGCGATCCCCGGACCCAACCGACGTTCCGCCGAATTTCATGACGATCATGGGCTACCTCCAGCTTGTACGAGAATGAAATCGATTCGGCTGTCGCTGCATGTACCGGCCACTTGCTGCTACCATCAATCGCGCCATGCTCCCCAGGTGGACGAAAACCCGGCCGCCAAAGTTAGGGCAACAAACGACGAGGACTGGAAGACAGACGTGTTGGATTACACCTGATCTCAGGGCTTATAGCCGACGCTGGCGAGAGGTCAACCACGGGGGAGGCAGCAATGCCTGGCGGACGAAGGTTGTGGGCATGGCCGATAGTCGAAATCTCGGGATCACAGCCACCAATTCCCGAGATTGGCGGGGATTATACACTAGAAGGCGTAACTAGACAAGCTGCGCTCAAGGCGTTAAGATCGGGGGAGGATAGGGAACACGGAACACACGAACCTGTAGCCGCGGCATCCTGCCGCGCGTTTCCCGTCGTTGAAATAGGGTGGTTGCGCGCCTGGAAGGCGCGGCTACAGTTGGAGCCAAGATCGGAGAGGAAGGTTTACCACAGAACATACAGAAAACGCGGAGGGAGATCGAACACGAAATACACGAACCACATGAAAAATGCCCGTGCATCATCCCCTTGACCACTACATATTTCGTGTATTTCGTGGTTAAAAATCCATTCTGTGTTTTCTGTGTATTCCGTGGTCTAACATCGTTCGGGGGAAGAACGTGGCAGACAAGGCAGAGAAAACCAATTCCATGCGGCTATTGGAATCGAAAAAGGTTGCCTACAGCGTGCATCGCTATACCGCGGAGCGGCTGTCGGCGGAAGAAGTCGCCGAACTGGTGGGCAAACCGCCGGAGCAGGTGTTCAAGACGCTGGTGGTCGTGCCGCCCAAGGGCCGGGCGCTGCTGGCGATCGTGCCCGCCAACCACGAGCTCGACCTGAAAAAGCTGGCCCAGGCCGCGGGCGAGAAAAAGGTGCAGATGGCGACACAAAAAGAAGCGGAATCGCTCACCGGCCTGCAGGTGGGGGGCATCTCGGCCCTGGCGCTGACGCACAAGGGCTTGCGGGTGTTCCTGGACGCGTCCGCACGAGGCCAGCAAACCATCCTGGTCAGCGCGGGACAGCGGGGCATCCAGTTGGAGCTGGGACCGGAGGATTTGGCGCGTGTAGTCAACGCGCAGGTGGCAGACATCGCCCGGCCAGCCAGCGAAGAATAAAGGCCAGCAGGGGCACCTTATTCCCCGCCACTACGCTCAATAATGTTTGACAACCATATTTCTACATGGTATGCTGCAAGCAAGATGGCTTGCACAGGACAGGTGAAACCGTCCGCCATTTGCTGGCAGGTAACGGCAATATGAATAAGCGGAAGTTGCTCAAGAAGCTGCTTTCTGGTTCCAAGAATGTTCGATTTGCCGAGGCGGTTGCTTGCGTAGAGGCCTTTGGGTTTCGTTTGGCGCGCATTAGCGGTAGCCATCACATCTATGTGCATCCCGATGTGCCCGAATTGATCAATCTGCAGAATGTGGACGGGAAAGCCAAGCCCTACCAGATAAAGCAGTTCCTTCAGATTGTCGAGCAGTATAATTTGCGGCTGGAGGACGAGGAATGAAAGATTATCATATCAACGTATTCTATAGTGACGATGATGAGGGCTATATCGCCGACGTGCCCGATCTGGCGCATTGCTCCGCTTTTGGCAGCACTCCAGAGGAAGCACTGAGAGGGGTTCTCAAGGCCAAGGAGGCCTGGCTTGAGGCTGCCCGTGAGAACGGCAAGCCCATTCCCGCACCGCGCTACCGCCCGGCGATCTATCAGGTGGCGTGAGGCTCCCTGTCTCAGCACGGTCCTTGGCGCAAGCCCGAAATCTGAAGGATACAAAAAGAGCGAGCAGATGATGTCTGTTCGCTCTTTTGCTTGAGGCGACGATCGGATTCGAACCGATGATCGGGGTTTTGCAGACCCCTGCCTTGCCGCTTGGCTACGTCGCCGGATGGGCATGCGATTGTGGGCGGGAACCTGAGAAGAAACACGGTTCCTTGCCCACGGCAAAGGAACCGTTCAGGAGCGGAAGACGAGATTCGAACTCGCGACCCTCTCCTTGGCAAGGAGATGCTCTACCACTGAGCCACTTCCGCTTTGGTGCCGAAGCCCAGACTTGAACTGGGGACACCTTGATTTTCAGTCAAGTGCTCTACCAACTGAGCTACCTCGGCATTCCAGGAGACGATTGGTATTGTATCAAAAAGGGCACCGATTGTCAAAATGGCCGCCTGTCTGTGAACATGATGTCCTGCCACACTTCGGGGAGGGCGCGGCAGGATGCCGCGGCTACAGGTTCTTTCATGCCGTTCGTGTATTTCGTGGTTCATTCTCCTATTCCGTATTTTCCGTGTATTCCGTGGTCCCTCTCCCCGCTCGCTCGTGTTGACATCCCGGCCCGCTCGTGCTATGGTTGCAGCCAACAATCCCCCGATCCTACCATGAGAGGACAATAAAGCCATGCCGCACGAGCGTTTCCGATTCAAGACCCTGGAAGACCTCATGGCGAAAACCGAGGAACTCGGCCTGGACCTCCCCGCGGACACCGACCTCAGCCCGCTGGCCCGGCGGGTGCGCATCGGCGATCACTGGACGCCCAACGCCCTGGCCATCCATCCGATGGAGGGGTGCGACGGCACCCCCGACGGCAAGCCCGACGAACTGACCATCCGCCGCTACCTGCGCTTTGCCCGCGGGGGTGCCGGATTGCTCTGGTTCGAGGCGACCGCCATCCTCCCGGAGGCGCGGGCCAACCCCCGCCAGTTGTTGCTGGTGCCGGAGAATGCCAGCGCGTTCGCCGCGCTGCGCGAGCGCGCGCTGGCCGCAGGGCGCGAGGTGAACGGCCCCGACTATCAGCCGTTCACCGTCTTGCAATTGACCCATTCGGGGCGCTACAGCCGCCCCGTGGATAAACCCCGGCCCATTATCGCCCACCACGATGGCCTGCTGGACCAGGCGCAAAAGCTGCCGCCGGATTACCCCTTGATCAGCGACGACGAGCTAGACCGCCTGCCCGACCAGTATCCCCAGGCGGCCCGGCTGGCCCACGACTGCGGCTTTGACGGGGTGGACATCAAAAGCTGCCACCGCTACCTGCTGTCCGAGTTGCTGGCTGCCCACACGCGGCCGGGGCGCTATGGCGGCTCGTTCGAGAACCGCACGCGCTTGCTGCTCGACATCGTGCGGCGCGTGCGCGCGGAACTCCCCGACCAGTTGATTACCATGCGGATGAACGTCTACGACGGGCACCCCTATCCCTGGGGCTGGGGGGTGGATAAGGATGATCCCAGCATTCCCGACCTGAGCGAGCCGCTAAAGCTGATCGGCCTGTTGTACAAGGCGGGCGTTTCCCTGATCAACGTCACGGTGGGGAACCCCTATTACACCCCGCACATCAACCGCCCCTTTGACACCAACGTGGTGGGGGGCTATACGCCGGAGGAGCACCCGCTGGTGGGCGTGGCGCGCATGATCCACCTGGCCCGCCGCATCAAGCAGGTGTACCCCGACCTGGTGATCATGGGGACAGGCTATTCCTGGCTGCGGCACTATCTGGGGAACGTGGCCGCCGCCGTGCTGCGGCGAGGCTGGGCCGACATCGTGGGAGTGGGCCGCGAGGCGTTCGCCTACCCCGATTTTGCCCGCGATCTGCTGACCACGGGCCAGATGAACCGCCGTAGCACCTGTATCGCCTGCAGCCGCTGCACGCAGATCATGCGCGACCACGGGTGCTCCGGGTGCGTGCCCTTTGACAAAGAGGTGTACGGGCCGATCTACGAGGAAGGACGGAAAGCGCACGGGGAATAGTTTCACTGGCTACGCACAGGGCAGTCCTGCGGGAAGACTATTCCCGGCTTGGTCAGAGCTGTACGAGGAGGAGGTGACAGGCTTCACGACATCCTAACCGTCGTCATATCCACTATAGGCATACAGCAGGTCCGTCGCGGGTTGGAACTGTCGCTCCGTGTGCGTGACGCCATCCACCTGCTGTGGATTTGAGGCCGGGCACTGGCCGAGCTAGGGTGAATGCCCTGGCGAAGCACAGGCACAACCAACACTATACACCGAGGAGCGATCAGCATGCGCGTTAGGGGCTACTGGGCAGTAGTGGTGATCATAGCAGCCGCTTTGGCGAGCGTCGCGACTATAGGGGGAAGCTCGGCTCGCGCGGCCAGTGTGCCTTCCCTCGCACCGCCGGCCGCACCCACCAACGTGAGGGCCAGCGACGGCACGTATGCCTATCGGATTCGCATCACCTGGGATGCCGTTCCGGGCGCTACGTTGTACCGGGTGGTCAAAAGTTCGTCGCCAGGCAGTTCGGGCGGTATTGCAGGAGATACGTCCAATACCTATTTCGAGGATGACTTTCGGCTCGAGGTAGGGATCACCTACTGGTATTCGGTGATGGCCTACAACGGCGCATGGGGTGCAGAGAGCGCCCGCGACCCCGGTTTCCGGCAGTATCCCGCTGTTCCAACCGGCGTGCAGGCTACCGACGGCGGCTACGCCAACAGGATAGTGATCAGTTGGAACGCCGCCAACTACACCACCAAGTATCAGGTCTACCGCGCGCTTACGGCGAACGGGTCGCGCGGCCTGCTGGGCGAGCCTACGACCACCAGCTTCACAGACTATAATGCCGACCTGCATACGACGTATTACTACTGGGTCAAGGGGTGCAATAACGACGCGTGTAGCGATTACAGCGACGACGACACGGGCCTGCGCCTGGCTCCGCCCAGCGTATCGGCCAGCGACGGCACCTACGCCGACCGGGTGGCAGTCACCTGGAACGCCCCCATCGGCGCGACAGACTACTACATCTACCGGGGTATCTCGTCAGACGACCACTCGACGTCGGTACACCTGGGTGCCGTGGGCTATAACGACTATGCGGCCACCCCCGGCACGCTGTACTACTACTGGGTCAGGGCCTGCAATGCCAACGGGTGCAGCACCCTGAGCGACTATGATACGGGCTTTCGCCCGCAGGCGGCAACAGCCACACGCACAACGACAGCGACGGTCACGCGCACACCGACGAGGTCCGCTACTCCAACTGCTACCGCCGTGCAGACATCTACCGTGATGCCGACTGCTACGCGCACGCAGACGCCCAACCCCGCAGCCACTGCCACCCGGACGCGCACGCCCAACCCTGTAGCCACTGCCACCCGGACGCGCACGCCCAACCCTGTAGCCACTGCCACCCGGACGCGCACGCCCAACCCTGTAGCCACTGCCACGCGGACGCCCACCGGCCCGGCGCTGCGCTATACTATGGGGTTGCCGCTCATCCTGCGATAGGGGAACTCGCACGCGCCGGACGCACATCAAGAAGCCGACGGGTGAGCCTTGTGGCTCACCCGTCGGCTTCTTGTAAACCAACAGAGGGAATATTGGTCTGCGTCAGCTCCCCAGCACGTCCGCCGGGATCTTTTTGTCCAGGTCGAACCAGCGAATGGCGTTGTCTCGCAGCAGCCAGGTGCCAATCTCCACGGCCCGCTCAACAGTCAGGTCGCCGTCGTCCACCTTTTCCGCCAGCACCCGGGCGATGTTCTCCCGGGCCATCATGGCGTGGCCGTAGCTCCCCTCGACAAAGATGAAATCCCCGCCAAAGCCGTGGATCTTGTTGGCCGGGACGGTGTCCAGGTAATCGTGTAGCGCCCGCCGCCCTGCCGCCGGGTTGATGATCCACATCCAGCAAAAATCGATCGCCACGTTGGGGAAATTCTTGGCCAGCGTAGCCAGCTCCTCCTGGTAGGGGTAGCTGATGTGATAGATATCGAACCGCACATCGGGGTATTTGGTGAACAGGTTGCTGAGCAGCGTCGCCCGCGAGTTGCGGATGGTGTTGCCGTTCCCCTCCTGCAAGCCCGTGTGGAACTTGCACACCAGGTTGTGCCGTGCGCACTGTTGCAGGGAAAAGTGCATCAGGTAGTCCTGCAAGGCGCGCAATTCCTCCATCGAGGGCATGCTCACATTGTTCGCCCATCCGGCGTTCAGCGTCCGGTTAAAGATGGGTTCCACCTCGCTGCGAGCGCGGTCCTCGAACACCAGCGGCCGGTTATACGCCAGCCCGAACTTGAGCGCGCTGGCCTGCGCGGCATAGGCATCAAACCGCTCCGCGATGACCTCCAGATAGTCGTCCAGGTTGCGGATACCCCGCTCCCAGCCCCCCGTCCAGCCCGGATCGCCCACGTACATATAGTCCGAGAGCATATCCTGGATGAACAGGGTCCGATCATATTCCGGGGTCCACATGCGGGGCAGCGGCCCGCAGCGCCCCAGCCGGTTCCACAGGGCCACCGCGATGCCTGCCCGATCGAACACCTCCCGGTAAAAGCCGGGGCGACGGTTGGCGGCCATCTGCCCTGACAAAGGCGTGACGGTGTGCTCGTTCAGATCCTCGATGCCGTACAGATCGCGCAGGGCCACCCGCAGGCAGCGGCCATAGCCGGTATCCTGCATGTAATGCCAATAAGGGGCCATCAGCCGCCACTTGTCCAGGGGGGACATCTGCGTGTCAGTCTGGATGCGGGCCATGTCTTGGGGCGGGCACCCCGCCGAGACCACGTCACAGTTGGCATAGTGCAGAAACAGGCGCCCGAAATCCACGTGCTGCCCGGCAAACTCGGCCTCGGTGTCCAGGTGCTCGTGGGTATCGATCAGGCGTACCTGATCCAGGGCGCTGCGTATCTCGCGTTCCAGCGTCAGGTTGCGTGTCATGGAATCCTCCGTAAGATGATGCAGAATGGTTGCCACGGCATGAGCCGCGCGTCGACCGATCATTCGGCATTGGGCTTCTTGGACCGACGCCATCCCTGGCGGCTCTGGCTGCGTGTAAAGGGCGACCACAGAGGCCGCCTGCGGACCTACGGTCCGAGATGGCGGCGGTTCGGGGGCGACCCTTCCGTGTCGTTCGTGTATTTCGTGGTTCCCCGTTCCCGTTCTGTATTCCGTGTATTCTGTGGTAGCCAGCACCTACACGCGCCAGCCGCGCAACTCAGCCTCCCAGGCGTCCACCATCGCCGCGAACATGCGCTCGCCCAACTCGGCGGTCCCCGCGGCACTGGGGTTTTCGGGGCGGGTGCAAAACCAGGGCAACTCCCCCTCTTGCAGGCGGTCCATCTCCACCAGGTCGGGCCGTGCGGCCAGCAGGTACGAGGTCTCGTACAGCCCGGCGTGGTCACCCCCGGCCACGTCGCGGGCAGCGGGCAGGATGGTAGGCGCCACCCGAATGTGCCCAAAAGCGCCCGCCAATTTCTCAGGGGGCAGTTCCCCCCACCACCCCAGGCCATGCTGCTCGCGGGGACGTTCCATACTCAGCTCGGACGCCGCCTTGCGGAAGGCCAGCGCAAGCGGGCCATCCATCCCCTGGTGGTGCACGATGACGGCGATCCGCCGAAAACCGAGGTCCAGGAACGCGCGCAGCACGCTCTTGACATAGGCTTCGAACGCGCTGTTGTCTATATCCATCGTGCCCTTGTCCGGCCCGCTGACGGCATAGCCGGTGGCCCCATAGTCGAACGAGGGCGCAATAACCACGTCAACGCGTTGTGCCAGGCGTTTACATAATTCCTCTGCGATGTAGGTATCATTGCCCAGGGCCATGTGCGGGCCGTGATACTCGATGCATCCGGCGGGCAAGAGCAGTGGCAAGTTCCTCGCCACCGCGTCGACGAGCTGGTAGGGCCGCATTTCTTTGAGGTACATAGGGAACCTCCTGATAATCTGACGGCGTATCCCCTCGCCTACACCGCACTCTCACTCCCGGCCACTACGTGGCCGCACCCTTTTCCCAAGGGGCGAGGGGACCGGACCACCCTCTCCCGGCGGGAGAGGGCGCGGCATGTATGCCGAGGTGAGGGTATCTTTACCGGCTCACGTCGATCAAGATTTTGGCAAAGCCGGTGGGGTCCGCGTCCCAATCGCGAAACGCCTGATCAGCCTCCGCAAAGGGGTACACCCGCGAGATCAGGTCGGTAAAGGGGCGCTGGCGCTGCTCCAACATGCGAATCACCGCGGGTAACTCGCGCAGCGCGTTACGCGACCCCATGATGTCCAGCTCCTTGCGGACGAAATCCTTGGTGTCGTAGCTGACCTCTTTTTTCGAGTAGCCGATATAGGTCACGCGTCCGGCAAAGCAGACCGCCTCAACAGCCAGCCGGTAGGTGGCGGGCAGCCCCACCGCCTCGATGGCTACGTTCACCCCTTCTCCATCGGTAAGCTGGCGAATTGCCTCCAGCGCGTCCACCTTGGCCGAGTTAATCACGTGGGCCGCGCCGAATGTGCGCGCGTTCGCCAGCTTGCCCTCGTCCACGTCCGAGACGATCACCGTGGCTCCTTTGCGCTCGGCAGCGGCGATGGCGCCAATGCCCACGGTCCCAGCGCCGATCACCAGCGCAGTATCTATCTCGGTGATGCGCGCGCGGTTGGCGGCATGATAGCCCACGCTCAGCGGCTCTACCAACGCCAGTTCTTCCGGCGTCAGGATCGAACTGGCGTACAGCTTGGTATAGGAGATGGCAAAGCGGCGGGTCAAAGCCCCATCGCGCTGGACCCCCAGCGTCTCGTTGAACTCGCAGCAGTTAAAACGCCCCTGGCGGCAGGCCGGGCACAGCCCGCAGTGGGAATAGGGCGACACGGTGACGCGAGCGCCGATGGCGATGCGCTCCGGCACGCCCTCCCCTTTGGATAGTACCGTGCCGCTCACCTCGTGGCCGGGGATGCGCGGATAGGTGACCATCGGGTTGAGGCCCCGGTAAGTGTTCAGGTCGCTGCCGCACAGGCCGATATGATGCACCTCTACCAACACATCCTCTGGCCCCAGGCTGGGTTCGGGGACATCGATCAGTGCGCTCTGATGGGGCGCGGTCAGGGTCCAGGCTTGCATGCGCTAACCCTCCATCAGTTGGTAAAAGCTCTGCGCGTTGCCGCCCAGGATGGCCGCCTGCTCATCCGCCGAGAGCGTCCGCACATAGTCGAACACAATCCCCACCACCTCCGCATACGCCCCGGCCACCGTGCACACCGGCCAGTCCGACCCGATCATCAGCCGGTTGGGGCCAAATGCCTCCAGCACGATATCCAGGTAAGGCCGGAAATCGGCGGGTTTCCAGCCGTGCCAGTTCGCCTCGGTGACCATGCCGGACAGCTTGCAGCTCACGTTGGGGAAGGCGGCCAGTTGGCGCAGCCCGTCGTCCCACGGGGCGATCACGCCATCCTTGATCAAGGGCTTGGCGATATGGTCCAGCACGAAGGGCTGATTGGGGAACATGCGTACGATCTCGTGCGCCACGGGCAGGTGCCGGGGAAAGATCAGGATGTCATAGGTCAGGTCAAAGCGGCCCAGGGCGCGCAGCCCTCGGATAAACTCGGCCCGCAGCATGAACTGGTCGTCCGGCTCGTCGTGGACAATGTGGCGCACCCCCACGAATTTGGGATGCGCGTGAAAACGCTCCAACTGCGCCTCGACGCGCGGATGGCGCAGGTCCACCCACCCCACCACCCCCTTGATCAGAGGGTACTGGTCCGCCAGTTGCAGCAGCCACTCGGTTTCCTCCAACGTCTGGCGGGCCTGGACGACCACCGAGCCATCCATCTCCGTGGCCTGCAACAGTGGGGCCAGGTCATTGGGCAGGAAATCGCGCTTCAGGGCGGCCATCGCGTCGCTGATCCAGCCAAACTCCTCCGAACGATAGTGCCAAAAATGCTGATGTGCGTCGATTTTCATGATCTTTTCTCCACCGCGCCAGGCTCATAGTTCTCCGGGCGGCCTTCCTGCCAGCAGATGTCCTTCACAGGGGCCAGGATGGCCTGCACTCCGGCCAATACCTCCGGGTCGGGTTCCACGCCCACAGAATGGATGTTGCGCTCTACGTGGGCCACCTTGCTCATGCCCACCAGGGTCACGGCGACATACGGGTGCTGCAAGGCGAACTGCATTGCCAGGTCAGCCAGGTCCACACCCCGCTGGCGGCAATAGGCGGCGGCCTGTTCGGCAGCGGCCACTACTCGCCGGGGCGCGGGATGCCAATCAGGCGCGCCCTTGTCGGTCAGCGCGCGCATGTGCAGGGGGGAAGCGTTGATCAGGCCAATGCCCTGTTGTTGGGCGAGCGGAGTCAGCACGTCATCCAGGGTAGTGTCCAGCAGGTCGTACCGGCAATAGGAGAGGATGGTGTCCACGTCCACCGCCTGGGCCACGTCGCGCAGCATGTGCAAAGGATAGCCGGTGATCCCCACCAAGCGTACCTTGCCCGCCTCCTTCAGGCGGAACATGGCGGGCAGCGTCTCCTCGATAATTTGCTGCTGATGGCCGAACTCGATGTCGTGTACCTGGAACAGGTCGATATAGTCGGTTTGCAGGCGTTGCAGGCTTGCGTCCACCGAACGAGTGATGCGCTCGGCGCTGAAATCGAACCCGTCGGGAAGGATCGAGCCATAGCGCCCGGCCTTGGTCGCCAGGATGATCTTGTGCCGATAGCCTACCAACGCCTCCCCCAGCCGGGTTTCGGCCAGCGTGCGCCCATAATAGGGGGACACGTCGAAATAGTTAATGCCCTGGTCGATGGCGGCGTGCACGGCTCGCACCCCCTCGGCCACATCGGCAGGACCGAATTCGTTGCCCAATGGGGAAGCCCCATACCCCACGATAGAGACCTGCAACCCCGTTTTGCCCAGCGTCTTGAAGATCATACGGCCAGACCCCTTCCCTGTAGGTGTGTGCAGCGCATCCGGAGCCAATTCAACGGACGCTGGGCCTGATAGCCAACGGCCCGCGCCGTTTTGCGATCCATCTTGGTGACACGGGCCATTGTAGACGCGGGCAGGGGTAGGGTCAAATGGTGAGGGCGGTGGAAATCTAACCCCTCGCTCAGGTCAGGACCTTGAGCATGGGTTGATACTTGAGCCCGCGCCCGTCAAAGCTCCTGCCCGATCGCACTCCTGTTGACCGTTTGTACCCCATCGCCATATAGAACGGCACGCCATAGAGCGTGGCGGCGACTCCAATCTTGGTCACTCCTTGGCACCGACTCTCCTCCTCAAAGCGCTCGACCAATCCGCGCCCAATCCCCTGCCGGTGATGGTCGCCACGGACGAACAGGCTGGCTAACCGTCCTTTTCTGCCCCGCAGCACGCCAACGATCTCGCCCCCCTCTTCGGCTACGAACACCATCTCAGAGCGAATCACCTGGACAATGGCATCCCTATGCGCTTTCTCCGTCGAGCGGGCATGCTGGAAGGGACCCAGGAATAAAGCCCTTTCGGCGGGTGGCACGAAGCCAAGGTTGAACGCGCTGAACGTATCGGCGATGAGCTGGCCGACGCTTGGCGCATCGTCATCGCAGTAGATACGAATGGTGACGTTGTGTGATACCATCGCCTCATCTACTCCTCGGACGGATTGTGTCCTGTGGACAGGGCCGACGAATACTACGTATAGCGCATAGCCCAGAGGGAGAGGGTGCCGACGACCCAGAGGCCAGCAGGGGTGTCGGTGCTCCGAAATCGTTTACCGTCCCTCGACCAGGGCCTTGGCCAACCACCCCGGCTCAAAATGCTCCGGGGTGGCTGGGTCGAGTCGTTGTTGTAGCGCGTGGGAATCCTCACGGCTCTCCACGGGAAAGCGCAGGGATTGCCTGGTGGAACGGGCGCGGCTCACCAAAGCGCATCGTCTCCAGAAAGCGTTCCCTGTCGTTCACCCGCCACTGTTAGTTCTTCACCAGGTTGTCATTGATGTAATCCCAGACGAATTCCATCCCCAGGCCGGGCTTGGTGGTCAAAATCACGTTGCCTTCGCCATCCATCGGGTCAGGGATCGCCTTGAGATAGGGCGGCGGCGTCTCGTAATCCGCCTCGGGACGCAGCAACCCGCGCTCGAAGTACTCGCAGGTGAACTCGGGCATTGCGCCCAGGATGTGGCTGTTCGTCCAGTGGCCACCGTGCATCTCGCATTTGATGCCGAACGCCTGGCAGAGTGAGGCATGCTTGTAGCAGCCTGTGATGCCGCCATAACCCACGTCGATGCGCGACATGTCCGAGCCGCCCTGCAACACCCATTCCGCGCGGGCAAACATGCCGCCCGGCACGTGCTCCGGCGAGCAGACGGCGATATCCAGCTCGCGGCACAGGCGACGATACGGCTCGAGACGGGTTTCGATCATCGGGTGCTCCAGCCAGTAGTAATTGAGCTTTTCCAACTCGCGCCCCACCCACACGGACTGCTCGTAGGTATACACGCCAAAGGGGTCCAACATGAGCACCATGTCATCGCCCACGGCCTCGCGCACGGCACGGCAGACCTCAATGTCCTTTTCCGGGAAACCGGGCAGTTGGGGACCGTACTCCCACTTGTAGGGGTCAAAAAAGATATAGGCGTGGACCTTGTAGGCTTTGTAACCTTGCTTCTTGCACTCCAGGGCTTGCTTGACATACGCGTCGGGCTTGCCCATGTTGGGAGCGCTGCTGCCATACGCCTTGATCTTGTCGCGGCAGCCGCCCAGCAACTTGTGCACGGGCAGTCCCACCATGCGCCCGTACAGGTCCCACAACGTGCAGTCGATAAAGCCCGCCAGATGCTCGTTGATCCCCGCGTGCTGGTCCATCCAATGCCAGAGCTTTTCGCGGTCGAGCGGGTTCTCGCCCACCAACAGCGGCTTGACCAGATGGTCCATGACTTCCTGGCTGCCACCGATGTTATACCCCTCGATGCCCTCGTCGGTCATGATCTTTGTGATGGTGCTCACCGCGTCGTGCTCCTCGCCAAAGCGGTAATAGCCCCACCTGGTCGGGTAGCCGTCGCTTCTGGTGCGGAAACGAATAACTTGAATGTCTGTAATCTTCACAGCGGACCCCCTTTGATTGGTTGCAGATAGTGTTATGCGCGGGGAGCATACACCCAAGCGACAGAGGCGTCAATGTTCCCAAAGAGATGGCTATTTCGTAACCACGTAAAGGAGGAACGGAACCACGAAACACACGAAGGACACGAACAACGCCCCGTGGATTGATTATGTAAATCAAGAGTGCCTATACCTGTGGTGGGCCACTTCCCGGCAGCGCAACTACAGCCTGACCTTGGCAGGCATTCTTTCGTGTTGTTCGTGTCTTTCGTGGTTGAATCTCCCCTTCTGTATCTTCTGTGGTCTACATCCCGCTGGCGGACAGGCGCACGTATCTGACGTATAATCCAGATGATGAACTCATCACACCTGGAAAGGAGCGTGACCATGCGCCGCTTGTTGTTGGATAATGACGGATCAAACTTTTTCGGGCAGTCCATGACCGAGGACATTGAAGGCTCTATCGCCGAGGCGGTGCGCGAGTGCGCGCCGAATGTGACCACCTACCTGCTGTGCGCGGGCGCAGGCCGCTATTATTTTCCCACCCAGGTGGCTGATGGGGTCATCCCCACCGATGCCACGCCATCCTACGAGATACTGCGCGCCGCCTACGCGCGCGGTGCGGATCCCTTTGGGATGTTCTTGCGCGCCCTAAAGGTGGCGGGCAAGGAAACGATGGTGACCTTTCGGATGAACGATGTGCACAACCCCGACGATCCCAGCGGATGGAACACTTCCACCTTTAAGCAGGAGCACCCGGAGTACATCGTGGACCCCGAGGGAGCGCGCACCAAAGCGGGAGGCTGGATGGCCTACTGCCTGGACTACAGCCGGGAGCCGGTGCAGGCGTTTCAGTTGGCGGTCATTCGGGAGGTAATCGAACGGTACGGCGACGTGATCGACGGCATCCAGCTCGATTGGATGCGCTTTCCGCGCCACCTGTCGGGCACGCCGGAAGAAGTGTGGCAGAAACGGGAGGCCCTGACCGGCTTTACGGCGCGGGTGCGCGAGGCAATAGTTGCGTCCGGCAAGCGGCTGTTACTCGGCGCGCGCGTGCCCACCACGCCCGCCGGTTGCCGCGCGCTGGGCATGGACATCGGCGAGTGGGCGCGGCGCGACCTGCTCGACATGCTGGTCGTTTGCCCCTTCCTGACCACCGAGTGGCAGGTGCCGGTGGGGGATTTCCGCGCGCTGATGGGCCAGGCAACGACACCCCTCTACGCGGGGTTTGATTTCGGCTTTGGGCAGCAGACCCATTTCCCCGAGTCGCTGCGGGGCATTTGCAGCAGCCTGTACGCCTGCGGGGCGGACGGCATCTACCTGTTCAATTTCCCCTGCTGGATCGAGTATCTGGCCGCGCGCCCCTACCACTGGCTGGCGGGGCTGGAAGACCCGCGCACCGCCGCGACCAAGCCGCTGCTACTGGCCGTGGACCACACCCGGCATCGTATCGCTGGCGTGGACCAGGTGGGTCAGCTTCCCGCCACGCTGGAAGCGGACAAGCCGCTGGAGCTGACCCTCTATGTGCCCGAAGCGGTGCTACCCGCCTGGGGAGGGCGGTTGCTCGTGCACAGCCACGGTGATATTGCCCTGGCGGTGAACGGACAGCCGGGGACCGCGCTCGCCCCCCAGCGGTCGGAGCTATTCTTAGAGTTCGCTACCCACGACCGAGAAGCCAACGCGCGCCCCGCGCTTGCCGATTGCCGTACCTTTGCCATCAACCCGGCCTGCTTGCAGCCCGGCCCCAACCGCCTCACGCTGACCAACGCGGCGGCCAAGCCATTGGTGATCGAAAGGGTTAATTTGGGGCTGTGGTAGGGAACGGATGAGGGGCGGTTAAAACCGCGGCAACCTCTGCCTCGCCATACATGGCGCGTCGCCCTTCGGCGACTGATTTCCCTGGCCTTCCTAGCCTGCGAAGGCAGGCTTCGCAAAGGTAGGTGCAGTTTCAACTGCCGATGTCTGGCACGCTGCCATCCCCCGTTGCGGCGGACACCAGCCGATCTGCCCAATGGGTGGCGGCGTACTCTTGGAGGAGTTCCACAAACTTTTCCGCTGCCGGGGAGAGATACCCCGTCCGGCGCTGGATGAGGCCGATGGCGCGCGGGGGCAGCCATCTCAGACGGGTCACGTGCAGGCTGCCCGAGGCGATCTCGCGCTCGGCGGCGAACCGGGGAATGATGGAGATGCCCAAATCGATCTCTACATAGCGCTTGATCACCTCCACGCTCGCCAGTTCGATGACAACCCTGGGGGTCAGCCCGGCATCTTCAAACAACCGATCCAGCAGCGACCGGCTGCTCCCCCGATCCAACAGCAGCAAGGGGTACGCCGCCAATTGCTCCAGCCCCAGGTCAGGCTGAGAACAGAGGGCGTGCCCCGGCGCGCAGGCCAGCACATCCTCACGCCAGAGCAAGGGCCGGGCCTGCACCGGCTCTTGCTCCAGGGGCAAGGTCACCAGGCCGAAATCCACCTCCCCGTCGGCCACCATCGAGGCCACCTGGGTGGAGCAACTGTTGGTCAGGCGCAGCTCGACGCCGGGAAAGCGCTCGCGGTAGAGGCGCACCACGTCCGGCAGCAGGTACAGCGCATAGCTGTCGTTGGTCCCGATGGACAGCCGCCCCCGCTCTACCCCGCGCAGCGCCGCGATCTCTTCCTCCGCCTGCTCCAACAGGCCCATCATCTGTTCGGCCCGCCGCAACAGGATGCGCCCGGCGGGCGTCAGCAACAATCCCCCTCCCCGCCGCTCGAATAACAACTCGCCCACCGCCGTCTCTAGCGCCTTGACCTGCAGGCTGAGAGCGGGCTGGGTGAGGTACAGCGCCTCCGCGGCGCGGGTAAAGCTGCCCGTCCTGGCGACCATCAGGAAACCCCGCAGTTGGTTCAGTTCCATACTTCTCCATTAGCTATGCTTATGCGCCTAATAAGAAACATAATATAGACTTATTTCTCAGCCCATTGTATGCTGATTGATGGTGGCGTTCAACTGGCGGGGGTATTCCTGCGCTAGCGCGCCGCTGCGGGAGCGGGCCATATCCTAGTGCGCCGCCTCTCGCAACATGCGCTGGCCTGTTCCGCACGCCGGAAGGCCAGAGGGGAGGTCACGATGCCTGTTACAGCGATTGTGGGCGCAAACTGGGGAGATGAGGGCAAGGGCAAAGCCACGGACTATATGGCCGCCGAAGCCGATGTGGTCGTGCGCTTTCAGGGAGGCGCGAACGCGGGGCACACGGTCATCAACGACTATGGGAAATTCGTGCTGCACCTGCTCCCATCGGGGGTGTTCTATCCCCACGTTATCAACGTCCTGGGGCCGGGGGTGGCCTTGAACATTGCCACCTTTACCCGCGAGCGGGAGGAACTGCTGCAGCGCGGGATACCCGAGCCGACGCTGCGCATCTCCAACAGGGCGCAAGTGCTGCTCCCCTTTCATTTGCTGATGGATGCCTACGAGGAGCAGCGCCGGGGAGCGCGGCAATTCGGCTCGACCAAGCAGGGGATCGCTCCCTTTTACGCCGACAAGTACGCCAAGGTGGGCGTCCAGGTGGCCGACCTGTACGACGAACCCCGGTTGCGCGAGCGGCTGGCCGCCTCGCTGGCGACCAAGAACGTGCTGTTCGAGCACCTGTACCACCAACCGCCCATTGACCTGGAGCAGACCGTTGCCCATCTTTTGGAGGACGGGAAGCGCATTCGACCTTTCGTGTGTGACACGACGTCGCTATTGCACACCGCGTTGCAGGAGGGGCGGCGCGTGCTGGTCGAGGGGCAGTTGGGCGCGCTGCGCGACCCGGACCACGGCATCTATCCCTATTCCACCTCGTCGTCCACCCTGGCGGGATACGCGACAGTGGGGGCGGGGGTACCGCCCTATAGCATCACGCGGATTGTGGCGGTAGCCAAAGCCTATTCCACCTGCGTGGGCGCGGGGCCTTTTGTGACCGAGCTACACGGCCCGCAGGAGGACGAACTGCGCAAGCGAGGCGGGGATGCGGGCGAGTATGGGGCCACGACGGGCCGACCCCGGCGGGTGGGCTGGTTCGATGCGGTGGCGACGCGCTACGGCTGCCGCGTGCAGGGAGCCACGGAAGTGGCCCTCTCGCTGCTGGATGTGCTGGGCTATCTGGACGAGATTCCGCTCTGCGTGGCCTACGAGATCGATGGTGCGACGACGCAGAATTTCCCCGACTCGCCGGCGCTGGAGCGGGCCAGGCCGATCTACGAGCGGTGGCCGGGCTGGCGGACCGATATTTCGGGCATCCGTAGCTTTCAGGGGCTGCCCGTAGAGGCCCAGCGGTACGTGCGGCGCATCGAGGAGTTGATCCAGACGCCCGTACCGCTGCTGTCGGTGGGGCCACGGCGAGAAGCGATGATCGTGCGCTGATTACCGGAACCATCGGCTTCTCCCAAAAGCCGGCTGGAAGCCGGCGGTCCAGTTGTTGCGCCCCATCCAGATTGACGCTCCCCGAAAATCGTGATAGAATACGAGTAACTGAAAGACGGTGAACAGGAGGAGTAGGCACCGGCGAGCTGGCAGAGAAGAGGGGTCACCGGCTGAAAGCCCCTCGCAGCGGACAGTGCCGAAGGTCGCCTGGGAGTCGGTGGACTGAAGCAACAGTAGGTCCATCCGGTAGCGCCCGTTATAGCGCCTAGAGCGTGGCGGTTGTGCGCGCCAGCCCGAGCAGGATGGGTGCAGACCGCCAAATTGGAGTGGTACCGCGGAAGGAACTCCTTTCGTCTCCATGAGACATCTGTCTCGATGAGACGAAAGGAGTTTTTGTTTTCCTGGGGAGCAGACGCGATGGACGACCAAACCTACAACCGATACCCGCTACGCGGCCAACCGCGACGCTGCCCCCTGGCCGGGCAAAGGAGGGGTTTCCCGTGGAGGGCGAATAGGCCCTTCGCGGCCTTGGTTGCCGCCCTGCCCTGGTAGGACTATTACTATTGATGCTATGGAACAAGCCATGATAGAGGATGGAGGAAAAGCAGAATGACCAATAAACCCCCTTTGCCCGAGGAAATGGGCAAGGTGTATGACGCTCAGGCGATAGAGCAAGCCCTATACGACTGGTGGGAGGCGCAGGGGTATTTCCAGCCCAAGATCGACCCCGATCAGGAGCCGTTTGTGATCTCCATGCCGCCGCCCAACGTGACCGGCGCGCTGCACCTGGGGCACGCCATCACCGCCGCCGTGGAGGATGCCCTGATCCGCTATTACCGGCTGACGGGCCGCCCCACGCTGTGGGTTCCCGGCTCAGATCACGCCGGGATCGCTACGCAGAACGTGGTGGAGCGCGAGCTGGCCAAGGAGGGCGTCACCCGCCACGACCTGGGCCGGGAAAAGTTCGTGGAGCGCGTCTGGGAGTGGAAAAAGATCTTTCACGAGCGCATCACCAACCAGCACCGGCGGCTGGGCGTGTCGTGTGACTGGAGCCGCGAGCGCTTTACCCTGGATGAGGGGCTGTCGCAGGCCGTGCGCGAGGCGTTTGTGCGGCTGTACGAGCGAGGCCTGATCTACCGGGGCGCGTATCTGGTGAATTGGTGCCCTCGCTGCGGCACGGCCATCTCGGACCTGGAGGTGGAGCACGAGGAGCAGGATACCAGCCTGTGGTTCGTGCGCTACTGGACGGAGGACAGGCAGCGGTATATCACCGTGGCTACCACGCGCCCGGAAACCATCCTGGGTGATACGGCGGTGGCGGTGCACCCGGAGGACGAGCGCTATAAGGGCATGGTGGGGCTGAAAGTGCGCATCCCATTTGTGGATCGCCTGGTGCCGATCATCGCCGACGAGGCGGTGGACCCGACCTTTGGCACGGGCGCGGTCAAGGTGACCCCAGCCCATGACCCGACCGACTATGAGATCGGCCAGCGTCACAGCCTGCCCATGATCAACGTGATGAACGACGACATGACCATGAACGCCAACGCCGGTCCCTACCAGGGGCAGGACCGCTTTGAATGTCGCAAGAACCTGGTTCAAGACCTGCAGGAGATGGGCGACCTGGTCAAGATCGAGCCGTACCATCACTCGGTGGGCGTGTGCCAGCGCTGCGACACCATCGTGGAGCCGCGCATCTCTACCCAGTGGTTCGTGCGCATGAAGCCCCTGGCCGAACCGGCCCTGGAGGTGGTGCGTGATGGACGCATTCGCATCGTGCCGGAGCGCTTTGCCAGGGTGTACTATGAGTGGATGGAGAACATCCGCGACTGGTGCATCTCCCGACAGCTTTGGTGGGGACATCGCATCCCGGTCTGGTATTGCGAGCATTGCGACGCCGAGGTTTGCAGCCGCACGGATGTCACCGAATGCCCGGAGTGTGGCGGGCCGGTGCATCAGGACGAGGACGTGTTGGATACCTGGTTCTCGTCGGGACTGTGGCCCTTCTCGACGTTGGGCTGGCCGGAGAAAACGGAGGACCTGGCTTATTTCTACCCGACCTCGGTGCTGGAAACGGGCTATGACATCCTGTTCTTCTGGGTGGCGCGGATGATCGTGATGGGCATGGAGATGACGGGCGAGCCGCCCTTCCACACGGTCTACCTGCACGGCCTCATCCGCAACGAGGAAGGCAAAAAGATCAGCAAATCCATGCCAGACGCGTGGCGCTACGACCCGCTGTACATGATCGACGAGTATGGGCAGGATGCGTTGCGCTTTACCCTGCTGACCGGCTCGACGCCGGGCAACGATATGAAGCTGTCGCCCGCGCGGGTAGAATCGAACCGCAACTTTGCCAACAAGATCTGGCAGGCGGCCCGGTTCGTGCTGGGCAACCTGGAGCAACGCGCGAATGAGTTCGTCCCGCCGGAGGGGACGATAGACCCCAGCCACGAGATGGACCTGGCTGACCGCTGGATTCTGAGCCGCTTCCACGGGCTGGTGGCCGAGGCGCGACGGCTGATCGAGTCCTACCAACTGGGAGAAGCGGGTCGCCAGATTTACGAGTTCCTGTGGGGCGAGTTCTGCGACTGGTATATTGAGATGACCAAGGTGCGCCTGCGCGACGCAGACCAGGCGGCGGCGGACATGGCCCGCCGGGTGCTGGTGTACGTGCTACAAGGCAGTCTGCACCTGCTGCATCCCTACATGCCGTTTACTACCGAAGCCATCTGGCAATACCTGCCCCACCAGGGCGAGGCGCTGATCGTGTCGCGGCTGCCGCAGGCCGGGGCGCTGGACGCCGAAGCGGAAGAGCAGATGGGGGGGATTATGGAGCTGATTCGCGCCATCCGCAACGCCCGCTCCGAATACGACGTGGAGCCGGGCCACCGCATCGCGGCTACTATTGCCGCCGGGGACCAAGCGGACTTGTTGCACGGCCAAGCGGCCGTGCTGGAGCTGCTGGCCCGCGTGGACGAAACCAAGTTGCGCGTAGAGCGCGAGCTAGACAGCCCACCCGCCAAGGCGCTGACGCTGGTCGTGCCGGGATACGTGGCCTATCTGCCGCTGGCCGATCTGGTGGACCTGGAGAAGGAACTGGCCCGGTTGAACAAGGAGCTGGCTGACCTGGACCGGGAGATCACCCGGACGGACAACTTGCTGGGCAACGAGAAGTTTCTCTCCAAGGCACCCGCCGAGGTGGTCCAGAAGGAGCGCGACAAGCGCACCGACTATGTGGAGCGCCGGGAAAAGCTGCAGGAGCGGCTGAACAGCCTGGCCTGAACCGATAACGACTTAAGGCAATCGTACGATCAGGTTGCACCCTTGCAAAGCAAGGGTGCAACCTTTTTTTACACTCCGGTGTCTAACAGAGATAGACATTGGAACCGATTTCGCATATACTGGAATTGTCGATAGGTGACAACCAGTCCGTGTTCCATCAAACCTTCAATGCCGCACTGGCCTTGATGCTGGGAGGAAAAGATGAACAAAAAGCTGGCGTTTATGTTCGGGCTGCTCGTGGGAGGGCTGCTAGGCTGGGTACTGGGTATCCTTTCGGCACCCCAATCTGGCAGGGAGACGCTGGACAGTATCGGAGACAAGGCCATCGAACTCCGGGACAAAGCCGAAGAAGCGGCCGACCGGGTCCGAGATGAGATGTTGGGGCCTTTGACCAGCACCCAGAATCTGGACGCGGATTATACCCGCTAGTCTGTTATGCCAAGTACGCCTGCGGGTGGGCAGTGCTCTGCTCACCCACAGGCGTATTCTTGTTTTCCCATCGCGCTCGTTCGCTAACGCATCAGGCGCACGCCCGTTATTGGCGCACGTCAACTTGATGACGCAAGCGCGCCAGGCAGAGCGGCGGCAGCGTGACCATGCCCTCTTGAATCGGCAGCGCGGCGGGCCGGAAATTCCCGTCTGGCCTGTCGCCGACCAGGGCCGCCGCCTCGCCCGCCAACGCCAGCCCCTCGCAGGCCACTGTTGCCGGTTGGTCCACGCTGCGGTTGACCGCGAATAGCCAGGTCGCCTCTGCCGTCCGCAGGCAAACCGCATCCACCGCGGGCACGCCTTCTCCCAGGGGCGGCGCGTCCGTATCCACCGTCACCGGCAGGATGTCCCCCGGAAAAGCCGGACGATACAGCCGAAAGATAGCAGCCAGGGCAGTTTGCTCCACCTTGGGCCCGCGACTGATAAACACCCCCATCGGGTTGACCAGGTGGTAGAAATTGGCCAGTTCCAGCCCTGGCGTGAGCCGCACAAAGTGGTGCAGCATGGCCGATACAAACAGCCCGTGGGTCACGTCGTACGGCTCCCAGAAGCCCTTCTCATCATAGTGCGACGCCTGCTCCCAGTAGTTCCACTCGGTCAGGGCCACGCGAGCCTTGCCGCCGTGGGCCTCACAGTCATCAATGGCCGCCTGCAAGGTGGTCGCAGCCTTGTCGGCCCCCTGGATGGCCTGCAGCAAGCCCTCACGCTTGTCCTCCGCCCAGCCTCCCATGTAGATTTGCACGGCGACCAGGTCCACCAGATCGCCCGCCTGCTCCAACACGGGTTGCCTCCAGGGCAAACGGTCCTTGGAGGGGGAGATTTCGCCGGTTTCCGGCCCCAGCGCAATGATTCGGGCGGCAGGATAGGCCGCTTTGACCGCGGGGACGAACTCGCGCAGCGCCTGGGCGTACATCTCGCCCGACATGTTACCCAACTCCCAGGCGCCATAATGCTCGTTGCCCATCTGCCAGTACATGGGAGGCGGTTCCAGGCCGCGCCCGCGATACCAGTCGGCGCAATAGGCCGCCCAGCCCCCCGCTTCCTCCGGCGTGCCGCTGCCGATGTTGACGCTGATCTGCGGCGTGATCCCCTGCTCGTGGCACAGGGTCAGATATTCATCGGTGCCGAAATCATAGTTCATGTCCCACTTGAATACCGGGTCGCGCAAGGCCGGGCGCAAGTGCTGCGGGCCGACGCCATAGCGCCAGTGATAGTTGGTAGAGATGCAGCCGCCGGGGAAGCGTAACACCGGAATGCGCAGTGAGCGAATGTCTCGCAGCAAATCCTCCCGCAAGAATCCCTCGTCTACCGGGCGAAGATGAATCTGGTCCAGCCAGACCATCCCCTCGCCCTCGACATAGCAGAAAAAGACCGCCTCGGTGTCGTCTTGCGGGGAAACCAACTCGATCTGATACGGCTTCCAGTAGGTGGCGGTGACATCCAGGGTGGCCGAGTCGTACAGCGGGGCGCGGGCTGGCAAGGGGCGCAGGCCTACCCGCAGCGTAATCGGGTGATGCTGGGCCCTGGCCCATAACGAGACCTGCAGGCGCTCCCCGGCTCGCAACCAGCGGCCAATCTGGACGATCCCGCCCGGCGAGCGGCCCGCATAGTTGTGGATCAGTTGCGATTCCTCACCGGAAAGGCTCATCCCGTGGGTCAGCTCAAAGCGCAACCCGGCATAGTTGTTGTTTGGCCCAGGCTGCCAGCCGGGCGCGATGCCGGTCAAGGGGTTGGCCGGACCCAGGAATTTGGGGTTGGTCAACCGATCGGCCAGCAGACCCGCCGCGGTATCCCCGGCGAGCTCTAGATTTTGGCCGAGCAGAGTAGCCGGGGCATGGCCCCTGACACTGCCGTCGGTGCGGATGGTAACTTGCATGGCCTGCCTCCTCATAAATCCATAGCGGTATTCCGCTGTTGTAGCTGATTCGCCTGTTAAGCGGCTTGACATACCGACCATTCGGGGGCATTGTAACTTTTGCATGGCACATCGTCAATGCCACGTACCAATAGCCCGTTAAATCCCCCGCCCACCCTATTGACAGAAATGGTCTTGCATGTTATATTAATTAAGGATGGGCTTCATATTTCTTAGTATCCACTCAATTTCTATTGAAAGGGGAGGCAGTTATGGCTCATCCAGTGGTGGGGCGTTGCCCCGTCTGTAAGGAGCTTCTGGAAGTCACGCGCCTGCACTGCCGCAACTGCGACACGGCCATCGAAGGGCACTTTACCCTCGGCAAGTTCTATCGCCTGACCCCCGAACAACTGGCCTTTGTCGAAACGTTTGTGCGGTGCGAGGGCAAACTCAACAAGATGGAAGACGAACTCGGCGTCTCCTACCCTACCGTGCGCAGCCGCCTGAACGAGGTGATCCGCGCGCTGGGATACGAGGTGCGCGAAGACAACTACCCCTCTGCCGAACAGCGCAGGATTATCCTGGATCAGCTCGCCGCCGGGGAGATCACCTCCGAAGAAGCCATCAAGCTGCTGAAGGAGAAGGCGCCATGATCGCCGAGGTTGTCGATAACCATCAGACAACTTCCGGATATATCCGCCCCTTTCAGGCCCAGCGCGACCTGTCTGCCCTGGCATCGCTCATCGAAATCGCCTTCAAGGATGAGCTGGCAGCCACCGGCAGCCGCATGGTCGAGGATATGCGCCAGTTCGCCTTGATGGGGCCAATGCTATGGATGGCCCAGATGGTCCAGCCCATGCTCGCCGGGTACGTGTGGATCGAGGACGGCAAGCTGGTAGGCAACATCACCCTCACCCCCGAAAAGGAGCACGGCATCTGGACGATCAGCAATGTGGCGGTTCTGCCCGCCTATCGCGGGCGCGGGATCGCTGGCAAACTGCTCGATACGGGCCTCAACCACCTCCGCCAGCGACAGGGCAAGCTTGTCCTGCTCCAGGTCCGCGCGGATAACGCTGTCGCCCTGACGCTATACCGCCATCGTGGCTTTCACACCTTTGATACGCTACACGAGATGAACCTGCCCAAGTTTCACCTGCCGATGCTCTCCAGTACCGTCGCCTCCGGCATTCGGCGAGTGCGCCCTGGGGATTCCCGCAAACTGCACCAACTGGTGGTGGAGAGCACCCCCGCCACGGTTCGCCGCTACCGCCCGGTGCAGCCCCACACCTATCGGCGGGGCCTGTGGTGGTCCGTAAGTCGGTCCTTGCAATTGGCCTTTTCCGGCCAGGAACTGGTGGAAATAGTCGGGGAGCGGAATGGGGAGCTGGCGGCCTATGCCAGCCTGACCATCTATCTCACCCGCAGCCCCGACGAAGTCAAGCTCTACGTCAGACCGACCGAGCGGGGCCGCTGGGAGCGCCCGCTGCTGGAAGCCCTGATCGGGCCGACAACGATGGCGCTTCATCACAACCTGCGCGCTTGTATTTCCACTTCCCATCCGGAAGGGTTGAACGCGTTCAAAGAGCTACATTTCGAAACGCTACGCATTCTGGATCAAATGGCCCTGGAGCTGGATCCGCCCTCGGGCCAGGTTTCCTATCATTAGGAGGTGTGCTATGACGACTACCGAAGAACGCATGCAGATACTCAAGATGATCGAGAGCGGCCAGATCAGCGCGGAGGAAGGCGCCCGGCTGCTACAGGCCATCGAGGATACTAGCCAGAAGGAACAGGCGAGCAAGAGCGAACACGCCCCGCGTTGGTTCCGCGTGCGCGTCACCGATATGCGCACCGGCAAGACCAAGGTGAACGTGAATATCCCCATCAGCCTGGTCAACGTAGGGATGCGCATGGGCGCCAGGTTCGCACCCGAAGTGGAAGGGCTAAACCTGGATCAGGTGATCCAGGCGGTCAAGCAGGGCGCGCAGGGCAAGGTGATTGACGTCGAGGATGAGGAAGACGGCGAGCACGTCGAGATTTATGTGGAGTAGGCAACCCATGAACAAGGAAGAAAAACAAAGCGTCCGCGTGGGTGACCATTGCGTGGTCAACATTGACGCCACCTCGGCAGATGTGGTCGTCAAGGGCTGGGAGCAGCCAGAAGTAGCGGTTGCCGCCCCATCGGATCAAGTGACCGTGCATCTTGATGGCAATACCGTGGGCATCCGCCCAACTCCCATGAGTTCGGTGGACCTGGTGGTTCACGTGCCCCGGCAGTGCGATCTGAACCTGCATCTGGTGAGCGGGGATGCCGTCCTTCAGGACGTGGCGGGACAGATCACCGCACAAACCATGTCCGGCGACATCACCGGCAGAAATATCCAGGGCAGCGCCCACCTGCACAGCGTGTCGGGCGACGTGGCTCTCTCTGGTTCGCGCCTGCACGACCTTACTGTGGACACGGTGAGCGGCGATACGCTGCTCGAATCAGAGCTGGACCAGGAAGGCAACTACCGGATGCGCACGGTGAGCGGCGACCTGCGGCTGCGCGTTCCCGAAAATCAGCGTCTCACGATCCACTGCCATTCCCTGTCAGGCGAGTTCCAAAGCAGCCTGCCTTACGAGTCCAAGCACTCTGGCTGGGGCAAAGTCAACGCCGAGATCAATGGCGGGGGAGTCGAGTTCCGCGTGCGGACGGCCAGCGGCAATGTGCGCGTGGAGGCCGCCGGAGAGTTGCCGGAGGCTGCGCCCCACAAGGCCGAGACGGTTCGCCAGGAGCAGCAGCCGCCCAAGACCGAGGCGGCCCCTCGCGAGACCAGGCCCCTGGAGCCACAACCCGAGGAGCAGGAACCGTTTGCCGTGGATGAGCGTGCCTTGGCCGATTACGAGGAAGAGGGTCTATCCCCTGCTGCCCGGCGCATGCGCATCTTGAAGGCCATCGAAGAGGGGCGACTGAGCGTCAGCCAAGGTTTGGAGAAGCTACGCGCCATACAGTAGAATAGAGCTATTGCGTGATAGTTCAGTAGCTCTGGAGGTAGCATGCGAAAGCTCTTACTGCGGTGGGTCATCAATGCCGTGGCCGTCTACGTGGCAGCGGCGTTGATTCAGGGCATCAGCGTGGAGGGAGACGCGGCCAGCTATCTGTGGGTGGCCCTGGTGTTGGGGCTGGCAAACGCGCTGATTGCGCCATTTCTCAAACTGCTCACCTGCCCCCTGATCATCTTGACGCTGGGCTTGTTCACCCTAGTGATCAACACCGCCATCCTGTTACTGGTGGCCTGGCTCGTGCCGGGATTCCATGTGGATACCTTTGGCGCGGCATTCGTGGGGGCGCTCATCATCAGCGTCGTCAGCTTTATCCTCAGCATGCTGACGGGCGTGAACCGCGAAGATCAGCGCAAGAAGAACAACTAGCTCTCTGCGTCGCTTTCCCTGATCCACCAATCCGATGAGCGAGAAACGCGCGCATGGTTCCCAGGCCGTCCACCTGTTGGACGACTGGGGAACCATGCGCGCGCTGTTTGTGATTCTGGAAAGGGACACCCTACGACGAGGGTTTGCCCTTTTTCAGCCGGATGCTGATGGTCGTAGACCGGTAAAAGCTCTTGACGGCCAGCACGATGATGCCGATGCCCCAGATGATGAACAGCGCCCCACGCAACGGGCGGGGGATGAACTGGAGCGTGATCCAGTAGACGAAATCGGGAAACGGCTGCTGGCGGTAGAGATGGGTGAGCATATAGGCGATACCCAGCCCCAGCCCCAACGCCCCCAGCACAAAGAAGGTCAACATCCGGCCCATGTCGCGCAATTGCAGGCGCGACTTTTGCAGGTTGGTGCGCATGCCCTGGGCAAAGGGCGAGGTCACCTTGATCGTGGGTAGCGTCTCAGCCGCCAGCAACTCCTCGGTGGGGATGGCCATTGCGGGGCTGCGGGCGTGCCCCAGCTCTTTGCGAATGTCCTCTTCCACGGCGATATAGCTGACCGCCATCGTCAGGTCCGCGGCGAGAGGAAAATCCTTGTGGTGGGGCAGATTGCCCAGAATCTCCCCGATGGAGCGGTCACACAGGACAATCAGCGGCCGCATGCCAGCAGCATACGCCGATTCGACTTCCTCAGCGGTATCTGCCACCAGGTAACATTCGTTCAGGCTCAGGTCAAACTCGGAAGCGGCCACCCAGAATGCGCCGGGGAACTCGCCCCAACACTTGCACTTTTCACCGGGCGCATGCTCGCAGGAGATCAGTCCATCCACACGCCCACCCGCCGCCTCGATTTGCTTCACCAGGGATTCCATCCCGTGCGGCTCATCGTCGGCAGGGGAAGGGCAGTCCCCCCAGACAAACAGCAGCCGGTCGTCCGTCGCCAGGAGGCGCATAGCCTCCAGCGTTGCAGGCGTTAGCCGCAACCCATCATACGGACTCGCGGGGTCAAGATGGCTATCTCTCAAAACACAGTTCTTGTGGACGAATACTGCTCTCATGCTACCATCCATAGGGGCAATACGCTGCGTAACGCGCAATCCACAGCATCCAGGCTGGGCAGGTGCTCATGCCTCACCGACGCCCAACCGCCAGGCCAAACCGTAGCTACGAGCAGCCCTTCGCTGCCAGGCAGCGCGCTCAGTTTTCCGGCTCCTTGGCAATTTCGGGAACAGCCTCGGTTTCTACTTCCTCTACCGGCTCGGTTTCGACTTCCTTGAAGGAGCCGAAAATCTCCTCCCCGGCCTCCAGGAGCGTCAGCGGTTCCAGGTTCTCGCCGCCCATCACGCACTCGCCCCGGAACAATCCTCCCTCGTCAATCAGCAACGACGAGACGCGCACATCGCCCCATACCCGGCCGCTGGGCAGAATCTCCAGCGACCCCGAGGCGGTAATATCGCCCCGCACAGCACCCCATACCTGCACCGAGTTGGCGACGATGTCGGCCATCACCTTGGCCGAGGGACCAACGATCACGTTCCCCGCCGTCTCGATCTGGCCCTGATAAAGGCCATCGATGCGCAAGTTCCCATCCGACTTGATCGTGCCGCTAAAGCTCGTACTGGATCCCAACACATTCTCGATCTTACCACCAGACACAACCGGAGCTTTGCCCTTTTTAAACAACGCTATCTCCTCCTATGGGTAACGTCGACTGGCGAAATCCCGATACGCTGCACAACGTGGCTACGATGAGGGCGAGATTGTCAAGATGCAGCCCTCAAGGGATAACGAAAGGGATCGAAATAGCCCGAACTGTAAGCCTGTACGGACTTTTTATACGGGCTATTTCAATATAGGCCATCATGTTACTGCATGGCCCTCGCATTTGTCAATATAGCCTGATAGCCTTGCGTTTGGAGCGCCGCCACCTCGGACTGCAGGTCCGCAGGCGGCATCTGCCCCCTCATGTCGCAGCTATTGTTGCTCGTCCAGTCGCACTTCGCGCCCTTCGGTGGCCGAGAGATAGATGGCGTCAATGATCCGCATCAACTCCAGGCCATTCTCCGCGCTGGCCTCTGGGGCCAGGTCGTCGAGCACGCAGGTAACGAAATGATCCACGGCTGACGGGCACTGGCGCGGGTAGATATGCGGCGTGATCTTGACCAGCGACCCGGCGACATCGCGCAGGCCAAACGCCTCAAATTCGTACCCATCCCCGGTATTGCGCTGGATGGCCGCCCCTTCAGTGCCATAGATGGCCGTGAGCATATCCTCTTGCTTGTCCGTACCGCCCGCCCAGCTTACTTCCAGGTTCAGCGTCAACCCGTTTTCCAGGCGAATCAGCGCCGTGAGCATGTCTTCCACGTCATACCGGGCCTGAGAAGCCTGGGCCAACCGCGCGCCCAGCAGGTTGAACCCGGACGCGCTGACGGCCACCGCCTTGGGGTAGCCCATCGCCCACAGGGCCAGGTCCAGGCGATGCACGCCCAGGTCAATCATCGGCCCGCCGCCCGACAGGGCTTTGATCCCAAACCAGCCGCCCAGCTTGGGGATACCCCTGGCGCGCAGCCAGTGCGTCTTGGCATAGTAAATCTGCCCCAGATTCCCCTCGTCCACGTACTGCTTGAAGAACTGGGCCGACGGGCTAAAGCGGTAGTTAAAGTGGATCATCAGCTTGTTGCCTGTCTCCTGCGAGGCGAGCAACATCTGCTTCGCCTGCTGAGCGTTGACCGCCATCGGCTTTTCGCAGAGTACGTGCAGCCCCGCGTGCAGAGCGGCCATCGTTACCTCTGCGTGGAGGATGTTGGGCAGCGCGATACTGACGGCATCCAGCTTGGCCGTCGCAAACATCTCCTGATAGTCGGTATACGTGGTGACCTGCGGGTACGTCCCCTTGAACCTGTCCAGCAGTTTCTGGTCCAGGTCACACAGCGCCACCAGATCAGCCTGCTCGTTGGCCTGGTAGCGCTCCACGTGGTAACGCCCCATCCCCAAACCAACCACCCCTACCCTGATTGACATGTTGTTCAGTGCTCCTTCAATGGGCATATCGCGACGAATGATGATGCGATGCAACAAGCAGGGCTGTTATTCAGCCCCCAGAATCACTTCGTGCCCCGTCTCGGCGGAGCGATAGATGGCGTCCAAGACGGCCTGCACATCCAACACCTGTTCGGGCACCACGGCGCACTCGGCTTCCCCGCGCACGCACGCCACAAAATGTTCGATCTCTTTGGTGTGCGGCTCCCACTTGGAGAGAAAAGCGGGGGTGATGTCCACCAGGCTCTGGTGCATCTCTTTGTAGATACGCAGCGGGCTCATGGTCGCGCCGCCATGCGTACCCAGGATGCGGGTTTCCTGGAACGAGGTCTCGATATTGGCCGCCCAACTGGCCCGCAGCAGCAGCGTGGCCCCGTTGTCAAACCGCACCATCGCCACGCCCATATCGTCCACGTCGAATTTGTTTCTATCCCACGGTTCCCCGATGCTGACCACGTCATCGCGTTTGCCAAAGGCCGCGTAGGTGGCGCCCATCACCGAGACTGGCTTGGGGTTGCCCATCAGCCACATGGTGTGGTCGAGGGTATGCACGCCGATGTCAATCAGCGCGCCGCCGCCCTGGAGCTGTCGCTGGGTGAACACGCCCCAGCCGGGGATGCCGCGCCGCCGCATACAGGTGGCCTCGCCATAGTAGATCTCGCCCAACTCGCCCCCAACGACGAACCGCCTGAGGGCCTGGCCCTCGCTGGTAAAGCGCCAGTGCAGGCCAATCTGCAGCACCTTGTTCAGGTGGCGGGCCGTCTCGACCATCTCCCGCCCTTCGGCCAGGTTCATAGCGATGGGCTTCTCACAGAGCACGTGCAGGCCAGCATTCAGCGCCGCGACGGTGGCCACCTGGTGCGCATAGTTCGGCGTGCAAACGGATACGGCGTCGAGCTGCTCGCTGCTCAGCATCTCTTCCATGCTATCATACGCGTGGGGGATGCCAAATTCCGCCGCAAATTCGGCGGCCCTGCCGGGGACGGCGTCGGCTGCTGCCACTAGTTCTACGTTCGGCTGGGCCTTGTAGCCCGGCACGTGGGCATAGCGGGCGATGGACCCGGCCCCAATGATTCCCACTCGGACGGTTTTAGCCATGATGTGCCTCGCTTTGTTGGCTCGGCCTGTGCTCCTGGCTCCCTCACCCTGGTCCGTTGGCCCTTCCAACCTACTGGTTGGCGGGCGAGGGGCTTTCGGCACGCCAGATGCTCAGGCCGAGTTTGTACTGTACGACGATAAAACGTCCAACATCCAGGGCGGGTTACGCCCGCTTCTATCAATCTTGTTGCGCCGCTAGAAGGCGACGGCGCAACCATCATTGCGCGGCTCGGAACCGGCCACCAATGCCCCGCTGGCGGGATCGCGCAGGATCACCTGCCCGCCGCCAAAGGAGCCGTTGGCGCTTTGAATGGTCAACTCGTGGCCGCGGGCCGCCAGCGCATCATAGGTCGCCTGGGGGAGCGGGCGCTCGATGGCGAACCGATTCTCCCCATCGAAACGGAAACGCGGCGCATCCAACGCCTGCTGCGGATCCATCCCGTGGTCCACGATGTCGCTGAGCACCTGCACATGCCCCTGGGGCTGCATAAAGCCCCCCATGACCCCGAAGCAGAGGAACCATTGCTCGCCCTGCGTGACCATGCAGGGGATGATCGTATGATAGGGGCGCTTGTGCGGCGCGATACAGTTGGGATGGTCGGGGTCCAGCACGAACAGATTGCCCCGGTTCTGCAAAGCCACCCCCGTGCCCTCGGCCACAATCCCTGAACCAAAGCCCATGTACAGGCTATTGATAAAGGACACGGCGTTGCCCTCGCCGTCGGCGGCACACAGATAGACCGTGTCAGGGGACGTGGGCAGCGTGCCCGGCTGGGGATGCTGGATGGCGCGTTGCGGATCGATCAGGGCGCGCCGCTGCCGGGCAAAGGCCGGGGATAGCAGCTCGTCCACGGGCACGTCGGCCAACTGCGGGTCGGCCACATACCGCGCCGCGTCGGTCATGCCCAGCTTGATCGCTTCCATCTTTAGATGGAGCGTTTCCGCCGAGGCAAAGGCATCGGGGGCAAATTCGTACCCATCGAGGATGTTCAGCGCCATCAAGGCCGCGATCCCCTGGCCGTTGGGCGGGCACTCGTACACCCGGTATCCGCGATAGTCCGTGTGAATCGGCTCCACCCAGGTGGAGGTGTGGTCGGCCAAATCCTGAAGGGTGAACAACCCGCCGTACTTGTCCGACGTGCGCACGATGGCCTCGGCAACTGGCCCCTTGTAGAAACCGTCCCGCCCCTGCTCGGCCAGCCGTCGCAGCGTGCGCGCGAAATCGGATGAGACAAAGCGCTCTCCAGCGCGCGGGGCGTGCCCGCCAGGCATATACGTGCGGGCCGCCTCCGGGTTACCCCGCAGCAGCTCCTCCGAAGCTCGCCAGCCTGCGGCAATCAGCGGGCTGACAGGGAACCCCTGCTCCGCGTACTCGATGGCCGGTTGGAGCACGCGATCCAGGCCCAGCTTGCCAAAGCGGGCCACGGTATCCGCCCAGCCAGCGGGAGCGCCGGGAACAGTAACCGGCAGCATCCCCCGCAGGGGCATTTCTTGCAGGCCGCGCTGCTGGAAAGCCTCCAGCGTGGCGGCATAGGGCGCGCGCCCGCTGGCATTCAGCGCGTAAACCCGCTTGTCCTTGGCCCAGTAGATGAGGACAAACGCGTCCCCGCCCATGCCAGTGCTCATCGGCTCAACGACGTTCAACGCGGCCGCCGTCGCCACAGCGGCATCTGCCGCGTTGCCTCCCTGCAACAGCATGCGCAGGCCCGCCTGCGCCGCCAGAGGCTGGCTGGTCGCCACTGCCCCACCAAAGCCCATCACTACAGAACGCCTGGAAGGGAAATTATCCGTCATCGTCATATCCCTTACCCTATAGCTGCTACGGCGTCGAACGCCGGTTTGAGCGAGCGATACAGGGAGCGATAGACCGGGTAATACTCGTTATAGGCTGCCTGGCTCTCCGGCGCGGGATCGATACGATCCACGATGCGGATGGTCGCCGAGCAGGCTTCGGGCACACTGCCATAGACCTCTGTGCCCACTCCGGCCAGCAGCGCCGCTCCGTAGGCCGTGCTCTCGGTGATATTGACAGTGACCAGCTCTGTGCCAAACACGTCGGCCAGGATTTGCCGCCACAACATGCTGCGCGCACCACCGCCAGTCGCCCGCACCTGTTGGATGGGAATGCCCAGGTCGCGGAAGAGCTCAATGGAATCGCGCAAGCTATAAGCCACCCCTTCCATGATGGAGCGAACCAAGTGCCGCTTGTCGTGGCGGAGCGTCAGCCCAAAGAAGGTACCGCGCGCGTTGGGGTCGGGGTAGGGCGTACGCTCGCCGGTGAGATACGGCAAAAAGATCAACCCCTCACAGCCTGCGGGCGCGTTGGCTGCTTCTGCCGTCAGAATTTCGTACGTATCTACACCGCTGAGTTCGGCCACGTTCTTTTCCGCCAGCCCCAACGTGTCGCGCAGCCAACGGAATGAACCGCCAGCCGACAGCGTAACGCCCATCACATGCCACTTGCCCGGCACAGCGTGGCAGAAGGTGTGCAGGCGCCCCTCATAGTCGCGCGTGGGGACGTCGGTATAGGCGAACACGACGCCAGAGGTGCCCATCGTCACGGAAACCAGCCCCGGCTCGACGATGCCCGTACCCACGGCGCTGGCCGCCTGGTCCCCCGCGCCGCCCACCACGGGCAGGCCAACGGGCAGGCCGGTTTGCTCGGCCACTTCGGCGGTAATCCGCCCCGTGATCTCGGTGGATTCGTAGCATTCCGGCATCCAACTGGCCGGGATGGCCAGGTCGCGCAGCACTTCCTGGCTCCACTTGCGCTGGCTCACGTTCAACAGCACAGTCCCCGACGCGTCAGACACTTCGGTGGCATACACGCCGGTCAGCCGATAGCGGATGTAATCCTTGGGCAACAGCACCTTGGCTGCCTGGGCGTACACTTCCGGCTCATTCTCGCGGGTCCAGATGATCTTGGGGGCGGTAAAACCGGGCAGCGCGGGGTTGGAGGTTAACTCTAAAAAGCGCTCGCGCCCGATGGTGTTCATAATCCACTCGCACTGGGCGGCGGTGCGCTGGTCGTTCCACATGATGCAGGGGCGCAACACCTTGCCCTGACCGTCCAGCATGACCATGCCGTGCATCTGGCCGGTGAGGCCGATTCCGGCGATCTCGTTCGGGTCAATGCGCGATCTGATAAGGGCTTGCCGGATAGATTTGAGGGTAGCCTCCCACCAATCTTCGGGGTCCTGCTCGGCCCACTGCGGACGGGGGGTATACATGGGGTATTCGGCAGTGACGCTGGCCAACACGCTGCCGGTCTGGTCGATGAGCAGCGTTTTTGTGCCGGTGGTGCCTACATCTATTCCAATGAGATAGGTCATGCTGCATCCTCCTTGTAAGGCTTGACCGGGGAGAGGCAATGCCCCACCTCTCTTGCCGGTGGCTGTTCCGGCTAACAACCGGCATGGGGAACGCCTCCATGATAGCCGGGTTGGGCCATTTTGCAAGTTGGAAACGTTTGCGGGAGAGAACCACGGGATGTACGACAGGGGAGAGAGAAGGAAACCAGGGAGAAACGCCTGGGACGTGAGGCGCGCGGGCGATGGCGCAAGTGGCAAGAGAACATTCATGCTGAGCTTGACAGGGGCGCCACGTGTGCTGCAACCTTGCTACAGCCCAGGCTTGCACAGGTCTTGCGCGAACGTGCCCGCATCGACCACCTACGGACAGCGCGATGAAGCCTCACAGCCACCATGAGTATCCAACGATCAGGGCTTGAGCAGCTACCTAAAAATGAGCAGGCCGATCACACCTGAGCCCAAGATTACGGCCAGGGGATGCACCTTCTTTTCGAATAGCACCAGCACCAGAAAGGAGCCGACCGCGATGGCCAACTCGGGGAGGCCAGTGACCACGCCTTGACCATAAGACCAAATGGCGAAAAGCAGCAGGCTCAATACGCCTATCCGGAGACCCCGTTGTATGCGCAGGTAGATTGGACTCGGCGGCAACCGATCCCCAACCAGACCCAATATACCGAGAATTGCAATGGCTGGCAGCACCGAGGAAAAGCTCGCAACCAAAGCCCCGGCGAGACCTGCAACCCGGTACCCCACAAAGGTGGCGGCGTTGACGGCAATCGGGCCGGGCGTCATCTGCGCAATGGCTACGATCCTGCTCATCTCCTCCAGGGAGAGGAACTGCCGAGTTACCACCAGCTCTCGATTCATCAAAGGCACGGTCACCAGGCCTCCACCATAGGCCCCGATGCCGATAATCACAAAGCTCACTGCGAGCGTCCACAAGGTCTGCATAGTATCATCTGTCCTTTGAGTCTAGGGAACTCGAGGCCCCCTTAGCTGTGTTCCTGCCCCTCACCCAAATCTGGCGTATCATCCTTCATCATCCGATCGCGCATAATCAAGCATCCCACCACAGCGGCAACGGACACCGCCCACACGGGGTGCACCCCCAGAGCCAGGATGAGCAACCCCAATACACACACGGCGGCGTTCTGCCAACGCGGCCTAAGCTTGCGCACAAACGCCCAGGCGGCGAACGCGATTTGACCAGTTACCGCAATGGCGCACCCCTTCAGAAAGGCTACCACTGTCGGGTTGTTGAAATACGGGGTAGCAAACCGAGCGATCAACAGGATGATCAGAATAGAGGGACACATAGTGCCTACGGCTGCGGTGATTCCCCCGAGAAAGCCGCGCATCCGTCGCCCTTCCAGGAAGGCGAGGTTCACGGCAATGGCCCCCGGAATCGCCGTCGCGGTGGACAGCGTGCTGATGAACTGCCTTTCGGTGATCCATTTCCGTTTCAGCACAAGCTCGTGTCGCAAGATAGGGGCCATTCCAAAGCCCCCGCCCAGGGTGATCAGGCCGATGCGAAAGTATACACCGAACAGGCGGAGGTAAGACACACGCGGGGTTGCTTCGGAAACCGGAAAACTCTGCACTGCCTGGCTCACTGGTTCCCGCCTTCCACAGATAGGTCCCGGTTCTTCAGGAAATAGGGCATGGCGTGTCCTCCGTTGAATATGCGGTGTATCCGGCCAGTTAATTGCGGGTGTTTCGCCCCATTGGGGTGATAGGACTGCGCCGGTGCGCAGAAAAGCCCGAGGGTAGTTGCATGAATAGAGGAACGTGAGCAGACTCGAACGCTTTCAGTCTGTCGCCTCTCCCCCCCTTAATAAATGCTAGCCAAAGTCCGCAGCTTGTCAAGTAGCCGACAAGCAAGCCCCAGGGCTGCTCTTCCATCTGCTAATTCCATCCACGGTCAAGCCTATCCATCGCCTGGACAAAAAACGGGGCATCCTTTCGCCCAGGATGCCCCTTCCTCTCCTCTTGCAAGACAGGGTGGTTTAGCGTTCGTTCAAGACGTGTCCATCGGCCATCTGGTAAGTATAGTTCGCATATTCTTGCACCGTGGGGTCGTGCGAGGCCATTACGATGGTCACTTTTTCTTCGCTGGCGATGTTCTGGAACAGGGACATAATGGTACGGCCCGTGGTGCTATCCAACTCACCCGTGGGCTCGTCGGCCAGGATCAGGCCGGGCCGGTTCACCAGCGCCCTGGCAATGGCGACGCGCTGTTGCTGGCCGCCGGACAATTCCTGCGGTCGGTGCTTGGCCCAGCGGGTTAGCCCCACCAAATCCAGGCACTCCATCACCCGCTCACGCCTGCCGCGCCGCCCCATCCCCACCATGCGCAAAGGCAGTTCGACGTTCTCAAAGGCCGACATGGTAGGCATCAATGCGAAGGACTGGAACACAAAGCCGATGCGATGGCGACGCAATTCTGTCAACTGGCGGTCTGACAGCTTGGAGATATCTTGCCCATAGATATAGATATTCCCGCCCGTGGGATGGTCCAACCCGCCGATGATATTGAGCAGCGTGGTCTTGCCAGATCCCGAACGGCCCATCAGGGCGATAAACTCGCCCTGCTCGGCGTACAGGTTGGCCCCCCGCAGGGCATGCACCTCTTGATGATCTACCCGGTAAACGCGCTTGACATCTTCGCTCTTGACGATGTAATTCGCGTTTGCATTCGCAACGGCTCCCGCTCGCCCTACAGCTATAGTTGACACTATTTCTTACCCCTCTTGAATAGCCCGCGCAGCGCCAGGCTCGGGTCGAACTTGAGACCCTTGGCACGCTTTTGCGGTCCCCACGTCTCGGCTACATCTTTGAACTTGGCCTCTTCCTGCGTTTTTACCAAGCCGACCCCTGGGGTAATCAGGATGCCGTTCTCGGTCAGTTCCACCTGAGCGCGGCCACTGATGCCCAGCTCCTCCAGGTATTCCCTGGGGATTTGCAGCCGACCGGCGGCATCCAGCACGACGTACTCATGAAAGGTAACATTCTCCTCAGGGGCAACAGCCTCTTCGGATACGGTCGCAGCTTCACTTTCTTCCGCAGAATCGGTCGTTGGCCGCTCTACCGCCGTAACCCGGCGCAAGCGCTCGCTGCTGGTCTTGCCATCGCGAATACCCACCACGCGGTCCACCTGATCGGCCATGCGGGGATCGTGGGTCACTGCCACGATAGTCAGGGTATACCTTTGGTTCAGGTCACGCAATGTATTCAAAATGGATTGCGCGGTCGCGGTGTCGACTTCGCCGGTAGGCTCGTCGGCCAGCAGCATGACGGGCTTGTTCGCCAGGGCCACGCCGATGGCCGTACGCTGCTGCTCACCACCGGACAACTGGTGCAGGTTGTGGTCTCGCCGATCATACAGCCCGACAGCTTCCAACAACTCGCGGGTCCACTCCTTGCGTTCCTTGGCGGGCATGCCCCCGATAATCATGGGCAATTCGACGTTCTCTTCCACCGAGAGGTAGGGGATCAGGTTACGCGAGGGCTGCTGCCAGACAAAGCCCACCTTGTGGCGGCGATAACGGGTCAGAGCGCCGGAGGAAAGCTTGAGCAAATCCTGGCCGTCGACGATTGCCTTACCAGCCGATGGCCGGTCCAAGCCTCCCAGGATGTTCATCAGTGTGGACTTGCCGCTACCGCTGGGGCCTACAATGGCCATGAACTCGCCCCGCTCCACCACAAGATCCAATCCCTGCAAGGCTACCACTTCGAGGTCTTGCACTTTGTAGATCTTTACCAGGCCATCACAGAGGATCATAGGTCCGTTCGATGCCATGTCTACACTGCCTCTCCAAGCTTGACTGCTTCAAATATCTTGAGCCGCGCCAGAAGCCAGATCATCCCTACAACTGCCAGCAGCAAAATGGCTCCAAAGACCAGGTAGATGGTGGTTACGTCGTCCCAGGCGATCAGCACGACAAAGGGCGGAATGCTCGCGTATTTGTCCGTCCCCACCTGCAAGAAGGGAATGAACAGGTTGCTCACCGCCACGCCGATAGCCGTCCCTGCCGTCACTCCACTACCAATCAATACGAACTGCTCGAATCCCAGGAAGGTGATCATCTGGCTAACAGACAGGCCGATGGCCCTCAAGACGCCGAACTCGATGAAACGACGCCGGAAGGCGATGAAGGAATGCAACACCACTCCCATGGTCGTCAGCAGGGCTGCCGCCACAAAACCCACGGACAGGATACCAAAGACGCCCGCCCGTTCAGGCCGCCCCTGCTCTCTGGTAACGGCGCTACGACTGTCCTGCATGTAGAGCACCCGAATATCCAGGTCGAGCAATCCATCCTGAATTTCGTCGGGATTCACATGGTCGGGCGTGCTGATCCAGACATCATAGGGGAAAAGCCCGCCCATCTGATTAAAGATATAGTCCAAGTTTGCCACGAACAGATGGCTCGGTTCCTCTGGGTTGGGGTAATAGGTCGGGAAGTATCGCACCACGTCGGCAATGATGAAACTGACGGTTCTGAACTCCCCGTAGGCAGAGACAGTCAACTCGACTTTATCCCCCGCGTTCAGGGAGTATTGTGCCATAAACTCGGGGCTGACCAGCAGGGCAGAATCGTCGATTGCCAGGCGGTTCATCAGCGTTCCCAGTTGGTTCGGCGCAAAGTCGCGCCGGAAAAAGCCCACCTCGGGAAAGTCCATCCGGTCAATGCCAAACAACTGCCCGGAGACGCGTCCCCGACCCACATTTGCAGAAACGGTATAGCGACCAACCCGCGTGGCTCCTTCAATCTGAGGCACTTTCAGGTGCTCGCTGACAGGCACAAAGACCCAGCCCCCGGCCTCCTCGGCACCTTCCTCGCCTTCACTGCTCGCCGCACCGGTCATGCCCGGGTTCATACTGCCCGTTGCGGCGGGGTTCTCGCCCATTTCTACCAGTTGGTAATCGGCCCCATACCTGTAGTACATACTGTCCGTAAGGCTTTGGTCTAGCGTACGGGCCATGGAAGCCGTAAAGGTCGCCAGGCTGAGGGTCAGCACAAGCAACAACAGCGCGCCGGTGTACTGCTTGGACACTCTGGCAAGCTGCCGGAAGGCCAGCACAACGGACAGGCTGCGCAGGAAATAGCTCGAAAGTCGAGCCAATATCTCCATGATTAACGGGAACAGGCGAATGAGAAACAGGGAGACGGCGAAAATCGTGATGGTAGGCACCAGGAACAACAGCGGATCGTTAAAGGGATCCCCGCTGGCCTGCCCCTGCAACACGTTGATCGTGCCGCGATTTTGCAGGATATAGTAACCATAACCGGCAGGGATGAACAACAGAATGTCCAGGAAGTACCGCTGCCAGAAGGGGCGCTCCAAAGCCCGCGCCCGGTCGCGCTTGTAGGTCACGATGGTCAGCCGGGAAGCGCGCATGGCCGGGGCCAGACTGGCTACCAGGGCCATGCCGACGCCCACCAGCCCCAACAGGATGGCGCGGCGGGTAATCACGACGGGCAAAGCCTGGCGCGTGCCAAAGGCCAGAAACGAGACGGTGTTCCCCATCAGGATGGCCACCTGCTTGGCGACCAGCATGCCCAGCACAAACCCGACGGCGCCGATGACCAGCCCCTCCAGCGCATAGATGGAAAAGACCTGCATGTCGCCGGTGCCACGGCTCTTCAGGATGGCGATCTCACCCCGTTGCCGCTCGACAATCAGCCCCCCGATCAGGGAAATAAAGTACAGCACCAGTCCCAGGATGGGAATGGAGAACACATACAGCACAATCGTCATGACAAAGGTCGTCCAACGATAGTTCTGCAGCGCTTGTTCGGGGGATAGATCCAGGACGGCATTGGGCAAAAGCGCGCCGACGTGCGAGTTGGCATAGTTGATGCGCCCCAGGAATTGCGGCACATCATCCGTCCGCACAGAATCGCCGTCAAAGACGAGATACCAGATGGCGGTGTACACTTCTTGCTGCATCGCCGTCGCAATGCGATTGCGGAAGGAACTCTCTGAAACCAACAGGGTCTTGCCCAGAGCCTGCGGGCTGTAGAACCAGAACTGATCCTGGATATCCTTGGGAGCCCAGATACCAGCAACCCGCACATTGACCTGCAAAGGCTTGCGTACCGCGTCCGGGTTCTCGCCCTCTTTCACAGGTTGTGCCCGCATAAAGGCGATGAACGTTTCGCCGGTCTGGACGCCCCACTCCGAGGCCAGGGACTCGCTCAACATCACGTCGACGATTTCATCCCCGGCCTGGGCATCTACTGGAAACTGCCCCTCGACGAAATCCACATAGTTCTCGATACCCGACACAAAGCCGATATTCGTCCACCCAAGGGGCTGGCGCAATTCCAGGTATTGCGCCTCCGAAGCTGGGTACAGCGCAAAGTTGTCCGTTCGAATGTACCGGGCGGAAGCCTCGATCGGCAGTCCGATGATCCAGGGCACCTGCTCGGCGATATACTGGTCCACCGGATCGAAATCCTCGATCTCGACGGAACCATACCACGCCCCGATGTAGCGATACATGAAGGCAAAGGGGGGGCGCTTGGCAACCGTATCGCCCCCCGCGGTAGTCTCCAGGGTTTTGTCAAGCCCCAACTGCTCTTGGAACACCTTATAGTTCGCGGCATCCGCATACAACGGGATACTGCTCATCAGGGCTACCGTGGTGATCAGCCCGACGATCGAGCAGAGCGCCAGACTCTTGTTATTCCAAAGACGTTTTACAGCTACGAGCAAGACGGAAATCAGGTTCATCGGCGGGACCCTTTATATTGTAGCATGACGCTTATTGGCCTACTACGACCTGGCCCTCTTCCAGCCCATCCAGAATTTCGATGCGATCTGCACTCTTGATGCCGATGGTAACATCGGCTCGACGGCTGCGTCCTTCTTCCTCAATCTCGACGAACTGCCGACCGGCAAAGGTGCGAATAGCAGCGGGCGGGAGCCACAGGGCGTCCTGTTTTTGCTCCAATACCACCATAACCTTGACCAGATCACCGGGGTTTACCTTAACATCCGTTGCGGTAAAGGTGATATGGGTCAGCTTGTCCTGTTCCTCGACTTGGGTGCTGCCACCGCCGGTCCCGTAGGGGTAAGGCAACTTGGAAATTACACCGCTGAACTCCTGACCAGGGTACGAGGAAAAGATCACTGTAACGGGCAAGCCTTCCTTCATACGTTGGAGGTCGCTGCTAGTGGGATCAGCGGTAATCTCCAACTCGGTTTCGTTGGCTACCACAAAGAGAGGCTGGAAGGCGTCAATTGTGCGCCCTTCATAGGCCGACACGGAAGTAACCTTGCCGCTGATGGTGCTGGCGATGCGGGTAGCATCAATCTGGGCTTGCAGGCGATCCACCGTCAACTCGGCCCGCTGGACGGCGTTCACCAGACTCACATCAATATCCGACTGCAACTGCTGCAGGTCCAACTCGGCCAGGGCTATCTGCTTGCGCATGATTTCCACGTCCAGTTGGTTGTCCCTGGCAGACTGCTGGCTGGCTTGCATGGTCTTGCGATAGGTCGCCAGGGCGATGTCATAGTTGATGGTCGCCTGTTCGAGGTTCAATGCCTGGGGGCTGGCCTCAACACCGGGCTGTCTGGCACGGGCATCGTAGGCTCCCTGAGCGGCCTTGCGGGCGGCATCCGCTTTCTGCAAGTTGGCAGCGGCGATTGCCAGATCGGGGTTTGTGGCTTGTTGTTGCTGCTCCATCTTCTGAAGCTGGAGGTTCTTGATATCCAGGTTCAGTTGGGCCCTGGTGACGGCGAACTGTTTGGTAGCATTGGCCTCTTCGAGGTTAAGCTGGACCGTTTCCAGCTCAATCTCTGCCTGAGCGAGCTGCTTCAGCAGGTCCGAGTTATCGAGCTCAGCCAGGAGGGTACCTTCCTCGATCATATCGTTGCGCTCGACATACACCTGGTCAACGCGGCCACCCACGCGGAAGAACAACTCTTCTTCTACCGAAGGCGAAACACGCCCTGTGAAGGAGAGCAAATCCTCTACCACTCCAAGCTTAACGACATAGGTCGGTTTGGCAGGAACAGGAGGCGGTGGAATTGGCGTAGGAGTGGGCTCTTCTTTGCTCGAGGGTGCGACCGTGTCGCAACCGATGGAGGTAAGGAGGACAACTACCAACACAAGACCCAGAAGCACGCGACAGAATCGTGGGGACATGACCGTTCTCCCTGAAAGTGTTATGCCTGCAACCTTGCAGTCAGCCAAGAGATCATCAACGTGCACGACACGCCTCGTAGTATGACCAGGATAAATCTATCGTAAACCTTTGTCAAGACGAAAGTGGTATGTTGCAGTTGTATAGCTCAAAGAGGACAACGCTGTCCAGTTGAAATGCTCGGAATGATTGGTCGTGCCAGATATGGGTAAAGGAAAACGGGTAATCTATTGAAGGAAAGGCGGACCTTGAACTCTGCCAACGCAAGTCTATCTCGACAGGCACAACACGTCAATCGCTGGCGATAGGTCGAGATGACAGGAGCGATGGCAAGGCGGCCTTGGCCGCCCTACCGCGCGCCATAGTAGGTATCAGGCGATCTCTTCTGCCTCTACGATCACCGTGACGGTGATTTTAACATCCGAGTGCAGCTTAACTTCTACTTTTCGCTTGCCAGTTTCCTTGATAGGCTCTTCCAGTTGGATCTTGCGCTTGTCAATGGACTGCCCAACGCGCTCATTGAGCTTCTCGGCGATATCGGCATTCGTCACAGACCCATACAGCCGACCCGATTCGCCCGTTCGCATCTTGAATACCAGCTCTATATCTGCCAGTTGCTTGGCCTGGGCCTGCGCGGCAGCCTTCTCGCTGGCCTCTTGGCGAGCGATACCCGCAGCGTGATTGGCAACCTGCGCGCGCGCCGCGTCGGTGGCAGGCATGGCCAGCCCGTGAGGAATCAGATAATTCCGGGCATACCCCTCGGCCACATTCTTCTCTTCACCGGGTTTGCCCAGCCTTTTGACTTCTTTTAGGAGAATTACTCGCATTGGAACCCCTCAATCCGTACATAGAATGCGCGAATGCATTCTCATCATACACCATAACGGACAATTGAGCAAACGCAAAAACGCCTAGCCAGGCCCGGCGAGGCTCCGACTCGCGTGGATTGCGTACGGATGATGAACCACGAAAGACACAAACGCAGCAGCCACAATGACACCCTGAAGTGTCTGGCTCCTCGCTGTCCGTGCATTCCGTGGTTCGTTTCCCAACTCCTTGCCAACCAGCGCCAGGATCGCATCATCCCGCGCCCGTGGACGAGCCTAGAGCCTGCTCAGAATCTCTTTTTTCTTGGCGTCATAATCCTCTTGGGAAATCAGCCCCTCGTCCAGCAGCTCTTTAATCTGCTTCAGAGCCTGCATCGGGTCCTGTGCCGCCGGGGCAGCGCCCGCCGGTGCAGCGGCTGGAGTGGAGGGGGTGCTCAAGGACTCGGCCAGGATCTTGCCCGCGGCCAGGCCGGTTCCCAGGCCCAACCCCGTCTGCGTGGCCGCTCCGGCAGCCCCGCCCGCTGTGGCCGCATCGCCGATCGCCCGCGCCGCCTTGAACTTCATGTATCGGTCCATGTCGCCAACAGCGCCCATCGAGGCAGCCTCATCAATGGCCTTGCTGGTCTCCTCTGTGGGGCTAACCGACAGGATGTACAGTTGCTTCAGCGTCAGGCCCAGCGCGGCAAAGTCGCCGCGTAGCCGGACGCGCGCCGCCGCCGAAACCTCTTCGAACATGGCGGGCAGATCGAGGATGGACTTGATGTTCTCACCGAGCAGGTCCGTCAGGCGGTTGATGATGATGCTGCGCAGGTAATTCTCAATGTCCTTGGTGGAATAGTATCCCCGCGATCCCACGATCTGGGCGACGAAAAGCTGCGGGTCCGTCACCTGCATGTTATACGTGCCGTGGGCGCGGACGCGCACCATCCGCAGCACTTCATCCCGCAACGTAATCGGCTCTGGCGTGCCCCAGCGCTGATCCAGCAGGTCTGTGATGTTCACGAAATAGCACTCGGCGGTGAACGGCGTATTCCCACTAAAGACCAGTTTCACCAGGTTTACCAGCAGGGGCAGGTTGGCCGTGGTGAGGGTGTGCCGACCAGGGCCAAAAGCGTCCAGCGCCTTGCCATCCCGGAAGAATACGGCTGCCTGGCCCTCTCGCACGATCAGTTGCGAGCCCAGGCGAAAGTCGCCCGATCCCCGCTCGGGAATGCGATGCACGATCTCGTTGCTTCCCATATTGGGATATTCAACAACATCTAGAATCCTTGCCATGAGTCGATCTCCTTCGTCTGGCTATTACGCTTCGAGAATAACATCCTGCCGTTGGCTAAATGTATCGTTCAGCGTTTCGAGTTCGCTTAGCAGCTTGTTGGCGTCCATCACCGTCAGCGTTTCAGACCCGATAGCCTCGGATAGATTATCCAACTGGGTAGCAAGCTGGTCTACCCCCTCCAACATACCCTCGTCAAAGTCATACAGTCTGTCCAGCACGGCCTCATCCACCTTGACGGCATCGAACAGGCCGGAATAGCCATAGCTGGCCGTCTTGATCCGGTCGATGAGTAGCTGCAACTTCATCACAGCCCGCTCCAGCACGACTACCAGGTCAAGCCTTTTCGACGAGGTCAGCATGTATTGGAGCTCATTCAGCCGTGCCAGTTGCTTCTCGTACTGCCGGGCAATGTGCAGGCGCAAGAGCTTGTCGGCCTCGCGGCGCTCTTCCTTCTGCTTATATCCTCTGTATCCGGGGATCTTGGCAACCAGTTCTTCCAGCTTGTTGCGGGAACCCTGCACTCTCTCCGTAAGGTTATCTACCATCGTAATCTACCCTCCTACTTACCTCAGTTGCGGCTGTGACAGACACTATACGCAGGGAAACTCGACACGGTTCCACCATAGGGGCCAGATGCTCCCCCCATCAGACGGTCAAGGCTGCTATCGCGTCGGATGTCACTCCATTGCCCCTATTCTAAACCCTTGCAGCCCTTTTGCAAACCCGCCCGCACGTTTCCAAGCCGAGTTTGTAAACACGAAAAACCAAGGGCATAAGGGCATATTGGACCGCCGCCATCCTTGGCGGCTCTGGCTCTGGTGCCCAGTCTGCCGCCCAAGATGACGGCGGTCCTTATTTCGTGCGTTCCGTGGCCCATCTCGACGAGGGAGCCGTCGCCTGGTATAATCACCCCCGTTCCCCATTTTGAGCAGGAGGTACTGCGATGACTACCGGATTAGAGCGCGTGCGCGCCACGTTGAACGGGAAACAAACGGACAGGGTGCCCATCTGTCCCATCCTGCACACCATGTCCACCCGCCTGTTGGGCCGCTCCATTGGGGAATATGCCACCGACCCACGCATCATGGCCGAGTGCGTGCTGGCCGCCTATCGCATCTTTGGGTACGACGGCATCCAGCTCAGCCTGGGAGTGGCCGCCGAGGCGGAAGCCCTGGGCAGCCGCACCCATCAGCCGGAGGACGGGCTGCCCGCAGTGGTAGCTCCGTTGATACAGAACCCCAATGATCTGGCCAAGCTGCGCCTGCCAGACCCACAACGAGATGGCAGGCTGGGGATGTTTGCTCAAGCCGTAGCAGACGTGTACGCGGCGGTAGGCGGGGAGGCGTGGGTGGTCGCCACAATACGAGGTCCGCTGCTGATGGCTACCCAGATACGCGGCATCGAGCAACTGCTGATTGACCTGATCGAGCGGCCCGCCTGGGCACAAGAACTGCTCGCCTTTACCACGCAGGTGGGGCTGGCGTTCGGGCGCGCGCTGCTGGCAACGGGCGCGCACGCCATCGCCATCGGCGAGGCCACCTCCTCCCCCGACTTTATCTCGCCCGCCATGTACCGGCAGCACATAGTCGCCCACCAACGCCGTCTGGTGGAGGGGCTGCACGCGGCGGGCTGCGAAACCACCGTGATGCACATCTGCGGGCGAACGGAACCGATCATCCTCGACGTGGCAGCCACCGGCACGGATGTAATGGATATCGACTGGCAGGTAGACCCTGCGCGCGCATTGGAATTGGCCGGGCCGCGTATGGCCCTGCGGGGAAACATCGATCCGGTGAGCGTGCTGCTGGACGGCACGCCAGAGTTGGTCGAACAACGAGTAGAGGAGTTGTTACGTCGTGTGGTGGGCCGGGGGCGCTTATTGCTCAGTTCGGGCTGCGATGTGCCGCCCAACACCCCGCCGGACAATGTCCGCGCCCTGGTGCGAGCGGGACGCCGGTTTTAGGGCACACACCCGTTTTAGGGTGCCTCCTGCGCCTCCACCAGTTCCCAGTAATAGTTGCACTCGGCCTTGATGGGGCAGACCTCGCAGCGGGGCGAACTCGCCTTGCAGATACGCCGCCCATGCCAGATCAGCAGCACATGGAACGAGTAATAGCTTGCCTCAGAGACCAGCCCCTCCAATAGCTCGCTCGCCTTTTCGGGCGTGGCCTTGAGTGGGACCAGGCCGATCCGCCGACTTGCGCGGTGGACGTGGGTATCCACGGGGAAGGCGGGTTTGTTCAGGGAGAAGAGCAGCACACAGGCAGCCGTCTTGGGGCCGACACCGTGCAACGCCGTGAGATATTCCCGCGCCTGCTCGACGGACAGGTCGTTGAGGAAATCCAGAATAAGCTGCCCTCGCTCCGCCTGAAGCTGGCGCAAAATAGCCTGGATGCGCGGCGCCTTGATCTGCGACAGGCCACCCACGCGGATGGCGTCGGCCACCTGCTGGGTATCGGCCCGCATGACATCTTCCCAGGTGGGGAAGCGTTGGCGCAGTGCATCATAGGCGCGGCCAGAATTAACGTCCGCCGTATTTTGCGAGAGGATGGTGAGCACCAACTCGCTGAGGGGGTCCAGCGAACGACGGCGCTGAGGTTCGCCATAATGCTCGCGCAAGAGATGGTGAACGCGCGCCGCCTTGTCCGCCAGTTGATCAGGTTGCATCAATCACGCACAATTCTAGAGAAGCCCTGTCTGTCGCGTAGGGCTTTTCTATTTGTTCCCGTTACTATCTTCGACAGCCGCGTTCAAATCCTTGACGAGCGCCTCGACGTCGATGCCGTGGGCCGTGGCCCCCTGCTCGAGGTTCTCAAAACGCGCCGCGGCGCAACCGATGCACATCAAACCGTGCTGCAAAAAGACCTTGACGGTCTGCGGGTACTTGCGCACGATCTCGGAAATCGGCATATCTTTGGAAATAGTCATTACCCTGAATCCTCCCAACTAGTTAGTGCAATGGCATGTACAACGCCATCACCCAGACCCCGGTGTCCCGCGCACATCTCGCCGGGCCACCTCCCGTATAGTGAATATTATATTACATTTGTCAAGAATTGGCAACTGCCAGAAGTCTTTCGAAACACGAGAGATGGGGCAAAGGGCTGCTTGTTTGCACTTCTCCTATCATGGTAGTAAGATACCCTGGCGAGGTAAATGGATGACCGCTGACGACAAGGCAATCACACTGGGGCATCCCAGCTATGTATGGCGGGAGGGTCAAGAGCGCCGGTTCGCGTTGATGCGTACCTATGCCCGCCTGGAAAACGCCCGTATTCTCGACGTGGGTTGCGGTCTGGGATTGTACGTGCAACGTTTTCGCGACCTGAGCGACGATGTGCACGGGGTAGATATCGACCCGGACAAGGTCCGGCAGGCCGGGGAATTGCTGCCCAACATTCGCCAGGCTTCGGCAGAGCATCTGCCCTACCCGGACAATACGTTCGACGTGGTCCTCTCGCACGAGGTGCTGGAGCACGTGGACGACGATTTTGCCGCGGCGCGAGAGGCGTATCGCGTGCTCAAGCCGGGAGGGCGGCTGATCGTCTTTGTGCCCAACCGCTTCTATCCCTTTGAGACGCACGGGGTCTATTGGCGGGGCAATTATCACTTTGGCAACGTCCCCCTGGTGAACTATTTGCCGAATGCGCTGCGCAATCGCCTCTGCCCGCATGTGCGGATCTATACGGGGCGCAGCCTGCGCCGCCTGTTCGCGGACCTGCCGGGTCGAGTCGTCGCACACCGGTGCGTTTTTGCCGGGTACGATAATATCGTGGCCCGCCACCCCAAACTCGGCGCGCTGCTGCGCCAAACCACCTATACATTGGAAAACACCTGTTTGCACGTTCTGGGATTGTCACACTTCTTGGTGTATGAGAAGGCACCAGCATCACACCATCCATCGGAGGTCAGCGGACAGGATGAAGGTTAGATTCGAGCCTTTCGGAGTAACTACCCAGGTAGAAGCCGGTATAACGCTCCTGGCGGCGGCCATCGCTGCGGGCGTTGAGATAGAGGCCGTCTGCGGAGGGCGGGGGACTTGCGCCAAGTGCAAGGTGATCGCCTCCGGCGGGCTGGCACCACTCACCCAAGAGGAGCAGAAAAAGCTCACCGAGAGCGAATTGCAGCAGAGTTACCGGCTGGCCTGCCAGGCCGTCGTGACGGGCGATGTGGAAGTGGTCGTGCCGGAAGAATCGCGCGTCTCGCGCGTGAGCATCCTGTCCGAAGGCACCGTCCGACCCTTTGCGCTGCACCCCTGGATCAAGCGCCACACGCTACAAGTGCCCGAAGCCACGCTGGAAGACCAGATCCCCGACCTGACCAACGTGAGCCGCATCTGGGAGAGCACCCACCAGGAGAAGCTGGCTCCCACATTGCGGGCTTTGCGCCAACTGCCGTTCGTCCTGCGCGATAAAGAGGGCAACCTCACCCTGATCTCAGCGGACGACCAGGTAATCGACATCCACGCTGGAGACGCCCCGCCACACGTGCTCGGCGTTGCTGTGGACATTGGCTCCACCACCATCGTGGGCTACCTGATGGACCTGGAGACCGGCCAGCAGTTAGCCGTCTCTTCTTTGTTGAACCCGCAGACTCGCTATGGCGACGACGTCGTGTCGCGCATCGACTTTGCCACGACCAACCCCACCGGCCTGGAAACGCTGCAAAGCGAGGTCATCAAGGCCCTCAACACGATTATCGCCGAAACCGCACGCATGGCGAACGTGTCTGCGCAGAATATCTATGGCATGAGCCTGGTGGGCAACACCACCATGTACCACCTGTTCCTGGGCATCAGTCCCTCCGCGCTGGCCCGCGCGCCGTATGTGCCGGTAATCGTGGACGCCACGCGGGTGGCCGCCCACGAATTGGGCCTGGCGATTCATCCCGACGCGCACGTGTGGGTGCTGCCCAACATCGCTGGCTGGGTGGGCGCAGATACGGTGGGCGTGATCCTGTCCACCGGCCTGCACCTGCACGACGACATGGCGCTGGCTATTGATATTGGCACCAACGGGGAAATGGCCCTGGGTTCCCGCCAGCGGTTGATTACCTGCTCCACCGCGGCTGGCCCAGCCTTTGAGGGCGCGCAGTTGAGCTGTGGCATGCGCGCGGCGGGCGGAGCCATCGACACGGTGAAAATCGACGGGGACGTCTACTGGCATGCCATCGGCGACAGCGCCCCACGGGGCATCTGCGGTTCGGGGCTGGTGGACTTGATCGCCGAGATGCTGAAGGCGGGCATCATCGATTCCACCGGCATGATGCAAGACGGCGAGACGCTGAACCAAAATGGCCAGCGCAAACTGGCCCAGCGTATCACCCAGGAGGGCAGACAGCGCATATTCGAGTTGGTGCGCGCCGACGAAGGGGCCGCCGGGCGGACGGTGCGGGTCACCCAGCGGGACGTGCGCGAACTGCAACTCGCCAAGGGCGCTATCCGGGCCGGGATCGAAATCTTGATGAAAGAACTGGGCATTGAGCCATCGGACGTCAAGTACGTCTATCTGGCGGGGGCGTTCGGCAACTATATCAAGCCCGAAAGCGCCCTGACCATCGGGCTAATCCCCCACTTTCCCCAGGCACAGATTATCCCCGTGGGGAATGCGGCGGGTTCCGGGGCCAAGATGGCCCTGCTGTCCGTGGATGCGCGCAACGAAGCCACGGAAATCCTGCAGAACGTCGAGTATCTGGAGCTATCGGGACGGCCCGATTTTCAGGAGCAGTTTGCCGAGTCGATGATTTTCTAGGCTTGTAGCTCCTTCGGCTCGCTTATCCGAATTTTCCCTTGACTTGCATCTTCAGATACATTATACTTGCCGTGGCTTCCGATAAGAAGGGAGTTTATATGCGATGCGTCCTCTTCTGAGGAAGTGGCCGGGAATTCGATGGCTACACCCCGGACTGGGCGTAAAACGGTGGATCCTGCTGCTCGTGGCGGGGATCACCGTATTGAGCATTGGCCTGGCCTATCTGCTGGTGATGATTTACCGGCAACAGCCCTTACCGGAGCCATTCTACTACGTCACCTTGCAGTTTCTCCCTCGATGGGTTCGCGCGCTACTGTTTACGGTGGTAGGTCTCGGCTTCATCGGGGCTGCCTTTTACCAGTTGAATCGCTCGCTCATCTCGGTGCTGGTGCTCGCGCTGCCTGCGGAGCGACGGCAAGAAGTATCCCCGTCACACCCGAACGATGAGAAAGGGCCGCACATCGTCGTGCTGGGCGGAGGGCATGGCCTCTCCACCTTGCTGCGTGGCCTGAAGAACCACACCAATAACCTGACAGCCATCGTCACCGTGGCCGATGACGGCGGCAGTTCGGGAATCCTGCGCAAAGAGATGGGCTTGCTCCCGCCAGGGGACCTGCGCAACTGTATCGCGGCGCTGGCCCGCGCGGAACCGTTGATGACGCAATTGTTCCAGTATCGCTTTGGACGCGGGACGGGCCTGGATGGGCATGCCTTTGGGAACCTGTTCATCGCGGCAATGGCCGAGATTACCGGCAGCTTTGAAAGCGCCATCAGCGAAGTGAGCCGCGTGCTGGCCGTTCAAGGCCGCATCCTGCCCTCGTCGCTGGAAAATGTGGCGTTGTATGCCGAGGTGCGACCCCGGTCAGACCCCGCGGCAGCCCCCGTGTTGGTCTACGGCCAGTCGCAGATTGCCCAAGCAGGGGGAATGGTCGAGAGGGTCTACTTGCAGCCCAGCACCGCCAGGGGCTACCCGGAGGCCATTCGAGCGATTCTGAGTGCCGACATGATCGTGTTGGGGCCGGGCAGTCTGTATACGAGTCTCCTGCCCAATTTGCTGGTTTCAGATATTAACAATGCGGTGAGAGCTTGCCGGGGCATCAAGGTCTTTGTTTGCAACGTGGCTACCCAGCCCGGCGAGACAGATGGCTATGACGTGGGTGATCACGTGCGCGCATTGTGCGCGCATCTGAGTGTTGGGTTTTGTGACTATGTGCTGGCCAACTCGAATACCGAGTTCAGCTTGCCTCCCCAATCGGGGAGCGTCATGGTTCAACCCACCTGTGATGGCGCAGAGCGCTTCCGGCTGATCCTGGAGAACCTGGTGGATAGGGAACTCCCGTGGCGTCACGACCCGGAAAAGCTCGCGACTGCTCTCATGCGCCTGTATTACGCTCACGGGTGAGTGCGCTCACCAAGTGAGCGTCTCTCACCAGGTGAGCGCCTCTACGGAGGCTGACGTGCCAACGGAGGCCAGCGAGGCTACCCGCCGACGCCTGGCCAGTGGGTAAAGCGTGTTCTGCTTGGCAGCACAACGCAAAGTTTTGCATCACGAAAGGAGTTTGCAATGGCAATCAGGGTTGGGATCAACGGTTTCGGTCGGATCGGAAGACAGGCCTTCAAGGCCATCGTCGAAAACTATGCAGACAGTATCGAGGTCGCGGGTATCAATGACTTGTTCACCCCCGCCGACTTCGCACTGTTGCTGCGTTATGACTCTGTGTACGGTATCTTCCAGGGCGATGTGCAAGCTACGGGAGATAGCCTGATCGTGAACGGCAAAGCGACCAAGTTCTTTGCCAAGCGCGACCCATCCGAGATTCCCTGGGGTGACATCGGGGCGGACATCGTCATCGAGTCGACGGGTGTCTTCACCAGCGCGGACAAGGCCAGCGCCCACCTGAAGGCTGGCGCGAAGAAGGTCGTCATCAGCGCCCCGGCCAAGGGCGAGGACATCACCATCGTGATTGGCGTGAACGAGCAGGATTACGACCCCGCCAAGCACACGATCATCTCCAACGCCTCCTGCACGACGAACTGCCTGGCCCCCGCGGCCAAGGTAGTCAATGACAATTGGGGCATCATCCAGGGCATGATGACCACCGTGCACTCGTATACTGGCGATCAGCGGTTGATCGACCTGCCGCACAAGGACCCGCGCCGCGCGCGCGCTGCCGCGCTGAACATCATCCCCACGACGACGGGCGCCGCCAAGGCCGTGGCCCTGGTGATCCCCTCGCTCAAGGGCAAGTTCGACGGCATGGCCCTGCGCGTTCCCACGCCGACGGTCTCGATCGTCGACTTTGTGGCGGACCTGGAAAAGCCCTGCTCGCTCGACGCCCTCATCGCTGCCTTTGACGAAGCCGCCGCTGGCCCCATGAAGGGCATCCTGGGCGTGTCTCACGAGCCATTAGTCTCCATGGATTTCAAGGGCGATACCCGCTCCAGCATCATCGACGCGGATGCCTGCATGGTCCTGGGCGACAAGATGGTCAAGGTCGTGAGCTGGTACGATAATGAGTGGGGTTACTCGAACCGTATCGCCGATCTGATCAACTACATGGCGGGCAAGGGCCTCTAGCCAAACCCTACCAGCCTCTGATAGGGCTGGCCCATAGCAAGCAAATATCAAAGGGGATGGATCAATGGGTCCATCCCCTTTGGATTGTGAGGTGACTGATAGATGGCAGGCCAAGTGGTCGCTGGCCGAGTGGCTATGTTCAGTGTGCATACCTCCCCCCTGGCCGCGCTGGGCGGCAAGGACACGGGAGGGATGAACGTCTATGTGCGCGAGTTGGCGCGACATCTCGGCCTGCGCGGCTGGCAAGTGGATGTATTCACCCGCCGCCAGTCCCCCGATACGCCCCGCATAGAACCCCTGCTCGATTCCCATTGTCGGGTGATCCAGATTCCGGCGGGTCCGCCGGACAAGCTGGACCGCCGCCAGGTGTTCCAATATCTGCCCGAGTTTGTGCAGGGCGTGCGACAATTCTGTGCCGAGCAAGACCTGGCATACGATATCATCCATAGCCATTACTGGCTATCGGGGTGGGTGGCCCGCGAGCTACAGCGCGACTGGCAACTCCCCATCGTGCACATGTTCCACACGCTGGGCAAGATGAAGGATAGCGTCGCGCCCGGCCCGGAGGATCGCGAGGCCACCAACCGGGCGACTGTGGAGCAAGAGATCATGGAATTCGCCGACCGGATCGTGGCAGCCACGCCCCTGGATCGGCAGCAGATGCTCGACCTATACCGGGTGCCCGAAGCCAAGATCGTTGTCGCCCCGTGCGGCGTGAACCTGGACCTGTTCCACCCCATCGACCAGCAGGAAGCCCGCCGCAGGGTAGGCGTGCCCCCGGAGCGACGGCTGTTGTTGTTTGTGGGGCGACTGGACCCGGTCAAGGGGTTGAACGTGCTGTTGGAGGCCATGTGCGAGTTGAGCCGTCGGCTCAAGCCCTGGCGGGCCAAGGACCTCAGCCTGGCCGTGATTGGCGGGGATTACGAGAGCCATATCGAGGCACTATCCGACCCCAAATGCCTGCAAGAGGTGCGCAAGGAACTCGGCCTGGATGATCTGGTGATCTTTATCGGGCCACGCTCGCAGGAAGAGCTGCCCTATTACTATTCCGCCAGCGAAGCCTGCGTCATGCCCTCGCTGTACGAGTCCTTTGGCATGGTGGCCTTGGAAGCAATGGCGTGCGGCACGCCGGTAATTGCCTCGCGGGTGGGGGGGCTGACCTACACCGTGCGCGACGGCGAAACCGGCTTCTTGGTGCCGGAAAAGAACCCCAAGGCCCTGGCGGAAAAGCTGGAACTGGTGCTCACCGACGCTTGCTTGCGTCGGCGGCTGGCGCACCGCGCTCTGCAAGTGGCCGAGGGATACAGTTGGTCTATCGTGGCCGACGACATCGAGGAATTGTATAGAGAGCTAATTCCCATGCAGGCAGCAACCCTCAATGTGGGCACCGCGCGGGGCAATGGCTGGGAAACCTGCGGCGAATAGGTGGGCTAATCGAACCCCGGCTAGCTGCCCCCCGCCCTGGCCCGGCGCATGGCCCACACGCGGTTGAGCAGCGCGTAGAGGGGCCTGGAATAGATATAGTCGTACGCGCCCACGTACCGGACGACCTGCCCGCCAAAGCCCAGCTTGAAACGCTGCACCCCCTCCAGGTCGGCGGTGGGCGAGTCGGGGTCCTCGTCCGTAATGCCCCACAGGTCGTATAGCAGCGCGCCTTGCGCTTTGGCCCACTGCATGGCCCGCCATTGCAACTGGTGGTTCGGCATCAACTCCCGGTGCTCGTTGGAAGACGCGCCAAACATGTAATACGCCTGCTGATTAAAAGCGTAGGCCATCAGCGCGGCCAGCGGTTGCCCCTCGTAGGAGGCCAGATACAGCCGCACGCGGTCCAGCGGGGCAAACAGCGCGAGCGCCTGCCGATAATACTCCAGGCTGTGGATGGCAAAGCGGTCTCGCTGGCCGGTCTCTTGCATCAGCGCGTAAAAGGCGGGCAGTTCCTCCTCGCCCACCTCGCGCACCTCTACCCCTTTGCGCATCGAGAGCCGGATGTTGTAGCGCCATTTGGGCTTCATCCGCGCCAGGATATCCTCTTCGTCCGCGTCCAGGGGCACGTGTACCGTGCGCCGGGGCTGGATGGGCTGCGCCTCGCCCCAGCCGTGCTCCCTAAACCAGGCGTGCTGCTCCTGCTGTTCGTCGCGGGCTTCCGGCTCGACCTTTAATGCCACCGCCCCCATGCGGCGAGAGTGGCGATGGATAGCCTGCCACAACGCATCGGCCACCGCCGGGTGTTCGTCGAGCAACACTGGCCCCTTGGGGATATAGGCCATGCTCAACGGCCCCACCTTGCGGTAGAGCACCTGCGCCCCGGCTACCAGGGAGCCATCTTGCTCCACGGCCAGCCGCACCGGCGACCAGCCAAAAGCCCCCTTGAGTTCGCTCCAGGCCCAGGTTTGCAGCAAATGGCCGCGCGGATCCTGAGCGATCAGGCGGTCCCAGGCTTCGGGTGGGGGAAAGGTAGATTCGACGGATTCGAGAATGCGCATACAGGCTCGTCCTTCCAGGCTGGCGATGAACAGCCGCTATTATACCACAAAACCCCCGCGCCAGGACCGTCGGTTTCCAGCCGACCGATCTGGAGCGCCACCACCCCTGGCGGCCTTCATGAGCCAGCAAGGATGCTGCGGCATGCATGCCGAGCGCTCCGGAATGGCGGCGCTCCAGGAAGTCGGCAGTCCTAATCGGGGCCAAGTGGTTGACAGGCCGTTCTCGCTGCTTATACTGGGCAAGAATTCACTTTAAGGGAGAAGTCCTCATGCGTATTCCTCTGTCTGGCCCGGACATCACGGCGCGAGAGATCGAACTCGTCAACCAGGTATTGACCAGCGGCTATTTGAGCATCGGCCCCATGATTAACCGCTTTGAGGAGTTGACGGCTGCTTTTGTCGGGCGCAAGCACGCCGTCGGCGTCTCTTCGGGCACGGCGGGGCTGCACCTGTGCATGCGGGCCATCGACCTACAGCCGGGCGACCGGGTGGTGACCAGCCCCTTTAGCTTTGTGGCTTCTGCCAACTCGATCTTGTTCGAGCGAGGCGTGCCGGTGTTTGTGGACATCGAACCGCAAACCCTGAACATGGACGTGGAGTGCACCCGCCGCACGTTGGAAGAACTGCGGGCCGCCGGAACCCCCGCCCGCGCGCTGTTGGCCGTGCAGATTTTCGGGCAGGCTTGCGATATGGACCCGCTGTTGGCGCTGGCGCAGGAGTATGATCTGGAAATCATCGAGGACGCCTGCGAATCGCTGGGCGCGGAATACAAGGGGCGACCCGTGGGCACCTTTGGGCGGGCGTCGGTGTTTGCCTTTTACCCCAATAAGCAGATGACGACGGGTGAAGGGGGCCTCATCGTCACCGACGACGAGGGCTGCGACGAGTTGTTCCGCAGCCTGCGGAACCAGGGGCGCGACAAGGCCGGGACATGGCTGAACCACGTGCGGCTGGGCTACAATTATCGCATGGACGAGCTCAGCGCCGCCGTAGGGGTGGGCCAGATGGAGCGCATCCGGGATCTGCTGGACAAGCGCGAGCGCGTGGCCGGGTGGTATGCCGAACGGCTCGCCAATATTGAGGGAGTCTCTGCGCCCACGCCCGCGCCCTATACCACGCGCATGAGCTGGTTCGTCTATGTGGTACGGCTGGATGAGCGGTATAGTCGCACCGAGATCATGGCGGACCTGGAGCAGCGGGGCGTGGCGGCTCGACCCTATTTCAAGCCGATTCACCTGCAACCCTACTATATGGAAACCTTTGGCTATGGCCCCGGCGATTTCCCGGTGACCGAGCGAATCAGCGAGACGACGGTGGCCCTGCCTTTTGCGGGCACGCTGCAAGAGGAGCAAGTGGATTACGTCTGCGCCACGCTGGACGCCGTGCTCAGGGCGAGGGATTGAACCACGAAACATGTATTGGTCAAGGGGATGATACACAGCCCCACCTGGGACTGAAGGTCCCAGGCTGGGAGAAAGGGAAACCCGTTCAAACGGGTTGACTGTATTCTAGTGGGCTTTAGCCTACTTTATTATCATTAGCCCGGCACCTTCAGTGCTCGGCATGCATGCCGCTGGCGTGGGATCGCCGCCTTGGCGCAAGTGTGCAATCTGATCTTGACCAATACATTTTTCGTGTATTTCGTGCTTTTCGTGGTTAAAGTCTTTTTCTGTGTCTTCTGTGTATTCTGTGGTTCAATAATGCCTCGGATACCCTGGAGGAAACATGTCGCTACAGAGGGTTTCTCGCGCTCATACCGTGCCCGTGGAACAGCGCTACCGCGTGCTAGAGCCGGTGGCGGAGGTGGCGCTGGGCGAATCGTTTGTCGTCGAGACCATCAACTTTCGCACGCCCATCATCCGCACGCCGGAGGATGCCAACCCTCCCAACTACCGCGAGCGGGAGGAGACCGGCCCCATCTATATCCAGGGCATCGCGCCCGGCGATGTGCTGGCGATCCACATTGAGCAGATCACGCCGGTGGGCCACGCCAGCGGCGGCTGGTGGGAAACGCCGACCTGTAACAGCTTTTTAGAGATCGCCGACGAGCGGGTGCTGTTCCCCGGCGGGCTGTGGGCGCCGCTCCGCCCCATGATCGGCGACATTTATGTCACGCCCACCCAGACCCCGCCCCCCGGCAACCCGTGGGACATCGGCGGGAACATGGATTTCAAGGACATTTGCTCCGGCCATACGCTGTACCTGCGCGCCGAGCGCGAAGGGGGCCTGCTGGTGTTGGGGGACGCGCACGCCTGTCAGGGGGATGGGGAACTCCTGGGGCTGGCCGCCGAGTGCGCCGCCGACGTGCGCCTGCGCATCACCAAGGATGACACCTACTTTCCCCTGCGCCCCATGATCCGCAAGGCGCACTCGTTCGTCTCCATCGCCTCCCGCTACGACTATGCCGAGGCGCGCGACCTGGCGATCAAGGACGCGACTACTCTATTGGCGCGCATCGCGGGCGTCAGCGAAGCGGAGGCGTTTCTGTACTGCACCACCGTGGGCGACCTGCGCAACGGCGCCGTCTGGTTCATGGGCAAGCCGGACGTGCCCTGGACGCTGCCGGTCACCGTGGGGGTAGAAGTGCCGCTGCTGTAGCGTCTGCCCCCGGATTATTCCCTGAACAAGATACTCTTTTCCGCACACAGGCTGGCCGGGAAAAGGTATGAGAAAGGGTTGGGCAGATGGCTGATCTCAAATTGGCTATATTGGGTACGGGCTGGTGGTCCACCTTCCAGATTCCGGCCTGGCTCGAGGTGGGGGGCGTGCAACTGGTGGCCTTACAGGACCGCACGCGCGCCAAAGCGGAGGAAGCGGCCGCCCGGTACAACGTGCCCCACGTCTACGATGACGCGGAAGAGCTATTCCAGCGCGAACAGCCGGACCTGGTGGACATTATCGCGGGCACCGACGCTCATGCGCCGCTGGTTGAGCTGGCCGCCCGGTATGGCGTGCCGGTGATCTGCCAGAAGCCGATGGCGGGCGACTATGCCACGTGCGAGCGGATGGTGCAGACCTGCCGCGCGGCGGGGGTGCCCTTTATGGTGCACGAGAACCTGCGCTGGCAGGCCCCCATTCGCGAGCTGCGGCGCATCCTGGCCGAAGGGCAGATTGGCCGCCCCTTCCGGGCGCGGCTGCAAACCATCGGTTATTCCCCCAGCGAGTACATCGAGCAGCCCTTCTTGAAAACGCTAGAGCGGCTGATCCTGACCGACATGGGCAGCCATGTGCTGGACGTGGCGCGTTTTCTGTTCGACGAGCCGCAGACCCTCTACTGCCAGCACACGCGCACCCGCGACGACATTCGCGGGGAGGATGTGGCGACGGTGCTACTGCGCTGTAGCGAGGTGATCTGCACCTGCGAGATGAGCAGCGCCACCCGCACCGAATGGGGCCATTACCCCGACCTGTTTGCCTTTATCGAGGGGACGCGCGGCTCGGTGGAGCTGGCCCCCGACTACTGGCTGCGGGTCACCACCGATGATGGCACCTGGGCGCGGCGCTGCGAGCCGCCCCTCTATGCGTGGGCCAGGGCCGATCAACCGCACTGGCACGCCAGCATGGTGCCCTGCATCGCCAACCTGCTGCAAGCCATCCGCACCGGACAACCGGCAGAGACCAGTGGCGAGGATAACCTGAAAACCATGCGACTGGTCTATGGGGCGTACGAATCGGCGGAGCAAAATCGGGTATTGACGCTGGAATAAGCGGGGAATGGCAGGGGAAGCCTGCCGCTCAGCCCTCTCCACAACACCGGACCGCGACTACCACCGACAGGCCCACCATGTGCTCTGTCGGTTGGCGTGCCTCGTCCTGCCATCCCGCCCCCGTTTTCACCACTTTCACTTGACGAAACCCACATCCGGGTTACACTGGTTTTCTCCACGACAGCCATTCTACTCCAGCCTATGAGCGTCGGCCGCAGCTTGCGGCCCATGTGTACAGTTGGGAAGGAGGTTCTGATGGCGTATATTAATGTCGGTAAGGAGAATTCGGCGCCTATCGACCTGTACTATGAGGATCATGGCTCGGGGCAGCCGGTTGTGCTAATTCACGGCTGGCCGCTGAACGGTGCCGCCTGGGAAAAGCAGATCCCACCTCTTCTCGCGGCGGGTCACAGGGTCATTACCTACGACCGCCGAGGGTTCGGCAAGTCGAGTCATCCGTCCATCGGCTATGACTATGACACCTTTACCAAAGATCTGCACGAGATCATGACCAGGCTCGACCTGCGCGACACCATACTCGTCGGCCACTCGATGGGCACCGGCGAGGTGACACACTACCTGGGCACCTACGGGTCCGAGCGCGTCAGCCAGGCGATTCTGATCGGCGTCTTGCCGCCGTTCCTGCTCCACGCGCCCGACAACCCCACCGGCATAGACCGCAGCATCCTGGAAGAGATCATGGTGGCAATCGCCGAGGATCGGTTCGCCTACGCCTGGGAGTTTGTGAACAACTTTTACAATGCCGACGTGCTGGGTGACGGCCGCGTGAGCGACGAGGTGCTGGAGTATAGTTGGAATGTTGCCACCTCTTCCTCCGCCCAGGCTTTCGCCGAATGCGTCCCGACCTGGGGGACCGATTTCCGCGCCGACCTGCCCAGCATCGACGTACCCGTGCTGCTCATCCACGGCGACAGCGATCGCATCCTGCCCATCGCAGCCACGGCCATTCCATTCAGTAAAGCCGTCCCAAGCAGCCGCCTGATCACGATACAGGGCGGACCGCACGGCATCGCCTGGACCCACACCGAGCAGGTGAACGATGCGATGATATCCTTTATCCGGCAACCCTCCCGAGTCGCCGCCAGAGCGTAGAAGCGTCGTTTCCCCCACAAAAAAAGCCGCGGGTCACGGCTGCGGTAGCCGTGACCCGCTTGTCATGGGTGAACCAGGCGGGGGTCAGCCGCCGATGATCGCCTCTACCTTGGCGCGGATAGCAGCGATCTGCGAGCTCATCGTCTCAAATCCCTGCTTGGCGTTGTTGGTGTTGCACTCGCCGCCCGCGGCCATGTACTCGTTCACATAGTTGTCCCACTCGCTGAGTGGCTTGGCACCGCTGTAGAAATCGACGTACCACTTGTTCTGGGTGGGCCCGGCTTCGGTATAGTCCTTGCATACCTCCGGGTCCATAAAGATGCTCATGTTCGGCAGCCACTTGGTGTTGCCGGCAAATGCCTTCTCGATCTGCTTCGGCAGCGCGTTGCCCTGCCACGAGTGCCAGATGTCGGGGACGGCCTCCCAGTAGCCGCTCACCATCCAGCCGACCTTCTCCACTGGCATGGTCAGCTCTTCGATGGTCTTCTTGACGATGCCGCGCTCTGGATCCCGGTACCAATGGTCGCCTTGTTTGCCGTGGGTGACCAATGTGGCCCAGTACGAGTCGCCGCAGATCATGTCCTGCATTTCCATCAGCTTGGTCAGCTTCTTCTCGTCTTTGGCCAGGTGCGCGCCAAAGAGCTGGGTCATCATGATATAGCCCCAGCCGGAGTAGCCATAGTCGCCGTTGGGTCCCTTGGGCGCCCAGGCCATTTCCGTCTCGCCGCCCGCAGCGGCGATGCAATCGTACAATTCGCCACCGGGGACCAGGCGGTACCACGTGCCACAGTCCACATAACCTTCCAGACCCTGGCACCAACGGTTGACCAGATCGGGCCACTTGGTGGTCAGGGATTCAGGGTTGATCAGGCCAGCCTTCCAGTAGTCCTGTACCACCTGGCAAGCTTGCTTGGCCTTGTCGGTGATGCCGCCCCACACCAGGCTGTCCCCGTCGGGAATCCAGTGGTTGGGGAATTCGCCATGCGCACCGTGGATGTTGATGAAGGTAAGCAAGATCGAGTCACCCAAACGCGGGCTAACGGCGTACTGGCAAGCGCCGCTCTTGACCATCGCCTCCAGGGCCGCGCCATGCTCTTCCAGGGTCTCTGGCAGCCGGGTGATGCCCGCCTTGTCCAGATAGTCCTTGCGCCAGCCGTCGCAGAAGGGGTGAGTCTGGGTGGTGGTCATCCAGGGCTTGGTATAGTTTTTCCCCTGGTAGTTGCCGCTCAGCCAGGTCTCCAGCGAGCCATCCATGTACTTCAGGGTGGCGGCGAACACACGCGGCTCGTAGGTGGCAAACATCTCGATGGGCACTTCGCAGACCAGCTCGTTATCCACGTAATCTGCCAGGGTGACGCCTTCGCCCGTCCAAAAGTCGGGCACTTCGCCACCGGCCACGCGGGTATTGAACTGCTCTTTCCACGACCAGCGCTCAAAGAACCAGTTGGTGATGTTGACGTTAAAGCCCTTCTCGATCTCGGTCTCGATATAGTTGTCGTCATCGGGAATCGGCTCGGTAGCGCCGCCGCCGAACCACTTGCACATCAGCAGTTCCATGGGCGGTTCCGCTGCGGGCTGGACGGTGACCACTTTCTCGACGATCTTGGTCACTTCCTTGGCCTCGCCCTCGACCATCACGGTCTCTTTGACCACTTCCTTGACAACCTTTTCGACCTCGACCGTCTCTTTAACGATCTTTTCTACGATCTTGGGCTGGCAGGCTCCCAGAAGCGTTGCTGTAAGGCCTACGCCGGCAGCCTTTAGCATATCACGACGCGAAATGAGTTTCTGCAACATGGTTTCCTCCTTGAACAGTGACAACGGATACCGCACACGCTACGTGCCAAGGCGTCGATGCCGAAACGCTCGATCAAGCGATGCTTCAGTTTGCGTCATCCACTCGATAGACTCCCTCCTCTCCATGTTTCTGGGCTAATCGTCATCCCTGCAACGGGTGGATAGTCTGCGAAGTGTCTCAGCCCTTTACTGCGCCCAGCATGATGCCCTTGATAAAATAGCGCTGCACAAAGGGATACACCAGCACGATGGGAACGGTGGTGACCATCAGCAAGGCCGCTTTGGCCATCTCGTCAGTGGGGCGCTTGTTCATCACGTCCCCCAACTCTGGGCCGGGCTGGATACCAGCGTGGGAGAATTCGCTCTCCAGCAGCACGCGCCGTAGAAGCTGCTGCAACACTACCTTGTTCTTGTCGCTGATATAGATCAACGGGCCGAAAAAGTCGTTCCAGTGCCCCACCGCCGTCCACAGGGCCACCGTCGCCAATACCGGCTTGGACAAGGGCAGGATGATACTCAGGAAGGTGCGGAAATCCGACGCGCCGTCCAGGCTGGCCGATTCCTGCACCTCGTGGGGGATAGACCGGAAAAAGTTGCGCATGATGATGATATTCCATGCCCCCAGGCCGGGCAGGATCAGCACCATCCGTTTGTCCAGCAGGTTCAGGTCGCGCCGCAGCAGGTAAGAGGGAATCAATCCCCCGCCGAACAGCATGGTGAACAAGATCATACCGGTAAAAAGACCCTTCAGCGGCATGTTGTCGCGCGACAGAGGGTAGGCTGTCAGGGCAGTGATGAACAACGTCCAGGAGGTGCCCATCACCACCCGGTAAATGCTGTTGCCAAAGGCCACGAACAACTGGTGGGACCGCAACACCATCCGGTAGGACTCGATGTTCAGCGGCCAGGTCCACAGGCGAAAACCTCCCCGCAGAGCTGCCTCCCGCATACTGAAGGACATGACCAACTGGTCCCAGAAGGGATAGACCATGATAAAGATCAGGACCAGCATGGCCAGGTAGACGAATACCACCACAAACTTGTCTGCCAGAGTGTCATGTCGTTCGAACATATGCTCTCTCCTTCAGATCGTGATGGGGGTTGAACTGGTCACCATAGAGCGCTGCCACGGTCCAACCGGCGGACGATGGCGTTGGTACTGAGCACCATAATCAGCCCCACCAGCGATTTGAACAGGCCCACGGCAGAGGCAAAGCTATACTCGTACGAGATCAAACCGGCCCGATACACATAGGTATCAATGATGTCGGCCACCTCGAACACGTTGGTGTTGTACATGTTGAAAATCTGGTCAAAGCCCGCATCCAGGATCCCGCCCATGTTCAGAATCAGCACGATGGACATCACCGGGGCAATGGTTGGCAGGCTGATATGGCGCATGCGCTGGATGCGCGTAGCCCCATCCACAATGGCCGCCTCATAGAGCGTCGGGTCCACGCTGGAGAGGGCTGCCAGATAGAGCACCGACCCCCAGCCCACCTCCTTCCAGATGGCCGACAGAATCAGCACCGGGCGGAACCAGGTAGTGCTGACCAGGAAGTAGATCGGTTGAAAGCCCAGAGCCTTGATCGCCGCGTTCACCACGCCCGTGCTAGGAGATAGAAGGGCCCGCACCAGGGCGGCGATGATAACCCAGGAGATAAAGTGCGGCAGATAGCTGACCGTCTGGGCAAACCGTTTGAAGAATCCGTCTCGCAATTCGTTGATCAACAGGGCCAGGATAATGGGCGCGGGGAACCCAAAGACAAGCCGCATCAGGCTGATCTCGATAGTATTCTTGAGCACGCGCAAGACAACCGGGCTGGTAAAGAATCGCTGAAAGTGCTCGAACCCCACCCAATTACTGCCCCATATGCCGCGCATGATCTTGAAATCCTTGAAGGCAATCTGCAGGCCATACATGGGGCCATAGTTAAAGAGGAGTATCAAGAGAAAGCCGGGGATGAACATGAGCAACAGGCCCCGGGCGGCCTTGAATTGTCTCCGGAGAGGTACCTTGTGCGAAGCTTTCTTGGGGACGGCAACTGCCATGCCCTGACTCATAACTCGACCTCCTTGTATGGGTCTATCAACAATGATGAGATCAGATCAGCCAGCAGGTGGCTGCAAGGTACCAAGACGACGTAGACAGTGACAAACTCGAGCGCATACAAGCCAGTGGGCACAAGAAGCGTTACCACACACCAGCGACTGGGGGGACAACAGGTGTGGGTTTGGTATTGTTAATTATAACATAGCATCAAACGTGCGTGTGCAAAATCGGCCATTTTTGGGACATGAACGGGACAGGCAATCTGCGGGGTGAGTGGAAACATCCCGGCATAACCGGAACCCGCCCAGGTTGCCGTCAAGGGGGTAGCGATATATACTGATTGCCGCCAAGGAGCTATCGCTGGGCCAGGCCTGTCCAGCCAGGAGGGGGCGACAGCGCCTCGCAGATTCGCGTGCAGGCCGGGTGGGTTCAACGCCAGGATGAGAAGGGGAATACCTATGATCGCCGTCGACCAATATCTGCTCTCTCTGCGCGCTGTGCTGAGGCATCTCTATGACCCCGCCACCCTGCGCACGAGTCCCCTCGTCGAACTGTTTGGCCTGACGGATCGCCCCAACCCCGCGAATGCGCTGCACGAGATTTTGCTAGAGGCCATCGAGGCGCTGGAACCCAACGCTAATGTGCCCACTCACTCACGCCTCTGGCGAACCCATGAGGTATTGCTCTATCGCTATATCCAGCAGTGCGGCCAGGAAGAAGTGGCCGACCAACTGGGGATCAGCGTGCGCCACCTGCGGCGCGAGGAGCGCGAAGCGCTGAGGACGCTGGGCTTTCGCCTGGCGCGGCGTCACCAGGTGCCGGTAGATTGGCAGCAGGACGAGGAGGAGGAGCACCTGGAAGATGGTGCCGAGTCGGAACCTGCCCCGCCCGCCAACAACAGCCTGGCCTGGTTGCAACAGACGACGCTCGAAGAATCGCCAGCGCTGGAGCATTTGTTGCTGTCGGTGCTGGAGATGGCCCGGGGAGTAGCCGCCCAGTATCGAGTGTGCCTGGAGGCGGAACTGCCTGCCGAGTTTCCCCCTGTCGCCGTGCACCGCGTGGCCATCCGGCAGATCTTGCTCAGCCTGCTCACCGCCGCTATTCGCCAGATGGCCGGGGGAAGCGTCGCGGTCTCTGCCGGGCGTTCATCCCAGGGCGTGCAGGTAATTATCCAGGGGCAGGACGCGGCCCAACCCACGGAGCAGCCGGTGGACGCGGCCAACCTGGAGATGGCCCGCCAACTGGCGCAAACCTGCGGGTGCACTCTGGAGACCCACCTTGGGCGAGAGGTATTCACCGCCACACTGGAATTGGGGGCATTGGAGCAGGTGTCCGTGTTAGTCATCGAAGATCACCAGGACAGCATCCGGCTCTTCCAGCGGTATACGGCGCACACGCCCTATCACCTGATAGGCGTCCAAGAGGTAGAGCGGGTCTGGGCGTTGGCAGAGGAGGTCCGCCCGTGCCTGATCCTGTTGGATGTGATGATGCCCTGCGTAGACGGCTGGGAGTTTTTGGGCCGTCTGCGCCAGCACCCCCTGACCGCTCACCTCCCTATCCTGGTGTGTACCATCCTGCCCCAGGCAGACCTGGCCTTTTCCCTGGGGGCCGATGGCTTTCTCCAAAAGCCGGTCAGCCGGGAGACGTTATTGGAGGCTCTGGATCATCATCTGCGAGCTGCTCCGCCAGAATAGCCTCGTTCCGGTGGGCGGTGTGGGGAGTCAGCACTTCCCCAATCACCTGCACGCACGTGATCAAGTCACCCACCGACAGGCCGCCACTACGGGCCACCGTAATATAGCTGCGCCCAATGGGCTGCTCTACCGGGTCTTTGGCCGAGATGGCAATGGCCGGAATGTCGCGGATGGAGGGGTCGGCGCTCTTTTCCCGCAGCACCTGATAGCCGTCCATGCCGGGCATCACCAGATCGAGCAGCACCACGTCTGGGTGGCGTTCGCGCAGCAGCGCCAACCCTCGCGCCCCATTCCCCGCCCGCAGCACGTGATATTCCCGCTGGGCCGAGGTGAGCATGCGCCCGAATAGTTGCAGCGCCTCGCGCGAATCATCCACGATCAGAATCGTGCGAACCGGGCCTGGCAATGCATCCAGGGCGGCCAGCAGGCCCGCTTGCGAAATGGGTTTGATCAAATAGTCGGCCACCCCCAGCCGGGCCGCGGCCTCCGCTTTGCCGGGTATCCAGCAGTTGATGGAGGGAGTGCCGTAGGGCAGGTTCGCCAGATCGGGCGCAAATGGCGCGCCATCGGCTGTCGTCGGATCGTTGATCAGTAACATTTGGGCGGGGACCCGATTCAACTCTCGCACGGCCTCATCCATCGAGCCTACGCCCACCACGTCGGCGCTGTCATAGTAACGCAGCAGTAGATGGCGCAGCGCGTGCCCCGTTTCGACCACCACAAAGCGCGGGGTGAGGTCGAGATGGGGGGCTTTGAAGGGGCGCGTGCGCGCCTCGTAGGCGTGATAGGGGCTGAACCACCGGGTAAAGCTCGCCGGAACAGGCATGCGGGCCACCTCCAGCGGCAAACTGAACAGGAACGTGGTCCCCACGCCCACCGCACTCTCCAACCACATCTTGCCCCCATGCATCTCCACAAAGCGCCGACTGATCGCCAGCCCCAGGCCGCTGCCGCCATGTTGCCGGGAGAGGGAGTGGTCCAGTTGTTGAAACGGCTCGAATAGCCGCTTCTGGTCTTCGGAAGCGATGCCCGGCCCCGTATCGGACACGCTGACGATCAGGTAGCGGTCCTCCTCTTGGGCGCGAACGGTAACGCCCCCTTGCTCCGTGAAACGCCCGGCATTGCTGAGCAGGTTCAACACCACCTGACGGATGCGCGTGGGATCGCAGGAAATCGGCGGCAGATCGTCGGGCACATCTGTGTTCAGGTAAAGGCCCTTGGTCTCGAACAGGGGTTGCACAGCCACCGTAGCCGCCTGCACGATTTGGGGGAAGGACACCCACTCTTTGCCCAATGCCATCCGTCCGGCATCCAACTGGCTCAGGTCGAGCACGTCATCTACCATGCTGGCGAGATGCTGGGCGTTACGCCGGATAACGGCGATGTCGGCCAATAGCGCTGGGGGCAGCGGCGCGTCATAGATATCGGGGGATTGGCCGATCATCTCGCTGAAGCCGATGATCATGTTCAGCGGCGTACGCAGTTCGTGGCTGACGTTGGCGACAAACTCTTCTTTGGCCTTGCGGGCTTCTTCTGCCAACTGCCGCATGGCCGCCAGCCGTTCGGACAGGCGCTCCAGCTCCAGGTTGGCGTGCAGTAGGTCTTCTTGTACCTGCTTCATCTCGGTACGCTGGTCGCGGGCCTCTTCCAGCAGATCGCGCATGCGCCGGTAATGCACGGTAGACCATTCGATGGACAAGGATACCGTGTGGATGGCGATCAGCATCAGCCCCTCTACGAACCAGAGGATCACCAAGGCCGCCAGCCACAGGGAATCGGTGGTCACGCTCCAACTTTCGCCACTAACCACGAGGATCAGGGTGGCCGCTGCAGCAATAGCCACCCCCCAGACCCCACCTAGCAGCAAGGTGGCCAGGCTGGCGGGAATGGCAGCCAACACAAAGAGCATGGGCGTGTTGCCCCACCAGACCCAGGCCAGGCCCACGCACGCCAGCGCGCCGCCAACGGCCAGCCAGGTAGCCAACCGGGGGCGGAACCGGGCGGCCATCCACAGGGCGCAGGTCAGCAGGAATAGCAACAGCCCGGCAAAAGCATCGGGCGGCGGCCAGTCAAAGGCATCCCCAACAGCCAGCAGAATATAGGCCAGGATGAGCGTCACCGGTAGGAGAAGTTCCAACACCTGCGCGCGCAGCCGCTCGCGGGTTTCCGTTTGCGACAACTCAGTCACTTGGCTTGCGGCCATACTCCCCCCCGACATATGCAGCTATCGATAAACCCAGAGGAACCTGTGTGGTACATCAACCACGAAATACATGAACCGCACGAAACGGGCCGGGGTGTCTCCTGGTTTCCTGTTTCGGGCTATTGCGTGTATTTCGTGGTTAGTATAGGGCCAATAGCGTATTCCCGGCCTATCTCTCCAACGCCTGATAGGTCAGCGTCTTGAACTGCGAGTGCACCGGATGCGGGTTGGGGGCACACTGGGTCATGAACAGGCCGTACAACTCTTCCTGGCGGTCTATCCAGAAATAGGTGCTGTAGGCCCCGCTCCAGCCGAACTCGCCCGCCGAACCGGCCTGCCCGCTGGCGGCCACGTCCATCAGCACTTGCATGCCCAGACCAAAGCCATAGCCCATCGAGGCTGTGCCCGGCACGCGAAAGCCGCGCGTCAGGGCCTCTAGCGGGGCCTGGTTCATCTCCATCAAGGCCACCGTCTTGGGGCTGAGCAGCCGCGCGCCGTCCAGCTCCCCGCCGTTGACTAGCATTTGGGCAAAGCGGCCATAGTCGTGCGTGGTGGAGTACAATCCACCGCCGGGGTGCAGGTACACCGGCAAAGGATGGGCCTGCCCGGGTTGCAGGCCCGGCTGGTCTGGGTAGCAACCATAGAGCGTGGGCACGCGGTGCGCCTTTTCTGATGGTAGATCAAAGCCCGTTTCAGTCATCCCCAACGGGTCAAAAATGCGCTCCTGCAAGAATTGCGGGTAGGGGATGCCAGAAATCACCTGGACGAGGTAGCCCAATACGTCAATATTCATCCCGTAACGCCATTGACTGCCGGGCTGGAAGGCCAGCGGCAGGCGGGCCATATCCTCGACGCCATTCTGCAATGTTTCCACGATTCCGGCCTCTTCGCGACACGCGCGCGCCTCGAGGTACAGCCGGTCAATCGGGTCATTGGGGTCAAAGCCATAGCTGATACCGGCGGTGTGGGTATACAGATGGCGCATGGTGAGGGGGCGCTCCAGGTCGGTCAGCTCCATGCCGCTCTCCGTCTCGCCGACGAACACCTTGGCATCCTTAAAGGCGGGGATGAACTCGTACACCGGGGTATTCAGATTAAAGTACCCCTCTTCGTACAGCATGGTGATTGCCACGGCAGTCACCGGCTTGGTCATGGACATGATCCAGAAGATGGCGTCGAGTGGCATGGGCTGTTGGGCCTCGACGTTCATCCAGCCGAAGGCTTCCTGGTAGACTGTCTGACCGCGCCGGGCAATCGTGACGGTTGCCCCCGGCAGCTTGTTTTGGTCTACGTAGCGCTGGATCACGGCACCAATCCGCGCCAACCGATCTTGGGAAACTCCTGCCGAGCTTGAAGTGGAACTGGACATGATGCATCCTTTCGTGTCAGGGGAATGATAAAGGACTATGGTAGAGGCAGTATGCCCTCAGAGGCGGGGCATGTCAAAGGGTGACCCCCTCACGTGGGCTGGGGACATAGGCCGCAATTGTCTACCACCAACTGCCCTTCCCGCCACACCGCCGCCGCCCGGCTGCCGATGAGCTGCGCATCTTGCAGCGGATCGCCATCCAGCAGCACCAAGTCCGCCACCTTGCCCGGCTCGATGGAACCCAACCGATCTTCTATACCCATTGCCCGCGCGCTGTGTAGCGTGGCAGCGCGCAGCGCGTCCGCCCCGCCAAAGCGCAGCCTGGCCGATGCCTCGTTCAGCGCAAACCCGAGCATCCCCAGTTCCTCGCGCACCATTGCTGGCGTACTGGGGGTGGCCCCGGCGTCGTTGCCACATCCGATAGGGACGCCCGCCGCATACAGCCGCCGCAGGTTCTCCCCCCACACGATCAGCAGGGCGGCCATCCCTTTGGCCATTGCCTCCATGAAGGGGTTGGGCTGCCGTGGCTCAGGAGCAGTATATGTCGCGGCTGCCTCCTCGCGGAGCTGGGGAATCCAATACTCGCGGTCCAGCGAGTTGCCGGTGCGCCGACGGTAGGCCGACAACTGTTGCATCGCGGGGTGATCCGCCAGCGAATGTCCCTGGATCGGCCACACGCTGGTGTAGACGATAGATAGCGTGGGGATCAAGACCGTCTCGGCGGCCAGCAGCATCTGCACTTCCTCGTCGGTCAGGAGCCGATCTCCGGGCAGATGTTCCAGCGAAACAACGCCCACCTGTGCCGCACGTCGCAGCGACTCTGCCGCAATGTGGTGCATCTGGGTGGGCACGCCACGCGCCCGCGCCCGCTCTACCAGGGTATCCAATTGCTCCAGCGTCATGAACACAGCGGGCCGATCAGCAGTCAGGCGGCGGGTGCGTTGATCGTAAATCTTGATGTTCTGGGCGCCTCGTTCGTCAATGGCCCGGTCCACCGCGTCGCGCACCTCCTGTGGCCCGGCATCCGCCGCAAAGAGCACCATGCCGGAATACTCTTTCCCATAGGGGATTTGCGGCAGCGTAATGGTACGCCACATCAGCCGGTCCATCAATCCCCGGTCTTGGGGTGCAAAGGAGCCTCCCGCCGGGCTGACCAGGACCGACTGCTCCAGGCGCGGCCCAGGCATTCTCCCCAGGCAGATGGCATCGCGCAGGTGATAGAGCTGGCGCAAATCCTCCGTCAGCGCGTCTCGCACGGTGGTAATCCCGCGGGCCGCACACTCGGCCATGGTGTGAGCCAGTTGCCAATCGCGGAACAAGTTACGACGCAGCAGCGCGCCGGGCATCCCCTGGAGGTTGGAGGGCAAGGCAGGGTTGATCATCTGCACATGGCAATGGGCGTTGAACAGGCCGGGAATCACGGCGCGCCCTTGCAGGTCCACAGAGAAATCGGCAGCCCCATCGGCAGGCTCCCCGCGCAGGCCGGGCATCGCCACGATCTGCCCCTCGTGCAGCAAGATCTCTACGTCGGGGCTGAGATAGCGCCCGTGGGCCACGTCCACGATGCGCCCGTTATATAGCCGCACGCGGGCATGGGTGGGCCAGCACTCTCGCCGCACAAAGGTAGCCCCCTGGTAATCCCGAAGATAGTTTTGCGCGTCACCCAGGTACCGGCGCAGGCCGTATCCCGCGGCAGCCGCCGCGCCCAGCGCCAGCCCGCCCCATGTCCACCAGTTCTTGCCCGTTCCCTTGACCATGCTCCCCCCTGTGAAACTCTAGCGCCGCCAGGTGGATACCAACCGCACGGGCTGGATCAGCAAATCCAGGGCGTCATTGATCTGGCGCACAGCGATGTCGGCAGATGTCAGCGCCGCCACGGCAGCTCCCTCGTCCCCCAAGACGACGATGCCCAGCCCCGCCGCGGCGAGCATGCGCGCGTCGTTGTTGCCATTGCCGATGGCGATGACCCGTTCGGCTCCCAGTGCCTCGACGTAGGCGGCCTTTTGCGCCGACTCGTTGGTTTGCTCGTCGGAGACAAGGCCGCTGGGTTGCGTGCGGGTCAGCTCTAACCCCAACCGCTCCGCCAGCCCGGCGGCTGTTCCGCGCGTGTCTGATGTCAGCAGGCGAATGGACAGGCTGGCGGCCAGCGTTCGCAGACGTTCGGCCACCCCGGACAGCAGCACGCCGTCCGTCGTCAAGGTGCCGTTGATGTCCAGCACCAGATATTCCCAGGCGAACGTTCCCATACCGGGGATTTCCACGTGAATCATGTTCTGCTCCTGTTGATGTTTATCCGGCGTCTCCGGTTCATTGCGCTATAACGCCTCCCAATGTAATCCATGTCGGCGGGAGGGTCAAGAGGCCAGAGGAGCGTGATTGCGAGGAGCGTAAGCCGGCAAGGATGCTACGGCATGCATGCCGCGCGGTCCATATTAGCGAACTCGCACTTGACAAGCGCGGCAAACTGTTCTATTATTGCTATTGAGAATCAATTGCAATAATCACGAGAAGGTTGAAGCATGCCCAAGACATTAGCCGATCACCTCGGAGAACCGGAAGTGGTGGGAGAAGCGTTGCGCCGCGAAGGCAAGCGCATGACCCCCCAGCGAGCGTTGCTACTCCAAATCATTGCCGAAGCGGAGGACCACCTGGACGCCGAGGAAATCCACCGCCGAGCGAGCGCACAGGGAGTCCGAATCAGCTTATCCACCATCTATCGCACCCTGTCGGTGCTGAGCGAAATGGGTCTCTTGCGCGAGTTGCACTTTGACGAAGAGCATCATCACTACGAGCGCACTACGGATGAACACTATCACCTGTATTGCTTAGAGTGCGGGGAAATCCACGAGTATTGGCCGCCCGATGGCGGGAAGCATCTGCGTCAGATCGCGCAAGAGTGCGGCTTTGATCTGGTGAGCGCCCGCGTCGAGATACGCGGCTTCTGCGAGGAGTGCAAAGCCAAACTCCAGCAGCAAGCGGACCAGCAGGAATAGCCACGTCATCCGATACATCGCACCTTTGAAAGAAGGATTCATCATGCCAATCCCACTCACGCGTCAGAAACCAGCCCCCGAAACAACCGCGCCGAGCTGTCACGGCGGGCCGCAGGCCGACATCACCGACCTGCCACTGCTGGCGATCGTCGGCTGCCCCAACGTAGGCAAAAGCGTCCTGTTCAACATTCTGACCGGAGCGTATGTCAGCGTCTCCAACTACCCTGGCACCACCGTCGAGGTTTCACGCGGCAAGGGCCGCCTGGACAACCGCGAGATGGGCGTTGTAGACACGCCGGGCATGTACCGGCTGTTGCCCATCACGGAGGAGGAGCGCGTGGCGCGGCAGATTTTGCTCCACGAGCGCCCGGCCGTGGTCATCCAGGTGGCGGACGCCAAGAACCTGGGGCGGATGCTGCCCATGACCCTGCAACTCATCGAGGCGGGGCTACCCGTCGTGCTGGATGTAAACCTGATGGATGAGGCGGAGCGGATGGGGCTGCGGGTGGACGTAGAAGCCCTGGAGCAGGCCCTCGGCATCCCGGTGGTCGGGACGGCGCTCCCCTCAGGGCGAGGCGCAGCCCGCCTCAAAGAGCGAGTGGCCGCTCAGGCCCAGACATCCTGTGCCGACCAAGCCGCCCCGCGCAGCGCCATCCACTATCATCCGACCATCGAAACGGCGCTGAACGACATTCAGGAGCGCCTGCACGGCACGTATGCCATGACCAGGCGGGCCATCGCCGTACTGCTGTTGCAGAGCGACGCCGAGGTCATCACATTAGTGCAGGAGCAAGAAGGACAGCGCGCAGACGAAATCCTGCAAATTATTCAGGCCACCCAAACCCACTTTGGACACCCCCTTCCCTATGTGATCGGCCGCCAGCAACACCAGGCCGCCCAGCGCATTTTGCAGCAGGTGATCCAGAACCCCGAGTGGCGAGTCACCGGCCTGGGAGAGCGCATCAGCGATGCCATGATCAAGCCCTTGACCGGCATTCCCATCCTGTTGCTGGCGTTATTCGTGCTGTACGAGTTCGTCGGCGTGTTTGGGGCGCAAACGCTGGTCGGGCTGTTGGAAGAAGGAGTATTTGAGGCGTATATCAACCCCTGGGTGAACCAGGTATTGGCTACCTTTATCCCCTGGGAAGTCGTGCGCAGCCTGTTTGGCGGGGAATATGGGGTGATTACCCTGGGGTTGCGCTATGCCATTGCGCTGTTGCTGCCCATTGTGGGGACGTTCTTTATCGCTTTTTCCATCATCGAGGACAGCGGCTACCTACCCCGCCTGGCGATGCTGGTAGACCGGGTATTCAAGCGGATCGGCCTCAACGGACGGGCGGTGATCCCGATGGTGCTGGGGTTTGGCTGCGATACGATGGCTACCATCGTCACGCGCACGTTGGAAACACGCCGCGAGCGCATCCTCGCCACGATGCTGCTGGCGCTGGCGATTCCCTGCTCAGCACAGTTGGGCGTTATGCTGGGCCTGATGAGCGGATATCCCGTGCTGTTGATCGCCTGGATTGCAGTAGTGCTCGGGATATTCCTGTTGGTGGGCCTGCTGGCCGCCAAGGTCATCCCCGGCGAGCGCCCGGCCTTTTATATGGAGATGCCGCCCCTGCGGCTGCCGACGCTGACTAACGTGTTGGTCAAGACCTATACGCGCATGGAATGGTATTTCCGCGAGGTGCTGCCCACGTTCGTCATCGCCAGCGTGATTATCTGGTTGGGGAATCTGACTGGGCTGTTCGATGCGGCCGTCAGGGGGTTGCAGCCCCTGGTGCGCTTGATTGGCCTGCCAGATGAAACCGCAGTAGCTTTTCTCTTTGGCTTCTTCCGGCGCGACTATGGCGCGGCGGGCCTGTATGACCTGCGTAGCATCATGACGGGAGCGCAGCTCCTGGTTGCCACCGTAACCCTGACGCTGTTCGTGCCCTGCATCGCCCAGTTCGCCGTGACGATCAAGGAGCGGGGATGGAAGGTGGCTGTGGGTATTACGGCATTCATCTTTCCCTTTGCCTTCCTGGTAGGGGGGCTGCTCAATGGGTTGCTGCAACTATTGGGGGTAACACTGTGAAATGCGACATGTGCGGACTGGAGTTTGATCAGACGGAGGCGCCATCGGCGTGCGCCCATTGCCCGATGGTGCGGAGATGCAAGCTATTACGCTGCCCACGCTGCGGATACGAGATGCTGCCAGAGCCGAAACTGGTGGGCTGGCTACGCAAACTCGGCCAACGACGTCACACCGAGTCCCAACCAGGCGCGGAGGACGCGCGCAGGGATCACGAAGAGAGGAACATCACACTATGAAGCTGAGTGAAAGCGGACAGGAAATACTAGAGCAGTTGTGGGTTGAGGTCGAAGAGGAAAAGCGACCGGGTCTCGCCTGGGCGGAACTGCCGCCAGATGGAGTGGCAGAATTGCTGCAAGAAAGTCTAGTGGTCCAGGAGAATGACCTGTTGCGGCTGACCCCTCCCGGGCACGCGGAGGCAGCGTTGGTCATTCGCCGTCACCGGCTGGCCGAGCGGCTGCTCTCGGATGTATTACAGACAGAAGAGGGCATTCTGGATGAGCAAGCCTGCCGCCTGGAACATGCCCTGATTGACGGATTGGCCGATAGTATCTGCACGCTGCTGGGCCACCCCCAGTTCTGCCCGCACGGCAAGCCCATCCCGCCGGGGGAGTGCTGCCGCCAGGCGCGGCAATCGGTGGAGCGGCTCATCGCGCCGCTGAGCGAATTGCAGGTTGGACAACGCGGGCATATCGCCTACCTGCGGGTGAGCGACGCGCAACACGCGCAAAAGCTGATGGCGATGGGGGTGCTGCCCGGCGTGCCCATTGCCCTGTTGCACCGCTCCCCTTCGCTGGTATTCGAGGCGGGCTATAGCCAGTTCGCCGTGGATGCCGAGATGGCCGCCGACATTTTCGTTCGGCTGGATTCTCGGCCAACAACAGAGGAAGGTCAGCAGCAGCAGGAAATCCAGCCGGGCTGGTTTCGGCGGCGCGCGCGACGCGGTCATTGTAGGGGCAGAGTAAGGGATGGGATCGCCTAAAAGCGAACGAGTTTTCGCCATGCAAAAGCCGGTACCCCCAACGATTGGGGATACCGGCTTGTTGTTAGGTAACTAACCGCGCCACCTCGGAGCCAGTAGGCGCGGCATCCTGCCGCGAGCTTACGTCACACTGGCGCGCCACGATGGCGCGGCTACTGCCCCGCCTGAATCTTGGCCCAGGTGTCCCGCAAGGAGATGGTACGGTTAAAGACCAGGCTGCCGGGCGTAGAATCCGGGTCCACACAAAAGTAACCCAGTCGCTCGAACTGGCAGCGGTAACCCGCTTCCTTGTCGCCCAGGCTCGGCTCCACCTTGCAGTCGGTGAGCTGCTCCAACGAGTTCGGGTTCAGGTTGGCCCGGAAATCCAAGCCTTCCGGCGCGTCGTTGGGGTCCTCGGTAGTGAACAGCCGGTCATACAGCCGCACCTCGGCGTCTAGCGCGTGCTCCGCCGACACCCAGTGCAGCGTCGCCTTGACCTTGCGGCCATCGGGCGCGTCGCCACCCCGCGTGGCCGGGTCGTAGGTGCAATGCAACTCGACGACCTCGCCGGTCTGCGGGTCCTTGACCACGTGCGTGCAGGTAACAAAGTAGGCGTAGCGCAGGCGCACCTCTCGTCCGGGGGCCAGCCGGAAGAATTTCTTGGGAGGGTTCTCCATGAAATCCTCCTGCTCGATATACAACACCCGCGAGAAAGGCACCTGCCGGGTCCCGGCCTCAGGGTCTTCGGGGTTGTTGACCGCCTCCATCCACTCCACCTGATCTTCCGGGTAGTTGTCGATGACTACCTTGAGCGGGCGGAGTACGCCCATCACGCGCGGCGCGCGCCGGTTCAGGTCGTCCCGAATAAAGTGCTCCAGCAGGCCCAAGTCCACCGTGCTGTTGGCCTTGGATACGCCAATGGCATCGGCAAAGCTGCGAATGGCTTCCGGGGTGACGCCCCGCCGCCGCATCCCCGACAGGGTCGGCATGCGCGGATCATCCCACCCCTGCACATGGCCCTCTCGTACCAGTTGCAGCAGCTTGCGCTTGCTGGTCAGGGTATAGTTCAGCTCCAGGCGGGCAAACTCGATTTGCTGCGGGTGATAGATGCCCAGCTCGTCCAGAATCCAATCGTACAACGCGCGGTTGTTCTCAAACTCGAGCGTGCAAAGCGAGTGGGTAATCCCCTCCAGCGAGTCGGAAATGCAGTGGGTAAAGTCGTACATCGGATAGATGCCCCATTTGTCGCCCGTGCGGTAGTGGGGCATTTTCAGAATGCGATAGAGCACCGGATCGCGCAGGACGATGTTGGGCGAGGCCATGTCGATTTTGGCCCGCAATACCCGGCTGCCCTCCTCAAACTCCCCGGCCCGCATGCGCCGGAACAGGTCCAGGTTTTCCTCCACCGAGCGGTCCCGGTAGGGGCTGTTGCGCCCCGGTTCGGTCAGCGTGCCGCGGTAGGCGCGAATCTCGTCCGCGCTCAGGTCGTCCACATACGCCTTGCCCTTTTCGATCAACTGCTCGGCAAAGGCGTAGAGCTGATCGTAATAGTCCGACGCATAGAAGAGCCGGTCTCCCCAGTCGAACCCCAGCCAATGCACGTCGCGCTGGATGGCATCGACATACTCGGTGCTCTCTTTCATCGGGTTGGTGTCGTCCATGCGCAAGTTGCACAGGCCGCCGTATTGCTCGGCGATGCCAAAGTCGATGCAGATGGCCTTGGCGTGGCCGATGTGCAGATAGCCATTCGGTTCGGGCGGGAAGCGGGTGTGCACCCGACCGCCGAACCTGCCCGTGCGCAGGTCTTCTTCGACTCTTTCCCGGATAAAATCCGTGGGCTGCGTGTTCTCTGTCGTGGTCATTTGCGCAGATTCCTTCTCATACGTCCGTTCCAGTTCGCTGTCCATTCCTCGTCCCCCACTCACTTCAGGCAGCGCGCCCCTGGTTGCCAACGAGCGCGATGGCTTCTGGCCCAATCCGCAGCACCACACAACATCCATGCTACGATGAGGAGAATGGAGCATACCAGCAAGATATCTCTAGTTGACGTGATATAATACACCGAAACAGGGCACAAGGCAACAACCGGGGATTTTTCGTGGAGCGAGCGGCATGTATGCCGACGGCATCCCTATCGGCTACCGTTGCCCGTAAAACTCGAGCATCGCGGTGCGACCATCGGGGAACGTGTCGCGGTTGACCGTCCAGCGCGGGAAATAGCTTTGCAGCAGTTGCAGGCTGCCGGTGTCCTCCGGGTTCAGGATCACCAGGATCTTGCCCCGGAAATCGCGCAGCGGACGGCTGTTCTGGTCCAACTCGAACAACTCGTTATCCCACTGGACCCCCATGCCCCCCAGGTAGGCGCGCACCGCCCGTCCGTCGTACCAGTGCGGCCACACTTTGACATAGGCCGGTCCCTCGCGGAACTCGGCCACCGTATGGGCCACCTCCTGAGCGATGGAGTAATTGGCTACGTCCGGCGCAATCCGGCGGAAATCCTGAAAGTAAAAGCGGGTCGTCTCTTGCTCCTCATAGCCGATCAACAGCCCCATCAGCAGGAAAGGCAGCACAAAAACGTGCGCCCCCAGATGCAGGCTGTACGAGTGCCCGACCTGCTCCGCCTGGCCGTTCCACACCAGCCGAACGAACAGGGGCCGCACCCCCGCTGCAAGTTGGCCCAGCGCGTGGCGCAACTCGGCCAGGGCCAGCGCTCCCAGCACGATGGCCGGGCCAATGGTGCCGGAGGAGCGGAAGCAATTCGGCTTTTCCCCGGCCAGCAGGCTGACCGTCATTGGCAGCAATAAGCCGCCCAGCGCCAGCAGCAGCAGGACGTTCCCCCCACGCCGCAAACGAGCCACCGCTCCCGCCACCCCCAGGACAAACAGCGCGCCGCTGATGAACCCCAGGTGCCGCTGAAAAGGCACGCCAAACCGCGAATTCCCGTCGCCCTCATAGTTGAACATGAGCAGGCTGGTGACCGCGTTCTCCCCCAACACCTCCCAGCGCGTCGGCTGGCCCTCCAGCGATTCGTTGACCAGTTGCAGGCCGAGTTGCTCGCGCGCGAAATAGACCTCCGGCGAGTGCAGCAGGAAGCGCAACATGGGCATAGCGACGATGACTGCCACCAGCAGGGCCAGCCCCAGCCCCTTCAGCAGTGGGGCAGGCCGGTTCCCCCAACGTGCCAGGAGGCTGCGCGACTCGGTAGATTCCCCATCCGCCGTGCGACGCAGGCCCGGCAGCATATAGAGCAGCACGCTGCCCACGATGACGGGGATGATGAACACAAACGCCTTGTAACTCCAGATGCCCAAGCCGAGGAACAGGCCGCACCAGAACCAATCGCGCGCCCGCCCGCGCCGCAGCCCCCGCGCCAGCCCGTATAGCACCAGGATGGCGAACAACGGCATCAGGCTGACCCGGTAACCCGAGCGAGTGAGGACGATGTGCCACTTGTTGACTGCCAGCAGGAGCGCGGCATAGACGCCCACTTCGCGGTTGGTCAGTTCGCGGGCCAACAGATAGGCAGCGGGGATGGCGGCCACCCCCACCAGGGCGGACGTGAGGCGCATGGTGTAGGGACTGAGGCCGTATATCTTGGAGACCCCGGCGATCAGGTAGAAGAACAGCCCCTCCCGGCCCAGGTTATCGGGGAAAAAGACCAGATAGCTCTCGTGCAAGATGCGCTGGGCATCAGTCAGGTTAAAGGGGAGGTCCCAGCCAAGGTCGGCGGGCAACTCGACCAGCCGGTGGAAACGCAGCCACGCCCCCAGCACCACGGCCAGCCACAGCCCTACTGTGGGCCAGGAGACGCGCCATGCGCCCTGCCGCCAGAAAGCTCGCAGCCGGGCCATCAGGGGCATGCGCGGCGCATCGTCGGCGGTGGCGGGGTGGGCCGATAGCGCCCAGTAGCACAGCCAGACGGCGAGTATCCAGGGCAATAGCCCTTGCAGGGTGATCTGGTTCGGGCGGAACCCGGCCCAGGCCAACAGGCCAAAGACCAGCGCCCAGAAAAACAGGGAGCGATGGACGATGATCGTCGTTTGCAGGGATGCCGGTCGTTCCGACGTGGAGGAGCGCACCGCCAGGGCATAGAGCGCAGCGGCCAGCAGGAACGCCACCAGAGCAATGGGGCCACGGGCGCGTTGGTCGGCCAGGGATTGGGCAAACACGGCCAGCGTCACGCCCGCCAACAGGGTAAAGGGGCGCAGCGCCGCCAGCCGTTCCGGGGAGAGGGCCGCTCGGGGGCGGATGGGCCACCGCACGCCACGGACAGCGCTCATGGGTGCCCTCCCGCGATCACGCAAGTTGTCCCGCTATGACCACACTCTCGAACACTATCGCCCATCGCCATCACGCTCCCATCCAGGGGAACAACCCAAATAGCTACGATTCTACATTACGCGCCAGGATGATCTGGAAGACCCCCAGCGTGTGCCGCGTGGTATAGGCCACGTGCAGGCCCGCCCGTGCCACCGTCAGGCCCGTCTGCCGGTCGAGATGGCAACTCTGCGTCTTGCGATACCAGGGGCCTGCCAACAGCTTGATCAGCCAGCGCAACGGCCCCGATTCTACCAGCACATGCTCCAGCAGCACCAGCCAACCCCCTGGGCGCAAGACCCGCCGAATCTCGGCCAGGGCCGCATCCGGGTCGGGCACGCTGCAAAATACCAGCGAACTCGCCACGAAATCAAAGCTGTCCGTCTCAAAAGGAAGGGAGGTGGCATCGGCCTGTACCCATTGCACCTGCGCCTGCGTCGGGCGGCGCTGCGCCTGGGCCAGCATCTCCTCGCTGATGTCCGTCGCCACCAGTTGGACCCCCTCAGCATACAGGGGCAGATTCGCGCCCGTGCCTACCCCCAACTCTAACACGCGCCCGTGCAGATGGGGATACAGTCGGCGGCGCAAACGACGCAGAAACAGTCCCTCTAGAATACACATGCCCTTGTCGTATCCTGACGATACGCCATCAAAAATCTCGCGTTCCACCCTACTCCGTCAGTTCGGGCAGCGCGGAGTGCGGGGATTGTTCCAGCGTGTCGATCCGGTAATACTGGCTGCCCACCCAATAACCTACCTCGACCAATTCCCCCGGCACGTCCTGCTCAGGCCAGGGCACCTCCAGCCGCATAAAGGCGCACACGCCGGGCGCCAGGGGCATCATGCGCCCCTGCCGGACGGTGAAATATCCCTCCCCGTCGGGGTTCCACCCCCAAATCTCGATGGCATCCGGGGCAACCCGCTCCGTGCCCACGTTCTTTACCGTCAGGAACACATTCCAGCCAGTATGAGAAGGGTACACGGCCATCTGCTCGGCCACGAGTTCGGGGCCGACGACCTGCAACTCCTGCGCGGGCCGCTCCAGCAGGAGCAGCTTGCCCGCCTGCTCATAACCCACCGCGTTGATCTGCCAGGTTCCCACGTTCGTGGGCAAGATCGCGCTTTCCAAGGAGAACTGCCGCGTCTCGCCTGGCAGAATCGTGTCTCCCTCGCCCGACGAGGCCCAGGTGCTTCCATCTGGCCGGGTTCCCCCCACGTGCAGGCTATCCAGGGAGACAGCGACGGCATCCCGGTTCTCCACCTCTACGACGAAATCCAGCCGCTCACCCACGGTCAGCGTTTCGGGCGCAGAGAGCGCGCGCAGCACCAGCGGACCGGGCTGCACATAGAACACGGACTCCACGGAAAAATCCAAAGTGGCCCCATCCGTCTGACACCAGATACCCTGGATAGTCCAATCTCCCGCCATATACGGGCTGGCCGTGAGATAGATCGTCTCGGTGGCCTGGCCGGACAGCAACCAGCCCGCATCGGCCTCCACCACCTGCGTAGCAACGCCGCCGGGAGCAGCCAGTGTCACCTGCACTTTGTCCAGCCGCAAAGGCTCCAGGCCAGCATTGCGCACGGGCACGGCGATGGTCAGGTCGTCCCCCAGGGGCAGGGTTTCCTGTTCGACATAGATGTCGCCATCCAATAGCAACTCGGCGGGGCAACCGTCGTTGAGAATCGAGTGATCCTCTACAAAGGTGGAAATGGGCAATCGGAAGAAGCTTTCCAGGCGGTCCAGGTCGGGCCGCACCCAGCGGTTGCCGTCGCGCACCAATAGCTCCAGGTGCAGGTGCTCCTGCGTCACGCCGGACTCGCCCGAATAGCCGATCAGTTCCCCGGCGCGCACGGGCCGCTCGCCCGATTGCCGGTCGCGCAGGTGCGCCAGCCGGACGAGCCATTCGTCCTCGATAACGATCTCGACATAGTTGCCCAGGTTGGTATCCAGGGGACGTTCATCTCGGAGGAAATAGGCCACGCCATCGGCGGGGGCGAACAGGGGCGTGCCCTCGCGCATGCTAAAATCAAAGGCGATGCCGGTGGCCTTGTAGTGGGTCCAGTGACCCGCCGGGTCCCAGGTCACGCGGTGGCTTTCGTTGCAGGGCCAGGGCAAGGCCCAGCGCGCAGGCAGGGAATAATCGGGGCCGTCGGCGGCTACCGGCCCTACCCCTCCAATCAGAGCGAGGAGCAGGCCCGCCAACGTCAGACATACTATCGACAGCGTTCGCACGGATAACGGTTTGTCGGCCATCTTTTACGTCTAGTGACAGATCAATACCGGGAAAAAGGCCTCCCGCAAGACACGATCTACCGTACTACCCAAAAAAGCTTTTAGCAAGGGCTGGTATCCGTACCCGCCCATCAGCAAAAAATCGGCCCGCTCCTCCTCCATCACCCGCAGGATGACCTCATGCGGGTCCCCTTGCTCATAGCGAGTGGTGACGGTGGATGGAGCATCTTGCTGTAGGTATTTCCAGGCGGCATCCAGCATCTCTCGGTTCGTACTGGAGCTTGCCACTGTTAGGATCACGCTTTGCGCGTTCCAACAGGTCATCATATGGCGCAGCACGAACAGCGCCTCGCGCGCCTTGGGACTGCCGTCGTAGGCCAACAAGGCCCGCCGCAGCGGCAAGACGTCGGTCCCCGGCACGGCCAGGACGGGGCGAGCCGCCTGTTCGGCCACCACTTGAAAGATGGTGCCCAGGGGCTGCTCTGCCCAGCGGCCATGTTCCCGGCGCTGGTTGATCACCACCAGATCGGACCATCGGGCATAGTCCAGGATTTGCTCGTCCACCCTGCCCACCGTCAGGCTGGTCGTCCCGCGCACGCCCAGGCTCTCGCAGCGAAACATGAACTCGTCGAGAATCCGGCGGCCATGCTCCAGGTGTTCGGGATCATCCGAGGGAGCCACGTGCAGGCCGTGCAACACGCCATCTTCCAACCGGGCAAACTCGGCGGCTTGCGCCAACGCCCGCCAGCCGGTTTCCGCGCCCGTCAGCGTCACCAGGATGTCGCGGAATAGGTGGTGCTGGTGCGTTTCTTCCACCCGCTCCTCCCGCCAGACGCCAGCGGGCGGGCCTGCCCCCAATTCTCCGGGGACCAACACGCCAACGATGCGCTCCTTGATCCGCTCCAGCAGGCGAGTCGGTCTCTTGCCAAAGCGCTCCACAAAATCCTTGGCTACCTCCCAGCCGGACAACTGCCAGCCCGCTTTTTGGGAGAGATAGTAGGCGTGCTCGATGATCCACAAGTACAGGTCCGCCTCGGTGTGGTTGGGGAACTCGTGCATCAAACTGTGCCGCCGAATGGTCTCGATCACCGGCAGATACACGTGATCGTACCAACGGGTAACGGCTTCTTCCCAGCTCAAGTCCTGCGAATCTTGCCTGTCTATAAAGTACTTGTGCACCCGGATATGATCCAGCAGCCGGGTATAGTCGCCGGGCATGGTCAGGCGGACATCCTGATTTGGGCGCAGGACATCCAGCCGGGTCCGCTCCAAGAAATCCTGATAAGCGGCCAGGCCGTCCAGATCTTCCAGCTTGAGGTTCGCAGTGACCGGAACGCGGCTCTTGAGCTCGATCACCTCGGCGTCGATGAACGAGTTCCCCTGCTGGCGGGCCACCGACACCCGATGGTGACCGTCCACGACAAAATAGGCGTCGCCCACCTGGTACACGGAAATGGGCGGCAGCGTTATCCCTTCGTGGAGAGCACGGTCTACGCTAACCCATTTGCCGCGCGAGTGCTTTTGGGTAGGCATAAAGACCCGGTCAAAGTCCCTGCTGCGCCCCATGCTGCCGATAATCTTGTCCAGGGGCACAGGCTGGACGCCCCGATAGTACTGGTTGAGGATGCCCAGCGTTTGCTTGAGGTCCTCAAAGGGGACCAGGTTGTTGTTTTGACCCGTGAGCCGGGTCCAGAGGCGGCGAAGGTTTCCGGCGCGCCTGGCGCGTTGAAAATCTTCGTTCGCCCGGTTTCCAGAATGGCCGAGAATGCTCATAGGAACGCCGACCTCATGTTGGGATCGTGCACGCTCAGTATAACACGAGCCGCCGCAGGCGACAATATGGAAACCTGCGGGAGACGTAAATAGTTTGTTAGCGCCCCCGCCTGTGCCCCTAGTGGGTCGCGCAGGCGATGCAGGGGTCAAACGCTCGCACCACGCGCCCCACGGCCCGCTCCAATTCCAGGCTGATGCCTCGCTCGGTGATATACCTCCGGGCAGCCACCTCCAGGGCCCGCTCGATGGCCAGGATGTTGTGCTGCGTTGGAATGACGAACTTGACCTGCTCGATCAACCCCTTGTTGATCTGATAATGATGGATCAAGGGGCCGCGCGGCGCTTCCACCAGCCCGCACCCCTCGCCATCACGGGGCGTGTAGGGCACCCGGAAATCCCCCTCGGCCAGGTTCTCCTCCAGCAACTCGATGGCCCGTTCCAGGCAGTAAACCAGCTCGATACCCCGCGCCACGTCGAACAGCAGGATGGCGTGGGCCGGATGGCCCCACTCCTCGCGGAAGCGGGTCAGATACTCATCAGCCAGCGGCGTGCCCATGCGAGGCAGCATGTTCACCCGCGCCAGCGAATTGGCCCGCAACAGTTGCCCCTTGAACAGCGTGCCGTCGGAATAGCTGGTTTCCGTGGGCACTTCGGTCAGGTACTGCCGATAGTCACAGGCGGGAAAGGACGCTTCGCGCTTTCCATCCGGCGCCAGCACGTGTATCTGGTCGCCATAGTAGGCATGGCCCGGCTCCACGGAGGCCAGGTAGTAGGTCGGCGCGTCGTCGCCCAGCGTGTCGATGCGCTCCTTTAGCCCCACGAACAGCTCCCAATACCGCTCGAACAACTGCCGCGCCAATGGCAGCGTGTCAGCCAGCTCCCGGTGCATCCTGGCAGCAGCCTCGGCAGGGATGCCCGCCGTCACGCCCCCCACCACCGCCTTGATCGGGTGGATGAATTGCCCCCCCGCCAGGGTAATCAGGTTCGTCCCGGCCCGCCGCACCTGGAAGGCTTTCGGAGCCAGGCTGGCGTCCTCTGCCCCGAAATGGAACAGGCTGGGCAGCCCTTCTTCCCCCGGAAAGTCGGGCATGGTGAACATGAACAGCGAGGTGGCCTGGTTCTGGATGAGTTGGCCCAGCATCATCAATTCGCGCACCCGTACCGCCTTGGGCGGGGGCGTCACCTGGTAGGCGTGCTCCAGCGCCTTGACCGAGGCGATATGATGGGCAGTCGAACAAACCCCGCAGATGCGCGGCACGATCACCGGCATTTGCTCGGCAGGCGCTCCCTGCACGAAATAGTCAAACCCGCGCAGTTCCGTGGCCTGGAAATGGGCCGAAATCACTTCTTCCCCTCGAAAGTGCACCACAACCCGCGCGTGTCCTTCGATGCGACTCAGCGGAATAGTTAACGTTCCCATTAGAGCACCTTCTCCACGTCGCGCGGCACCGCCGCGTAATCGGCGAACTGGAACACGAACAGCGCCAGTTGCGGCGAGCGCACGGCCTGGTCAATCTGCTCCTCTGGGATGTCCGTCATCCGCTGGAACACCTTCTTGATGGCGTCGAACCATTCTTGCGACGAGCGCGAGATAAAGCCGTCCGAGGGACCCCGGCAGCCCACACAGGGGTTGCCCGCCCGCGTGCAGGGCGCGCGGCATCCGCCCCGCGTGGAGGACCCCACGCACAGGTAGCCCTGATTGATCAGGCAGATCTCCGGGTCCACCTCGCCCGACTGAGACCCGAGCAGATCCTTGGGGCGGTCGCGGGTCTTCTTGCGCCCGCACTCGATGCAAACAGTCTTGGACCCCTCAAATCCTTCCCGGTCGAACAGCGCGGCCATAAACAACTCCGGGGTGGGCGGGCAGCCGGGCAGGTAGAGAGAAACCGGCACGGCGGCATCCACCGGCCGGGGCTTGGGCAGCAGGCGCGGCACGTGTCGCCGCTCGTTGTCGGCAAAGAACAGCTCGCGCACCTCCGGGCGGTCGCCCAGGTTCGCTACCCCCCCCGAGATGGCACACGTGCCCACGGCCACTACGCGCTGAGCCTGACGGGCAGCGTGACGCAAGCGGTACATGTCCTCGTCGGTGCGCACCGCCCCGCTCACCAGCAGCGTGTCTACCTCCGGCACATCCTCGCTGGAGATAATCAGCGGCATATAGGCCAGGCGCTGTTCCTGGAACCAGCCCTCGGCATTGATCAAGGAAACTTCACATCCGGCGCAGCCGGATAGTTGTAATACGGCAAAACTCGTTGACATATAGACTCCTGCGCCCCCAAATACTTGCCTACGGCGTCGCGCCGTCTGCCTGGATGGGGCCGAATACCTGCGCGGCCAGTTCCGTCACCGCCTCGCGCTCCGCTGGAAAGCTCTCGATGTAGGCCTGGATAAAATCCTCCACCGAAGCCCGCCGGTGATGCGGCATACGGTATACTGCCAACAGGACTTTGGCATACGGGGTGTCCTCCGGCTCATAGTTCACAAACCAGAGCATATCCCGCTGACGGTAGTAATCGTCTGTCGTCTCCAACAGCCGGTAGAAAAAGGTCGCCACTACACCCGGCGTGCGCGCAGCCTCCTCCGGCGAGCGCAACCCGTTCACGGGCGAGCTATACTCGCCCGCAGGCACCGCCTCGTAGCGCAGGAGCAATTCTTGTTCCTGCGGGGTACGCGCGCCGTTACCGGCCAGCGCGGCCAGCAAATCGGGATCGTGTTGGGCGTGGATAGCCTGCAAAGCCGCCTCAAACCCCACGGTCAGCGCCTGGGAGGGCGCCGTCGGCTCGGAAATCGGCGTATACGGCGAGCCACCGGGTTCCGTATCCGCCTGGCTGGCATCCCAGCCCATCAGTTCCAGCAGCAGACGGGCCATCCCGCTCCCGAATTGCTGCCGGGCCAGCGCCCAATCGTCCGTCGCGGGCAAATCGTCCAGCGATTCCCCCAGGCCCAGTCCCAGGGCCAGATCGATGGGCACCTTGGTCTGGGTCAGGTGCAGGGTGATGTCGCGCAACGCGCCCACCTGCTCGCTGTCCAGCACGATCACCAGATGATTGGCGACGGTTTGCGGCACGTCGTGAGGCGCGTTCGTCGCTACAAAGGCTTCGGTTGTATTTTCAAAGACTTGCAGTAGCTCGCCCAGATACGGGTCGTCCAATACCTGCGCCTGAAACTGGGCATACAGCGGGTCGTCGTCGGTCAACCGGACCGGCACGCCATCCTGCATACGAGCCAGGATGAATCCGTGTTCGGTCTGGATGATAGAGGGCAAACACCCGGCCAATACCAGAGCGATGCATAGTGACAGAATGACGATGATACCCTTCGGTTGCACGGCCTACCCGCCTGAAAAGGTTTCGATGCCCAACGGTTGTCATATTATTGTACCATACCGACGACGACACACCAATTCGCACGCTCGGTATTTCTGCACGCTGCAAGCGCTCCTTTGAACACTCGCGGGTCACCGACTGGAACAGGTAGGCGATGCCCATCGTCTACAAGGAGATGGACCACCGCCACCCTTGGCGGCTAAATGCCAGCATGTATGCCGCGCGGTCCAGGGTGTTGCCTTTGACCCGGGCCATCCGTTGGGGTAGAATGGACCGCGATAAGGGATCGCTCCCCCAGTCAGCCGTAGGGCCTGGCTGAGGGAAAACGCGCTCACGCAACACTCGCAGGCTCTTCGCAGGAAGGAACGACCTTGAAGGCACTCATCACGGGCGGATGCGGTTTCATCGGCAGCCATCTGGCAGAAGCCCTGCTGGATCGCGGGGATACCGTCACGGTAGTGGACAATCTTTCCACCGGGCGGTTCGAGAACATCGCCCACCTGGTGGGGCGGCCCGGCTTGAGCTTTTGCATCGAGAATATCGCCAACGAGACGGTCATGGACCGGCTGGTCAGCGAGTGTGACCTGATCTATCATCTGGCCGCCGCCGTGGGCGTGGAGTTGATCGTCCAGGAGCCGGTGCAGGTCATCGAGACGAATATCAAGGGGTGCGAGGCGGTTCTACGGATTGGGGCCAGATATCGCAAAAAGGTGATCCTGGCCTCTACCTCGGAGGTGTACGGCAAAAACGAGGCCGTGCCCTTTCGCGAGGATGCGGACAGCGTGCTGGGAGCAACAACCCGCAGCCGCTGGAGCTATGCCTGCTCCAAGGCGATGGACGAGTTCCTGGGGCTGGCCTATGCCAAGCAGTTGGCCTTGCCCGTGGTGATCGTGCGCCTGTTCAACACCGTCGGCCCGCGCCAGACGGGGCGCTATGGCATGGTCATCCCCCGGTTCGTGCAGCAAGCTCTGACCGACCAGCCCATCACCGTCTATGGGGACGGGCAGCAGACCCGCTGCTTTACCTATGTCGGGGATGTGGTGCGGGCCATCGTCGAGCTGGCCGACGAGCCGCGCGCGGTGGGCCAGGTGTTCAACATCGGCAGCACGCAGGAGATCAGCATCGGGCAACTGGCGCGGCGCGTTGTGGAGCTGACCAACAGCGCCTCCCCCATTACCCTCGTGCCGTATGACCAGGCGTATGAGGAGGGGTTTGAGGATATGCGCCGCCGCGTCCCCGACATCTCGAAAATCGGTGATCTGATCGACTGGCAACCACAGGTGAACCTGGACGGCATCCTGCATCGCGTGATTGAATATTTCCAGACCCATCAGGGCTGATTACTCTTTTCGGAAAGGCTGGCTATCCGATGGATACCCGACAACGCCTCAACGTTCGCATTCATTCCACCGCCGTCGTGTCGGATGAAGCCATCATCGGCGAAGGCTCGGCCATCTGGCAGCACACCCAGGTGCGCGAAGGGGCCAGAATCGGCGCGCGCTGCGTGATCGGCAAGTGTGTCTATATCGGCGCCGACCTCGTCATCGGCGACCATTGCAAAATCGAGAATCACGCCTCGCTGCACGAGGGGGCGGAACTGGAAGACGGCGTGTTCATCGGCCCGCATGTCGTGCTGACCAATGACAAGCTGCCACGGGCCATCAACCCCGACGGCACGCTCAAGTCGGCGGATGATTGGATCATGGGGCACATCTGCGTGGGATATGGCGCTTCCATTGGGGCCAGCAGTGTGGTCCTCCCCGATGTGACCATTGGCCGCTTTGCGATGGTGGGCGCCGGGTCGGTGGTCACCAAGGATGTGCCCGCGCACGGCCTGGTGGTGGGCAACCCCGCCCGCCTGGTGGGGTACGTCTGCTCTACCGGACATCGCCTGCCCCCGCAAGAGGGGGAAACCTGGCATTGCCCGACCTGCGGGGAGGAGGTGCGTATCTCCTCCCGCGACTAGCCGACCTGCAATTCGTCGGCCCGCAGCCCCAATTCTAAAGATTGGAAGCGAGGACACGTGTTAGGGAATAGACCGAGGCTGTCAAAATTGCTGCCGCTGTTTGGATTCTTGTTCTTGGCAACATCCTGTGCCTATCTCAAGGCAACGCCTACCCCCACGCCCGATTATCTGGCGCTGGAGGCTCGTGTGGCGAGCCAACTCGGGGCTACGCTGACCGCCAAAGCCCCGCCCACTCACACGGCCACGCTGGAACCCACACCTATGCCACCTACGTCTACTTTTACGCCTACGGTGACCCCTGCACCCAGCCATACGCCACAGCCGATGCCCACCGTTCTGGCGGATTTGCTGGCTTATGTGCTGGTCAAAGATTCCAAGCTACCGAATATCCTGCTGCGCGACCTGATCAGTAGCGAGGAAATGGTGCTGACCCACTTTGTAGACCCCTTTACCATCACCGACCTGACCTGGTCCAAGGATGGCAAGTGGTTGCTCTTTGTCAGCGCGCATGACTATATCCACAGCAGGGACAACGGACGCAACGTATTTGCCATGCGCCCCGACGGCACCGAGTTGCACATGCTTACCGGCGACTATATGGACCCTGCCACCGCCCCCGGCCCTTACGTCAACCTGCAAGGGCAGATTGACGGCGCGCAGGGGGAGTGTTTGGTGTGCGCGCAGGGAGCGACCAATCCGGTCGTGCCCAAAGAGAATGGCCAGTTCGAGCTGCCTGGCGTTCCCGTAGGCGCTACGTGGGCGCGGGCGGTCTGCCGAAATGGCGAGTTAGAGTTGCGAGGGTCGGTGGACCTGCAACTGACCGCGGACGTGACCACGCCAATCACCATCCCCCTTACCATGCAAGGGCAGGGATGGAGCCAGGCGTCCTTATCGCGTGATGGCACGCTCATTGCGGGTATGTATTACGCCTGGACAGAGGATGAAAACGGGGAAAGGCAGTACCAGCTCGATGGGGTCATTCACCGCTGGGATGGCGCGTTCGTCACCAAGCTCGAACTACCGGAGGAGACCACCCTGCTCGGCCTGGCCTGGTCGCCCGTAGCGGACGAACTGGTCGGCGCGTTGACCGGCGAGCGAGGCACCTGGCTATGGAAGTGGGACGCCCAGGGCGCTTCCATCGGTTCGCTGGTCGAAATTGCCAATAACGACCAGGCGTATTTCACAACAACCAACCCTGCCTGGTCGCCCGATGGGCAAATGCTGGCCTTTGGCCTGCGCCAGTGGGACTGGTGGTCCGAGGACAAGTACAAGACCGACCTGATGGTGGTCTCGGCCACCGGGGAGAACCTGCATAAGATCGTGGAGACGGATTGGGGGCAGGATGCCGATCACCCCTCCTGGTCGGCAGATGGTCAGACAATCTACTACCAATACACGACTGGCGAGCCGGGCCAGCAGTGGGACACTCGCACGACGGGGACGTTATGGTCCATTCCCCTGGAGGGGGAGCCGTCCGCCATTGGCTGGGCGCCCGCAGAGATCAGCTATCTGCCCGCCGGATGCCCGGTGAGCGCCGACCCACGGGTGGGGCTGCATCCTACGGTCACCCCCACGCCAACCAGGGAACCTGCCGAAGTGATCTCACCAACGGCCACGCTGGTCGCCAGCCCGACGCCACTCGGAACGTCGCCAGCCAAGACCCCCACTGCGGAGGCACACACCGAGCAAGCTTTAACGGAACAGCCTTCGTCTGATGTCCAGAAATGACAGGTATTGGCGAACATGCTATAATCTCGCCATCTAGTTACAAAGGAGCATCTTGGGATGACTATCCCCCCAGATTTGAACGTGTATATTTCCGCCGCGCTATTCATCTTTGGCGCGTACATGTTTGCTCTGTATGTCGGTATGGTTGTTTGGACCTTTCGCGATATCCACTCGCGCTCGCGCGATATGCTGGCACAGATCATGGCGACCCTGCTTGTTGCCCTGTTCACGGTGCCCGGCCTGCTGATCTATATGTTACTGCGGCCCCATCATACGCTGGCCGAGGAGTATGAGCGCAGTCTGACGGAAGAGGCCATCCTTCACGAGTTGGATGAGCAGCGCGTATGCCTGAGCTGCCATCGCCGCGTAGAGCCTGATTTCATCGTCTGCCCTTATTGCCATGAGCAACTTCGCCTGCGCTGCGTGGGTTGCGGTCGCCTGCTAAATCCCGACTGGGATGTGTGCCCCTATTGCGGCCTGTTCCGCGACCAGGGAGAAAAGACGGTAGAGCAAGCTCCAGCGGCTACGGTGGTAGCGAAAACCGCCGGGGAAGAGTCGTTACTCGCCGGGGAACCCACCCGACCTTTGGCGATGGCGATGCCCGGCCTGGAGGATGCTACCGTTACAGGGGAAACGCCCGCCCAGGAAGACCCCTTTGCCGAATCAACAGAGGAAGCGGAGGAATAGCTGCCGCCCGAGTTAGCGGCCAGCATCACGAGCGCCCTCCCGAACCAGGAGGGCGCGATGGTTTTAGGGCGCCAGCCCAACGCTGCGAGATAGTACCGCCCCCCCTTATCCGATCAACGGCCAGATACCCCGCGCCTTGAGCAGGTCTATCAGGAGGGGCATGTTCTGCTCCTCCACCAGATAGGCCGTGGCCGATAGACGTTGCCCCAAGAGAGCGCGCACATCGGCCCGCGCGGTGATCTGCTTCATGGTCTGCTCGTCCGCCGTTTGCAGCAGCACCATGCGCTTGAGGCGCACGCTGCCGAAACGCCCGCCCCAGGCTTGCAGCGTGGCGGTGACAGCAGGGGGCACGCTGTCGTGGGTGATGCGCTGCAAAAAGCGCGAGATTTGCTCCATTCTGATCCCCGCGTTATATCCTTCCCACAGCGATTCCGGCGTGATCAGGTAGGTGGCCGCCTTGCCCTGCCCCTGCCATTCGGCAAAACGCTCCAGTTGATAGCGTTCGTATAGTGTCCCGTGCAGGGGGATGGTCACTAGCAGGTTCGCGTCTATCGTGGCCGCAGGTACGGCGGCTTCGCCTGCGGGGGATTCCGCGGCGGCCAGGTCCGGCGCGCCTTTACTCTGTAACAGAGCTGCCCCCTGGGGGGTCAGGCGGAAGGCAGTGGGGGCACCCTGCTCCTCATCCGACCCGATCTCCACCGCGCCCAGCCAGCGCAGCGGCCCGGCGAGGATCAGGACCGCCAACTGCCCCTCGATGCGGTCCCAGGCGGCAAAGCCGTGCAGGCTTACACCTGTCTCGGCATCTATCATCGCCCAACTGTCGTAATCGCCATCCGGACGGAGATAATCGGGGCGGCGCGCCTTGACCATCTGCACCAGACCATCCAGTGAGATCCATTGGCCCACCGGATGGCGGGCCACCAATTCCAACAGGACGCGCCGCGCGTTCACCGGATGACCCGGCTGTGTCATGACCTCGCCCGCCAGGGTGGCCTGGCGCAGGGCTGGCAGGAAGAAGAGCTCGTTCCAGGTGGGGTCATCGCGCCAGGCCAGCAACAGCGTGCGGCGGCGGCGGGCATCGGGCAGGCGCAGCCATTCGCGGGCCTTGACTGTGGGCCGCAGCACACGCCGTTCCTCCTGGACCAAACGTAACCGCCACAGTACGCGCACGAGCAGCGACAGCCGTTCGGGTGATGCCTCGCCGATCAGCCGCGTCCCCATGTTCAGCGCACGCAACAGGGCCGGTATGCCTTCCATCTGGCCGTTTTCCGACGCATCGTCCTCTTCCTCGTCGGACAGGCGCGGCTGGTTGCGTCGAATGCGGGCCAATACGGCGACCGCATCCTCTACCAGGGCGTCGCCGTCCCGCTGCACCAGGGCCGGTTTTTCCGCGGGGATCCACTCGATGCCCGAGGCCAGCCCCAACGCGGCCAGCGGCGCTTGCATCTGCTCGGCAATCAGCACGACTTCGCCGTAAAAGTCGCCCAGGCTGCCGTAGGTGCGGTAGATCAACCCCTTGTAATACAATTCCTCCAGGACGTTGTCGGGCTGGCTCCAGGGTTGCTCACGCATCAGACGGGCCGGTCCCAGGCGGCGAATGGCCCCATAACGCACGGACAGCCGATGGCCGGGGAGCGCCCCGCCCTCCTCGACCAACTGGCCCAATACATCGCGGGCGCCGGGGCTGAGGGACTGGACCATTGCGGCCAGCAGCGCAGGCGACAGCATGGTAGCCGCCAGGCGCTCGACCGCCTCACGTGATTCAGCGTCGGGCCTGGTGGTATAAGCGTGCTCCGGGGCAACGCTTTCCGCAACGCGATTCCAGGCCGCAGCGATGGCCTCCAGCAGTTGCGGAGGGTATTGGTCCAAGCAGCGATAGAGGTCTTTCATTCCATCTACTCCAGGCCCAAGTATAATGGCAGGGGAAAGCTGGCGCAAATGGGACAGCGGGGTGTGGGTGTCCCTGGACCGCCGCCATCCCTGGCGGCTTTTCCCGCCCACCGAACCTTTGGTCCGGCAATGGCGCACTCGCTTGCTGGTTTCGGAGGAATGCCGGCTGGGAGCCGGCGCTCCGGGTGGCGGCTCCCAGCCGGCATTTCCCAGAAGCCGCCAGGGACGGCGGTCCATCCGTTGGAAAATACAAAGCCGCGCCATCGCTGACGCGGCCCGATTTCCACAAAAGTGCAGAATCCCAAGTGACCTACGATCACCTCTGGTAGACTCGTCCTGAGCCGAAATCCCTCTTGCGGGCCTGGCTTCCGTATCCTGCGACGATACTGCTATCGCAGATCGGTCTAGCCCTCCCAGGGAGATCATCTTTCGGCAAATCGTTCCGCCGTTCGCTTCCACCAGGCTTTCCCCGGTGTACTGATGGACATTCCGAATCGTTCATGACATCCGGTCAACTACCCCGTTTGTCGTACTCCTCGGCCCGATCCTTTCCGTCCACCCACGGTCCGGCACTCAAACCACTTACCAACCGAACCACTGACCAGCTTCCCGATATACGGTGCGAATCACAGAAGTGTCTTGAATCTCTCAGGATTCTGCATACAAAATATAACATGTGTAACTTGAAATGTCAATGGGATTGATTTTGAATTTGAAAAATTGTGGCAGTCGTTACAAGCAGGGGTTTTCCATATCCTTAAGCGCCTGATGCCAGCCAGCATGCCAGTTCCGGTCAACTTCCGTGTGACTTGTCAGGGGTTTACGCGTATAATATCATGTATAGAATTGGTTCTCGTATAGATAGGGGGGAATCATGGCAGTGCGAGGATCGAATCAAGGTGAGCGTTCCTTCACCGGCTTGCTCAGCATCGTGCGCGACCTGTACGTAGCCTGGAAGCTCTTTCTGGACCGGCGCGTTTCGGCCTGGGTGAAGAGCATCCCGCTGCTATCGGTGCTCTATATCCTGTGGCCCATCGACCTGTTGGCCGACCCGATACTGGGCCTGGGCCAACTGGATGACCTGGCAGTAATCGCGCTGGGAATCCGGCTGTTCATCAGCCTGTGCCCGCCCGCCCTGGTAGAGCAGCACCGACAGCGCATAGGTAGGACGCGCGCGATGGACGATGGCGACGTGGTGGATACTACCTATCGCGTGGTAGACGACGAAAAGTAGGCGCATCGGACACGCTTTATATTGGTTTATCTTGCTCTCGGATGGATAGCTTTTTTTTAGTAAAGTTAAGGTTATTGCAGCCTACCATTTGCAAAAGGGGTGGTGCGATAGTATAATAGGGTTGGGATTATGTCTTTGCAGGGAGTATGGTTGGCACAAGTTCGAGGTGATGAGTGATCCGACCCTTTGGTATACGGGACGTCGTCAAAATCCAACGATTGCAGCCTCAGGGGGTAGCCTTTGATCTAAAAAAGCTGCTCCTGGATGCATCGTCTCCCATGCAATCCGCCCTGGTCGGCTATCTAACCTATCACCATTTGGGGACGATTACCTGTATTCACGACGGCGCGGGTGAGGGCAAGGACTTGCGCGGGTTCGTCCAGGTGTATCCGCATCCGGAGAAATCCGAATGGAGCCTGGCGTTCCTGTCGCCTTCGTTGGAAAGTCACCTGAAGGCGTCGGATATCTGGTATCGGCTGCTCACCTATCTGGTCATCTATGGAGCCGAGCAGGGCATTTCGCGCATCGCTGCCCGCGCGCCGGAAGATGGCGAGATCGAGGACGTGCTACGACAGGCGGGGTTTACGGTGGTCAATCGGGAGGAAGTGTTCACCTTTTCCGGTGAGATGCCTTCCGGACCGATGCCTAAAGGACTGTTTCGGCTCGAATCCGTGAATAGTTGGGCAGTAGGCGAGTTCTTTCGCCAGGTAGTGCCACAATGCGTACAGGTCGGAACCTTTCCCACCTGCTGGCAGACAACCGGAATCGGCGCGCCCTCCGGGGCAGACGCCTCCGACGAGTTTGTCTGGTTGCAGGAAGACAAGGTACTGGCTTATTTTGGCTTACAACATACTTCCAAGGGATGCTGGTTGGACATCGTCGTGCGCCCCGAGCATCGAGGGGACATCCTACACTGCATCAAATATATCCTGACACTGTTCAACTGCACCGACAAACCCGTCTACTGCGCCGTTCCCGATTATAGTGTGGGGTTGGGTTGGTTACTGCGTACGTTGGGGTTCTCCACGTACGCGCGCCAGGTGTTGCTGGTGGCCTATACTGCGGCCCGCGTGCCCATTCGCCGACAGGTGGCCGTCACCGGTCTGGATCGCACCGTTGATCTGGGCACGCCGGTGTATCATGCCGATCTGCTCACCCATCTAGGGACGATTACCGAGCAGGCCCGGCGAGCGGGGTGAGGCCGTACCATCAGAAAGCTTGCCTGCCAGCTTCTGTCTGGCATATTTGAGGTTATATAGGTAAGATATGCAACTTGAGATAACAGATGATATTGAGGCGTTAGTCAACGTCTTGCCGCTAGAGTTTGCTGAGGCGTTGCGGCAATCGGGCCGGTTCGAAGATTTACTCGAAGTCGTGTTAGATCTGGGCCGTTTTTCCGATGCCCGCTATGTAGATACCGAAGTCCAGCTTTCCAACAGGGAAGCGCGAGAAGAAGATATTGACTATGTCGTGTCGCGCATTGGCGCGTTCGGCGATGACAACCGCGCCGGTATCGAGCGCACGTTGCATCGCATTTCGGCCATCCGCAACCGACGGGGCGACATTATCGGGTTGACCTGCCGGGTGGGGCGAGCCGTCTATGGAACCATCGACATCATTCGCGACATCGTCGAGTCGGGCAAGAGCGTCCTGCTGCTGGGGCGACCAGGAGTGGGCAAGACGACCATGCTGCGCGAGGTGGCCCGCGTGTTGGCCGAGAACCGCCGCGTGGTCATCGTAGATACGTCCAACGAGATCGGCGGCGATGGGGATATTCCTCATCCGGCCATCGGGCGAGCGCGCCGCATGCAGGTGGTCACGCCTGCCCAGCAGCACGCCGTGATGATCGAAGCTGTCGAGAACCATATGCCCGAAGTGATCGTCATTGACGAGATCGGCACCGAGTTGGAAGCGGCTGCGGCCCGCACCATCGCCGAGCGAGGCGTGCAACTGGTAGGCACTGCCCACGGTCAGACGCTGGACAACCTGCTGATGAACCCTACGCTGGCTGATCTGGTGGGTGGCATCCAGGCAGTCACCTTGAGTGACGAAGAGGCGCGCCGCCGGGGCACGCAAAAATCGGTGTTGGAGCGCAAAGCTCCACCCACCTTTGACGTGGTGATCGAGATTCAAGATTGGGACCGGGTAGCCGTGCGGGGCGACGTAGCAATGGCCGTAGACGCGCTGCTGCGGGGGAACTCGCTCCCCGCCGAGTTGCGCTTGCGGCAGTCCAACGGCGAAATCGAGAAGCACATGGTCGTCACCGAGCCAGAGGCCGCGGGGCCGCAAGTAGTGGGTGGCCCACCATCGCGCGGCGAGCGCGAGCGCCGGGAACGCGAGCCGAGCCGGTTTGAGCGGGAGCGGCCCCAGCCGCAGGTGCAGGCGCAGGTGCAGCCGACGCCGGGTCGTCGGGGCGCTTTGCGGATTTACCCGTATGGGCTAAACCAGAGCCGCGTTCGCCAAGCCAGCCGACATCTCAACCTGCCCATCTTCCTGGTCAACGACCTGGATGAGGCCGATGTGGTGTTCACGCTGCGCACCTACTACCGCAAGCGCCCGGCAGCCATTGCCGATGCAGAACGCAAGGGCATCCCGGTGTACGTGCTGCGCAACAATACTGTCACCCAGATGGAGAACTATCTGGCCGAGATCTTTGGCCTGAGCCAAGGCTCGGACAATTCTACGGAAGCCGCCATGGAGGAAACCCGCCAGGCCGTGGAACGCATCATGGCCGGGCAATCGCACGCCGTGCAACTCAACCCTCAGGAACCAGCCGTCCGACGCATGCAGCATGAGATGGCCCGCGAGGCGAACCTGCTCTCCCGCAGTTCGGGAACCGAGCCGCATCGGCGTGTTACTATCTACGGCAGCTAGCAAAGAGGCAATTTGGCATTCTTTGTAACTTTCGAAGGCCCGGAAGGCAGCGGGAAAACAACCCAGATTCAACTACTGTATCAGTATTTGCAGGGCAGGGACCGCCAGGGCGCGAGGGTGATCTGCACCCGCGAGCCTGGCGGCACACCCATCGGAGAGCAGATCCGCGCCGTGTTGCACGATATGGGCAACACGGCCATGTTGCCGGAAACGGAAATCCTGCTCTATTCCGCGTCCCGCGCCCAGCATGTCGGAGAGGTGGTGCGCCCCGCCTTGGAGCGGGGCGACATCGTTCTTTCTGATCGGTACGCCGAATCGACGATGGCTTATCAGGGATATGGGCGCGGCCTGGATAAAAGCGCGCTCCAGATGATTACCGGGTTTGCTACCGGGGGGCTACGCCCCGACCTGATTATCTACCTGGACCTGGACGTCCGGCTGGGCCTGCAACGAAAATACCGCGATCAGCAAGAGGGCCGGGGCGAGTGGACCCGTATGGATCAACAAGACCTGGCCTTTCATCGACGAGTGCGCGACGGGTATTTGCAAATGGCCCAGCAAGACCCCGAACGCTGGTTGGTTATCGATGCCACCCAGCCCGTTGAAACGATTCACACGGCCATTCGCGAGCGCGTAGAAGCATCGACCAAGTTTTCATCGTGACAATTTATGGGAATAGGGGGCCCAACGACTCATGTCCATGAAGTTGGTTATCAGCATCGTCCACAGTGATGACGCCGATCAGTTGATGTCGGCGTTACGCGAAGGCGGCTTCTCCTCGACCAGGATCAGCACAACCGGCGGTTTTCTGCGCGAGGGGAACGCCACTATTCTGGTCGGGACCGATGAAGTGAACATCCCGAGCGTGCTGGACATCATCAAGCGCAATTGTCACACCCGCACCCAATATGTCAACCCACTCCCGCCGGTGATGGAACCCGGAGAGCTGTATATGCCCAATCCGGTGGAAGTGCAGGTCGGGGGAGCCGTTATCTTTGTCCTGGATGTCGAGCGGCTGGTCAAATACTAGCACACCAACGTATTTGGCCCGCTGCGTGCGACAAGAGATCGTCTTGCAGAACTAGATAAGAGGAATTGGTTGAACGACCATATCAAGCCACTTTTGTTGCCCCACGCCCAAGAGGTGTTTTCGTCGCTGGAACGTTACCTGCATCCCGATCCCCTGTTGGTGGTGATCTCTGGGCCGTCGGGCGTGGGCAAAGATAGCGTGATTCGACGCATGCTCGAATTGCAGTACCCTTTTCACTTTGTGGTGACCACCACAGACCGTCCGCCGCGCCCCGGTGAGGTGGATGGCGTGGATTACCACTTTGTCTCTACTGTCGAGTTTGAAACGATGGTGGCAGATGGCGAGATGTTTGAACATGCCGTCGTGTACGGGCAATACAAGGGCGTGGCCCGCAAGCATATCCGCCAGGCACTGATTACCGGCTCTGATGTGGTCATGCGGCTGGATGTCCAGGGCGCTGCAACGATTCGCGCCCAGGTGCCCCAGGCACTCGGTATCTTTTTGGCGCCCCCTTCGCTGGATGCCCTGCTGCACCGGCTGCACCGGCGGCCAGGGGATTCGCAAGAACAACGGCAGGCGCGGGTGGAGATGGCGCTAACCGAGATGGAACGCATGCACGAGTTCGACTATCTGGTCGTGAACCAGGAAGGCTGCCTGGACGAAACGGTCAAGCAGGTGGTAGCCATCATGAACACGGAAAAGTGCCGCATCCATCGCGAGCCGGTTTCTTTATAGGAGCAGATGTGAGCCACTTATCCGATGAGGCCCAACGCCCGCCATCCTATGGCGTGCCACCGCGCGCTCCTACAACCATCGCCCTGCCCTTGCCCACCCATCGCCCGCTGTGGACCTACGTCCTGCTGGGCATCAATATCGCCGTCTGGCTGTTGATGACGGTGATGGGCGGCTCGGAGAACCCGCTGGTGCTGATCCGCTTTGGGGCCAAATTCAACCCGTTGATCGTGGCGGGCCAATATTGGCGACTGCTCACTGCTTGCTTTGTCCATATCGGCATCATGCACCTGGTCTTTAATGCCTGGGCCTTGTTCAATCTGGGATTAGAGATCGAGACCCGTTTTGGCCGGGCGCGTTTCCTGGCCTTGTATCTCCTGGCAGGCTTACTCGGGAGCGTGTTCAGCTTCCTGGGAAACGACGCCCTGTCTGCCGGGGCATCGGGCGCTATTTTCGGGCTGATCGGGGCGATGATCGCCTATTTCGCCATCTATCGTCATCGCTTTGGAAATTGGGGGAAAAGCCGGTTGACCAGCGCCCTGGTCGTCGCCGGTTATAACCTGTTCTTTGGCTTTATGGCCGTGGGAATTGATAACCTGGGCCACATTGGCGGGCTGGTGGGCGGCCTGCTATTGGGGTGGGCCTACTGCCCCAAATACGCCGTGGCCCCTCAGGATGATTTGTTGCATCCCTATCGCGTCGTCGAACGCCGCCGCCCCGCGCGAGCCTGGGGGATGTCTATTGCCATCGCGTTGTTGCTCCTGGCGTTAACCTTCATAGGCGTGCAACTCCACGGATAGTAGGGAAAGGGCAGTCGGCCAGACCGAGCTGCCCAGATGGGAGGGTTACCATGCCTGTGCGGAATCCCGTAGTAGCGGGCAAGTTTTATCCGGCCCAAGAACGGGCCTGTCGCGAGGAGATCGAAAAGTACCTGCGTGAAGCCAAGCCCTTCCTCGCCGAGCGATTCATCCAGGGGGGAGTGGCGCCGCATGCCGGGTGGAGCTTCTCCGGCCCTACGGCGGGGCGCACCCTGGCGGCGCTGGGCGCTCAGGAAGCGCCGGAAACGGTGATCCTGTTCGGCGCAGTGCATAGTTGGGGCGTGGACCGCCCTAGCATGTACGGCTCCGGGGCCTGGCGCACGCCGCTGGGAGATCTGCTGATTGATGAGGAACTGGCGGGCAAACTGCGCCAGGGCAACGGGCTGCTAGACAGGCCGGACGCCCACGCCGGAGAGCACTCTATCGAGGTGCAGTTGCCCTTTATCAAGTATCTTTTCCCCGACGCGCGTATCCTCCCCATCTCCACCCCGCCGCTGCCGTCAGCCTCGGCCGTTGGCCAGGCGGTGGCCCGCGCTGTGCAGCAGCTTGGTCGGCGGGCCGTGGTGCTCGGCAGCAGCGACCTGACGCATTACGGCCCGCGTTACGGGAACGCTCCCGCCGGAGTGGGCGAAGCGGGCCTGGAGTGGGCCAGACAAAACGACGCGCGCGTGCTGGATTTGACCGTGCGCATGTTGCCCGACGAGGTATTGGAAGAAGCCCGCGCCCATCACAACGCCTGCGGGGCCGGAGCGATTGCCGCCACCATCGCCTACTCTGCGGAGAGAGGCGCGACGGAAGGCGTACTCCTGCACTATATCACCAGCCACGAGGTCCTGCCGATGGGCCGCCCCACCGATTTCGTGGGCTATGGGGCTGTGGTATTCTATTAGGATTTGCCAGGGCAATCGCGACGGCAGACCTGTGTTCTGCCGTCGCGATTGTTTCTCCCCCTACTTCCCAAAGAACTCGACCACCTTGCGCATCTTGCCGATAATGTCCACATCGTATGGGCAGCGTTCCATACAGATCCCACACTCGCTGCAATCCGAGGCCCTGGCCTGCAGCTCCTGGTAGTCCGTCTCGATCTCCTCGCGCACGTAATACTGGGCTACCCCGGCCAGGTTCATCATATAGCCGATGGGAATATCCTGCGGGCAGGGCAGGCAGTGGTCACACTGGATACAGGTGCCCTCGGCAAAGCGCCCCAGAGTGGGCAGCACTGCCGAGAAATCCTTCTCGGCATCCGTCGCCTGGAGATAGCGCAACGCGGCCTGCCACTCGCCCAGGTTTTTCGGCCCCGGCACGACACTAGCGATCGGCAGCGACAGCACATAGCTCAGGCATTGCTCCGGCGTGACGCCCGAAGGCTGGCCCCGATAGTTGAACAGCGTGCCGCCGCGATAGACCTTCATCGCTACCAGCCCCACGTTCTCTTCCACGCAGGCTTGCACCACCGCCCGGTCCCCCATCCGCATGCTAGACACCAGGTCCAGCGGGCAGAGCGTAGTAAAGGGCAATGTCACAGATACCCGGGTGCGATCCTGCTCGCCCAGCGCGCTCATCATGTTGAGCGGATACATGAGCACGTCGATCAGTCCGCTGCGCACCATCTTGACGGCCAGCGATGGCGCGTGGGTGCTGACCCCGATATAGCCGATGCGCCCCTTGGCCTGATATTCCTCGCGCAACACCTCTACCGACCGCTGGCCCCACTCGCGCCATTTAACCTCTGTGTCGATCATGGTCATCATGGCGACCTCGGCATAGCCGTTGCCCAGGCAGGCCAGCGTGTCCTCCATCAGCTTACGGCAGTAGCCCATGGCATAGTCGTTCGCCTCGCCCCAGTGGGCCGCCAGCACCAGCTTGTCGCGATACTCGCGCAGCGCCGGGCCAAATCCCGCGTAAAAGTCCGCGTCCTTGCCCTGCGGGTCGGCGTATAACAGGTCGATGAAACTCGCCCCGGCCTCGGCTGTCGCGCGCATCACGGCATCCAGGTTCTCCGGTTCGCGGGTGATGTGTTCCGTGCCCAGCCCAATAGCGCCCACCTGCAAGCCCGTTCTGCCCAGCGTACGGTATTCCATGTTTGCTCTCCCCTTATGCGATGGTAGATCACCCAGACGACAAACATCCATTATACCATCAATTATAGACACGTCATGTCATATTATCAGCCTGTGCATTGATCCTAATACAACACCGCCCCCATCCATTGACACCCGCGCCGAGTGCAGGCATAATAGGCCCTATACTCGCGTAGGCCAACGACCTGCGCACATCTGGAGGAGGCAATGGTCGATCTTACTCTACGGGCGCAATGTGACGAAGCGCTGCGCCTCGTGCGCGCAGGAGATCCGGCTGCGGCCATGACTACCTGCCGACGCATTCTAGAGACCTTTCCCAAGCACGTGGAGACTTATAGCATTCTGGGCCAAGCCTACCTGCAAATGGGCCAATATGAGGAAGCCGCCAGCATTTTCCGACGTGTCCTGAGCGCCGACCCGGAGAATGTGCTGGCCTACGCCAGTCTGGCTACCGTTTTTGAGGAACGCGGCCTGTACGAAGAAGCGCTGTGGCAGTTGGAGCGCGCGCTGGAACTCTCACCGGGCAACCGAGAGGTGCGTCGCGAGCTGATCCGCCTGCGCACCGAGCGCGGCATGTCCGCCCCCCCACGCCTGCAGATGACCGGTGGAGGGCTGGCGCGCCTGTATGTGCGCGGCCAGTTATACCCCAAAGCCATCGGCGAGCTGCGCGAGTTGATCCGCACCCGCGCCCATCGCTACGATCTGCGGGTGGCCCTGGCTGAAGCGCTCTGGCAAGATGGCCAGCATCAGGAGGCTGCCACGATCTGCCAGGGCATTCTGGCAGACATTCCCAACTGCCTGAAGGCGAACCTGATTCTGGGCCAGCTCTGGCTGCACACCGAAAAGGATGAGGAGGCCCGCGTGCTGTTGCAGCGCGCGCAGACGCTCGAGCCAGAGAACGCCACTGCCCAGGTTTTGTTCGGTTCTCGCTCTCCCCTACCGCCGCGCACGCCGCGACTCCCCTTCCGCGAAGAGGACGCCCCGCCGATAGCCATCCCCTACCTGGTGGACGACGAAGAAGGTATCGAGGAAGACTATATTGTGGAGGCTCAACTGACCACCGGGGTGTTGGAGGTCGAGGCCCATTCCGTGGCAGAGCCAGAGGCCGGGGCAGACGAGGAAGGAATAGCTCCCTCCGAAACAGCAGCCACCACGGTGGTTGAGGGCGAGCCATTGCCGGCGGAGGAAGACGAGCCGCTATTTGACGAGCCGGACGATGAGCAGCGAGACCTTTCGCTGGTCGATGTCCAGTATCGCTACCTGTCCAAACACCCCCACGACTATGTGGCGCGGCTCAAGCTGGCCCGCCAGTTGCGCGATATGCGCGACATCAGCGGGGCGGTGGAACAATACCATCACCTGGTGCAGCAAGATTACGAGGCGCTGCGCGAGGTCATTCGCGACCTGGAATTGCTGAACGTGCTATATCCGGGCAGTCGGCCCCTGTCCAACCTGCTGGCCGAGGCCCACAACCGCGAGGCCCGCAAGCCCAAGTAACCCGCGTTACGTATACGAATTCAGGCACCATGCACTATCGACGCTCGTCGCATGCCCGGTGCCAGCGGCTGTATGCCGCGGCATGCATGCCGAGCACTGAAGGTGCCGGGCTAGTGGTTAAAAAGTAGGCTAAAGCCTACTAAAATGCAGCGAACCAGCTTCAACGGGTTTCGCCCCCCAGCCCGCAGGCTGGGACACCCAGCCAGCGGCTGCGGCCGGGGACCTTCAGTCCCAGGTGTGGTCGGAGCGACGGTTACGGTATCTATTTCCCAATTTCCATCAATCCCCCATCCGTCGCCCGGTGTGTTCAAATTGCATCACATTCCGAGACATGATATAATGGATGTAACTATCGGTTGAATACCATGTGCTTTTATCTGAAGGAGTTCAAGCGCGAGATGGCAGAATCGGATTCTCTGGAATCCAGTAATAACCCAGACGACCAACGTTACGCGGACAGGACCATGCAATTGGCAGGTTCGTCCGCTCACCGTCTGCCCCCCGATCTGATCCTGGGGGGAGAAACCACGAATATTTCCCCAGCAGGTAGTTCCGAGTTCTATCCGAGTGGCAAACTGCTTCGTTTGTGCTACCCAATACCAGGCCCACTCAAATTTCCCAGCCTATCCCTCACGCCCGTTGCGCCGTGAGTCCAGTTTATGGCCTTCCATCTGTTCCCGTTTGCGCGGGGACGATACGTGTATGGGTTGTATCTGACAGGTTGTTATTTGTTCGCAAAATAATTGTGAGGTTTGGGTGGGAATGCCTTTATTAAGCGAAATTGGGCTTATTCTAATGCTCATTGTCGCCAGTGGCTTGTTCGCGATGGCGGAAATGGCGGTGGTCTCGGTGCGCAAGCCCCGCCTGTTGGATCAATCTGAGCGCGAGCCGAAAGACGTGCGTAACCTGCTGCGCCTGACCGAGTCGCCGCAACTGTTCCTGTCAGCCATCCAATTCGCCATTACGCTCATCGCCGTGTTCCTGGGAGCGGTGGCCGCTGTCACGGTGGCAGAGGATGTGGCCGTGTATGTGGGCCGCGTTCCGCTGTTGGCGCCGCACGCGAACGCGGTGGCGCTGGGGCTGGTCGTCCTGGTCATCACCTGTCTCTGGCTGGTGATCGGCGAGCTGGTGCCCAAACGCCTGGCATCGCACAATCCAGAGCGGATTGCGCTGACCATCGCCGGGCCGCTGCGCCTCCTGGCGCTGCTTGCAACGCCCTTTGTGCGGGTACTCAATGCCCTGGCAGAACTGTTGTTGAAGGCACTTCACGTGCTGCCGTATGTGGAACCTGCTGTCACGGAGGATGATATCAAGACCCTCATGGAGCAGGGCACGGAGGCGGGCATCTTGCTCGAGTCAGAGCGTAGCATGGTGGAGCGAGTGCTGTTGCTGGATGGGCGGCGGGTCAATACCTTGATGACTCCCCGACCAGAGATCGTCTGGCTGGATGTGGAGGATTCGCCCCAGGAGATGCAACGTAAAATCAGCGAGTGCGCCTACTCGCGGTTTCCCGTGGCCCAGGGCGACCTGGATGACCTGCTGGGCGAACTGCACATCAAGGACCTGCTGGCGCAGAACTGGCAGGAGGAAGGGTTCGACCTGCGGAGCTTGCTCCGCGAGCCGCTGTTTGTGCCCGAGTTTGCGCCCGTTCTGCACGTCCTGGAGGAATTTAAACGCTCCGGGACAGCAATCGCCCTGGTGACCGACGAGTACGGCAGCGTACAGGGCCTGATCAGCCAGACGGACATCCTGGAAGCCATCGTTGGCGATATTGCCGACCCTGACCAACTGTCCGACCCGCAAGCTGTCCAGCGAGACGATGGGTCGTGGCTGGTGGATGGGCTGCTGCCCATCGATGATTTCAAGGAGACGTTTGATCTCATGCAGCTTCCCGACGAAGAGTCGGGGGCGTTTCAAACGGTGGCCGGTTTCGCCGTGATGCAACTGGAGCATATTCCCTCGGTGGCCGATTGCTTCGAGTGGGATAATCTCCGGCTTGAAATCGCGGATATGGACGGTCCCCGCGTAGACAAGCTAATCGTGACGGTTTTGGAAGAAGCCGAGCTTGCGCCCGACGAGGGCTAGGCCCGGCTTTGTTCCATCCATCGCGCTTGCGGATGCTATGGTTCGTTCCCTATAGCGCGTAAATTGGACTTTTCCTGGAAGCGTAGTATAGTGAACAGTGTTAGGATAATATAAGAGGAGTCAAGAATCCAAATGTTCCAGACCGAGTTGTCTGACCCTTCAAGTAGTCCCGAGGACCAACGTAGCCCCGATGGGGCCGAAGAACCATTTGAACGTTGTCCTCTCCTCAGCGTACACCCTCAAACGTTCCATCTATTGCGGTTTCCGCTCAAACATCCAACCGTGATTGCTATTCCGAGTTGAAGAGCCAATTTTCAGGAGCGACCACCGCTCTTGTCCATGCAGCCTTGCAGGCCGTTGACAAGGGAGGGGTAGGTCATGAGTGGAAATCAAACAGTAATGGAGCAAGAAGAACAGGTGACTACTGTTACAACCCCCTCGTATCGTGAGCGTAATGCGAACGCGCCTTCCCGCATGCAGCGCTATGCCGAGTATCGCCGGATTGCCGGTATCGATGAAATAGGTCGGCGTTATCTGGCGATGAACGCTTTTGACGGCATCCTGACGATGATCGGCGTGCTGATGGGTTCCTGGGTTGGTGGGATCGTGGAGCCCAAGATTGTGCTGTTCACCGGCCTGGCCACTTCGATGGCAATGGGCATTTCAGGCTTTTGGGGTGCCTATATGACCGAGTCAGCCGAGCGCAAGCACAACCTGAAGGACCTGGAACATGCTATGCTGCGTGACTTGAGCGATACCACCCAGGCGCGGGCCTCGCGGTTCGCCGCCATAGCCGTCTCGATCATCGATGGCGTATCGCCCCTGGCCGCCGGAACGTTGGTCTTGTTGCCGTTTATGCTAACCGGCATCTGGGGCAGCATCACAATCAGTTACTACTCGTCCCTGGGCATCGCCCTGGTGATGCTCTTTGGGCTGGGCGTCTTTTTGGCCCGCGTAGCCAAAGAGAATATACTTCGTTCCGGTGTCCGCATGATCTTTGCGGGCGTGGTGTGCGTGTTACTCAGCTTTTTGCTGAACGTTGGGGCCTAGTTCCCCTGGAACCGGACGATGTGGAATCGCGTTGCGTTGTTGGCCGCAGGTGTGGCCTTTGGGTGGACATTGGTAAACTATTGGACGGTTGCAGCCCAAGAGGTGCGGACGCAACGCGCCCGACTGCTGATCAGTGTCCTAGTAGCAGCGCTGGTGATCGTCTTGCTGGCCGTGGATACGGCGCAGGCGGCGATTGCTGGCGCTTTTGTGTTCCTGTTCAGCGCCGTGGTGGCCTATGCGGGCAATGCCAAACAGGTCAGCAAGGTCGAGCAAGATATCCCTCTTATTACCCCGGAAAGGCCGCTGGAAATCGACCCGCGTATGGCTGTGTTGCTAGTGGCCGATGGGGAGCCACAGGAATACGATGGCCCCAACCCCTGGGCGCGGCGATTCAAACGGCGCGAGGCCCAGGGGAAACCCGTGCCCAACTGGTTCGTGCGTCCGTTGGCCTATGCCCGCATCCGCCGGGCCTACCAGGCGATGGGCGGGCGCAATCCCTTTGCCGAGCAGCTTACACGGTTATCCGCCAGCTTGCAGGAGCGAATGGGGGACGGCTATCGGGTGGAGCTGGTCTCCCTGGACACCAAACCCCGCCTGGCTCCCCGGCTGTATCGCCTGGCCGAAGACGGCATCATGCAGATGACGCTCATTCCCATCAGCCTGCAGGACCGCACAGAAGAGATGTATGAACACGTGACCAACTCGCGGGTGCGCGAAATCGGCGTGCGGGTGCATCGCGCGGCCGTTCTGAAGCTGGCTCCCTGGTCTGCCGAGGCGTATGAGGCGCGGCTGGACCGCTTTATACAGGGCGAGCCGGTGGCGGCGGGTGACGTGTGGGACGAGCAGGTTCTGGAAGAATTGCGCGGGCGCATTGCGCCGACTGCTTGACCGTTTTCCCCCCAAACGATACACTCCATCCGTGCGTTACACCTCCCCCATGATGGGACCATCTCGCGCACCGGCTCGCGTCGAGCGGGAAGATGGCTTCCCTCTACCAATGTCTACGCACCGCTATCCCAGTGGACCCATTCCTTCTCGGACAACTTGGTTTCATCGGAGAGGTTTGTCTGAGAAGCGCAAGAGCGCCTGCGAGGCTGGCTGATAGAAAGGAGTCTCGCCATGCGATTGAAAGAAGCCTCCGAACCCGTCACCATCGTCATCTTTGGGGCTTCCGGCGACCTGACGCGCCGGAAGTTGATCCCCGCGCTACATAGTCTGGCGTGTGAGGAGTTACTACCGGAAAATGTGCGGGTGTTGGGCGTGGCTCGCAGCGAGTTTGCGCTGGACGAGTACTACCAGCACCTCTACGGCGGGGTAGAGGCCTATGCCCGGCTCAAGCCCGCCATGTGCGAGCGCTGGCCCGAATTTCGCCAGCGCATCTCCTATCTCGCAGGGGATTACGACGCCCCCGAGACCTACCAGCGCATCGCGCAGAGTTTGCGAGAGATGGAGGACCACGAGGGGCAGTTGGGCAATCGTCTGTTCTACCTGGCCGTGCCGCCGGAGGTCTATCCCACCATCGTGGAACACCTGGGCCAGAGCGGATTGGCCGAGAATAAACCCCGCTGGAGCCGCATCGTGGTGGAAAAGCCCTTCGGCTATGATCTGGAAAGCGCCCGTCAGTTGAACCAGCAATTCCACCGGGTCTTTCAAGAGGGGCAGATTTACCGCATCGACCACTACCTGGGCAAAGAGACCGTGCTGAACATCCTGGTCTTGCGCTTTGCCAACTCGATCTTTGAGCCCATCTGGAACCGCAATTATGTGGACCACGTGCAAATCACGATGGCCGAAAGCACCGGCGTGGGCCATCGGGGGGGATATTATGACAAGGCGGGCGTGGTGCGCGACATCGTGCAGAACCATCTGATGCAATTGCTCACCCTCACGGCGATGGAGCCACCCTCCGCATTGAACGCCAAAACCCTGCGCGATGAAAAGGTACAGGTGTTACAGGCCGTGCGCCCGCTGTCCTTGGACAACGTGGTGTATGGCCAGTATGAGGGCTATCACCAGGAGCCGAAAGTGGCCCCCGATTCCCGCACTCCCACCTACATCGCCCTGAAGCTCTATCTGGATAACTGGCGCTGGCAGGGCATCCCCTTTTACCTGCGCTCCGGCAAGGCCCTCGCGGGTAAATGCACCGAGATCACCCTGCAATTGAAGAACGTGCCGCATCTGCTCTTCCCGGAAAACATGGACCTGCCCGCCAACCGTATCTCGCTGTTCATCCAGCCCAACGAGGGCGTGCACCTGATCTTTGCGACCAAAGTGCCGGGCGCGGGGATGCGCGCTGATCCGGTGGATATGGCGTTCGACTATGCGCCGGAATACGGCGAACTGGCCCTCCCCGATGCCTACGAACGGCTGCTGCTAGATGCTATCCAGGGAGATGCCTCCCTGTTTGCCCGCAGCGACGAGATCGAGATGGCCTGGAATCTCGTGGCTCCCCTGCTAGAGCCGCCCGCCCATCTGTACACCTATCCTCAGCGCAGCGAGGGGCCGGTGGAGGCGGACGCCTTGCTGGCCGGAAATGGCAACGCCTGGTTGCCTGTCGCGGGCGGTGAAGGGGAGGAACAGAGCGAGTCGGAGCAATAGCTGGAGCGCCAGCCCTGCTCATATCCCCAGGGCGGCCATTTGACAGCCCCCTCCCTTTATGCCACTCTCTAGTCTATCATCTACTGGGAGGCTGCTTTGGAACACTGGACCGATCAGGCCGCGCTGGCCCGCGTGACCGGCGTGGTCATTCCCGCCTATTTCTCGGCCACGCCGTCCGACGAGCTGGTCAGCCGGTTGCTCTGGATGACGCTGGGCGATACCCACCATTATGTGTCGCTGGAAAACGTCTGGGTAGTCGTGGACGGCGACCCCCGCACGGCCAGCCTGTTGGAGCCGCTGCGCCAGCTATTGCTGGCGGAACAAGGGACGACCTTTCACAGCCTGCCGCTGCCCGCCAACCGGGGCAAGCTGGCGGCCCTCCAGGAGGGCGTGAGCGCGCTGCTGGCAGCCAGCCCCTCCGTGCAGTATATCGTCCTGCGCGATGGGGACGGCGACCACATGGCCTCGGACATCCCGGCGCTGGTGCGGGCCGCGGACTATTTGGCGCGCGCCTATGACCACACTGACCTGATTATGATTGGGGCTCGCCGCAGCCGCCAGCGCCCGATGGGCTGGGTGCGCGGCGAGCTGGAGGGATTGCTGGATCAGGTCACGCTGGACGCGCTGGCCTACGCCCTGGCGCGGGAGGGACGGGCGCTGAACCTGCGGCATTGCGCCGAGGGGGCCGTGCCCGACCTGAGCAGCGGCTACAAGGTGTATGGTCGCCGGGCAGCGCAACATCTGTTTGCCGACCACCAGCCGCAGATGGCGAGCCTTTCCCCCACGGACTATTGGCACTATGGACCGGAGACAGTCACCGTGGTAGAGGGAATACTGGCGGGGACCATCCTGGCAGAGATCCGCCGCTACACCTGGGACGGCCAGCCGACCACCTCGTTCGGCGAGTTTCGCCAGGTGGCACTGTATGGCGAGTTGCTGGCGTGGGTCTATGTCCGGTTGGGGATTCCCCTGGACGTGGCCGCCCTGTTCTACGACAACTATACCCCGTCCATGCCCCTGCGCACGACCACCCAGGGGCGCGAGCTGCTGGACGCCGTGCGCGCCTACGCATTGGACAAGGCGCAAGCCTATCGCGGCGAAAGCGGGACCATCCCCCCGCCCATGCCGGTGGTGCCGTTCGTATAAAGAGTTGGACGAGGCGACGACCAGCCCTTGCAGCCAGTCGTCACCCCTGCTCTGTGCGCCTACATCCGTCCCGGCACGGGCGGCGTCTGGCGGATGCACACCTCGCACGACTGTAAGCCGGGGCTGCTCAGACGGAAGGTGTATTCCTCCGGTTTGTACTCCACCCCCAGGAAGGCGGCGCGCCCGCGCTCGGCCTGGCGCTCGTCGGTGTGCAGCAGGTGTCCGTCCGCGTCCCACACTTCCAGGCGCACCACGTTCGTCGCCTCGGGTACCGTCTGCTCGCCGCTCTTGACGGTCACGTACAGGTTGGTTTTCATGGGCAGCCAACCCGCATGGCGCAGGGCGATGCGCTCCGGCGGGTTTGCCACCACCGTCAGGCGATCGGGAATTAACCCCGAGGGCTGGGCGGCGCGCGGCGTCGGCGCGGTGGGTCGCTCGCCTGCGGGCAGGCACACGCTCAGCGCATACCCCGCGCCCGTGGGCGGGGTTGCCGTCGTCCAGCGTAGCGTGTCGCGCTCCGGGTCGCCCTGTGGCCCGCGTCCGTCATAGTCGAACAGCCAGCCGTCGTCCGGCTTGATCCAGGCGATCCCCCGCTCCGCATCGAACCACCAGCCCGCGTCGTCCGCGTCATGCAGCAGCGCCGCACGCGTCTCCCGCTGGAGCAGGGGCGTGTCTGCAAGGCGCACCTCTGCCGGGCAAACGCCGGTATGCACGCTCAACAGGTAGGTGCGTCCGGCGGGTTTCCCCTGGTAATCCCCCGTGCGCGGCCCAATCTCCACCCGCACGCTGTCTCCTGTGCGCTGGCAGACCATGGCGGTGGTGGCGCAGGCCCCCGATTCATAGGCATAGGTGCGCCCATCATCCTCGTACAACGTATAGCGGGAGCGTTCGGGAGCCGGGTAGATATCCAGCAGGATCAGGTCGGCGGGTTCCTGCTCCAGATAAGCGCTCACCGGCTGCATGGGGAGGATGGCCCCCGCCCGCACCAGCAACGGCCCACCCGCCGGTTCGTCGAAGGGGCACTCCACCCACTCGCCCGCGCTGCGATATTCCCGCCCGGTCCAGTAATCCACCCAGGTTCCGGCAGGCAGGTAAACCCGCGGCCCCATACCCACCAGCAGCCAATCGCCCAGCAAGTGTTGGCTGGTCAACCCCTGCACCTGCGGGTCCTGAGGGTATTCCAGCACCATCGCCCGCATCATCGGCACGCCGGACGCGTGCGCCTGGTGCAGCGCCGTATACAGATAAGGGGCCAGGCGGTGGCGCAGCTTGCTGTAAAAGCGGTGGCACTCTTCCAGGTGCTCGGGATAGAGCCACGGCTCTTTGTAGTAGGCCCAGGCGTCGACGATGGAAAAGGGAGTCAAAAAGCCATAGTGGATGCCCGCCGGGGTATCGTTGCGCATGTCCAGGCTGGCCATGCCATGCCCCGACAGGCCCGCGCTCAACAGGCCAGCAGCGGCGGCGAAATCCCCCGCCCAGGCGGTGGGCCAGCGATGGGACGCGATGGTCGCGTTGTACGAGTTGAAAATTACGAACGCCCGCTCGCCAGTGTGGCGACGGTATTCCTCCACCAGCGTCTCGGTGTACAGGGTATTGGTCCAACTGACCATCTCCTCGGCGGCCAACTCGCCGGAACCCTCCAATGGCGCGCCCAGCTCTGGCTGCTGTAACTCCTCACTGGTGATCCCGCGCGGATAGGGGTCGTCCTGCTTGAAAAACTTGGCGCCTATGTCCAGCGAGGCCGGAATGCGCTGGCGAAACCACTCCCGCCGCACGTCCGGGTCAGCATAGCCGCTCTTGGGCGCGTCGCCGCTTTCCCACATTTCCAGGGCAAACCCCTGCTCGGCCAGCGCGCGGACCATGCCCGCTGGGTCGGGAAAGCGCTCCGGACTCCAGCGCCAGGCCATCTGATAGGGCACATCCTCCCAGCCCGGCTCCAACCCGATCATGTCGCAGGGGATATCCCGCTGGCGGAACTGCCGGGCGATGTCCAGCACGCCCTGCTGCGTCTCGAAATAGCGGCAGATGTACAGCAGCCCCAGCGCCCAGCGAGGGGCCAGCATGGACCTCCCGGTCAGGTCGGTATAGCACCGCAAGATCTGGCGGAACGAGGGACCGGCCATCAGGAAATAGTCCAGTTGGCCGCCTGTGGTAGTGATGGTGTAGGCGTCCGCGTCCGCCTGCCCCGTGAAATCAAAGGCGTGCTTCCAGGTGTTGTTGGAATAAAACCCATAGCCCCGCGTGCTGAGGAACAAGGGCACGGTGGCCTCGCGGTTGCGGAACTTGCGGGTCCATTCCAGCCGGTTGCCGCGCGCGTCCAGCCCCAGCCGCTGGAACCCGAACCCATAGAAATGCTCGTCGGGCGCCATCTCCAGGGAGAGCGCCCCACCGCCGTCCGGCGACAGAGCCGCGGGCGCGGTCTCGCGGGCCATCACCTGGCCTGCGCAGTCCAGGAAGGTCAGTTGCAGCGGATCGCGGTTTACCCGGAGGGTCCAGGCCGCCGTGTGCAAGGTGATGGCCCCGGCGTTCTCCTCCACGGTGACCGGCACTGGCTCCCAGTCGTCGCGCACATAGCCCCAGCGCACGGTCAGCGACTCGGCAAACTCCCCGCCGGGGGCTACGCGCACGCGCACCATGTCCGGCGTGCAGACATCCAGGCGCACCGTCTGGCCGGTGGCGCAATCGAAATCTAACGTCGAGCCGGACTCGCTCCGGCGATAGCCTACCACTGCCCCCAGGCTCAGGGAATCTTGCATCTGTCCCTCGCTCTCTCTGACGCTCACGGTATTCTATGCCTCCTGATGGGATGCTGCGCCTTTCGGGAAGAACGGCCTATTCCCCGCCGCCGCACACCGGCGCGTCTCGCCGGATTTCGATCCCCGCTTCGTCCAGGCCCTCCTTGATGGCCCGCAGGCAGTTCATCCACGATCCGTCATAGTGGCCGATGGTCAGCCCGTCCGCGCCACACTGGGCCGAGATCAGGATGCCCTGCTTGACCAGCTCCGGCGTGGCCTTGGGCCGGGGGGAAATGGCCGACAGGAAATACTTGTCCACCCCGATGGCCCGCCGGATGCCGTGCAGGAAGGCCCGCTTCCACTCCATGCGCGCCGGGTCGCCCGATTGCTCGGCATAGTCCGAACTGCGCACCGAGTCCACGAACGGAGCCACTCCTTTCAGGTCCAGCCCCATCAACTCCGGGTAGTGGGCAAAATGGTTCAGCCGCACGTCCATGCCCGGCTTGACGGCATGTACCGCCTCGTGAATCTCCTGATAGAACGAGGTCAGCGAGTCCACGCGGAATCTCAAAAAGGCGTACAGTTCGGGGATTTCGGCCAGCAGCGCCGTAGTGGTAGTGCTGCTGTGGCGCAGCAGGTTCAGCTCGAACGCCTGCTTGTGGTTGTAGTGATTGTATCCGTCGGCGATCCAACGCAGCCGGGAAACCAGCGCGTCCCAATCCAGGCCACGCGATTCCGCCGCCGTCCGGCACTGCGGGCAGAAGCAGCCCCCCAGCGTCAATCCGAGCAGCCGTTGCACCTCGGACGCCTCCGCGCCCGCCCAGGGGTTATGGCGGGCTGGGTGAAAGCCGATCACACAGGTCTGGATGAAATCCAGGTCATAGTGGGCCGCCAGATCGGTATACAACGCGATACCGTAGGCGCGCACGTCGGGGTGGTTGAAGCAGACTTGCTGACCGAAGGGCTGGCCGTAGATGTCCCGCTGAATGCAATCCGCCAGCTCCTCGCGCGCGCGCTCCTTGTCTATCCAGGTGTGCGATAGTTCGGCGCCCACCGTCATCCCCCGGCGGCGCGAGGCGACAACCAGCTCTTGCAGCCAGTCGCGCCCTTGTAGCTCCGGGTTGTCCGTGGGGCGGGGTTGGATACGGCTATCCCGGTAAGCGTCGGGGTTGGGCGTCCAATAGGCCCGCGAATCCTCCGTCCAGTAGACCTTGCGCCGGGGGTTATGGGGATAGTAAAAGTCGGTCAAGGGGCGCTTTTCGTCGTGCATCAACGCCACCAGATAAGTCGAGTTGGTGCGAGTCTCCCGCTGCAACACATCCAGAATCGGCTCCACGCCCTCGTCTAGCAGGTCCCAGGCGTACAGGCTGGCAACGACTTCTCTCCAGTACATGGGTGTGACGCTCCTTGTGTGTGATGGATAATGTTACGTGAACTGAACGGCTAGAATCGTGCCCACAACATGCAGCACATCGCCGCAACTATCCGGTCCTGGATGCGCCCTTCCGCTTTGCTCACGTGAACAGCACCTCATAGCGGTAGAAGCGGAAATCGGCTGGAGAGGCGATCTGGAAGCACAGGCGTCCCGTGGGGCTGGTGGTTGCAGTCACCGCCGCCACGTGCAGGGGATTGGTCAGATGCCTGTTGACACCCATCTTCGTGCCAACGGGCAGTCCCGCAGTTGAATTGCAGTGCTAATTCGCTTTTGCCATCGGAGCGGCTCATTTGCGATCAGACCACACAATCCAAGAACCGCCTCACTAGGCGAAACGCCGGTTCATAGCAGATGACCGCCTCCTTTGTCGGGGCCAGTTCCCCGTGAAAAAGGGTGCACCGCATCTGATACAAGATTTCGACTATGCCCGCAAAAAGCGCATCTCGGCCGCAGTGGAACGTATACGCCCCGCATACGATTTTAGGCACATCCGGCTCTTGGTGCGAGATCAGGTCACACACCCACTCCGGGGATACCTTGCAGTAGACACGTATCAGAGCGTTCTGTTGGGGCAGCGAAAGAGCGGTAAAATCAGAAAGTGCTCTTAGGGCGTCAAGATTGAACCTGCAGGCGGAAAGGAGGAATAGCGTACCGCCATTCTCGCGGGTGACGGATGCTTCGACTTGTCCGTTAGCGAGAAGGCGCGCTTCAGACTTGATGCCATATCGCTTTTCGCTCTCAACAGATGGCGGATTATGCCGAAGGAAAACCCGTCTGAAATAAATGCGGTTTTTCAAGTCTCCTTTGCCCGATGCGATCTCATAGTTATCCAGCCTCTGGTGTAGCATAGCGATTTCGGCCCGAAACTGCACCGCCTCGTCGCTTGGAGATTCTAGTTTGGGCCGCAAAGTGTTCAAAACCGGGTTGCTCTGCCATTTGATTTCTTCGATGATCTTCCTGTCCTGGGTTTCGGTATATGCGCTGCGATACCAGGCGTTGAAAGCGAGCCAGGCTTTGACAAACTGCCCGAGGTAATCGATATCGGACATCCGCAGCCATGCATCTCTGTTATCGATGAAGGTGTTGGGCATCCCTGCTTACCTCTCCGTATGGGCATTTCCAGAAGATGATGTCTCTTCGATAGCTTCTTCCACAATCCGCTTGGCCTCGTCCAGAAGGCGGCGGGATTCCTGCCGGGCGGAGATGGCATCCTTGATCTTCAAGGAGATTTCATCTTGAACCTTCAGGACGGTATCGGGGACGGACAGGCGCAGTAGTTCTCTTTCAGCAAAACGGGGATGGTTCGAGCCGTCCTGGCACCACTTCAGGACCGTTTGAACAGGCGCGGAACGAAGAAAGACAAGCAGGGCTTCAACGGAAAGGCCACTCTCCCGCGGACGCAAGACAATGAACTCTGTAGACCCGACTAGCGGCGCGCCGTTCGATGGCAACACAACGGCGATTTCCTTCAGATAGGAGCGAAGGCGAGAGACAACCAAGTCACCTGGTTCAAGCCGTTTCTTCGTGCTCTTGATCTCTCCCGCCGTCGTGGTTAGTGTCGTATCGTCAAGAAATGGCGTCAATGCGTCTGTCAGATCGTAGTTGCGCACGGTTGTCGAAGCTGGCTGCTCTGTCGGTTGCCACAATTTCTGGACGGGCCGGAAGTGTTCTCCAAGGGGCTTGCCAGGCATGGCGGCTAGTGCCCTCAAGACGTTCCATTTCGCAGGCTGGTAGTATTCAGCATCGAAGCGGCACGCATCGGCGGCGTGGCCGAAGGTGTCTTCATAGAACAGGCGCGGAGTCAGGTCCACACGGTCAAGGCCAAGCGCGGCGGTCACTATCGCTTCGGCAGTTTCGTACAGTGTTTCTGCCTTCTTGCGGGCTTCGTAGGCGGCCATTGTCGCATCTACAACAATCTGCTCAACGGGCAACCGAGGGATGAGCAAAGTCTTGATCTTCTCAATGAACAGGTTCAGTTGAACGTTGCCAGTTGCCTCTCGCAACGTCTGGAATCTCCCATAGCGTGAGTTCAGAAACGTTGCCAGATAGTACGGATCAATTCCACTGTCTTGATTCACGCGGACTATCCCCAAATGCCGGTCAGCGTTTGCCGGCAGGATGTCCGGTTGCACGACAGCAGCGTTCCCGATGGTACCAACAGAGGTAATAAGCACGTCGCCGGGGCGAAGCTGAGTTCGCTTGCTGGCGGCGTTCTGCGCGTTCGTGATATACAGTGCATCTGCGAGGGTGAATGAGTTATCTTTGACACATTTTGCCGACAGATAGCGGATACCACCCTCAACGGCGATTTCTGGCGACGCATGAATCCCATCAGTGACGAAAGCCAAGCTAGAAAGCGGTTGCGGTTTGCATTTACTAACTTGGCGCAACGCGGCCAGGTTCTCTGGCTGGAAGTATTCAGCGTCCAGCCTGTTTAGCGTGATGGCTTGGGAATAGGCAATCTGACTCCACACGGCCATTATTCGGCATCCTCGTTACAAAAGGCAAAGCCTTGCTTCTTGCCCCATTCACGGAAAGCGTCGGCGATCCCTGGGCGGTCGGGGACAAAGGAGATCTTCGCTTCGTAGGCGACGCGAATGGCAGCGCGTTCATTGTCCGTCTGGGCGACACTCAACCGCTGGTCCCGTTGGTCGGCTAAGGCCACACGCAGGTTGAAAAGGTCGTGGTCAACCATCGGATGGCCGTGCAGATCATAGAGCCGCTGCCCGTTGGCATCTGACAGATACACGTATTCCCCGGATGTGTCCTTCCCGCTGGCTTCGCTCGTCGCGAAGAAGATGGGATAGTCCTCGCGCCGCGGGCAGAGCGGCCCCGCATCCGGGTCTTCGTTCCACTTTTGCAGGAAAAGGATGCTCGTCTTTGTGCCGGTGTGGGGCTTGAACGTGTTCCCATGAAGCCCAACCACGGCGAGAATGCGCGCATGCTCGGCAATATAATCTCGAATAACCTTGTCGCTCGTGTTGTTGAAGCGTCCCTGGGGAAGCACTATTGCCATACGTCCGCCAGGCCGTAAGAAGTCAAGATTGCGTTCGATGAACAGAATGTCACGTCCGACCTTGGTTTGCCACTTGCCACCCTTCGCTTTTCTGGCCAACTCATACTGGTGAAGGATGCGAGAATCCCTGATGTCTCCGGCGAAGGGTGGGTTCGTCAAGAGTACGTCAAAGGCAAAGTAGCGCAAGTTCTCCCGGTTCCACCGGTCTTTCTCGGAATCGCGGGGGAATCGTGCCAGCCGGGAGCGAAGGCCGACCTTCACTTCATCCGACCAGCCCCGCGGGTCGAGGGTGTTTGCGCGATAGACGTTCGTGCGGCCATCGCCCGCGATAAGGTTGAGGGCCTTGGCGATCTTGATCGAGCGGGGATCAAAATCGATGGCAAACACACGTTCGCGGGCATATTCGGCTTGCCACGGGGCTGGGCCATTGGCAGTAAACTCGTTGCCCCACACGTGAAAGATGGTGTGCACGGTAAAGCCGCACGACCCGGCGGCGGTGTCTATGACGTACTCGTCCAGAGTCGGGTTTAGCATCTTGACGCACATGTCTATGGCATGGCGTGGGGTAAAGTACTGCCCCTTCTTGCCCTTCCCGACTTCCACGGAAAGGTATTCGAAGGCTTCGTCAATCACTTGGAGATTGGAATTGAACAACTTGACGTTTTCGAGGGCAGAACCGCAGGTCACAAGGTGCTCCGGAGTGAGGTCTATGTGTTCCCCGTCGAGGAAGACGCCGGGCCACCTCTCTTTCGCCGCGTCGAAGAGCTGGTTGATTTTATCCTTGAACTCGCGCGGCGTGGCGCCGCCGACACGGAATTGGAGGTAGCGGGTCTGCTTGCCGCCCTGGGCTGCGTTCGCCTCGTCGTAGAGTTTGGCGTAGACCAGCTTGAATATCTCCTCGAACGCGTCAACGCCCGCATTGGCAAGGACAAGGTTCTCCATGTCCAGGATGATCTTCTTCAACGTGGTCTGCTCTTTGACCAGCACGTTATGTTCGGCAAGGTCGGCAAGAGTCCAGCGTTCAGCCAGGATTTCGGAAAGGGTCTGCGACGCCTTGGGGATATCCGTTAGAGTACGGAAAAAGTTGGGGTCCTGCCGGTGCAGGATGATGGTCTCGCCCCCGTTTGTCCATACACCAATCGGCGCGCCTTCGGCATGGCAATAGCTTTTCAGTTGTTCCAAACCATCGGCACGCTTCGGCTTCTTGCACTCCACGATGATGTAGGCCGTATTGGGGTCATCCTTGTCGGAAATGAAAATATCCGCCGCCTTCTCATGGACAGCGGAGCCGAACTGCACCGGACGTTCCAGAGTAATCCGCTCAGCCGGATAGCCATAGTCCTGCATGAGCATGCGGACGTAAAGCTGCCGAACAATTTCTTCTGGATTGGCTGGTCGTTCCCGTCCGGTGGCGAAACATCTCAGATAGGGCTTGCCGCGTTTCAGGTAAATGTCGAGGGCGTCCGCAGCGCCGGTCCTAAATACTGTCAGGGCGTGCGCGCTCCCTCGCAGGATGTCGTCGACCGTGGGGGGCTTCGGCGCCTTGCTAGAGCTTTCCGTCATCAGAATGTCTCGCTTTCATTGAGCGCACGGTGAGTATTACCTGCCGCCGTACGTAACCTGTGAAACCACTGCGAATTAATAACACCGCAGAGGCAACACACTACGCATACCTGCGCCAAAGGCGGCCAGGTGCACGCTATATTGGATGGATTTGCTGTTGTTGTGAACAAGCCACTTCCATATTATGGCCGATTCGATGGGTTCTGTAAACTGCCTCGGTCTCCACCCTACTCCCCGTACTGCTTCAACAAGCCTTCCACCAGTTCTGGCGCGTGCCGCTCGGAGCGGTACAGCGATTGCTCTTCCGGGTTCCAATACTCCCAGACGGTTTCGCCTGCTGGGGTCACCTCGAACACGCGCCCCGTCTCATCCCAGTTCATGGCGCAGATCAGGGTGTTGCCGTTGGGCAGGCGCTGATTGCCGCTGCCCACGGGAGTCCAGAACTCGGTGGGCGGGTCGGACTGATACTGCCAGACGATCTTGCCACTGAGTGGCTCGATCTCCAGCACGCGGGAATAACCCCGCAAGGGCGGCCCGCTGCCATTGTCGAATAGCAGAATGTTGCCGCTGGGGAGCATGGTGGGTTGGTGCTGGCCCAGGATCTCCCCCGGTCCCCAGGCCCAGACCACATCCCCGCTCTCCTTCTCGATCACGGCGATCAGATGGCAGTGGCGCGGGGAGAACAGTACGTTGCCCGCCTTGAAGCGCGAGTCGGCGCGGCCCAGGGGCGTGTCGGGCAACGACTCGACGGTGTTGATGTGGGGCCAATCGCGATAGTGCTCCAGCGGCCCCGGCACCTCTACCAACTGTCTGATCTGCTCTTCATGGGTGGCATAGTGCCATTCCCAGGCGATCTGATGATCGGGCGTGATCTCGAGCAAGTAATCGTACAGCATTGGTCGGGAGCAGATGGCCGGGTAATGGGCGCGCCCGTGGCACACGGAGAGGGTGTTGCCGTTGGGCAAGCGCTCGCAGTCATGATGCGAGCCGGAGGGATGCTTCCAGACCGGGTTGCTCTGCCAGTCCAATTCCAGCAACATCTGCCCTGCCTTGTGGTTGGGGATAACCAGCAGGTGGCCGTTAGGCAGCATGGTGGCGAAATGCCAGTTCATCCCCTGCCGGTATTCCCATCGGTGGACGATCCGTCCCTCCATGTCGACGAGTTGGGCGTGCTCTGTCTGGCGACTCCAGGTCAGGGTATAGCCGGACCAGCACTTGTCCGGCTGCTGAATCGTGACCCCCGTGCGCCCATGATGGTCGGGTTTGCTGACGTCCGTGCGATACATGATTCCTCCCGGTGTTTTGCGCGCTGGCGGACCCGCAGGATTCATAGAGGCCGCGCCTACGCGCCTACTCCCCCCATTCGACACAGCGCCGCCGATAGTGCAAATAGTTCGTGTACGGCACCTCCTCCGGCACGCCGTGGTCGCAGCAGGGGATATAGCCCCCACGGGCGCGCATGGCGGGCAGGATGCGCCGCAACATCTCGTCAATGGCCGCCGGACTCTGCGCCAACACCCGCTTGTCAATCCCGCCCCAGAGGACCATATCGGGGTACTGCCGCCCAATCTCGATCACGTCGTTGCCCGAGGCCACCTCGAAGGGACTCATCACGTTCATGCCCATCTCCCGATACAGGGGGATCACCTGGGCCACGTTGCCGTCCGAGTCCACGTGCACGTATAGCTTGCGACCCTTGTCGATCTGGCGGGCGCGCACGTTGCTCACCACCTGCTGATAGTACGGCAAAAAGAACTCCCGAAACATGCGCTCGGACAGGAACGGCCCGGCGTTATAGCAGATATCCTCGCCAAAAAACAGCTCGTCGATAGTGAGGTGCTCCTGGTAGCGCGCCAGGCAGTAATCGACCACGCGCACCCAGGTCTGCATGATATCGTGGATCACATCGGGCATGTCGTAGAAGGCGTACAGGATTTTCAGCGTGCCGATCAGGTTGCGGATATAGGCATACCCGCCTGTGCGCACGCGCAGCATGGCCCCCTGCGCGACAGCCGCGCGGGCCTTGTCCACCAACTCGAGCAGATCGGCGAACCGCCCCGGTGTCGTGGGGTCCAGCCGCCATTTGACGTCCTCCTCCCACGTGCGCCGGTCTTTGACCGGGTGGTCCAGATATTCGGGCATAAAACCGTTGCGTCGCCCCTTGAAGAACAGCACGTGCCGCCCCACGGTATCTTGGACTAGCTCATAATCTCCCCGATCCTCCAGCACGATCTCCTCGAAATGGGGATGAAAAGCCCTGGTCAGCAGCAGGTGATAACCGCCAGTATCCAGGTGGAATAACTCGTGGCGGGGGACATCCTGGGGCATGCCCTGGGCCTTCCAGGCGTCCAGGGAAAAGTAGCCCAGTTCCTCGCAATGATAGAGGGGCGCGCCCGGCGTAAGGGCATAGATGTCCCGCAGTTTGCGCGCCACCGGGGTCATCTGCTCGCGGGGGATGGGGGAGTGGACGCCATCGGGCAGGGTTTGCATGTTGGCTGTCAACGTCTTGCCTCCTGACAGGAGTGGACCACGGCGAACCCGTAGATAGGTGGGTTCCCACCTGCCTATCCTAACACAATCCTGATCTGGATGCTACGGGTTTTGGGCCACATTTCGGACAAAAGTGGGGCCAAAGATCGGAGCGCTCGGACCAGGGTCCGCAGCATCCCTGCCGGCCAAACAACGTGTACGAGGCCTTTGGCCTGGAGTGCTCGAACCTGAAAACCAGGTGTGGTTGAGACTTGTCCAGGTCTAACGTCTCCACTCGGGGGCATTGCAGACAATTCAGAGCGGGGTCCGCACTTGGGCTGCGGGCCCCGCTCGACGATGTAGCTCAGAAGGTCACGGCCTGCCCGCTGGCTGCCGAGGCATAGATGGCGTCGCTGATGCGCTGCACCAGTAGGGCCTCTTCCAGCCCGCTCATCGGCTTGCGCCCCTCGCGGATGGCCAGCGCAAAATCTTCCAACTGGCAGAGCATGCCGGATTGCGGGTCTTCCACCGGCTCGAACAACGTTTCCGAGATGGTCCCCCGGTCGGGGGTGGCCTTGTCCACCGTCACCGTGAACCCCTTGGTGTCGGTCAGGTGGACGTGCAGCGAAGCCTGCGTGCCGGTGATCTGCCACATGGACTCGGCGCGCGCAGCAGTATACTCGCTGCGCTCATAGTTAATCACCGCGCCCCCCTCGCACAAGATCAGCGCGGTGACGTGCGTCTCGGCGTCCGAATCGGGCGCGACGTACGAGGTGTAGGTGGGCGGCACGGTCCAGGTGCGGGCCAGCACCGTCTGGGGTTTGATGGCCCAGCCGGTCAGTCCCAACAGATAATCCAGGTCGTAGCAGCCCCAGTTCAACAGGATGCCGCCGCCGTTCTCCGCCTTCCTCAGTCGCCAGGTGGGCGGCGGAGCCTTCGGGGGGGCGATGGGCGCAGTAATGGCGCGGCAGTTGATCATGCGCAACTCGCCCAACGCGCCAGACGCGATATACTCGCTGATCTGGCGGGCCATCGTGCTATATCGGTTGCGCGACTGGCCGCAGACGGCGACCAGGTCGCCCCGCGCGGCGATGTATTGTTCCGCCTGCTGGGCGTTCATGCCAATCGGCTTTTCGATGATGGCATGGATGCCATTCCGAAAAGCCTTCATCGCCAGGACAAAGCGGCCATTGGCAGGCAGGGCCAGGATCACCGCTTCCACTTCGGGATCATCCAGCAGGTCCAGCCCCTCGTGATAACGCTTGGCAATGCCGTACTGGTTAGCCACCTCTTGCAGCTTCTCGTCAATCAAGTCGGCCACCGCCACCACCCGCACCAGCTTGGATTCGCTGGCAGCGCGGATATGAAAGCGACCGATTACCCCACACCCGATGAGTCCGATGCGTACAGGTTCCATGATGTCCCCCTTCAGTCCAAACCCAGCTTTTGGCGGGCGGCTTTCCAGTCGGCCACGTGCTGGATCAAGACCGCGTCGCCTTCTTCTTCCGTCTTGGGATTGACCTCGACGGAGAAATACCCCTGAAAGCCCTCGTCGCGCAGCAGTTCCATCTGCCGCTCGATGTGCGGTACGCGCGAGATCAACTCGCCGGTCTTGGGATGGTACCCGGCGTAAAAGCCAAAGTGGCAATGCGCCACGCGGCCTTTGACGTGGCGGTACGCCTCGTCGATGTCCTCGCCGTGCAACAGGCAGTGCTCCAGATGCCAGTTGATCCACAGCGCTGAAGGATAGGCAGCCTGATACATCACTTCGCCCGCATCGAACGCGCGGAATACCGAGTGCGTCTCCAACGCCAGCTTGACGCCGCCCTGCGCGGCGTTCTCGGCGGCCCGCCGCAAATAGGCCGCCTGGTAGCGATAGCTCTCCGCCCGGCCACCGCGCCCCGTGTTCGGGATGGGGTCCGCAAAGATGCGGATGCAAGGCGCGCCAATCTCCCCCGCCAGTTCTACGTAGCGAGCCAGCCGCTCCAGGTTGGCATCCCGCTCGGCTACATCCGGGCTGCAGAACCGCGAACTCACCGCCAGGCAGGAGGTTTCCAGGCCCGCGTCCGCCACGGCCTGCCGAATCGTGTGAATCTGCGCGGTGGGCACGTCCAGCTCGACGCCGTGGTTGTGGTTGGCCTCCGCCCGCCACTCGATGCCCTGGTAGCCAAACTGCAGGGCCTTGGCGATGATCCCCTCATAGCCCAACTGCGGATACAGGAAGGTCATGAACGATAGTTTCATGGGTTGCTCCTCTCTGTGCATGCTCGATGATATCAGGCACGATGCAAGGCTCAGAACGTCACGGCCTGCCCGCTGGCCGCCGAGGCATAGATCGCGTCGCTAATGCGCTGCACCAGCAAGGCTTCTTCCAACCCCGTCATCGGTCTGCGCCCCTCGCGGATGGCGAGCGCGAAATCCTCCAGTTGGCCCGCGCGCCCGTCCCGTGGTTCTTCGATGGGCGGGAACAGGGGCTGGGAGACGGTACCCAGGTCCGGCGTGGCCCGGTCCACCATGACGGTAAAGCCCTTGCGGTCGGTCAGGTGCAGGTGCAGGGATTCCCGGCTGCCGGTGATCTGCCACATGGCTTCGGGGCGCGCGGCGGTGAACTCGCTGCGCTCATAGTTGATCGCCGTGCCCCCCTCGCACAGGATCAACGCCGTGACGTGCGTTTCCGCGTCCGAGTCGGGCGCGATGAACGATTCATAGATGGGCGGCACGGTCCAGGTGCGGGCCAGCACCGTCTCGGGCTTTATCTGCCAGCCGGTCAGCCCCAGCAGGTAATCCAGCTCATAGCAGCCCCAGTTCAACAGGATGCCGCCGCCGTTCTCCGCTTTCCTCAGCCGCCAGGTAGGGGGCGGGGTCTTGGGCGGGGCGGTGGGTGCGACGATGGCCCGGCAGTTGATCATCCGCAGTTCGCCCAGCGCTCCGGTGGCGATGTACTCGCTGACGCGGCGGGCCATCTCGCCAAAGCGGGGCCGCGACTGGCCGCAGACGGCCACCAGATCGCCCCGCGCAGCGATGAACTGCTGCACCTGATCAGCGTTCATGGCGATGGGTTTCTCGATGATGGCGTGGATGCCGTTGCGGAAAGCCTTCATCGCCAGGACAAAGCGGCCAACGGCGGGCAGGGCCAGGATCACCGCCTCCACCTCGGGGTCATCCAGCAGGTCCAGCCCCTCGTGGTAACGCTTGGTGATGCCGTACTGGTCAGCCACCTCTTGCAGCTTTTCGTCAATCAAGTCGGCCACTGCGACCACGCGCACCAACTCGCATTCGCTGGCGGCGCGAATGTGGGCGCGACCGATCACCCCACACCCGATGAGTCCGATGCGTACAGGTTCCATGATGTCTCCTAGCCGTTCGGGTATAGCCGCTGGTAGATGGCCTTCCAGGCTGCCGCGTGATCGGCCATGAAGTAGTCCGACTCGGCCTCGTCCTTCAGGTTCATCTCCAGAGAGAAATACCCCTGAAAGCCTTCATCTGCCAGCAGTTCCATCTGCCGCTCGACAAAATGCTTATTGGAGGGGCGCTCGGCTGATTTGTCCTTGGGCTTGCCATAGAATCCGAAATGAGCGTGGATCACGCGGCCCTTCACATGGCGGTACGCCTCGTCCACGTCCTCGCCATTGTTGATACAGTGGGCAAGGTGCCAGTTGATTCGCAAGGCAGAGGGGTAGGCGGCCTGATACATCACCTCGCCCGCATCGAACGCGCGGAATACCGAGTGCGTCTCCAGGCACAGCTTGACGCCCCCTTCCGCGGCATTCTCGGCGGCCCGCCGCAAATACGCGGCCTGATAGCGATAGCTCTCCGCCCGGCCACCACGCCCCGTGTTCGGGATGGGGTCCGCAAAGATGCGGATGCAAGGCGCGCCAATCTCCCCCGCCAGCTCTACGTAGCGAGCCAGCCGCTCCAGGTTGGCGTCCCGCTCGGCTACGTCCGGGCTGCAGAACCGCGAACTCACCGCCAGGCAAGAGGTTTCCAGCCCCGCGTCGGCCACCGACTGGCGAATCGTGTGAATCTGCGCGGTGGGCACGTCCAGCTCGACGCCGTGGTTGTGGTTGGCCTCCGCCCGCCACTCGATGCCCTGATAGCCAAACTGTAGGGCCTTGGCGATGATCCCCTCATAGCTCAACTGCGGATACAGGAAGGTCATGAACGACAGTTTCATGGGTTTGCTCCTCTCGTGTGCACACGCCTACGATGTCGGATTACCATGCGATGAGGTTTGAGCGGCCTGGTCCGTGCAGGTCGGCCTCGTCGCCGCCCAGCCTTGAGAGGTTGTCAAGGGTTGGGGTACCCTTTACTCTAGCACGCTTGCAGAATAGGCGCTACGGCTTTGGGGCCAGATAGCGGACGAACAGCGGCCACCGAGGAAACAAAAGGCAGGGGCACCGCGACAATCGCGAGGTCCCTGCCCGTCTGGCGCTATAGAGGCGCGCCGGTTGCTACTCCAGGTGGCAAGCGCCCACAATGCGGCCATCATACGTGGGGGTAATGGTCTGGCCGGGGGGCACGGTCAAATAGCGCTCGGCATCCCAGCGCCCCTCCAGCAGGTCGCGCAGGAGGATCAGGCTGCCCGCCATCTGCTCAAAGGTCCAGCCGCGCCGGGCGGCGACTTCTTGCACCTGCGGCGAGTAATCGGGCAGGTGGATTTCCTGGGTCTCGATGTAGGCCGCCCGGTTATAGTGCTTCTGCCAGGCGCCCATCACTTCCATCAGGTAATCGGCATTATCCTGACCGTACTTTTCCACATACTCCTGGTAGACGGTGTCCATGTCGGTCTCGGTGGTGCTGGCCCCCAGCGATACCTTGTCAGACGCCGCCCCGCCCCGCTCCATATAGTCGGGTGTGTACCAGTAGGTGCCGGGATTGCGGCGGAACTCGGCGCTGTAGCGCTCGCCGGAGCCGAGGTAGAGGGTGATGCAATCGTGCGCCCGCGGCAGCACCATCTGTGTGTGCGGGCAGGTCAACCCCACGATAGAGTTGTTGCACAGGCCATAGCCCAACAGCACAGCACCGTACTTGTCCGGCTCGACGGCGTCCAGGCGGCGCTGCAACTCGGCGCGTAGCACGTCCGAATCGTTGTGCAGCCCCTTGTCCACCAGCTCGATGTCGATCACGTGCGGCGCAAAAGCGGCGATATAGTAGACCTGCCGGGCCAGGACTTCGCAGGAGATGAGTTTTAGAAACATGTTGGTTTATTCCTTTGCTGGACCAGATAGTTCGGACCCGCGATGAGCGCCTTTACCCATCGTTCATCCCATCAAGGATACCTGAAACCGCCCGGCGGGCCAAATCCCCCCGCGCGATGGCAGCCCGACCGATTCGTCCCGCGGGAAAACCATTGCGGGAATAGAACATTTGTGCTAATATGACAAGGGATCGTTGGTACGCGAAGGAGCGGGAAATGCGCGATGAAGAGATCGAGAAACTTGTCCGGGCGCTGAAACGGGCCAAGGCTCGGCGCGGGTTCAGCCTGCGCGGGTTGGCCATCCTGCTGGGGGTTTCGAAGGGGCACCTCTCTATGATCCTGACCGGGAAACGCCGCCCAGGGCTGCGCTTTTTGCGGGCCGCGATAGAAAAGCTGCCCGAACTGCGGCGCCTCCTGGAAAACCAATACCGTTCCTCGCCCCCACCAGAGGACAAACCCCCGAGCTGAGCCTGTTTCGGCAGGGCAGCTAATCCAACTCCACCCGATACCGGTAATAGTCCGCCAGCAACCAGTCCTGCTCGCTGCGCTCGGCATAGCGCGTCACGAACACCACCAACTCGCCCGTCAGTCGGTCCTGGTAAAAGCGAAAATTGGACATTTGCACCTTCTCCGGCTCGCCCGGCGCGCGATCGCCGATGACGGTGATGGTGTCGCGCTTCAGGGCAAAGGGTTGCTCCTGCACCTCGGCCACCACCAGCGGCACGCGGGGATAGTTGCCCCGCGCCCTTGTTCGCCCAGTAGGGAGATCGCCCTGCGCGCACAGGTTGCCCATCCAGTACAGCTTGCTCGTTTTCCAGGAGCGGAACAGGGCCGACCCCGTGGCGCTGGATTCCAGCGGGTCGCCCGTGTCGCAGGGGAGCGGCTGTGGCTCGGACCAGGTTTCCCCCTCGTCCCCGGAAAAGCTGAGCCATTTGTAGCCGGGGCGTTCGGGGTACATGCTGTTATCGCCCCGCGCAATCATCGCCAGGCGGCCATCGCGCAGCTCGGCGATGGTGTTCTCGCTCAGGCCGCGCGAGCTCTGCTCCATGTCGATGGGCCGCGACTGCCCCACGTGCCAGCGCAGGCCGCCGTCGGGCGTTATTTCCCCGATAATGGTCAACGCCTCGTAGACCGGCGACCAGCACCCCGGATAGTGCACGGGCTGACCGTCGTCGCCCAACACGGGGCGATAGGCGGGAAAAAGAATCCGCCCGCGCGCGGTTTTGATGGGGAAGGGAAAGCTGACTGCCAACGAGCGCACAGGGGTCGAGCGCCCAGGCGCTAGGTCCAGCGGCTGGAAACCGCTCCACGCGCCCGCCGCCGGGTCGTAGGTGTTCAGCAAAATGCGGGTGGGGTGGTCCACGTCCAGGGTATCGTTGGGATGGAAATTCTCGTCCACCAGCACGATCAGCCGGTGCAGGTCGGGGTCGTAAAAAGCGCCCGGCTCGGCATAACGCAGCCGCCCGCCCGCCACGTTCTGGCCGCGGAGCCAGGGGACCGGCGCGCTCCAGGTGTGGCCGTTGTCCGTGCTGACGCAGGTGGAGAAATCGTCATAGGCGTCGGAGTAATCCTCATAGCCGGTGCAGAGCATCAGCGTCGGGTCGGTGGGGTGGATGTAGCTGACGAACCCGTTGACCACGGGCCGCCCGTTGACGTGCGGGCGCAACACCTCGCGGGATAGCAGTTGCATGAGACCCTCCCTCGGCGAGCTAGATTCGGAAATTGGCGTTGTAACGTCCGAGATTCGGCACGCATGCCGCTGGCGCAGAATCGCCGCCTGGGCGCAAATACGCAACCTGATCTTGACCAATACATCTTTCGTGTATTTCGTGCTTTTCTGTATTGGTCAAGGGGATGATACACAGTCCCACCTGGGACTGAAGGTCCCAGGCTGCGAGAAAGAGAAACCCGTTCAAACGGGTTAAGGACTTTTTAGTGCACTTGAGTGCACTTTTGCTTACACTAGCCCGGCACCTTCAGTGCTCGGCATACATGCCGCTGGCGTGGAATCACCGCCTCGGCGAAGCGTGCAACCTGATCCTGACCATTACAGTTTTCGTGCTTTTCTGTATTGGTCAAGCAGATTATGCACAGCCCCACCTGGGACTGAAGGTCCCAGGCTGGGAGAAAGGGAAACCCGTTCAAACGGGTTAGCTGGGTTCTAGTGGGCTTTAGCCTACTTTTTACCTACTAGCCCGGCACCTTCAGTGCTCGGCATACATGCCGCTGGCGCGAGGCACGGAGCGAGCCTCGCATATTACGGCGCTCATTTCGTCCGTCGCCGCCTTAGCGCAGGTGTGTAACCTCATCCTGACCATTACAGTTTTCGTGCTTTTCGTGGTAAAACATTTCTGTGTTTTCTGTGTATTCTGTGGTTGCCTCTCCCCTCGCGGTGTGGGGTGACCTGTGCGCCTATGCCAACATCTCCTCCAGCTTGTCCACTTCTTCCTGCCAGCCGCGAATGACCGCCAGGTACTCCTCCCGCTTTTGCGGGTCTTTTATATAGCCCTCCGCCGTGCCATACAAAAAGGCGTAAAAGCGGGCCAGATATAGCAATGGCACGTTCGCCTCCCGCGCGGCGGCGGCATCCCCCCGCGCGGCGGCATGCTCCAATTCCTCCAACGTCTCCAGCCAGCGCTCGGCGGGCATCCCCGCCTGCTTGCGAAAGGCGCGTTTCATCCATTGCTGCTCGAACATGGAGCGTTCTTGCCAGCTCTCCACCTGCTCGGCCAGCGTCTGGCGCACCCGCCGGGCCAGCGCGGCCACCTGCTCGAGCTTTTCCGGGGTCAGCACGCCGCCGACGATCTCTTGCTCTTTTGCTGGCAGCGAGATGCCCGCGTCCATCAACGCCTGGATGGAGGACGTTTCCTGGCCGCGATACCGCTCGGCCAATGCGAGGGCCGCGGCAAACCCAGCCCCTGCTGCCTCGACGGAGAGGGTCTGCCCCTCCAGCAGGGCGTAGAATTCGTCGGTGGTTTTGCCATACATTTCGGCCAGCCGGGGGATGGCGGCCCGCATGGTGGCGGTGGGCACCGCGCCCGGCCCGATGGTAAAAGCGATCACGCCCGTGTTCTCCAACTCCGCGTCGAGGGTGTTGGCCAGTTCGGTCTGGGCGCGTTTCAGGACCTCATACGGCCCCATATAGGCCAGGCCGTAAGACGAGACGCACACAAACACGCCCCGGTCTCGCTGCAACATGCCCGGCAGAAAAGCGCGCGCCAGCAGCACCGGCCCGCGCAGATTGACGCTATAGCTGGCATCCCAGACGGCAATGGGCACATCCTGCACCGCGCCCATCGGGGCGATGGTGGCGTTGTTCAGCACCATGTCTACCCGCCCGCGGTCGCGCAGGACGCGGCGGGCCAGCCGCTGAACGCTGCGCTCGTTGCCCACGTCGGTATGCACAAACGTGGCGACATCGGCTCCAGCGGCACTCGTGCCGAACTCTTGCGCCAGCCGGACAGCGGCCTGCTGCCCGGCGCGTTTGTCGATCTCGGCGATGACGACGTGCGCGCCCAACCAGATCAGCGCGCGGGCCGCCTCGTACCCGATCCCGCCGCCCGCGCCGGTGACCACGGCCACTTGCCCGGCCAGCGCGTCGCGGGTGAGCGTGCCAGTGCTGATTAACAGCGACTCTTTATCTGACAAGAGCAAACCTCCTCAACCAGACCTGGGACTGAAGGTCCCAGGCTGCGTGCCCCAACCTGCGGGTTGGGGGGAGAAACCCGTTGAAACGGGCTGACTAATCCGCAGTGCACTTGAGTGCACTTTTTAATCCCTAGACTGGCACTTCAGTGCTAGGCCGTTAGCGCGGCCCGCAACCATAGCGAGTTACCCAGATAATTAGTCAATTTTCATTAATCGCCCCTCTATTGGGGACCGGCCATTTCCGGCGGGGGTGGCGTCTGCGGCAACACCCGGCGCAGGCTGCGCGCCCTCGGCAGGGAATACCCCTCCCACATGGCGATCACCCAGAAGAACAGGGTCATCGGCGCGTTGCCCAGCCCCTCCTTGAGCAACGCCCAGATCAGGCCGATGGGCAGGAACAGGGGCAGTTGGCCGGGATACCCCTCCTCCACCAGTGCCTCCCCCAGGAAATGCCGCATAATGAGGTATTGGGCTACCAACATGGCGAACAGGGTGGCGGCGGTGCTGATCCACTGCAACGCGGGGCCGCGCTTGTTGCCGGAGGCATAGATCACGGCCCGCGCAATCAGCCAGCCCACGCCGATGGCGAGGATGCCCAGTTGCAGGCCGGTGCGCACGACGATCTGATACCAGAGAAAGGCGGTCAGCAGGGCGGTAGCCACGGCAAAGGCCACCGCCAGCACGATGTTGGGGTGCTGCGTTTCCGACTGGACGACCTGCTCGATCTTTTCTGCGCAGACGGAACAGAGGGCCAGGGGGGCGTCCGATGGGCGCTTGCCCGCGACGAACACGGCCCGTTCTTCGGCGATGGGGACACCACAACCGGCACAGGTGGGCATGCGAGGGTCCTTTCTTCAGGCAAGATGCAGAAATGGTAGTCGGAGAGATGGGGGAGTGTCAAATGGTATTACACTTTCCCCCTTGGCCGCCCTATGCCTTGTTCGCCCGCTCCAGGTTCAGCGCCAACAGCCGCTCCAATATTTCCTCGTCGCTCAGGTCGTGCGGCCAGCCGTAGGCGTCGAGAACCGCTGCGTCGAGCTTCTGATGGGCAAATTCCAGCCAGGTGGGGCGCTTGTTATACAGGTTGGTGAGGGTGCGCGTCGCCAACTGCTTTTCCGTCGCCCCTTCGGGATGGAGCCAGGCGTCGCGCTTTTGCACCAGCTCGCGGGCGGCCTGGGCAATCGCCTCTACGCGGGGATCACCCTGCGGCTCTTGGTCCGGCGGCCAGGGGAAAGGGTAGGTTTCAAAGCAAGTGGTAGGTCGATAACATGGGCGGTCCTCCAGTGTGGAACCCATGCTGAGCGCCCACAGTTCATGTAGTCGTGAATGCAGCACACCAAGGAAGTAATCATCCTCACGAGCGATAACGTGCAAGCGGTGGTCTGGAATACTTGTTGTACCAAGCCAGGCAAAGATGCGGTGTTTTGACACCTCAGGAGTAATGATGAACCGGCGCAATTTTGACACTGCTTTTCTCATATCTGGGGCCGGACGCCTGTGGAGCCACCAGTACGTCCGTTCTCTTTCATTTCGTACCTGTTCCCGCACAGGCTTGACGACTTGCAGCACATACTCAAAGGGCAACTCATATTGCGCAGCATCTTCTTCCGACATCTCGCAACCAAAGTCGATAATCCACCGATCTTGGGGTCGCCGGAGCATATCGAAGGCGTTGAGATACGGTCGGACAACATCCGCATTGGCCCTGCCGTTCGGGTTAAGGGGAGCATCAAGCATTCCCCGTGCAGTCACAGCGTCAATATCGAATGGGCCGCCTTTCTCATCGCTCCGAAAGCAAATGCTCGCATTCTCGGGTAATGACTTTGCTACTGTCAGGTCTACGCTGCTGGTCAAATCTGCGTTGACTTTATTGACAGGTCTGCCATCTAGCATCTTGGCCGATTCCAGTCCGTTGTCAAAGCCCACCATCGAGACGTTGACTGCTGCTCCTTCCAGAATCCAATCACGATCACTCCATGCCATGAATATGTCGCCGCTCTGCTTGATACGTTCCAGCACGCGTCGGCTCGACCCATCTCGGATGGAATTCGTTGCCAGCAGCCCCGCTCGTTTCGTCGTTCCTTCGGCGATCATTGCACGCGCTCTTTCGAACCAGTAACAAACGAGGTCTGCCCCATGTGGCACACGCCCTTCATAGATGCCAAAGAGCGATTCCACATATTTGTCTCCAAGCTCACGCCTTAGCTTGCTCCCCCCCAAAAACGGCGGATTCCCGATGATAATGTCCGCCTCAGGCCAGACTGGTTCTGTCGGTTTCCCGTCGCTATCGTAGGCCAGCACAGCGTCCATCTGCAGGACAGCCTGCAAGGGCTTCAAGATAGGCTCGGCGGGCGTCCCATAGCCGTTCTCGTGCAACCACTGTAAGAAGCCGATCCAGATGGTCGTTTGGGCCAGTTCGTGCGCATACGGGTTAAGCTCGACGCCGTGCAGTTGCGAAGGATGAGGGGCAAACCCCTCCAGCACGGCCATCAAGGGGAACCCCAACTCTGCGCCCAACACAGAGACCTGTTTCCAGAGGTCCAACAATTGCCGGAGGGCGACGTATAAAAAGTTGCCGCTGCCGCAGGCCGGGTCGAGGATCTGCACCTGCGCCAGTTCGTGAGTGAAATCCTCCAACAGCTTGCGCAAATTGTTCTCCAACGTCGTGCGGGCGCTGCGCGTTTTCGCCGCGTCGCGTTTGGCGGCCTGCTCCCGCGCCTGTTGCTCGACTTCGGCCCAGCGGCGGCGGAGCGGGGCCATCAACACCGGCTCGACGATCAAAAGGATGTCGTCACGGCTGGTATAGTGCGCGCCCAACTGCGAGCGTTTGGAGGGGTCCAGGCTGCGCTCGAACAGCGTGCCCAGGATGGAGGGTTCGATATTGGCCCAATCCAGCGCGCAAACTTCGGCCAGGATGGTCATACCGTCGGAATCCAATGGCAACGCGCGGTCATCCTCGAATAGCCCGCCATCGAAGTGCGGGATCAGTTGAAAGCCGAACATGCCGCCCGTGGACATGGCGCGGAACAGCGTCGACAGCCCCGCTTGAAAGGCTTGCGGGTTCTTGCGGGTGTTGGTCACCAGATGGGTAAAAACGTTCTCCGGCAGAATGCGGACGTCCTCGGCAAAGAGGCAGAACAGCAGGCGGATCAGAAAATGGGCGATTTCCTGGGGTTCCGCGCCATAGGCCCGCAGCAGGCTCGCCAGTTCCGCAAACCGCGTCGCGGCCTGTTGCGTGACCTGGGCGGTGGTCTGCGTGGAGCGGAAGCGATCAGGGGCGACGAACACGCACCGGAGTAAATCCAGCCTGTCCGGCTTGAGCAGGTCATCGAGGGTGATCGTCTCGACGCGCTTGACCGTGTTGGTAAAGTTGGTATGGATGACGATGCTGTCCATATCGGACACGATCAGCAGGGGCGGGTTCTCCAGCGATTCGCGGTAGAGTTGCAGTTGCTCGTAGGCTTTGACCAGGTTCGCGTGCTTGCCCTTGTACTCCCAGGCAAAATAGCCCTTCTTCCAGACGTCGGCAAAGCCATCTCCCCCGCCCGACTTGGCCGCGCCCGCCTCAAAGGTATACCACGTGCCCTGCGGGTCGGCCTCTACGGGCGTCGATTCGCCCACCAGACGGCAGAGATCGTTAAAGTGGGATTGGCAGGCCGAGCGTTCCTTCAGGCTCACCCGGCGCCATTTGTTGACGAACTCCTGAGCGGATAGTAAAGCTGCCATGTTGCGTGCCTTTCCCTGGACAATGCCCCAAGCGATAGCGAAGCCGCGAGTCTATTTGAAAGCGTCCCCATTGTATCCCAAATTGCCAAGGCTTACAAGCAAACAATGTAAAAAAGCATAGCGCCCGTTGAAAAGGTGGCGGGCGCTATGGGGTGTACCCCTGATTTCAGGTAGATCGTGGTGATACGGGATCGGGCGATTAATGAACCTTCAAAAGATAATCCGGTAACCGTCGCCCGGCCCCACCTGGGACTGAAGGTCCCAGGCTGCGGAAAGAAGAAACCTGTTGAAACAGGTTCAGGCGCTTTTAGTGCACTTGAGTGCACTTTCCATCACAATAGCCCGGCACCTTCAGTGCTGGGCGTCGGGCACGGGCGGGACTCGCACGTTACGGCGTTTATTTTCGAATCTTCATTAACTGCCTATGGCGCGTGCGGCTATCCCTGCTCCGGCGGGTACACCTCGTCCGGTGGGTTGCGTCGGGCGGGCACGTGAATCAACTCGACGATCATCCCGATCAGGGGAATCGTATCCAGGTAGGCGAAATGCCCATCGCCGTCCAGGCCAAACCCCCAGCCCTCCTGCAGCACGGCGATTCCGGCCTGCCGTGCCTCCTCCAGCGCCTGCGCCATGTCCTCCACCAGCACGCCCACGTGGTGCAGGCCATAGCCCCGCTCCTGGGCATAATCGTCATAGATCGTGTGCCCCTCGACCACCTGGATCAGCTCCAGGCGCATCCCTCCCACCTGCCCGAACGCCGTGCGGAAGCGAAACTCGGCGGGCTGGCCGTGATAGCGCATCCCTTGCAGCATGGGCCGCCCGTAGGTAAAGATGCGCCACGGGCCGATGCCGAATTTCTCCCAGTAGGCGCGCACGGCCTGATCCAGATCATCCACAATCAGGGCCACCTGATCCAGCCCTTTTTGCAGGAATGACAATTTGGCGGCTTCCGTCATCGAACCATTCCCCTTTCGTTATCCTTCTATCGCGTGGCCCCGTAGGGCGTGCCGGTTGGCGGTTTGGGCGCAGGGCCGCTCATCTGGGCCGCCAGCGCCTTGAGCTGCTCGATGGGGTTGCGCCCCCGCAGATCGAGAAAGATCGGCTCGCCCAGGGTGTTGCGGTACAACTGGCGCAGGTGCGGCGGCATGGCAATCGGGCCTGTGCTTACCTTGATAGGCAGCATCGTCACCGTCCCGCCGGGACTGGTCGCGACGGCGGCGGCCAGCTCGAATTCGCGCACGCACCATTCGGAATTCCAGTATTCAGCGGAAAGCAAGGGCACGAAATAGTGCGTGTTCTGGATGGCGTTGGTGATTTCCGGACCCAGCTTGCTGCCCACTCGCAGTTGATCCTTGTCGAACCAAACGCTCAACCCCTGGCTGCGGAAGAACTGCGCGATGTACTCGGCGTCTTCCGTCCACTGGTGCGAATAGGAGATAAACACCCGCACGTGGCGGGCATCGCTCAGGGGGCGCTCCGGCGTGGGCGGCTCCCAGGCGATCAACCGCCCCAGGCTATAGGTCAGCCGCCCGGTATCCCCTTCGCTGTAATGCTCAGCGAAATAGCGCGCCTGCGCGGAATTGAGCTTGACCCGGATGCGCTCCCCCCGGCTGTCGAACAGCACATACGTTTCCGTCCCGGCCACCACCGGCCCGTGGGGCATATCCTGCCGCATCATCGCCGCATCGCCGACGCGCACCTTGTGCGAGATGCGCACGATGGTGGCGGGCACAGTGCGGCGATTGCGGCGCAGGCGGATGGGAAAGATGACCAGCCGCCAGAACAAGATCACGAAAACCAGCGCTCCCACTATCGCAATGACAGGGGCGGAAGGCTCGTCCATATCGGCCAGCCCCACGAACACGGCCAGCAACCCGCCCAGCATCAACACCCATTGGATGAACAGCCAGATGGCGCGCCGGATGGGGGCGGGCAGCAACACGAGGAACAGGATAGCCGCAACCGCCGCGCCAGCCCAGGCCGCCAACTGTTCTTCGTCATCGTAGGAATCAGCCCCGATGGTGAACAGCGCCAGGGCTGCCACTGCCAATGCCACGATCAACAACAAACGCAGCAAAGCCTTGAGAGTGCGCATGATCCCCTCCAGATGGAAACAACTACTGGGTTGATCGACGCAAGCTTACCGCACCCGATACCGCTCCAGCGCGTCCATGTCCAGCTCGCAGCCCAGGCCGGGCTTGTTCGGGACCAGGGCGTAGCCGTCCGCGAACTGGATGCCCTCTACCACCAGGTCATCCTGCCGCGTCCAGGAGCCGACGAAGTCGCTGCCCAGCACGCAGTTGCGCGCGGCGGCGGCGGCTTGCAGGTAAGAGAACTCCATGATGCCCAGGTCGTTGCCCGAGCCGTGCCAGCAGGGGATATTGGCTGCGTGGGCGATGGCCGTGTTACGCACAAACTGGACCATACTGCCGCCCAGGTTCAGGTAGTCCACCGCCTCGGCCTTGATGGCCTGGATAATGTCCAGCGGCGAGCCCAGGTGCAGCGCCACCGGCACCACCCCGTGCGAGCGGAACAGGTGATACCAGTCCAGGTTGTTCTTGTGCATGGGGTCCTCGAACACCTTCACCTTGCCCCAACGCACCAACTGGCGGGCCATATCCAGCGCCTCGTTCACCCGCCAGAAGCGGGTATTGGGGTCAATGGTCAGCTCGAACTCGGGGCCAGCCACCTCCCAAATGGCCTTGCAGCGCTCCACCAGCGGCTCGTCGCCGGTGCACTTCATCTTCATCCCCTTAAAGCCACGCTCCACGGCCAGCCGGGTATTGGCTGCCGCATCCTCCGGCGTCTGGTGGCCGATCCAGTAATCGGCGGGGACCCGGTCGCGCACAGCGCCGCCCAGGAACCAGTGGGCGGGCTGGTCGTAATACTTGCCCAGCAGGTCGAACATCGCCATTTCCAGCGCCTCGTACCCGGAGGTGGTGGGGCCGCCCTGGGCCTTTTCCCACCAACGGTCGAACACGTGCTGCTCGCTGGCGTGCTCGTCCAGCGAATCGATGGCGGGAAGCTGCTGGAGGATCATCCGGCGGGGGTCCAGGCCGACGATTTGGGCGGCCAACTGCTGGACGCTCTCCAGCGGGCAGCCGCGGCTGGTCTCGCCGATGCCGGTCAGGCCCTCGTCGGTGTGTACGCGGATGATGTGCTTGGGGACCATGTCCCAGCCCGCGGGGCCATAGACCGCCGAATGCACGCGGCCGGGGATGGTGGGGACGACGACCGTCCAGATGTCGGTGGATGTAATACGCATGATAAGCCTCCTCGATGAGGAAATAGGCAGCGCGGCGACGATAGGACAGGGGTATGGTAGCGCCGAACAGCAACAGAATCAAGCACGCGCGTCCGTGGGGGGAGGAGGTTTGACCACGAAAAACACGAAAGGCACGAAATGGGAATATGGGATTTTCAACCACAGAATACACGGAATACACAGAAGATCTATTTCCAAAATGGCGACCAACCATCCAATACACAAGGGGCATAAGAGGGGGCAGGGTTTTCCATCTTGCCTTTTTCGTGTGTTTCGTGCCTTTCGTGGTTCAATCTCCCCTTCCGTGTATTCTGTGGTCTATCTCCCAACCCATAGGGATTTGGCAAGCCCGCCGGGACGTGTTAATCTGCTGCCATGAACGAGATCGGACGATTGCGGGGCAAGACCGCCCGGCTGGGCGGCTATCGGTTGCTATTGGCGGCGGCGCTGCTATTCCACCTGTCGCTGCTGGTCTCCTGGCGGGTCGGCTTCTGGAACAGCTATACCTTTGACTCCACGGCCACCGCCGGGCGGCGCGGGTGGGATTTCTATGCCCTGTATCAGGCCGGGCACAACGTCCTCACCGACGTCAGCGTCTATCAGAGCGACAACGACAAAATCGACGTCGTCGTGCCGCTCTACACCCCCTACCGCTACCTGCCCCTGCCCGCCTGCACGCTGGGCGTGCTGTTCAATCTGGTATCGCCCCTGTGGGCCTTTCGCCTGTGGGTGGCGGCGGTGGAGGTGGTGCTGCTGGCGTGCGCCTATCTCTCCTGGCGGCTGGGGGGCGGCGGGCGGCGGGGCCTCCTGCTGGCGGCGCTGTGGCTCTGTTTCACCCCCTTTTACCTGGAGCTTTATCTGGGGCAGTTCACCCTGGTGCAGGCCGCGTTGATTTTCGGCATGATGTTGCTCAGCCTGCGGCCTCCGTTGGGCGTGCGGTTCCATGCCGCCTGGGCGGCCAGCCTGCTGTGGAAGCAAAACACGGGGCTGTTCCTGCCGCTGTACGTCCGGCTAAAGCGCTGGCGGGCGCTGCTCGTGGTGGGGGCGGCGGTCGTGGCGGCGTCCGCTCCCTATTTCCTGCGCTACCCCGAAGCGCTGCCCGGTTTCCTGAGCAACTTTTCCGGCGGGTCGCCCGCGCCCAACCTGGGCAACCTGGGCGTGCGCCAACTGCTGTATAGCGTGACGTCGGCCTTCGCGCCCGCGTTGTCACCCCAAGCGCACACCCTGCTGCAAAATGCGTGGGTCGCGCTGGTCGTCGCCGCGGGCCTGTGGCTCACCTGGCGAGACAGGCGCCCCGACATCGTGCTGCACCTCTGCTTCTGGACGACCACCTATTTCCTGATCTACCATCAGGTATGGGAGCACCATTACTTGCTGCTGCTGCCGGTGTTCGTGCTGCTGTACCATCGCACCGGCTCGTGGGTCGTGCTGCTGCTGTACGCCCTGGTAGCCATCTGGACCCCCTACCGGCTGATCGACCCCCAGGGGATTGCCGCCATCCACGGCCCCATGCGCTGGACCCCGCTGGAGCCACGCATCGTGGACGTGCTGTATCACGCCAGCAAGGCCGCACCGACGCTGGCCCTGTGGGGTTACTGCCTGGCACTGATCCGACGGACGAACCCTCTGCCTGCGGAGAATACGCCATGATCGGTTTGCTGCGCCATCTGCTCAGTCCGGCCTATCTCTATTCCCAGAACAGCGCCCCGGCGCGCGACTGGTCGCTGGGATTTGCCGCGTGGCTGCTGGTAACGCTGGCCCTGACCGCCCTGGCCTGGTGGCAAATGCGGCGTCAGGCGGCAGCGGCGCATGTTGCGGCACAGGCTGCCAATTCCGGCGCGCTGGCCGTTGCCCCGCAAACCCGCCCCTCCCTGGCCGCTCGGACCGCCTTCGCGGCGGGATGCGCGGGGATGTTGCTGTTAATCGTGCGCCCGCTGGTCGCCGGGGTCTGGTCGGCCCGCGTCTGGTCCCTGTCCGCAATGGGCCTGGCGGCGCTGGGAGTGGCCTACCCGGTGCTGGCGCGGCTGCGCTTCCCGGCAGAGTTACGCACCTTGGGCCGGGCGGCGGCCTGCCAACTGACCCCCGACGATCCCCCGCTGCCCTTCGGCTGGCGGGTCGGGCTGGCCGCCCTGCACGTGGCGGGATTGGCGATTTTAGGCGTGTACGGCGCGCCCAGCGCGTGGCAGATGGGCGCGCGACAGGCGGGCGCGTGGCCGATAGCGGTGGCGCTGCTCTGCCTGCTGGGCGTCGCCTGGGCCAGGCGGCGGGCGGGGCGCGGCTGGCTCCCCTTGCCCCTGGAGATCTTGACGCCCCTCATTCCGGCCTATCTCGTCGCCCTGGTGGGTGGGCCGATGTTGGGCGCGCTGGGCATCCAACCGGGGGAATATCGGATATTTCATTATCCCGATCCCTGGTCCGTCTGGTTCGACGGAAGCGCCATCACCACGGCGAGCGTGACGCTGATGGTGTTGAGCAGCCTGGCGACGGTCTGGCGCGGGGCGCGAGCGCAGCGCGGCGCGCTCATCGGGCGGCTGGGCATGGCGCTGCTGCTCCTGGGCGCGTCCTGGTCCCTGGCGACAGCGGCGGCCCATCGCAGCCACGGCGTCACCGCCAGCGATCCCTACTGCTACGCCCAGATGGCGGTGGACCTGGTTGATCGCGGCACCGTGCAGCACACGTTCCCGCTGGCGGCCATCGCCCTGCAGGAGGGGCTGCCCACCTGGCCCACGGTGCACGTGGGCTATCATCCGCCGAGTGAAGGCACAACCGTCGCCACCGTCTGGCCCGTCGGCTGGTCGGTGTTGTTGGCCCCATTGTACGCGCTGGGCGGCGAAGCAAGCCTACTGTGGGGCGCGCCCCTGTTCGCGCTGCTGGCGGGCCTGCTAAGCTACTTCCTGGTGCGGGCGCTATGGCCGCATTCGTCGGCAGGAGAGGCGCGGCTGGGCGGGGGGCTGGCGGCGCTGATTGTCTGGACATCCCACGAGACCATCTTGCGCACGCTGGTGCCGATGGCCGACTCGGCGGCGCAGGCGTTTGTCGCGCTGACCCTGCTCTGCCTGGCGCTGGCCCGCTGGAAGGACCGCCTGCTGTGGAGCGCGGCGGCGGGGCTGGCGCTGGCCGCGGCCTATTGGGTGCGGCATCCGCTGCTCCCCCTGGCGCTGGCGGCGCTGCCGCTGTTCGCGCTGGCTCCCTGGCCCGCGCGGCGCAAGGCGTATCACCTGGCGGCCTATGGCGGCGCGGCGCTGGTAGCGGCGATCCCCGACCTGTTCTACCACGCGCGAGTGTTTGGCTCGCCGCTGACCGCCGAATCCCCGGAGTGGTTCCTGATGTCGTGGCGCAATATCTGGCCCGAATTCCAGGCCATCCTGGGAAATGACATCCTGCGCCGGAACGAGTTCGGCTACCTGCTGCCCTTTATCTTGTACGGCTTTTGGCAGAGTTGGCGCGACCCGCAGGATAAAGGGGTGCCCGCCATGCTGACGGCGGGATTCCTGGGGACATTCCTGTTCGCCCTGTGCTACGAGGCGCTGCGCCTGCGCGACCTGATCCCGCTGTTCCCCTGGCTGGCGGTGTGGGCGGTATACGGCGTGGTGGGCATATGGCAGCGGGTGCGGGGGTGGTCGGCGGAGCGGGTAGGCGCGCGCGCGCTGGCGCTGTTCCTGATACTGCTGGCGCTATCGGCGCGCATGGTAGATACCCTGGCGCTGCCCCGCCTGCCGCAATTGTGGAGCTTTGGGTACGTCACGCAAGCGTCCCGCCCAGAGTATGACCGGCTGGCCGAGGCGCTGCCCCGCGACGCGGTCGTCTTTACCAGCCTGAACAGCGGCTCCGTGGAGCTATATACGGGCCGCGCGGCAGTACGCCCCGCCAGTTGGACGGACGACGAGTGGCAGCGCTTTTTGAGTGCCGCGCACCGCCAGGGGTACCCGCTGTACCTGCTGGCCGACGGCGAGGAGATGGCCCTGTTCCTGCCGCGCCTGAAGGGGGTGGCCGAGTTACAGCCCGTCGGGGTGTACGCTATCCCCGCGTTTGGCCTGGGCGGAAACGAGATCGGCCAGGAAGCGGTCTTGTACGCGCTTCAGCCGTTGCGGTAGGGCGAGGCTGTGGACCGCCGCCATCTCGGACCGTAGGTCCGCAGGCGGCCAAGCCCACAGAATATTGCGCTTGCCGCAGGATAGCAGCGATTCGGTGGTGTATCGTAGCCGCGCTTTCCATAGCGCGTCCGGTCTGGCCCTTTCGCGGTTGCGAAGCTGCGGTTGAGGGTCCTTTGGCCCCTCGTGAAACCGCCCCTACGGGTCACCAGAGGCCGCCAAGGGTGGCGGCGGTCCAGGGATTCCTCCGATTACGAGCCGGGGGTGCTCAGGCCAGTGATGGACGTGAATAGCACGACCACCAGCCAGCTCCCGATAAGCCCGGCCACGGCGAGCATAAAAGCGATCCAGGTGCGCAGCTTGCCCCAGCGCGTCAGCCCGTAACTCAGCAGGAACGGGTACAGCGCCAGGGTAAAGGCCAGGTACAGCAGGCCGGAATAGGGATGCACCTGATAGTAGATCACCTTGGCAACGATCTCGACGAACTGCATCACGATGCTCACGCCTATATTGAGGGCCAGCACGTCGCGAAAAGCCAGTTCTTGCCCGAACAGGTTGGCGGTGAGCGCAATCACCGCAGCGGCGCCCAGGATGTCCACGGGCGGCACGAGCAGATAGAATAGAATGTTGGGCTTGTCGCCGGTCAGCCACCAATCCTTGGCCAGGGTGAGACCCATCACGACGATCAGGGCGGTCCCCAGAATAATCCAAAACTTCCGGGAGCGGGTAAGGTCACTGGGGTTGGCGGGGATACTGCGGGAGGTCATGCGGTTGGTCCCTTCTATCCGGTAAAGCGTCCAGTCACAGACAGGTATTTTCCCCCGCAGGCCCCGAATTGTCAAAAGAGGCGGGCAAGCCCGCCTCTCGTTTTCATGGACGCCCGCGAAAAAGAACGCGCCCGCGCTTATTCCACCAACGCCTGATAGGCCACCGTCTGGCCCCGCCGGGCGATGGTGGCGATCACCCCCGGTAGCTTATCCTCGTCGATGTAACGTTGGATAAGAGCACGAACGCGGGTCAACCGCTCGGCAGAGAACCCCACCTGTGCGGGAGTGCAAGGGGACAGGTTGGTCCTTTCTGGTCGGGAGATGATGAGCCACAGCGCTGGGGCCAGTATGCGACTGAGGGCGACGCGTGTCAATGGCAGGCATAAACTGCGGGTCCGAGCGCTGCGCAAGTCGGAGCGCTGGACGGAACGCACCGACTGCCTTGACATGGAGCGCGCCTGGGGTACACTAGCAACAGGTACCGTAACGATCCACCCTCTTGCCCTTCACCTCGCCCTTTTATTCGCCCCGCTCCTCCGCGCTTGCCAACTGCTCCCGCGGTTGCCTGACTGTGCAAGTTGCCAGCTATCCCTTGACCGTTCACCCACCCCGCCCAAACCGAGCGTCGCGCACAATCAGCGGAATATCCCTTATCCCCTCTGCTGGCCTGTAAAAAGGAGGAACGTATGGACAAACCAATGATGGTCGAGCCGCGCGCAGTGGGAGCGGATACCGTGGCTTTGCTCTCTTACCTGCCCGTACCCCCGTCCAGTCTTTTGCCCGTGAACGCCTATCTAATCCGGGCCGCCCAGCCAGTGCTGGTGGATACCGGCATGGCCGCCGTGCGGGACGATTTTCTGCGGTATCTCTCAGAGGTGATCCCCATCGCAGACTTGCAATGGCTCTGGTTGACGCACACTGACCCGGACCACGTGGGCAGCTACCGAGAGGTGGTAGACCAGGCCCCCAATCTGCGCGTGGTGACGACCTTTGTGGGAATGGGCAAGTTGGGCCTGCTCGGGCTGCCCGTGGAGCGAACGTATCTGCTCAACCCTGGACAGAGCCTCTATGCCGGGGATCGGGAGCTGCGTTGCGTCAAACCACCGACCTTTGACGCGCCGGAAACGACTGCTATCGTGGACGCCAAGACCGGAGCGTTCTTCAGTGCGGACACATTCGGGGCTTTGATCCCGGAGCCGTTTCAAGATGCGACCCAAATCGAGCCTGCTGTTTTGCGCGATGGTTTGGTCACCTGGACCACCGTCGACTCGCCGTGGTTGCACATGGTGGACCGGCGCGCCTTCACGCAATCGCTGGGTGCCGTGCATGCGCTAGACCCCAGCATCATTCTGAGCAGCCACCTGCCCCCCGCTGCCGGTATGACGGACACTCTGCTGGAATATCTAAATGCGGTGCCCGCAGCCCAGCCCTTCGAGGGACCTGATCAAGTAGCCTTTGAGCGCATGCTGGCGGGCGTTCCCAGCGTCTGAGATTGAGCACAAAAGCAAAAAGTGATTGACCTGGAAGAACAGGAATGACCGGCCACCATGCCCGCATACTGGGTTTGACCGGGATGCCGCTATCCCTGGCGGCATCCCGATTTCTGCCTATGGGATCACCACCGTCTTGACGTCGTCGCCCGGCGGCGTGTCGAGCACGGCGGGCAACTCGTCCAGGCTGATCTTGCGCGTGATTAGCGGCTCCACCTGCAGTTGGCCGGAAGCCAGCAAGTCCACCGCGCGCAGGTGGGTGAAAGGGTTGATACGCGCCCCCTTGATGGTCAGTTCCTTCTGAAAGACCTCATTCGGCTCGACGGGAATGGTCTGCCCCGGCGGGGTAACGCCGAACCAGAGGATGGTTGCCCCTGGCGTGGCCCAGGCTACGGCCTGCTGCGTCGTGACGCGCGCGCCCACGGCCTCGATGACCACGTCCGCGCCACCTTCCAGCGCCCCTCCAGCGGCCAGCGGGTTCTCCTTGGTTGGGTCTATCACGGTGTCTATCCCCAGGGAGAGCGCCATATTGCGGCGGGCGGCCAGCGGATCGCTGAGCACCAGCCGGGCCGCGCCGTTCAACCGGGCGAGTTGCGCCAAAATCTGGCCGATGGCCCCCCCACCAATCACCGCCACGGTATCGCCAGGGACCACGTCCGCCCGGTCAATGCCGCGCAGGCAGCAGGCCAGGGGTTCGGTCATGGCACCGGCCAGGTCCGAGACGCTCGCAGGCAGCCGGTAGCATTGGGCCTGGGGTACCCGGCTCAACTCGGCAAATCCGCCATCCATATTCACGCCCAGGGCGGTGAGGCGCTCGCACAGGTGCACGCGTCCGCGCCGACAGGGCCGACACATGCCACAAGACATATTGGGGTCAATGGCCACCCGGTCACCCACGATCAGATCGCGCACCTCCGGCCCCACGGCTACCACCTGGCCCGCGTACTCGTGGCCGATGATTGTGCCTCTATCTGTATGAAACTCGCCGTGGTAGATGTGGCGGTCCGTCCCGCAGACGCCACAAGCCGCCACGCGCACGACAACCTCCCCCGGTCTCGGCTGCGGGTCGGGCCGCTGCTCAATGCGCAAATCCCCCGGTGCATAGAAAACTGCTGCCTTCATCCTTGTCCTCCGAAGCGTTTCGTTAATGATCGATATCCTTACTATAATAAAAGTAAGCAAAAGCGCGAATGTTGGGTTTGCATAAATTAGAGCGGGCCCAGGAGATACACGAAGGACTTGGGAAAACACGAACGGTGCGAATAATCCGACTCACGATCACCGTGCATCCCGCGCTGCATGCTCAGCAGGCGAACGCCCAAACTGATCGCATGATGAAACCCGCATGTGTTCGGGGTATGTCTATGTACATCTCACCTTGCGATCAGTTAGGTCGCGCGACGTATGCGTTCGGGGGAGCCTGGCACAGGGACCAGTTCGCCGGAATCTTGCATAGACAGCCGGACCACGGTGACATACCAGCGCCACGCGCCCAGGCGCACCAGGTCATCGGGGGACAGGTACTCTGACGCGAGGTCGGGTAGTTCGTCCATCGGCACGCCCTGCTCGCCTGCGGGCACGGCCTGCAGTACGGCCATGCGCACCAGATTATAGGCCCATCGCTCGATGGCTACCTCGCGTTCCCCTTCTGCTGCTACTACACAACGGACAGTATCCGCCTCTTTCATGCCTCTCGTCCTCCTTTCACAAAACAGGCAGGATCGCGGCCTGGTTTGGGATAGGACAAAGGACACCCCATCCGATCGAGCCAGGCAGGCATCAAGGTACATGTGGGCTGAGGAAGGTTAGAGTCCGTGACGCAAGTGCTCGCGAATCCCGCGCGACAGGTTGTGGGCCATTTCCTCCATCCCGTGCGGCGAGGGATGTACCAGATCGGTGGTCAGGCCGCATACCGACGGGAGCAGGTCCAGGCCGGAGAGGTAGATCAGTCGGGGCAGACCCAGCCGCTCCACCGTCCGGCGCACAATCCCCCGAAACGCCACGATCTTGGGGTCGGCTTCCACCAGATCATAGTGGCAGGTAAACAGGTCAATGGCAAAGACCCAATGGTCGGGATGAGAACCGGCCACAGTGGCGATGAAATAGCCAACGCGCCGGGCAAACTCGGAAACATCCACCGAACCGATGATGTTAATGCCCAATTCCAGGGTCGCCAGGTCCCAGTCCTGGCGGGCGGCGATGTAATCAGCCATCTCCCGCTCCAGATGCGCGCCCCCGCCGAATCCCAGGTTGATCAGGTCCACCCCCAACAATTGCGCCGTGCGCATGGCATAGGTGGCCGTGGGGCGAACGGCAGCGTTCCCGTGAGTGATGGAGGAACCGTAGGCCAGATAGCGCACCGAGGGAGTTTGCTCTGCGCGCGGCGGCTCAACATCTCCCTCGATATCGAACAACAAGGCCGCTGGACGCCAGGGGAGGACGACTCGCGTCAACCGGGCGTCGAACGGTAGGCTGTAGGTCTCGGTAATGCGCACCAACTCGTCCAGGTTGGCGGGACGTTCGATGACGATCTCGGTGCGGTCAGTGCCCACCACGTACCAGCCGACCAAAAAGCACCCCTGGTAGACCTCGACAATGGATGGCCGCTCGGTGCTGCGCAACGTCAGACGCGCCCGGTCGCCCCGCAGGATGAATCGCGCCTCGCAGCCCGCCGTCTCCAACGCCCTGAATTGGGCGGATTCGTTCAGGCGCACACGCAAAGCGTCGGGGATACGACTGCACAGCTTGCCATCTCCCCCCGGCACGTCCAGCAATTCCTGTACGTTATACAGTTCGACACCCTTGTAGATCATGGCGACCTCATCCTTCTCCCGTGATGCGATCCGGCTGCCGTCCCAGGCCGCACGGCATCTCTGACGTCGCTACTCTACCACAGTCGTTTCCCTGTGCCAACCGTTTGCGCCGTCCGCCTTCCATACTGCGAAGGGATGGACCACAGAATACGCAGAATACGCAGAAGGGGAATCTAACTACGAAATACACGAAGGACACGAAATGTGTAATGGTCAAGGGGATGATGCACAGTCCCACCTGGGACTGAAGGTCCCAGGCTGGGAGAAAGAGAAACCCGTTCAAACGGGTTGACTGGGTTCTAGTGGGCTTGAGCCTACTTTTTAATCGTTAGCCCGGCACCTTCAGTGCTGGGCGGGGGCACGGAGCGAGCCTCGCATTCTACGGCGCTCGTTTCGTCCGTCGCACTTGGGCACGCAAGTGTGCAACCTGATCCTGACCATTACAGAAGGACACGAAATGGAAGACATGGAGCGCCACCACCCTTGGCGGCTTGCGCGGCACGATGCCGCGGCTACAGACGTGCCCTACTCGAGAAAGGGTCTCGACGCCCGGCGCAACCTCGGCTATACTGAGGATAGCAGGGCAAGCGCTCCCTGACAGCGATCATTCCGGCGTCGACGATAGCACATTGCCAGAAGGGGGTCCAACCATGAGCACCGACACAACCAGCCTGGAACAGGCCCACAGCCTTGACATTCCAGGGATGGCGCAGCCGTTATCCCTCGACCTGCCGCCAGAAATTGCGGCGCTGCGGCACAAGGCCCTGATGCTGCACCAGCAGCGCGGCACGAGTTGGCCTCCCATCCCCGAGATCATCCTGAGCGATGCGCGGGCATGGGCCACCCACACCGACGAGGAGGACTGGCTGATCTGGCGCGCGCGGCGCTGCGCCTCCCGGCTGGCCCAGTTGCCCCTGGACCTGGAGCCGGGCGAGCGCCTGGTGGGCAAGCCCCGCCTCCATGACCCTTCCCCGGAGGAAGCTGCCCAAATGGAGCAGGCCCGCCAGGTATTGGCAACCATGCCACCCTTCCCCGGCGGCGACCCCGGCCATTTCCACCCGGACTATGACAAGCTGTTCCGCCTGGGACTGGGGGGCATCCTGGCCGAGATCGACCAGCGCGCCCAGGCCGCCATTGGAGACCGCGAGAAGCAGACTTTTTACGCCGCCTGCCGCACAGCGCTGGAGGGGATGGCGACCTATATCCGGCGCGTGGCCGACGCCTGTCGTGATAGGGCAGCGCCAGCCAAGCTGGCGGCACAGGAACCGACCGACGGCGCGCGGTGGTCTGGCCTGGGGGCGCTGTGCGACCGGATCGCCAGCCAGCCCCCGGCGACCTTTTACGAGGCGCTGCAACTGCTGTTCATGGCCCAAATCGCCCTCTGGTTCGGGGAGGACCACGGCCTGACCGCGCCGGGCCGCCTGGACCAAACGTTGCGCCCTTTCTACGAGGCGGATCTGGCTGCCGGGCGCATCACCCCCCGCGAGGCGTTCGAACTGCTCTGCTGCCTGTACATCCAGATGAACCGCATCCTGCAAACCGGCTCGGCGGTCTCGGTAATGGTGGGCGGGGTAGATGCCGACGGGCGGGATGTGACCAACGATCTGACTTACCTGTGCCTGGCCGCTCGTCTGGCGACCAGGTTGGTTTACCCCACCGTGGGCGTGGCCTGGCATGCGGGCACCCCCGATGCGCTGATAGAGTTTGCGCTAGAGTTGCTGGCGCGGGGGCTGGGCGACCCCGCCTTTTTCAACGATGCGGTGATTGCCGCCGGGCTGCGCGATCATGATGTGTCCGCGGAGGATGCCCACAATTATATGAACTCGACCTGCGTGGAGATCAAGGTAGTGGGCCGCTCGAATATGTGGGTAACCGCCCCCTATTTCAACCTGCCGCTGGCGTTGTTGGAGGTGCTGGAGGGGGTCGCCAGCGGCGACCTGCCCGAGCCGACGGACTATGCCGAGTTGGAAGCCCATGTGCGCGCCAATCTCGCGGCCAAGGTGGCGCAGGCGGCCCAACGCCTGGATGAAACCTGGTGGGCGCGCGCCGAACGGGGCGGCTTTCCCCTGGCGAGTTGCCTGGTGCACGACTGCCTGGAACGCGGCCTGGACTTTGACCGGGGCGGCGCCCGCTATAACTGGGTGGAGAACTCGTTCGTCGGACTGGCGAATCTGGTGGATGGCCTGCTGGCCCTGCGTCATCTGGTATTCGAGCAGCACGAGCTGACGCTGGCCGAGTTCACCGCCATCCTGCGCGGCGATTACAGCGGGCAGGAGGCGCTCCGCCGCCGCATTCTGCACGCGCTGCCCCATTACGGCAACGATCAGGACGAGCCGGATGCCCTGGCCTGTGCGTGGGTGCGCTTTTTGGTAGAGACAACCGAGGCCAATCAGGTGGGGCCGCACCGCTACGTGCCCGGCTTTTTCTGCTGGGTCATGCACGAGCGCATGGGTTCAACGACTGGCGCCACCCCCGACGGGCGGCACGCCTGCTGGCCGCTGGCCGACGGCGCGGGAGCGGCTCAGGGGCGCGAGGGGCGCGGCCCGACGGCGTCGGTGCTCTCAACGACCAAGTGGTCCCACGTGCCCGCCATCGGCGGGTTGGTGCAAAATATCCGCTTTGCCCAGGAGGTCTTTGGCACGGACGAGGGGCGCCAGGCGGTGCGCGGGGTGATCGAAACGTATTTGCAGCGGGGCGGGTTCGAGATTCAGGTAAATGTGGTCAGCAGGGAAACCCTGCTGGCTGCCCGCGAACATCCCGAGGAGTACCCCGACTTGCTGGTGCGCGTGGCCGGGTATTCCGATTATTTCGTCAAGCTAGCGCCCAAAATGCAGGAAGAGGTCATCGCCCGCACCGAGCACATGCTATAGGAGAGACGGAACCACAGAATACACGGAACACACGGAAGGGGGAGTCGGGAAGGAACCACGAAACACACGAACAACACGAAAAGGAGCCATAGTCCACTGCTGGATCTCTTCTTTGGATAGGGCGGATAATTGTGGGCTTTTTCTGCGTGCTCTGTGTATTCCGTGTTCAACCATCTGCCCACGTATGGCAAGCGCATCCAGGATTCATCCTTCGTGTCATTCGTGTATTTCGTGGTCAAAATTCCGTGTTTTCTTGTATTGGTCAAGATCAAGTTACACACTTGCGCCAAAGCCGCGACGTTGGGTGATCGTAGGCGCGGTTTCCATACCGCGAAAAAACCCTAGTCTTGCGCAGAACGCGATATGGAAATCGCGCCTACGATAAGCACAACAGCGATTGCCTTCAATCAACCGCTTACCCATGTCTGTGTAACATCCGCTTGACCAATACAAATTCCGTGTTTTCTGTGTATTCTGTGTTCCATCATCTGCCATAAATCGACGCTGCAACTATCTATCAGGAGGTCGTATCATGCTAAACCTTGTCCTTGTCGGCGCGGGCGGCATCGCCAGACGCCATTTCGCCGCTCTGCAAACGATCCCCGCCGCCCATATCGTGGGCGTGGTCGACACCGTGCGCGAGCGGGCCGCGGTGATGGCGGCAGAATGCGGCGCGCAGCCCTACGCCTCGCTGAGCGACTGCCTGGAGCAGGCCGATGTGGTATACGTGCTCACGCCCCCTTCCACGCACCGCGAGCTGGCCGTAACCGCCTTGCAGGCCGGACGGCCCGTGGTCTGCGAAAAGCCCCTGGCGACGTCCCTGGCCGATGCGGAGGCGATGGTGCAGGCCGCCGCGCAAGCGGACGTGCAGCTCATCACCACCTTTAATATGCGCTTTCGCAAGGGCTTCCGCCGTCTGAAAGAGACGATAGAGGCGGGCCAGTTGGGCGACGTGCTCAGTCTGTGGAGCCAGCGCCTGGGAATGGGCGTGGGCCAGGGCTACAACTGGCGCACCGACCCGAACCTGCTGTGCGGCATGTCGGTGGAATCGCTGTCCCACGACATCGACTTGCTGCGCTGGCTCGGCGGGGAGGTGCGCGATGTGCGCGCCATCACCCGCGAATCCCGCGCCGACCTGCCCGGTTTCGACGACAATAGCAGCGTGCTGCTCGGCCTGGAGAGCGGGGCCAGCGCCATGATTCACGCCAGTTGGTCCTCGCACCTGGCGAGCAATTCGCGCGGCGTGGTGGGCACGCTGGGGACTGCCATGATCGAAGGGCCGGGCCTGTGGGATGCGCGCCATTTCCGGCTCAAAACAGCGGATATGCAGGAGGAATTGATCGCCGTGCTGAACGACCCGCTGGATCAGGCTTCCTATACCGCCGAGAACCGGCATTTCATCGAGTGCCTGGAGCAAGGGCGGCCCGCGTCGGTGAGCGGCGTGGATGGCCTGCGCGCTCTGCGCATCTCGCACGCCATTCTGGAATCCAGCCACACCGGAGAGGTAGTCAAGCTATGAACGTCACGTATACCGGCCCCGCGACCATGCGGGCCAACCAGCTTTTTCATGCCACGCTGGATATCACTCTGTCAGCGCCCATCCATCCGGGGGGCTGTCTGGCCGTGGCCGCCCGGCACGTCTCGGATTTCGGCGACGCGCAGATGGACGACCCTGCCGCCGAGAACTATATCCGGGTCATCACCAGCCGGGAAGGGATAACCTGGGCGCTGGCCGAGGGCACGCCCTGGTATCGCCACCCCTGGAACCGGGGATTCGACCTGCGGCTGCAGGCGGGCCACCTGGAGCCGGGCAACCGGGTGACCATCGAGCTGGGCGGACCCGGCGGGTATCGCGGGCAGAGCTTTGTGGAGCAGCGTTTTACCCTGCGCATCGGTGTGCAGTCGAAACCCGATGCCGCGTGGGTGGTGACTGACGAGGAGGATTCGCCCGGCTGGGCCATCGTGGGCGCGGCACCCGCCGCCCTGCGGGTGCGCGTGCCTGACGCCAACGCCGAACGGCCCAGCGGCTCCGTATGCTTGAAGCTTGAGGACGCCTACGGCAATCCCACCAGCGGGGACGTGGAACTGGCCCTACTGTTGGATGATCGGGTGGCGCTGCGGCGGGTGCGCCTGCGCGAGGGGATGACCGAGCTGCCCGATGTGCCCCTGCCCGCCGATGGGAACTGGCATCGGCTGACGGCAGTCAGCGACGATGGCCGCTTGTTCGCGCGCTCCAACCCCTTCGGCCCGGCGCTGATGGAGGGGTATCGGCTCTACTGGGGCGAGATCCATTGTCAGTCAGGGCTGTGCGATGGCACCAATAGCCCCGATTACCTGTACGCCTACGGGCGGCAGGCCGCTGGGCTGGATTTCGCTTCTGTCACCAGCCACGATTTCGAGATGACTCCCGCCGACTGGCAGCAGGTGCAGGAAGCCACCCGCCATGCCCACCGGCCTGGCAGTTATGTCACGTTCCTGGGGTACGAGTGGTCGGGGGATCACGCGCGGGGCGGCGACAACAACGTCTACTTCCTGGGGGACGAGGGACCCCTGCTCTACTGCGGCCCCTGCTTTGCCGACACGGCCTGGGAGCCTGCCACGCTGCACGTGGACCGCACCCGCACGCTGACTGACCTGGTGTCCGATTTGGGCGACATGCCCGCGCTGATCGTGCCCCATTTCGGCGGGCGCCCGGCCAACCTGGACTATCACGACGCGCGGGTGATGCCGGTGATCGAGGTGCATTCCTGCCACCGCTCCTACGAACACCACGCCCGCGAGGCGCTACGGCGCGGGCTAAAGGTGGGGTTTATCGGGGGCAGCGACGACCATCGCGGGGCGCTGGGCGATTCGGTGCCCACGGCGCGCGAGCGCTTTTTCTCCGCCCGCAATGGGCTGGTGGCCGTGTATGCCCGCGAGTTGACCCGCGAGGCGCTGTGGGAGGCGCTGTACGCCCGACGGGCCTATGCTACCAACGGCTGCCGCATGGCGCTGGCTTTTAGCGCCAACGGCGTGCCGATGGGCAGCGAGCTGGCGGTGGCGGCGGGTGACCCGGTGCAGTTCGCCTTCACCGCCATCCTGGACGGCCTGTTGGACCGGGCCGAGCTATGCACCGCCGAGGGTGTTCTGGCGACGTTTGTGGGGCCCGGCAACCAGCACGCTACATTCAGCGGGGAGCACACGCTGCCCGCCCCGGCAGGCGCCAGCGCCTATTACCTGAAGGTATACCAGACCGACGGCGGGGTGGCGTGGTCGTCGCCGGTGTGGGTGACGGGGGAGTAGGGAGAGGCCGAGTTGCTCCAAATTGTCCCTTAGGCGTTTTCCTCGACAGAAAAGAATTGCTCCTATTAGCTTCACCAAAGGCATCCAACTGACGTCACAGGATTGTTTGTCAGCGCAAAGCCTCAATCAGCCGTTGACGATTAGCTGTCGCCTCAACAATGTCTCGCATGGGTAGACAGGCGAGCATGGCCAAGTATGGAGGAAGTTGGCATTCAGTCAGCAGTACTGGAATCAGGCGACGTTCTCGGTCGCCAGGGTCCATCACTTGTAGTATAAAGTGTTCAAACTCGGCCCACTCGCTGGCAATATACGCTGGGGTCAACACGAGTAGCGTCCTGCGGCTGCGTTCGATGGCGCGTTCTATATTGTGTAGCACGGGTGTACCAAGGGAAAAGTCGCGATAGTCGATACATACTTTCAATCCCGCAGCCTCAATGCGGGGTAGCAACCAGCTTTGTACCCAGTCTGCATCTTCGTGACTATAACTGATAAAGACGTCCCAAAGATACTTGCTGTTGTCCATCTCAGATACTCCAGCCGTCGAGAATATGTCGGCTTTCCTGATGTCTGCCAAAACTCTACACGTCAGATCTTCGAGAGATCCGAAGCTTGTGGCGAGGTACTTGGACTGAATGCGTTCCTTGAGACGATTCTGGCGTAGCTTACTCTCCGAGTCTAAGAGTGTGATCGCGGGGACCCAAGTATCGTCCCTGGCTAGGTAAAAAAGGCAAGGTTTTCTTCTTGATAGAGCTTTGTCTATCTGACGCTCCATCGCGGAGACACCTTGCGTGCCACCACGGTCATCTCCAAAACCCAAGATGAAGATAAGGGTGTTGGCATCCTCAATCAATTTGGTTTCCAAACTACTGGATACCTCCTGAAGGGAGATACATACCAAGTCCCCTTCCCCATCTAATGCTTGGCTTACCGCATCCCGATAGGGAATCATATCCCGACTAACCTTCCCAAGAGCGATCTTCATCGTTTGGACATCCTTGCGAACCTGGAAATGGATCTGGAATTTCCCAGCACGACGGATAGAAGAGGATGGTGGTGCGAGTTCGGTCATTGCTTGTATAACGCGATCATAAGCCCTAACTAATCGCTCATCCCGTGCATCACTGTCTGACGTAACAATCCGCTCGCGGAAGGAGTACTCTGGCACATATGGTATTTCCAGGTCATAGAAGGCATCTCTAGCAGTGGTTGACCTGGGCAGCAAATCGCCGACCAGTTGCTCAAAACGCCTCACAAACCGGGTCTCTTCACTTGGATCGCGGTCAACTCGCGAGGGAACTATGAGTACCTCGACTGGCCGGTCACCTCGGAGGCGCGTGATCTCGTCGCGTTTGAGATCGTGCCCGATTTGTGCTGTACCCTCCAGACACTGTTCTGTTGTGTTGGTCAAGAGCACTACTACATCGGCAAGGTGATGAGTACAGATACCGCCGATCTCTGTGATGCCTGTTCGCGTATCGATTAGGACCACGTCGGCAATTGATAAGAATTGCTCTCGCAGCCAATCAAAGAATGCAGCTCCAGATCCGTTTTCATAGAAGTCCAGCCAATCGAAAGTCTGTACGAAATCCACGTAATCCCGATAAGCTCTGGCATCGCGTCTGCCCGGGGTCAACAATTTTAGTTGCTTTGAACGTGGCGTGCTGATTGGAATCGTGTATGCATCTCGGATACCACGTTCCAGAAAGTGGCGCAGTGTCGCAGATGGCACTATCTTGCCCGTTTTCTCGTCAACTTCCTTTTCTGCTAGCAATCGCCTGAAGGTTTGTATGAGATCCACAACGCCGGAGTGGCTCAGCACTTGGGGGCTCAGTCGGTTGGCGAAGAACTGATGCAAGCCTGGAGCCTCCAAATCCCAATCCACCATTAGGACAGTCAAGCCCCTGGCGCAGAGTAGTTCAGCTATGTTGGCTAAAGCCATAGACCGACCAACGCCACCCTTATAGGAGTAGAATGCATAGATCACGCCTGCCACTGTGGTTTCCCCCTACCTATGTGCATTACGGAGTAAGCTATGATCGGTCGTGGATTGTAACAGGCTACTGTTCGCAACCTCTGCCTGTTTCTCCTCCCGTGCGACGTGGTCCATTATGTCCTGCTCACGAAAGCGCCAAGCAACGTGGAACCATCTGCCGAGAGTGCAGTCATCGCACACTTCAATCGTGCACCGGGGATCGTTCTGGTCTTTGTACCTATACCATGAGTGTTGAAGTTGCTCCTGCAGAACGCTGCGCATCAAGCTGGCTTTTTGGGTAATTAGGGGATCAAGGGTGTTAATGTAGACGATCGAGGCTCTCATTTCCGTGGCTAAACCCGACTGGTTGACTGCTGAAGAGATCCGAGGGTGATAGAGAGAGAGCACGTCGATTAGGACAATCGGCCAACGGTCCCGCAATATGTCCGCTAAACCGATGTTGGGATGCCCATTGGCAGGAAGGAATCGATCCGACTCAAAGTCGGCCTTGAAAACGCTTGCCTCTGTGATCCTCTCGACTACATTTCTTATCGTGTCATCGTTATTATTTGGGCCACTGTGGGCGTGAACAGGGACAAGCCAATCATTACGCGATGACTTGCCATAGCGCTGGATGATCCTGTCAGCTTCCTGGTCATTCAGGGACGACCCAAATAGAGCACTATACGGCATACCGCCTGCACTTGCATCCTGAAGTAGCTGTTTTGCCTCATCCTGCAGCATCGCTATCACAACAACGGGGAGACCTCTCTTGCCGGTACCGGACTTTGGTTTCTCAACTTCGGCCAAGGGACGCAGTTCTACGGCTCTTCGGCGAATACCCTTGGTTACGTTTGCAAGTGCCTCGTGTTTGTCTGTCCACGTGCCGTCCGTAACTGGCCGGCCGTCAGTAGGCAATGCCTGTAGATTAGCGAAGGAACTCTCAGTCCAATCAACGTGACGGAGTACGACGGGAATTACTATAGCCTCCCCTGCCTCGGATCGCTCCAATGCTCGGCTCATCTCTTTGCCTTGACAGTAGTCCGAAGCCATGAAATAGGAACTCACTAACAGCAGGATAATATGTGCACTGTTGATCTCTTCGTCAATCTCCTCGTCCCAATCCTTGCCCGGCTGTATCAGGCGGTCATGCCAAACACTGATGATTTCCTCACGTTCAAGGGTCTTCAGGTGGTTTACTAGTTCCTGGCGAAGGTCGTCATCCTCGTGTGCGTAAGACACAAAGATTCTGAGTTTACCGTCGGACATTGATGTTGGCATTGCAATATTCCTGCTGATAAGGACTGGGAAGCACTGACAACCTAGCTTCCATTATACCACACCCAATCCATCTTGAATACTTAATACACACCTTCCACGCGTTTTTCCCAATACACTTTTCAGTCATCTATGGCTAATCAGCCAGCCACCTAACCCGTCATGTCTTGTTTATATTCCTAAACAGAAAAGCGGGCGGGGCACACGATGAGCGCCCCGCCCGCCTTGTATCACCCGCTTATTCGGCGGCAGCCGCCTGCGGTGTAATGTCACGCAGGTCGGTTCGGCCACTCACCTTTTCCGCACGGTCCCGCTCGGTGGCGATGGTGCTCATATACAGGCGGACATCCCGCTCGATGATGTTCTCCACCCGCCGGGCAAAGGTGCGCATCGCCTCGGCATGGCTGTCAGCCTGGGAGTAGGCATCTCCAGTCAGCAGGACGAAATCCCACCACTCCCGCTTGAGCATCTCGCTGCTCACCCGGTAATGCCGCCAGCGCTCGCCATATTGGAAGAACCCCTCGACAGCCACGGCGGCGGCCACGATCACGCCGAGCGCTGCCGCAACCCAGCTCATCCAGGGCATCACCACTCCCTGCCCGATGGTCGTCGCCACGGGAATCAAGATGCCGCCGATGATGGCGATCAGCTTCCAGAAGTAGTACCAGTCGCGGTTCTTGTTCGCCCGTTTCTCCATCCAGATCAACTGGTCCAGCCAGCGATCCTTCAGCAGACAACTGGGCAACTGCTCCAATGCAAGATCCTGAATGATCGCGTCCAGCCGCTCCCGCATCTCACGCACATACGCCTGATCCGCCGATTCGCGCCTGCTCGTGTTAGGGGTGGGCGCTGCGCTCACCGTTCCCGCATCCGCTGTCATGGAATGTCTCCCTTCCCGGACACTTCCTCGTCCGGTTTCCTATGTGCGTCGCGAGTACCCTTTGCGTGGCGGCATACAGCGCCCTGGAGGCGGGCGACTGCATGCCTGCCCCGGACCATAACCCATTATAGCACATTCGATGCCATTTTTGACGCTTAATTTGGCGAAATTCGAGCAAGCGGACCACGGAATACACAGAATATATGGGCTTTGACCCACTTTTTGGACTATTAGCCCGGCACCTTCAGTGCTCGGCATATATGCCGCGGCATACATGCCGCTGGCGCGGGATCGCCACCTTACAAGTGTGCAACATGATCCTGACCAATACAGAAGGACACGGATGGCCTTGTAGCCGCGCCTTGCAGGCGCGCTATCCGCAGTTACATGTTGTCCGTGTATTCTGTGGTTCCTTTCCTCTGATGGGCTTGCCCGCACGCCGGATATCGGTTATCATCACGGCAGTATGCGCCATCCCAGGGTCAGGCGAACGCGACCATGCCGCCATGCTGAGGGGAACGCGTCGCTCCCCAAGGTGTTGAAAGAAGGCTGCCCGGCGGGCAGGGATGGGCCGAATCCCTTTTTTGCCATTCATTGACCAATGTTCATCATCGCGCCAACATCGTGCAGGGAGGGGAGGGCCGGGCCAGGTAGGAACAAGGAAAGGACGGGAACCCCATGTGCTGTGTACTGACTGTGCTCCTGGTGGTGGGGCCGCGGGCTGCCATCCTGATCTGGTGGCTGCTCGATCCAAGACGCTGGCAGATCACCTTCCCGAGCTTTATCGTGCCCCTGTTGGGATTCATCCTCCTGCCGTTCACCACGCTGGCCTACGTGCTGGTTGCGCCCGGCGGGGTGGTCGGCTTTAATTGGGTCTGGCTCGTCCTGGCGCTGTTAATCGATCTCGGCGGCCAGGGGGGCGGGGCATACCGCAACCGGGACCGGATGCGGGCTAACCGCTAGTCGTACAAGTTTGGGTCAAGGCCGCAGGGTGTATACCCTGCGGCTTGTTCTTACCGACAAGGTGTCTACCGTCCTTGAACCCTGGGCGCTGCTATGGTATGCTCAAGCCTGATCCCATCTGCCAGGCACGCACCCTCAGAGGCGCGGCAGCCTGCCGGGCATCAGAAGCACGCCGTCACCACAACCCTGACGAGAGGAGCGAACCATGTCCACATACTACGAACCCGCCCGTGAACTCCCCATAACCCGCGAGGTTGACGTGCTGGTGATCGGCGGCGGTCCGGCCGGTCTGGTAGCGGCCATTGCCGCCGCGCGCAACGGTGCTCGCACCACGCTGGTGGAGCAGTTCGGCTATTTGGGCGGCACGGCTACCGCCTCGCTGATGGCCAATATCAACGGGTTCCGCAATCAAGTGGAGCCGGACGCCACCCAGACGGTGCGCGGCATCGCCGAGGAGATCATCCTGGCCCTGAAAGAGATGGATGGCCTGGGCCACAGCCCGTACCCCCAGAAGGCCTACCCCACCCTGCCCGGCCAGCTCGAATACAGCTATGCCATCGACACGGAAAAGTTCAAATACGTCACCCTCAAGCTGTGCGTCGAGGCGGGGGTAGACATACTGCTCCACACCTATTGCTGCGACAGCATCGTGGAGGAGGGCCGCCTGCGCGGGGTGATCGTCGAGAACAAGTCGGGGCGGCAGGCGCTGCTGGCCCGCGTCACGGTGGACGCCAGCGGGGACGCCGACGTAGCCGCGCGGGCGGGAGTGCCCTTCTGGCAAACGGTCAAGGACGAGGCCACCCGCCTGAACGACGCCCTGATGTACCGCATCGAGGTCGGTTCCACTCGGCCGACGGGGATGTCTTACGTTGACCTGGGACCGACGGCGGTTTTGTGGGGACCGGGCGCGCAGCCCATCAACGGGGTGGACGCCGAACAGCTTTCCCAGGCCGAGATTGACACCCGCCTGCGCGTCTATGAGGACCTGGCCGCCAAGCAGGCCAAATATCCCGAACTGGCCGGGGCGCGCATCATCGAGACCCCCCCGTTGCTGGGCATTCGCCAGACGCGCTTTGTGGAAGGCGAGTACAAGCTGACGGCGGATGATGCCATCACCGGGCGGCGCTTTGACGACGTGGTGTCCATCAGCTCTTGCCCCGTCATCCATTCCTACGGCTACCGGCGCTACCTGGAACACGAAGGGTACGACATCCCCTATCGCTGTCTGGTGCCACAGCATGTGGAGAACCTGCTGATCGCCGGGCGGTGCATCTCCAGCGAGCAAGAGCCGTACGAGTCGCATCGGGCGATGGCTCCCATCATGGCGATCGGCCAGGCGGCAGGCACAGCGGCGGCCCTGGCGGCCCGGCTGAGCGTCGCCCCCAGACAACTCCCGGTGCGCCAGTTGCAGGACACGTTGGTTGCCCAGGGGCAGGTGCTACACCTGGGTTGAGCGTAACAGCCAAAAGCTGAATAGAGTGCGCGACCCGCGCCCGCTGCCGGGTTGCGCGCTCGGGAGTGAACGCGCATGACGCTCGTGGACTATCGCCAAATCGTCTCCCGCGCAGACCTGCGCCAGGTAGACCCGGCCTGGACACCGGGCCTGATCCTCGGCAATGGCCGGGTGAGCGCCCTGGTGCGGGTGATGCCCCATGCCGTGCGGCTACAGATCCGGCGCGACGACGTCTTTGCCGGGGGGGCACCGTCGGCGGCAGAGCGTCGAGACACGTCCATCACTCTCGAAATAGACTGGAGCAGCCCGGTCTTCCTTCAGGGCGCGGGGTGCATCCAGCGCCTCTCCCTCTATAGCGCCGAATGGTCGTTGCAGGGGCCGCAGGTCAGCGTGCGCTGCTTCACCTCCGCCACGGACGATCTGTTGGCGCTAGAAATTGCCGACCACCGCTCTACCCCCCACCCGCTGCAAATCACCCTGGCGGCGGGCGACGCCCCCCAGGACCGGGAACAAGCGCAACCGCCCTATACCCTCCAGCGTAACGCCAACGGACTGACCCTCGTCCAACGCTATGCCACGGGAGATTACCCCTGCGTGGCGGCCCTGGCCGTGCGCGCGCCCCAGACCAGGCCGCAGAGCGTGACCGGGGAGGCCTGCGAAGGGAGCCTGCGGATAGACCCCGACGGGGAAGTGGCCCTGCTGCTGGCCGCCAGCGCCGCCTCCTGGTCGCCGGGGGACGCGGCGGGCGAGCGGGCGAATGCCCTGCTGGATGGCCTGGCAGATGCCACTTTTGATCTCTTGCGGCGGGAGCACGCGGCCCGTTGGGAGACGTTCTGGCAGGACCGGCTGGGGAACCTGCTGGCGACGGAAGAAGCTCCGGTTGCGTGGCTGCGCTCCCTGTATTTGGAGCGGGCCGCCCCGCATTGGCGCAGCCTGCCCGCCGCCGCCTTGCCCGACCCCGACGCCCTGTTGCTGGCCCCGCCCATCGAGGAGAGCGGCGAGACGCCTCCCGCTCCTGCCGAGCAGACCCTGCCCCCGGTGGAAGCCGCACCCGAACAAGAGATTGTACCCTCAGCCACAGCCGAACCCGCTCCTGCCCAATCCCCAGCGTTCTATACAGATGGCGGGATGTCCCCTGAAGCGCCAAGTCCCCCAGGGGAGGCAAAGGCCGAGGCCCCGCCGCCCAGGCCCAAGTCCACGGCAGGCTGGGGTAAGCGGTCGCGGGGGACGCGCGCGGCCCAGTTGTTGCCCTCCATGCTGCTGTTCGCCGCCCGACGGCTGTTGGGGAACATGGGCCTGACCATCGGGGCGGCTCTCAGCGTGATCGTGGGTGTCAGCCTGGTGGTGAGCATCCCCCTGTATGCCGATGGGATCATCCACCGGCTGCTCTGGAGCGAACTGGAATCCAGCGCCGTCAGTTCCCGCTTTACCCCGTTCGGCTTTCGCTTCACCTATAACGGACTGCTCAACGGGGCGGTGACTTGGGAGGAATACCAGACGGGGGACGCGTTCTTTGAGGAGTATTGCCCCAACCAGATCGGTCTCCCGTTGGAAATGCCGGTGCGCTTTGCGGCCACCAGCCTGCTGTCTGTCTATCCCGCCGAGCCGGAGCGCTATGCAACGGCGAAGGAGCAGGAGGAAGAGGAACGTTCTGCCCCGCCCAAATCGCTGGGCGTGATGTCTCTGGGCTTTGCCAGCGACCTGTTCGACCACGTGGAGATCGTGGACGGGGCGCTGCCCGTTCCCCCAGCTTCCGAGGACGAGCCGCTGGAAGTGCTGGTGATGGAGTCTCAAGCCAACAAAATCGGCTTTAGCATCGGCGAGGTGTTGTTCCTGCAAACGCGCAGCGTGACCGATTTCCGCGTCGCTGAAATCCCCGTGCGCGTGGCGGGGGTGTGGCGCCCCCGCAACCTGCGCGACCCGTACTGGTTCACCAGGGAGCGCTATCTGGAAACCACGCTAATGCTCAGCGAGGAGGCGTTCACACAGCGCGTGGTGCCCGCGATCAAGGAGCCGGTCTATCAGGCCACCTGGTACCTGGTCTTTGACGGCAGCGGGGTGCGCAGCGAGGACGTGCCCGGCCTCATGGAACGCATCACCGCCGTGCGCAGCGCCCTGAACACCTATCTGAACGGGGTCATGCTGGACCAGTCGCCCGAAGTCAATCTCAAGGTCTATGACAACGAGGCCGAGCTGATCACCATCCTGCTGTATGCCTTTTCCATCCCCATCATCGGCGTGGTGCTGTACTTTAACGTACTGACGGCGGGGCTGATGGTGCAGCGCCAGCGCAACGAGATCGCCGTCCTGCGCAGCCGGGGCGCTTCCAATACCCAGATCCTCGGGGTCTATCTACTGCAATGGGTGATTCTGGGGAGCATTGCCCTGGCCCTTAGCCCCTGGTTGGGGCAGGCCGTGGCCCAGGTCATGGGCCATAGCCGCTCGTTCCTGGCCTTTGAGCCGGGGCCGAACCTGTCGCTGAACTTTTCCCGGCTCAGCTTGCAGGTAGGACTTTTGGCGGCATTGGCCTCTATGGTCGCCAGCCTGCTGCCCGCGTTGAGCGCGGGGAACTTTACCATCACCAGCTATCAGCGCGACGTGGCCCGCTCGCTGCGTAGCCCCTGGTGGCAGCGGTTCTTCCTGGATTTCCTGCTGCTGGGAGTGGCCCTGTATGGCTACTATCTGCTCAAGGTGCAGGGGTCTATCGCCGTCCTGGGGCTGGAAGTGGAGTTGGGCCTGACGGAAAGCGATCCTTTCCAGAACCCGTTGCTCTTTTTGGTGCCCACCCTGTTCGTGTTTGCCCTCTCGCTGATGTGCATGCGCCTGCTGCCGCTGCTGATGCGCCTGCTGGCCTATCTGGCTCAATGGCTGCCGGGCATCGCGCCCCAGTTGGCGCTGGGGCAGTTGGCCCGCTCCTGGACGCAATACACCGCGCCCGTGCTGCTCACCACGTTGACGCTGGGGCTGTCGTGCTTCACCGCCTCGATGGCGCAAACCCTGGATCAGAGCTTTTACGACCGCGCATATTACGAGGTAGGGGCTGATCTGCGCATCTGGGAGGGGAGCGAGTCGGAGAACGCGGACGATTGGACATCGCTCGTCCTGGGAGGGGCGGCAGAGGCGCAATACTACCCCACCATCCAGGAGCACCTGCAGATTGAGGGCGTGCGTTCGGCCACGCGGATGGCGATGTACGAGGCCCTGATGCCGCTGGGCGGGCGGCAGATTCGGGGGCGAGTGGTGGGCATCGACCGACTGGACTTTCAGCAGACCGCCTATTTCCGGCGCGATTTTGCTCCCGAATCCCTGGGCCAGGTATTGAACCGGCTGGCCGTCCACCAGAACGCCATTCTGGTGCCCCCGACGGTGCTTACAGAGTATGGGTTGGCGGTGGGGGACCAGATCAACCTACAGGTTTCCCTGGGACCGCACAAGACGCTCATGCCCGTGATGATTACCGGCGTGGTGGAGCTATTTCCCACGATTTACCCGAAGGATGGCCCGTTTTTCATCGCCAACTTGGATTATCTCTTTGACCAGGTGGGGGGCATGTACCCCCACAGCGTGCTGCTGCGCACCGACCCCACCGTGCCACCTCAGGATATCGTGCGTGACGTGGAGGGGCTGGGGATTCGGGCAGAGACATTCCGCGACGCGCGGCGGATGATCGCGGGCGAGATGCAGCGCCCGGAACGCCAGGGCACGCTGGGGTTGCTGTCGGTGGGCTTTTTGGGTTCCGCGCTGCTGACGGCGTTCGGGTTCTTGCTCTACTCGCTGCTATCGCTGCGGCGGCGGGCCATCGAGCTGGGCATCTTGCGCCCCCTGGGCCTGTCGCGCGAGCAGTTGGTGGCCTACCTGAGCATCGAGCAGATCTTGCTCATCGGGTCGGGAGTGGGGGCTGGCACATGGCTGGGCGTGCTATCCAGCAAGCTGTTCATCCCCTTCTTGCAGGTGCGCACCGGCGCTCACCTCATGGTGCCACCCTTTGACGTGTTGATCGCCTGGGGCGACATCACCAAGGTATATATCATCTTTGGGGTGATGCTGGTCTTTACGATGGCGGGGCTGGTGGCGCTGTTGGTGCGCATGCAACTCGGCCAGGCGATCAAGCTGGGCCAAACGGTCTAAGACTCGGACCTGTAGCCGCGGCATCCTGCCGCGCGCCGGACGACCTGCGCTTTGGCATCTTTTGGGGTGTCGGACAACCGTTACATGGTGGCCGACATTCAACACGCGCGGGAGGTGCTGGGGTACGAGCCACAGGACAGCGCGGAGAAACATTTGGGGGAGAATTACGTAGAGTAGGATAGACCAGCGTATTCGCTAGCCGGTTTAGACAGCAACTTACCGCATTGAACTGGTCGGATAGCCGGACTATGGCACGCACAAATTGAGGCCAGATAATGAAACCTATAAGACGTATCGCCGAGTATAGCAGACGACTTGCTCATTATTGGGTTTTCTGGTTTTGTTTGGGGGCATCGGGCCTTCTGGCATTAGTATTTGAAACCTTGTTGCCAAACTACCAACCTGCCCGCGTGTGGTACATCTTGATACCAGCCGTAGGATTTTTCGTGGCCGGCGCCAAGTTACACTTGGAGGACCAGGGTGAGATTGAGAGACTCCGTGGTGAGATTGAGAAATTCCGCGCACAAACAGGCATACCAAATCCGGCTGCTTTGGCATTGAGAGCTGACCGCCAAGTTTATGCCCAGATACAAGAGTTGATGCAGACCAACGATATGCTCGCCTTTTTGCGCCAAACGGATTTCGAGGGCAGCTTTGATACCCAGAGATTGCGCGGAATGCATGACTCCATCTACTTCAGCGAACTACCCGAATCCAAGTTTGTCGACGAAGGACTGGAGTTAGCTCGTCAAAGTCTCGAGACCAATCTGAGGAAATTCCAAGCTATTGAAGGTCAGCACACTTCTCCCGTACCCCTATCCGGTGGCTGGAATAGAGTGCATGATCCGTATGCAGGTGATTGGGGCGGGATTTTCGATAGAAAGTCAGAAGCCGAGCTCGAGACGTTACATATCCAGGCAATGGAGATGGCGGTAGAATTGAACAGAACTGCTAGCGAAATATGCGAGTCTTATGCCCAGCTTGTCCAATTGGCAAAAAAGAAACTCGGCGTATAGCCCAGGATGCCCTATTGCGTTGTCTGAAAAGTGGCTCTAGGTTAGGCCAAAGGTTAGAATAGAAAATCGGGGTATCGCATCATGTCCAGAATTAGGGGTCAGATGGACGCCCAGTCGGAACAGGCAGCGGAACAACTGAAAAGCGCCGTGCTGGCGCAGGGCGCCGTTGTGGTGGGGATCGCTGACCTGAGCGAGTTTGCGCCAAGGCGAATTTGCGCGGTTACCTTTGGCCTGCGTTACCCCGACCCCGCCGTGGAGCAGTTGCCGGATGATGCGGCCCTCCAGGAGGCCACCCGCGGATTGGGTCCCATCATCCAGAATATCTATTCGGTGATCGAGGACCATGTGTACAGCCAGAACCAGGGCGCTATCTGCTGTCGCTATGACACATTGGCACAGACGATTGGGCCATTGACCACCCCCTTGAGCCAAAAGGCCATCGCCGTGCTGGCAGGGCTGGGGTGGATAGGCAAGGCGTCTCTGCTTTGTACGCCCGATCACGGGCCACGGGTCCGGCTGGGCACGCTATTCACCAACGCCCCTTTGGAGCCGGACAAACCCTTTGCCAACAATCCTTGCGGGGGATGTACCATCTGCCAGGACGCGTGTCCTGTGGGTGCGGTGACGGGGGAGCAGGTGGCCTATTGTGGTCTGCTTGGGTTCCGCATCGATGCAGTGCGTTGCCGCTCCCACCTTGGCAGGAACGAGCAGACGCTTGGCCGCAGGGAGTTCTGTGGCCTGTGCCTGCGAGCGTGCCCTTACGGTCGTCGGGATTGATCATCTTAGTGAATAAACGCTTGAATTCCATCACAAACTTTTGCGACGCTCTGATTGCTGCCTATCTTGAGAACCCCTGTCAGGTGTTGCCCAACGCGCTCTGGAAGACGCTGGCCCAGGTGGAGCGCCTGGAAACGCGCTACGAGATGCAGGGAAACCGCGTGACACACCTGGAGGCGTGGGGCGCAAAGGAGCTATTCATCTATTGGGACAGGGAACGCAACAAGGCCAGCATCCCGGCGGAACGGCTGGCCGAGCTAGACCTGGCCCTGGTCCATCAGGATTTTCTGGACCCGCGCGCCACGGCGCATCTCACCAGCCGCACGCCCTATTTCCGCCTGATGCACACCGGCCCTGTGCAGAAGCGGCCCCAACTGCCCCCAACGTTCGCCTTGGTGCAGGTGGACGCCAGACGCGAGGCCGAGGCCATAGCCCGGCTGATCGGCGAGTGCCACGGCGACCCGCATTTCCCCGCCGAGTGGGTGCGAGACTGGACGCAGCAAGCCGTGTTTGACCCGACGCTGTGGGTCTGGGTGGTGGACACGCGCCAGAATAAGCCGGTGGGCCTGGGGATCGCCGAGCTGGACCGCACGGTGGGCGAGGGATCGCTGGAATGGATGCAGGTATTGCCCGCCTACCGCCGCCAGGGGTTGGGCCAAGCTCTGGTGCTGGAGCTGCTGTCCCGGCTGGCGGGCCGCGCCGCCTTTGTCACGGTTGGTGGCCAGGTGGAGAACCCGACGCATCCCGAGGCGTTGTATCGCCGGTGTGGGTTTCGGGGGCAGGATGTGTGGTGGGTTTTGAGGCCGTAAAAGCGATCTGTACCCTTGCGCCTTCTCCCTGGGGAGAAGGCTTCTCCTGCGGGAGAAGGTACCCCGTCAGGGGTGGATAAGGGAACCTCCTTGCTATTATAAATTGTATAGTGCCAGGCCTCCTACAAGAGGAATCACCATGTCATGCACAGGTCGTGTCGCTGGGCGTACTGCGCTTGCGGCCCTGCTTCTGCTGGCCGCCGCGCTGGCCCTCGCCGGGTGTGGGCAGCGCGGCGAGGACGGGCGCATCCGCGAGGAAGTGATCTCCAGCCAATACCTGGGCAAGGAGATGCGCCTGTCCGTGCTCCTGCCGGAAGGCTATACCGAGTCAGAGAGCTATCCGGTGCTCTACTTTGTCCCCGATTACGGGGGTGGACCAGCCCTGGTTACCAGCAATATTCTCGCGGACAAGCGGATTCAGGAGTTGTGCGCCAGCGGCGAGATCGAGCCAATGATCATCGTAGGGGTCCGGCACGACCGTAGTTTTCTGCTCGACAATGCCGAGCAGGTGGCGCAGATCACCACCGATTCGGGGAAAACGCTGGGACTGGGGCTGTACGAGTCATATTTCATCCGGGAAGTCATCCCCTATATCGAGGAGCACTATCCCACCGTGCGCGATGCCGCCGGGCGGTATATCGGCGGGTATTCGATGGGCGGCTATGCGGCGCTACGGCTGAGCCTGGCCTACCCCGCCCTGTTCTCGCGGGTGGGCGGCCACAGCCCGACCCTCTTTTTCGAGAGCCTGCCCGACGAGGAGGTGGCTCGCTTCCTCTATCCCGACGAGCAGACCCGCGCCCGGCGCGATCCGTTGCTACTGGTAGAGACAGTTAATCTTGTGCCGGGTGTAGAGTATTATATCGACACGGGCGCTACGGACATCAACCGCGCAGCCTGCGAGGTGCTCTGCGAAAAGCTGCGTGCGCGCGAGGTTCCCTGCGAGTTGCACCTGTTTCCCGGCACGCACGGGCGGGATTACTGGTTCGAGTACATGAGCGATTACATGCTGTTCTACGGCAAATGGTGAACCACGTAGGTTGTGGCGGTTAAAATCGGGCAGGCCAGGGGGCTGGCCTGGTCCCCCGATCTGATTCATTGGGAGGTCTCACCTTGGCTTCTGTTACCTCTCTCCCTGCGCCCGCTTCACTTGCTTATGAGCTCACGAAATGACACATACAAGTCAGATAGCCGCTCCGAGGCAGCAGGATCATTCCGAGCAAGCAGGGAGATGGTCTCATCACGTCGGGCAAACAGCGGCTCCACCCCGTCTTTTTGTACCTGCGAGAAGCCCGAATCATCCCCTTTGTTGGCCTCTGCCCGCAAGGATGTGAAAAAGTCACTGGCGGTTGTGCGGGCTGACTCATAATCGCCCCGCTGCGCATCAATTGCAGCAGAGGCAAGCGTGTTCTGCATCCTGGCCAGTCCGGACTGGTCCACTGCCTCGGAAAGACTGCTGGCACTTCCACGAGATTTGACCCACATGGGCACAAAGCCGAGCATGAACCCAATGAGCAGAAGAACTGCATAGGTGATGACGCGACGCAACCACGAAACCGATTTAGCAGATTGAAACTGTGAGACGTTGGTCATTATAGCTCCTTTGGATGAACACTCACGGCCAGTCGGGTGCGAGCCGAGCCCGCACCCGACGCCGCTGGTATCGACGCGCGCCTAACGCCGTTAGCCCTTAACGATGTTATGTACTGCGCTTTTCTCAGCATCAATAGCTTGCAAAACTACTTCTATTTGCTCGTCGAGCATGTCTTGGCCGCGTTGCTGTAGCTTTTTCGTCTGCTTGTGTGCGCGAGCCGCAAGCCGGTGGGCTTGGCCGCGAGCCTGCCTCACCACGCCTTCCACGGCTTCGACCACCTGACCGCGCAGTTCCAGGCCTTCCCGCTGGATCTGGTTCCGCGTCTTTTTTCCCGATTGCGGCGCCAAAAACAGCATCGCCCCTGCACCAATCAGACCGCCCATCAGCACTCCGGCAAAGAATCCCCCCGCATGACTGATCGAGTAACCCTGTTCTTGACTGCAATTATACATGCTTTCATCTCCTATTTTATGGTTTTAGTGGATTGTTATTTGAGAAGCTCACTGGTTTCCGCCAGCAGCCCAAGGCCCCTCGGTCGAAACTGGTTAAGGTAGTGCTCCGAGGTAGACAACCACATCCGCCAGGTGGTCATCGTCCTTGCTATTTCAGCGCGGCAGGTCTGTTTTGCGCTGCGCACCCTTGCGGCAGGTCCGCTTTCCGCGGTGTACTCTTGCGGCATTGCCTGCACTCGCTCCGCGTAGACGACCAACCGGTGATCGTACGAACCCTGAACAAAGCTCCCACTACAGGTGATGAGCGTCAGGTGGGAGAGACCGTCCGGCGCCGGTTGCGGCCCCTTGCCGGACACCGGCCCGCTACCATAGATCTGCGCGAGCACCGACGGGTCGGAGGCTTCCTGGAGGGAGTAGGTCTCCATCTCGGTAACAATAAAGTGAACGCCCAGGCCGCTCCGTGTATCGTGGATGGTGATCAGGTCACCTGGTCGTAGATCCTTGAGGTGCGCAAAGAGCGCAGGTCGTCCGCGTATACCGGCGACATGCCCGGCGATCGTAGCTGTGCCCACGTCACCCGGAATTCCACCGCCGCGATACCAGAACGCTGTCTGCCACACCGGATCTTGGGCCGAGCCCTGCGGCGCATCCATCACGTTCTCTGATGTGATCCCGACCGCGAGCACTGGGGAGTTGATCTGGAGTGACGGAATCCGCAATTCGAGCGGTACGTCCACGGGCGGGGCGCTCAGGTCGAGCCCCGGGTCGGTGAGCGGCCCCGAGGAAGAAAGCAGAGTCGATGTCAGCACCACAGAAGGCGCAAGGGGGGCTGACTGGTCCTCATCCTGCAGAAGAGCAGCGCCACCAGTAACCGGCAAACCAACGACTGTCGAAGCAAATGGAGTTGGGCTGGGGGCCGTGGTTGGAGCGCTCGTCAGAGTTGCTGTTGCAGACTCGGTCGGAGCGCTCGTCGCAGTTGCAGTTGCAGTCGCAGCGCTCGTCGCAGTTGCAGTCGCAGACGTAGTCGGAGCGCTCGTCGCAGTTGCAGTTGCAGACTCGGTCGGAGCGCTCGTCGCAGTTGTTGCAGGCGTGGTCGGAGCGCTCGTCGCAGTTGCAGTTGCAGACGTGGTCGCAGCGCTCGTCGGAGTCGCAGTTGCAGTCGCAGCGGTCGGCGCAGTTGTTGCAGACTCGGTCGGAGCGGTCGTCGCAGTCGGAGCGCTCGTCGCAGTTGCAGACGTGGTCGGAGCGCTCGTCAGAGTTGCAGTTGCAGTCGCGGTTGCAGCGGTCGGCGCAGTTGCAGTCGCGGTTGCGGTTGCAGCGGTCGGCGCAGTTGCAGTCGCGGTTGCGGTCGCAGCGGTCGGCGGAGTCGCAGTCGGGATCACACCGGACGAGCATGCCTCGATGTGGTTATTATCCATCGTCACTGCGCCATTTCTTGCCACTACGCTACCCCCGGATACGCTGGCGCCGTTATTCAGGGTGACGCTCGTGAGCGCGAGGATATTCCCTATGAACGCAGTGCCGGCACCGAGGGTCGCGGAACTGCCAACCTGCCAAAACACGTTGCACGAGGTGCCGCCATTGATCACGCGGACAGACGAGCCGCTTGCGGTCGTGAGCGTGCTCCCTATCTTGAAAATAAAGACCGCACTAGAGTCTCCCTGGGCGTCGAGGGTGAGTTCCCCCGACAACTGAGCCGACGACGAAAAACAATAGACGTTTGACACGAGCGTGAGCCCACCCAGATCCTGACCCGTCAAATCGATATCACACTCCCGGCCTGCCAGATTATTGTACGCACCGCTGGCATCACTCTGGGCCTGAGCCGCGACCGCATCACCGGGGTATATTGCCCCTTCGGTCACAGTCCCCGGAGGAAAGCCAGTGATCGCAGTACCTGGGCTGACGCCAAGGTTTCCAGTGAGCGTGGTCGAGCCGGTATTGGTCGCCGTCGAGCCAGCCAGAACCGCGAAGCTGGCCGCCAAACCCATTCCTGGCGCAGATGGCGCAGCCAATGCGGCAGGAAGCGCCCCGGCATTCGTGTACGCGGTCGAGAACATGCCGAACGAGAGGCCGCTGGCCGCCGAGAGAAGCGCAGCCAAGATGAGGACTAGGATCAAGTGCTTGGGCCCATGCATTTTCATTATTATTTATACCCTTTGCTTCAGTTCGGTTGGACAACGTCATCGACGTTGCCGCACGGCGCAGGCATCGGGGCGTCCTGCTGCTCGCGCGTGAACAGGGAACCGTTGTTTTCGCCGTCCAGGACTCACTTCCGTCTTGGCCATGACTGCAATGTAATGACAGAATACTGACCACTAAACAGTAGGCCTGTTACGGCCAAGCCTGATGCCCAGCTAGAGCATTCGCAGGCTCTTTGTCAGCTTCACGTTGTTAACTGCGACCCAGCTATCTCCTGCCAGTCCCTATTGTATGGTGTGTGTCGTACGCTCGGTTTCGGTGCCAGAAATGCTACTGTCAGGTGTCTGTTCTCGCACCGATCGCGTTACCGTACGCGCGCTGGGACGATCGGCAGCGACTTGGATCACACGAACGACAACCCAGCAGAACAGCGCATAGATCGCCATAGCGATGAGCGTCGTCACTTCGAGGGACGTTCCTCCAGACGTGGGTGTTCCTACCAATCCCGTAAACGGCGCAACGAACAACCCCGTAATTCCATACATGAAAACGGCAAAGCCGCTGTTCGGATTGGCCGCGATCAACTTGAGCATAAAGCGCAGCCCCAGCAGGACCTCCAGTATACCCAGAATGGTCCAGATGATCCGTGTGGCCTGGTAGAAACCCAACCGCCGCTCCGCCGCAGCATCGTGCGTCACCCGCTCGGTCGAGGCGTAGCCCGGTTGCCGAGTGGTCACCGTTTCCTCGCGGCGGTCTACACTTAACTCATTGATCGGTCGATTCTCAGACATAGTGTCTCCTTGGGATGCTGCTGAGGCAGTATCCACTTTATGATGTTGCGTTCTGTCACGCTGAGCGCGTCGATGTACTCCACCGACGCGCTCAGCGTGACGGGCAGACGTAGCCCCGCAGATCGCTCTGGAAGCTCGGATATCAGAACCAACGTAGCGTAAGGGCCTCAGCCTATCAGCCCCGGCGGAAGAGCTTGACGATCGCCAACAGGATGACGGCGCCCAGCAGCGACACCAACAAGGCCGGGAGGCTAAAGTCGCTCTGGTTGATGTTGCCGATGCCAAACAGTGGGGTCAATACGAGGCCTGCCAGGAACGCGCCCACAATGCCCACCAGGATATCGAGCAGCAGGCCCTGTCTCGAGTTCGTGTGCATGATGATACTGGCTATCCAGCCGATGACCGCCCCAGCGATGATCCAGATGATAAAGTTCATTCTATTCTCTCCTATAGTTATGCGGGCTATACGTATTAGAGATCCCGGGCCATCCGTGTCCCGCGCCCCTTCTCGATGGAGAAGGGGCGCGGGACACGGCACTATGCGTCCTTCACGTCCCTCAGCCGCCGATTGAATTCCTTTTCGGCGCGCTCACGAGTGTAGCCATACTTTTCCTGGAGCAGGCCGATGAGTTGCTCTGACTTGCCGGCCACCCGATCCAGGTCGTCGTCGGTGAGTTTGCCCCACCACTCCTTGGCCTGACCGCGCATTTGCTTCCACTTGCCTTCGAGTATGTCGTTATTCAATTTGTGACCCTCCCTATATCGTTTCTGGACAGATCATTTCTTCCGCTTGTTCTTGCGCTTATCCGATGCCTTTTTGGTGGGTTGATCTTTCAGCTTGTCCTTGGGCTTATCGGCCGTTGCTTCCGCGGGCTGCTCTTTTGGTTTGTCCTTGGGTTGCTCTTTCGGCCTGTCCGTGGGTCGCTCTTTCTGTTTGCTCATGGTATGATCCCCCTGATCCTTCTTCTTTCACGTTGCCCATTTGGGCCGGCGCCCAGGGCAACAAAGCGCGCCGGCGCTAGACCTGCTCCCTTTCTTATTCACCAATTATGCCTCTTGCAATCACCTTCTCGTCCTGACAGTTTCATCATACATCCATATCCATCGCTTGCCATCGGCAGAAGGGTTGATCTTGGGCTACACATAAAGAGACCGCCTCTCGGCGGTCTCGGCCTACTTTCGTTAGGGTGGTCTACGACTCAAGTCGTGAGATGTATGATTGATGGGCGGGATAGGATCAGGGTTGTGTACCGTGCGAGGGGCTGCGTTACGTTTCGTCCTCCGGGGTATCATGGAGCGAGCTAACACCCTCCTGTAAAGCGTAGAGGGTCGCCTGGACGCGGTTGACCAGGTGTAGCTTGCTCAGGATGCTGCTCACGTGGGTCTTGATGGTCGCCTCCGTCGTGGTCAATTGTGCCCCGATCTCGCGATTGCTCAGCCCCTTAGCCACCAGGCGCAGCACCTCTACTTCCCGCGCGGTCAGCGCGTTCGGAGGAGGCGTTTGTTGGGCTGGGCGTCGCACCTCTTGCAACACTTGCAGGGCAATGCTGGGATGGAGCGAGGGTTCGCCACGGCTGACTTGCTCGATAGCCCGGATCAAGTCAGTCGGTTCCGAATCCTTGAGCAAGTATCCCAAGGCCCCGGCCTTGATGGCGGGGAAGACCTTGTCGTCACTCGTGAAGCTAGTCAGAACCAGGATGCGTGCCCCGGCCTGGCGCGCGGTAATCTGGCGGATGGCTTCGACACCGTCCATTACTGGCATGGCCAAGTCCATCAAGGTCACATCCGGGTCCAGGGCCTGCGCCTGAATAACGGCTTCCTGTCCATTGCTGGCCTCCCCCACGACCGCGATGTCCTCGACTTCTGCAAGCAAAGCGCATATGCCTCTGCGAACGATGGACTGGTCGTCTGCGACCAACACTCGGATGGGCCTCTTGGCCGTGGCGGCTGCCCCCCGCATAGTCATGCTGCTACCTCCACCTTCAATGTAGTTCCCTTTCCCGGCGCACTGATGACCTCCAGCTTTGCGCCGATGCGATGGGAACGTTCTTCCATCCCACGTAGTCCCATCCCTCCGCTTCCCTTGGCCACGGCGAGATCGTACCCCATCCCGTCGTCCGAAATTTCCAGATAGACCCGCTGGTCGTCAAACCGCAGATACACCGTCACGTGCCGTGCTCCGGCATGCTTGACCACATTATTAAGGGCTTCGAGCGCGATGCGGTACAGTTCTTCTTCTATGGAGAGTGGCAAACGTCGGGCTCCATCTACGCGCATCTCGGCCTGCAATCCCGCGCGGGCTTCCACCGCGGCCAAGCGGATCTGCAGAGCCGCAGCCAGCCCCTGTCCTTCCAAAATGGGAGGGTGCAACTCAAAGATGAGTAAGCGGATACTGAAAAGGGCCTCGCGGGCCATCGCTTGCAGTTCGCGCAGATTATCTGTCGCTACATCCTGTTTGCCGGCCTCGAGTGCCAGGTGCGCTGCCTCGGCGTAGAGGGTCACGCTGTACATGGCCTGGGTTACCGAGTCGTGCAGTTCGCGTGCCAGCCACTGGCGCTCTTCTACGATGGCCAATCGCTCCGCTTTCTCACGCAATCGGGCGTTTTCGATGGCGATGGCGGCCACATCCGCGAGGAGGCCCAGGATACGCGCGTCATTCTCCGTAAAGCCTCCCCGTTTGTTCGCCACGTTCAGCGCACCGATCGAGCTGTCTTCTACTTGCAAGGGCACTGCCAGCAAGGAGTCCGTCTTGATGCTCGGCGTGCGAGTCTCTACCATACCACCGGCGTAATCGTTGACCAGTATAGGCTTGCCGCTAAGCACGACCTGACCAGTGAGCGTTCCAGACACTGGTATACGGTCGGAAAGCGGGTCGAGTTGGGCATCGGCTTGGCCCGCCCGCAGCCAGCCATCTTCCTCCAGCAGAAAAACGCTGCACCCCGAAGCGCCCGTCAACTCTCTCGCCTCATGCTGCACAATCTCGAGCACCTGGTTGAGCGTGAGCTTGCGCAGCAAAGCCGTCGTCACGCGCTGGAGGCTACGGCTCTCTGCCAGCCGCTGGCGTGTCTCTTTGTGTGATCGGCCACCATTTGCAGCTTCGTAGGTCATGATTGTGCCTCCTTGACGCGGCTCTGATCCTTGAAGCTATTATAGATCGAGGTGAAAGACTATGTCAAGCCATCTTCCGCCTCCCCGTTCCGCCTCGCAATAGATGTTACCGACAGACAGGATGCCCCTTGGGGCACCACAAACAATGTAAATGAGCCGGCATCCCTGCCGCCTCTCCCAAGGCGCTATTTTCGGACCAGTCACCATCTACGAAAGTCGTACCCCCAGCGAACCAAAGTCAGCCAAGACCGGGCGAGGCGGTTTCTTTAGTTCGGTCGGAGACCGATCTTCCAGGCGATGGCAAGCTCGCACGCCGGTGGTATGCTAATCACAGTGACCTAATTATAGCAACCATGCAGCGAGGCCGATTCTATGTCAAAACGAAGGCGGGTTCTTGTAGCCGACGACCAGAGACCAACGCGAGCGGGCCTCCGTGCGTTACTGAACTTGCTGCCGGGCGTGGAATGGGTTGGCGAGGCGACGAATGGGCGCGAGGCCGTGACTTTGGCTACAGAACTCTGTGCTGACGTCGTGCTGATGGATGCCCAAATGCCGGTGATGGACGGCATAGAGGCCACGCGGCACATCAAGGACCAGAGACCGGAGGTCAAAGTCATCATGCTGACGATGTACCCCTGGTATCAGGCCGAGGCGCTCGCTGCTGGGGCCGACGTGTTCCTGGTCAAAAGCGGGCTACCTGAGGCTTTGCAGAACGCGATCTGTAGCGCATGATCTCAGGGGCTGTTTGCAGTGGATCCAAGGAGTATTACGTGAACTACATGAGATGCATCAACTTCAAAGTACTGCTAGTCTGGATCCTTGGCGTTCTAGTCGCGGTGGCCACCACGGCTAGCACTATGACGCCGCAACCCGCCATCGCACCGTCGCAGTCACTCAGCGTGGCAACGTCCTCCGCGCCCGCCATCGTCAAGAGCACGGTGACGTACCGCGAGCTGGTCGCGCTCGCGGCCGACGTCAGGGTCACAGTGCAGCTTGTAGATGTCTCCAGGGCCGATGGGGCGGAGGTCGTGCTCGGGGAACAAGCCATCAAGCCCGCAGGCAGACCATTTCCGTTCGAGTTCGAGATTGGTTATGACCCGGCGTCCATCAGACCAGATGGCGTGTATGTGGTGGGAGCCAACATCGCGGCGGACGGCAAGTTGGTCTACCAGACCACGACGAGACTGGGTGTCATCACGCAGGGACAGCCGACTGTAGTCCAACTGGTCCTGACCAAGATCAGCCCGTGATCGTCCTTCGATCTGGCGCTCAGCAGCCGTCGCTGGCAGTTGGCCTATTGCCCAGGTCCGCATTTGTCATCAAGTACGGGCCTTCTGTAAGGTTCAGAGTTGAGCAAGGGAGTTAAGCAAGGGAGTTAAGAAATGTCAATGGTAGAGCACGAAAACGGGCAAGGTCAGAAGCCGAACTTGTCACTGCTCAAAGAGATGGTCGGTCTGCAAAAAGCCCTCAACGCATTAGTTGATCGCGGAGTGCCGCTTGATAGACAGGTAGTATTGGGTATTCTGGAGGCACAACAGGAGATCTACTCTTCAGAGGGGATATTTCAGAATAAGGGCCTGGTTTTGAGGGAGATCATCACCGGCCTTGAACAAGGATCCGTCGGGGTTGGAGCTGTCCTGCAAGCGGCAGGAATTGACGCAACAAGAGCAAGACTTGCCACGGGTGGCGGCAGCCTCAGACGACTGTGGGCCAGGATCCGCCCGAAGTAGATTCGGTGTAGGGCAACCGGCAACCCCGCGTGAGTGCGAGTTTTTGACGGCCCGGTGGACCTCGGTCCGTTTCGATTCATCGAGGACCCGGTCGACCGCAAGTACGCGGCGCTGGCCTCTGCCAGCGATGCGACGTTGGTGACGAACGACGATCACCTGCTGTCCAAGCGCGGGCAGTTGGGCATGCCGGTGATGACGCCAAGGGAGTTTTTGCGGAGTGTGGCTGACAAAGCCCATTCCCAGGCGTAAGGGCCGTGCGGGACTGGCAGCGAATGGATAGCAGAGTCAGGGGCAAGTGACAGACCTGCTGCGGGCGGGGACGCTGAACCGGCGACAGGCGGGCGGGCTGTTGGCGTAGATCGAGCAGGGAGCCTCCTGGATGGTGGGGGCCAGCCCCAGCGGGGCGGGAGTGGGCGGGGAATACCGCACCATCGCCGTAGCAACATCGCAGCCCGTGTGACGGCGTTCCAGCCCTTCGCCATTCGTTGGCTTGACGCAATCGCCCTATCGTGGTACATTTCCATCCATAGAATCATTGCCGCAGTCATAGCTCATAGATGAGGCGGCAGAGACCAATTCGATTTCGACCAACTGCCGCAGGGCTAATACCCTGCGGCTTTTTCTATGCTCCCTAACGGAACGCCGCCCCTCTATCTGGCTGACTGAGCGGCGTGGTAGGTTGACTATTAGAAAAGGGGCATAAAGGAAAGACTATGGAAGCGCAAACGCCAAGTATGCGAAATATCGTCTACCCGTGGTGGTTGGTTCTCTTGCAGGGCCTCGGCGCCATCCTCGTGGGTATTCTCCTGCTCACCGCGCCAGGGGCCACCGTTACGTTCCTGGTTCAGGTTTTGGGCTGGTACTGGCTCATCTCGGGGGTACTCAGTATTGTCAGCATATTCGTGAGTTCGCGCCTTTTGGGCTGGAAGCTGTTTTCGGGCATTCTGGGGATCGTCGCCGGTTTCCTCATCGTCAGCCATCCCTTGTGGAGTGCCGTCCTGGTCCCGACGACGCTGACCTGGGTATTGGGGATTTATGGCTTTATCGCCGGGTTAGTGCTGCTGATAGGAGCTGCCCAGGGCGGCGGATGGGGGATGGCCGCGCTGGGCGCGCTGGCCATCCTGCTGGGCATCGCGCTGATCGCCGCGCCCTTTGTCGCGACGCTCGGTGTCATCATCGCGGCGGGCGTCCTGAGCATCATAGGTGGCATTATCGCATTGATCAACGCCCTCGACTTGCGCCGCGAGGAAAAAGCGCGGGAAGGTGCGGTGACAGAAGCCGTAAGGACGGCGGAGCGGTATCCGGTGGAGGAAGATGTGCAGATCGTTGAGCGGTCTGCTGGAGAAGAGGCTACGCGGACTGCTGAGCAACCTCCTGCTGAGACGGGGCATGTGCAGGTCGTTGAGCGACCTACTGAGGAAGACTCTGCTACAGAGGAAGAGCGGGAGCGTATGGATACCCGTTAACTCGGGTGCGGAATAGCCGATTGCTCCCAGGACAATAAGGGGCAGCGCCCTGGCGGCGCCCCTGAGCGGGTGGCCGCTTGGGGGGGCGCATTGCGGCATTTCATGGTAGAATAGGGCATACATCAAACCATCGGCCCGCTGCCAGAGCGCCCGCCCGTCCTGTGGATCGAGCAAACGGAATAGCCGGGGCTGCCGACGCTCGGACTGCCGGGCCATCCTTTCAGGAGGAGTCCACTCATGTCCGACAAGCCGAACATCCTCTACGTCTTTGCCGACCAGATGCGCTCCATGAGCATCGGCTGCCTGCACGATGACCCGGTGCAGACCCCGAACCTGGACCGACTGGCCCAGCAAGGCGTGCTATTCCGCAACGCCATCGCCAACACCCCCGTTTGCACCCCCAGCCGCGGGTCGCTGATCACCGGCAAGCACGCCTGGAGCTGCCGCTGCATCGCCAACGACGTGCGCCTGCCCGAAGACGAGGTCAGCATCGCCGACGTGCTCAAAGAGCGGGGCTACCGCCGGGGTTGGGTGGGCAAATGGCACCTGGACGGCATCTCCCGGCACATGTTCACCCCACCGGGCCGCCGCCGCCACGGCTTTGACGACTACTGGGCGGCGTACAACTGCAACCACAACTATTTCGACTGTAAATGGTTCGAAAACGATTGCCCCGACGTGCGGCACGCCGAGGGGTATGACGCCGACATCCAGACCGACCAGGCCATCGGCTTCTTGGAGCGCAACCGGGAGGAGCCTTTCTGCCTGTTCCTTTCCTGGGGACCACCCCACGACCCCTACCGCATCGTGCCGCAAGAGTTCCTGGACATGTACCCGCCCGATGAGGTGCCTCTGCGCCTGAACGCGGAGGGAGCCGACCGGGAGAGCGTGGCCGGGTATTGCGCCCATGTGACTGCGCTGGACCGCAACGTCGGGCGGCTGATGGAAGCCCTGGACCGGATGGAACTGGCCGAGAACACCCTGCTGGTGTTTTCCGCCGATCACGGGGACATGCTCTGGTCGCACGGGCGGCGCAACAAGCAGCAACCCTGGGAAGAGAGCATCCACATCCCGCTGATCATGCGCTGGCCGGGCCATCTGCCCGCGGGCCAGATGGAAGACCTGCTAATCAGCGTGGCGGACCACACCCCCACGCTGCTGGGGATGACCGGGGTGCCCGTACCGGAGACGATGAACGGCCTCGATCTAAGCGGGACGATTCTGGGTAGCAGCAACGAGCGCCCCTCGTCGGCGCTGATCGGGGAATATGTCTCGTTCGACCAGAGTGTGAACTGGCAGCCCTGGCGCGGCGTGCGCACCGAGCGCTATACCTATGCCCGCTGGCTGCAAGGGGGCGCGCTGCTGTACGACAACCAGGCCGACCCCTACCAACTGGACAATCTGATGCTGCGGCCCGGCCATGAGGGGCTGGCCCGCGACCTGGAGAACGAGTTGCAGGGCTGGTTACAGCGGTTGAATGACCCGTTTGTGCGGGGCGAGGAGCACCTGCGCCTGCTGGGTCAGGCCCAGGAGTGGCAGATTCGCCAGGAGCACTTTTACGGGTTCGGCACGCGCAATTTCTAGCCGTTAGTATTGCATGGTTGCATGTGGCATGGGCCACATGCAACCATGCAAGCCTGCAATTCCAATCCGTCAGCCTGCCATCAAGGAGGTTTCCCTTGAAAGCACACACCCGCATCCCACTGACCTTGCCCCCCGCGACCCTCACCGACAAGCCCGGCGTCGTGTTGCGCCCCGGCGATTCGCTGCCGCTAGCCTTCAGCCTGCCAACCACCGAGTATCCCGCGCGCCATCGCCTGCGGGTGGTGGGCGAGGCGGACATCTTTTGGCGGTGGCGCTGCGAGCCGGGGATGCCCGCCCGCGTCTACCGCTCCATCGCCGACGCCCTGGTGACCAACCCGGCCTGTGGAGAGCAGTATGCGTTGTATCTGGAGGACCAACGGGTACCCTGGCCGCGCAACGCCTATATCAAGGTAGTGAGGGCCGACCTGCCACCCGCCGGGCCGGTGCACCTGCGGGTAATGGCCAGGGGACGCGCCATTGATCGGGGCGCTGAGGGCAGCCTGGAAGTCGAATTAGGCCTCTACCGTGCAAAGGAGGGGCGCGACCCCAGCGACGTGTACGACCCTCCCGACGAGATCGTGCGCATCCCCCTGCCCGACGGAACCTACGACTGGATGGATCTCGCCACCGAGTTCACGCTGCCCGCGGACATTACTGCCGTGCTGGTGCGCATCGGCGGGACGGCGTTCGGCGGCGAGGCGTGGATAGGCACGCCCCGCCTGTACGCCCAGGGGGGCGATTCGGTGATTCCCTCGCTGGCCCCAGAGAACGCCATCTGGCCCCGGTTCAACTGGCTGGGAGAAAACCTCTCCCGAGCCGAGTGGCCTCAGTTTCGCATCGCCCTGGACGGACGCCCGCTGTCCAGCGGCTCGTTCTTTAACGCCATCTACCGCTGGCCCGATTGGGAGCTGCCCCTACCCCCGCTGACCGCTGGCCCCCACGAACTACAGGTGCAACTGCTGGCCGACTATGCCGGGGCGCCGCCTTTTACCATTCGCTCCGCCGAAATATGGCAGGAGAGCGCCCGCCCGGTGGAAATCCTGTGGGCGCCCGAATACGTGCGAGAGGGCGAGCCGTTCCCCGTGCTGATCGAGCGCAACGAAGGCGAACAAAGCACGCTGGACGTGTGGCAGGTGGAGAGCGGCCCGGCGCGCGCCAACCCCTCCTACGCCATAGACTGCGGCACCTATACAGAGACGATCCGCCCGCGCCGGGTACTGCCCCGCGAAGGAGCAGCAGAGGCGATCACCCTGTCCAGCGGGGACGCGATCTATATCCCGCAGGAAGTAGACGCGTTAAAGCGGTATCTGGAGTGGTATTTGTCCGAGGGGGTAGGCAACTCGATGTGCTTCAGGCCCACCTATCGCTGGTCGGGTACCCGCGCGGTCAACCCCGCCGCGTGGCAGTTCATCTTGCCCCTGCTGGAGCGACTGGGGCTGCGCTATCACCTGATGGTGGACGGGCGCGAATTGCCCGGCATGGCGGCCAACCCGCCGGATAGCTTGCTGGCCGGGCCGAACTATATGGGCCGCCAGTCCCACGAGCACGACGGCGCCTTTTGCTATTGGGGTCCCCGCCAGGAAGAAGCGCTGTTCGCCGACCTGTTCAGCCGGGGCAAGAACCCGGGAGGCATCTTTCCCCATACGCGCCCAGCCCGCCGCGCGGGGCACGTGGCGCTGGGACATTTCGATCCGCTGTATGCCCAGGATATGCGCCAGGCCGCCGAGTATTTTGTGCACAACCTGGCGGCGGCCAAAGGGGATTCGACCCGGCACACCGGCCCTTCCACCCTGTTCCACTATTTTTACCAGGCGGGGTATGACTGGCTGGGAGCGGAGCAGATGTATGCCCCGGAGGAGGTGACCCTGGCGGCGCTGCGCGGGGCCGCGCGGGCCGTGGGCAAGTCAGATTATGGCGCGCACCTGGCGATGCAGTGGTCCAGCATGCCCCACGACACGACAGGCCACGCGGCGCGGTATTTCCTCTCGCTGGCGACCTGCTATCTCCAGGGGGTGAACAACATCAACCTGGAAGAAGGGCTGTGGCGCATGGAATCGGAGTATGCCGACCACGACCGCTTCTCACACGCCTGCACCATCCACCAAGAGGCGCACCACCGCTTCTACCGTTACCTGCAGACCCATCCGCGCCGGGGAACGCTGCGCGCGCCCCTGGCGATGCTACAAGGGCGTTACTGCGGCTGGCGCTGTTTTGGCAGGGGCAACGTGTGGGGCGTGGCCCGGCCCGAGTTCGCCTTTGGCCTGCCAGAGCAGAGTTTCGACCTGCTGAACGTCTTTTACCCGCGCTCGGTGTTGGATGCCATCTATCGCAACCCCTGCCCGGAAGACCAGCCGCAGGGGTGGTATAGCGGCACGCCCTACGGCCCCATCGACCTGGTGCCTGCAGAGGTCCCCGGCCCGGCCCTGGCCCGCTATGACGCGCTGGCCTTCCTGGGGTGGCACACCTGTTGCAGCGAGGACGTGGACAAGCTGCTGGCCTATGTACAGCAAGGGGGCACGCTGCTGCTGGCACGCCCGCACCTCTCCACCGCCATCCGTCGCGGCCTGCCGAGCGATATTGTCCAGGGTGACGCGCTGGGCGCGCTGCTGGGCGACGCCCTGCAAGCCGAGCAGGGGCCGGTTACGCGGCAGGTGGGCACTGGCCGGGTGATCTATTTCCCCCAGGATAGCTACCCCGCCGACGAGCGTATTCGGGCGGCCTATACGCGGGAGCTGGCTGCGCTGGGCGAGGGTGTGCTGGCCCGCGAACGGGCGCGAGGCTGGCTCAAGAGCAGCCCGGACGTGCAGTTTGCCGCCTATGATTGGGACACGCGCCCGCTGCGCACCATCTACCTGCTGAACATCAACTGGTGGGATGCCAGCGCCCCGCAGGCCCCGGCAACGCTGCTGTTCGGCCCGATGGAATACCCACTCGCCGCCAGGGCAGGCCGGATAGAGGCCCTCACGCTGGGCGAGCGCTGGGCCGTGATGCCGCAAGAGGCGGACGCAGACATCCTCGACCTTCAGGAAGAGGGTGACGGGGTGCGGGTAGTCGTCCAATCGAATGCGGGCGCGACGCTGCGCGTCTTTTGCCGGGAGCGCGAGCGGGAGCTGCCCGCCGGGCATGTCGCAGCGGGTGGGGTGCAAGAATTGCGCATCACGCAGGGATAAGGGGGCAGGAGATGATCGACGAGCAACGCAACACAGCGCAACCTGGTACGGGCCTGTCGGGCCTGATGGACCGCTTTTTAGGGCCAGAAACCACCCACGTCGAGCTAATCCTGGAGATTATCGCCGGGATGGGGGCTACCGTCTTTGTGCTGCTGTGGGCGGCGCTGGGAGAGGCGGGCTGGAGCGCGGCGCAGTACCTGGTGGCCGCTATCATTACGCTGGACGTGGCCGGGGGCGCGGTAGCCAATGCCACCGTCGCCACGAAACGCTGGTATCACCGACCGGGCCAGGGGTTCACCCAGCACATGGCCTTTTTAGCGCCACACGTGGTACACCTGCTACTGGTGGCCTGGTTCTTTCGCGGGGAACAATGGTCCTGGGCGGCCGCTTTCTACATCTACCTGATGCTGGCCGCGAGCATCATCCTGCGCAGCCCGCTGTACTTTCGGCGGCCCGTAGCTGTCCTGCTGTTCCTGGGGGCGTTGTTGTTGGACCAATACACCTTTGGCCCCACCGTCGGGCTGGGCTGGTTTATCCCGGCCTTTTTTCTCAAGCTGTTGATCGGCCATCTTTTGCCTGAAACGGCTGTTCCAGAGAGTGAGAGCACAGCAATACCATCATTGAAGGAGGGATCGTGAACATTATCCTGGTCGTGTTCGACTCACTGCGGAAGGATTGCATCGGGGCCTATGGCTCGCCAGCGTGGGGCAAGGTACACACCCCCCACATGAACGCCTTTGCCAGGGAATCGCTGATGATGACCCGCATGTACCCCGAATCGCTGCCCACCTTACCCACCCGGCGGGCATTGTATACCGGGCAGCGGGTCTACCCCTTCCACAATGGCAATTTCCACTTGAAGGGAGATTTTGTGGGCGCGCCCGGCTGGGGACCGATCCCCGAGGAGCAAGCCACGATGGCCGAGATGCTGCACGAGGCGGGCTATCGCACGGGCCTGGTGGCCGACGTGTACCATATGTTCAAGCCCTCCAAGAACTATTGGCGGGGCTTTGACCAGTGGATGTTCCTGCGCGGCCAGGAGACGGACCGCTTTCGCTCTGGCCCGCGCCTGAGCGACGAGGAGGTAACCTACTGGCTACCTGACGAGATGCGCAACGAGCGCACCATCGAGTTCATCCAGCAGTGCATCATGAATATCCACGACCGCACGAAGGAGGAGGACTATTTCGCACCGCGCGTGCTCAAAGAGGCCGCTCTGTGGCTGGAGCAGAACCAGGACGCCGATCAGTTCTTCCTGACCATCGAATCCTTTGACCCGCACGAGCCGTGGCTGGTGCCGCAGCATTACCGCCGCATGTACCTGCAAGAAGACGGGCGCGAGCAGGTGTCCACCGGCTATCGCGACATCCCGCACATGGACCCGGCCCTGTTGGCCCGCACGCGGGCGAACTATGCCGGGGAGGTGACCATGTGCGACCGCTGGTTCGGCTACCTGATGGACAACCTGCGGGTGCTGGGCCTGTTGGACAACACGATGGTCATCTTGACCACAGACCACGGCCATTCCATCGGGGATTTCGGCTACCTGGGCAAGCGAGGCTATCCGTCGGACCCGGCGGTGTTGGATGTGCCGTTGATGGTACGTTTCCCCGGCGCAGAGCACGCCGGAGCGCAAAGCGACATGTTCGTCCAGCATACGGACATTACCGCCACCATCCTGGAGGCTGCCGGGGTTGTGCCGCCGGAACCCATCGATGGGCGCTCCTTCCTGGGAGATGCACTGGCGAAGCAACCTGGCCCGCGCGACCATGTAACGGTGGGCTGGGGTTCGGCAGTTACAGTAATCAACGAGCGGTGGTGGTTCAACGCCAAGGTGGACGGCAGCGGCATATTGCTGTACGACCTGCAGGCAGCGGACCCCTACGCGCAGAACGTGGCCCGCGAGCATCGGGACGTGGTCAAAGAGCTGTTTGCGGTGGCCGAGCAAGACGCGGGGGGCAGCTTCCCGGAATGGTTGTTGGAATTGGCCCGAAACCAGGCCGATGCGCCGGGTTGTAGCGATCTGGCCGCGAGGGAGTAGAGCGCGTCACCAGCCATAGCCTGCCCCCTGGTGATGGCTGGCAGGAAAGCAAATCGGGCCATATTGGCCCGATTTGCTTTTCCCCCCGTAAAAGGGCGATCCTGTCGCCCCACTGCCTTATACTTGTATGGATGGGTCCAATGCATCTCGAATGCCGTCTCCGACGACCATCCAGGCCAACATGGTGAAGGCCATGATCAGTGCCGGGAAGACCGTCAGGTGCCAGAAGGTCTGCACATAACCCTGATGCTGGCCAATCATCTGGCCCCAGGAAGGCGTGGGCGGCCTGATGCCCAATCCCAAGAAGCTCAACCCCGCTTCGGTAAACATGGCTCCCGGCACGCCCAGCGTCAGCGTGACGATCACTGGGCTGAGCGAGTTGCGCACGATATGGGACAACACGATGTGTTTAGTATCTGCCCCCATCGCTTGTGCCGCCCGCACATAGTCCGTCTGCTTGAGCGACAGCACCTGCCCGCGCACCAACCGGGCTATGCCGATCCAGCCGGTCACCGACATGCTGATGATGATGTTCTGGAAGCCCGGCCCCAGAGCTACCATCATCAGGATGTAAAAGAAAATCGTCGGCACCGAGGAAAGGATATCGATCAGGCGCATCACCAGGAAATCGAACCATCCTCCCAACAATCCGGCCAGCGCCCCCAAGGGCAGGCCGATGAGCAGTAGCACGATCTGGCTGATAAAGCCGATGCTCACCGAGACCCGCGAGCCATAGATCAGGCGAGAAAGCACGTCGCGGCCCAGGTCGTCTGTGCCAAAGGGATGCAAATTGCTGGGGAACTGCCAGGCATAAGCGTAATCCGGCTTGATGGGGTCGTAAGGGGTAAGGAATGGCGCAAAGATAGCCATCAGGATTTCCAGAACGATCACCACCAGACCCAGCATGGCGAATTTGTTGCGACGAAAGCGAAACCAGAAATCTGAAAAAGCTGTGCGTTGCTTCTGTTTGGTAGTCTTGGCCAGGGTATCTGTAATTGCGGTCATGTCACTTCCCCTTCGAATAGCTGACCCTGGGATCGATCAAGGCATAAACAAGGTCGGTGCCCAGGTAAGCCAGGGTGATGATGGTACTAAAGACCAGAGTATTGGCCATGATCATGGGATAATCGCGATTGCCGATGGCCGTCAGCGAATACATCCCGATACCGGGTACGCGGAACATACCCTCCACGAACAGAGAGCCGGTCATCATGTTGGCCGCCATGGGGCCGCCTACCGTGATCACTGGCGTGAGGGCGTTTTTAAACACGTGCACCAGCATCACTGTGCGCTCGCGCATACCCTTGGCCCGTGCCGTGCGGACATAGTTGGCGCGCATCACCTCTACCATGCTGGAGCGGGTATAGCGCTGCAGGATGCCGATGGGCCCCATGCTGTTGGCCACTACGGGCAGAATCCAATACTTGGGGCCATTCCAGCCACCGGTGGGCAACCACCCCAGCCGGACGCCGACCACATATTGGAGCAGTACGGCAAATACAAAGGCGGGCACAACCATGGAAAACAGGGCCAGAACGGTACTCAGATTGTCCACCCAGGTGCCCTGCTTAATGGCAGCCAGGATGCCAAAGCCCACCCCCACTACGGTCGAGAAGGCCATCGTCAGCAGCCCCAGGTGGACGGAATAGGGGAACAATTCCTTGTACAGCTCTACCACCGTGCGGGTCGCGTTGTAGAACGAATAGCCGAAATCAAAGCGAATCGCCCCGCTCAAGAACGATACATACTGCTCCCATAAGGGTTTATCCAGGCCATACCTCTCATTGAGCTGCGCGACAATTCCTTCGGGAATCCACTTGGCCTTATCCTGTAGTGCCAGGGCATCCCAAGGACCGCCGGGGATGGCGTGCATCAGGAAAAAAGTCAGCGTGGCGACGATATATAGAATGATCACAAAAGCCAGGATACGTTGGAGGATATAGCGTCCCATATCGATACTCTCCCTCTACTAGGCGAAATGGCAGGCAGCCAGATGCCCGGGTTTGATCTCGCGGATAGCCGGCTCTTCGGTCGCACAAACTTCTTGCGCTCGCGGGCACCGCGGATGGAAGGGGCAGCCAGAAGGGCGCGCGATGGGGCTAGGCACGTCCCCTGTCAGCGTGCGTTTGACCTTTTCTAACTTGGGGTCAGGCTTGGGTACGGCTGCAATGAGCGCCTGGGTATAGGGATGTAGCGGCTCGGTAACGATGGCCTTACTTGGTCCGATCTCTACCAGCCTACCCAGATACATCACTCCAATGCGTCGGCTCATAAAACCGGTCACGGCGATATTGTGCGCGATAAAGATGTAGGTGAGGTTGAACTGCTCCTGCAGGTCACGCAGTAGGTTCAGGATCTGGGCCTGCACCGATACGTCCAGGGCCGACACCGGCTCATCGCAGATCAGGAGCTTGGGACGCAAGGCCAGCGCGCGGGCGATGCCGATACGCTGTTGCTGCCCGCCGGAGAACTCGTTGGGGAAGCGTTGAGCTGCATCAGAGGGCAGCCCCACCACGTCCAGCAGGCGGCGGGCTTCGGCCTCGCGCTCGGCGGGAGTCCCGATTCCATGAATGTCCATTGGCTCACGTAAAATCTCGTGCACTCGCATGCGCGGGTCTAGAGAGGCAAAGGGGTCCTGGAAGATCATCTGCATCTCGCGGCGGGCCTTGCGCAGCTTGTCCCCCTCCACAGTGCCTAAATCCTGTCCCTGGAAAAGGACGGTGCCGCTGGTGCTCTCGTACAAGCGCATGATGGTCAGTCCCAGGGTAGACTTGCCACAACCCGATTCGCCCACCAGGCCGAGGGTCTCTCCCGGATAGACGGACAGGTTTACACGGTCTACGGCCACCAGACGCAGGAGTTTTTGCCCAAAGAAACCACGCCGAATGGGAAAGCTCTTGGTCAGATCAACGGTTTGCAGTAATGGTGCGGTGCTCATGCCAACTCCCCTTCCAGTGCGCGCCAGCAGGCGCACAGGTGATCTTCGGAAAGGCGGCCCAGCGCAGGGAAGGTGGTGTCACAGCGCGGCACGTGGTGTTCACAGCGCTCGGCAAAAGGGCAGCCCGTGATAGGGCTGTGCAAGTCGGGTGGGGCGCCCTCAATCGTACGCAATCGCCGGGGCCAGTTTCCCAGGCGGGGGATGGAAGACATCAAAGATTGCGTGTAGGGGTGTCGTGGCGTATCGAAAATCTGCAAGACGGAACCATTCTCGACGATCAGCCCGGCGTACATGACCGCCACCTGGTCGGCCATTTCGGCCACCACTCCCAGGTCGTGGGTAATCATGATGACCGCTGTGCCGATCTGGGTTCTGAGCTCGCGGATGAGATCGAGAATCTGGGCCTGGATGGTGACATCCAGGGCAGTCGTTGGCTCGTCGGCGATGAGCAGCCTGGGGCGACAAGCCATAGCCATCGCTACCATCGCCCGTTGGCGCATCCCCCCCGAGAACTGGTGCGGATAGTTCTTTACCCTCACCTCCGGCTCGGGAATGCCCACCCGGTCCAGCAGATCAATAGCTTCCTGCGTAGCCTGCGTATCGGACATGCCACGGTGACGCTTGAGAGGCTCAGCCAACTGGTAGCCGATGGTCAGCACCGGATTGAGCGAAGTCATGGGGTCCTGGAAAATCATGGAAATCTTGTTGCCGCGCACCCCCTCCATTTCCTGGAGCGAGAGGGTCAGCAGGTCGGTGGTACGACCCTGGTCATGCAGCAAGACTTGGCCGGCGACGATCTGACCGATGGGGCCCTGGATCAGGCGCATGATGGATAGAGCCGTTACACTCTTGCCACAGCCCGACTCGCCGACCACTCCCAGTACTTCTCCCTCGTGCACCGTGTACGAAACGCCGTTAACGGCATAGACGATGCCTTCTGCCAGATGAAACTGGGTCTGTAAATCACAAACTTGCAGCAATTCAGGTGTGTGTGCTTTCATAACACCGCCAGTCTATGATGAAAGATGAGAGCTAATTGGGATAGGGGCTC